>Ga0208788_1000002_pt1 | contig 379241 bp, 356 predicted proteins | sample Wag4_2014_7_11_3_FD_187363 | JGI IMG/M metagenome (GOLD analysis project Ga0208788, IMG submission 187363) | Fresh water mixed with fracking chemicals microbial communities from Ohio, USA - Utica-2 Time Series FC 2014_7_11 (SPAdes) (version 2) ... | reverse complement strand
TTGGCTGGCTGAAGGAGAACCGTCGCATCGTGACGCGCTTCGACAAGCTCGCAACAAGTTTTGCGGCGATGGTCTCATTGGCCTGCGCTATGCGGTGCTTGCGACAATACTTTACGTACAGAGCCTAGGATTCCAGGCAATTCGACCCGGAACCAGGACTACAAGAATTAGAGACGAGAGGAGCTTAACAATGAACAAGTCCACCTTGGCCCTGGCTGTGGCCGTAGGGGTTTTGGCGCAGCAGGCAGGCGCCGCGGGTTTCATCGAAGACAGCAAGGCATCGGTTAGTTCGCGTACTTATTATTTCGACTCCGATAAGCGTGAAGGCTCTACCAGTACCGCGCCTAGCAACGCCGGTAACCGGCAGCGGGAGGCCGCTGAGGGCCTGAAGTTCGATTACCAGTCGGGCTTCACCCAAGGTGTCGTCGGTTTCGGTATCGACGCCCAGGCGCTGGTGGGTATCCACCTGGACGGCGGCCGTGGCCACCACCCGGACAACAACTCTTTCACGCCTAGCGATTCCGATGGTTCGGCAGAGAGTGAGTGGAGCCGTCTGGCGGGTAACGTCAAGGCACGTTTCTCCAAGACCGAGGCTCACCTGGGTGGCGCACTGCAGCCAAACATGCCGATCCTGATCGCGAACGACAGCCGCGTGCTGCCACAAACCTTCGAGGGTGGCACCATCTCCTCGAAGGAAATCGACAACGTCACCTTCAACGTGGGTCAACTGGAGCACGCGACCGGTCGCGCTTCCAGCAACAGCACTGGCCTGTCCGTGGCAGGCGCTACTGAAGACAGCAACAAGTTCCGTTACGCCGGTGCTGACTGGAAGGTCACCAAAGACCTGACGCTGCAGTACTACTATGCGAACCTGGAAGACTTCTACAAGCAGAACTTCCTGGGCCTGGTGCACGTTCTGCCGATCGCGCCAAACCAGACGTTCAAGACTGATATCCGTTATTTCGACAGCAGTTCCGACGGCAAGAACGGCGACCCAGGCTACCGTTTCAACAACAACAACGGCTATGCCAAGCACTTGGGCGAGATCGATAACAAGACCTGGAGCGCCACCTTCACCTACACCCTGGGTGGCAGCGCCTTCCTGCTCGGTCATCAGCGTGTCAGCGATGACGGCGGCTTCGTATTCCTGAACCAGGGCAACGTTGTCGATGGTCGCGGTCGTAACGAAGGTGCCGGCGGCGCCAGCTTCTACTCGTTCACCGATGCCACCGTGGGCAGCTTCATCCGTGCCGGTGAAAACACCACCTACGGCCAGTACTCCTACGATTTCGCTTCGCTGGGCGTTCCAGGCCTGAAGGCGTCGATCGCTTACCTGGACGGCCGTGACATCAAGGCTACCAGTGGTGTCGGCAAGGACCTGAACGAGCACGAGACTGACGCGCGTATCGACTACGTGATTCAGACCGGCCCGCTCAAAGGCTTCGGTACCACTCTGCGTCACGGTACCTACGGTGGCAACACCAGCACCCCGGATGAAGACCAGACCCGTCTGATCTTCAACTACACCTACAGCTTCCTGTAAGTCGTAGCCGAAAAAGCCTCGTCCCCAAAGGGACGGGGCTTTTTTATGCGCCGCTTTTCATATTCCATAAAGATCGCTTCTGATTATTTTTTATTCTTTTTAGATTTCGCTACAAACCCCTACAGTAGCGCCACCTGACCAACAGGCCCCTTCGCTTCACGTTCACTCTCCGATCACCACGACTACAGGAATCGGTTTCAACGCCGATACGTCATTCCTGTTGGCGGAGTTGTGCTTATCGATATTCCATTTAGATATCAAAAATCATGAAGTGATTCTTTTTGGATTTATGAACAGGTATGCTGCGCGCCCCCAAATGACGGAGCGCGGATTTCAGCGCGGGGCCTGTGGCGCGAGCCACGGCGAATCAAGGATCCAGGGCAATCGACCCGGGACCAAAAAAGCTGGAAACGATAGGAGCGAAACAATGAACAAGTCCACCTTGGCCATGGCTGTGGCCGTTGGGGTTTTGGCGCAGCAGGCAGGCGCCGCCGGTTTCATCGAAGACAGCAAGGCCACTCTGGGTCTGCGTAACTTCTACATCAACACCGATAACCGCGATGGCACCGCCAGCCCAAGCCGCAACGAAGAGTGGGGCCAAGGCTTCGATCTGCGCTTCACTTCCGGTTATACCCAAGGCACCGTCGGCTTCGGTATCGACGCCATCGGCCTGCTGGGTGTGCGTCTGGATTCGGGCGGCGGCACCAACGGCAACGTTGCGGCCAATGGCACCCCGGGTACCGGTTACGGCGGCACGGTTTTCCCGAGCAAGTCCAACGGCGAAGCGGTTGATAACTTCTCCAGCCTGGGCCTGACCGCCAAGGCCAAGATTTCCCAGACTGAACTGAAGCTGGGCACCCTGCAGCCAAAACTGCCGGTCATCGTGACCAACGACGGTCGCCTGCTGCCGCAGACCTGGGAAGGTGGCCAGATCACTTCCGGCGACATCAAGGACCTGACCCTGGTCGGTGGCCAGATCGAGCACGTCAAGGGACGCAACTCCAGCAACAATGAGCAGATGTCCATCAACGGTGCTTCTCCACGCACCATCAACAGCAACAAGTTCATCTACGCCGGTGGCGACTACAAGCTCACCAAAGACCTGACTGCCCAGTACTACTACGGCAATCTGGAAAATTTCTACAAACAGCACTTCCTGGGTCTGGTTCATAACTGGGCCATCGGCCCGGGCGTGTTGAAGTCCGACCTGCGCTATTTCAACAGCTCCGATGACGGTGCCAACGGTCACGACCCGCTGTACTACAGCACCGGCAACTACAACGCGCCCAACGGCAAGGGCAAGGTCGACAACAACCTGTACAGCGGCCTGTTCCTGTACTCCGTTGCCGGTCACACCTTCGGTGGCGGTTACCAGGTCAGCAACGGCAGCAGCGATTTCCCGTGGCTGAACCAGGGCGACGGTTCGTCGAACTACACCATCACCGACATGCAGATCCAGAAGTTCGGCCGTGCCGGCGAGAAAACCTGGCAGGCGCGCTACGCCTATGACTTCGCCAAACTGGGCGTACCTGGCCTGACGGCCGGTGTGATCTACCTCAAGGGCGATGACATCGATACCGTCAACGCTGCCGGACGCCAGGCCGCCAATGGCGCTTCGGAATGGGAGCGCGACCTGACCGTGGGTTACGTGGTTCAGTCCGGCGCGTTGAAGAACCTGGGGTTCATGTGGAAAAACGCCACCTGGCGCACCGACCTGCCGAGCACTCGCTCCCAGGACGAAAACCGCCTGATCGTCAGCTACTCGATCCCGCTGTTGTAATCGTGTGGGAGCGGGCTCGCTCGCGAAGGCGGTGTGTCATTCAGCCCATCGGTGGCTGACTTGACGCCATCGCGAGCATGCTCGCTCCTACAGCAAAGCGGCGAAAAAAAGCCCCGCCCGGTAGTTCTCCGGGCGGGGCTTTTGCGTTTTCAAGGCGGGCTCACCCCCGTAAACCCGCTTTGAAATTCCCTCTTTTGCAGCAACTCAAAGGCCTTCTCGAACCTTGGTGCCGATGTTCGTCGCGATGACGGGCATCGTCCAGTGAACAGATGTTTAATATTTCTTTTAGGTCTAAATAAATCGATATTTATTCTTTTTAATAGATAAAAAACACAGGCACAGTTGGGCTCAACAACGAACTCAAAAGGAGCAGCACCATGGGTATCAGACTCGGCGACATCGCCCCCGATTTCGAACAGGATTCCAGCGCCGGCACCATCCGTTTCCACCAGTGGCTGGGCGATAGCTGGGGCGTGCTGTTTTCCCACCCTGCCGACTTCACCCCGGTGTGCACCACGGAGTTGGGCTTCACGGCCAAGCTCAAGGATGAATTCGCCAAGCGTGGGGTCAAGGCCATCGCGCTGTCCGTGGACCCGGTGGATTCCCATCACCGCTGGATCGAGGACATCAACGAAACCCAGGGCACCGTCGTCAACTTCCCGATCCTCGACGATGCCGACCGCAAGGTCTCGGACCTCTACGACCTGATCCACCCCAACGCCAACGACACCCTGACCGTGCGTTCGCTGTTCGTGATCGACCCGAACAAAAAGGTCCGGCTGACCATCACCTACCCGGCCAGCACCGGTCGCAATTTCAATGAAATCCTGCGGGTGATCGACTCGCTGCAACTGACCGACAACTACAAGGTGGCCACCCCGGCGAACTGGCAGGACGGTGACGAAGTGGTGATCGTGCCCTCGCTCAAGGACGAAGAGGAAATCAAACAGCGCTTTCCCAAGGGCTATCGTGCGGTCAAGCCCTACCTGCGCCTGACGCCGCAGCCGAACAGGTAATCACCTTACAGGTAATGCGCGGTCCAATGTGGGAGCGGGCTTGCTCGCCAAGACGGCATGGCAGACACAGCAGCATTCAGATTGAACAGTCCTCACAAAGCAGGGGATTTCAGGCCGTTTCGACGGCCTTTTTTTATGCCTGATGAACAATATTTTGCATATCTCCAGAATGAATAACCAAATGAATAAATATGATTTATGGATATATAAATCACCTGTTAAGGTCACCTCCATCAAGGCGAGATCGCAAACCGCGAATCGCTGACACCGTGCAAGGAATCGTCTGAATGTTGGTTGTCTCACTCGGTGGCAGTCCCAGCCCGCGCTCCCGTTCCGGGGTGCTGCTGGAGCGCTCCCAACGTTGGTTGCAAGGGCAGGGCGTGGAGGTGGTCAGTTACCAGGTACGGGATTTCCCGGCCGAAGACTTGCTGCATGCGCGCTTCGACAGCCCCAAGGTGCTCGACCTGCTGCAACAGATAGAAAACGCCGATGGCCTGCTGATCGCGACCCCGGTGTACAAGGCTTCGTTTTCCGGCGCGTTGAAAACCGTGCTGGACCTGCTGCCCGAGCGGGCATTGGCGCACAAGGTCGTGCTGCCGATGGCCACCGGCGGCAGCATCGCCCACATGCTGGCGGTGGATTACGCGCTCAAGCCCGTGCTGTCGGCGCTCAAGGCCGAGGAATTGCTGCAGGGCATTTTCGCGGTGGACAGTCAGATCGCTTACGGCGAAGGCAGTGCGGCAGCGCAACTGGCGCCGGAACTGGAACAACGATTGAACGAGTCGCTGGAATTGTTTTTCGGCGCCATGGCGCGACGACCCAAGCCGCTCGACCCGCAACTGTTGAATGACCGTTTGTTGAGTGCTCGCTGGAGCATTTAAGCCCTACCAACAATTGATGTACTGGCCTTACTCGCCCGCCAACGGGCAAGCAGGTGCAGCCAAAACCCAACTGCAAATAGGAGAGCGCCATGCGCCCTGTCATTTTGCGTCGTGGTCTGGTCGCTCTGTTTGCTGCGGCTGTCACCTTCGGCGCCATTACTCAAGCTCAAGCTGAAACCTTGCGTATCGGCTATCAGAAATACGGCACCCTGGTGCTGCTCAAAGCCAAAGGCACCCTCGAAAAACGCCTCGCCGCCCAAGGCGTCGACGTGCAATGGACTGAATTCCCCGGCGGCCCGCAACTGCTCGAAGGCCTGAACGTCGGCTCCATCGACTTCGGCGTGACCGGCGAAACCCCGCCCGTCTTCGCCCAAGCGGCGGGCGCCGATCTGCTCTACGTCGCCTACGAACCGCCAGCGCCGCACAGCGAAGCGATCCTGGTGCCGAAAGACTCGCCGATCAAATCGGTGGCCGAGCTCAAGGGCAAGAAAGTCGTCCTGAACAAAGGCTCCAACGTGCACTACCTGCTGGTGCGTGCACTGGAAGACGCCGGCCTCAAATACACCGATATCCAGACTGTATTCCTGCCGCCGGCCGATGCCCGCGCCGCGTTCGAACGTGGCAGCGTCGATGCCTGGGTGATCTGGGACCCGTACCAGGCTGCCGCCGAACAGCAACTGCAGGCACGCACCCTGCGTGACGGCCAGGGCATCGTCGACAACCACCAGTTCTACCTGGCAACCAAGCCTTACGCACAGAAAAACCCTGAGGTGATCAAGACCCTGGTGGAAGAAGTGCGCGCGGTCGGCGAGTGGTCCAAGGCCAACCCGCAAGACGTGACCCAACAGGTATCGCCACTGCTCGGCCTGCCGACGGACATCACCCTGACCTCGGTGAAACGCCAAGGCTACGGCGCACTGTTCCTCACCCCGGACGTGGTCGCCGCGCAGCAGAAAATCGCCGACAGCTTCTACCAGCTCAAGCTGATTCCCAAGCCGCTGAGCATCAAAGACGTGATCTGGACGCCACCGGCGGCCGTTGCCAAAGCACAGTAATTCGAATCCCTAAGGAGACCACTCCATGAGCCTCAATATCTTCTGGTTCCTGCCTACCCACGGCGACGGCCATTATCTTGGCACCGCCGAAGGCGCTCGCGCCGTCGATCACGGTTACCTGCAACAGGTCGCGCAAGCGGCCGATCGTCTGGGCTTCGGCGGGGTGCTGATCCCCACCGGCCGCTCCTGCGAAGACTCGTGGCTGGTGGCGGCGTCGCTGATTCCGGTGACCCAGCGTCTGAAGTTCCTCGTCGCCCTGCGTCCCGGGATCATTTCCCCGACGGTGGCAGCGCGTCAGGCCGCGACCCTGGATCGTTTGTCCGGCGGCCGTGCGCTGTTCAACCTGGTTACCGGTGGCGATCCGGAAGAATTGGCCGGTGACGGTCTGTTCCTCACTCACGAAGAGCGCTATCAGGCTTCGGTGGAATTCACCCGTATCTGGCGTCGCGTGCTGGAAGGCGAAACCGTCGACTACGACGGCCAGCACATCAGCGTGAAGGGCGCCAAGCTGCTCTATCCGCCGATCCAGCAACCGCGTCCGCCGCTGTACTTCGGTGGTTCGTCGGAAGCGGCGCAGGACCTGGCGGCCGAGCAAGTGGAGATGGTCCTGACCTGGGGCGAACCACCGGCCGCGGTGGCCGAGAAGATTGCACAGGTTCGCGCCAAGGCCGCCAAGCTCGGGCGCACCGTGCGCTTTGGCATTCGTCTGCATGTGATCGTGCGTGAAACCAACGCCGAAGCCTGGCAAGCGGCGGATCGCCTGATCTCGCATCTGGACGACGACACCATCGCCCGCGCCCAGGCCTCCCTGGCGCGCTTCGACTCGGTCGGCCAGCAACGCATGGCAGCGCTGCACGGCGGCAGTAAAGACAATCTGGAAGTCAGCCCCAACCTGTGGGCCGGTGTCGGCCTGGTGCGTGGCGGTGCCGGTACGGCGCTGGTGGGCGATGGTCCGACCGTGGCCGCCCGCGTCAAGGAATACGCGGATCTGGGCATCGATACCTTCATCTTCTCCGGTTATCCACACCTGGAAGAGTCGTATCGCGTGGCCGAACTGCTGTTCCCGCATCTGGACATCGAACGTCCCGAGTTGCCGAAAAGCGCCGGTTACGTCAGCCCGTTCGGTGAGATGGTGGCCAACGACATTCTTCCCAAAGCCGCGTCCCAGAGCTGAGGCGCGCCATGAAGAAAATCATCCACAGTCTGGCGCCCTGGGCGTTGCCGGTGTTGCTGTTGGCGGTGTGGCAGTTGTCGGTGTCGGCGGGCTGGTTGTCGACACGGATTCTGCCGGCCCCCATCGCGGTGATCGAAGCCGGCGTGAGCCTGGTGCGCAGCGGCGAGATCTGGACGCACCTGGCCATCAGCGGTTGGCGTGCCGCACTGGGCTTCGCCATCGGCGGTGGCATCGGCTTGACCCTGGGCTTTATCACCGGCCTGTCGAAGTGGGGTGAACGCCTGCTCGACAGCTCGGTGCAAATGATCCGTAACGTGCCGCACCTGGCGCTGATTCCGTTGGTGATCCTGTGGTTCGGCATCGACGAGTCGGCGAAGATTTTCCTGGTGGCGCTGGGTACGTTGTTCCCGATCTACCTCAACACCTATCACGGCATCCGCAACGTCGACCCGGCGCTGGTGGAGATGTCCCGCAGCTACGGCCTGTCCGGTTTCAGTCTGTTTCGCCAGGTGATCCTGCCCGGTGCCTTGCCGTCGATTCTGGTGGGTGTGCGCTTCGCCCTGGGCTTCATGTGGCTGACGCTGATCGTCGCCGAAACCATTTCCGCCAGCTCCGGCATCGGCTACCTGGCGATGAATGCCCGGGAGTTCTTGCAGACCGACGTGGTGGTGCTGGCGATCCTGATGTACGCGGTGCTCGGCAAACTGGCCGACCTTGCGGCCCGTGGACTTGAGCGTGTGTGGCTGCGCTGGCATCCGGCCTACCAGGTCGTCAAGGGAGGTGCCGCATGACTGCTCAACAACCTCCACGGCTGCTGCGCGGGATTCCGCTGGCGGTGCGCAAGCTGCAAAAAACCTTTGGTTCGCGACAGGTACTGCGCGAGATCGACCTGCACATTCCGGCCGGTCAATTCGTCGCGGTGGTCGGTCGCAGTGGCTGCGGTAAAAGCACGTTGCTGCGCTTGCTGGCCGGTCTCGATCAGCCTACGGGTGGCGAGTTGCTGGCCGGTTCCGCGCCGCTGAGCCAGGCCCGGGAAGATACCCGGTTGATGTTCCAGGAAGCACGCCTGCTGCCGTGGAAAAAGATCATCGACAACGTCGGCCTGGGGCTCAAGGGCGACTGGCGACCCAAGGCATTGGAAGCCCTGGATGCGGTGGGACTGGCCGATCGCGCCAACGAGTGGCCGGCAGCACTGTCCGGTGGGCAGAAGCAACGTGTGGCCCTGGCTCGGGCGTTGATTCATCAACCGCGCCTGCTGTTGCTCGACGAACCGCTGGGCGCCCTTGATGCCCTGACCCGTATCGAAATGCAGCAATTGATCGAGCGACTCTGGCAGCAGCACGGCTTCACCGTATTGCTGGTGACCCACGACGTCAGTGAAGCGGTGGCGATTGCCGATCGGGTGATCCTGATCGAAGACGGCGAGGTCGGCCTCGACCTGCAGGTGGAGCTGCCACGCCCTCGGGTCCGCGGCTCCCATCGGCTGGCGGCGCTGGAAACCGAAGTCCTCAACCGCGTGCTGTCACTGCCCGGCCAACCGCCGGAACCGGAACCTGTTTCACCATTGCCTACGCAGTTGCGTTGGGCTCAATAACTCAAGCCTTATCCAACGACAGGAATCACCATCATGACTATCAAGGCCATCAACGTACGCAACCAGTTCAAAGGCTCCATCAAGGAAATCGTCCTGGGCGATGTGCTCTCGGAAATCGACGTACAGACCGCGTCCGGCATCGTCACCTCGGTCATCACCACCCGCTCGGTGAAAGAGCTGGAGCTGGCGGTGGGCAGCGAAGTGATCGCGTTCGTGAAATCCACCGAGGTGTCGATCGCCAAGTTGTGATCGGATGCGGTACACACAACCCCGGAGGGTTTGAGCCCTTCGGGGTTTTTTGTGCGCTTCTTAAATTGATTTGACGCCAGTAGCGAGCGCCTGGCAGGCGGGATCATGCATGAAGTCAGTGTATTTAATGAGTGCTATAGTGCTGCTTAACTGGTTTTAGCGGCATCAGGATGCGCTTTATGACTGACTACTTTCCTCTTGAATGTGCCGATAGCCTTCTAGCCATAGGTGTTTTGGTCAAGCAAAGGCGTTTGCAGCACAAGCAGCGACAGAAAGACTTGGCGCATTCCTTGTCCATGTCGCCAAGGACAGTCCGAAAGATAGAAGCGGGAGATGCCTCTGTCGAACTGCGATCGTTCATGCTGGTGCTCTGGCATCTTGGCCTGATTGACGAAGTGTTCCACAACTTTCGCCAAAGGAACGCGACCCTCGAACCACCCGCCTCGCAACGTGTCCGGCTGCCCAGGTTGAAAGGAGACTTCTGATGCCCAAGGCCTACATTTACATGGAGCATCCCGATACCGGCGAAGTCCTGACCCTCGGGCGCTTGAGTATCAGCAACGGAGTCGGTGAGTTCGCTTACGATCCTGAGTACGTCGCCACGCGTGGCTGGGTTCCTGACGCCATTCGCTTCCCACTGCGTGAGCAACCTTTCTGCGGCATCACGAAAAATCGTGGCGTTCCCGGTTTCATCAACGATGCAATGCCCGATGGCTGGGGCGAGCGCGTGCTGCAAGACATCCATCGAACGGATCTTGGGGCCATCGATTATTTGCTCAAGTCTCCCAACAATGACCGCGCAGGAAATCTGATGGCTGGGTTGACACGCCATCCACCCGTTGGCGTCGGTCGGGAAGCGCTGCCCATGCTCAGCGGGTTGGCGCCTTTCATCGAAGCCACCGAAGCGATATTTGATAATCAGCTCGATGACGAGGCGATCAAGACCCTGAAGCTTCGCAGGCAGCGTTCTTCCCTTGGCGGGGCCAGGCCGAAACGGACTTTGCAGGACCAGGGTGTGCTGATCCTGGTCAAGCCACGTGATCGCTATGATGCCTGTGACGTTCCGGCGTTGGAGCACGCCTGCATGACATTTGCCGCGCTCAAGGGGCTGAATGTCGCTAAAACCGCACTGTATGCGGGTACACCTTCAACGTTGTTGATCAAGCGCTTCGATCGCCTTCCTCCCGCCGATACCGGACGCCGCCTGCCCATGCTGAGCGCTTTGACATTGCTGGACGCGGAATGGAAAACCGGTGATCACAGCGCCTGGGTCTACGCTGGTCTGGCCAATGAAATGAAGCGTCGGCGGGTGCCGGATGAAGATCTCCACGAGCTATACAGGCGCATGTGCTTCAACGCGCTGGTTGGCAATGACGATGACCATCCGAAAAACCACGCGATCATCTGGCGGGAAAAATGCTGGCGCCTTGCGCCGATGTACGACGTCGTGCCGGGCCTGGATGGCTCGTCACCGCCCAATCTCTCGATGGCGGTGGGTAGACTGGGAAGGATGATCAGTAGGGAGAACCTGCTCAGTCACTGCGCCCATTTTGCACTGACGCCACGGCAGGCAACTGACCATCTGGATGAGGTGATCAGTTGGGAGCAAGAGCTTCGGCAGCACTACGCCAACAGACTTGGTGGCATCGAGCTGGAGCTTGCCCTGGCATCGATCGGTACGGTTCGAATGCGGGCTGGCGGTTTTTGAAGAGCAAAAGATCGCAGCCTTCAGCAGCGTCTGCAGCGGCACGCATTCCGATGTGGAGCAGTCGAAGGCTGCGATCTTTTTAGAGCGCGGTACGCTTGGGCAAATAGGGCGGCAGGTACAACCCCAGATACGCATCGAACACCCGCATCCCTTCTTCAGCCATGCGCGCAGTAATCTGCCCATGCTGCTGCACCGAACGCGCATACACGCGGTCCCCCAGTTCCATGGCCAGGGCAAACACGTCCACATCCGTCGGCAGCTTCGGCAGTTCGAAGTGGTGATCGAAGAGTTTGTGCATCAGGTCGCCCAGTTCGATGTCGTGCTGGCGGTCGGCCTGGGTGACTTCGGTCAGGCCATGCTGGGCGAGGATCAGTTGGCGGGCGGCGGCGTCCTGGTCGTAGATGTCGAGCATCCGCTGTTCCACCAGCCGTGACAGGTCACGCCAGTTGCCGAGCGCGTCGTGGTCGATGGGCGCTTGCAGGCAGGCGCGGAAGGCGGCGTGGACGTCGGCGGTGAGGGCTTCGAGCAGGGCCGGAACGCTGGCGAAGAAGTGGTAGACCGAGGATGGCGGGATCTGCGCGCGTTCGGCGACGCTGTAGATCGACAGGCTGGCCACGCCCTCGGCGGCCAGCAGCGTGCGGGCGGCATCGAGTATCGAATCGATCCGGGCCTGGCTGCGGGCGCGGGGTTTTCGGGGAGTGGCGGTGCGCGTCATTGGAGTCTCCTGCGGGGCAGGGGGCATTGTACGAGCAGGGTTGTGTGTTGTCTGCCGGGACGCTTTCGCGAGCAAGCCCGCTCCCACACTGGGCCGGTGTTAAACACGAAATTTGCGCACACAGGAGATTCCTGTGGGAGCGGGCTTGCTCGCGAACCGCCGCAGGCGGCCATAAAAAAACGCCGCTGGCTGATAAGGCCGGCGGCGTTTTTTTACATCGGTAACCGCTTACACGGTATGCAGGTACCAGTTGTACTCAAGGTCGGAGATGGAGTGTTCGAACTCCTCCAGCTCACTCTCTTTGCACGCGACGAAGATATCGATGTATTTCGGATCGATGTACTTGGCCATGACTTCGCTGTCGTCCAGCTCACGCAGTGCGTCGCGCAGGTTGTTCGGCAGGCTTTGCTCGTTCTGCTCGTAGCTGTTGCCTTCCACCGGCGCGCCCGGTTCGATCTTGTTGGTCAGACCGTGATGCACACCGGCCAGAACAGACGCCATCAACAGGTAAGGGTTGGCGTCGGCGCCGGCAACGCGGTGCTCGATACGTACTGCATCGGAAGAACCGGTCGGTACGCGGATCGCCACGGTACGGTTGTCCAGGCCCCAGCACGGCGAGTTCGGCACGTAGAACTGTGCGCCGAAACGACGGTACGAGTTGACGTTCGGGCAGAGGAAAGCCATCTGCGCGGGTAGGGTCTCGAGCACACCGCCGATCGCGTGACGCAGCGCGGCGTTCTGCTCGGGATCCTCACTGGCAAAAATATTCTTGCCGTCTTTGTCGAGAATCGAGATATGGACGTGCAAGCCATTGCCCGCCTGGCCCGGGTAAGGCTTGGCCATGAAGGTGGTGTCCATTTCATGGTCGTAGGCGATGTTCTTGATCAGGCGCTTGAGCAGGACCGCGTAGTCGCAGGCCTTGATCGGGTCTGCCACGTGGTGCAGGTTCACTTCGAACTGCGCCGGGGCACTTTCCTTGACGATGGCGTCGGCCGGGATGCCTTGCTCTTTGGCGCCTTCGAGGATGTCCTGCAGACAGTCGACGTATTCGTCGAGGTCGTCGATCAGGTAGACCTGTGTCGAATGCGGGCGTTTACCGGAGATGGGCGAGCGAGGCGGTTGCGGACGACCGTTCACGTTCTCCTGGTCGATCAGGTAGAACTCCAGTTCGAACGCGGCGCAGATGGTCAGGCCCAGCTCATCGAACTTGGTCACGACCTGGCGCAACACTTCACGCGGGTCAGCGAAGAAAGGATCGCCTTCGAGTTCGTGCATGGTCATCAACAGTTGCGCGGTAGGGCGCTTCTGCCATGGCTCGTTGCACAGGGTATCGGGGATTGGATAGCAGATTCGGTCAGCATCACCGATGTCCAGGCCCAGGCCGGTGCTTTCCACCGTAGAGCCATTGATATCCAGAGCAAATAGAGAGGCCGGCAGGTTGATGCCTTTCTCGTAAACCTTGTGGAGGCTGGTGCGTTCGATGCGCTTGCCGCGCACCACACCATTCATATCCGCAATCAGAAGGTCAACGTACAGAACCTCAGGATGTTCCTTAAGGAACGCGTTCGCTTCGTTGAGCTGAACGGCACGCGGGGGTACCGACATGATGCAACACCTTTGTTGTTAAAAATATCAATCATTGATCTTTTCGGTTTCCAGTCAACCCGAACGGCTTGCCGAAGTCAAGCTGGGCCTTTTTTGCCCCTAAAAAGGGCTCGTATGGCTTTTTTGAGGCACTTTGGGGCGTTTTTATGGCCTTCGACGCTTTGACGTCCGCAGGCTTGAGCGGGCCGTGTTGTATTTTTTACGGGGGTGTTGTGTAAAAAAATGAACAAGGCTAAGCTCCAATCATACCCATAACAGCAATAATACCGGGGTGCTTCATGTCTCGCCTGCCGTTAATCGGCGTCACCGACTGCTCAAGGCAGAACGGTCTGCATGCTTATCACATCAGTGGCGACATCTTTTTCCGCGCCGGGAGCCCAAAGGCTTCCTGCCTGCCGGTATGGCGTGCCCCGCGGGCGGCTCGACCCTCCCCGTCCGTTATTCTGGACGGCCGAGATGGCACACCCATTACGGTTACTCCATTCAATATAGAACCGATTCACAATAGCGGCTCGGCCATCGCGCAGGGTCCCGCTCTGGATTCTGCACGCCTTGCGTCTGCCGGGCCGTGCGCAAAAAACACGATAGCCTGTGCCAGACTCGCATTTCAACGCGACGCCGATGCGTCAAACATTGCCTGTCGCGCAAGCGCCGGGAAACTCAAAGCCTAGAGGCATTTATGAGTAACAACCTCGACCAGCTCACCGATTGGTTGAAAAACCACAAGATCACAGAAGTCGAATGCATGATTGGCGACCTGACCGGCATCACCCGGGGCAAGATTTCGCCGACCAACAAGTTCATCGCCGAAAAGGGCATGCGTCTGCCCGAGAGTGTGCTGTTGCAGACCGTGACCGGCGACTACGTCGAAGACGACATCTATTACCAACTGCTCGACCCGGCCGACATCGACATGATCTGCCGTCCCGATCAGAACGCGGTGTATCTGGTGCCATGGGCCATCGAGCCCACCGCCCAAGTGATCCACGACACCTACGACAAGCAGGGCAACCCGATCGAGCTGTCGCCGCGCAACGTGCTCAAGAAAGTCCTCAAACTCTATGCCGACAAGGGCTGGCAGCCGATCGTGGCGCCGGAAATGGAGTTCTACCTGACCAAGCGCAGCGACGACCCGGACTATCCGCTGCAACCGCCGATCGGCCGTTCCGGGCGCCCGGAAATCGGTCGCCAGTCGTTCTCCATCGAGGCGGCGAACGAATTCGACCCGCTGTTCGAAGACGTCTACGACTGGTGCGAACTGCAGGAGCTGGACCTCGACACGCTGATCCACGAAGACGGCACGGCGCAGATGGAAATCAACTTCCGTCACGGCGATGCCTTGTCCCTGGCCGACCAGATCCTGGTGTTCAAGCGCACCATGCGTGAGGCGGCGCTCAAGCACAACGTGGCCGCGACCTTCATGGCCAAGCCCATGACCGGCGAGCCGGGCAGTGCCATGCACCTGCACCAGAGCATCATCGACAAGGAGACCTGCAAGAACATCTTCTCCAATGATGACGGGACCATGAGCCAGCTGTTCCTGAATCACATCGGTGGCTTGCAGAAACTGATCCCCGAGCTGTTGCCGCTGTTCGCGCCCAACGTCAACTCGTTCCGCCGCTTCCTGCCGGACACCTCGGCACCGGTGAACGTGGAGTGGGGTGAAGAAAATCGCACCGTGGGCCTGCGGGTGCCGGATGCCGGGCCGCAAAACCGTCGGGTGGAAAACCGCCTGCCGGGCGCCGATGCCAACCCTTACCTGGCGATCGCCGCGAGCCTGCTCTGCGGTTACATCGGCATGGTCGAAGGCCTGAACCCGAGCGCGCCGGTGGTGGGCCGTGGCTACGAACGCCGCAACCTGCGCCTGCCGCTGACCATCGAAGACGCACTGGAACGCATGGAAAACAGCGCGACCATCGAAAAATACCTGGGCAAGAACTTCATCACCGGCTATGTCGCGGTCAAGCGGGCCGAGCATGAAAACTTCAAGCGCGTGATCAGCTCGTGGGAACGGGAATTCCTGCTATTCGCCGTCTGATGCGCCGGGCGCCGCGGTTGTCGAGCGGCGCCTCACACTGATTCATTTAGGAGATTTGTAATGACCAGCAACAACCCGCAAACCCGTGAATGGCAGACCCTGAGCAACGATCACCACCTGGCTCCGTTCAGTGATTTCAAGCAGCTCAAAGAGAAAGGCCCGCGGATCATCACCAACGCCAAGGGCGTCTACTTGTGGGACAGCGAGGGCAACCAGATCCTCGACGGCATGGCCGGTCTGTGGTGCGTGGCCATCGGCTACGGTCGCGATGAACTGGCCGATGCCGCCAGCAAACAAATGCGCGAGCTGCCTTATTACAACCTGTTCTTCCAGACCGCTCACCCACCCGTACTGGAACTGGCCAAGGCCATCGCCGACATCGCGCCAGACGGCATGAACCACGTGTTCTTCACCGGTTCTGGCTCCGAAGGCAACGACACCATGCTGCGCATGGTCCGTCACTACTGGGCGATCAAGGGCCAGCCGAACAAGAAAGTCATCATCAGCCGCAAGAACGGCTATCACGGTTCCACCGTGGCCGGCGCGAGCCTGGGCGGCATGACCTACATGCACGAGCAGGGCGACTTGCCGATCCCGGGTATCGTCCACATCGCCCAGCCATACTGGTTCGCCGAAGGCGGCGAGATGACCTCTGAGGAATTCGGCATCTGGGCCGCCAATCAGTTGGAAGAGAAGATTCTGGAAGTGGGCGTCGACAACGTCGGTGCCTTTATTGCCGAGCCGATCCAGGGTGCCGGCGGCGTGATCATTCCGCCTGCGACCTACTGGCCGCGCATCAAGGAAATCCTCGCCAAGTACGACATCCTGTTCGTGGCTGACGAAGTGATCTGTGGTTTCGGCCGCACCGGCGAGTGGTTCGGCAGTGATTTCTACGACCTCAAGCCCGACATGATGACCATCGCCAAAGGCCTGACCTCCGGCTACATCCCGATGGGTGGCCTGATCGTGCGCGACGAAGTGGTTGCCGTGCTCAACGAAGGCGGCGATTTCAACCACGGCTTCACCTACTCCGGTCACCCGGTGGCGGCGGCCGTGGCCCTGGAAAACATCCGCATCATGCGTGACGAGAAAATTGTCGAGCGCGTAAAAGCGGAAACGGCACCGTATTTGCAGAAACGTCTGCGTGAGCTGAACGATCACCCGCTGGTGGGCGAAGTTCGTGGGGTGGGTCTGTTGGGGGCCATCGAACTGGTTCAGGACAAGGCCACGCGCAAGCGCTACGAAGGCAAGGGCGTGGGCATGATCTGCCGGCAGTTCTGCTTCGATAACGGGCTGATCATGCGGGCGGTGGGCGACACCATGATCATCGCGCCACCGCTGGTGATCACGCCGGCGGAAATCGATGAGTTGGTGACCAAGGCGCGCAAGTGCCTGGACCTGACCCTCAATGCATTGCAGGGCTAAGTGCTAGGCTCTTGGCGCGAGTATGAAACTTTCGCCCGGGGCAGCCATAAAGGGCGGCCTTTCCTTGAAAGACCGCCTCGGATCTTGCCAGACTAGCCGCGGTTCCAGTTGTCCGGGTTCGGCCGCTGAACAAAGTGGTTCAAAAAAGAAAAAAATTTGGAGCATTAACGCATGAAGGCATTAGGAAAAAAGCTTGCTGGCAAGACACTCCTCGCCATGTCCCTGATGGGCATTATGGCGGGTGCGGTTCAGGCGGACGACAAGGTGTTGCACGTCTATAACTGGTCCGACTACATCGCTCCGGACACCATCAAGAAGTTTGAAGACGAGTCGGGCATCAAGGTGGTCTACGACGTCTTCGACAGCAACGAAACCCTGGAAGCCAAGTTGCTGGCAGGCAAGTCCGGCTACGACATCGTGGTCCCGTCGAACAACTTCCTGGCCAAGCAGATCAAGGCTGGCGTTTACCAGAAGCTGGACAAGTCCAAGCTGCCGAACTGGAAAAACCTGAACACCGACCTGCTCAAGGCGGTATCGGTCAGCGACCCGGGCAACGAACACGCCTTCCCGTACATGTGGGGCTCGATCGGCATCGGCTTCAACCCGGAGAAGGTCAAGGCTGCGCTGGGTGCCGACGCCCCGGTGGATTCCTGGGACCTGATCTTCAAGCCTGAAAACGCCGCCAAGCTGAAGTCTTGCGGTATCAGCCTGCTGGATTCGCCAACCGAGATGATTCCGGTGGCATTGCACTACCTGGGCCTGCCAACCGACAGCCAGAAGAAAGAAGACATCGACAAGGCTGAAGCGCTGATCATGAAGGTCCGTCCTTCGATCGCCTACTTCCACTCCTCCAAGTACATCTCCGACCTGGCCAACGGCAACATCTGCGTGGCCGTGGGTTACTCGGGTGACATCTATCAGGCCAAATCCCGCGCTGCAGAAGCCGGTGGCAAGGTGAAAGTCAGCTACAACATTCCGAAAGAAGGTGCCGGCAGCTTCTACGACATGGTCGCCATCCCTAAAGATGCCGAAAACGTCGAAGGCGCCTACAAGTTCATGACCTTCCTGCAGAAGCCGGAAATCATGGCCGAAATCACCAACGCCGTACGCTTCCCGAACGGTAACGCCGCTGCCACGCCACTGGTTGATAAAGACATCACCAGCGACCCGGGCGTCTACCCACCGGCGGACGTGCTGGCCAAGCTGTACGCGATTGCCGACTTGCCAGCCGCGACCCAGCGTTTGCTGACCCGCAGCTGGACCAAAATCAAATCCGGCAAGTAAGTCACACCCCCTGTAGGAGCGAGCTCGCTCGCGATGAACCCGAGAACACCGCGGGGTGTCAGGCACCCCGCGTCATCGTTGACGACCATCGCGAGCGAGCTCGCTCCTACAGGGATCTTCATAAAGTTTGCTGGAACGGTTTTTCGAGGGTAAGTTGCGCGCCGGTTTTGTTGCCATGCAGCCACGGCTGTCATGTAACGCGGGGCAACTTGGGCCCAACTAATTTTAGAGGACCTCCACTTGCCTATTTCTTCTCTGTTTCGCAATGCCCTGTTGCTGGGCGCCGGACTGACGCTTGCCGCCAGTGTCCAGGCCGCCGGCACCGTGCATATTTATAACTGGTCCGACTACATCGGCGAGACCACCCTGGCCGACTTCCAGAAGGCCACCGGGATCAAGCCGGTGTACGACGTGTTCGATTCCAACGAAACCCTGGAAGGCAAGTTGCTGGCCGGGCGCACCGGCTATGACGTCGTCGTGCCGTCCAACCACTTCCTGGGCAAGCAGATCAAGGCCGGGGCATTCCAGAAACTCGACAAGTCGCTGCTGCCCAACTACTCGAATCTCGACCCGGTGCTGCTCAAGCGCCTGGAGCAGAACGATCCGGGCAACCTGTACGCCGTGCCGTACCTGTGGGGCACCAACGGCATCGGTTACAACCCTGCCAAGGTCAAGGCTGCGCTGGGCGTCGACAAGATCGATTCCTGGGCTGCGGTGTTCGAGCCGGAGAACATCAAGAAGCTGCACGGTTGTGGCGTGGCGTTCCTCGATTCCGCCGATGAAATGATGCCCACGGTCCTCAACTACCTGGGCCTGGACGCCAACAGCACCAACCCCGAAGATTACAAAAAGGCCGAAGCCAAGTTGCTGGCGGTGCGGCCTTACGTGACTTACTTCCACTCCTCCAAGTACATCGCGGACCTGGCCAACGGCGACATCTGCGTGGCGATCGGTTTCTCCGGCGACATGTTCCAGGCGCGCAACCGCGCGGCCGAAGCGAAGAAGGGCGTGGACATCGTCTACTCGATTCCCAAGGAAGGCGGCGCGTTGTGGTTCGATATGCTGGCAATTCCCAAGGACGCGGCCAACGTCAAGCAGGCCCACGCGTTCATCAACTATCTGCTGAAACCTGAGGTGATCGCGCAGGTCAGTGATTACGTCGGCTATGCCAACCCTAACCCGGCGTCCGACAAGCTGATGGAGCAGTCCATTCGCACCGACGAATCGGTCTATCCACCGCAATCGGTACTCGACAAGACCTACGTGTCCATCGAGCTGCCGCCAAACATTCAACGTTTGATGACCCGCAGCTGGACCAAGGTCAAGTCGGGTAAATAGCTTCAAGGCTCAAACTATCCAAGGTTGGCTCACCTTGAGCGAACTGCACTCTTTTTTTTTGGGAGTTTCGTAAATGGCAGTTGCCTCCGGCGCCTATAAGAAAGCCCTCGAGGGCGACCAGTCACCTAAACAGGTGTTGGTCAAAATCGACCGGGTCACGAAAAAGTTCGACGAGACGATTGCCGTGGACGATGTGTCCCTGGAAATCAAGAAAGGCGAGATATTCGCCTTGCTCGGCGGTTCGGGATCGGGCAAATCCACCTTGCTGCGCATGCTCGCCGGCTTCGAACGACCGACCGAAGGGCGGATCTTCCTCGACGGTGTGGACATCACCGACATGCCGCCGTACGAGCGGCCGATCAACATGATGTTCCAGTCCTACGCACTGTTCCCGCACATGACCGTGGCGCAGAACATCGCCTTCGGCCTCAAGCAGGACAAACTGCCGGCCGCGGAAATCGATGCCCGGGTGGCCGACATGCTCAAGCTGGTACAGATGAGCCAGTACGCCAAACGCAAACCTCATCAACTGTCCGGTGGCCAGCGTCAGCGTGTGGCCCTGGCCCGTTCCCTGGCCAAGCGGCCCAAGCTGTTGCTGCTCGATGAGCCGATGGGCGCGCTGGACAAGAAGCTGCGTTCGCAGATGCAACTGGAACTGGTGGAGATCATCGAGCGCGTCGGCGTGACCTGCGTGATGGTGACCCACGACCAGGAAGAGGCCATGACCATGGCCGAACGCATCGCGATCATGCACCTGGGCTGGATCGCCCAGATCGGCAGCCCGATCGACATCTACGAAACCCCGACCAGCCGCCTGGTCTGCGAATTCATCGGCAACGTCAACATCTTCGACGGTGAAGTGATCGACGATGCCGAAGGCCACGCGACCATCACCTGCAAGGACCTGGATCGCCAGATCTACGTCGGCCACGGCATCAGCACCTCGGTGCAGGACAAGTCCGTGACCTACGCGATCCGTCCGGAAAAGCTGCTGGTGACCCCGACCATGCCGACCTGCGAATACAACTGGTCCAGCGGCAAGGTCCACGACATCGCCTACCTGGGCGGCCATTCGGTGTTCTACGTGGAGCTGCCGAGCGGCAAGATCGTCCAGTCGTTCGTGGCCAACGCCGAGCGCCGTGGCGCACGTCCGACCTGGGGTGATCAGGTGTTCGTCTGGTGGGAAGACGACAGCGGCGTGGTACTTCGCTCATGAACATGCGCAAATTCAAACGCCGCCTCAATCGAATAATTCCCGGTGGCCGCCAGATGGTCATCGGGGTTCCCTTCATCTGGCTGTTCCTGTTCTTCATGTTGCCGTTCTTCATCGTCCTGAAGATCAGCTTCGCCGAAGCCGACGTGGCCATTCCGCCGTACACCGAGATCTACAGCTACGCCGAGCAAAAGCTGCAGGTGCTGCTGAATCTGGGCAACTACGCGATGCTTGGCGACGATGAGCTCTACATCGCTGCGTACTTCGGCTCGCTGAAGATGGCGTTTTTCAGCACCATCCTCTGCCTGCTGATCGGCTACCCGATGGCCTATGCCATCGCCAGTGCCCGCAAAGAGCTGCAGACGGTGCTGGTGCTGCTGATCATGATGCCGACCTGGACCGCGATCCTGATCCGCGTGTACGCGTGGATGGGCATCCTGAGCAACAACGGTCTGCTCAACGGCTTTTTGATGAGCATGGGCTGGATCAATGAACCGCTGCAGATCCTCAACACCAACCTGGCGGTGTACATCGGCGTGGTTTATTCGTACCTGCCGTTCATGATCCTGCCGCTGTACGCCAACCTGGTGAAGCACGACAACAGCCTGCTGGAAGCGGCATCGGACCTGGGCTCGAGTACCTTCAACAGCTTCTGGAAGATCACCATCCCGCTGTCCAAGAACGGCATCATCGCCGGCTGCATGCTGGTGTTCATCCCGGTGGTGGGTGAGTTCGTGATCCCGGAACTGCTCGGCGGTCCGGAAACCCTGATGATCGGTAAAGTGTTGTGGCAGGAGTTCTTCAACAACCGCGACTGGCCGGTGGCGTCCGCCCTGGCGGTGGTGATGCTGGCGATCCTGATTGTGCCGATCATTCTGTTCAACCGCAGTCAGGCCAAGGAAATGGAGGGTAAAGAATGAAGCGCTTCCGTTTCTCGAGTTTCATGCTGGTAGTGGGCTTGCTGTTCATCTACGCGCCGATGCTGATCCTGGTGATCTACTCGTTCAACGCCTCGAAACTGGTAACGGTGTGGGGCGGCTGGTCGATCAAGTGGTACGTCGGCCTGCTGGACAACACCCAACTGATGGGCTCGGTGGTGCGCTCGCTGGAAATCGCCTGCTACACCGCCATTGCAGCGGTGGCGCTGGGGACGCTGGCGGCATTCGTCCTGACCCGTATCACCCACTTCAAGGGCCGTACGCTGTTCGGTGGCCTGGTCACCGCACCGTTGGTGATGCCGGAGGTGATCACTGGTCTGTCGCTGTTGCTGCTGTTCGTGGCCATGGCGCAGATGATCGGCTGGCCTCAGGAACGCGGCATCGTGACGATCTGGATCGCCCACACCACGTTCTGTGCGGCCTACGTGGCGGTGGTGGTGTCGGCGCGCTTGCGTGAGCTGGACCTGTCCATCGAAGAGGCGGCCATGGACCTCGGTGCGCGGCCGTGGAAGGTGTTCTTCCTGATCACCATCCCGATGATCGCGCCGTCGCTGGGTGCGGGCGGCATGATGTCGTTCGCTCTGTCGCTGGATGACCTGGTGTTGGCCAGCTTCGTGTCGGGCCCGGGTTCCACGACCTTGCCGATGGAAGTGTTCTCGGCGGTGCGCCTGGGCGTGAAGCCTGAGATCAACGCCGTGGCCAGCCTGATTCTGCTGGCGGTGTCGCTGATGACCTTCCTGGTGTGGTTCTTCAGCCGCCGTGCCGAAGAAGCGCGCAAGCGTGCGATCCAGCAAGCCATCGAAGAAAGCGCCGCGGACTCCTGGAAGCAACCGGACGTGCGCCGCGCGCAGGCGCCGGAAGCGGCCTGACGCTCGACCACAGGTCCGAGGTCAAATGTGGGAGCGGGCTTGCTCGCGAAAGCGGTGTACCAGCCGAATGTTAAGTCGACTGACATTTCGCCTTCGCGAGCAAGCCCGCTCCCACATTGCTTTTCAGTGATCAGGAAACCCAAGGTGACTTGCGGATGATCTCGACGAAGTTCATCGGCTTGAAGCCTGGCTCGCTGTCCACCAGCACATCGGCGTTCACCGTGCCGAAGGTGGTATCGGGTTTGTGTTTGAAGCCGTTGGCGAACGCACACAGAATGCACTCCTTGAACCCTTCGCCCCGTGGATGCGCATGCACCACGGCCTCGCGCTGCTCAGTCGGGAATGCCGCGTAGTCGATACCCAGTACATCCATTTCGACACCCGCGGTCACCAGTGCCACGTTAGGGCGCAAGTGGTGCACCACATTCGGTGTGGTGTGCAGGGCAATCGACAACCACACCTGCTCGATATCGTCATCGGAAAAACCATAGGGCTGCAGGAAGGCCTTGGCGGCGTTGGCGCTGTCGACTTCGAAACGCTCGGTGTCGCTGCGATGACCTTCCACCAGACCCAGGTCATGGAACATCGCGCCGACGTACAGCAGCTCCGGGTTGTAGGCCAGCTGCTTGCGCTCGCCGCTCAGCGCGCCGAACAGAAACACCCGACGCGAGTGGTGGTAGAGCAGGTCGGACTCGTTGTCGCGGATGTATTCGGTGGTGGCCTTGGCCAGTGCGCTGTCGGGAATTTTGATACCGGCAATGGTGGTGCTCATGGGTGTGCCCTCGTGGTGAACGCCGTGGCGGCGCTGAGGGTTTCAGTGTGTTCGCGCACCCCCGGGCGAACAATCGATCCATGGCTGCGATCCCGGCCAATGAGCATGCATATCGCGCCAGCCTCGCTTGTTGGGCGCCGATTGGCTAAGTTTGCACCCGGACCCTGTAGGACCGAGCTTGCTCGCGATGGACGCCAACGATGACGAGGGCTGCCAGGATAAGCGCGGCGCCCTTGCGTTCATCGCGAGCAAGCTCGCTCCTACAAGGGAGCGGCGTATCCAGAGCTAGTGAGGGCCATTGCAGCCATGATTAAAACCGTTGCCATCGTCGTGTTCGGCGGTGTCCAGTCGTTGGATGTCACCGGCCCCATGGACGTGTTTTCCGAGGCCAATCGTTTTCTCGCCCCCGAGGATCACTACCGTCTGGAAGTGATTGGCGTCGAACGTGGGGCGATGGCCTGTTCCAACGGCCTGGTCCTGAACGCCCACCGGCATTTCAGCGAAGCGTTGCAGCCTTACGACCTACTGCTGGTCGCCGGCGGACCACAGTTGCCGTTCACGGAATTCGGTCCGGTATTCGATGCCTGGCTGCGCGACGCCTGCGCGCTGGCGCAGCGTTACGGTTCGATCTGCAACGGTGCCTTCATGCTCGCCCGCGCCGGGCTGCTGGAAGGGCGAACAGTGACGACCCATTGGGATGATGCGGCGGCGCTGGCGGCGTTGTGTCCGTCAACCAAGGTCGAGGCCGATCGCCTGTACGCGCAGGATGGCGAGCTCTACACCTCGGCCGGGGTCACGGCTGGGATCGACCTGTCATTGTTCCTGCTGGGTCGCGACCATGGGCCGGAAGTGGCGCTGAGTGTGGCCAAGCGGCTGGTGGTGTTCACACAGCGTTCGGGCGGCCAATCACAGTTCAGCCCGTTCCTCACGCCCCATGCCGAACCGACCTCGGCGGTGGCGATGGTCCAACATTACGTGTTGGCCAACCTGACCGGCGATCTCACCATTGCCGACCTGGCCAACGCTGCCAACATGAGTGCGCGCAACTTTTCCCGGGTGTTCGCCAAGGAGGCGAAAATCACCCCGGCCGAGTTCGTCGAACGGGCGCGGGTGGATGCCGCGCGGGTGATACTGGAGAGCACCAGCGCACCGCTCAAGACCGTGGCCTACCAGTGCGGTTTCCGCGATGCGCAGCACATGCGCAGCGTGTTCAATCGGCGGCTGGGGGTGACACCGCAGCAGTTTCGGCAGAATTTTGCGGCAATGGTTTGAGTGGGTTTTTTTGTTGTCTGTAAGGGCGCCTTCGCGAGCAAGCCCGCTCCCACATGGGAATGCGTATCCCTTGTGGGAGCGGGCTTGCTCGCGAAGGCGTCAGCCCGGCCGACAAAAATCTATTGGGCTGACTGCGCTGGTAACAGCTCCCACATGGGAATGCGTATCCCTTGTGGGAGCGGGCTTGCTCGCGAAGGCGTCAGCCCAGCCAACAAAGATCTATGGAGCTGACCGCGCCGGCAGCAGCTTCAACGTACTGCGCGTATTGGCCGTCACCTCTTCATCATTGAGATGCGCCTGGAAATACACCCCTTCGATATACGCCTCGGCCTGATCCCCATAGTGACTGTCGAACAGCACGCCGCTCTGGCCCACCGGGTTGACGGTCAGGCTGTGGGTCGGGTCGGCGAAGTCGATCAGGCGCCGGGTCGAAGGACCATAGGTGACCGGCCAGGGTGCCGGACCGATCTTCGCTGACAGGTTGTTCGGTACTTCATGAGTGCCGGGCGCGTCGAACGGGCCGACGTTGAACAGGCGATCCAGGGGCTTTTGCTGACCCAGCGGATGACCGTGGGTCAAGGTGTGCGCCTTGCCCCATTGCCATTGCGCGGAGTCCGCACCCAGGGTGGTCTTGAGGTGGGCGAGCGCTGCCTGCCAGGCCGCCTTGACTGTGTCGTCGCGGCTTTCCTTGCCGAGGGTGTTGCGGTTGTCCCACCACGGCGAATCGGGGTTGGCCGCCAGGCGTGGCAACGCAGCGTCGATCACGCGGGTCGAGAGCAGGGTTTCGAAGAAGTCGTTGCCCAGTTCATCGTGCATCGCCGCGTCAGCCAGGTTGAACAGGAATTGGTTGAAGACAGTGGCGCTGGTGGAATCGAGCGGGTAATCGCCTTTCCACCGGGCCAATTGCTCCACCAGCTTCAGCTCGGCGGGATCAGAGACGACGTTACGCAGCACCGGCAGCAGGGGTGCCAACAAACGCGGACCGTAAGCGGTGGTAGTGCCCAGTTGCAGCTTCTGGCTGGATTCCAGATCCCATTTGACGTTCTTGTCCCCCAACTGCTGGTTGAGCTGCTGGCCACGATCGGCCAGGTTGTAATAGCCGGGGATCTCCATGCCCGTTGGCGACACAGGCTGGAAGTTCGCCGAGACGATATAGCCGCGCGCCGGGTTTTCTTCTTGCGGGTTGGCGCTGAACGGGTAGAACCCATCCTTGTCCGCCTCGCCGGTGCTGCCGTCGAGGATGAACCACGGACGCACACCGGCAGGACGCTTGGGCAGTTGCGCCGCCGCCCACCAACCGATATCGCCCTTGGCGTTGGCCCAGACGATGTTCAGGCCGGGTGCCTGGACTTTCGCCGCCGCACTGCGGGCCTTGGCCAGGGTGTCGGCGCGGTTGAGCTGGTAGAAGCCTTCGAGGATCGGGTTCTGGGTTTCGAGAAACGCCCACCACATGGCAATCGGAGTCTTGCCGACGCTGTTGCCCAGCGCATCGTTGACGATCGGGCCGTGGGGCGACTGGCGCAGCGTCAAGTTCACCGGGGCCTGGCCCTTGACCGCGATCTGCTGTTCGCTGGTCACCAGGTCCACCCACTTGCCGCGGTACCAGACCTGATTGGGGTTGTCGGGATTGACCTTCTCGGCGATCAGGTCGAGGTCGTCGTTCTGGAACATGGTGATGCTCCAGCCGAAATCACGGTTCATGCCCAGGGACGCGAACGGCATCAGCGCCTGATAGTGGCCGTAGAGCTCGAAGCCGGGCGTCGTGAGGTGGGCCTCGTACCACACCGAGGGCGCGGAAAAGCGGATATGCGGATCACCCGCCAGCAGTGGCTTGCCACTTTTGGTTCGACTGCCAGCCACCGTCCACGCGTTGCTGCCTTCGAACTGCGGCAGGCCGTTGTCGGCCAGGGCCTGTTCGCTCAGGCGGGCGAGGGCGTTGAGGTCTTTCCAGTCGGCGCTGGCCAGGGCTGGCGCGGCGCCGTTGGACAATACGCCTTTGGGCTGCCAGTCGAGGTCGAACACGTTCAGGTAGTCAGGACCAAGTTGATCACGAATGTAGGTCAGCAGCGGTTCGGTGCGCAACGCTGCGGCAAAGCTGTAGGCCATGTAGCCGGCGATGCTGATGGTGTCCTGTGCGGTAAAAGGGCGTTTTTGAATGCCCAGCACATCGAACTCCACGGGTTTGGCGTGGCTGTCCTGATACTGGTTGATGCCATCCAGATAGGCCTGCATGGCGATGAAGGTGGGGGATTGCTTGTCCAGATTCGCCAGGTAGGTTTCGGCGCGTTCGCGAATGCGCAGGCTGCGCATCAGCTTGTCGGTGTCCAGCAACTTGGGGCCGAGCACTTCGGCCAGTTCTCCGCGAGCCAGGCGGCGCAGCACTTCCATCTGGAACAGGCGATCCTGGGCGTGGACGTAGCCTAGGGCGCGGTACAGGTCCGGCTCGTTTTCGGCGCGGATGTGCGGCACGCCGCGCTCGTCGTAGCGCACGGTGACCGAGCCTTGCAGGTGTTGCAGTTCCACCATGCCCTGGCGTGTCGGCTGCTTGCTGTAGATGTACCAGCCGCCAGCTGCGACGAGCGCGACGATCAGCAAACCGAGAGCGGTCAGGCTACGTTTCATGGTGACTCCTTGTTGTTATGTGTGGCAGCAGTTCCCTGGTGTCACTGTTTAACACGGCTCACCGAATTGGCGCATCGCCCGTAGGAGGGATTCGTATTGCAGCGCTTTTCGCTACTTCGACGGATCGGCGGGCCAAGGGCAGTAACACCCCACCGCCAGTGTGTGGGTGGCACTCACCGCGCGACCCTCGTTTAATGCTTGCAGGATCGGTTCGATAAAACTGTTACTGGAATTGCAGGTCAGGCCCTCGCTGTAAGGCCCGAAGTACGCCAGTTTGCCGCTACGGTCCCAGATCGCCACGGCGGGGCTGGCGGGGATCTGCTCGGAGCCGGGCAGGACGCTCAAGGGTTTCAAGCTGCTCAGAGTGCTTGGCAACTGGCCGTGGCTGCCCGGCTTCTGCACCGAATAGAATTCAACGCCCTGGGGGCCATACAGTTCGACCAGTTCGCTGAGGTGTTGTTGATTGCCGACGTTGCACGGGCAGGCCGGATCCCAGAAGTGCACCAGGCGGATGGCGCCGGGGCCGGCGAGGGTGTCGGGCAAGCGCAGCGGATCGCCGGAAAACAGCGCCGTGTGTTCACTGAACGCGCGCAGATAGCGTCCCTGGAACCAGTCGTACGCCGCCCACAACACGCCGATGCACACCAGGGCGATCAGGCTGACAAACAGGGTGGCGCGCAGGGGCGATCGCATGGGTTCAATCCTCGAAGGTCGGCTAGCTTGCCATGCTTGCCGCGACAGATGAATATCGCAGGACCATTTAGTCCTTTCAGCGCTCTGGAATCACCCCATGTCCGTCACGTTCGACCCTGATCAACTGCGCACCAGCCTGCGGCCCTTGGCCGAGGGCCAGCCGTTGTCCGCGCAGGCCCAGGCCTATCAACGTTTCTACGGGCTGGATTTTTCCTCGCGCAACGTCAGCAGCCGCCTGGGGCGTTTTCAGGTCGACGGTTATGAGCTGGTGAGCCAGGTCTGGTGGCCCGAACGGGCCAGGGCGACGCTGTTTGTGTTCCACGGCTTCTACGATCACACCGGGCTCTATCGACATGTGATCGAGTGGGCGCTGGACCAGGGCTTTGCGGTGATCGCCTGTGACTTGCCGGGGCATGGCCTGTCCAGTGGCGAGCGGGCAAGCATCAAGGATTTCGCGGAGTATCAGGACACCTTGCAGGGCTTGTTTGCCGAGGCGCAGTCCCTGGATCTGCCGCAGCCGTGGCACTTGTGCGGGCAAAGTACCGGCGGGGCGATCGTGATCGATCATGTGCTGCATGCGGGGGCGAACAGCCCGGCCCAGGGCCAGGTGATTCTGTTGGCGCCGCTGGTGCGGCCGCGGGCATGGGGGTGGTCGCAACTGAGCTATTACCTGCTTAAACCCTTCGTAAAAGCCATCGCCCGGCGCTTCAGTGAAAACTCCAACGACCCGGCGTTCTTGCCGTTCCTGCAAGCCGATCCGCTGCAACCGATGCGGCTGCCGACAGCGTGGGTGGGGGCGTTGGCGCGCTGGATCAAGTACGTCGAAGCCGCGCCGGCAAGCCTGCGGCGGCCATTGATTGTGCAGGGGCAGGCGGACATGACGGTGGATTGGGAGCACAACCTTGAGGTATTGCGCGCCAAATTCGATCGGCCCCAGGTGCTGATGCTGCCTGAGGCACGGCACCACCTGGCGAACGAGGCGCTGGTGTTTCGGGGGGAGTATTTCGGGTTTTTGACCAAGCGGATCAAAGGGCGCAATGCTCAGTGACAGTACTGGCCTCATCGCTAGCAGGCTAGCTCCCACATCGGATTTGCATACACGGGACCATTGTGGGAGCTAGCCTGCTAGCGATGGGGCCTTCAGGCCCCAAAAATTACTGGCTGAGATTTGAAGTGCTCTGCCCCACCGCCAGCCCCGCCCGAATCGCTGCCAGCGCCGCCTGGTAATACGCCTTGCCTTCGGCCGACTCGGCAAAGGTGGCGAACTCTTCCAGCTCTTCGTCCGACAGGTCGCGGTAGACATACAGCAGGGTGTTGTTGAGGTCGCTGCCGATCTGGTCCATCAAGCGCTGACGCTGACCGTTCAACATGCCCTGGGCCTGGCCCCCGCCAAGCAGGCCGGGAATCATCGAGCTCAGGCTGTCGGCGGCGACACCGGCAATCGCCAGGCTGACTTCGGCACCGGCCTCCCGTGCAGGCAGCGCCTGGGCAAGGTGGCCGATGATCAGCAGGCGACTGTCGCTGGCGGTCATTTTCGGCAGGCCTTTGGCATTTTTTGCCAGTTGGTCGCGACGGGTCGCCAGCAACTCGGCGGCAACGATCTTCTTGCCCAGGGGCGATTGGAAGAACGCCAGGGCAGGCTTGGGATCGGCGAGGTTCTTGCGCAATTGCGCCTCGGCGCGCTGGTCTACGGCATTGGAGGCAAAACGCTGGTTGCTGTTATTGACCAGCGCCTGGTACACCGCCGGCGGCAAGCTGCTCTGGTAGCGTTGCTGGGCGGCCGAGAGGGCATCGTTGAAATGCGCGCGTTGTTCCGGCCAGCCTGCGACCTTGTACAACTGGTCGTGGCCGTCTGCCCAGGCGGGCAAAACGCAGAACATCAGCAGAGAGAAAAGCAAACGGCGCATAGGGACTCCTGTCAGCAGGCGACTATTCTCCGTGTGGCATCCGGTCTTGTCGAGAATTCGTATCAACCCGCCGCGTGGCTCTGTCGGATTTTCAGGCGCAGGAATACTATGCGCGCCATGCAAATACCTTCTGATCACCCGCTGCTGTTACGAATCGTCGATGACCTGGCTGCCAACGGCTGGTCACAGCAGAATATTTTCCTGCCTCTGGATCTGACCCGAGCACTGGCGGCCGAGTGCCGTAAACGTGCGGCCGAGGGTGAATTGGCCCCTGCGGCGGTGGGGCGCGGGCCTGCCTCCGAGATCCGCGAGGGCATTCGCGGCGATCACATCCAGTGGATCGAACCTGGCCAGGCCGAGGCGTGCGACAGCTACCTGAGGCTGATGGACGGCCTGCGCGAGGCGATGAACCGTGATCTGTTCCTGGGCCTGGAAGATTTCGAAAGCCATTTCGCGATGTACCCGCCCGGCGCGTTCTACCTCAGGCACGTCGACCGCTTTCGCGACGACGACCGGCGCATGGTGTCGGCGGTGGTTTATCTGAATGACGGCTGGTTGCCGGAGCACGGCGGTCAGTTGCGCATGTACCTGGACGACGAGGCGCAATACGATGTGGTGCCGACCGGCGGTTGCCTGGTGGTATTCCTGTCCGGCAATGTCCCCCACGAAGTCCTGCCCGCCACCCGCGAACGTCTGTCGTTGACCGGCTGGTTCCGGCGTCGCGGCAACGAGCCGTTCTGATCATGCAGAAAATCCTGGTAAGCCGCTGCCTGCTGGGCCACCGTGTGCGCTACGACGGCGGTGCCAGCGGACCTTTCGATCAACTTCAGGCGTGGCTTGATGAGGGGCGGGTGGTGCCGTTGTGCCCGGAAGTCGCCGGCGGCTTGCCCACGCCTCGGGCGGCGGCGGAGATTGCGGGTGGGCAGGGCAGTGAAGTGCTGGAGGGAAAGGTCTCGGTGATCACCACCGAAGGCGAGGACGTCAGTGCACAGTTTCTGTCCGGGGCCCGCCAGGCGCTGGCGCTGGTGCAAAAACACGACATCCACATTGCCGTGCTCAAGGCCAACAGCCCGTCGTGCGGCAATCTGTTGACCTATGACGGCACGTTCACCGGGGTGAAGGTCAGTGGCGAAGGGGTGACGGCGGCGTTGCTCAGGCGTCACGGGGTGCAGGTTTTCAGTGAGCTGGAGTTGGCTGAGGCGGCTAAAGCCCTGTCAACAAAAGACTAACGGCTCATCCAACCATTGTGGGAGCGAGCCTGCTCGCGATGGCGGCCTGACATTCAATCGATGGTGACTGAGCTGACCTCATCGCGAGCAGGCTCGCTCCCACAGTGGATATTCATCGCCTTCAGGGCTTCGTTGGCACGCCCGAATCCGCCTCAAACCACTTCTTCTCCAACGCCTCCAGCCGGCCATCGGCCTTGATCCGCTGCAGTGCGTTTTCCAGGCTGGCATGAAAGGCCGGGTTTCCCTTCTGAAACGGAATCGCCAGGCTCACGGCCGGGGCGACTTTGGGCTTTTCTTCTGCCAGCGACTGCACCAACAGGATCGAGTGGGGTGGCCCGTCCTTCTGCGCAAGCAATTGACCGCTGGTATGAATATAAGGCTCGCTGAAGTCGAAACGATCCGCGAGCGCCGGGGTCTCTGATAGGTGATTGATGGCGATGTCGTACTTGCCGGTCTCGACACCGGTCAGCAGGTCGTTGGCATCGGTGACGACGAAGTCGGCGCGTACATCCAGCTCGCTGGCCAGCAACTGACCCAAGTCGACCTCGAAGCCTTCAAGCCTGTCGTCTTTCTTGAAGTTGAAGGGCGGTGTATTGGCCTCCAGGGCGATACGCAATTCGCCGCGGTCGTTCACGTCGTCAATCAGTTCGGCATGAGCCAAAGGGCTCAAAAGGGGTAGCAGGCAGATCAGGCCAGGCAGAAAACGCATGGTCACTCCTTTGAAATCATTATGGCGACGCTCTGGTTCAGGCTCGCTTTGCTATGGTTGTCGAGTGCCTTTCGACAACGTTTGACCATGAAGTTGTGATAGTCACGCGAATTTTACGGAAAAACTGGAGAAGAGAATGAAAACCTTTATGTCACGTGCGGCTTTGGCTGGCCTGTTGATGGGCGTTTCGGTCCTGGCCAGTGCGGCTACGCCGGCGCCGAAAGGGGCCGAAGTATCCATCGTTTCCCCCAAGGACGGTGGCACCGTTCCACAAACCTTCGTGGTCAAATTCGCGGTCGAGAACATTGCACTGGCGCCTGCGGGCGACGTGACCAAGAACACCGGCCACCACCATTTGCTGATCGACGTGGACAAACTGCCCGAAGCCGGCAAACCGATCCCCAACGATGCCAACCACCTGCATTTCGGCAAGGCCCAGACCCAGGCCGAAGTGACGCTGCCACCGGGCGAGCACACCTTGCAACTGGAGCTGGGCGACAGCGGCCACATGCCGTTCGATCCGCCGATCGTCTCCGAGAAGATCACCGTGCACGTCAAATGACGCGAGCATGAAAAAGGGAGCCCGAAGGCTCCCTTTTTTTGACACTCAAGTTGCTGTCAGAACAACACGCGACTACGGATAGTGCCATTGACGTGTTGCAGCTTCTCTTGCGCCAGTTCCGAGTATTCGGCGTCGACGTCGATGACCACGTAGCCGACTTTCTCGTTGGTCTGCAGGAACTGACCGGAGATGTTGATGCCGTTTTCGGCGAAGACCTTGTTGATCTCGCTCATCACACCCGGGATGTTCTCGTGGATGTGCAGCAGGCGGTGCTTGCCAGGGTGAGCCGGCAGGGCCACTTCCGGGAAGTTCACCGACGATACCGAAGTACCGTTGTCGCTGTACTTGACCAGTTTTTCCGCCACTTCCAGACCGATGTTGGCCTGCGCTTCGGCGGTAGAGCCACCGATGTGCGGGGTCAGGATCACGTTGTCCAGGCCACGCAGCGGGCTTTCGAACTCTTCGTCGTTGGAGCGTGGCTCCACCGGGAATACGTCGATGGCGGCGCCGATCAGGTGCTTGTCCTTGATGGCGGCGGCCAGGTGATCCAGCTCTACCACGGTGCCGCGCGCGGCGTTGATCAGGATGCCGCCCTTCTTGATGGCGCGGATTTCCTTCTCGCCGATCATCCATTGGGTCGCAGCGGTTTCCGGAACGTGCAGGGTCACGATGTCGGACATGCCCAGCAGTTCGTGCAGGTTGCCGACCTGGGTGGCGTTGCCCAGTGGCAGCTTGGTCACGGTGTCGTAGAAGTACACCTGCATGCCCAGGCCTTCAGCCAGGACCGACAGTTGAGTACCGATCGAGCCATAACCGACGATGCCCAGCTTCTTGCCGCGGATCTCGAAGGAGTTGGCCGCGCTCTTGATCCAGCCGCCACGGTGGCAGGAAGCGTTCTTCTCAGGGATGCCGCGCAACAGCAGGATCGCTTCGGCCAATACCAGCTCGGCCACGGAGCGGGTGTTGGAGTACGGCGCGTTGAACACAGCGATACCGCGCTCGCGGGCCGCGTCCAGGTCGACCTGGTTGGTGCCGATGCAGAAACAGCCGACCGCCACGAGTTTCTTGGCGTGGTCGAAGATCTCTTCGGTCAGTTGAGTGCGGGAGCGAATGCCGATGAAGTGAGCATCAGCGATCTTTTCCTTGAGCTGGGCTTCCGGCAGAGAACCTGTGAGGTACTCGATGCTGGTGTAGCCCGCCGCCTTGAGGACGTCGACAGCCGATTGGTGGACGCCTTCGAGAAGAAGGAACTTGATCTTGCTCTTATCGAGAGAAGTCTTGCTCATCTGCGTAAACCTGTATCCCGGAGAAAAATGGCAGGAAATGGTCAACAGACGCTGACCCGGACGGCACGACAGCCGTCTCCGCAGTACAGCCGTAGGGCACTATGCTGCGGGGTCGATATGCTAGCATAGGCGCCCCGCTAAACACTCATTCCTGCGACGTGAAGCGTTCTCAGGATGACCATGAATTGTTCGAGAGTTCTGTCGATGACCAATCCTGTTCTGATTGAAGAGCTGAAGACCCTGGTTGAGCCTGGCAAGGTACTGACCGATGCCGACTCCCTGAATGCCTACGGCAAGGATTGGACCAAACACTTCGCCCCGGCGCCGAGCGCCATCGTGTTCCCCAAGACCACCGAACAGGTCCAGGCCATCGTCCTGTGGGCCAACCGACACAAGGTCGCGCTGGTGCCGTCCGGCGGGCGGACCGGGCTGTCCGCCGCCGCCGTGGCCGCCAATGGCGAAGTGGTGGTGTCTTTCGACTATATGAACCAGATCCTCGATTTGAACCTCACCGACCGCACCGCCGTTTGTCAGCCGGGCGTGGTCACCGAGCATTTGCAGAACGTCGCCGAGGAAAAGGGGCTGTATTACCCGGTGGATTTCGCCTCGGCAGGTTCGAGCCAGGTTGGCGGCAACATCGGCACCAATGCCGGCGGAATCAAGGTGATTCGCTACGGCATGACACGTAACTGGGTGGCCGGAATGAAAGTGGTCACCGGCAAGGGCGACGTGCTGGAGCTGAACCGCGACCTGATCAAGAACGCCACCGGTTACGACATGCGTCAGCTGTTCATCGGTGCCGAGGGCACCCTGGGCTTTGTGGTCGAGGCCACCATGCGCCTGGATCGGGCCCCGAAAAACCTCACCGCCATGGTCCTCGGCACCGCCGATTTCGACTCGATCATGCCAGTGTTGCATGCGTTCCAAAGCAAGCTTGACCTCACTGCTTTCGAATTCTTCTCCGACAAGGCCCTGGCCAAAGTCATGGGGCGCGGCGACGTGCCGGCGCCTTTCGAAACCGACTGCCCGTTCTACGCGCTGCTGGAATTCGAAGCGACCACCGAAGAAGTGGCCAACCACGCCCTGGAAACCTTCGAGCATTGCGTCGAACAGGGCTGGGTACTGGACGGCGTGATGAGCCAGAGCGAGACCCAACTGCAGAACCTGTGGAAGCTGCGTGAATACATCTCCGAGACCATTTCCCACTGGACGCCGTACAAGAACGACATCTCGGTCACCGTATCGAAAGTGCCGGCCTTCCTGAAGGAAATCGATGCGATCGTCGGTGAACATTACCCGGATTTCGAAATCGTCTGGTTTGGCCACATCGGTGACGGCAACCTGCACCTGAACATCCTCAAGCCGGACAACCTGAGCAAGGACGAGTTCTTCGCCAAGTGCGCCACGGTCAACAAGTGGGTGTTCGAAACCGTCCAGAAGTACAACGGCTCGATTTCTGCCGAGCACGGCGTGGGCATGACCAAGCGTGACTACTTGACCTACAGCCGTTCCCCGGTTGAGATCGAGTACATGAAAGCGCTCAAGGCCGTGTTCGACCCGAACGGCATCATGAACCCGGGCAAGATTTTCGCTGTTTGACTTTGAATTTAAGCGCCACGAGCCAGGAGTCGGTAATGAGCTATCAGCACCAGTATGTCGACGGTACGCGTATTCACTTCCCGCTGGGAAAAGTGGTGTGCATAGGCCGTAACTACGCCGAACACGCCAAGGAACTGGATAACCCGGTGCCTACCGAACCGCTGCTGTTCATCAAGCCAGGCAGTTGCGTGGTGCCGCTCGAAGGCGGCTTCAGCATTCCCACCGAGCGCGGTTCGGTGCACTACGAGGCGGAAATCGCGGTGTTGATCGGCAAGCCCTTGTCGACCAAGCCGAGCCGTGAAGAAGTGCTCGATGCCATCTCCGGTTTCGCCCCGGCGCTGGACCTGACCCTGCGCGACAAGCAGGCCGAGCTCAAATCCAAGGGCCTGCCCTGGGAAATCGCCAAGTCCTTCGACGGCGCGGCGGTGATCGCCCCGTTCGTGTCCGGCAGCACCTTTGCTGACCTGACCGACATCGGCATTCGCCTGACCATCAACGGCGAAGTCCGTCAGGACGGCAACAGCAGCGCGATGCTCAACCCGATCGTGCCGATGATCCAGCACATGGCCGGCTGCTTCTCGCTGCAGGCCGGCGACGTGATCCTGACCGGCACGCCGGTGGGCGTCGGTCCGCTCAATGTTGGCGATGAACTGGTGATTGAACTGCCGGGCGCCAGCCGCTTCACCAGCAGCGTGCGCTAGTACAAAGGCTGCTCTACCCAGCGGGAGCGGGCTTCGTGGTGAGGGGATTTATCCCCGCCGGGCTGCGAAGCGGCCCCAAAACCATTGCACGCACAGTACCTGATGCACCGCGGTTGCAGGTTTTGGCACCACAAAGGCTCGCTCCCACAGGTTCCGTGGCTACCTGCAAAGGGTAATCCCGCCATTTCCCGTTTTTTTCACATCCGATCTGGATAATTTCACGGCTTTCGGCGTCTGAGCCGATCCCAATTATGCTATTACCCATAGCCTGAATTTTCTGGATACATTCCCTCGATGGCCACCCAACCGTTACCTTCGTTCAACACCGCTCGCCGTTCGCGTTTCGCTTTGCGCTGGTATGTCTGGCTTTTGCTGGTGGCGGCTGTCGGCTATGGCTTGGCGTTTGCCATGCATTGGGACGATCGCGGCGTGCTTTGGGTGCATGAACGCTTCGAAAGTACCGCCGAGCGCCAGGCCAGTATCTGGCTGCCGGACTATCACGCGGTGATCGACGCCAAGCTGCTGCCCGGCATGGAAAAGGACGAGGCTTCGGACGTTGCCTACGATCCCCGGACCAAGACCCTGTTCTCGGTCATGGGCAAGAATCCGTTCCTGGTCGAACTGTCGTTGCAAGGCGATGTGTTGCGCAAGATGCCGTTGGTGGGTTGGAGTAACCCTGAAGGTGTCACGGTGCTGGGCAATGGTCTGCTGGCCATCGTCGATGAGCGTGATCATCTGGTGTCCATCGTCAAGGTCGATGCCGATACCCGCGAGCTGAACATCGCCAATTTCCCGAAATACGACCTGGGCCCTTCGAAAGATCAGAACAAGGCGTTCGAGGCTGTCACCTGGGATGCGCGCAAGCAGCAGTTGTTGCTCGGCGAAGAGCGTCCACCGGCGCTGTTCACCTGGAAGGGCGATGGCCAGAAGCTGATCGGCGACAAGCAGAAGCTGGCCAGTGGGGCACTGGATATGCGCAATCTGTCAGCCTTGGCCATCGATCCTCGTACGGGCCACACCCTGGCCCTGTCCGCCGACTCCCACCTGTTGCTGGAGCTGGACGAGAAAGGCGAACAGGTCAGTTTCATGACCCTGCTGGGTGGTTTCAACGGTTTGAAAAACACCATCCCCCGCGCCGAGGGCGTGACCATGGACGAGGCGGGTACGGTGTACATGGTGAGCGAGCCGAACTTGTTCTACCGCTTTGAGAAACAGAAATAACGCCCGCATTTCTTTCGCTGCAAATGGCCATTAAGCTTCAATTCAGACAGGCGTGATATTTCATCCGCCTGTTTTGATTCAGAGCCTGCCCAATGCGTCGATTCGCCCGCCCCAAACCCCTGATTTTCATGTTGCTGATGATGGTCCTGATCGTGTTGATCGCGATCGGTCAGTACCTGCGCCTGTTCGAGCGTGCCTGGTTCAATCTTTACACGCTGTGGCAGCCGATGAGTGCGCAATCCATCGGCCTGGATCAGTATCGGGTGGTGGTCGAGGGGCGGGTGATCGAAGGGCTGGACGACGATGTCTCTGCCCTGACCTTCGATCCGGTACGCAAAAGCCTGTTCACGGTCACCAACAAGAATGCCGAGCTGATCGAGCTTTCTCTCGAGGGCAAGATCCTGCGGCGCATTGCTCTGGTCGGTTTCGGCGATCCGGAAGCCGTTGAGTTCATCAGCGCCGACACCTACGTGATCACCGACGAGCGCCAGCAACGGCTGATCAAGATTCATCTGGAGCAGGGCACCACCTTCCTCGACGCGGCGGACGCCGAGCAGATGACCTTGGGCGTGCACATGAGCGGCAACAAGGGATTTGAGGGGTTGGCCTACGACTCGGTGGGCAAGCGTCTGTTCGTGGCCAAGGAGCGCGACCCGATGTTGATCTATGAGGTGCACGGGTTTCCGCATTTCAATCCGGAAAAATCCTACGCGGTCCACGTGATCAACAACCCCAAGCGCGATGCCGGGATGTTCGTGCGCGATCTGTCGAGCCTGCAATACGACGAGCGCAGCGGCCACTTGCTGGCACTGTCGGACGAGTCGCGGTTGATTCTGGAACTGGACGTAGACGGGCGACCGCTGAGCACCATGTCGTTGAACAAGGGGCGTCAGGGCCTGCAAAAGACCGTGCCGCAAGCGGAAGGGATCGCCATGGACGACGACGGCACGATGTACCTGGTGAGCGAGCCGAATCTGTTTTACGTCTTCAAGAAACCCACACAGCCCTGACCAGCACCGCAAGACAAATGTGGGAGCGGGCTTGCTCGCGAATGCGGTGTATCAGTCGACATGAGTGCCGCCTGACATACCGCATTCGCGAGCAAGCCCGCTCCCACAGGGTTTTGTGTCTGGGTTATTGGGCGCGCAGGGTCTTCACGCCTTCGCTGGTCCCCAGCAACAGCAAGTCCGCCGGGCGCGCCGCGAACAGGCCATTGGTCACCACGCCGACGATCGCATTGATCTGCGTTTCCAGCTCCACCGGGTTGGTGATCTCAAGGTTGAACACGTCGAGGATGATGTTGCCGTTGTCAGTCAGTACGCCTTCGCGGTAAACCGGGTCGCCGCCCAGTTTCACCAGTTGCCGGGCCACGTGGCTGCGGGCCATGGGGATCACTTCCACGGGCAGCGGGAACGCGCCGAGCACCGGCACCAGTTTGCTGGCGTCGGCGATGCAGATGAAGGTCTTGGCCACGGCCGCGACGATCTTCTCGCGGGTCAGGGCTGCGCCACCGCCCTTGATCAGGTTCAGGTGTTCGTCGCTTTCATCGGCGCCGTCGACGTAGAACTCCAGATCGCTGACGGTGTTCAGTTCATAGACCGGAATGCCGTGACCTTTGAGGCGGGCGGCAGTGGCTTCGGAACTGGCAACTGCGCCATCGAACGCACCTTTGTGCTGGGCCAGGGCATCGATGAAACAGTTGGCGGTGGAGCCGGTGCCGACCCCGACGATGCTCTTGTCGTCGAGTTTGGGGAGGATGAAGTCGACGGCGGCCTGAGCCACTGCCTGTTTGAGTTGATCCTGGGTCATGCGGGCTCCGAGGTGCCGAAGAGAGGGAACGAAAGGCCGGCATTATAGGCTTTGGGGGCGGGCAAGGTCATTGCCCGATTGGCCGCTGGGGCGCTTTTGCCCTTGTGGCGAGGGAGCTTGCTCCCGTTGGAGTGCGAAGCGCTCCCCGGCATTGCCTCAGGCATACCCCACAAACAGGTTTGACGACTGCTTCGCAGCCGAACGGGAGCAAGCTCCCTCGCCACAATGGTTCGGTTTAGTGTGGTCCCATGCCCGAAAGCCGGGTTAGACTCCCAGGTCCTGCCCAACCCGCTCAGTGATGCTTTCCGATGCTTGAACAGTACGTCAAAAAGATCCTCACCTCGCGCGTTTATGACGTTGCCGTAGAAACCCCATTGCAGACTGCCCGTCAGCTCTCCGAGCGGCTGGGCAACGAGATCTGGCTCAAGCGCGAAGACTTGCAGCCGGTGTTCTCGTTCAAGATTCGCGGCGCCTACAACAAACTCACGCAACTGAGCGACGAAGAACGCGCCCGTGGCGTGGTCACCGCGTCGGCGGGCAACCACGCCCAGGGCCTGGCTCTGGCGGCCAAGGTACTGGGCGTCAAAGCCACCATCGTCATGCCCAAGACCACCCCCGAGATCAAGGTCGAAGGCGTGCGCTCGCGCGGTGGCAAAGTGGTGCTGCACGGCGATTCGTTCCCCGAAGCCCTGGCCTACTCGCTGAAACTGGTCGACGAAAAAGGCTACGTCTACATTCACCCCTACGACGATCCCCACACCATTGCCGGGCAGGGCACGGTGGCCATGGAGATTCTGCGTCAGCACCCGGGGCGTCTGGACGCAATTTTCGTCCCGGTGGGCGGCGGCGGGCTGATCGCCGGCATCGCCGCGTACGTCAAATACCTGCGCCCGGAGATCAAGGTCATTGGCGTCGAGCCGGACGACTCCAATTGCCTGCAAGCTGCCATGGCAGCCGGCGAGCGCGTGGTGCTGCCGACCGTGGGCATCTTCGCCGATGGCGTGGCGGTGGCACAGATCGGTCAGCACACCTTCGATATCTGCAAAGACCACGTCGATGAAGTCGTCACCGTCAGCACCGATGAAATCTGTGCCGCCATCAAGGATATCTACGACGATACCCGCTCGATCACTGAACCTGCCGGCGCCCTGGGCGTGGCCGGGATCAAGAAGTACGTCGAACAGCACGGCATCACCGGGCATACCTTCGTGGCGATCGATTCCGGCGCCAACGTCAACTTCGATCGCCTGCGCCACGTCGCCGAGCGCGCCGAGCTGGGCGAAGGCCGCGAGGCCATCATCGCCGTGACCATTCCCGAGAAACCAGGCAGCTTCAAGGCGTTCTGCGAAGCCATCGGCAAGCGCCAGATCACCGAATTCAACTACCGTTACAACACCGGCAGCGAAGCGCACATCTTCGTCGGCGTGCAGACGCACCCGGACACCGACCCGCGCAGCGCCTTGATCGCCAGCCTTGGCGAGCAGGGGTTCCCGGTGATCGACCTGACCGACAACGAACTGGCCAAGCTGCACATCCGCCACATGGTCGGCGGCCGCGCGGCGCACGTCGTGGACGAGGTGATCCTGCGCTTCGAGTTCCCGGAGCGCCCGGGTGCGCTGTTCAACTTCCTCAACAAGCTCGGCGGTCGCTGGAATATCTCGATGTTCCATTACCGCAACCATGGCGCGGCGGACGGCCGTGTGGTGGCGGGCCTTCAAGTGCCGCACGACGAACGCCATCTGGTGCCGGCGGCGCTGGAAGAAATCGGCTACCCGTACTGGGACGAAAGCGACAACCCGGCTTATCAGCTGTTTCTTGGCTGAGCGGCTACGCTGATGGGCAAGGCATAAGGAAATCGAACCATGGAAACGTTAACGGCCCTGAAAGCGGCGCACATGGTGGCGACCGTGGTTGTGCTGGTCTGTGCGCTGGGCCTGGGCATCTGGGTCTGGCGCGCACGGCGTAACGGTGACGCGACGGCAGGCAGCCGTACCCTGCAACGGCCCCGTGTGTTCATCTGGCTGTTGATGGGAGTGGCGCTGCTGAGCATGCCGTTTACCGGTTGGCAGATGGTGCACCTTGTGGGCTGGCCGCTGGGCCAGACCTGGCTGCTGGCCTCGAGCGTGCTGTACACCGTGGCGGCGCTGGCGTGGTTCTGGTTGCTGGTGCGCTTGAACAAACTGCGCAAGGCACCGGGTGGGGTGGGCAAGTTCAGCTTTGCGTTGGCGTTGTTCAGCTTTGTCTGCTTTATCGCCATTGCCGGGTTGATGGGCGCCAAGCCGGTTTAAGGCTTGGGGCCGCGTCGACCCCCTTCGCGAGCAAGCCCGCTCCCACATTCGATCTGCGTTGGACACAAAATCTGTGTCCACTGAAGATCTAAAATGTGGGAGCGGGCTTGCTCGCGAAAGCGATATCAATCGCGCAACGAAATCACCGGCCAACCACGCTTCTCGGCCTCAGCCCGCAAATTCGGATCCGGATCGACCGCCACCGGGTTCGCCACCTGCTCCAGCAACGGCAGGTCATTCATCGAGTCGCTATAGAAGTAGCTGTCTTCCAGCGAAAACCCGGTCTCCTCCAGCCAACGGTTCAACCTTGTGACCTTGCCCTCACGGAAGCACGGCACGTCGGTGCTGCGCCCGGTGTAGCGGCCATCGACCATTTCGCATTCAGTGGCAATCAGGGTTTCCACCCCCAGGCGCACGGCAATGGGGCCAGTGACGAAGCGGTTGGTGGCGGTGATGATCACCAGTTTGTCGCCGGCGTCACGGTGCTTTTTCAGCAACTCAAGCGCCTTGGGCAACACGATCGGCTCGATGCAATCGCGCATGTAGTCGCTGTGCCACTGATCCAGCGTGGCCATTTCGGTACGGCCGAGCACTTCCAGGCAGAAGTTCAGGTACGCGGCGTTGTCCAGCTTGCCCGCCAGGTAATCCTGATAGAACTCATCGTTGCGCGCCTTGTAGGCCACGGGGTCGAGGAAGCCGCGCTCACACAGGTAGTCTCCCCAGGCGTGGTCGCTGTCGCCGCCCAGCAGGGTGTTGTCCAAGTCGAATAAAGCCAGCCGCATTGCAGTTACTCGCTGAAAAGTCTGTCGAAAGGCGTCCAGAATACGGACTTTTCATAAGAGTGCACATAAGGTAGGCCGGCGCGTTGCTGCCTTCACAACCTTTGTGGAACAATGCGACGACATGCGTTTGCGAGGTTGTTGCCGTGATCGACCCCGATGGTTTTCGTCCTAATGTCGGGATCATTCTTACGAATGATGCCGGCCAGGTGCTATGGGCTCGCCGTATCAATCAAGATGCCTGGCAGTTTCCTCAGGGCGGGATCAACCCCCAGGAGACGCCGGAAGACGCCTTGTACCGCGAGTTGAACGAAGAAGTGGGCCTGGAGCGCGAAGATGTTGAAATACTCGCCTGCACCCGGGGCTGGTTGCGCTATCGTTTGCCGCAGCGTCTGGTCCGTACCCACAGCCAACCGCTGTGCATCGGCCAGAAACAGAAATGGTTTCTCCTGCGCCTGATCTCCAACGAGCAGCGGGTGCGGATGGATTTGACCGGTAAACCGGAGTTCGATGGCTGGCGCTGGGTCAGCTATTGGTATCCGTTGGGCCAGGTGGTGACATTCAAGCGCGAGGTGTATCGACGCGCTCTCAAAGAGCTTGCCCCGCGCCTTTTAGCGCGCGACTGACGACGGAGTTCGACCCCGAGCCATGCTCAATACGCTGCGCAAGATCGTCCAGGAAGTTAACTCCGCCAAGGATCTCAAGGCGGCGTTGGGGATTATTGTGTTGCGCGTCAAAGAGGCCATGGGCAGCCAGGTCTGCTCGGTCTACCTGCTCGACCCCGAGACCAACCGTTTCGTGCTGATGGCCACCGAGGGCTTGAACAAGCGCTCGATCGGCAAGGTCAGCATGGCGCCCAATGAAGGTCTGGTCGGCCTGGTCGGCACGCGTGAAGAACCCCTGAACCTCGAAAACGCCGCGGATCACCCGCGCTACCGCTACTTCGCCGAGACCGGTGAAGAGCGCTACGCCTCGTTCCTCGGGGCGCCGATCATTCACCACCGTCGTGTGGTCGGCGTGCTGGTCATTCAACAGAAAGAACGTCGCCAGTTCGATGAAGGTGAAGAAGCCTTCCTCGTGACCATGAGCGCGCAGCTTGCCGGCGTTATCGCCCACGCCGAGGCCACCGGTTCCATCCGCGGCCTGGGCCGTCAGGGCAAGGGTATCCAGGAAGCCAAGTTCGTCGGCGTGCCGGGTTCGCCGGGTGCGGCGGTCGGTACCGCAGTGGTCATGCTGCCACCGGCCGATCTGGACGTGGTGCCCGACAAGACCATCACCGACATCGACGCCGAACTCGGCCTGTTCAAGACCGCCATCGAAGGCGTGCGCGCCGACATGCGCACCCTGTCCGCCAAACTCGCCACCCAGTTGCGCCCGGAAGAGCGCGCGCTCTTCGACGTCTACCTGATGATGCTCGACGACGCTGCGCTGGGCAGCGAAGTGACCACCGTGATCAAGACCGGGCAGTGGGCCCAGGGCGCGCTGCGCCAAGTGGTCACCGATCACGTCAACCGTTTCGAACTGATGGACGACGCCTACCTGCGCGAGCGCGCGTCGGACGTCAAGGACCTCGGTCGCCGGCTGCTCGCCTACCTGCAGGAAGAGCGTCAGCAAACCCTGGTCTACCCCGACAACACCATTCTGGTCAGCGAAGAACTGACGCCGGCGATGCTCGGCGAGGTGCCGGAAGGCAAGCTGGCCGGCCTGGTCTCGGTGCTGGGTTCGGGCAACTCCCACGTGGCGATCCTGGCGCGAGCCATGGGCATCCCGACGGTGATGGGCCTGGTCGACCTTCCATATTCCAAGGTCGACGGCATCCAGATGATCGTCGACGGTTACCACGGCGAGGTCTACACCAACCCCAGCGACGTGCTGCGCAAGCAGTTCGCCGACGTAGTCGAGGAAGAGAAACAGCTGGCCCTGGGCCTGGACGCACTGCGCGATCTGCCGTGCATCACGGTCGACGGCCACCGCATGCCGCTGTGGGTCAACACCGGCCTGCTGGCGGATGTGGCCCGTGCGCAGAAGCGCGGCGCCGAAGGCGTTGGCCTGTACCGCACCGAAGTGCCGTTCATGATCAACCAGCGCTTCCCGAGCGAGAAGGAACAGCTGGCGATCTACCGCGAGCAACTGGCCGCGTTCCACCCGCAACCGGTGACCATGCGCAGCCTGGACATCGGCGGTGACAAGGCGCTGTCGTACTTCCCCATCAAGGAAGACAACCCGTTCCTCGGCTGGCGCGGCATTCGGGTCACCCTCGACCACCCGGAAATCTTCCTGGTGCAGACCCGTGCCATGCTCAAGGCCAGCGAGGGCCTGAACAACCTGCGCATTCTGCTGCCGATGATCTCCGGCACCCATGAACTGGAAGAAGCCCTGCACCTGATCCACCGTGCCTGGGGTGAAGTGCGCGACGAAGGCACCGACGTGCCGATGCCGCCGATCGGGGTCATGATCGAGATTCCGGCCGCGGTGTACCAGACCAAGGAACTGGCGCGGCAGGTGGACTTCCTGTCGGTCGGCTCCAACGACCTGACCCAGTACCTGCTGGCCGTGGATCGCAACAACCCACGGGTGGCCGACCTCTACGACTACCTGCACCCGGCGGTGCTGCAAGCCCTGCAAAACGTGGTGCGTGACGCCCATGCCGAGGGCAAGCCGGTGAGTATCTGCGGCGAGATGGCCGGTGATCCGGCGGCGGCGGTGCTGTTGATGGCGATGGGTTTCGACAGCCTGTCGATGAACGCCACCAACCTGCCGAAAGTGAAGTGGATGCTGCGCCAGATCAACCTGAGCAAGGCCAAGGAACTGCTGGCGGAGCTGATGACCATCGACAACCCGCAGGTTATCCACAGCTCGCTGCAACTGGCGCTGAAAAACCTCGGGTTGGCGCGGATGATCAACCCGGCTTCGGTCAAGACCCTCTAAACCTGCATTGTCCTGTGGCGAGGGAGCTTGCTCCCGCTGGAGCGCGAAGCGCTCCCGAATCGGCGGATGGGTTCTTGCGGAAAGATCGCGTCGGCGGGATTGCGGCTGCTTCGCAGCCGAGCGGGAGCAAGCTCCCTCGTCACGGTCTATTTCTTCAAATCCTGATTTCCACTTCCCCCAAATGCCCGCCATAGGGCCCGAAACTCCTTTCCACCAGATGCCGCGCACCGTCCGCCTGCACGATCAACGCCGTACTCGCCCGGGTCCCGTAGCTCTGGCTGGCAATGAACACGCTCGACAGTAATGTCTCGGTCGCCAATCCCACGCCGGTGTCCGGTAAATCGGCAAACGGCGCCTGCTGCGAATCACTGAGCAAGTCCAGCAGCGCCTGCGGTTGCGGATTGTCCAGTACTGCGCTCAACGCGGCTCTGGCCTTGAGCAATTTGGGCCAGGGCGTGTCCAGTCCGGCGTTCGATAACCCGTATACCCCGGGCGGCAGCATCACCGCTTCCGTTTCCCGCGCATTGAAATGCCACAACTCATGAGCATTGCCGACCAGCAGGTTAAACCCGCCATATTCCGGTGAACGTGCGACAACTTCGCTTAAATAGTCGTCAATCGGCAGCTCGCCAGTGAGAAAGCGCGCCACCAGTTCACCCCGGGACTTGCGCCCTGGCGGTCGATGAGGGTCGCGGATATTGGTCAGCGCAGCGAAACGTCCGTGGGTACCGACACCCAGCCAGGTGCCGCCGGCCTCCAGGTCGCGGCCGGCATACACCTGGGGCGATTCCGGCCATTGCGCCAGGGGCAGCGTGGGTCGGGCATAGAACTCGTCGCGGTTGGCCGCCACGATCAGCGGCTGGGCATGCCCCGGTCGCCAGGCGAAAACAATCAGGCACATAAGGTGGTCCTTGTGTGTTTTTTGCCCACTCTACGCAGTCGGCGTGCGGGTATCCATCGCCATCCAGTGGAGCCCGAGGCCTTGCATCCGTTACCATGCCGCTCCGGTTTTGGGGTTGGGTGGTCAACAGCATGGAATTTCTGCTCTATCTGGCGCTTGGCGCCTGTGCCGGCGTGCTGGCAGGGCTGTTCGGCGTGGGCGGCGGAATTATCATCGTCCCGGTGCTGGTATTCAGCTTCAAGGCCCAGGGCTTCGATCCTTCGATCCTGACCCACCTCGCGGTCGGCACGTCCCTGGCGACGATCATTTTCACCTCGGTCAACGCGGTACGTGAGCACCACCGTCGCGGCGCCGTGCGCTGGCCGATCTTCGTGTGGATGACCGTCGGCATCCTGATCGGCGCCGGTTTCGGCGCCCTGACGGCTGAGGCGATCTCCGGGCCTAACCTGCAGAAGATCATCGGCGTGTTCGCCCTGGTGATCGCCGCGCAGTTGGCGCTGGACCTCAAGCCCAAGGCCAGTCGAACCGTGCCAGGCAAGGTCGGTCTGACCGTGGCCGGCACGGTGATCGGCTGGGCCTCGGCGATTTTCGGGATTGGCGGCGGTTCGCTGACCGTGCCGTTTTTGACCTGGCGTAGCGTGCCCATGCAGCAGGCGGTGGCGACTTCGTCGGCCTGCGGCCTGCCGATCGCCTTGGCAAGTGCATTAAGTTTCATGATTCTGGGCTGGCACGATCCGCTGTTGCCGGCCCATAGTCTCGGTTTTGTATATTTGCCGGCGCTGCTGGGCATTGCCCTGACCAGCATGGTTTTCGCCCGTTTTGGTGCACGGCTGGCGCATAACCTGTCGCCGAAGTTGCTCAAAAGGCTGTTTGCCGCTTTGCTGTTCTTCGTCGGCCTGAACTTTTTACTCTGAAGCATCTGCTCTGACGCCCGGCGCAATCCTGGCTTAATCCCGAGGTGGCAGCGTCGCCCGGGAATTGATTTGAACTCATGAGGAGTCGCAATGCTGCCTTACCCGCAGATCGACCCGGTGGCCCTGGCCATCGGTCCGCTGAAAATCCACTGGTACGGGTTGATGTACCTGGTCGGCATCGGCGGCGCCTGGCTGCTGGCGTCCCGTCGCTTGAACCGCTTCGACCCGACCTGGACCAAGGAGAAGCTCTCCGACATGGTGTTCTGGATGTCGATGGGGGTGATCGTCGGCGGTCGACTGGGCTACGTGCTGTTTTACGATCTGCATGCCTACCTGGCCAACCCGACGCTGATTTTCGAAGTGTGGAAGGGCGGCATGTCGTTCCACGGCGGCTTCATCGGCGTGATGCTGGCGGCGCTGTGGTTCGGCAAGAAGAACAACAAGTCGTTCTTCCAGCTGATGGACTTCGTCGCACCGATGGTGCCGATTGGCCTGGGTGCCGGGCGCATCGGCAATTTCATCAACGCCGAGTTGTGGGGCAAGCCGACCGACGTGCCGTGGGCCATGATCTTCCCGCCGTTCAGTGACCCGGCGCAGTTGCCGCGTCACCCGTCGCAGCTGTATCAGTTCGCTCTCGAGGGCGTGGCGCTGTTCCTGATCCTGTGGCTGTTCTCGCGCAAGCCGCGGCCGACCATGGCGGTATCGGGGATGTTCGCGCTGTTCTATGGCATTTTCCGTTTCATCGTCGAATTCGTCCGCGTACCGGACGCGCAACTGGGCTATCTGGCCTGGAACTGGCTGACCATGGGCCAGGTGCTGTGCGTACCGATGATCCTCGGCGGGCTGTTCCTGATCTGGCTGGCGTATCACCGCGCCCCGGCGACACCAGCGGCAGCCGTATAAATTCGAACCCCGCAGCGACGGCTGCGGGTTCAAGGACACAGGTAACTCATGAAGCAATATCTCGAACTGGTCGCTCACGTCATCAAGAACGGCACCAAACAGGCCAACCGCACCGGCGTGAACACCATCAGCTTCCCCGGCGCGATGCTGCGTTATGACCTGCAGGAAGGTTTCCCGGCGATCACCACCCGCAAGATGGCCTTCAAATCGGCCATCGGCGAGATGTGCGGTTTTCTGCGCGGGGTAAACAATGCGGCCGAGTTCCGCGCACTGGGCTGCAAGGTCTGGGACCAGAACGCCAACGAAAACGCTCAATGGCTGGCCAACCCGTTTCGTCAGGGCGAAGACGACCTCGGCGAGATCTACGGCGTGCAGTGGCGCAAATGGCCGGCGTACAAACAGATCCCGGTCAGCAACCCGGCCGCCATCGAGCAGACCCTGAAGCAAGGCTATCGCCAGATCGCCGAAGGTGAGGAAAACGGCCGGGCCTACGTGGTGCTGTACAAGGCCATCGACCAGGTGCGTCAGTGCGTCGACACCATCATCAAGGACCCGGGCAGCCGCCGCATCCTGTTCCACGGCTGGAACTGCGCCCAGCTCGATGAAATGGCCCTGCCGCCCTGCCACTTGCTGTACCAGTTCCACCCGAATGTCGAGACCAAGGAAATCTCCCTGACCCTCTACATCCGCTCCAATGACCTGGGCCTGGGCACGCCGTTCAACCTCACCGAAGGCGCCGCGCTGCTGAGCCTGATCGGTCGCCTGACGGGCTACACGCCGCGCTGGTTCACCTATTTCATCGGCGATGCCCACGTCTACGAGAACCACCTGGACATGCTCAACGAACAGCTCAAGCGCGAGCCGTTCCCGATGCCGAAACTGGTGATCAGTGACCGTGTGCCGGAGTTTGCCAAGACCGGTGTGTATCAGCCGCAGTGGCTGGAGTTGGTGGAACCGAGTGATTTCTCGCTCGAGGGCTATCAGCACCACGCGCCAATGACCGCGCCGATGGCGGTCTAAAGACAGACACCCATCCCATGTGGGAGCGGGCTTGCTCGCGAAGAGGCCATGTCAGTCGATAAACATTCGTCTGACACACCGCCTTCGCGAGCAAGCCCGCTCCCACAGGGATCTGGGGGTGTGCTTAATGGCCGTGACTACGGCCCACGTGGGAATGCTCCACCTCCGTCGCCACCACCCCGCCGCTCACCTCCAACCGCTGCAAAATCCCGCACTGATCGACATCCGGCCCTTCGCCACAACGCTGGCGCAGGTCGAGCAGTTGCGCCTGCAGCGCCAGCAACCCGTCAATCCGCGCTTTGACGTGATGAATGTGCTCGTCGATCAGGGCGTTGACGCTTTCGCATTGGTCCTGGGGGCTGTCGCGAAACGCCAGCAGGCTGCGGATTTCTTCCAGGGTCATGTCGAGGGTGCGGCAATTGCGGATGAAGGTCAGACGTTCGGCATGGGCCTGGGTGTAGACGCGGTAGTTGCCGTCGCTGCGCGCCGGTGCGGGCAGCAGGTTTTCCCGTTCGTAGTAACGGATGGTTTCCACCGGACAGTCGGTGAGTTTCGCCAGTTCTCCAATCTTCATGACGACAATCTCCAAAAGGGTGCTTGACCCTATAGTGGCTACAGGGTCTTTACTTGGCAACAGGCACCTTCATGGACGCGACCAATGAGCGACTCTCAACACACCCACAACCCCAAGGCTGATCACGATCACGATCACGATCACGATCACGATCACGATCACAGCCACAAGCTGAAGCCTGTACAAAAACATGACCACGGCGGGCATGGTGATTCCTGTTGCTCTTCCAAAGCGGCTGCGCCCTCGCTGATCAAACTCAGCGAAACGCCGACCGCCAACGCTCGCCTGAGCAGTTTTCGTATCGACGCGATGGACTGCCCGACCGAGCAGACGCTGATTCAGAACAAACTCGGCAAGCTGGCGGGCGTGCAACAGCTGGAATTCAACCTGATCAACCGCGTGCTGGGCGTCACCCACGATTTGCCGAGCACCGCACCGATCATCGATGCGATCAAGTCCCTGGGCATGCAGGCCGAACCGCTGGAGCACGGCGTCGAGGCACCGGCCCCTGCCGCGGAGAAAAAATCGTGGTGGCCGTTGGCGCTGTCCGGCGTGACTGCGCTCGGCGCCGAAGTTATCCACTTCACCAACGCGGCCCCCAACTGGGTGGTGGCGATCATTGCCCTGGTCTCGATCCTCAGCGGTGGCCTGGGTACCTATAAGAAGGGCTGGATCGCCCTGAAAAACCTCAACCTCAACATCAATGCGCTGATGAGTATCGCCGTGACCGGCGCGATCCTGATTGGGCAGTGGCCGGAAGCAGCGATGGTGATGTTCCTGTTCACCGTCGCCGAGCTGATCGAAGCCAAGTCCCTGGACCGCGCGCGCAACGCCATCGGCGGCCTGATGCAGATGACGCCGGAACAGGCGACTGTGTTGCAGGCCGATGGCAGCTGGGTCGAGCAAGATGTGAAAGCCATCGAGTTGGGCGCGCGCGTGCGGGTGCGCCCGGGTGAGCGCATCGGGCTGGACGGCGAAGTGGTGTCCGGCAGTTCCTCCATCGATCAGGCGCCGATCACCGGCGAAAGCCTGCCGGTGGAAAAAACCATCGGCGACAAGGTGTTCGCCGGCACCATCAATCAGGCCGGCTCTCTGGAATACGCCGTCACCGCCGCCGCCAACCACTCGACCCTGGCGCGGATCATCCACGCCGTCGAGCAGGCCCAGGGCGCACGGGCGCCGACCCAGCGCTTCGTCGATCAATTCTCGAAAATCTATACCCCGGCGGTGTTCATCTTCGCGCTTGCGGTGGCGGTGATTCCGCCGCTGTTCATGGGCGCGGTGTGGTTCGACTGGATCTACCGGGCACTGGTGCTGCTGGTGGTCGCCTGCCCTTGTGCCCTGGTGATTTCCACCCCGGTGACCATCGTCAGCGGCCTGGCGGCGGCGGCGCGCAAAGGCATTCTGGTGAAGGGCGGCGTGTATCTGGAGAGCGGGCACAAGCTCGACTATCTGGCGCTGGACAAGACCGGCACCATCACCCATGGCAAACCGGTGCAGACCGACTACCTGTCGCTCGACCCAACAGCCGATGCAACTGCCCCGGCGATTGCCGCCGCGCTGGCTCGCCGATCCGATCACCCGGTATCCCTGGCCATTGCCAACGCGGCTGTGGATAAACAGGAACCGTCGCTCGTTGTGGATAACTTCGAGGCGCTGGCCGGTCGCGGTGTACGCGGCGACATCAATGGCCAGACTTACCACTTGGGCAACCATCGCCTGGTGGAAGACCTGAACCTGTGTTCGCCCGCGCTGGAAGAGAAGCTGTTCGCGCTGGAAAAGCAGGGCAAGTCCGTGGTGCTGCTGCTCGACGCCGCCGGCCCGTTGGCGTTGTTCGCCGTGGCGGACACGGTGAAGGAAACCAGCCGCGAAGCGATCCAGCAACTGCACGACCTGGGCATCAAGACCCTGATGCTCACCGGCGATAACGTCCACACCGCCCAGGCGATTGCTGCACAGGTCGGCATCGACGAAGCGAAAGGCGATCTGCTGCCCACCGACAAGCTGCAGGCAATCGAAGCGCTGTATGCGCAGGGGCACAACGTCGGCATGGTCGGCGACGGCATCAATGACGCGCCGGCACTGGCCCGTGCCGAGATCGGTTTCGCCATGGCCGCCGCTGGCACCGACACCGCCATCGAAACCGCCGATGTCGCCCTGATGGACGACGATCTGCGCAAGATCCCCGCTTTCATCCGCCTGTCGCGGCAGACATCGAGCATCCTCAAACAGAACATCGCCCTGGCGCTGGTGATCAAGGCAATCTTTCTTGGGGTAACCTTCGCCGGGCTCGCTACCATGTGGATGGCGGTGTTTGCCGACATGGGCGTGAGCCTGTTGGTGGTGTTCAACGGTTTGCGCCTGTTGCGCAAATAGAGGAAGAGGGACGGTTGTGCTGAGTGCCGAGCTGAAGGCGTTTTACATGGTGGCCCGCCTGGGCAGCATCACCCAGGCAGCGAAGAAGCTCGGCCTGAGCCAACCTACGGTGACCACGCAGATCCGGCACCTGGAAAGTCAGTATTCGGTGGAACTGTTCTACCGGGGTGGTCGCCGTCTCAGCGTCAGTGACGAAGGGGCGCGGCTGTTGCCGATGGTCAAGGCGCTGATGCAGCAGGAAGCCGATATCGAGTTTTTCCTGCGCAACAGCGGCCAGGTGCAAGGCACGCTGCGCATCGCCGCCACGGCGCCTTACTACATTCTCGACCTGGTAAAAACCTTCCGCGAGCGTTTGCCCCAGGTGGAGGTGTCCGTGGAAATCGGCAACTCCCAGCAGGTGCTCGAAGCGCTGGAGGAATACCGGGTGGATGTCGCGGCGTCCTCGCAGTTGCTGGAGGATGCGCGGTTGATCCGACGGGTGCTGGGCAGCGATCCGCTGGTGCTGGCGGTGCATCGCAATCATCCGCTGGCGGTCCACGAACACGTGCCGCTGAGCGCACTGGCCGGGCATACCTTATTGATGCGCGAGCCAGGCTCGACCACCCGGCGCATGACCGAAGAGCTGCTGGCCGGTGCCGGGGTGAGCCTCGGGCCATTGCTGGAGATCGGCAGCCGTGAGTCGATTCGCGAAGCGGTGCTGCGCAACATCGGCATCAGCCTGATCGCCCGCCAGGAAGTGCCTCACGATCCACAACTGCGGGTGCTCACCATCGAGAATGCGCCCTTGTTGCCGGAGTATCTGTACTGCCTCAAGGAACGAAAAAACGCACGGTTGCCTGCGGCGTTTCTCGGCGTGGCGCAGGAAATGTCGCCCATCTAGATCTCTGTGGCGAGGGAGCTTGCTCCCGTTGGACTGCGCAGCAGGCCTTTTTTGGGGCCGCTTCGCTGCCCAACGGGAGCAAGCTCCCTCGCCACAGGCTAATCAAGGCTCGATGGGATGAACCAAAAATCCCGAATACCACTATCGGCCGTTTTTGCCTTACTGCCATATGACGGACGCATTACAACCCTAGGATGGCCCTCATCTGCTCGATGAGGTCCGTCCCATGAACAACTCGATCCTGACCAACCCCGGCGCACCGATGAAAGTGCGCGGCGTGCACAAGCGCTTCGGTGCCTTTACCGCGCTGGATAATGTGTCCCTGGACGTGGCGGCCGGTGAACTGGTCTGCCTGCTCGGGCCGTCCGGTTGTGGCAAGACCACCTTGCTGCGCTGCATCGCCGGCCTGGAGAAGCAGGACAGCGGCGAGTTGTACCTGGGCGATCGCGACGTGTCCCACCTGGCGCCCCAGGCCCGGGACTACGGCATTCTGTTCCAGTCCTACGCGCTGTTTCCCAACCTTACCGTCGAAGCGAACATTGCTTACGGCCTGGCGAACGCCAGCCGCGACCAAGTGCGCCAGCGAGTCGGGCAGATGCTCGAGCTGGTCGGCCTGAGCGGCAGCGAGAAAAAATACCCCGGCCAGTTGTCCGGCGGTCAGCAGCAACGGGTCGCCCTGGCCCGTGCGCTGGCGCCAGCACCTTCGCTGTTGCTGCTGGACGAGCCGATGTCGGCCCTCGACGCCCGCGTGCGCGAGCACCTGTGCACCGAACTGCGCCAATTGCAGCGCGAACTCGGCATCACCACCCTGATGGTCACCCACAACCAGGACGAGGCCATGCTGATGGCCGACCGCATCGCCGTGATGAACAACGGCAAGGTCGAGCAATACGCCACTCCCCAGGAAATCTATAACCGCCCGGCCACGCCGTTCGTGGCGGAGTTCGTCGGCCAGGGCAACTGGTTGCCGTTCGACAGCGGCAGCGACAGTCACGCCCGAGTCGGCGGGATGAACATGCGCCTGGTCGACGGCAGCGCCAAGACCGCGTCGGGCCGCCTGTTCTGCCGCCCGGAGGCGATCAACGTCAACCCGCTGGTGCACGAAGAAAACCTGTTCCCGGCCAAGGTTCGCGAGATCACCTTCCTCGGCAACCGCTGCCGCATGAGCTTCGAGCTCGATCACCTGCCGGGCCACGCCTTGCTGGCGGAGCTGGCGCCTGAAGCGATGCCGCGTCTCGGCGCACAGCAGATCATGGTCGCTTTGCCCCCGCGTAGCCTGCAGGTGTTCGCCTGATGAGCGCGAACATCGCGCTGCCGCTCCCGCGCAAGCAGGTGCGGCAGGTCTCCCGGGCCGAGATCGGCGACCGGATTTTCGTGGTCGGCGGCAAGGTCCTGTTGCTGGCGTTGCTGGGCATCGCAGTCTTGATGCCGTTGCTGGCGATCTTCTGGCGTGGCTTCAGTTCCGAGGCTGGCCAGGGCGGTGGCTGGCTCGCCGCAAAGGAGCTGGTGACCAGTGAGAATTTCCACTGGCTGCTCGGCAACAGCCTGAAGGTTTCCCTCAGCGTCGCGGCCATTGTCGTACCCCTGGCCTACCTGTTTGCCTACGGCCTGCAACGCACGTTGATCCCGGGCAAAGGCCTGTGGCGCGGTATTTCGTTACTGCCCCTGATGGCGCCGTCGATGCTGCCGGGCATTGCACTGGTCTATCTGTTCGGTAACCAGGGCATGCTGCGCGGTTTGCTCTCGGACAATATCTACGGTTTCTGGGGCATCGTTCTGGGGGAGGTCATCTACACCTTCCCACACGCCTTGATGATTCTTCTGTCAGCGCTTTCTTTGGCGGATGCGCGGTTGTTCGACGCGGCGTCGAGCATGGGCGCCAGTCCGGCCAAGGCCTTTCGCAGCATCACCTGGCCGGCGACGCGTCAGGCAGTGTTCGCCGCGTTCTGCCTGGTGTTCACCCTGACCATCACCGACTTCGGCGTGCCCGTGGTGGTCGGCGGCGACTATCAAGTGCTGGCGCTGGAAGCCTACAAAGCCGTGGTCGGCCAGCAGCAATTCGGACGCGGCGCCTTGATCGGCATGGTGTTGCTGCTGCCGGCGCTGTTCAGTTTCGGGGTCGATGCCTGGTTGCGCCGGCGTCATGGCGACTCCATGAGCGGCCGTGCCCAAGTGTTCAAACCGGCGCCGTCGAAGCTGCGCGACAGCTGCTACCTGGCCATCGTGCTGCTGATCTGCGCGGCGTTGATGCTGGTATTCGGCATGGCGGTGTTCTCGTCGCTGGTCAAATTCTGGCCCTACAACCTGTCCCTCTCGCTCAACCATTACCAGTTCAACGACACAGCGGGCGGTGGCTGGCTGGCGTACGGCAACAGCGTGAAGATGGCGCTGTGCACGGCGCTGATCGGCAGCGTGATGATTTTCACCGGCGCCTACCTGATGGAAAAAACCAAGGGCCAGCGCGGCCTGAACCTGACCCTGCGCATGCTCAGTTTCGTGCCGATGGCGGTGCCAGGGCTGGTGCTCGGCCTGGGCTACGTCTTCTTCTTCAACCTCACCGGCAACCCGCTGCATGTGCTGTACGGGACCATGACGCTGTTGGTGGTGTGCACCATTGCTCACTATCTGACCACTGCGCAGATGACGGCGACCACGGCGCTGCGTCAGCTCGACGTCGAGTTCGAAGCTGCGGCGCTGTCGCTCAAGGCGCCGCTGTATCGGCACTACCTGCGGGTCACCGTGCCGATTTGCCTGCCGGCGCTGCTGGACATCGTGCGCTACCTGTTCGTCTCGGCCATGACCACCGTCTCGGCGGCAATCTTCCTCTACAGCCCCGACACCATCCTCGCGGCGGTGGCGGTGCTGAACATGGATGACGCCGGCAACGTCGGCGGCGCGGCAGCGATGTCGACCCTGATTCTGTTCACCTCGGCGGGCGTGTCGCTGCTGCTGGCCTGGGCTTCGCGCGGCTTGCTGCGCCGCTCCCAGGCCTGGCGGCAGACCGCGCCCGGTCATTGATGCCTCTGCTCAAACCCAAAGCCTTTCAACTCAAAAACAGGAAAAGATCATGTTCAAGCCTATGGCCCTGGCCGCTGCTGTCCTCACCGCTTTCAGCCTGAACGCCTTTGCGGCGAAAACCGAGTTGACGGTGTACACCGCCCTCGAAGCCGAGCAGTTGAAGACCTACAAGGACGCTTTCGAGAAGGCCAACCCGGATGTCGAGATCAAGTGGGTGCGTGACTCCACCGGCATCATCACCGCCAAGCTGCTGGCGGAAAAAGCCCGCCCGCAGGCCGACGCGGTTTGGGGCCTGGCCGCGTCCAGCCTGGCGATCCTCGACCAGCAAGGCATGCTGCAAAGCTACGCGCCGAAGGACCTGGGCAAGATCGGCGGCAACTACCGCGACGCCGCCAACCCGCCAGCCTGGGTTGGCATGGACGTCTGGGCCGCGACCATTTGCTTCAACACCGTCGAAGCCGAAAAGCAGGGCCTGACCAAGCCAGTGAGCTGGCAAGACCTGACCAAGCCTGAGTACAAGGGCAAGATCGTCATGCCCAACCCGGCCTCGTCCGGCACCGGTTTCCTCGACGTCAGCGCCTGGCTGCAGTCCTTCGGCGAGAAGCAGGGCTGGCAGTACATGGACGACCTGCACCAGAACATCGGCCAGTACGTTCACTCCGGTTCCAAGCCTTGCAAACTGGCCGCGGCGGGCGAATTCCCGATCGGCATTTCCTTCGAATACCCGGCCGTTCAGTTGAAGCGTCAGGGCGCACCGCTGGACATCATCCTGCCGAAGGAAGGCCTGGGCTGGGAGATCGAGGCCACCGCCGTGATCAAGGGCACGCCGCACGAAGACGCGGCGAAGAAACTCGCCGACTTCTCCGCCAGTCCGCAGGCGATGGAGCTGTACAAAGAGAACTTTGCGGTGCTCGCCCAGCCGGGCATTGCCAAGCCGCAAACCGAATTGCCGGCCGATTATGAGCAGCGTTTGATCAAGAACGACTTTGCCTGGGCCTCGAAGAATCGCGATGAGATTCTGACCGAGTGGCGCAAGCGGTATGACGGCAAGTCCGAGAAAGTGGCGGCCAAGTAAATCTTCATCGGTTGACAGGGCCTCTTCGCGAGCAAGTCGAATCGTCGCACCGCCGCTCCCACAATGGAATGCGGTCCTTTTGTGGGAGCGGGCTTGCTCGCGAAGACGGCCTATGATTCACCGCAACCCTCACTTCATCGAGACGTCTGATGACCCCCAACGAACAAACCGTCGCCAAGGTATTCGCGCTGTACGAGCGCTTCGGCAACAGCGACTACATCGGCGAACCGGTATCGCAGATCGAACACATGTCCCAAGCCGCCCAATGCGCCATGGCCGAAGGCTTCGATGACGAGGTGGTACTCGCTGCATTCTTCCACGACATCGGGCACATCTGCGCCGAAGGTGCCGAGAACATGGGCGGCTTTGGTGTGGTCAGCCATGAACGGCTGGGCGCTGACTACCTGCGCAGCGCTGGCTTCAGTGAGCGCATGGCCCGATTGGTGGAGTACCACGTTCAGGCCAAGCGCTACCTGACGCTGCGGGAGCCTGGGTACTACGAACGCCTGAGCGAAGCCAGCCGCCGGACCCTGGAATATCAGGGCGGGGTGATGACCGAAGCCGAGGCCGACGCATTCGAGCAAGACCCGTTGTGCGAGGTGAGCCTGCGCATGCGCCAGTGGGACGAACTGGCCAAGGAAATGCACGTGCCGCTGATCGATCTTGAAGTGCTCAAGCGCAAGGCCGTTGGCGTGTTATCCCGCGAGGCCTGCTGAACAATCTGACGAGTGATAGAGAAAAACTTGCATGGTTCGCCTTGTTGTCAGCGCTCAAGCTGAGCCTTTCACAAGGAGGAACAGGCATGCGTTATTTGAAAGTGATTGCACAGGATCTGAGCGGGGAAGGGACAGCCGATACGCTCCGGTACCGGTTTTTTGAAGATGACACGCTGCTGCGTGAAGCGACCGCCGACGAAGTTCGGCGGCTGAAAACCTTTGGCACCAACTACCTCAAATGCCGATGGTTCAACGACGGCGAAGGTGAGGAGCGGCACCTGCGCATGTTCTCGCTGAACCCCAGCGGCGACGGCACGCCGGAATCGGTCAGGCTGCATTTCAATGAAGGGTCGGTCATCCAGTACAAGGCGGCTGTCCATGACCTCGATAACGATGGCGCGTTCGAGATTGTGCTGTGTTCCGATGTGGACAACGACGGCCGCGCCGATCGCACAGACCGCACCCGGGTCAATGCGCTGGTGCGGGAGTTCCTGAAGTTGGGCTGGCAGTGATGCTGATCTGAAACCGAGGCGCGGCCTTCGCGAGCAAGTCGAATCGTCGCACCGCCGCTCCCACAGGTGGAACGCATTCCAATGTGGGAGCGGGCTTGCTCGCGAAGAGGCCCGCACTGCCACCCCGACACTCCAACAAGACAGCTACAACTGCTGCGCCAACACCTCCACCTGCTCCTGCCGCTCCGCCTGATTCAACCGCGCATGGGCATTGAGCGACGACCACTGCGGATGCGCCCGGGCCTTGCTCAGCGCCTCCGGCAGTTTCCCCTCACGCCAGGATTTATCCTGTGGCGTCGCCACCTGAATGCTGTCCATCGCCGCATGCCCGCGGGCCTCCAGCGCTTGCAGCAATTGCCGCTGCCGCAACGCCAGTAATCTCAGCACATTGTCATCCACCGTCAGCTCACGCTGGCCCCGGATCTTGCCCAGCAATCGACCGCCATAACTGCGCGCGGTTTGCAGGGCGCCACCGGCAATGGCTCCGGCCAATGCGGCAGCGCCCAGGGTCAAACCGCCCACCAGCAAATCCACGCCAGCCCCGGCCGCCGCGCCCGCCGCAATCCCACCACCGACTCGCACGCCCAGTTGCTTGAGCGTTTCCGGATTGAACAAATCATCGCCCCAACGGCCATCCAGCAACGGCAAGTCACTGGCGGCGGCGTCCTGCGGGCGAAAGGCGTAGAGCTTGAGCAAGGCTTCGACGCAACGCTGTTCCCGTTGGCGGACGGCTTTACGCAATTCACCGATGGCCTGCTGCTCCTGTTCGGCCTCGCTGGCCACGCTGCGCCGGCAAGCGGCGCAATCGATCAATAATTCGGCAATCAACCGCTGAGCACTTTGCTGACGCGCCTGGCGCTGAGCCTGCTGATCAGCAATCAACCGCTCCAGCTGCGGGCGGGCGTGTTCGAGCAACAGCGCGAGGCTTTCATAGAGCCGACGTTCGCCATCCTCCGGCGGCGCCACGCTGTCGAAGCGCACCAGCGCATGCAGGCCAAGACGGGCCAGGGCTTCACGCCATGCCGGTTCGCGGTGATTGGCGCTGCTGACGAAATTCAGCACCGGCAGCAGCGGCTTGCCACAGCCGGCCAGCACTTCCAGTTCATCGCGGTACTTGGCCAGCACCGGTTCGCGGGCGTCGATCACATAGAGCCCGGCATCACAGGTCAGCAGTTGCCGCAGCACCTTGGCTTCCTGTTCGAACCGTTGCCGCGCTTCGCTGCCTTCGAGGAATCGCGCCAGGCGTGCGGGGCCATCCAGCCGTTCGCCGGGGCGCTCCAGGCGGTCGAGGTAATCGAGCAGGGCGATGGCGTCTTCCAGGCCCGGCGTGTCGAACAGGTCGAGCAACGGCTCGCCGTCCACCGACAAGCGAGCGCCCTCGACATGCCGCGTGGTGCTGGGGCGATGGGACACTTCACCGAAACCGACATCGCGGGTCAAGGTGCGCAGCAATGAGGTTTTGCCGACGTTGGTGTGGCCGACCACCGCGAGCTTCAGAGGCTTAGTCATGGCCGGTCTCCAGCCAGTTCAAGGGGGCGCAATCGGCAAAGGGCAGCTCCAACTGTTGCAGCGCCACATGCCAGTCACCCAGGCGATCGGCGTCCAACGCTTCGCCGGGGGGTGGCTGCAGCAGCCAGACCCGGGTGGCGCTGGCACTGCGAGCCAGTTCAGCGATCAGCGCCAGACTGCCGCGATCCGGTGAGCGTCGCGGATCGCAGGCGATGGCCAGGCGCGCCGGGGGAAAGCGGCTGAGCTGTTCGAGGAGTTTGTTGCGCGATTCGCGGCTGTCGAGAATGCCCGCATTGCTCACATTCTTCGGCAATGGCGGCGGCCATGGGCGTTGCTCGTCCAACTCGATGGCCACCAGCAGCGCGCCGTCGGATTGCGCTTCACTGACACCGCTTTCGACCCGATGCAGTTGCTCGGGCGCCGCGTCGCTGATGCCCAGGCGTTCGCTGGTGGGCATCAGGCGTTCACGCAGTTGCGCGTAGCCGGGCAGGTTAAGGTCCAGTTGCAAGGCCGCTTTGCCGGTTTTCCAGCGCCACAGGCAAAACAGCGCCAGCAGCAGGCGCGGCATCACGCCGAACACCAGCAGCACGCCGACCAGCCATGCAGCCCAAGCCTGACGGGCGCTTTCGATGTTGAGCGCGGCATCGCCGCTGGCGCGGATCATTTCGTCTGTGGGCACGGGGAAACCGAGCAGCGCGGGGAGCGCGCCGAGGGCCTGGGTCAGGGCGATAAACGTGTCTGCACCGAGAATGGTGGTTTCCCAGACGAAGCCGTAGCGCCGGGTAGCCATCAGCGTCAGCAGCATGACCAGTGCGCTGAGCATTGCCAGCAGCCACAGGCCGTTGACCAGCACGCCGATGGCCCAGCGATTGAGTTTCTGGCGTTGCAATAAAAGCAGCAACGCGGGGGCCAGTTGTGCGGCCTGGGCATCCCGGGCGAGTTTTTCGCTGAGCCACAGCCACAAGCGCCCGAGGCTGGCGCCGTGTTCGCCGGCAAACAGCAGGCCCAGCGCCCAACTGAGCAGCAAAATCAGATTGAGCCCGAGCAGGCTGCCCAGGGCCCAGAACACATTCACCGGCGTCTGGCTCAACGCGGCTAAGGCCAGACCCGCACCGCTGACCACGGCCAACACCGCCAGCACAATCAGCGCCAGTCGCGCGCCTTGCAGCCAATGGATGAGTGCACCGCTCAAGCCATCGCGTTCGGCCAGCCACAAGGCCCGGCGTTGAATGCGCGTGGGCAGGTCGCCGCCGGCGCTGCGGGCCAGGCGGTTGGCTTCCAGATCCTCCAGGGGGCCGGCGTGTTCTTCGCGCAGGCGGATGGTTTCCGTCAACCAGAGGCTATTCAGTTCAGTCACGCGGCATCCCGTCGCTTGGATTGAGCTCAGAGCATAACCGCTGTGGCGCCGGTCGGGGGGCCACGTTGCGAGAAGCCGAGCCTCTGGTATCCTCGCCGGCATGACTAAATCACTCCCCCTCAGCCTGATCGCGGCCCTCGGTGAAAACCGCGTGATCGGCGTCGACAACACCATGCCCTGGCACTTGCCGGGGGACTTCAAATACTTCAAGGCCACCACCCTGGGCAAGCCGATCATCATGGGTCGCAAGACCTGGGATTCTCTCGGTCGTCCGCTGCCGGGTCGCTTGAACATCGTGGTCAGCCGTCAGGCGGATTTGCGGTTGGAAGGCGCGGAAGTCTACCCGTCGCTGGAAGCCGCCGTGGCTCGCGCCGAAGCATGGGCGAAGGAGCAAGGCGTCGATGAGCTGATGCTGATTGGCGGGGCGCAGTTGTATGCGCAAGGGTTGGCGCAGGCCGATCGCTTGTATCTGACGCGCGTGGCGCTGAGCCCGGAGGGGGATGCGTGGTTTCCGGCGTTTGATCTGAAGGAATGGAAACTGGTGTCGAATGTGCCGAATCCGGCGGTGGATGACAAGCCGGCGTACAACTTCGAAGTCTGGGAAAAGGCCTGAGAGCTTCGCGAGCAAGCCCGCTCCCACAGTTGACCGCGTTGCCTGTAAGGACTCGGTCCAATGTGGGAGCGGGCTTGCTCGCGAAGAGGCCCGCTCAGTCGCTGAAAGACTTAAGCCTGCGCCAACGCCGAATGCTCATCCGCCTCCAGCAACGCCTTATCCGTCTGCTGCATCACCTGGCTGGTAATCGCCCCGGCCGTGATCGAACCACTCACGTTCAACGCCGTACGCCCCATATCGATCAACGGCTCAACCGAAATCAGCAGCGCTACCAGTGACACCGGCAAGCCCATGGCCGGCAACACGATCAGCGCGGCAAAGGTCGCACCACCGCCCACGCCCGCCACACCGGCCGAACTCAGGGTCACGATCGCCACCAGCGTCGCGATCCACAGCGGGTCCAACGGGTTGATGCCCACGGTCGGCGCTACCATCACCGCCAACATCGCCGGGTACAGGCCCGCGCAACCGTTCTGGCCAATGGTCGCGCCGAACGAAGCAGCGAAACTGGCCACCGATTGCGGAATGCCCAGACGGCTGGTCTGCGCTTCGATGCTCAACGGAATGGTCGCCGCGCTCGAACGGCTGGTGAAGGCGAAGGTCAGCACCGGCCAGATCTTGCGGAAGAAGCGCAGCGGGTTGATCCCGGCGGCCGAGACCAGCGCGCCGTGGACCACGAACATCAGCCCCAGGCCGATGTACGACACCACGACAAAACTGCCGAGCTTGATGATGTCCTGCAGGTTGGAACCGGCCACCACTTTGGTCATCAGCGCCAGCACGCCGTACGGGGTCAGCTTCATCACCAGGCGCACCAGGCGCATCACCCAGGCTTGCAGGGTGTCGATGGCGTTGATCACTTTCTGACCTTTCTCGACATCGTCCTTCAGCAGTTGCAACGCCGCGACACCGAGGAACGCGGCGAAAATCACCACGCTGATGATCGAGGTCGGCTTGGCCCGTGCCAGGTCCGCGAACGGGTTTTGCGGAATGAACGACAGCAGCAGTTGCGGCACATTCAGGTCGGCGACCTTGCCGGCGTAGTCAGTCTGAATGGTTTGCAGACGCGCCATTTCCTGGGTACCCGCCACCAGGCCTTCGGCGGTGAGGCCGAACAGGTTGGTCAGGCCGATACCGATCAACGCCGCGATGGCAGTGGTGAACAGCAGCGTGCCGATGGTCAGGAAACTGATTTTGCCCAGCGACGAGGCATTGTGCAGACGGGCCACGGCGCTGAGGATCGAAGCGAACACCAGCGGGATGACGATCATTTGCAGCAGTTGCACGTAACCGTTGCCCACCAGGTCGAACCAGCCGATCGAGGCTTTGAGCACCGGGTTGCCGGTCCCGTAAACAGTATGCAAGGCGACACCGAACACCACGCCCAGCACCAGTGCGAGCAGGACTTTTTTCGCCAGGCTCCAAGTGGTGTGGCGGGTTTGCGCCAGACCGAAGAGCAGGGCGAGGAACACCAGCAGATTGAGAATCAGCGGCAGATTCATTGGAACTCCCATTAGACGTGTGCGAACTGCCTTCCGGGGCAGCTGCGAACCGGCAAGCCTAACAGCTTGAAATCTAATGAATTAATATCAAAAACGTCTTGAAACTGTCGTTTTTGGAATAAGCGCATGTCGTTGTGGGGGATGCATCTGGCGCAATGGGTACGCTAGCGGTCGCTGACAGACGAGGACTGTCACGCTAATTTGTTAGCGTCGATGTCTTTGAATCAGGGAGAAAGCGTCGATGAAATTCGCACCGAAATTTCTGGCTGCAGCACTCTGCCTGGGCCTCGCCGGCCAGGTATTGGCGACTGATCTGAAGCACTGGCCGGCCGATCAGGCCAAGGCGCTGGACGCGATGATCGCGGCCAACGCCAACAAGGGCAACTACGCGGTGTTCGACATGGACAACACCAGCTACCGCTACGACCTTGAAGAGTCGTTGCTGCCGTTCATGGAAAACAAGGGCCTGATCACCCGCGAAAAACTCGACCCCTCCCTGAAGCTGATGCCGTTCAAGGACACCGCCGACCACAAGGAAAGCCTGTTCAGCTACTACTACCGCCTCTGCGAAGTCGACGACATGGTGTGCTACCCATGGGTCGCCCAAGTGTTTTCCGGCTTCACCCTCAAGGAACTCAAGGGCTACGTCGACGAGTTGATGGCGTCGGGCAAACCGGTGCCGGCCACCTATTACGAAGGCGACGTGGTCAAGACCCTCGACGTCAACCCGCCGAAAATCTTCACTGGCCAGCAGGAGCTCTACAACAAGCTGATGGAGAACGGCATCGAGGTCTACGTGATGACCGCCGCCTCCGAAGAACTGGTGCGCATGGTCGCGGCCGATCCGAAGTACGGCTACAACGTCAAACCGCAGAACGTGATCGGCGTGTCGATGCTGCTCAAGGACCCGAAAACCGGCGAACTCACCACCGCCCGCAAACAGATCACCGCCGGCAAGTATGACGAGAAGGCCAACCTCGACCTCCAACTCACCCCTTACCTGTGGACCCCGGCGACCTGGATGGCCGGCAAGCAAGCGGCGATCCTGACCTACATCGACGAATGGAAAAAACCGATCCTGGTCGGCGGCGACACCCCGACCAGCGACGGCTACATGCTGTTCCACAGCGTCGACGTGGCCAAGGGCGGCATCCACCTGTGGGTCAACCGCAAGGACAAATACATGACCCAGATCCAAGGCATGATGGCCAAGAACGCCGCGGCCCAGGCCAAGGAAGGGCTGCCGGTGACGGCGGACAAGAACTGGGTGGTGGTGACGCCGCAGGAGATTCAGTAAGCAAGAAAAGCGGCCGACGCTCTACCGTTGATCCAGAGGGTATGGCAGGAGTAGTCATCACGCAAAAAAATGCCCCGCGATTGGCGGGGTATTTTTTTGGCGAAGGCTTGGTCAAACATTATCCTGAATAGAATTCAGGAATTATGGCCATGTCCGCTATCAAACACTATATAGAAGCTGAAGAGGCCTGCCCTGTGGACAACTTCAGACTTTTTCGCGTTCTCTACCACGAGGAGATGGTGAACCAGAGGTTCCTTGAATAGCTTTCACCGCCTCCTGTTTCCAAGTTGGCCACTGCTCTACAATACGGCGAGATTCATAGAGATGATTGAGAAAATCTTGCTTTTTGCTGTCCATGTTAGCTCTCCTCTAAGTGCTTTAATAATAGGGCTGCTGCTATGGTTTCACGTTCCATGTACGAGCAAGGTAACATCTGTGTGCGCAATTTAGCATCTGATTCTTTCCAGTCTATGATTTCGCCCTGATCGGTTTTCCGAACTATCGGATATCCGCTACCGAGGTTAGTTGAGAATAGATTGAAAAAGCTCCTCGGTCCAACTCCGATAAAAGGTTCGAAAATCACCTTTTCACTGTCTTTTACTAAAGATATTGAATCTGAATGAAATTCGAGTGCTTTGCTTTTAGGATAGGGCTCGACATAAACAACTCTTTTAATTCCTGCTGCAACGATATGCTTGGCACAATTATGGCAGGGGAATGTAGTGCAATATAAATCGCCACCGATGGTGCTTGATCCGGACCTTGCGCTTGAAAGAAGTGCCTCCATCTCTGCATGTACCACACGACCGTATTCAGTGATGTCTTTTATCTTACTGTTTTTTATAAATGGTCCAAGTTCTTGCCGGTATTGCTCGGGGATCGCTTCTATTATCCCTTTGATGATTAGTCTTTTCTGAATTGCATTAGAGTCTTCTCCCTTCATGTAGTCGCGACCATCAGCCACGTCGACTATTTCCTGGGTCTTATCATCGATGTCCGGCCAATATAATCCTCCGTGAGCTCTGGGCACGTCATTTGCGCCCGTTGAAATAATACAGCGATTTTTTGTCAGCACTGCACCCACTTGTCGTGATAAGTCCGCAGATCTCAAAGATGCGGAAAATGCCATAAACATGGCATATTCATCGAATGTTGGGGTTATGTATGGCTTTCCAAAAAGCAAGTCAACTATTCGCCATATTTGCTTTTTTAAGGAGTCTGAATTTCCGTTGTAGTCAATGAAAAAGTCTGAGAGATGATAGGTATCACTGGTGTGTTGGCCATATTCCTCTCTTTCATCGGCATCTCGCTCAATCAATCTCGACGCCTGTTCTGATGACATGGATTTATCTTTGGTTAGATATTCATGTCGACGGGTATGGTCAGCGTGTATACCGATCAAATAAAACCCGTCAGAATAGATTTTTCTTAATTTCTGTACTTCGGCTGGGTTCTTTAAAGAACTGATGACGAACGCATTGCGCCGAAGGGGCACTTGGCTCCCTCGGGATTGATTGATTTGTACTGCAGCCCCTAACGCTAGAATTGCGTTGTCCCTGCTTTCCTTTCTCAGTCGATTACCTTCCTCCATGTATGTAGTGATTCTGTCAAATTCTTGATCGTTTTTTGATGGGTTACCAATATTTGCAATTATGTCAGTGGAAATCTTTATGGTTTTTGTTTTGTATTTAAATGTGTTCAACCTGTCTGATATTAGTTTTGATACTTCGGGGAGATCTGTGCCTATGGCGCCAACAAGGCCGAGTATGAGTTCTGAGTCGGAATAGGTGCCATTTATAAAGTTGGCATTCTCTGATGTGTTTTCGATCGACGAAATGGATTCGGGCTTGTTTTTCAAATCATCGATGTTTCCGTCAAGGCGCATGCGATGTCCTTTCGAGCAAGACGTTTCGTAGGGAGAGTATGCCGCCACGGCTTGTGGTTTATCTACTCAAGATAACGCTGAATGTATTCGCTGACTGGATATTGTTCAAACCTTCTTTTTATAAAATATATATTTCGGCTTTTGTGCAGGATTCGATGGGGATTGAGCTTTATTCATGTAGGAAAATTAACCGTAGTGCGCAGAACATTTACCAGTGCCCGTTACTGTCTACCAACATTGCTGGCTCTCTTCTCCAGAATGTATATTTGTTTAATCGGCCTTCAGACAAATCTCCAAGACGGCATTTCCTTGCGCAACAGCCTACGACTACTTCAGAATCCGCCGACTTGTGCACCTGGGTGCCGGCTTCTATCGTTTGCCGGTCGCTGCTCATCAGCGATCGGGTTTGGTAGCCCGGGTGTGTGAGGTGCAAACATCATGATTTGCGGCGTTTTTACGTCTCTGCTTTTTATGGTGGTCATGCACAGGGCGCTTTCGGGCGCGCCGGTTCCCTTACACCCCGGTCTACCAACCTGCGCATGGCCGCCACCCTTCGTTTGGTAGCGAGGGTGATGGCTCCTTGTTTATGGTGTAAGGAGATTCATCAATGCTGAAAATCACCCCCGATCCACCGGAAACCGACGACCTGTACGCCCGCGTCAACGCCACCCCGCGCAAACCCAGCCATACATTCGTGGTCGCGCCCGACCTCGATACCGAAACCCTGCTGGTCCACGCCTGCGAATCCCTTGCCTCGGCCAGTGTCATGACCAGTGATTTCGCCGCGCTGCTGGAAGGCACTCAGCGCAGCACGATGCTGGGCATTGCGCAGATCATCATGTTGAGTGAGCTGGCAGTGAATCAGGCGCTGGATAACCTCGACCCGCAGCAATAACTTGCAGTTTTGATCAGGCAAAAAAATGCCCCGCACATGGCGGGGCATTTTTATGGGCGGCGGTTAAGGCTTACAGACCGTCCAGCATCGCCTTGTTGCGTACCGCACCCTTGTCGGCGCTGGTGGCCAGCAGGGCGTAGGCTTTCAGGGCGGTGGTCACTTTGCGTGGACGCACTTCCACCGGTTTCCAGCCTTTCTTGTCCTGCTCGACGCGGCGGGCAGCCAGTTCGGCGTCGCTGATCAACAGGTTGATCGAGCGGTTCGGAATGTCGATCAGGACTTTGTCGCCGTCCTGCACCAGACCGATCGCGCCGCCGGCCGCAGCTTCTGGCGAAGCGTGGCCGATGGACAGGCCCGAAGTGCCGCCGGAGAAGCGGCCGTCGGTGAGCAGGGCGCAGGCTTTGCCCAGGCCCTTGGATTTCAGGTAGGACGTCGGGTATAGCATTTCCTGCATGCCCGGGCCGCCTTTCGGACCTTCGTAGCGAATGATGACGATGTCGCCTTCCTTCACTTCGTCGGCGAGGATGCCGCGTACCGCGCTGTCCTGGCTTTCGAAGATCTTCGCGTTGCCTTCGAACACGTGGATCGACTCATCGACGCCGGCAGTTTTCACCACGCAGCCGTCCAGGGCGATGTTGCCGTACAGTACGGCCAGGCCGCCTTCTTTCGAATACGCGTGCTCGACACTGCGGATGCAGCCGTTTTCACGGTCGTCGTCCAGGGTTTCCCAACGGGTCGACTGGCTGAACGCGGTTTGCGTCGGGATGCCTGCCGGGCCGGCCTTGAAGAAGTGGTGCACCGCTTCGTCGGTGGTCTGGGTGATGTCCCACTTGGCGATGGCTTCTTCCATGCTGCGGCTGTGTACGGTCGGCAGCTGCGTGTGCAGCAGGCCGCCACGGGCCAGCGAGCCGAGGATGCTGAAGATCCCGCCGGCACGGTGCACGTCTTCCATGTGGTACTTCTGGATGTTCGGCGCGACCTTGCACAATTGCGGCACGTGACGGGAAAGACGGTCGATGTCGCGCAGGTCGAAATCGATCTCGGCTTCCTGGGCCGCGGCCAGCAAGTGCAGGATGGTGTTGGTGGAACCGCCCATGGCGATGTCCAGGGTCATGGCGTTTTCGAACGCCTTGAAGTTGGCGATGTTGCGCGGTAGCACCGACTCATCGTTGTCGCCGTAGTAACGCTTGCACAGGTCGACGATGGTGCGGCCGGCCTGCAGGAACAACTGCTCGCGGTCGCTGTGGGTGGCCAGGGTCGAACCGTTGCCCGGCAAGGCCAGGCCCAGGGCTTCGACCAGGCAGTTCATCGAGTTGGCGGTGAACATGCCGGAGCACGAACCGCAGGTCGGGCAGGCGCTGCGCTCGTACTCGGCGACTTTCTCGTCAGAAGCGCTGGAGTCGGCGGCGATCACCATGGCGTCGACGAGGTCGAGGCCGTGGCTGGCCAGTTTGGTCTTGCCGGCTTCCATCGGGCCGCCGGACACGAAGATTACCGGGATGTTCAGGCGCAAGGCGGCCATCAGCATGCCGGGGGTGATCTTGTCGCAGTTGGAGATGCAGACGATGGCGTCGGCGCAGTGGGCATTGACCATGTACTCGACGGAGTCGGCGATGATCTCGCGGCTCGGCAGCGAATAGAGCATGCCGTCGTGACCCATGGCGATGCCGTCGTCCACGGCGATGGTGTTGAATTCTTTAGCCACGCCGCCTGCGCGTTCGATCTCGCGGGCGACCAGTTGGCCCAGGTCCTTGAGGTGGACGTGGCCCGGTACGAACTGGGTGAAGGAGTTGGCAATGGCGATGATCGGCTTTTTGAAGTCGTCATCTTTCATCCCCGTGGCGCGCCACAGTGCGCGGGCGCCGGCCATGTTGCGGCCGTGGGTGGATGTTTTCGAGCGGTAATCAGGCATGAAGCACTCCGGGCGGCTAATCAGGTATCAAAAGGGAAGTGAGCTTCTAGTGACGTCTGGAACACTCAGAAATGGCCGTGTGTACAGAAGTTGCCGATAACTTTGCGGGATCGCCGCGCGCTTCAGCTTGAGCTCATAAACCCGCCGGGGATGACTGGCGATGAATGTCGCGATTCTACACGGCTGGCGGCTGGAGGGAATGCCTGCAAGCGTTCACGAGACGTGCGGAAAGCCACAACCCTGTAGGAGCGAGCTCGCTCGCGATGGACCGGAGAACGCCGCGGGGTGTCAGGTTTCCAGCGTTATCGTTGGCGTCCATCGCGAGCGAGCTCGCTCCTACAGGGGGCGCGGCGGTTGATAAGCGCGTTCAACCCCAGGCCTGTTGCACTCAGGGTCAGAAAGCACAGGGACAGGGCCGTGGTCAGGTCTTCGGACGCGAGATTGATCACCATACTGATCACGCCACCGCACAGGAAAATCATCACGCCGCCGACCGAGGAGGACGTACCGGCATCCTGTGGATAGAGGCTCATGGCTTTTGAGTTGGCGATAGGCCTGGCGATCGTGGTGCCGGCGGTACAAATGAGCATCGGGATCAAGACTGCCGCCGCCGTGAGGCCGAACTGATTCGCCAGCCACAGCATGATCAACCCGGACAGTGCGATCAGCACCAGGCCGATAACGATCTGCGAATTGGCCGATAGACGCCGATGCAGCGCGCTGGCAACGATCCCGCCGAACACGTACGCCACGCCATACAGCAGCAATGCCCAGGCATATTCATAGGGCGAGCATGCGAGACGCTCCATGAAGATGATGGGAGAAATGACGATGAATGAAAAATGGCAGGCGAACGCCAGGCCCGAAATAAGCCAATAACCCATGAAACGTAGATCAGAGCACAGCCGCCAATAGGCGCTGAAAAAGCGCCCCGGTGCCGCATCACGGCCGCGCGGGATGTCTTTGAGCATGACGCGGGCCTTCACCCAGACAATCCCGGCCAAGCTGATAAAGACATAGAAACTGCCCTGCCAGCCCAGGTGCATTTGCAGCCAGATTCCAAGCAGCGGCGATAGGGAAATGAACACGCCGCTGGCGGTGGTCATCCAGATCCTGATTCGCTGCTGCTCCTTGCCGACGAACAAATCCTGAATCAACGCCTGTGACAGCACAAAGGACCCGCAGCCCACTGCCTGGATAATCCGAAACAGCAGGAACCCGCTGTATTCGCGGGCCAGCAGGCAGCCCGTTGCACCGACAACCGTGATGGCGATACCGATCAGCAACAGGTTTTTGCGCCCCCACCAATCCGACAGCGGCCCGACAAGCACGACGGACAGCGCCAGGCCGATAGCGAACAGGCTGACGGATAGCGCGATGTCGGATGGGGAAGTGCGAAAGTGTTCAGCCAGCGCCGGGAAGGACGGCAGCACAACATCAAGTGGAAAGACGCCCAGCAGGGTCATTGTCATCAACAGCACAAGGGTCGGGGTTTTGCTCGTTTCACGTTGCGTCATTTTTCAGTCTGCTCGGTCCGTGAGAGAGGGCCGAGCATTGAATTGCCGAGGCATGAAGTCAACGTGGATTGGTGCAGGATCTTTCTGATTTTTTTGTAGGAGCGAGCATGCTCGCGATGGTCGTCAACGATAACGTTGGCCCCCAGACACCCCGCGGTGTCTGGTCCTCCATCGCGAGCATGCTCGCTCCTACAGGGTGGGTGGGGGTTAGAGCCAGATGGCGTCCCATAGCGGGTAGTCGCCCACGTGAGAGACGAGGCCGGCGCGTAGGGGGTTGGCGATGATGTATCGAGCGGCCAGCTTCAGATCGTCCTCCTTGCGCATGGCGCGGTCGAAGTAGCCTTTCTGCCATAGCCTGTCCGGCTGACCTCGCTTCAGGTTGATGGCGCGAGCACTTCGGGCTTTGGTGGCTTGCATCAGCTTCGGCAAATCACCGTTGTGCAATTCGACCAGCCAGTGAAAGTGATCCGGCATGACCACCCAGGCGATAGAGGTGGCATTGCCCGCTTCATGAGCTTTTCTGAATTCATGGACGAGAAGGCGCCCGATCCGCCAGTCCTTGAAGACTGGGCTTCGCTCGTGGGTCACTGCGGTGAGCAGATAGACGCGGCCATTTTCTGAGTGTCGGCCAGTACGTAAGTGGTTGCCGTGTGGCGTGCTGGACATTCCGTTGTCCTCCTCTGTGGTTGGAGGAGAAAACGTTAGACGCCACAGGGGAGGTTGTCGTAATGACAGAGAATCAAAATGTGTCGCTTTCTGTAGGAGCGAGCATGCTCGCGATGAACCCGAGAGCGCTGCGGGGTGTCAGGTTGCCAGCGTTATCGTTGGCGACCATCGCGAGCGTGCTCGCTCCTACAGGGAGCAGGTGGCTTAGCTGTTTGGCAGCAACCGGCAGGTGATGCTCTTGATGTAGCGGGTTTCGGCGATGGCTGGGTGGACCGGATGATCCGGGCCCTGGCCGCCGCGTTCGAGCATCTGGATGTTGCGGTCCAGGTGGCGGGCGCTGGTCAGGAGGATGTTTTGCAGGTCGTCTTCCGGCAGGTGCATTGAGCACGATGCGCTGAACAGGATGCCGTCCTTGGTCAGCAGGCGCATGGCTTGCTCGTTCAGGCGGCGGTAGGCGCCTTCGCCGTTTTTCATGTCTTTCTTGCGTTTGATGAACGCCGGCGGGTCGGCCACGATCACGTCGAAGCGTTCTTCGCTGGCTTTGAGCTCTTTGAGCGCTTCGAAGACGTCGCCTTCGATGCAGGTCATTTTTTCGGCGAAGCCGTTCAGCGCGGCGTTGCGCTCGACGCCGTCGAGGGCGAAGGCCGACGCGTCCACGCAGAACACTTCACTGGCACCGAATGCCGCGGCTTGCACGCCCCAGCCGCCGATGTAGCTGTACAGGTCCAGCACGCGCTTGCCTTTGGCGTAAGGGGCCAGGCGGGCGCGGTTCATGCGGTGGTCGTAGAACCAGCCGGTTTTCTGGCCCTGGATGACCGGGGCTTCGAATTTCACGCCGTTCTCTTCCAGCGCCACCCACTCCGGCACCAGGCCGAACACGGTTTCGACGTAGCGGTTGAGGCCTTCGGCGTCACGGGCTGCCGAGTCGTTCTTGAACAGGATGCCGCTTGGCTTGAGCACTTGGGTCAGCGCCGCGATCACGTCTTCTTTGTGGGCTTCCATGGTCGCCGAAGCGATCTGCACCACCAGGATGTCGCCGAAACGGTCGACCACCAGGCCCGGCAGCAGGTCGGAATCGCCGTAGACCAGGCGGTAGAACGGCTTGTCGAACAGGCGATCGCGCAGCGACAGGGCCACGTTCAGGCGGTGCACCAGCAGTGACTTGTCCAGCGGCAGCTTGATGTCGCGCGACAGCACACGGGCGCAGATCAGGTTGTTCGGGCTCATGGCGACGATGCCCAGCGGCTTGCCGCCGGCGGCTTCGAGGATCGCCTGATCGCCGGCCTTGAAACCGTGCAGAGGGGTGGCGGCTACATCGATTTCGTTGCTGTAGACCCACAAATGACCGTTGCGCAGACGACGGTCGGCGTTGGCTTTGAGGCGCAGGCTTGGCAGGGACATGACGTCGCTCCGGAAAAAAGAGCGGGAGTATAGCGTGTTGGGGCGTGGGGCGGGTTTGGAGAGCGATGAAACGCTGATGGCCCCATCGCCAGCAGGCTGGCTCCCACATTTGACCGCATTCTCCTGTGGGAGCCAGCCTGCTGGCGATGGCGGTCTGGTGGCTACGCCGACAACAGCTCGATCAACTCTCGATTGAACGCCGGAATGTCATCCGGCTGGCGACTGCTGATCAGCTTGCCGTCGGTGACCACTTCCTTGTCCACCCAATGGGCCCCGGCGTTCACCAGGTCATCCTTGAGGGTCTTGTAGCTGGTCATGGTTTTGCCGTTGACCAGCCCGGCGGACACCAGCAGCCAGCCGCCGTGGCAGATCACGGCGATGGGTTTGCCGGCGGAGGTGCCCATCCTGACCAGGTGCTGGGCGTCCTGATCGATGCGGATGGTGTCGGCGTTCTGCACCCCGCCGGGCAGCACCACGGCGTCGTATTCATCGACGCTGGCCGAGCGGAATGTGCGGTCGACCGTGAAGTCATCGGCCGGTTTGTCGTGGTTCCAGCCTTTGACCTGGCCTTCCTTGGCCGAAAGGATGTCGACCTGGGCGCCGGCCTGTTCCAGCGCCTCTTTAGGGCCCGTCAGTTCGATTTGCTCGAAACCATCGGTGACCAGCATTGCCACGCGCTTGCCGTTGAGTGAATAGGACATGGATCTGCTCCCTGACTTTGTGATTGATTGCCCTAGGGCGTTACAAAGTCCGAAGCCGGCGCGTTAATGAAAGTTCCTCGCAAATGCTTGCTGGTATGTCGGATCCAACTTTTAGAAGCTAGAATCGGCGCCTGGCCCAGAGTGTGTACTTATGTCCCAAGAGTTGACGCCCGAACAGATCCAACAGTCCCTGCAAGGCATCAGCGTGCCTGCCCAACCGCAGATCATGGTGGATCTGCAGATGGAGCAGTACATGCCCGATCCGGATCTGGAGGTGATCGCCAAGCTGATTTCCCAGGACCCGGGGCTGTCCGGGGCCCTGCTGAAAATCGTCAATTCGCCGTATTACGGTCTGAGCAACAAGATTGCCTCGATCCAGCGCGCGGTGAACCTGCTGGGCAGTCGCTCGATCATCAACTTGATCAATGCGCAGTCGATCAAGGGCGAGATGAACGACGAGACCATCGTCACCCTCAACCGTTTCTGGGACACCGCGCAGGACGTGGCGATGACCTGCCTGACCCTGGCCAAGCGTATCGGCGTCCAGGCCGGCGACGAAGCCTACGCCCTGGGGTTGTTCCACGACTGCGGCGTGCCGCTGATGCTCCAGCGATTTCCCGACTACATGACGGTGCTCGAGCAGGCTTACGCCAACGCCGGCCCCGATTGCCGGGTGGTGGACACCGAGAACCAGGTGTACAACACCAACCATGCCGTGGTCGGTTACTACACGGCCAAGTCCTGGCGCCTGCCGGAGCACGTCACGGCCGCGATCGCCAATCACCACAATGCGTTGGCGATCTTCAGCGATGAATCCTCGCGCAACAGTTCGCTGAAGAACCTGTTGGGCATTTTGAAGATGGCCGAACACATTTGTGCGTCCTACCGGGTGCTGGGCAACCAGACCGAAGACCATGAATGGAACAGCATCGGCCCTCTGGTGCTCGATTACGTCGGTCTGTCGGATTACGATTTCGAAACCCTCAAGCAAACAATTCGCGACCTCGGCACTCACCGCTGAGTGCCGCCCCCCTCTTATTTATCGAAAAACACAAGCTCATGCCTGAACTGCCAGAAGTCGAAACCACCCGTCGCGGCATTGCCCCGCATCTGGAGGGCCAGCGCGTCAGCCGGGTGATCGTGCGTGACCGGCGCCTGCGTTGGCCGATTCCCGAAGATCTGGATGTGCGCCTGTCCGGCCAGCGTATCGTGCTGGTGGAGCGGCGCGCCAAGTACCTGCTGATCAACGCCGAAGTCGGCACCTTGATCAGTCACCTGGGCATGTCGGGGAATTTGCGGCTGGTGGAAGTCGGTCTGCCGGCGGGCAAGCACGAGCATGTGGACATCGAGCTGGAGTCGGGCCTGGCGCTGCGCTATACCGACCCGCGGCGATTTGGCGCGATGCTCTGGAGCCTCGACCCGCTCAACCATGAGCTGCTGATTCGCCTGGGGCCGGAGCCGCTGACCGACCTGTTTGACGGCGAGCGCTTGTTCCAGCTGTCCCGCGGGCGTTCGATGGCGGTCAAGCCGTTCATCATGGACAACGCGGTGGTGGTGGGCGTGGGCAACATTTATGCGACCGAGGCGCTGTTCGCCGCCGGGATAGACCCGCGTCGCGAAGCCAAGGGCATCTCCCGGGCGCGCTACCTGAAGCTGGCGATCGAGATCAAGCGCATCCTGGCTGCCGCCATCGAACGGGGCGGTACCACGTTGCGCGACTTTATCGGCGGTGACGGTCAGCCGGGCTACTTCCAGCAGGAGTTGTTCGTGTATGGCCGGGGTGCCGAGCCGTGCAAGGTCTGCGGCACGGAGCTGCGGGAAGTGAAGCTGGGGCAGCGCGCCAGCGTGTTTTGCCCACGCTGCCAGAGCTGATACGCCCGACGGTCTATAGTCAGTGTTCTGACTGATTTAGCCGAAGGACCGTGCCATGAAGCTCCATCAAACCCTTGCCGCCGTTCTGCTGTTGAGCGTCGGCACTTCTGTCGCCGCCAGCAGTGGCAGCGGCGACCCGCGCTACACCATCCAGAACCCGCCCGCGTACGCCATGATCGGTGACCTGTTGATTGCCCGGCCCTTGCTGGTGGTGGCAACGGTGATCGGTGCGGGAGTGTTTGTGGTGTCGTTGCCGTTCACCGCGCTGGGTGGCGGTGTGGGCGATGCGGGGCAGGCGTTGGTGGTGGACCCGGCGAGGGCAGCGTTTGTGCGGTGTTTGGGGTGTATCGGGGAGGGGTTTGAGCAGCGGGAGTGAGGCTGATACGGATAATGGGGTGCTGCTGATGGCGTCATCGCCAGCAGGCTGGCTCCCACATTAGATCTGCGCCAACCGCAAATCCCCTGTGGGAGCTAGCCTGCTAGCGATAGGGCCCGAACAGGTGCTACGGAATTCAAGCCTTACCGGTAATCTTGCGGTACTTCTCCATCAACTGTTCTTCAGTCTCCGGATGGGCTTCGTCCAGCGGAATGCAGTCGACCGGGCAGACCTGTTGGCACTGCGGTTCGTCGTAGTGGCCGACGCACTGGGTGCACAGGTTCGGGTCGATCACGTAGATCTCTTCGCCTTGGGAGATGGCGGCGTTCGGGCATTCGGGTTCGCAGACGTCGCAGTTGATGCAATCGTCGGTGATGATCAGGGACATGCTAACTCCAGCCGGGGCGGCGGGCCCGGGCGCGATGAATCGATTCGCGCAATTGTGCCGCATTGGCGCTGCAGGAGCCAGCTTGCTGGCGATGAACCCGACAACGCCCCAGGTTTCCAGCGTTATCGCTGATGGCCATCGCGAGCAGGCTCGCTCCCACAGTTTGCAGGGGTTATTTCTTGAAGCGCTCGGTCAGGGCGTCCGCCACCGCAGGGTGCACGAACTTGGTGATATCGCCGCCCAGGGCTGCGATTTCACGGACCAGCGTCGAGGAAATGAACGAATAGCGCTCCGACGGGGTAAGGAACAGACTTTCCACGTCCGGGGCCAGTTGCCGGTTCATGTTGGCCAGCTGGAATTCGTATTCGAAGTCCGACACCGCGCGCAGGCCACGCAGGAACACGTTGGCGTTCTGCTCTTTGGCGAAGTGCGCCAGCAGGGTCGAGAAGCCGACGACTTCTACGTTCGGCAGATGCTTGGTGACCTCGCGGGCCAGCTCCACACGCTGTTCCAGGGGAAACAACGGGTTTTTCTTCGGGCTGGCGGCGACGGCAATGATCACGTGATCGAACAGGCGCGAGGCGCGTTCGACCAGATCGCCATGGCCCTTGGTAATAGGGTCGAAGGTACCTGGGTACAACACTCGGTTCATCGCGGCGTCCTGGCGGGAGTGCGTTGGGGAGTCGGATGGTATCGCAGCCGTACCGGTCGGCCAAGTCGGCTGTGGGGTAAGAAAGCACTATAGACGATGGGAATGTTCCTCGTTTTCATGGGTTTTTCAAACGTTCGGCCAGGGATGTCGCCAGTTGCGCGGTCAGTCCATAGACTGATAATTGCGGGTTTGCGCCAATGCTGGTGGGGAACAGCGAGCCGTCATGGATCGACAGATTGCCCAGTTGATGATGACGGCCGAGGCTGTCGGTCACCGCGTTTTTCGGATCTTCGCCCATGGCACAACCGCCCATCACGTGGGCGCTGCCCAGGCGTGTGCGGTACAACTCAAGGCCCAGGCCGTCGATCAGCGTGCGTGCTTCGGCCAGGGTTTTCACGTAGCGCGCATCGGCGTGCATCGGCATCACAGCCCTGGCGCCCCCGGCGAACTGGATCTCGGCCATGCTGTGAAAGGCCCGGCGCAGGCCGTCCCAGGCATAAGGCGAGATTTGATAATCGAGCACCGGGGTGTCGTCGCCGCGCAACTCGACGCTGCCGCCCTGGCTGTCCGGGTGAAAACCGTCGCGCAGCAGCGCCAGCATGGCGTGGGTATGGGGCAGGTTGTTCATGTGTTGCGCATTATCCTGACCGAAACCGCCAAGCAGGGTCGCGGCCAGCGCCGGGTGCAGGGGTGGGACCTCCAGTTTGTAGGCCATTTTGCCGGTGGTACCGTCCTGCCATTGAAAATGGTCGGAGTAGATCGACTGCGGCGCGCCGTAGAACGGGTTGACCACTTCGTCGAACAGGGCGGCGGACATGTTCACCGGGTGCAGGAAGGTGCGTTTGCCCAGGCATTGATGCGGGTCGGGCGCCCCGGAGCGCATCAATAACCCCGGGCTGTTGATACCGCCGCCGGCCAGTACGTAATGTCGTGCCTTGACCGTAATCTTGCGGCCGGTGGGCTCGACGCAGCGCTCGTCCATCGCCACGCATTGCAGGCCGGTGACCTGGTCGCCGTGGATCAGCAGCTTTTCGGCGCGGGCCAGGTAGAGCAGTTCGCCGCCCTTTTCCAGGGTCGCCGGAATGGTGGTGACCATCATCGACTGCTTGGCATTGGTCGGGCAGCCCATGCCGCAGTAGCCCAGGTTCCAGCAACCGCGCACGTTGCGCGGGATGACATGCCAGCTGTAGCCGAGCTTTTCGCAGCCCTTGCGGATCACGTCGTTGTTGGCGTTGGGCGGCACCCTCCACGGTGCGACGCCCAGGCGCTGCTCCATTTTTTCGAACCAGGGCGCCATTTCTGTCGGGCTATGGCCCTTGACGCCGTGCTCCTTGGCCCAGTGCTCCAGGGTCGGCTCCGGTGTGCGGAAACTGGAGGTCCAGTTGATCAGCGTGGTGCCGCCTACGGCCCGGCCTTGCAGGATGGTGATCGCACCGTCCTTGCTCATGCGGCCGATGCCTTCCTGATAGAGGCTGGCGTAGGCCAGGTCCTCGAGCATCTTGAAGTCGGTGCTGGTCTTGAGCGGGCCCTCCTCGATCAGCAGCACTTTGTAACCGGCCGCACTGAGGATTTCCGCGGTGGTCCCGCCACCGGCACCGCTGCCTATGATCGCGACATCCGCTTCGAGGGTCAGGTCCTGGGTCAGTTGCGCGCCGTTGTGGGTTTTCCAGCCACGGGCCATGCCTTCGCGAAACGGGTCGGGTACGGGCATCTTCATTCTCTTTTTTATTTTGAGTGTGTGGTGAGGCGGCTGACGCCATCGCGGGCAAAGCCTCGCGCCTACAGTTGTCGAGGTGAACCACCCTGTGGAGAACGACATCGGACATTGTGGGAGCGGGCTTGCTCGCGAAGGGGGCGACACGGCCTCAAACCGTCGGCGGCCCCGGATACCCGCAATGCGCCCACGACTCCTTGCGCCCATACCAGGCCATCATCACCAATTGCAGCAATGAGCTATGCCCCATGCGCAACAGGCTCAGCGAGCTGTTTTCCCAGCGATGGAGGAAGCGCCTCATATCATTGGCGCTGGCGTTTTCCCAACTGCCCCAGATGCCGGTCAGCGGGCCGCGAGTGACCGCCATGCCGAGCACATCGAACAGTTGCCGGGTCAGCTTGAGCATCTGCGGTGACAGGTGATTGAGGTTGTAGTCCAGGCTTTTCAAGGTCTCGTCGACAGCCGCAGGCTTGCGTTCTTCGGTCACGGCACCGTCGAGCATCACCGGGACCAGCGCACGCAAAAACAGCAGGTCACCCCTGCGCAGTACGGCGAAACCGCTTTCTGCAACGCTCGACGAACAGCCACTGAGGCTTGCGCCCAATCCCGCGGCGGCGAGAAAGGCGCTGGCGCCCAGGCTGAACTTGAGCAGGCCGCGCCGTGACAGCGCGGGAGTATCGGACAGGCTTGGGCTCATTATTGTTATTACCCGATGGCGTTGAGCGTTAGCGGATGAACAGCTTCTGGATCAGTTTCTGGATGGACTTGCCGTAGGGCGGATAGATCAGCTTCGCCGCGTTGAAGCGCTGTTTGATCAGCACACCCTTGGCTTTGCTGAAGGTCAGGAAACCCTCGTGGCCGTGATAATGGCCCATGCCCGACGCACCGATGCCGCCGAAGGGCATGTCGTCCTGGGCGACGTGCAGCAGGGTGTCGTTCAGGCAAACGCCACCGGAATGGGTTTCGTGCAGCACGCGCTGCTGTTCGCGCTTGTCGTAGCCAAAGTAGTACAGCGCCAGTGGGCGAGGGCGCTGGTTGATGTAGGCAAACGCCTGGTCGAGATCCTTGTACGGCACGATCGGCAGCAGCGGGCCGAAGATTTCGTCCTGCATCACCGTCATCTCGTCGCTGACGTTGAGCAGCAGGCTGTGCGCCATGCGGCGACCCTGGCCCTGTTCGAACATCGGAATCAGCAAGGCGCCCTTGCTGGTGGCATCACTGAGGTAACCGTTGAGGCGCGCCAGCTGTCGGTCGTTGATGATGGCGGTGTAGTCCGGGTTGTCGGCCAGTGTCGGAAAAAAGCCTTGGACGGCCAGGCGATAGGCTTCGACGAACGAACCGACACGATCTTCCGGCACCAGCACATAGTCCGGGGCCACGCAGGTCTGGCCGGCGTTGAGGGTCTTGCCGAAGGCGATGCGCTCGGCGGCGTCCTTGAGCGGCACATCGTGGGACACGATGGCGGGAGACTTGCCGCCCAACTCCAGGGTCACTGGGGTCAGGTTTTCCGCCGCCGCGCGCATCACGTGCTTGCCAATGCTGGTGGCGCCGGTGAACAGCAAATGATCGAAGCGCAGCCTGGAAAACGCCACACCGATATCGGCTTCGCCCAACACCACGCACACCAGGTCTTCGGGGAAGATCCGCGCCAGCAACTGCTTCATCAGCAAGCCGGTGGCGGGGGTGGATTCGCTGAGTTTGAGCATCACCCGGTTGCCTGCCGACAACGCGCCGACCAACGGCCCGATGGCAAGGTACAGCGGGTAGTTCCACGGCACGATCACGCCGACCACGCCCAGCGGCTGATAAACCACTTTGGCCGAGGCTGGCTGAAAGGCCACGCCGACTTTGCGCCGCGAAGGACGCATCCAGCCCTTGAGGTGGCGGCTGGCGTAATGGATGCCATGCAGGCTGGGCATCAACTCGGCAAGCAGGGTTTCATCGGCGCTGCGATGGCTGAAATCCTGGCTGATCGCATCGATCAGGGCCTGGCGCTCGCTGTCGAGCAGGTCACGCAATGCCTTGAGCCATTGCAGGCGTTGCGCCGCTGGCGGCATGGGGTTGGCGGCATAGGCGGCGCGCTGCGCGTCGAACAGGGATTGGAGCTCTGCCTGAGGGTTCTGCAGATCTTGCAGGTAGGAAATTTCAGCAGTCATGGTCGGCTCCGGATTTTATTCTAGTGAGGCATCTTTTAGAGTCTATGCTCTATAAAGTCAAATGACATACTGGCGCAGCTTTGTTTTATCCGGATCCGGATAGGTCGTAAGATGCCCGTCAACGCACTCTGAATTTAAGCTCAAGCCATGGCCCCACGAATAAAAACAAGCGAGCGCATCGTGCAGAACAGCCTCGAGCTGTTCAATCAGCAGGGCGAGCGCAGCATCAGCACCAACCATATCGCTGCCCACATGGAGATTTCTCCGGGCAATCTGTACTACCACTTCCCCAACAAGCAGGCGATCATCGCCGTGCTGTTCAGCGAGTATGAAGCGCTGGTGGACAGCTTTCTGCGCCCGCCCCAGGGGCGCGCGGCCACGGTGGAAGACAAGCGCTATTACCTCAAGGAACTGCTATCGGCCATGTGGCGATACCGATTCCTGCACCGCGACCTCGAGCACCTGCTCGACAGCGATGCCGAACTTGCCTCGCGCTATCGACGCTTTTCCCAGCGCTGCCTGATTCAGGGTGCCGCCATCTACAAAGGCTTCGTCGCCGCCGGGATCCTGACCATGGACAAGGTGCAGATTGAATCCCTGACCCTCAATGCCTGGATCATCCTCACGTCCTGGGTGCGCTTTTTGTGCACCACCCGGGAAAACTCCAGCCACCTGAGCGAGCAGGCGATCAAGCGTGGCGTCTACCAGGTGCTGGTGCTGGAGGCCGGCTTCGTCACGGATGAGGCCCGCAAAGAGGTCAACGCGCTGTTCGAAGAGTTCTATGTACCGCTGGCCCAGGCGCTGGAAGAAACGGCGCGCTAAGCAGTACGATCCAGACCCGGTTTAATCACAGGAGCCCGTTATGCCCATTGCGCAACTGATCAGCCCGCAAGCGTTGGACCTGAAAAAGGAGCAGCCGGGGCTGGTGATTCTGGATTGTCGTTTTGCCCTCGAAGACCCGGACTACGGGCAGCGCAGTTATGCCGAAGGCCATATCGCCGGGGCCCGTTTTGCTGATCTGGAGCGTGATCTGAGCGGCAAAGTGGTCAAGGGTGTGACCGGGCGCCACCCGCTGCCCGAACCGGCCGAGCTGATCGAGCGCCTGCAGGCCTGGGGCATCGACAACGACTGTGACGTGGTTTTGTACGATGACGGCCCCGGTGCCTTTGCGGCGCGGGCCTGGTGGTTGCTGGCATGGCTGGGCAAGCGTGAGGGCGTGTTCATCCTTGATGGCGGGCTCAAGGCCTGGCATGGGGCGGGGCTGCCGTTGAGCCTCGATGCGCCATCCACTGGCCGTGGCAGCTTTACCGGGGCGCCGGACAATGCACTGATCCTCAGCGCCGAAGAACTTCAGCAGCGTCTTGGCCAGCCCGAGATGACGTTGATCGACGCCCGTGCCCTGCCGCGCTTCAAGGGCGAAGTAGAACCCATCGATCCGGTGGCCGGGCATATCCCCGGTGCGCAATGCGCGGCGTTTACCGACAACCTGGGCGGCGACGGGCGTTTTTTGCCGACAGATCAGCTCAAGCAGCGGTTCGCCGCGAAACTGGGCGATCGCTCACCCAATGATCTGGTGGCGTACTGCGGGTCCGGTGTGACGGCGTGCCACAACCTGTTTGCCTTGTGCCTGGCAGGTTACCCGCTGGGGGCACTGTATGCGGGGTCGTGGAGTGAGTGGATCAACGATCCGGCTCGCGGGATTGCCACCGGCACCTGATCACCGCAATCCCTCCTGTGGGAGCGGGCTTGCTCGCGAAAGCGGAGTTCCAGTCAATATTGATGTCGACTGACACACTGCTTTCGCGAGCAAGCCCGCTCCCACATCAGGAATGTGTCGTCAGTACTTGCCGGGCGCTTCGATACGCCCCCGGCCCAACCCCATATGCCTGCTTGAACTGCCGACTCAAATGACTCTGATCGGCAAAGCCCAGCTGCGTCGCGACCTCCAGCGGTAAGCACCCACGTTGCAACAATGCCCGTGCGCGGGCGATGCGCTGCTGCATCAGCCAGGTGTGCGGCGGCATGCCGGTGGCTCGGCGGAACACCCGCGCGAAATGAAAGGGCGACAGGTTCACTGCTGCCGCCAGTTCCTCCAGCGACGGTGGTGCGGCCAGTTGCGCATGCAGCAGGTCCTTGGCTTGCGTGACTGCCCGGTGTTCCTTGCCCGGTTGGCCGACGTCGGCAACCGCTGCATGACGCTGTAGCAGCGACAGCATGAGTTCACGCCAGGCCGTCTGCTGTTGCAGTGCCGTGGCAGGGCTTTCCAGCAGGCGGTGCAACTGGCAGAAGCCGTTCACCAGGTCTGGATCGCGATACAGCGTCGCGCCGAACGCCGGCGGGTTGTGGGTTGGCAATTGGAGTTCGTCGAGCAACGACAGGATTTGCCCGCTGTCCGGATAAAACGCCCGGTACAGCCAACCGTCCTCCGTGCCCTTGTGGCCGGTATGCAGTTCATCCGGGTTGATCAACACCAGCGTGCCACTGCCCGCCAGATGCTCAGCACCGCGGTAGCGGTAGCGCTGGGCGCCGGCCATGATCATGCCGATCACGTAGCCATCGTGTACGTGGGGCGCGAAGCGGTGCTCGATGTAGCGTGCGGACAACAACTCAACCCCGGCCAGGGGCGCCGTTTGCCAGAAACGGATCGATTCGCCCTGATTGACGTCCATGACCTAGGCGCGTCCCACGGTGGCCAGCCATTGGGGGATACGCCGCTCGAGGTAGTAACCCGGTTGCCGGAACGTACCGTCGACAAAACCCACGTGACCGCCCCGGGCCTGCAGCTCGAACTGGGTACTTGTGGACAACTCCTCGGCTTGCGGCAGGCTATGGGGAAACACAAAGGGATCGTCAGCTGCCTGGATGATCAGGGTCGGCGTACGGATTTGTCCCAGAAAGTAGCGACTCGATGCCCGGCGGTAGTAGTCCTCGGCATCGACGAAACCATTGAGCGGCGCGGTCACCCGGCCATCGAAATCCCAGAAGGTACGCAGGTTTTCCAACGAGCCCAACGCCGCCAGGGCAGCCAGGCCATCCTCGCGTCCGTCATGCTGGAACTGGCGCTGCTTGTTTTTGATGTAGGCCAGCATCTCGCGCATGAAGTGCGCCTGATAGACCTTTGAGAAGCCCTGGCCGATACGGTCGGCGCACTGGTCCAGGCGAAACGGCACCGACACCGCCACCGCGCCGAGCACGCCGCTGTCGCTGCCGGTCTCGCCCAAGTGCTTGAGCAGGACATTGCCACCCAGTGAATACCCTACGGTGTAAAGCGGCGCGAGCGGGCGTTTGGCCCGCAAGTGCCTGATGGTTTCGGCCAGGTCTTCGCTGGCGCCGGAATGGTAGCTGCGGGGCAGCAGGTTGGGTTCGCCGGAGCAGCCGCGCCAGTTCAGCGCGACGCTGGCCCAGCCCCGGTCGCCCAGCACCTTTTGCATCCCTGCCACATAAGGCGAGTTCGAAGAGCCGGTCAGCCCGTGCAAGACCAGCACCAGCGGCGCATCGGCGCTGTGCGGGCCGTGCCAGTCGAGGTCGAGGAAGTCGCCGTCCTCGAGCCACAAGCGCTCACGCTCGCGTTCGATGTGAGTGGTTTTGCGCCACAGCGGTCCCCACAAGGTCTGCACGTGCGGGTTGCCGAGGCCGAAGGCGGGGGTGAAGCGTTCTGACGGTTGGGACACGATTGTTCTCGAAGCAGCGGCGCACGCCTGGATGACGGTGTGCGCCTTGTTCAGGCCGGCCGATCAGCCGGCGATCTCTGCCATACGTTGCCACAACGAATAATAGACCCGCCCGGATTTTTGCTCCCGGTGCAGGCGCCAGCTGCCCGGCAGGCCGAGGGTCGACGGCGCGGTTTCGCTCTCGGTATACACCCAGGCATCCTCGGCCAGCCACTGGCGCTCTTCGAGCAGCTTGCAGACGGCGGGCAGCAGGTTCTGGTTGAACGGCGGGTCGAGGAACACCAGGTCGTAGGCCGTGGCCGTCTGGGTTTCCAGGTAGCGCAAGGCATCGGCGGTCTGCACCTGGCCAGTGGTGCAGCGCAGTGTGCCCAGATGTTCCTTCAGGCTGGACACGGCGAGGCTGCTGGCGTCCAGCGCCTGGCCCATGGCCGCGCCACGGGACAAGGCTTCGAGGAACAGCGCGCCGCTGCCGGTGAACGGGTCGAGCACCTTGGCGCCGGGCACGTAAGGCGCCAGCCAGTTGAACAGGGTTTCACGCACCCGATCCGGTGTCGGACGCAGGCCCGGGGCGTCGGGGAAGCTCAACTTGCGGCTGCGCCATTCGCCGCCGATGATGCGCAACTGGTTCACGCCGTTGTGCACGTTGTGAACAGGTTTTTTGGGTCGGGAAGTGGCCATTAATGCTCCGGAACCCCGAGCGGCTGCTCGGCAGGTTTATCAGATGGGGCCGGTAACGGCTTTTGCGGCACGGTCGGGCCAGCGCTGACGATGACCATTTTGTCCGTGCTCAGATGTTTGTTCAGTGCGGCTTTGACTTGCTCGACGGTCAGGTTCTGGGACTGTTGCATGAAGTCCTCCAGATGACTGAGCGGCAGGTTGTAGAAGCCGATCGCACCCAGTTGACCGACGATGTCGGCGTTGCTGGCGGTGGACAGCGGGAAGCTGCCGGCCAGTTCGCGCTTGGCGTCGTCGAGTTCTTTTTCGGTCGGGCCGGTCTTAAGGTAGTCGGCGAGCACGTCCTGTACCAGCTTGAGGGTGCCTTCGCTCATTTCGGCGCGGGTCTGCAGGTTGATCATGAACGGACCGCGGGCCTGCATCGGGGTGAAACCCGAGTACACACCGTAGGCCAGGCCACGTTTCTCGCGCACTTCGCTCATCAGTCGGGTGCCGAAACCGCCACCGCCGAGAATCTGGTTACCCATCGACAGCGCGGCGTAGTCCGGATCATCGCGGTCGATGCCCAGTTGCGCGAGCATCAGGTTGGTCTGCTTGGACGGGAACTCTATGTGGCCGATGCTGGCCTTCGGCTCGGCCGGTTGCGGGATCTTCGGCAACGCCGGGCCTTTTGGCAGCGCTGCAGATACCTGCGCGGCAATGGCTTGGGCTTCGGCACGGGACAGGTCGCCGACCAGCGCGATGACCACGTTGCCCGCCGCGTAGGCTTTCTGATGGAACTCGCGCAGTTGCGCCAGGGTGACGGCCGGAACGCTTTTCGCCGTGCCATCGCTGGCGTGGGCGTACGGGTGATCGCCGTACAAGCGGTTCATCAACTCGAGGCTGGCCAGTTTGCCGGGGTTCTGTTTCTGGTATTCGAAGCCGGCGAGCATCTGGTTTTTGATGCGGGTGAAGGAGTCGGCGGGGAAGGTCGGTTTGCCGACGACTTCCGCGAACAGCTTCAGGGCCGGTTCACGCTTGTCCGCGGCGCTGAGACTGCGCAACGAGGCAACGGCCATGTCTTTGAAGGCACCGTTGCCGAAATCCGCACCCAGCCCTTCGAAGCCCTGGGCAATGACACTGACGTCCTTGCCGGCCACGCCTTCGTTGAGCATGGCGTTGGTCAGCAGGGCCAGGCCGGGGGCGTCGCCGTCCTGGCTGCTGCCGGCGGCGAAGATCAGGCGCATGTCGAACATCGGCAGCTCCCGGGCTTCGACGAACAGCACCTTGGCGCCTTCGGCGGTGTTCCAGGTCTGCACGTCCAGTTTGCGGTGGCTTGGCGCCTTGCCGTTGAGCTCGGTCAGCGATTGCAGTTTCTGGCTGGCCTTTGCCTTGTCCAGGGCTTCGCTGGCCACGGATTCGTCGGTTTTGGAGAAATAGAACGCGGCCGAACCGATCACAGCCACGGCAATCAGGCCGAACACGGCCAGGCGCGGTTTTTTATGGTCACTCATGAGGCGTCTCCTCCGGCAGTACGTGGGCGACGCTGAGACGTTCGCGGGTGAAATACAGCTTGGCGGCGTTCTGAATGTCTTGTGGAGTCACGCTTTCCAGGTCGGCGAGTTCGGTGTCCATCAGTTTCCAGGACAGGCCGACGGTCTCCAGTTGGCCGATGGCGGTGGCCTGGCTGGTAATCGAGTCGCGCTCGTAGACCAGTCCGGCGATGACCTGGGCGCGCACGCGTTCGAGCTCTTCAGCGGATGGTGCGGTGGTTTTCAGTTGTTCGAGCAGCTTCCACAACCCGGCTTCGGCCTGGGCGATGGTTTTGTTTTTCTGGCTGTTGGGCGTTGCCGACAGGGTGAACAGGCTGTCGCCTCGGGTGTAGGCGTCATAGCTCGAGGAGCCACCGGACACCAGCTCTTCACCGCGCTCCAGTTGTGTCGGGATGCGCGCGCTGTAACCGCCGTCAAGCAGGGCCGAGATCAGGCGCAGGGCATTCACCGAACGTTTGTCTTCGGCGGTGGCGATGCTCGGCACGTTGAAGGCCAGCATCAGGCTTGGCAGTTGGGTCTTCACGTGCAGGGTGATCTGGCGTTCGCCAGGCTCGGCCAGCTCCAGCGGAATCTTCGCCGGTGGCACATCGCGCTTGGCGATCGGGCCGAAGTAACGCTGGGCCAGGGTTTTGACCTCGTCCGGGGTCACGTCGCCGACCACCACCAGCGTGGCGTTGTTCGGCACGTACCAGGACTGGTACCAGTGGCGCAGCTCTTCGACTTTCATGCGGTCCAGGTCGGCCATCCAGCCAATGGTCGGCGTGTGGTAGCCGCTGGCCGGGTAGGCCATGGCCTTGAAGCGTTCGTAGGCCTTGGACATCGGCTTGTCATCGGTGCGCAGGCGGCGCTCTTCCTTGATGACTTCGATTTCCCGAGCGAACTCGTCGGCCGGCAGGCGCAGGCTGGCCATGCGGTCGGCTTCCAGTTCAAAGGCGACGCCCAGGCGATCCCGGGCCAGTACCTGGTAGTAAGCGGTGAAGTCGTCGCTGGTGAAGGCGTTCTCTTCGGCGCCGAGGTCGCGCAGGATCAGCGACGCCTCGCCAGGGCCGACTTTCTCGCTGCCCTTGAACATCATGTGTTCCAGGGCGTGGGACAGACCGGTCTGACCCGGCGTCTCGTAGCTCGAGCCAACCTTGTACCAGACCTGGGAAACCACCACGGGCGCGCGATGGTCTTCACGTACGACGACCTTCAGGCCGTTGTCCAGGGTGAATTCGTGGGTGGGTTGCGGATCGGCAGCCAGGGCCGAGAGAGGCAGGCAAACTGTGCTGAGCAGCAGGCCTGCGGCGCGGCGGGCTAGAGCATTCATTCGTTTTTAAACCTTTGGGGCTGCCCGCTTGGTCTTAGCGTCAGCGGGCGAGAGGGTGCTAGGATACTGATCCGTTTTAGCGGCGGCCACGCCTATCAGGCCTTTATGCATGATCAGGTTGATTTGGTTTGCGACGGAAGGTTTGAATTTGTCGACTGAATTCTGCTTTTTCGCCGATTTTGCTGCTTTAGTCCTATGACAAATCGATTTCTTGAGGTGCCGTTCAGCGCCTCGACAAAATGTTGCGCGTGAACAAGCTGCGTCAATCACAGTCTGTTCTGCATCGAATATTTATTTGCCGGGGCGCCTGTTGGCGCGTCGCTACCGTGAGATAGCCGTCCTCCATGTTTGGTTCCAACGACGACAAGAAGACCCCAGCTGCGGCTGGCGAGAAAAAAAGCCTGTTCGGATGGCTGCGCAAAAAGCCGCAGGAACCCGTCGTCGAACAGCCACAGCCACTTCCTGAGCCAACTCCAGTGCCGGTTATGGAAGCAGAACCTGCGCCGGTGGTGTTGCCGATCGCCGAGCCGGTGCTGCAGCCGGTGGTGGAAGCTGAAGCTGAAATCCTGGCCGGGCAGCCGCTGACGTCGACGGCCGAGCCATGGCTGACCTTGCCGGTGGCGGAAGAGCCGGTGGCCCTGGTCGAAGATGAGCTGGCGCCCCACGTGACACCGCCGATTCCAGCCCCCACTGCGTTTGCACCCGAGCCGGTCCAGGCACCGGTGGTTGAGCCGGTTGTCGCGCCCGTTCTGCAAGTCGAGCCTGCGCCGGTTGTGTCTGAGGCGGTGATTCCTGCCGTCGTTGCTCCGGTTGTTCAGGCTCCAGCGCCGGTTGCCGCTCCTGTCATCGAACCCCCGGTCGAGTCGCCGCGCACTGAAGAAACCAAAGCCGGCTTCTTCGCCCGCCTCAAGCAGGGTCTGTCCAAGACCAGCGCCAGCATCGGCGAAGGCATGGCCAGCCTGTTCCTGGGCAAGAAAGCCATCGACGACGAACTGCTCGATGACCTGGAAACCCGCCTGCTGACTGCTGACGTGGGTGTGGAGGCCACTTCAGTGATCATCCAGCGCCTGACCCAGAAGGTCGCCCGCAAAGAGCTGGCCGACTCCGATGCACTCTACAAATCCTTGCAGGCTGAGCTGGCGGCGATGCTCAAGCCTGTCGAGCAACCGCTGAAAATCACCTCGCAGAGCAAGCCGTTCGTGATCCTGGTGGTTGGCGTCAATGGCGCCGGCAAGACCACCACCATCGGCAAGTTGGCGAAAAAGCTGCAGCTCGATGGCAAGAAAGTGATGCTCGCTGCCGGCGATACCTTCCGCGCCGCGGCTGTGGAGCAATTGCAGGTCTGGGGTGAGCGCAACAAGATCCCGGTCATCGCCCAGCACACCGGCGCCGACTCGGCTTCGGTGATCTTCGACGCCGTGCAGGCCGCCAAGGCCCGTGGCATCGATGTGCTGATCGCCGACACCGCCGGTCGCCTGCACACCAAAGACAACCTGATGGAAGAGCTGAAGAAGGTGCGCCGGGTCATTGGCAAGCTCGACGCCGACGCGCCTCACGAAGTGCTGCTGGTGCTCGACGCCGGTACCGGCCAGAACGCGATCAACCAAGCGAAGCAATTCAACCAGACCGTCGAACTGACCGGCCTGGCGCTGACCAAGCTCGACGGCACCGCCAAGGGCGGGGTGATTTTCGCCCTGGCCAAGCAGTTCGGGCTGCCGATCCGCTACATCGGCGTCGGTGAAGGCATCGACGATTTGCGCACTTTTGAAGCTGAACCCTTTGTCCAGGCACTGTTTGCCGAGCGGGAGCGTTCATGATTCGTTTCGAACAGGTCGGTAAACGCTACCCGAACGGTCACGTCGGCTTGCATGAGCTGAGCTTTCGAGTCCGTCGTGGCGAGTTTCTGTTTGTCACCGGCCATTCCGGCGCCGGTAAAAGTACGTTGTTGCGCCTGCTGCTGGCCATGGAACGACCGACCAGCGGCAAGTTGCTGCTGGCCGGGCAGGACCTGAGCACCATCAGTAACGCGCAGATTCCGTTCCTGCGGCGTCAGATCGGCGTGGTGTTCCAGAATCACCAGTTGCTGTTCGATCGCACCGTGTTCAATAACGTTGCCCTGCCGCTGCAGATCCTTGGCCTGTCCAAGGCCGAGGTCGCCAAACGCGTGGACTCAGCCCTGGAGCGTGTTGCCCTGTCGGACAAGACCGACCTGTACCCCGGCGACCTGTCCACCGGTCAACAACAGCGCGTCGGCATCGCCCGCGCCATCGTTCACCGCCCGGCCTTGCTGCTGGCGGACGAACCCACCGGTAACCTCGACCCGCGCCTGGCGGCCGAGATCATGGGTGTGTTCGAAGACATCAACCGCCTGGGCACCAGCGTGCTGATCGCCAGCCACGACCTGGCCCTGATTGCGCGCATGCGCCACCGCATGCTGACCTTGCAACGCGGTCGATTGATCGGCGACGGGGAGGCCGGGGTATGAGTGCGACGCGCAGTCCGAAGGTTTCCGAGCGCGTGGCCCCCAAGGCCGCCGATCCGCAACCGAGCAAGAAAAAACACGACGACGATGATGGCCCGGATTTCGCCACGTTGTTCCGCGCCTGGGTCGAAAGTCACCGCGCCAGTCTGGTGGACAGCCTGCGGCGCCTGGGCAAGCAGCCCATCGGCAGCTTTTTCACCTGCATGGTGATGGCGGTGGCTTTGAGCCTGCCGATGGGGCTGTCACTTTTGCTGAGTAACGTTGAGCGCCTGGGCGGTTCGTGGCAGCGCGCGGCGCAGATTTCCCTGTACCTGCAACTCGAAGCCAGTCCGAAGGAAGGCGAAGCGCTGCGCGAGCAGATCAAGGGCATGCCCGGCGTGGCTGATGCCGAATATGTGAGTCGCGATCAGGCGCTGGAAGAGTTCCAGCAGCAATCGGGCCTGGGTGAGGCGCTCAAGGAGCTGCCGGAAAACCCGCTGCCTGGCGTGGTGCTGGTGACGCCGAACGAAGTCGACAAGGCGACGCTTGAAGCATTGAGACAAAAACTTTCCGAGTTGCCCAAGGTACAGCAGGCGCAGCTTGATCTAGTCTGGGTTGAGCGTCTGGCAGCCATCCTCAAGCTGGGTGACCGTTTTGTCTTTGGTCTGACGGTGCTGCTGGTTTCTGCATTACTTTTGGTGATAGGCAATACCATTCGTCTTCATATTGAAAACCGCCGCACCGAGATAGAAGTGATTAAACTCGTGGGCGGCACTGACAGCTATGTGCGCAGGCCCTTTCTGTATATGGGCGCGCTTTACGGCTTCGGTGCGGGGATTCTTTCCTGGGGCGTTCTCGCGTTCGGCCTGAACTGGCTGAACGAGTCTGTGGTGCAGTTGGCCGGTTTGTATGGCAGTAATTTCGCACTGGCCGGTGTGCCGGTAGCCGATGGTCTGTCTCTCTTGCTTGGCGCTGTGCTGTTGGGGTATATCGGTGCATGGATTGCAGTGGCTCGCCACCTGAGGGAGCTCGCACCCAAGTAATATCATTTCGCTCGTATTGACCTTTCAGCGTTTATGGGAACTTGTCCTACGGTTTCCGGTCAATTTTCGCAGTGCTGAACTGCACGAGTTTGTAAGTCGGAGGTTTTTTCGTATGACCAATTCTTTGCAACCTGCATATGCTCTGGTCCCGGGTGCGAACCTGGAGGCCTATGTGCACACCGTCAACAGCATCCCATTGCTGACGCCGGAGCAGGAGCGTGAACTGGCCGAGAGTCTCTATTATGAGCAGGATCTTGAGGCGGCTCGGCAGATGGTGCTCGCCCACCTGCGTTTTGTCGTACACATCGCCCGTAGCTATTCAGGCTACGGTCTGGCTCAGGCTGACCTGATCCAGGAAGGTAATGTCGGCCTGATGAAGGCCGTTAAGCGCTTCAACCCGGAAATGGGTGTGCGTCTGGTTTCGTTTGCCGTGCACTGGATCAAGGCGGAAATCCACGAGTTCATCCTGCGCAACTGGCGCATTGTGAAAGTCGCGACCACCAAGGCCCAGCGCAAGCTGTTCTTCAACCTGCGCAGCCAGAAGAAGCGTCTGGCCTGGTTGAACAACGAAGAAGTACATCGCGTGGCCGAGAGCCTCGGTGTCGAGCCGCGGGAAGTGCGCGAGATGGAAAGTCGTCTGACCGGCCATGACATGGCCTTCGACCCGGCTGCCGAAGCCGACGACGACAGCGCTTTCCAGTCGCCGGCCAACTACCTGGAAGACCACCGGTACGACCCGGCCCGTCAGCTGGAAGATGCCGACTGGAGCGACAACTCCAACCATAACCTGCACGAAGCGCTGGAAGTGCTGGACGACCGTAGCCGTGACATTCTCTACCAGCGCTGGCTGGCAGAAGAGAAAGCCACGCTGCACGACCTGGCGCAGAAGTACAACGTGTCGGCCGAGCGTATTCGTCAGCTCGAGAAGAGCGCGATGAACAAGCTCAAGTTGTCGATCGCTGCATAACCTGCACGACGGCCATGAAAAACGCCCCGATCATTGATCGGGGCGTTTTTGTTTGTGCCCTGTCACTGTAGGAGCGAGGCTTGCTCGCGAAAGGGGTTTTCCAGCCATTTTCATCGACTGATAGATCGCCTTCGCGGGCAAGCCTCGCTCCTACAGGGTTAGTGTTGCCATGCAGTTCTTGGTTACAGGGCCCAAGGCGCCCGACGTGAATCGTTCAGCCCCAGCAGATAGCTGTCTCCACCCAACTGGCTCATCTGCTGACGAATCCAGCCCGCCCGCCGTGCCACATAGTTGGTCGGATGGCTCGCACTCCACACGCGCGGATTAGGCAGTACCGCCGCCAGCAAGCTCGATTGCTGGCGACTCAGGCCCTTGGCACTGACGCCAAAGTGGTGTCGGGCTGCCGCTTCCGCGCCGAACACCCCGTCGTCCCACTCGGCACTGTTGAGGTACACCTCAAGAATCCGCTGCTTGGGCCAGAGCACTTCGATCAGCGCGGTAAACCAGGCTTCCAGGCCCTTGCGCAACCAGCTGCGACCCGACCACAGGAACAGATTCTTCGAGACTTGCTGGCTGAGCGTACTGGCGCCGCGAACCGAACCGCCCAGTTCGTTGTGGGCCAAGGCGGCGCGAATTGCGCCGATGTCAAAACCCCAGTGCTCCGGGAATTTCTGGTCTTCCCCAGCGATCACCGCGACTTTCAAATCGTCGGAGATCTCGTCCCAGGGCTTCCAGGTGCGTTGCAGGTCGATAGGCTCACCGTCGAACCAGGATTCGATCTTGCGTTCGACCATCAGCATGGTTCCCGGTGGCGGCACCACCCGAAAGATCAGCACCAGCAATACGCTGGCGCCCATGAACCAGAGCACGGCCTTGGTGAATCGACGGAAATAGATACGCAGCATAGAGATGGCTTGGCCGAACCCGTTGAGCGGGCCATTATACAGACCCTGTTGATCGACACTGACTGGAGTTCTTCATGCTGCGTGGCTTTCTGATGCTGGCCGCTTTTTTCGGGTTCACCGGTGTCGGTCTCGGGGCCTTTGCCGCCCACGGCCTGAAAAACCGCCTGACGCCCGAATACCTGGCGATTTTCCACACCGGCGTCACCTATCAACTGGTGCACACCTTGGCCCTGCTGGGTGTGGCGCTGCTGGCCACACAAATTCCCGGTCGCCTGGTCACTTGGGCCGGCGCCTCCTTTGCCATCGGCATCCTGCTGTTCTCCGGCAGCCTCTATGTGCTCACGCTGACAGGCATCAGCAAGCTCGGCATCGTCACCCCGTTCGGAGGCCTGTTCTTCCTGATTGGCTGGTTGTGCCTGGGCCTTGCCGCCTGGCGCTTGCCACTGACCGCCTGACGCTTGTTGCTGACCTTTAGGTCATGATCGGGCTAGAATGCCACCCCCTAAAAATGATGGCGGCATCCGGCATGCGCATTCAGTTGAACGGCGAATCCTTTGAACTGCCCGACGGTGAGACCGTTGCGGCCCTGCTGACTCGTCTGGACCTGACCGGACGCCGGGTGGCGGTCGAACTCAATCTGGATATCGTCCCGCGCAGTCAGCATGCAGAGACCGCCCTCAGCGAGGGTGACCAGGTCGAAGTGGTACACGCCATCGGCGGCGGCTAGCCGTCCTGCCCGCAAGGGCACACAATTCTGCAAGAACCTCACCCCTACAGAGGATTTCCCATGAGCATCGTTCGTAACGACAAGCCCTTCGTCCTGGCCGGTCGTACTTACCAGTCGCGTTTGCTGGTCGGTACCGGCAAGTACCGTGACATGGAAGAAACCCGCCTGGCCATCGAGGCCTCGGGCGCCGAGATCGTCACGTTCGCCGTGCGCCGTACCAACCTGGGCCAGAATGCGGGCGAGCCGAACCTGCTGGATTTCCTGTCGCCGGACCGCTACACCTTCCTGCCGAACACCGCCGGTTGCTACGACGCTGTCGAGGCCGTGCGTACCTGCCGCCTGGCCCGTGAGCTGCTCGATGGCCACAACCTGGTGAAGCTGGAAGTACTGGCGGACCAGAAAACCCTGTTCCCCAACGTCATCGAAACCCTCAAGGCCGCCGAATCGCTGGTCAAGGAAGGCTTCGACGTGATGGTGTACACCAGCGATGACCCGATCATTGCCCGTCAACTGGCGGAAATCGGCTGCATCGCAGTGATGCCGCTGGCCGGCCTGATCGGTTCGGGCCTGGGGATCTGCAACCCATACAACCTGCAGATCATCCTCGAAGAAGCCAAGATCCCGGTATTGGTGGATGCCGGTGTCGGTACCGCGTCCGACGCCACCATTTCCATGGAGCTGGGTTGCGACGCGGTGCTGATGAACTCGGCCATCGCTCACGCCCAGCAGCCGATCATGATGGCCGAAGCCATGAAACACGCCATCGTAGCCGGTCGCCTGGCTTACCTCGCCGGCCGCATGCCGAAAAAACTCTATGCCAGCGCCTCTTCGCCGCTGGATGGTCTGATCAAGTAAGAGCCATTGATGACTGAATCGAACGACACGCCTATCCAGACGGAAGAAGGCGACGAGCGCCAACACCGCCGCATCAAGAGTTTCGTGATGCGTGCCGGGCGCATGACTGAGGGCCAGCAACGCGGCCTGGATCAGGGGGCGCCCAAATTCGTGCTGCCCCTGGCTGATGCGCCGGTGGACTTCGACCAGGTGTTCGGTCGCTCGGCACCGCGCTCGCTGGAAATCGGTTTCGGCATGGGCCATTCGCTGCTGGAAATGGCGGCCGCGTCACCAGAGCAGGATTTCATCGGCGTGGAAGTGCACCGCCCCGGTGTCGGCGCCTTGCTCAATGGCGTGCTGACACAAGGCCTGACCAACCTGCGGGTCTACGATTGCGATGCGATCGAAGTGCTCAACCGCTGCATCGCCGACAACAGCCTCGATCGCCTGATGCTGTTCTTCCCGGACCCATGGCACAAGAGTCGTCACCACAAGCGTCGTATCGTTCAGGCGTCTTTCGCTGAACTGGTGCGCAGCAAGTTGAAGGTCGGCGGCATTTTGCACATGGCCACCGATTGGGAGCCGTACGCCGAATACATGCTGGAAGTGATGAATGTCGCGCCGGGTTACCGCAACCTGGCCGAAGACGGCAAGTGCGTGCCACGCCCGGCCGAGCGCCCGATCACTAAGTTCGAACGCCGTGGCGAACGTCTTGGGCATGGGGTGTGGGATCTGAAGTTCGAAAAGCAATCCTGAGCTTCCCGGGATCGCTCCCTGTAGGAGCCGAGCTTGCTCGCGATGGCGGCCTGACAGTCAGCATAAATGTTGAATGTGATGGCCTCATCGCGAGCAAGCTCGGCTCCTACAGTTGTTTTGGGGCGTAGCTGAAATCAGCGGCGGTCTGCGACCACGCCGATCAGCACCAACACCACCAGCAACACCGGCGCCAGGCTGTAGTTGTTGAACTGACTCAGGCCACGCACGACCCACGGTGTGGCATAGATCAGCGCCGCGCCGCTGCCGATCACGCACAGCAGAGCCATCAGCGGGACGCGCAAGGCCCCGGCGATGCTGCCCAGGCGTTGCTCGACCCAGCCCTTGAAATCCGCACCGAACAACACCAGCAGGCAACCCACCAGGGCCAGGGCGATTTCCGAGAGATTGCTACGGCTCCAGCGAGACACGGTGGCGAGCAGGTCGAGTATCAAATCCATTCGTTTTCCCTTAGGGCTGAATTCAGGTCAGAAAATTCTGCAGCAAGTCGTTGAGAAACAGCTGTCCGCGCTCGGTGGCCACCAGACGTGTCGGTTCGACCTGCAACAGGCCGCTTTGTTCGGCTTCGCGGCGGCTTTCGGCAAGGCTCTCCAAAGGCAGGCCGGTGCGCTCCGGATACAGGCGCGACTCCACGCCTTCGGTCAGGCGCAGGGCATTCATCAGGAACTCGAACGGCATCTCGTCGTTGGTCAGGGCCTTTTCACCGGCCTGAAAGCGTTTGGCCGGGTTCAGGTAATCCTTCGGCAGGCGAGTCTTCCAGGTGCGCACGATGCGCCCGTCCGGATGGCTGAGCTTGCCGTGGGCGCCCGCGCCGATACCGATGAAATCGCCAAAACTCCAGTAATTGAGGTTATGCCGCGCCGCTCGACCGGGCTGGGCATAGGCCGAGACCTCATATTGTGCGTAACCGTGTTCGGCCAGCAGCGCCTGACCGGCCTCCTGGATATCCCACAGCGTGTCGTCTTCCGGCAGCGTCGGCGGCTGGTTCCAGAACACTGTGTTGGGCTCCAGGGTCAACTGATACCAGGACAGATGGGTCGGCTTCAGGGCAATGGCGGTGCGCAGGTCGGCGAGCGCGTCGTCCAGGGACTGATCGGGCAAACCGTGCATTAGGTCCAGGTTGAAGTTGTCGAACCCGGCCTGGCGCGCCATGCCGGCCGCTCGTACCGCTTCGTCGCCATTGTGAATGCGCCCCAGGGCCTTGAGTTTTTCCTGCTGGAAGCTCTGGATGCCGATCGACAGGCGATTGATGCCCAGCGCCCGGTAAGCGACGAATTTGTCCTGCTCGAAGGTCCCCGGATTGGCTTCCAGGGTGATTTCGATGTCATGGGCGAACGGGATGCGCTGTTCGACGCCCTTGAGCAGACGCCCCAAGGCTTGAGCGCTGAACAGGCTCGGTGTGCCGCCGCCGAAGAAAATCGAACTGAGCTCGCGGCCGTAGACGGCGTGCAGGTCCTGATCAAGGTCGGCCAGCAGTGCGTCCACGTACTCCTCTTCCGGCAACACGGGGCTGGCGGTGTGGGAGTTGAAGTCGCAGTAAGGGCATTTGCGGACGCACCACGGGATGTGGATGTACAGCGCCAGGGGCGGCAGCACCGGCAGGGCGGCCCGAGGCGAAGGTGCGTCGCCGCCGTGAATCAGCGGCAACACGGAGGCTTCATCGGTCATTTCAGGCCCAGACGCTGGCGCAGCAGATCCATTGCACGGGCGCGGTGGCTGATCTGATTCTTGTCGCCGGGGCTCAGTTCGGCGCTGGAGCAATCGCGCTCGGGCACCCAGAACAACGGGTCGTAGCCAAAACCGTGTTCACCGCTGGCCTGGGTCAGGATGCGACCGTGCCACAGGCCTTCACAGAGGATCGGCAGCGGGTCATCAGCGTGACGCACCAGCGCCAGCACGCAGACAAACTGCGCGCCACGTTCGGCTTCAGGCACATCCTTCAATGCGTCGAGCAGCTTGGCGTTGTTCGCCGCATCGCCCTTGCCGTCGGCGTAACGCGCCGAGTAGATGCCCGGGGCGCCGCCGAGGAAATCCACCGCGAGCCCCGAATCGTCCGCCAGTGCCGGCAAGCCGGAAATGCGCGCAGCGTTACGCGCCTTGAGGATGGCATTCTCGACGAACGACAGGCCGGTCTCTTCAGGCTCGATTTGGCTGAACTCACCGATCGAGCGCAGTTGCACCGACTGGCCGAGCATGGCCTGGAGTTCCTTGAGTTTGCCGGCGTTGTGACTGGCCAGTACGAGTTGGGTGAAGTTCATCATTCGCCGGGGAAGAGCTCTTGGTTGAAATTGAGGGTGTTGATTTTGTCACCGTTCTGCACCTTGATTTCGAAGGTGCGGGTTTCCTGCTGTTCCACCGGGAATTGGGCGATGTAGTAGATCGCGCCCTGTTCGGTGATCTGCCGGAAGTTGAGCTTGACGCTCTGGCTGGTCAGGTCCTTGACCGTACCGCTGACCTGGGCCATCTGCGGCTTGCCGTCCTTGAGCACCGAAATGTTGATCACGCCCTGATTCTTGCTGCGGGTAAGCTCCGCGGCCTTGGCGATGTCCGGTGTCAGGTAGGTGGAATTGAAGGTGTTGTAATGCACCGTCACGTCGCCGAATTTTTCCTGGCGATCGCCCTTGATCGCATCGGCGGCCATGGCCGTGACGCTCAGGCAAGCGGTGAATAGAAACAGCGCTAGACGACCCATGATCCTTCTCCTCGAAATAGGGGGTTCAGACCGCGACCTTGTGGTCCGCAAGCCCGGGGCTGCTGACGCGGTAAATGCCGATCTCACCCAATAGATTAGGCCATAGCTTGCTGGCCCACCCGTGTCGGTGCTGTTGATCCACGGCCAGCCGATCAATGACCTTCGCTTCACGTTCGCGGCACAAGGCTTCAAAGTCGGCGAAGGTGCAGAAGTGGATGTTCGGCGTGTTGTACCAGGTGTAGGGCAGGAACTCGGAAACCGGCATGCGGCCCTTGCTCGCCAGGTACCAGCGGCAGCGCCAGTGACCGAAGTTGGGGAAGGTAATGATGCACTGGCGGCCCACGCGCAGCATTTCGTCGAGGATCTTGTCCGGGTAGTGCACCGCTTGCAGCGCCTGGGTCATGACCACGATGTCGAAGCTGTTGCTGGCGAAGTTGCCCAGGCCCTTGTCCAGGTCCTGTTCGATGACGTTGATGCCCTTGGCCACGCACTCGGCAATGTTGTCGGCGTCGTTTTCCAGGCCATAACCGGTGACCTGCTTGTTGTCGCGCAGCCAGGTCAGCAGCTCGCCATTGCCGCAACCCAGGTCAAGCACGCGGCTGCCGGCGGGGATCCATTCCTGGATGATTTCCAGATCAGCTCTCATGGCTATCTCACAACGTAATGCGGTTCATGTAATTGCCGAACGCCTGCAGGTAGCGCGGGATCGGAATCAGGAAGGCGTCATGGCCTTGCGGGGCGTCGATTTCCAGGTAGCAGACGTCCTTGCGCGCGGCCATCAGCGCGTCCACCAGCTCCCGCGAGCGGGCCGGGGAGAAGCGCCAGTCGGTGGTGAACGACATCACGCAGAACTTGGCGGTAGCGTTGGCGAAGGTTCTGGCCAGGTCATCGTCGAAGTTGGCCGCCGGGTCGAAATAGTCCAGGGCCTTGGTCATCAGCAGGTAAGTGTTGGCGTCGAACCGCCCGGAAAACTCTTCACCCTGATAGCGCAGGTAGCTTTCTACCTGGAACTCGACGCTGTGGAAGTCGTAGTTGAGCTTCTCGCTCTTGAGGCCACGGCCGAATTTCTCGCCCATGGAGTCGTCGGACAGGTAAGTGATGTGACCGACCATCCGCGCCAGCATCAGGCCGCGCTTGGGGATCACGCCCTGTTCCTGGAACGAACCACCGTGGAATTCCGGATCGGTGAGGATCGCCTGGCGCGCCACTTCGTTGAAGGCGATGTTCTGCGCCGACAGCTTGGGGGCCGAGGCGATGGCCAGGCAATGGCGGATGCGATCCGGATAGGTGATGCTCCATTGCATCGCCTGCATGCCGCCGAGGCTGCCACCGATCACGGCCGCGAATTGCGCAATGCCGAGGCGATCGGCCAGGCGCGCCTGGCTGTGCACCCAGTCTTCCACGGTCAGCACCGGGAAATCGGCGCCGAACGGCTTGCCGGTTTCCGGGTTGATGCTGCTCGGCCCGGTGGAACCGTTGCAGCCGCCGAGGTTGTTCAGGCTGACCACAAAGAACTTGGTGGTATCGATCGGTTTGCCGGGGCCGATGCAGCTGTCCCACCAACCGGGCTTGCGGTCGTCGGGGCTGTGGAAGCCGGCGGCGTGGTGATGGCCCGACAGGGCGTGGCAGATCAGCACGGCATTGCTCGCCGTGGCGTTCAGCGTGCCGTAGGTCTCGTAAATCAGGTCATAGGCCGGGAGCGAGCGACCGCAGGCCAGGGCCAGGGGTTCGCTGAAGTGCGCCACTTGCGGCGTCACCAGACCAACAGAATCGGGGGGGAAGGCAGCTGGCATCGACCCTGCTCTCGTTGAAATGAGGCGTAAGTCTAAAGACCGCTGGGGTAAGCGGCAAGCAAAGGCCCCTGCTGATTTCCTTCAGGTAGACCGAGTTGCGACATTCGCGAGCAAGCCCGCTCCCACAGTGGATTGCATACCCTGTGGGAGCGGGCTCGCTCGCGATGAACGATGACGCGGATCAGATCAGGCCAAACAGCTCGCGCGGCATCAGCGCGTAGTAGGCCAGGCGTGGGATCAGCCAGCTTTGCAGCAGCTGCAGCACGATAAAGGCGAAGATCGGCGAGATGTCGAGGCCGCCCAGGTTCGGGATGACCCGGCGGAACGGCGCCAGCACCGGCTCGGTGATCTGCTGCACCAGTTCGGCGCCCGGGTTATGGCTGCCCGGCGCGACCCAGGACAGGATCACGCTGATGATCATCGCCCAGAACAGGATCTTCAAAAACAGCGCGAAGATGCCGATCAGTGCCCAAGGCACCAGGAACAGCACGTCGACCGAATAGCCGCTGAGCAGCAGGATCACCGCAAACAGCGCCATCTGGATCAGCAGGGCCAGCACCAGCGACGACATGTCCAGGCCGAACATGCTCGGGATCACCCGGCGCAGAGGCTTGAGCAACGGTTGGGTGGCTTTGACCGCGAACTGGCACAGCGGGTTGTAGAAGTTCGCCCGCACAAGTTGCAGGATGAAACGCAACAGCACGATCAGCAGATACAGGCTGCCCAGGGTTTGAATCACGAAAATGGCAGCGTCATTGAGTCCGAGCATTATTGATTCCTTTTAAGTGCTGATTAGCGGCCAAGTTGCTCGGCCATTTCGGCCGAACGATGGGCAGCGGCGCCCAGTGCTTTTTCCACCAGTGCTTCAAAGCCATCGGCCTGGAACGACTTGATCGCCGCTTCCGTGGTGCCTGCTGGCGAGGTAACGCGGCGACGCAGTTCGGCGGCATCGACATCACTGCTCACCGCCATGTGCGCGGCGCCCAGCGCGGTTTGCAGCGTCAGTTGCGCGGCGATCTCTGCCGGCAGTCCGAGCTTCACGCCCGCAGCGGTCATGGCTTCGATCAGCAGGAAGAAGTAGGCCGGGCCAGAACCGGACACTGCGGTGACCGCATCCAGTTGCTGTTCCTCGTCCAGCCACAGGGCAATACCGACCGCCGACAGTAGCTGCTGGGCTTGCTGGCGCTGTTCGGCGCTGACCTGGGCGGTGGCGAACAGGCCGCTCACACCCTGGCGCAGCAGGGCCGGCGTGTTGGGCATGCAGCGCACGATCGGTTGATCGCCGAGCCAGTTGTTCATGCTGGCGCAGGTGATGCCGGCGGCAATCGAAACCACCAGTTGCCCCGGTTTGAGGCTCGGGCGAATGGCTTCGCAGACGGTTTTCATCGCCTGGGGTTTGACTGCCAGTACGACGACATCGGCGCCTTCGATGGCCTGGGCGTTGTCGGCGAACACTTCAATGCCGTGCTCGGCGCTCACCCGGGCACGGGTTTCTTCGCCCGGATCGCTGGCGCGAATCTGCGCGGCGTCCAGGCCCTTGGCCCGCAGGCCACCGATCAGGCTGGCGGCCATGTTGCCGGCACCGATAAAGGCAATACGCGTCTTGCTCATGTCAGGTCCTTATAAGTGGGTCACGGTTGACCGTAATCTCTGGCGCCAAACAGGGCCGTACCGATACGGACCCAAGTGGCGCCCTGGGCAATGGCCGACTCCAGGTCGTGGCTCATGCCCATGGAAAGTGTGTCGAGCGGCAGATTCAGGCTGGCTTGCAGGCTTTGCACGGCAGCGAAGGCGGCATCCTGGGCGGCGCGATCTTCCGTCGGCTCGGGAATGGCCATCAACCCGCGCAGCTTCAGGCGCGGCAGGGCGCTGATGGCGTTGGCCAGGGCCGGCAGGTCGGCCGGGGTGCAGCCGGATTTGCTGGCTTCACCGCTGACGTTGACCTGGATGCAAATGTTCAAGGGCGGCAGATCGGCAGGGCGTTGTTCGGACAGGCGTTGTGCGATTTTCAGACGATCCACGGAATGCACCCAGGCGAAATGCTCGGCGATAGCGCGAGTCTTGTTCGATTGAATGGGGCCGATGAAGTGCCAGATCAAGGGCAGGTCGGCCAATTCCAACTGTTTGCCCAGGGCCTCTTGCAGGTAGTTCTCGCCAAAGTCGCGCAGGCCGGCGGCATAGGCTTCGCGCAGGGCCTGGGCAGGCTTGGTCTTGCTCACGGCCAGCAGGTGGACGCTGTGTTCGTCACGGTTGGCGGCGAGGGCGGCGGCCCGGATACGTGAACCAACCAGTTCAATGTTGTCTGCTATCGTGGACATTCAAGAGGCGCCAGCGGGTCTGAGGTTGGCGGCATTCTACTGGAATTGAGGGGTGCTATGGATATCACTGAGCTACTGGCGTTCAGCGCCAAACAGGGCGCTTCTGACCTGCACCTGTCCGCCGGCCTGCCGCCGATGATCCGCGTCGATGGCGACGTGCGACGCATTAACCTGCCGGCGCTGGAGCACAAAGAAGTCCAGGCGTTGATCTACGACATCATGAACGACGCCCAGCGGGTGGATTTCGAAAAGCATCTGGAGACCGACTTTTCCTTCGATGTGCCCGGCGTGGCGCGGTTTCGGGTCAACGCCTTCAACCAGAGCCGTGGCGCCGGCGCGGTGTTTCGTACGATCCCGTCCAAGGTCTTGAGCATGGAAGAGCTGGGCATGGGGGATGTGTTTCGAAAAATGACAGACGCGCCCCGAGGCCTGGTACTGGTGACCGGGCCGACCGGTTCCGGCAAGTCCACGACGCTGGCGGCGATGATCGACTACCTCAACAGCCATCGTCATCACCACATTCTTACCATCGAGGACCCGATCGAATTCATCCACGAATCGCGCAAATGCCTGATCAATCAGCGTGAAGTCCACCGTGATACCCGCAGCTTCGCCACGGCCCTGCGTTCCGCGCTGCGCGAAGACCCGGACGTGATCCTGGTGGGGGAGATGCGCGACCTGGAAACCATTCGCCTGGCCCTGACCGCTGCCGAAACCGGCCACTTGGTGTTTGGCACGCTGCACACCACGTCGGCGGCGAAAACCATCGACCGGATCATCGACGTGTTCCCGGGTGACGAAAAGTCCATGGTGCGATCGATGCTGTCCGAATCGCTGCTGGCGGTGGTGTCTCAGACGCTGGTGAAGAAGATCGGCGGCGGGCGCATCGCCGCCCACGAGATCATGCTTGGCACATCGGCAATTCGTAACCTGATCCGTGAGGACAAGGTGGCGCAGATGTATTCATCGATTCAGTCGGGTGGGTCGCTGGGGATGCAGACGCTGGATATGGGCCTCAAGGACCTGGTCACCAGAGGGCTGGTTACCCGTGACCAGGCGCGGGAGAAGGCGCGGTCGCCGGATAATTTTTGAAGGGGAAATGCAGACCTGTGGCGAGGGCGCTGGCTCCCGCTCGAGTGCGTAGCGCTCGCAAATTTTTGGGGCCGCTTCGCAGCCCGGCGGGAGCAAGCTCCCTCGCCACAAGTGCCTGTCAACAGAAGTCGGGAGGCTTCAAATCAGCGCTGAACAACCCGCATCGCGTTCTGTTCTTTCGGCAGGACCCGCTTGGCAACGACGTAGTGTTGTTCCCAGTACGGCTTCTTCAAGGTGTCGATGGTCACCGACTTGCCACGACGAGGCGCGTGGATGAAGCGGTCGTTGCCCAGGTAGATGGCAACATGATTGACGCGACGGCTCTTGATGTTGAAGAAAATCAGATCGCCCGGCTTGAGGTCATTGCGGTCGACTTTCTCGCCGTGACCGCTGGCCATGGCGTTGGAGGTGCGTGGCAGGTCAAACGACTGGTCATTGAAGGCGTATTTGACCAGGCCGCTGCAATCGAAGCCCTTGCTCGGGCTGCTGCCGCCCCAACGGTACGGGGTACCCAGGACATTAACGGCGCGGCTCAGCACGTTGCTGCTTTCCTTGGTCGCCATCGGCGGAACCAGACCGCTTTTGTTGCTGACCAACTGTGGAGCGGTTTTGACCGATTTCTTGCTTTTGCTCGATGGAGCGGAAGCATGGGATTTTGGGGTGTAACCATTAACGTTCGGAAGACGTTGCTCACGATTGGTGGCGTGGGCGGCCAGTGGCAATAAGAGGCAAATGGTTAGCCATGTCTTGAAAAATGGACGCATTAGGCAAGGCTCGTATGGGTTAGCGCGAAACTTTATAACAGCTTTTTTTCGCTTCTCTCGGCCGTTGGTCGATTCGAATTGGTTCTAACGGAACCAAACAAGCGGCAAATGGCCGCAATTGTCGGACAGAAGTCAGGTGCTGCAAGGGTTTGGCGGAATACGAGCTTACCTGTGCCATACGTCGGCTCGTCGTAAAAAAGTCACAAAGATTCAAAGAATATTTATCTATCGCGCGTATTGAGGCCATTCATGAACCCCTATCAGCAACCTGTTTCGCAGCAAGACACCCACAGCAAAGTGATCGGTTATCTGCTGTGGATTTTCGGTTTCACCGGGGCTCACCGCTTCTATTACGGCAAGCCGGTAACCGGGACGATCTGGTTCTTCACCTTCGGTTTGCTGGGCATTGGCTGGCTGATCGACCTGTTCCTGATACCGGCCATGGACCGGGAGGCGGACCTGCGGTTTACGGCAGGGCCCATCGAATACAACGTGGCGTGGATCCTGCTGACGTTTCTGGGGGTGTTCGGCGTGCACCGGATGTATCAGGGCAAATGGATCAGCGGGCTGATCTATCTGTTGACGGGCGGGTTGTTCTTCGTGGGGGTGTTGTATGACTTCTGGACGCTCAATAGCCAAGTGTCGCTGCGTAACGCGCAAAGTCGTGCTGCCTTTCAGTAAGTCATCGCTGGCAGGCCAGCTCCCACAGGGGATGCGTGTGTTCACAGATCCGGTGTGGGAGCTGGCCCTGCCAGCGATTGGTGCGCTGCGGTCTTAGGCCTGGTGACTGATCCGACCATCCACCAGGGTGTAGCGCACCACGCCCGGCAGGCTGTGGCCAATGAACGGGCAGTTTTCGCCCTTGGACAGCCAGGTTTCGCCGGCCACGGTGGAGGCGGCCGGGTCGAACAGCACGATATCCGCCGCACCACCTACCGCCAGTTTCCCCGCCGGCAGGCGCAAGGCCTGCGCAGGGCCGGCACCAAGGCGCGCCAGCAGCGTCGGCAAGTCCAGCAAGCCATCCTCTACCAGGGTCATCGCCAGCGGCAGCAACAGCTCTACGCTGCTGATACCCGGTTCGGTAGCCCCGAACGGTGCCAGCTTGGCATCTCGCTCGTGGGGTTGGTGATGGCTGGAAATGGCCGAGACCACCCCGGATTTCACCGCTTCACGCAGACCGTCGCGGTCGACGCGGGTGCGCAGCGGCGGCTGCACGTGATAAAGGCTGCTGAAATCGATCAGCGCTTCATCGGTAAGAATCAGTTGATACAGCGCGACATCCGCCGTGACCTTCAAGCCACGGGCCTGGGCCTGGGCGATCAGGGCCACGCCGCGAGCGCTGGTGAGCTGGCTGAAGTGAGCGCGCACGCCGGTTTGCTCGACCAGCAGCAGATCCCGGGCCAGGGCCACGGTTTCGGCGGTTTCCGGAATGCCCGGCAAGCCGAGGAAGCTCGCGGTCGCGCCTTCATGGGCCAGGCCGCCTTCAGCGAGGTCGTGATCCTGGGAGTTGAAAATCACCGTCAGGTCGAACGTTGCCGCGTATTCCAGCGCCCGGCACAGGGTACGGGTGTTGCGGAAACTCTCCAGGCCGTTGCCGAACGCCACGCAACCGGCATCGCGCAGGGCGACCAGTTCGGCCAGTTGTTCGCCGTCCAGGCCTTTGCTCAACGCGCCGATCGGGAACACCTTGGTGTTGCCGGCCTCGCGGGCGCGGTCGAGGATCAGTTCCGCCACGGCCGAGGTGTCCAATACCGGTTTGGTCTTCGGCGGGCAGCACAGGCTGGTCACGCCACCAGCGGCGGCGGCGCGGGTTTCGCTGACGATCGACCCCTTGCGGCTGTAGCCGGGCTCGCGCAGGGCGACGTTGAGGTCGACCAGGCCAGGGGCGGCCACCAGGCCTTTGGCGTCGATGGTGTCGACCGCGACAAAACCGGCAGGTGCAGCGCCAAAGGCGACGATCTTGCAGGCTTCGATGTGGATGTCGGTAACTTGATCCAGGCCGCTGGCCGGATCGATGACGCGGGCGCCAAGAATGCTGAGCTTCACTGCACGTTCTCCTGCTCGAATTGGCGCTGCGCAGTCTGCCCGCTCATGGCCATGGACAACACCGCCATACGAATCGCGATGCCGTAGGTCACCTGGTTGAGAATCACCGAGTGCGGACCGTCGGCCACTGCCGACTCGATCTCCACGCCGCGGTTGATCGGCCCCGGGTGCATGACGATACAGTCCGGCTTGGCCCCGGCCAGGCGCGCGGTGGTCAGGCCGAACAGGCGGTAGAACTCGCCTTCACTGGGCAACAGGCCGCCGGTCATGCGCTCGCGTTGCAGGCGCAGCATGATCACCACGTCGACGTCTTTCAGGCCTTCGGTCATGTCGGTGTAGACCTTCACACCGTATTGCTCGATGCCGATCGGCAGCAGGGTTTTCGGCGCGATCACGCGGATGTCCGGGCAACCCAGGGTTTTGAGCGCCAGCATGTTCGAGCGCGCCACCCGCGAGTGCAGGATGTCGCCGACGATGGCCACCGACAGGTTTTCGAAGCCGCCCTTGTGCCGGCGGATGGTCAGCATGTCGAGCATGCCCTGGGTCGGGTGGGCGTGACGGCCGTCGCCGCCGTTGATGATCGCCACCTGCGGGCACACGTGCTCGGCGATGAAGTGTGCAGCGCCCGAGTCACCGTGGCGCACGACGAACATGTCGGCAGCCATGGCTTCCAGGTTGCGCAGCGTATCGAGCAGGGTTTCCCCCTTGCTCGCCGACGATGTCGACACGTTCAGGGTGATCACGTCCGCCGACAGGCGTTGGGCCGCCAGTTCGAAGGTGGTGCGGGTGCGGGTGGAGTTCTCGAAGAACACGTTGCACACGGTCTTGCCGCGCAGCAACGGGACCTTCTTCACCGCCCGGGCGCCAACTTCAAGGAAGGAGTCGGCGGTGTCGAGGATTTCCGTCAACAGCTCGCGGCGCAAACCGTCGAGGGAGAGGAAGTGGCGCAGCTGGCCCTGGTCATTGAGCTGCAGCGGGCGCTTGGTTTCTAGAGGCGTCATCGCGAGGGGGACTCTCAATAAGGGCGAATTAAAGGGCGAGGTCTTGCACTTCCAGCGCCAGCTCCGGGCCGGACAGCTTCACCCGTTCGTGGGCGGCCAGGGACAGGGTTGCGCCGACCACGTTCGGACGGATCGGCAGTTCGCCGGCGTCCAGGTCCAGCAGGCACACCAGGGTCACGCTGGCCGGCCGGCCGTAGTCGAAGAGCTCGTTCATGGCGGCGCGGATGGTCCGGCCGCTCATCAACACGTCATCGATCAACACCAGGTGCTGGCCTTCGATCTCGAACGGCAGGGCCGAGGGGCGCACTTGCGGGTGCAGACCGTTCTGGCTGAAGTCGTCGCGATAAAAGGAAACGTCGAGCGTGCCGAGGGGTTCATCGCTGCCCAGCTCTTTGAGCAAGGCCTGGGCAACCCAGACGCCGCCGGTACGGATACCGATGTAGCGCGCGTCGCTGATGCCACGGTGTTCCAGGTGTGCCTTGAGACGGATCGCCATCTGGCTGATCAGTTCGGCGGGATTGGGCAGGCTCATGGTTGCTCCTTCTTGGGCCCGAGACCGCTGGTGCTTGAGGTGGCTCGGGTTATCACTAAAAGAGCCGCTAGGCGGCTCTTCCGGGTTAATGCATCAGGTGTCGAACAGCGCGCCATTTTCGTCGAGCCAGCCTTGCAGCAGCAGGGCGGCGGCGATGGCGTCGACCGGGTTGTCGCGGTAACTGCCTTTCTGCCCGCCACGGGCCAGGCGTTCGCCTTTGGCTTCGAAGGTGGTCAGGCGTTCATCGTGGGTATAGAAGGGCAGGTTGAAACGGCCGTTGAGGCGGCGGGCGAATTTTTCCGCGCGGATGCACATGTCACTGGGCGTGCCGTCCATGTTCAGCGGCAGGCCGACCACCACGGCGTCGGGCTTCCACTCTTTGATAAGGGCCTCGACCTGATTCCAGTCGGGAATGCCGTTCTGCGCCTTGAGGGTGCACAGCTCGCGAGCCTGGCCGGTAATCACCTGGCCGACCGCTACGCCGATCTGTTTGGTGCCGTAGTCAAAACCGAGGATCAGCCGCAGGGCCATCAGGCGTGCCCCGCCTGGCTGGTGAGCAGGCTGAGGTTGACGCCCAGGTGCTTGGCCGCCGCTTCCAGGCGCAGCTCGCTGCTGGTGTTGAACAGGATGTCGGCGTCGAACGGGCAGGTCAGCCAGGCGTTCTGCGACAGCTCCGCTTCCAGTTGCCCGGCTTCCCAACCGGCGTAGCCGAGGGCGATCACGCTTTTGGACGGGCCGACGCCATCGGCGATGGCGAACAGTACGTCCTGGGAGGTCGACAGCGAGAGCTCGCCTTCCAGATCAACGGTCGCCTGATAGCTTTGCCCCGAGGGGTGCAGGACAAAACCGCGATCGGTCTGAACGGGGCCGCCGATGAAGATCGGTACATGCTGGCAGAGCGCTGGCGGTTCGATATCCGGTCGCAATTGCTCGAGGATATCGGCCAGGTTCAGGTCCTGCGGACGGTTGACCACCAGCCCCATGGCACCATTGGCCGTGTGCTCGACGATGTAGGTCAAGGTGTGCGCAAAGTTCGGGTCGACCATGTGCGGCATGGCGATCAGGAAGTGATGCTTGAGGTAGCTGGGGCTGACGTTTTTCATGTGCGCTAGTGTGGCGTTGGAGGGGCGAACTGACAAGCTGGGGATGCCGCAATTTGGCCGTGGTCACCGATCGAATGTGGGAGCGGGCTTGCTCGCGAAAGCGGTGTGTCAGTCAGTATCAGTGCTCAATGACACGCCGCTTTCGCGAGCAAGCCCGCTCCCACAGGGGATTTGTGGGGGATCAGTTACTGGAAAGACGATCCCCACGGGCAAACTTCCAGGTGCGGATGATTTCCAGCCTGTCGATGTCCGACAAATCCCCGGTAAACGGTGCAAACGGTGCCGCCAGGCGCACGATGCGCTGGGCGGCCTGGTCCAGCAACGGTTGCCCGGACGACTCCAGCACCAGCACCTCATACAGCGAACCGTCGCGGTTGATCGAGACCATCAGCCGCAGGTTGCCGTAGATCTGTTTGCGCCGGGCTTCGTCGGGGTAATTGAGGTTGCCGATGCGCTCGACCTTCTTGCGCCATTCGTCCTTGTACCAGGCGCCTTTGTCCTTCATGGTCGAGGCGGCGCTCAGGCGGTGGATGCGCGGGCGTTTGGCGTACAGCTGCTGTTCATTGGCCAGTTCCGCTTCGAGGCTGGCGATGTCGCTGGACAGCTGCTCTGTGTCGAAGGTCGGCGCCGCCACCGCAGCCTTGGTGGCTGGCTTGGGCTCTTCGGTTTTGGTGGGGGCTTTTTTCGGCTTCGGCGCAACCGTGGTCACCGCGGCCTTGGGCGCCGCTTCCTGGACTTCCGGCTTGGCGGCCGGTGGCGGGGTGACTTTCTGCACCTTGTTGTCCTGGAAAGGCGCGACTTCGGTGGTCTTGGGGATGGCCTTTTTATCCAGAGTGCCGCTGCCTTCCTGGTTTTCCTGCGCCAGAAAATCCGCCTTGGCCGGCTTCTTTTCGCTTTTGAAGGTGGCGAGGGTGATTTCCAGGGTTTTGCTGATCTGCTTGGGCTCGACCATCGTGAAACCGACGCCCAGCAGCAGCGCCAGATGCACCAGCGCCGCCAGAAACAAGGTAAAACCGAGGCGATCGGCCGGGCGCACGCCACGGTGGGCGAGTTCGGCAGGCAGATCGGACGGGAGGGTCATGGCAAAAAAACCAACATCGCGTTTTCAAGGGCTCGGCATGATAACGCAATGTTGGTTTTTAGCTTCAAGCTTCAAGCGGTAGGCGACAAGCTGTGCCTCAGGCGCTTCGAGCCTGCAGCTTCTTTTCGATCGCCTCCATCAGCATGCCGCCGATGTCGGTGCCGAAGGCATTGTCGATTTCGCGGATGCAGGTCGGGCTGGTGACGTTGATTTCGGTCAGGTGCTCGCCAATCACGTCCAGGCCCACGAACAACAGGCCTTTTTCCCGCAGGGTCGGACCGACTTGCGCGGCGATCCAGCGGTCCTTGTCGGTCAGCGGACGGGCTTCGCCACGGCCACCTGCAGCCAGGTTGCCACGAGTCTCGCCAGCGGCCGGGATGCGCGCCAGGCAGTAGTCCACCGGCTCGCCGTCGATCATCAGGATGCGTTTGTCGCCATCCTTGATCGCCGGCAGGTAGGCCTGGCCCATGATCTGCTGGGCGCCGAGGGCGGTCAGGGTTTCCAGGATCACCGACAGGTTCGGATCACCCGCGCGATGACGGAAGATCGAGGTGCCGCCCATGCCATCCAACGGCTTGAGGATCACGTCGCCGTGCTTGGCGGCGAATTCACGCAGCACATCGGCGCGACGGCTGACCACGGTCGGCGGCGTGCACTGCGGGAACAGCGTGGCGAACAGCTTTTCGTTGCAGTCGCGCAGGCTCTGCGGTTTGTTGACCACCAACACCCCGGCGCTTTCGGCCTGTTCCAGCAGATAGGTGGAGTACACGAACTCCATGTCGAACGGCGGATCCTTGCGCATCAGGATCACGTCCAGGTCGCTGAGCGGTGCATCCTGCTCGGCTTCGAGCTCGAACCATTTTTCCGGGTTGGCGAACACCTTCAGCGGACGCATCCGCGCCCGGGCCTGGCCTTCGCCCTGGTAGAGGTCGCGCTGCTCCATATAGAACAGGTCCCAGCCGCGCTTCTGCGCAGCCAGCAGCATGGCCAGCGAGCTATCCTTTTTATAGGAGATGCTGGCGATAGGGTCCATGACAATCCCGACGCGAACGCTCATGGGTGTTTCCTCGAAAATGGGGGGTAAGGTGGACCTGCAGGAGCGAGCTTGCTCGCGATGTACCTCAGGACACCGCGCTTTTCCAGCCAGACCGCGTCATCGTTGACGACCATCGCGAGCGTGCTCGCTCCTGCAAAAGATCAGCGTGAAAAGTGGCGTCAGAGTGGCGCCGAGTGTGTTCCCGGTCAAGGAAAAACCACCGCGAAGGTCGGCCGATAGATTGGTATTGGAGACTGTGCTAAAAAGGCTGCCAAGTGGTAATGGCCCTTGAGTATCAAGGGTTTCGAGCCGTCATTTAGCGGCAAACGGACAAATTGATTCGCAAAGGCGACGGTAGAGCATTTATGGATCAGCATTCCAGCGCCTTGAAAGTGATGGTGATCGACGATTCGAAGACGATTCGCCGCACCGCCGAAACGCTGCTCAAGAACGTGGGTTGTGAGGTCATCACGGCCATCGACGGTTTCGATGCCCTGGCCAAGATTGCCGACAATCACCCTGGCATCATCTTCGTCGACATCATGATGCCGCGTCTGGATGGCTATCAGACCTGCGCCTTGATCAAGAACAACAGTGCATTCAAGTCCACGCCAGTGATTATGCTGTCGTCCAGGGACGGGCTGTTCGACAAGGCCAAGGGCCGCATCGTCGGCTCCGATCAATTTTTGACCAAGCCTTTCAGCAAGGAAGAACTGCTCAACGCGATCCAGGCCCATGTTCCGGGCTTCGCCGCCGTTTTGCCGCAGTAAGACACCTACAGTGACGCTCGGCCAACGGGCCTTGCGTCGACAAGAATGGGGAAGACCATGGCACGTATCCTGATCGTCGATGATTCGCCGACTGAAATGTACAAACTGACCGGCATGCTGGAAAAGCACGGTCATGAAGTATTGAAAGCCGAAAACGGCGCGGACGGCGTGGCCCTGGCCCGCCTGGAAAAACCCGACGCGGTCCTGATGGACATCGTCATGCCCGGCCTCAACGGCTTCCAGGCGACCCGTCAGTTGACCAAGGACCCGGACACCGGTCACATCCCGGTGATCATCATCACCACCAAGGATCAGGAAACCGACAAGGTCTGGGGAACGCGCCAGGGCGCCAAGGACTACCTGACCAAACCGGTGGACGAAGAAACCCTGATCAAGACCCTGAACAACGTACTCAACGGTTGAACGTTTGCTCATGACCGAGTCGCTGACGGCCTTCGAGTTACTGCTACAGATCGACCAGCGCTGTCGCCTGCTGGCGGCGGACCTGCCGTCCCAGCCGACCCGGCAGGACAACTGGAGCGGCATCGGTTTTCGCCTGGGCGATCACTGGTACGTCGCGCCCATGGGCGAAGTCAGCGAAGTGCTGCACGAGCCGCGCTTCACTCAGGTGCCCGGGGTCAAGCCTTGGGTCAAGGGTGTGGCCAACCTGCGGGGGCGCCTGTTGCCGATCATGGATCTGGGTGGCTGCTTTTCTGGTAAAGAGTCGGGTCATGAGCAGTCGGCGACGCGTCGGCAGCGGCGGGTGCTGGTGGTCGAGCATCAGGAAGTGTTTGCCGGGTTGTTGGTCGACGAGGTGTTCGGGCTGCAGCATTTTGCCCAGGACAGCCTGGAGCCGGGCGACACCTTGAATGGCCCGATGGCGGCGTTCATCACCGGCCGGTTTCAGCGCGAACAAACCTGGCAGGTGTTCAGCCCGTTTGCGTTGGCGACGTCCCAGGGGTTCATGAACATCGCGCTATAGACGCGGACCCTTGTGGGAGCGGGATTTTGTGGCGAGGGAGCTTGCTCCCGCCGGGCCGCGAAGCGGCCCCTTATCCGTCAGCGCAGGGGACTGCTGCGCAGTCCAACGGGAGCAAGCTCCCTCGCCACAGGTTTTGCGGTGTGTTCAAAAAGGTGTGGGTTAACAGGCGAAGACCGATGATAAAAGCTAAAACAGGCAAGCCAGTGGAAGGGTCGCGCAGTCGTTCGCAGATCATCGCGCTGTTCATCGCGCTGATTGTCTTCATCATGCTGCTGTTCGCCAATTTCGCGTACCTCAACACCCAGGCCACCTACGACAAACAGTACATCGGCCACGCTGGCGAGCTGCGTGTGCTGTCCCAGCGCATTGCCAAGAACGCCACCGAAGCCGCGGCCGGCAAGGCGGCAGCCTTCAAGTTGCTCAGCGATGCGCGCAACGATTTTGCCCAGCGCTGGGGCTATCTGAAAAAAGGCGACCCGGTTACCGGACTGCCACCGGCACCGGCCGCCGTGCGCCCGGAAATGCGCGCCGTGCAGCTGGACTGGGAACGCCTGCTGAAAAACACCGATGCCATCCTTTCCAGCGAACAAACCGTGCTGTCGCTGCATCAGGTGGCGGCGACCCTGGCCGAGACCGTGCCGCAGTTGCAGGTCGAATACGAAAAAGTGGTGGAAATCCTCCTGCAACGGGGCGCTCCAGCGGCCCAGGTGGCCATGGCCCAGCGCCAATCGCTATTGGCCGAGCGCATTCTGGGGGCGGTGAACACCGTGTTGTCCGGCGATGAAAATTCGCAGCAGGCGGCCGATGCCTTCGGGCGCGACGCGGCGCGGTTCGGCCAGGTCCTCAATGGCATGCTTCAGGGCAATGTCACGCTGCGGGTCAGCCAGGTCGAAGACCGCGATGCGCGGGCGCGCCTGATGGAGATTTCCGAGCTGTTCGAATTCGTCTCCGGTTCGGTGGATGAAATCCTCGAAACTTCGCCAGAGCTGTTCAAGGTCCGCGAGTCGGCCACCAACATCTTCAGCCTGTCGCAAACCCTGCTCGACGAAGCCTCGCACCTGGCCAGCGGCTTCGAAAACCTCGCCGGCGGGCGCGACACCGACACCATCGGCGGCTACGTGTTGGGCCTGGCGGCACTGGCGTCGATCATCCTCATTGGCCTGGTGATGGTCCGTGAGACCAATCGCCAGCTGCGCGAGACCGCCGAGAAGAACGAACGCAACCAGAACGCGATCATGCGCCTGCTCGACGAAATCGAGGACCTGGCCGACGGCGACCTGACCGTGACCGCCTCGGTGACCGAAGACTTCACCGGCACCATCGCCGACTCCATCAACTATTCCGTGGACCAACTGCGCGATCTGGTGGCCACCATCAACCTCACCGCCGGCCAGGTTGCCGCCGCCGTGCAGGAAACCCAGGCCACCGCCATGCACCTGGCACAGGCCTCGGAGCATCAGGCGCAGCAGATCTCCGAAGCTTCCATGGCAATCAACGACATGGCCGAATCCATCGATCAGGTGTCCGCCAACGCCGCCGAATCCTCGGCGGTGGCCGAGCGTTCGGTGGAGATCGCCAACAAGGGCAACGAGGTGGTGCACAACACCATCCACGGCATGGACAACATTCGCGAGCAGATCCAGGACACCGCCAAGCGCATCAAGCGCCTGGGCGAGTCTTCCCAGGAAATCGGCGACATTGTCAGCCTGATCGATGACATTGCCGATCAGACCAACATCCTGGCCCTCAACGCCGCGATCCAGGCGTCCATGGCCGGTGATGCCGGGCGCGGTTTCGCGGTGGTGGCCGACGAAGTGCAACGGCTGGCGGAGCGTTCTTCGGCAGCGACGCGGCAGATCGAGACCCTGGTGCGGGCGATCCAGACCGACACCAACGAAGCGGTGATTTCCATGGAGCAGACCACCACCGAAGTGGTGCGCGGCGCGCGTCTGGCGCAGGATGCCGGGGTGGCCCTGGAAGAAATCGAAGGCGTGTCCAAGACCCTCGCGGCGCTGATCCAGAGCATCTCCAACGCCGCTCAGCAACAAACGTCGTCCGCCGGCCAGATTTCCCTGACGATGAACGTGATCCAGCAGATCACCACGCAAACCTCGTCCGGTTCCACCGCCACCGCCGAGAGCATCGGCAACCTGGCGAAAATGGCCAGCCAGCTGCGGCGCTCGGTGTCCGGCTTCACCTTGCCGGCCACCAAGGCGCCGGTGACGGACAACGCTTGAATGCCCACGGGCGCATGCAAACTGAATGAAAGTGGGAACTGGAGTGGTTATGGGTGATCGGCACGACTATGTGGCCCTCGAATGGGTCAAGGGCGAGATTGCCGAAACGCTGAAGCAGGCTCATCACGCGATCGAAACCCAGCTTGATGACCCGCAGGCGACGCACGCCCTGAGCGATTGCCTGGCGTGCATCCATCAGGTTCACGGCAGTTTGCAGATGGTCGAATTCTACGGCGCGGCCCTGCTCGCCGAAGAGATGGAGCAGTTGATCGTCGCCCTGCAGAACAACCGCGTCAGCCATCGTGACGAAGCGCTGCACCTGATGCTGCAAGCCCTCGGGCAGTTGCCGATCTACCTCGACCGGGTACAGGGCGCCCGCCGTGACTTGCCCCTGGTGGTGCTGCCGTTGATCAACGACCTGCGCAGCGCCCGTGGCGAAAGCCTGTTGTCGGAAACCAGCCTGTTCAGCCCGCAACTGCCGGACCTGCTACCCCTGGATGCCGAAGCCCTGGCGCTGCTGGAGCCGGCGGATCTGCCCAATGTGCTGCGCAAGTTGCGCCAGATGCTGCAAATGGCCCTGGTCGGGCTGCTGCGCGAGCAGGATGACGACACCCATCTCGGGTACCTGGCCAAGGTATTTTCCCGCCTCGAAACCCTGTGCGGCGACGCGCCCCTTAGCCCATTGTGGCAGGTCGCTTCGGCGCTGGTCGAAGGCATGCGCGGCGGTGCGATCGCCAACAGTCCGGCGCTGCGCAGCCTGTTCAAGGACGCCGACAAAGAACTCAAGCGCATGCTCGAACAGGGCATGCCCGCGATCAATCAACCGGCGCCGCCGGAGCTGCTCAAGAGTTTGCTGTTCTACATTGCCAAGGCCGAACACCCCACCGGGCAGATGCTGACCATGAAAGATCGCTATGGACTGGACGACGCGCTGCCCGACAGCGCGATGGTCGATGAAGAGCGCGCACGGCTGGCCGGTCCCGACCGCGATGCCATGCGCTCGGTGTTGGCTGCGTTGTGCGAAGAGCTGGTGCGGGTCAAGGAGCGCCTGGACCTGTTCGTACGCAGCGACCGGCAACACGCGTCCGACCTCGACAGCCTGCTCGCGCCCTTGCGGCAAATCGCCGACACCCTGGCGGTGCTGGGTTTCGGCCAGCCGCGCAAGGTCATCATCGATCAACTGGCGGTGGTGCTGAGCCTCGCCCAGGGCCAGCGCGAACCCGATGACGCGATCCTGATGGACGTCGCTGGCGCCCTGCTCTACGTCGAAGCGACCCTGGCCGGCATGGTCGGCACCGTGGAACCGGAGAGCCAGGAAGAGGGCCGCCTGCCGACCACCGACCTGACGCAGATCCATCAGATCGTGATCAAGGAAGCGCGCATCTGCCTGCAACAGGCCAAGGACATGATCGTCGACTACATCGACGCCGACTGGGACCGTCAGCATTTGCAGGCACTGCCGGCGTTGCTGACTCAGGTGCGCGGCGCGCTGTCGATGATCCCGTTGAGCCGTGCGGCGAGCCTGATCGAAACCTGCAATCACTTCATCCGCGAGCATCTGTTGCTTGATCCCGCCCAGCCCGACTGGCAGGAACTGGACAGCCTGGCCGACGTCATCGCCAGCCTCGAGTATTACCTGGAGCGCCTCAACGACGATCCGGAAGCCCCCGGCGAACAGCTGCTCGACATCGCCGAAAGCAGCTTGGCAACCCTCGGTTTCTTCCCGAACGAAAAGCCCAGCGAACAGCAGGTGCCGGTGCTCGACGATGTGCTGAGCGCCAGCGAGGCCCAGACCCTGCAGCACCGTCAGGAGCAGGATGCACCGGCCATGGTGCAGACCCTGGCCGACGTGCTGGCCAACCCCGTATCCGCTCTCAACCCACCGGCCCTGAGCACGCCGGGCAGCCTGATGCCGCCGCCTGCCGGCGAAGAGCCGGTGGACGCTGAACTGCGCGAAGTGTTCCTCGAAGAAACCGAGGAGGTGCTGGAGATCCTGCGCGAGTACCTGCCGCGCTGGTCGATCAACCCCGACAACCGCTCGGCCCTGAGTGAACTGCGCCGCGCCTTCCATACCCTCAAGGGCAGCGGGCGGATGGTGCGCGCACTGGTGCTGGGCGAGTTGGCCTGGGCGGTGGAGAACCTGCTCAATCGGGTGCTGGAAAACAGCGTCGAGCCGCTGGCCACCGTGCAACAACTGATCGGCGATGTGCTGAACCTGCTGCCGGAACTGGTGGCCGAATACGCCGCCAATGCCCAGCGTCAGCGCAACGACGTCGACCAGTTGGCCGCCCGCGCCCATGCCCTGGCCAAGGGCGATGAGCCGACCAGCGACGAAGACACCCAGGATGTCGCGGCCCTCGATCCGCTGTTGCTCGAGATCTTCCGCAAAGAAGCCGAAACCCATTTGAGCAGCCTCAATCACTTCCTCGACCAGGCCGCCGAACACGTGCCGCTGCAGGCCAGCGATGCCTTGCTGCGGGCCTTGCACACGCTCAAGGGCAGTGCGTCGATGGCCGGGGTGTTGCCGATTGTCGAACTGGCCGCACCGCTGGATCAGATGGCCCGGGAATACAAGGCGCACCAGATCGCGCTGGACCTGGACGAAGTCGAAGTGCTGCTGGAGGCCGAAGGCCTGTTCCGCCTTGGCCTGCGCCAACTCAAGCGTGATCCGCTGGCGGAGATTCCCGGCGCCCGTGCGTTGGTCGAGCGGGCTCAGGCGTTGCTGGCCGAGCGTCTGCAAGACCACATGGAGACACCGAGCAGCAACCCGCGCATCAAGCGTGATCCGCAACTGATCAACAACTTCCTGGCCCAGGGCATGGACATCCTGCTGGATGCCGAAAGCCTGCTGCAGCGCTGGCAGCAACACCCCGGCGAGCGCCAGGAACTCAGCGCGCTGCTGGACGAACTGACCACCCTCGGCGAAGGCGCGCACCTGGCGGACCTGCACCCGGTGGATGAACTGTGCGAAGCCTTGCTCGACCTCTACGGCGCCGTGGAAGAAAGCAGCCTGGCGGTCAGCGAGACGTTTTTCCACGAGGCGCAAAGTGCCCACGAAGCGCTGATCAACATGCTCGACGAACTGGCCGCCGGCCAGGAAGTCAGCCCCCGCCCGGACCGCGTCCGCGCCTTGCACGACCTGCTCGACCAAAGCCTCGACCCCTCGGCCACCGGCCTGATCCGCAGCGATGGCAGCCGCTCCCTGAGCATTCGCGACCTGAGCGACGTTACCACCGAACTCGAAAACACGGTGGGAACTGAATACACCCTCCCCCCTGTGGGAGCTGGCCTGCCAGCGATGGACGTCAACGATAACGCGCCCTCATTGGAGGAACGCGGTGCCAGTAACACCATCGCGAGCGAGCTCGCTCCTACAAGGGACAGTGAACTGGATGAGGAAATCGTCTCAATCTTCCTCGAAGAAGCCGTCGACATCCTCGACAGCGCCAGCCAGGCCCTGCAACGCTGGCTGTCCGACCCGCAAAACCCCGCGCCCCTGTCGTCCCTGCAACGGGACCTGCACACACTCAAGGGCGGCGCACGCATGGCCGAGGTCGAGCCCGTCGGCGACCTGGCCCATGAACTGGAAAGCCTCTACGAAGGCTTGGTCGACCGCCGCTATACCTACAGCACCGCGCTGGCGCAGCTGCTGCAACACAGCCACGACCGCTTGGCGCATCTGCTGGAACAATTGCAGCGCTACCGTCCACTGGACGACCCGAATGAACTGATCGAGGCGATTCGCGCCTTTCGCCAGGGGCATGTCGGGCAAGCCGATGTGGTGGAACCGGCGGCCAGCAACGACTCGGTTCATCACGACAGTGATTTGCTGGAGATTTTTCTCGAAGAGGGCTTCGACATCATCGAAAGCTCCGGCGCCGCGCTGTTGCGCTGGCAGGCCGAGCCTTCGAACCGCCAGGAAGTGGAAACCCTGCTGCGCGACCTGCACACCCTCAAGGGCGGCGCACGCATGGTGGAAATCACCCCGATTGGCGACTTGGCCCACGAACTGGAATTCCTCTACGAGGGCTTGTCCACCGGCGTGCTGAAACCCACCGGGGCACTGTTCGAATTGCTGCAGCGCAGCCATGACCGACTGGCGCAAATGCTCGACGCCGCCCGTGCCGGTGAGCCGCTGCCGCCGGCCGACCGCTTGCTCGATGCGATCCGCAATTTCAGCCACCCGGTAATGCCTGACGCAGCGGCTGCGGTGGTGCTGCCGCCCGTGGTCAAGCCCGAGGCGCCGCTGCAACCTGTAGACCCCGGTGCGGACATGGTCAAGGTCTCGGCGGAACTGCTCGACGACCTGGTCAACCTTGCAGGGGAGACTTCGATCTTCCGTGGTCGCATCGAACAGCAGGTCAGCGACGCGCAAATCGCGCTGAACGAAATGGAAACCACCATCGAACGGATGCGCGATCAATTGCGCCGCCTGGACACCGAAACTCAGGGCCGCATTCTCAGTCGCCAGCAAGACGCCGAACGTCTGGGCTACGAAGAATTCGATCCGCTGGAGATGGACCGCCACTCGCAGTTGCAGCAACTGTCGCGGGCCTTGTTCGAGTCTGCGTCCGATTTGCTCGACCTCAAGGAAACCCTCGATCGGCGCAACCAGGACGCGGAAAACCTGCTGCAACAGCAGGGCCGCATCAATACCGAATTGCAGGAAGGCCTGATGCGCACGCGCATGGTGCCGTTCGAACGGATGCTGCCGCGGCTCAAACGCATCGTGCGGCAGGTGGCTGGCGAACTGGGCAAGGACGTGGAATTCATCGTCGGTAATGCTGACGGCGAGATGGATCGCAATGTCCTCGAACGGATGGCCGCGCCCCTGGAACACATGCTGCGCAACGCCGTGGACCATGGCCTGGAATCCACCGAGGTGCGTGTTGCGGCGGGTAAACCGGCCCAGGGGCGCATCACCCTCGACCTGTCGCGCGAAGGCGGCGACATCATTTTCGACATCCGCGACGACGGTGCCGGCGTGCCGCTGGAGGCGGTGCGGCGCAAGGCGATCAAGCGCGGTCTGCTCGACCCCAACAGCGATATCAGCGACCGCGACGTGCTGCAGTTCATCCTGCAACCGGGGTTTTCCACCGCCGAGAAAATCACTCAGATTTCCGGGCGTGGCGTGGGCATGGACGTGGTGCACGAAGAAGTGCGGCAACTGGGCGGCAGCATGAGCATCGACTCGGTGCCGGGGCAGGGCGTGCATTTCCGCATTCGCCTGCCGTTCACCGTGTCGGTGAATCGGGCGCTGATGGTGCAGTGCGGGGAAGATCAGTATGCGATCCCGTTGAACACTATCGATGGCATCGTCCGCGTGCTGCCCAATGAACTTGAAGGGCATTTCCGCCTGGATCCGCCGACCTATGAATACGCCGGGCAGCGCTATGAACTGTGTTATCTGGGCGAGCTGCTGAAAACCAGTCCTCGACCAAAATTGCTGGGCCAGAGTCTGCCGTTGCCGGTGCTGCTGGTGCAGTGCAACGAGCGTCACATCGCAGTGCAGGTCGATGCCATGGCTGGCACGCGCGAGATCGTGGTCAAGAGCCTGGGTCCGCAGTTTGCGGCGGTGCAGGGGGTGTCCGGGGCGACGATCCTGGGGGATGGCCGGGTGGTGTTGATTCTTGATTTGCTGGCGCCGATCCGCGCCCTGCAAGCCCACTTGCCGCAACGACCCCGGGGCCAGGACAGCGAGCCCGAACCGCACAAGCCGTTGCTGGTGATGGTGGTCGACGATTCGGTGACGGTGCGCAAGGTCACCAGCCGTTTGCTCGAACGCCACGGCATGAACGTGCTGACGGCCAAGGACGGTGTCGACGCCATGCTGCTGCTCGAAGAGCACCTGCCGGACATCCTGCTGCTGGACATCGAAATGCCGCGCATGGACGGCTTTGAAGTGGCGGCTCAAGTGCGCAACGACGAGCGTTTGCAGCACCTGCCGATCATCATGATCACCTCCCGCACCGGCCAGAAGCACCGCGACCGCGCCATGGCCCTCGGCGTCAACGACTACCTCGGCAAGCCGTACCAGGAATCGGTACTGCTCGAAAGCATCGCCCTGTGGAGCAAAACCCATGCTTGAGCGGCGCCTCAACCAACGCAGCATCAACCTCACCGGCCTGCTGCTGCCCATGGCCGACCGCAACCTGATCCTGCCTAACGTCGCGGTGGCCGAACTGATCGACTACCAGAGCGCAGCGTTCGACCTCGACACCCCGCCGTGGTACCTGGGGCGGGTCGCCTGGCGCAATCGGCAGATTCCCCTGCTCAGCTTCGAATCGGCCTGCGGCCAGAAAATCGTCATCGGCGACCGCGCACGCATCGTCATCCTCAACGCACTGGGCGGGCGGCCGGAGCTGAAATTCATCGCGATGCTGGTTCAGGGCATACCGCGCTCCTACAAGCTCGACAGTCAATTGAGCTATGTGGATGTGCCGCTGTGTGCACTGGAAAAGGCCGCGGTGCAGGTGGCGGACCAAGTGGCCAAGGTGCCGGATCTGCTGGCGCTGGAAGAGCTACTGGTGAGCGCCGGGTTGACCTGACGGGCCCCTTCGCGAGCAAGCCCGCTCCCACAGTTGATTTCTGATGCTCACCGCGAACCTATGTGGGAGCGGGCTTGCTCGCGAAGGCGACCCCCAACTCACCACAGACTTCACGGATAACCCCTGGCCTGAGCCAACGCAATAGCTTTTGTGGCGAGGGAGCTTGCTCCCGCCGGGCTGCGCAGCGGCCCCAAAATCTCCAGCGCGCTGAACATTTTGCGCCTGCTGCGCAGTCGAACGGGAGCAAGCTCCCTCGCCACAGAGGTTTCGCGTCAGCTTCTGGCCTGAGCTACCGCTTCCTGATGATCCAACGCCCGCTCAACCAACAAATGCACCCCATCCGCCATCCGGCTCAACGCCAAGGCGACAGACCGACGAGACCCCTCCACATCGTCGGCCAGATCCGCCGCGATGGCACTGATGTGCAGCAAGTCTTCGGAGCCCCGAACCCTTCCTACGGACAAGCTTTTAAACAAAAACCTCCAGTTGAAGATTCCCAAATTGGGACCTGTAGGTTTTGTGTTCGGGCACTAACACCTGCGGTGACCGTTCTCGCCCTATCGCCAGCAGGCTAGCTCCCACAGTTGATTTTCGTCGCATGGGCATTCAGCTTCGCTGAAGCTCCCCTGTGGGAGCGAGCCTGCTCGCGATGGCATCCGTCCAGACAACCATTAACCTGAGCGTAACAATTCATCCCCCAGCTTGATTGATGCCCCCACCCAACACTCCTACTGTGACCCCCACGACAGCGAACCCGTGGAGTGGTCATGACAACAACAATATCCCCCGACTCGCGATGGACGCGGCGGCGCAGCGAGAAGCAGCGGCGTCTGGAGTTGGTGAAAAACCTGGCCGACGGTGTGGTGCTGCCCACCGAGAACATCGTGGCGGCGCTGGAGGCGTTGATCCTGTCGGGCGACCGTGTGGTGCTGGAGGGCAATAACCAGAAGCAGGCGGATTTCCTGTCCCGCTCCCTGGTCAAGGCCGATCCCGCCAAGCTTCACGACCTGCACATGATCATGCCCAGCGTCGGGCGCGCCGAGCACCTGGACCTGTTTGAACGCGGCATCGCCCGCAAACTCGATTTCTCGTTCGCCGGCACTCAAAGCCTGCGCATCAGCCAGTTGCTCGAAGACGGGCTGCTGGAAATCGGCGCGATCCACACCTACATCGAGCTCTACGCCCGACTGGTAGTGGACCTGATTCCCAACGTGGTGCTTTCCGCCGGTTTCATGGCTGATCGCGCCGGCAACATCTACACCGGGCCCAGCACCGAAGACACCCCGGCGCTGATCGAGCCCGCAGCCTTCAGCGACGGCATCGTCATCGTCCAGGTCAATCAATTGGTGGACGACGTCAGCGACCTGCCCCGGGTCGACATCCCTGCGTCTTGGGTCGATTTCGTGGTGGTGGCCGACAAGCCGTTCTACATCGAGCCGCTGTTCACCCGCGACCCACGGCACATCAAGCCTGTGCACGTGTTGATGGCGATGATGGCGATCCGCGGGATCTACGAAAAACACAACGTCCAGTCCCTGAACCACGGCATCGGTTTCAACACCGCCGCCATCGAATTGATCCTGCCCACCTACGGCGAATCCCTGGGCCTGAAGGGCAAGATCTGCCGCAACTGGACCCTCAATCCGCACCCGACGCTGATCCCGGCGATCGAAAGCGGCTGGGTGGAAAGCGTGCATTGCTTCGGCACCGAACTGGGCATGGAAAACTACATTGCCGCCCGGCCCGACGTGTTCTTCACCGGGCGCGACGGCTCCCTGCGTTCCAACCGGATGTTCAGCCAACTGGCCGGGCAATACGCGGTGGACCTGTTCATCGGCGCCACCCTGCAAGTCGATGGCGACGGCCATTCCTCCACCGTGACCCGCGGTCGCCTGGCCGGTTTTGGCGGGGCGCCTAACATGGGCCACGACCCGCGCGGTCGCCGCCACGGCACCCCGGCCTGGCTCGACATGCGCCACACCGACGTCGCCGAACCGATGCTCGAACGCGGCAAGAAACTGGTGGTGCAAATGGTCGAGACCTTCCAGGAGGGCGGCAAACCGACCTTCGTCGAAACCCTGGATGCCATCGACGTGGCCAAGAAAAGCGGCATGCCCCTGGCGCCGATCATGGTCTACGGCGACGACGTCACCCACCTGCTGACCGAAGAAGGCATCGCCTACCTGTACAAGGCCCGGTCGCTGGAAGAGCGCCAGGCAATGATCGCTGCGGTGGCCGGGGTGACCGCCATCGGCCTGCGCCACAACCCCAAAGACACCGCGCGCATGCGCCGCGAAGGCCTGATCGCCTTGCCCGAAGACCTCGGCATCCGTCGCACCGACGCCACCCGCGAACTGCTCGCCGCCAAAAGCGTGGCCGATCTGGTGGAGTGGTCCGGTGGCCTCTACAACCCGCCCGCCAAGTTCAGGAGCTGGTAATGCACGCATTCAACCTGCAACCGAAACCCATCAGCCTGGCCGAGCGCCTGGCGGACCTGGCGGTGGACGCGCTGATCGACGAAGCGGACCTGTCGCCCAAACCGGCTCTGGTGGACCGTCGCGGCAACGGCGCCCACACCGATCTGCACCTGGGGCTGATGCACGCCTCGGCGCTGGCCCTGTGGCCGGCCTTCAAGGAAATGGCCGAAGCGGCCGTCGAGATCGGCGAGATCGGCTTGCCGCTGCGTGAAGCCATCGGCCAGATCGGTCGCGAAGGCGAACGGGCGATGCTCGCCACCACCAACGGCGTCAACACCCACCGTGGCGCGATCTGGGCCCTGGGCCTGTTGGTCGCGGCAGTGGCGCTCGAGCCTGAAGCCAACAGCGCCGCGTCCATCGCTCTGCGTGCCGCGCGCCTGGCGTTGCTCGACGATCGCCATGCACCACGTCCGCTCAGCCACGGTGCGCAAGTCGCCCAGCGTTATGGCGCCCGGGGTGCCCGGGAAGAAGCGCAACTGGGCTTCCCGGCGGTGATCGAACGCGCCCTGCCGCAACTGCAGTTCAGCCGCGCCGCCGGCCATGGCGAACAGAACGCACGGCTCGATGCACTGCTGGCGATCATGACCCGACTGGCTGACACCTGCGTGCTGTACCGCGCCGGCGAAGAAGGCCTGCACACCATGCAACTGGGCGCCCAGGCAGTGCTCGACGCTGGCGGCAGTGCCAGCCTCACCGGTCGCCGCCGACTGCATGAGCTGGACCAACAATTGATCGCATTGAATGCCTCGCCCGGTGGCGCTGCCGACCTGCTCGCAGCCTGCCTGTTCATCGACCGTATCGAGTCGGGCGACCGCCACCTACAGGGAGCATGCTGATGGAAACCTTATCCTTTGAATTCCCCGCCGGGCAGCCGCCTCGGGGTCGCACGCTGGTCGGTTGCGTCGGCTCGGGCGATCTGGAAGTGCTGATTCAGCCCGGCCAGCCCGGCAAGCTGACCATCACCGTGCAGACCTCGGTCAACGGCAGCGAACAACGCTGGCAGCATCTGTTTGCGCGGATGTTCGACGGTCAGATCCCCTCGGCGATGGACATCGACATCCACGATTTCGGCGCCACCCCCGGTGTGGTGCGCCTGCGCCTGGAACAGGGCTTCGAGGAGATCGGTCATGACTGACAGCGCCGCGTTGCTCAACAAACACAGCTTCATCGAACTCGGTGCCCGGCAGCGGGCGAAAGCCTTGCTCGATGCTGGCACCTTTCGCGAATTGCTCGATCCGTTCCAGCGCGTGATGTCGCCGTGGCTGGCCCGTCAGGGTGTGGTGCCGCAAGCCGATGACGGCGTGGTGATCGCCAAGGGCAGCATCGACGGTTTGCCTGTGGTGATCGCCGCCATCGAAGGCGCGTTCCAGGGCGGCAGCCTCGGTGAAGTCGGCGGGGCGAAGATGGCCGGCGCCCTGGAACTGGCCGCCGAAGACAACCGCAAGGGCATCCCGACCCGCGCCGTGCTGCTGCTGGAAACCGGTGGCGTGCGCTTGCAGGAGGCCAACCTGGGCCTGGCGGCGATTGCCGATATCCATGCGGCGATTGTCGACCTGCGCCAGTACCAACCGGTGGTGGGCGTGATCGCCGGCAGCGTCGGTTGCTTTGGCGGCATGTCGATTGCCGCCGGGTTGTGCAGCTATCTGCTGGTGACCCAGGAAGCGCGCCTCGGCCTGAACGGCCCGCAGGTGATCGAGCAGGAAGCCGGGCTGGAAGAATACGACTCCCGTGACCGGCCCTTCATCTGGAGCCTGACCGGTGGCGAGCAGCGCTTTGCCACGGGGCTGGTGGATGGCTTCGCCGAAGATGACGTGGCGCAGATCCGCCGGCAGGTCGGCGAGTTGCTCCAGCAAGGCGTGCCCGCTCAACAACGCAGCGGCCAGGCCGATCTGTACCTGCAACGGCTGGCGCAACTGGACGCCGAACCGCAAATCGAACCGGCCACGGTTCGCGACCTGTATCAAGGAGCGCGCTCATGAGTTCGTATTCCCTCCGGGGCCTGCACTGGTTCAACGCCTTGAGTGCCGGGGCCAAACCGGTCGGCGGCCTGCCAGCCTCGCTGAAAGTGGCCGACGGTTTGCTGGCCGAACAACCTGTGCGTTTTCTCGCCGTGGTGGCCGACCCCGACAACCGTTTCGTCCGTGCCCGCAACGGCGAGGTCGGCCTGCTTGAAGGCTGGGGCCTGGCCAAGGCTGTGGATGAAGTCATCAAGGCCGATCAGGACAAAGCGCACAAACGCGCCCTGATCGCGATCGTCGACGTACCGAGCCAGGCCTATGGCCGCCGCGAGGAAGCGCTGGGCATTCACCAGGCTCTGGCCGGCGCCGCGGACAGTTATGCCCGCGCCCGATTGGCCGGCCATGCGGTAGTCGGGTTGCTGGTGGGCAAGGCCATGTCCGGGGCGTTTCTGGCCCATGGGTATCAGGCCAACCGGCTGATCGCCCTGCGTGATCCAGGTGTGATGGTGCATGCCATGGGCAAGGCCTCGGCGGCGCGGGTGACACTGCGCAGCGTCGAAGAACTGGAAACCCTGGCGGCCAGCGTGCCGCCGATGGCCTACGACATCGACAGCTACGCCAGCCTCGGTTTGCTCTGGGAAACCTTGTCGGTGGAGCACATCGAACAGCCCACGGCCGACGATATCAGTCGCGTGACTGAATGCCTGTCCCAAGCCATTGCTGACGTCGGCGAAAACGGCCGCGACCTGAGCAGTCGCCTGGGCGCCAGCAACCGCGCCGCGTCGAGCCACGTTCGCCAACTGCTGAGAGAACAGTGGTGAACACGTTGATGGCCCACGACCTGCTCTGGGGCCTGTCCCTGGAGCAACTGCCCGTGGATGCGCCGCAGTGGGTGATCGACGTGATCCGCGCCGGGCAGCCCGTGGTGGTGCGTCGTGCGGTGTCAGCGGCAGGGCAGGTGGCGGTCGGCGTGCGTGGGCGTTTGCGTGAACAGCGCTTCGCGGCGTCGATGGCAATCGATTCGATCTCACGCCGGGTGCAGCCGGAACAACTTTGCCACGTCGCTAACGACCGGGACCTGCCGGCGGTGCGCGCCCTCAAGCAATTGCGTCCGCTGCTCGACGGCAGGGCATGGGGTGTCAGCGGCAGCGCCGGGTTTGAATTGGCCACTGGCATCGAAGCCCTGCACGAGGGCAGTGATCTGGACCTGATTCTGCGCACGCCGCAGCCGTTGGACCGGGTTCAGGCACGGGAGCTGCTGCGGTTGCTCGACACGGCGGGGTGTGTGGTGGACATGCAATTGCAGACACCCTTCGGCGCTGTGGCGTTGCGCGAATGGGCCGGTTCCTCACGGCGGGTACTGCTGAAAAATACTATCGAAGCCACGCTGGTGATCGACCCGTGGAACCCGCAGGGGCAGGCAGCGTGAGCAGCTTGCTGGTGTTTCCGGGCCAGGGCGCGCAGCAGCCGGGCATGCTCCAGCGTGTGCCTCGCGAAACCTTGAGCGAGGCCAGCGATGTGCTCGGTGAAGACGTCTCGCTGCTCGATTCTGCCCAAGCGTTGCAAACGACGAGAGCCGTGCAACTTTGCCTGTTGATCGCGGGGGTGGCAGCTACGCGACAACTGGCGATGCCGTCCGATTACGTCGCCGGTTTGTCCATCGGTGCCTACCCGGCGGCGGTGGTGGCCGGCGCCCTGAGCTTCAGCGATGCGCTGCATCTGGTGAGCCTGCGCGGCGAACTGATGCAGCAGGCTTACCCGCAGGGCTACGGCATGACCGCGATCATCGGCCTCGATCTGGCGACGGTGGAAGGCTTGCTGGCGCAGGTTCACAGCGACGATTCGCCGGTGTACCTGGCCAACATCAACGCCGATAACCAAGTGGTCATCGCCGGCAGCGAAAGTGCAATGAAAGCGGTGGCCGGGTTGGCGAAGGCGCGTGGCGCAGGTCTGGCCAAACGCCTGGCGGTCAGCGTGCCGTCGCACTGTCCGCTGTTGGAAAAACCGGCAGCCGTTTTGGCCGAAGCCTTCGCCAGCGTCACCCTGCAAACCCCGAAAATCGGCTACCTGAGCGGCAGCCGCGCTCGGCCGATCATCAAGATCGAGGCACTGCGTGATGACCTGGCCTTCAACATGTGCCGCGTGGTGGATTGGCGCGGCACCGTGCAAAGCGCCTATGAGCGTGGCGTACGGCTACAGATCGAACTGCCGCCCGGTGCGGTGTTGACCGGGCTGGCGCGCCGGGTGTTCGAGCAGGGCACCGTGATGGCCTTCGACGGTGCTCGGCTCGACACCCTGCAGGCGCTGTTGCGTGAGGAGGGAAGCCGCCACTTCTAAAGCACCGACTCAGGCTTCGAACAACAAAAACAACATTCGACGATGCACTTTGAGGACAACAACAATGATTATTTACGGTGTGGCGCTGTTGGCGATTTGTACGCTGGCAGGGGTGATCATGGGGGACATGCTCGGCGTGTTGCTGGGCGTCAAATCCAACGTGGGCGGGGTCGGGATCGCGATGATCCTGTTGATCTGCGCGCGGTTGTGGATGCAAAAGCGCGGCGGCATGAGCAAGGACTGTGAAATGGGCGTCGGCTTCTGGGGCGCCATGTACATCCCGGTGGTGGTGGCGATGGCGGCGCAACAGAACGTGGTCACGGCCCTGCACGGCGGCCCGGTGGCGGTGCTGGCGGCGATCTGTTCGGTGGTGGTCTGCGGCTGCACCATTGCCCTGATCAGCCGGACCCACAAGGGCGAACCCTTACCCGATGAACCGGCGGACATCACGCCGGTCGGCACCCCGGTAGGAGGTCGCTGATATGTGGGATCTCATCGAAAAAGGTCTGGAACACAACGGGCTGGTCACTGCATTCGCCTTCGTCGGCGTGATCATGTGGGTGTCGGTCATTCTCTCCAAACGCCTGACTTTCGGGCGCATCCACGGCTCGGCGATTGCCATCGTCATCGGCCTGGTCCTGGCCTGGGTGGGCGGTACTTTAACGGGAGGCCAGAAAGGCCTGGCGGACCTGACGCTGTTCTCCGGCATCGGCCTGATGGGCGGCGCCATGCTGCGGGACTTCGCCATCGTCGCCACGGCCTTCGAGGTGCAAGCCACCGAAGCGAAAAAGGCCGGGTTGATTGGCGTGATCGCGCTGCTGCTGGGTACGGTGCTGCCGTTCATTGTCGGCGCGTGCATGGCCTGGGCGTTCGGTTATCGCGACGCGGTCAGCATGACCACGATCGGCGCGGGCGCGGTGACCTACATCGTCGGCCCGGTGACTGGCGCGGCGATTGGTGCCAGTTCTGATGTGATGGCCCTGTCGATCGCCACCGGGCTGATCAAGGCGATCCTGGTGATGGTCGGCACGCCGATGGCAGCACGCTGGATGGGCCTGGACAATCCGCGTTCGGCGATGGTGTTCGGGGGGTTGGCCGGGACCGTCAGTGGCGTGACGGCGGGGCTGGCGGCGACGGATCGGCGGTTGGTGCCTTATGGCGCGTTGACGGCGACGTTCCATACCGGGCTTGGCTGTTTGCTTGGGCCTTCGTTGCTGTACTTCATTGTTCGCGGGATTGTCGGCTAAATCGCCCACTGCTTTTGTGGCGAGGGAGCTTGCTCCCGCTGGACTGCGCAGCAGTCCCCTTCTTTTTGAAACAAAGAACGGGGCCGCTTCGCAGCCCAGCGGGAGCAAGCTCCCTCGCCACAGGTCTCAAAGCTGCCGATTGGCATACATCCGACACTCCGCCAGCAGCGCCAGCAGATTCGGATCGCGCTCCTTGGCCTTCAAGAACACCACGCCAATGTGCTGCTGCATTCGGTACTTTTCCTGCAACGGGATCAGCTTCACCCGGTTCTCGTACACCGCCGCAATCCGCCCCGGCAGCAACGCATAGCCCACGCCCGAACTGACCATGCTCAGCAGGGTGAAGATATCGTTGACCTGCATCGCCACCTTCGGCTCGAACCCCGCCTGGCTGAACACCCGATTGCCGTCCTGATGGGTGGCGAAGCCCTGGGTCAGGGTGATGAAGGTTTCGTCACGCACCTCCGCCAGGTCGACTTCGCTGCGTTGGGCAAACTTGGAGTCGGCCGGGGTGGCCAGGAAGATATCGTCGGAAAACAGCGGAATATGCTCCAGGTCCGGGTCATTGATGCTGTCGTCCAGGGACACCAGAATCGCGTCGACTTCCATGTTCTTGAGCTTGTACAGCAGGTCGAAATTCGAGCCCAGGATCAGGTCGATGTTGAGTTCGCTGCGGCGGATCTTCAGGCCCATGATCAATTGCGGCACGGTCTTGACGGTCAGTGAATACAGCGAGCCCAATTTGAAGCGCTCGGCCGAATACCCGGCGGCCTCGCGGGTCAGGCGCACGCTTTCGACCACGTCCTGAATCAGCTTCTGCGCCCGTTCCTCCAGCACGTAGGCACTTTCCAGCGGCGTCAGGTTGCGGCCTTCGTGCTTGAACAGCGGGCAGCGCAGGGCGCTTTCCAGGGAGTGAATGGCGCGGTGCACACTGACGTTGCTGGTCTGCAACTCGGCGGCGGCCCGGGCCAGGTTGCCGGTGCGCATGAAGGCCAGGAACACCTCGAGTTTTTTCAGGGTCAACTCTTCGTCGATCAGCATGGGGCGGACTCTTTTTGGTATGCCCCGATTGTATATGCAGGGATCGTGGTGTACGGAAAGATTGCGCTTTGAGGCTCGAGGCCTGAGCCTTGGAATTTTTGGGGGGTGGGTAACCGATGTATCACGGGGAACGATTGAACGCCTGGACGCATCTGGTCGGGGCGGTGGCGGCGTTTGTCGGCGGGGTGTGGCTGATTGTGCTCGCCAGCCTCGACGGCAGTCCATGGAAGATCGTCAGCACGGCGATCTACGCCTTCACCCTGCTGACGCTATACAGCGCCTCGACCGTGTACCACAGCGTGCGCGGGCGCAAGAAAGCGATCATGCAGAAGGTCGATCACTTCTCGATCTACCTGTTGATCGCCGGCAGCTACACACCGTTCTGCCTGGTGACGCTGCGCGGGCCCTGGGGCTGGACGCTGTTCGGGATCGTCTGGGGGCTGGCGCTGATTGGCATCCTGCAAGAGATCAAGCCGCGTTCGGAGGCGCGGATCCTGTCGATCGTGATTTACGCGGTGATGGGCTGGATCGTGCTGGTGGCGGTCAAGCCGCTGCTGGCGGCGCTGGGCCCGGCGGGGTTTGCGTGGCTGGCGTCGGGCGGGGTGCTGTACACCGTGGGCATTGTCTTTTTTGCCCTGGATCAGCGTTTGAGGCATGCCCATGGGATCTGGCATCTGTTCGTGATTGCCGGGAGTCTGCTGCACTTTGTGGCGATCTTGTTTTATGTCCTCTAGACCCCGTACTGCTTTACCTGTGGGAGCGGGCTTGCTCGCGAAGGCGGTGGGTCAGTCGACATCAATGTTGGCTGACACGCCGCTTTCGCGAGCAAGCCCGCTCCCACATTGGGATCACGTCAGGCTCAGGTGGTTGAGTTGTTCCTGAGCCCGGCGGCTGAAGGTCTGCAACAGATCGTTCAGGGTGTGCGGCGGCGGCTCGCTGGCGCGGGTCACTGCGTACAGGGTGATGGGCAGTGGCGGTGCCAGCGGGCGAATCGTCGTGGTGGCGGCTGACGCGCCAAGGGCCGTGAACGGGTCGATCACCGCCACCCCCGCACCGGATTCCACCATCGCCCGGGCCAAGGAATAAGTCTGCACGGCGATGCGCACCCGCGGTGGCGGCTCGACCGCTTCCAGATAACTGTCGAGTCGCGCAGCCAGGGGGTCGGCGCTGGACAGACCAATCAACGGCGCATCGGCCAGCGCCATCAACGGCAGCGGTTTTCCTGCATCTTCCACTGGCCAGAAATCTTTGGGCGCCAACGCCACCAGCACACCCGACGCCAAGGCCTGAGCCTTCAACCCCGGATGATCCGGCCGCTGCAGCGTCAACGCCACATCCACCTCGCGCATCAACAGGTTTTGCACCAGTTCGCGACTGTGGGCGCTGGACAATTCGCAGGCAATGTCCGGGTAACGCCCGGTCCACTCGTGAATGGCCGGGGGCAACAACGACAGGGCCAGCGCCGGCGTAGCGCCGATGCGCAGGCTGTGGCCCGGTTCGCGGCGCAGGCTCTGGGCCAGGCGCCGCACCCCTTGCAGGCTTTCGCTGACCTTGTCGACCTCGCGCTCCAGCTCCAACGCTTCCGGCGTGGCCTGCAACTTGCCCCGCACCCGCAGAAACAACGGGAAGCCCAGTTGCTGTTCGGCATGCTGCAACACCTTGGTCACCGCCGGTTGCGAGACGTGCAGCAATTGCGCGGCGGCGCTGATGGATCCGGTCTGGCGAATGGCCTGGAAAATCTCGATGTGACGTAGACGCATGGCGAGTCCATAACCTTTGTTTATGGGTTTGGCATCTTTATTCATTGTCCGGCGCCTGTCACCTGGCTCTAACCTCGACCAGGTCTTCATAACGGTTTTAAGGACGGACATGGCTCAGCGTGTGTGCATCATCGGCGGCGGCGTGATTGGCCTGGCAACGGCTTATGCACTGGTGCGCGACGGCTTCGAAGTGACAGTGATCGACGCTCGCGACTCGCTGGGCAGCGAGACCAGTTTTGCCAACGGCGGCCAACTCTCTTACCGCTACGTCGCGCCGCTGGCCGATGCCGGTGTGCCGTTGCAGGCGATTGGCTGGATGTTGCGTGCCGATTCCCCCTTGAAGCTGCGCCCGCGCCTGGACCCGGCCCAGTGGCGCTGGATGGCGTCGTTCGTTGCCGCGTGCCGCCGTTCGGTGAACCGGGAAAATGCGGCGCATCTGCTGCGTCTGGCGTTGTTCAGCCAGAGCACTTTGAAGTGCTGGCGCGAGGACGACGCACTGGACGGTTTCCATTGGCGGCGCAACGGCAAACTGGTGACGTTTCGCAATGCCGGCAGCTTTGAGCATGCGCGCAACGCTCTGGCCGATCCGCAACAGCAGCAGGTGCTGACGGCTGTAGAGTGTGCGGATCTGGAACCGGCGTTGGCCGAGGGACCGTTCGTAGGGGCGATTCATACCCCGGACGAGGAGGTCGGCGATTGCCACGGGTTCTGCCAGCAACTGGCCGCTCGGTTGAAGGCCTCGGGGCGATGTGAATTTCGCCTGGGGCAAGCGGTCACCGGGATCTGCCACGCCAATGGCAGCGTCAATGCCATCGAGTTGGGTGAGCAAGTGCTGGCCGTCGATCAACTGGTGATCGCCGCCGGCCACCGCAGTCCGCTACTGGCGCTGCCAGGCCTGCGCCTGCCGCTGTATCCGCTCAAGGGCTACAGCCTGACCGTGCCCATCGGTGCGCAACACCGGGCACCGGATGTGAGCATCACCGACTATGACCGCAAGATCGTCTATGCCCGAATCGGCGAGCAACTGCGGGTGGCGGCGATGGTCGACATCGTCGGTTTCGACCCCGCTGTCGATCCCCAACGCCTGGCCCTGATCAAGCGCCAGGCCCGGGACACCTTCCCCCAGGCCGGCGACTACAACGCCGCCGTGGAATGGGCCGGCATGCGCCCGGCGACGCCAACAGGTGTGCCCCTGCTGGGGGCAACGGCATATCGCAACCTGTGGCTCAACCTTGGCCACGGTGCCTTGGGTTTCACCCTGGCGTGCGGCAGCGGACGCTTGCTCAGTGAGCTGATCAGCCAGCGCCCGACTTCCATCGACCTGCACGGTTTCCACTAGGGATCGTTCCAAAGCGGGGCATGGGAAGGATCAAATGGGGGTTAGAAATCACCCCAAAGCTGCTGGGCCACCGCCAGCGCCACAACCGGTGCGGTTTCGGTGCGCAGCACCCGCGGCCCGAGGCGGGCGGCTTGAAAACCGGCGCCTTTGGCCTGTTCCACTTCGGCATCCGACAACCCGCCTTCCGGACCGATCAGGAACGCCAGGCTCGCAGGTTTGGCGTGGCTGACCAGCGGCTCGGCCACCGGGTGCAGCACCAGTTTCAATTCGGCCTGCGTCTGTTTGATCCAATCTGCCAACAGCACCGGCGGATGAATCACCGGCACCCGCGAGCGCCCGCACTGTTCACAGGCGCTGATCGCCACCTGACGCCAGTGCAGCAGGCGTTTGTCGGCGCGTTCGTCCTTGAGCCGGACTTCGCAGCGTTCGCTGAAGATCGGTGTGATTTCGCTGACGCCCAGTTCGGTGGCTTTCTGAATCGCCCAGTCCATCCGCTCGCCACGGGACAGGCCCTGGCCCAGATGAATCTGCAATGGCGATTCCACCTGCCCGGCGAATGGCTCATCGATCTGCACCACGACGCGTTTTTTGCCGACTTCCACCAACGTGGCGCGAAACTCATGGCCGGAACCGTCGAACAACTGCAACGCATCGCCCTCGGCCATGCGCAGCACCCGGCCGATGTAGTGGGCCTGGGCCTCGGGCAGCTCGTGTTCGCCGGTGCTCAGGGGGGCGTCGATGAAAAAGCGGGACAGTCTCATTGTGGTTCTCTACTGAATTCGATCGGAATCGCTGTTGTGGCGAGGACGCTTGTGGTGAGGGGATAAATCCCCTCACCACAAAGGCTCCCTCACCACAGGGTCATTTATTGGCCTTTAGCCCGGATCACGGAAGCCGGGATGGAAATCCTTCGGCACCGCCACGCTGACGCCCTCGCGAGTGGCAATGTCGATGCCTTCGCTGGCCACTTCAGCCAGAAAGTCGATCTGCTCCGGGGTGATCACGTACGGCGGCAGGAAATACACCACGCTGCCCAAGGGCCGAAGCAGGGCGCCACGCTCCAGCGCATGCTGGAACACCTTCAAACCACGACGCTCCTGCCACGGATACGCTTGCCTGGTGGCCTTGTCCTTGACCATCTCGATGGCCAGTACCATGCCGGTCTGGCGCACTTCGGACACGTTCGGGTGATCGACCAGGTGCGCAGTGGACGAGGCCATTCGCGCCGCCAGGGCCTTGTTGTTCTCGATGACGTTGTCTTGTTCGAAGATATCCAGCGTTGCCAATGCTGCCGCGCACGCCAGCGGATTGCCGGTGTAGCTGTGGGAGTGCAGGAAGGCGCGCAGGGTCGGATAGTCGTCGTAGAACGCGCCGTAGACGTCTTCGGTGGTCAGGCACGCGGCCAGCGGCAGGTAGCCGCCGGTCAGGGCTTTGGACAGGCAGAGGAAATCCGGGCGGATGCCGGCCTGTTCGCAGGCGAACATGCTGCCGGTACGGCCGAAGCCCACGGCGATTTCGTCGTGGATCAGGTGCACGCCGTAGCGGTCGCAGGCCTCGCGCAGCAGCTTGAGGTACACCGGGTGGTACATGCGCATGCCACCGGCGCCCTGGATCAGCGGCTCGACGATGACCGCCGCGACCGTGTCGTGATGTTCGGCAAGGGTCTGCTCCATCGCCGCGAACATATTGCGAGAATGTTCCTCCCAGCTCATGCCCTGCGGGCGCAGGTAGCAATCCGGGCTCGGGACCTTGATGGTATCGAGCAGCAGGGCCTTGTAGGTTTCGGTGAACAGCGGCACGTCGCCCACCGACATCGCCGCCATGGTCTCGCCGTGGTAGCTGTTGGTCAGGGTGACGAAGCGTTTCTTGTTCGGCTGTCCGCGGTTGAGCCAGTAGTGAAAGCTCATTTTCAGCGCCACTTCGATGCAGGACGAGCCGTTATCGGCGTAGAAGCATCGGGTCAGGCCCTCCGGGGTCATCTTCACCAGGCGCTCGGACAGCTCGATCACCGGCTGATGGCTGAAACCGGCGAGGATCACGTGTTCCAGCTGATCGACCTGGTCCTTGATACGCTGGTTGATCCGCGGGTTGGCGTGCCCGAACACGTTGACCCACCAGGAGCTGACGGCATCGAGGTAGCGCTTGCCTTCGAAGTCCTCAAGCCAGACGCCTTCACCGCGCTTGATCGGGATCAGCGGCAGCTGTTCGTGGTCTTTCATCTGGGTGCAGGGATGCCACAACACCGCGAGATCGCGTTCCATCCACTGTTGGTTCAGGCCCATTTTCACTCTCCTGGAGGCGGTCCGTGACAGGCGCGGACATGCAATCGCGCAAGCCTATGCAATGCATCGCACGGGGACAACCCATTGTGTCGATTGAGCTACTTTGTATGGGCCGATAGACGTTGCTGGCGGGCGTCCGAAGGCTGACGTATCCTTCGCGGGTCTTGGGTCGCCTGACCCGCATAATCGCTATTTTTCGTGTATTTCCGGAGTTCGCTGAATGTCTGTCGGTTGGCTGCGCGCCTTTGCGCTGGTGATGTTGGGGCTGTTCAGCGTGTCTGCGCTGGCCAAGGATAAAACCGCGATCGTGATCGGTGGCGGGGTCGCGGGCCTGACGGCGGCCTATGAACTGCAGAACAAGGGCTGGCAGGTCACGCTGCTCGAAGCCAGGCCGAGCCTGGGCGGGCGTTCCGGCATGGCCACCAGCGAGTGGATCGGCAACGACAAGACACAACCGGTGCTGAACAAGTACGTTTCCACCTTCAAGCTGAGCACCACGCCGGCGCCTGAATTCGTACGCACCCCCGGTTATCTGATCGACGGCGTGTATTACACCTCGGCCGACCTGGCCACCAAGGACCCGACCACCGCCGAAGCGATCAAGCGCTACGAAAAGACCGTGGACGACCTGGCACGCTCCATCGACGACCCGCAGAACCCGGCCGCCACCAGCACGCTGCACGCCCTGGACCAGATCAACGTGTCCAGCTGGCTCGACAAGCAGAACCTGCCGGCCACGGCCCGTCAGTTGATCAACCAGGACATCCGCACCCACTACGACGAGCCTTCGCGCCTGTCGCTGCTGTACTTCGCCCAGCAGAGCCGCGTTTACCGTGGTGTCTCCGACCGCGACCTGCGCGCTTCGCGACTGGTCGGTGGCAGCCCGGTACTGGCCCAGGCCTTCGTCAAACAGCTGAAGACCATCAAGACCGATTCGCCCGTCTCGGCGATCACCCAGGACAAGGACGGCGTGACGGTCAAGGTCGGCAGTGTCGGCTATCAGGCAGACTACGTGGTGCTGGCCGTGCCGTTGCGCGCCCTGGCCAAGATCCAGATGACCCCGGCGCTGGATGCCCAGCACCTGGCGGCGATCAAGGGCACCAACTACGGCTGGCGTGACCAGATCATGCTCAAGTTCAAGACGCCGGTGTGGGAAAGCAAGTCGCGCATGTCTGGCGAGATTTACAGCAACACCGGCCTGGGCATGTTGTGGATCGAGCCTGCCCTGAAGGGCGGCGCGAACGTGGTGATCAACCTGTCCGGTGACAACGCGCGGGTGATGCAGGCCTTCGGCGACAAACAAATGGTCGATCAGGTACTGATTCGCCTGCACGCGTTTTATCCACAGGCCCGTGGTTCGTTCACCGGTTATGAAATCCGCCGCTACAGCACCGACCCGTCGACCGGTGGTGCCTACCTGGCCTTCGGCCCAGGGCAGATCAGCAAGTACTGGCGCCTGTGGGAGCGTCCGATCCAACGCGTCGCCTTTGCCGGCGAGCACACCGACACCCTGTACCCGGGGACTCTCGAAGGCGCGTTGCGCACCGGCCAGCGTGCGGCCAGTCAGGTGGAAGACCTGGCGGCGGGCAAGTCGTTCGAACCGGCCAAGGCCGCTCCAGTGGCCGCGGCCGCAGCAGCCGGCGCGGTGGCGGCGAAGAAGGGCAACTTCTTCACCAATCTGTTCGGTGGTTCGGATGACGAGAAGAAGCCAGAGCCGGTCAAGGCCCCAGAACCCGCTGCACCGGTAGCGCCGGCTCCTGCACCAGCCCCCGTGGCGGCACCGGCACCGGTTGAAGCGCCGAAGCCTGCGGTGGCACCGGTGAAAGCCGAACCGGCCAAAAAAGCCCCGGCGAAGAAACCGGCCGCCAAGACCGAAACCAAAAAAGCCCCGGCCAAGGCCCCGGTGAAAAAGGCGGAACCGGCGAAGAAGCCGGCCGCCAAGCCGGCGACGACTGAGACAAAGGCTCAGTAACGTTCAGACGTAAAATGCGCGACCCTAGGGTCGCGCTTTTTTTGCTAACGGAATTTTGGTCCTACACGTTTTAGCGGTTTATCAGAATCTTCCCACAAAACAACCAGAAACAAATTACCGATATTGCTTGCGTTGAAAGTTATTCTCTTCAGAAAACTGGAGTGGTAAATGAAATTATTCCTAATGGTGGTTATTTGTTTTGCGCTATCAGGCTGTGTTGTCGGTGAGGGTAGAGATCCTCTAACAATACCTATGATTCCCAAGTATGACGGTGAGTTGGCTCATAAGTGTCAAATGGATTCTTATAGGCCTGAATGTTCGGTTAATTAGTTTAGGTCTGCTTTTGTAAGGGTGCTAGCGATGAGGTGGGTGCCTTGGTTGATCACCACTCATAATTAAAAATTGTTATTCCTGGGATAATTATATTAAGCGGCCTCCTCTTGGGCGAGCGCCCAGGTTCGAATCCAAAGCGAGCCCAGCGTGAATCCCCTGTACGCATGTCGAATATCACCAGATTTCCATCATCTTGAATGGTCAGGCAAGTGTTGTACCAGAACGATTTATCAGTGGTATGAGTACTTTCGGCAATCCATATCCGGCCTCTCGACGGGTCATATAAAAATCCGTTATTGCTGACCACAAACTTCAGCGGCTCGCGCATTTTTCTCGGATATGTAGTTTGACTATACCGCTGGTTTCCATCTGCAATCCAAACTACAGCGCCGTTATCTGTGATAATCAGATTTCCATCCACTTGCAGTACCAGTCGAAAACGACCGTTTTGCGACATCAAATATTGCCCTGGCACCATCGCTTGATTCGGCGGCAATACCGATGAGCCACTTGCATGAAAGGGGGTGTACCTAATAGCCATATTTTCACCTTGAGAAATGAGTTGTTGAGTGATTATTCAATCAAGTTCATATCTCTAAAAGGCTATACATATTTACTAGTTGCTCGGAAATAACTCTGCGCGGGACAGTACTCAGCGCCGCGTTGCGCGATTTTTGTAGCAGCTGGCGAAAACTGCGTTTTGCTTCGAAGCAGTCGTAAAGGTAGTCAGCGTGCTTTTCCTATGCGAGCTCGCTCTCAAGATTTACGGTCGCTTTGCAGTCGAATGCAGGCTGTACGACCTGTTACAGGTATTTTTGGGAGTTGGATTGATCCACCAAATCCAGGGATTTTTTCGTGTGTGCCATCGTTCTCAAGAGCAGGCTCGCTTCTACAGGCTTTGGAAGATACATGATTTTTTCTACGCCTCCGCCCACTGTAGGAGCAAGGCTCGCCCGCGATGAAGCCCTCGCGGGCGACACATATTTCTAGCCAATCACTACCACCTCTCCAGACTTTGGCCTTTAATCTTTCCTTAACTCACCGATTTCAGACTCTTGATCGTATTTATCGATGTTTTATAGCGAAAATTTCCGCTTTAATTCGATAGATAACTCTTTAGTCTTGGTCGCAGTTCTCACAGGATTTGGGCAATGCAGCTACGTAACTCTACTTCCCGCTATGGTTTGATCAGCCTCGTCCTGCACTGGGGCGTGGCTCTGGCAGTGTTCGGGCTGTTTGGTTTGGGGCTGTGGATGGTCGGTCTCGGCTACTACGACCCGTGGCGCAAGGCAGGACCTGATCTGCACAAGAGCATCGGTCTGATCCTGTTGGCCGTGATGATCCTGCGGGTGTTGTGGCGCTTGATCAGCCCGCCGCCGCCAACCCTGGAAAGCTATAGCCGCATGACGCGTCTGGGCGCCAAGTTTGGCCATGGGTTTCTGTATCTCTGCTTGTTCGCTGTGATGATTGCCGGTTACCTGATTTCCACCGCAGAGGGTGTCGGGATTCCGGTGTTTGACTGGTTTGAAGTGCCTGCCCTGATCTCCAATCTGCCGGACCAGGCGGATAACGCCGGGGCGATTCACCTTTATCTGGCGTGGACGCTGGTGATTTTTTCCGGCCTCCATGCGTTGGCAGCACTCAAGCATCACTTTATCGATCGCGATGTGACCCTCAAGCGCATGCTCGGTCGCAAAGCCTGAAGTTCAACCTCGACTCCAAAGGAAAACAAAGCATGTTGAAAAAGACGCTCGCTGCTCTGGCAATCGGTTCGGCCCTGCTGGCCGCCGGTAACGTGATGGCCGCCGACTACGTGGTCGACAAACAAGGCCAGCACGCCTTCGTAGACTTCAAGATCAGCCACCTGGGCTACAGCTACATCACCGGTACCTTCAAGGACATCGACGGCAAATTCAACTTTGACGCTGCCAAGCCTGAAGACAGCAAGATCGAGTTCAACGTCAACACCGCCAGCGTGTTCACCAACAACGCCGAGCGCGACAAGCACATCTCCAGCAAGGATTTCCTGAACTCCACCAAGGCGACCTTCGTGTCCACCAGCGTCAAGCCAACCGGTAAAAACGCCGCTGGCAAAGACACCGCTGACGTGGCCGGTGACCTGACCATCCTGGGCGTGACCAAGCCAATCGTGGTCAAGGCCACTTTCCTGGGTGAAGGCAAGGATCCATGGGGCGGCTACCGTGCCGGTTTCGAGGGCACTACCAGCATCAAGCGCTCTGATTTCGGCAAGATGATGGACCTGGGTCCACAGTCTGACGCGGTTGACCTGTACATCACGTTTGAAGGTGTCAAAGCGAAATAATTTTCGCGCCTGACACAAAAAACGCCCGCTGCTCTCACGAGCGCGGGCGTTTTTTATGGCTGCGATCTATCAGCGATTGCGGGTCAGCAACGCCGGTTTCTCGCCACGCGGCCGGGTTGGCAACTGATCGAGCTGCTCAGGCGTCGGGAAGCGGTCGGCCTTGGACTCCTTGTGCATGATCTTCGGTGCCGGACCGCGCGGGTTCTGCACGGCCGGTTCCGAACGAGGCTGGTCGTCACGGGCCGGACGGCGGTTGCGCGAGTCCTCGCGGCGGGCTTGACCGTCGCGTGGCGCACCGTTGCGTGGGCCATTGCGCTTGGCAGGCGGCGTACCGGTGGTGGCACCATCGCTGTTGCGCGGACCGTTCTGGCGACCCTGTGGCTTGCCGCCACGGGGTGCGCCGGCACCGGCTGCCGCGCCTTGTGCCGGGGCCCCCGGACGGCGGCCACGGCCTTGGGCCGGTTTCTGCTGAGGCACGTAGTCGACGCGGTTACCGAAGTTATCGATATCGTCGTCAAGGAACTCGTCCGGGGCGCGATCAGCGGCAGCACGCGGCGGCTGGCTTGGGCGCTGTTCACGGGCCGGGGTGCCTTCCCGTGGTTTCTGCTGGCGGGCCGGGCGCTCGCCGCGCTCGGATTTTTCGCCTGAGGCAGGTTTTTCCTTGCCCTTGTCCTTGCCCTTGTCTTTACGGCCGCCACCGCCACCACCACCGTTCGGACCGTCACCGCGCGGGCCACGGGCATTGCGCGGGTTGCGCATGTCCGGACGTTCGCGGGCTTCCGGTTTTTCGGCTTCCACGGCGCTGGCATCGAAGCCCATCAGGTCGCCGTCGGCAATTTTCTGCCTGGTCATGCGCTCGATGCTTTTCAGCAGTTTTTCTTCGTCCGGGGCCACCAGCGAGATCGCCTCGCCCGAACGACCGGCACGACCGGTACGGCCGATGCGGTGCACGTAGTCTTCATCGACGTTCGGCAGTTCGAAGTTGACCACATGGGGCAACTGGTCGATGTCCAGGCCACGGGCGGCGATGTCGGTGGCGACCAGGATGCGCACGTCGCCGGCCTTGAAATCGGCCAGGGCTTTGGTGCGGGCGTTCTGGCTCTTGTTGCCGTGGATCGCGACGGCCGGCAGACCGTGCTTGTCCAGGTACTCGGCCAGACGGTTGGCGCCGTGCTTGGTGCGGGTGAACACCAGCACCTGTTCCCAGGCGCCCGCGGTGATCAGGTGCGCCAGCAGTGCGCGCTTGTGGCTGGCAGGCAGGCGGAACACGCGCTGTTCGATGCGCTCGACCGTGGTGTTCGGCGGCGTGACTTCGATGCGTTCCGGGTTGTGCAGCAGCTTGCCGGCCAGATCGGTGATGTCCTTGGAGAAGGTCGCCGAGAACAGCAGGTTCTGCCGTTTGGCCGGCAGACGCGCCAGGACCTTCTTCACGTCATGGACAAAGCCCATGTCGAGCATGCGGTCGGCTTCGTCCAGCACGAGGATTTCCACGTGGGACAGGTCGACGCTGCCCTGGCCGGCCAGGTCGAGCAGGCGACCCGGGCAGGCCACCAGCACGTCTACGCCGCGGGACATGGCCTGAACCTGAGGGTTCATGCCGACGCCGCCGAAGATGCAGGCGCTGACGAATTTCAGGTCACGGGCATAGACCTTGAAGCTTTCGTGCACCTGGGCTGCGAGTTCGCGGGTGGGGGTCAGGACCAGTACCCGCGGTTGGCGCGGGCCGTGGCGCTGGGATTTGTCCGGGTGACCGTTGGGGAACAACCGCTCCAGGATCGGAAGGGCGAAACCGCCGGTTTTACCAGTACCTGTCTGTGCCGCGACCATCAGGTCGCGACCTTGCAACACGGCGGGAATGGCCCGCTGTTGCACCGGAGTAGGCTCGGTATAGCCCGCTGCCTCGATGGCGCGGACTAAAGCCTCGGAGAGACCGAGGGAAGCAAAGGACATGAGTAATCCTGTTTTAGTTAGGGCTTGGCCCAATGGGAGTCTTGCCTGGCGCGAATGGCGTTTAAGAGGACGCAATCCCGTCCGGTCCTGCTTCGGTTTCGAAAGCTCGTCTGGAGCGCTCGCGCGGGCTGAAAGCTGCGCTGTAGCGGGGTCGAGATGCCTTTAACGATTCCGAGCGTCCGGGCGTGAGCCTGGCGGGAAGGCCGGAGTATAACAGAGCAATCACTGCGCGCCGCTTTCCTGCTGCTCAACGGTTTTGGCGCGGGTCGCGGTGGCACTGGCTGGATTTATGACGTTTGCCGGGGCGGCACCATAGCGGGCACTCAGCTCGGCGTAGGCCGGCTCGCGCTTGAAGCGTTTGAGTTCGGCGCCGAAGCGCTGCACCAGCAAGTCCATGCCGGCGTTGCGGCGCACCGCCAGAAACTGGCTCTGCTGGCTGATGACGGTGGGGTTTTCGGTGATTTTGTCGCGGATGCCCAGCTCGTCCAGCAAATGCTGCCCGACCCGGCGGTCGGTGATCAGCAGGTCGATCCGCCCACGCACCAGCTTGCCGAAGTTGGCTTCATGGCTGGGTGCCGGTTCACGGGTGAACAGCGTCGAGTTCCTGAAGTCCTCGCTGTACAGGTAGCCCGGCGAGGTGCCGATCGTCAGGCCGCGCAGTTCGTCGAGGGTGCGGAAAGGGTGCGGCCGCTCGTTGGCGTAGAACATCACGAACTGCACCTCCGAGAGCGGTTCGCTGGGGTAGAGCAGGGTCGCGTCGCGCTCTTCGCTATGAAAAATGTCCAGTGCGCCATCGGCCTGGCCCGTCTCGAGCATCGACAGGCAACGTTTCCACGGCAGGAACTGCCACTCCACTTCGATGCCCAGGCGTTTGAACACGATTGCCGTGGTTTCGTAGTCCAGGCCCAGTGACTTGCCATTTTCCTCATAGACGTAAGGCGCCCACGGCTCGGTGACAATGCGCAGCTTCTCGCCCCGGGCGGTGAGGCTCAGGCAAGTGAAAAGCACAGCGGTCAGTAGCTGGAAAATGACAGGCATGGCCTGAGGTTAGTACGCGGGGCGTCTAATGAGAAGCTCTGGCGTGCATGTTTAGCGCTGACGTGAGCAGATTGGGCGCGCCGTCTCTATTTACTCGGTGAGTTGAGCAAGTGTTGGTGGATCGCCGTACGCCGACGCCCCAGGATCAGCTTGACCAGACCGTGGGTGAACCAATGCTCCAGCATGTGTCGGCACACTGGCTTGCCGACGCGTTCTTTCTGGTTTTGCAGCGCCTTTTCCCACCAGACCGGGCCGCAGGCCCTGTCGAACTCGTTTGGATGCTCATAGCAGCCGTAGAGGATTTCGCGGATGAACTGGCGCAGGTGCGCGGGCAGCGCCAGAGTGATGAGTTTGTAGAGCATGCGCTGGCAGCGAGGTGGCCGTGGCAGGCGGGCGGATACTCGGTGGGTATCGTCCAGGGCGGCAGGGCGGGTGGGCTGCGTGACGTGCTTACGGACCCAGGCCTGGACTTTGGCCCGGAACAACTGTTTGCGGCTCCAGTAGTGATGAATCAGGTCCGGGCACTTTCTGATCTCCAGCGTGCGATAGGCCGCCACCGACAGGCAGAACTCCTCGAGGGTGTAGGCGCCGCGTGCGTGGGGGAACAGCTCATCGATCAGCGCAATCGAGCGATCCAGTACCTGGGCGTCCTGCTGATGCAGGCCGATCACGCCGGAGTTGAGCAGCATCATCTGGTCGTCCGCCAGGCCGCGCTCCTTGAGCGATGAGGCCAGGGCGCTGTAGAGCAGGTTTTCCTTGTTGTTGCCGTAATGCGTGTAGGCGTCGTTGCACAGCAGCGCGCCGGGCTGCACGCGCTCGAACAATTTGACTGGCGAGCAGTGGAAGAAGGTATCGGTGTCGATCAACAGCGCGATTTCGGATTCCTGAAGCACCGTGCGCAGGGCGACATGTTTGGCGCGAAAATGATAGCCATGGGGTTCGCACCAGCGCCGACGGGTGGCCTCGTCGAGCGGGCGTACGCGCACCGGCAGTTTTTCATAGGGCTTGGGGTTGTCGCTGAAGACCTGGATATCGATGGCGGCGTCCGGCGTTTCACGTAGCCATGCCAAGGCACTGGCTATGCTGAAGACGGCTTCCTGGTGATAGGTCTCGGAACCGAAAACCAGATAGACGAGTTGAGGGCGTGAAGACTTCATTGCTACAGCGTATTCCCTGTTTATTACTGATAAAAAAGGCCCTCCGAAGAGGGCCCTTGTTCCTGCGGGTCAACGATCAGCGGGGGAGCTTCAGGTTGTTCCACACAGCCAGGCTGGCTTCGGCCTGGTTCAGGGTATAGAAATGCAACCCCGGTGCGCCGCCCTGCAACAAACGTTCACACATTTCGGTGATGACCTGCTCACCGAAGCGCTGAATGCTCGGCGTGTCGTCGCCATAGGCTTCCAACTGCTTGCGGATCCAGCGCGGGATTTCCGCACCGCAGGCATCGGAGAAACGCGCCAGTTTGCTGTAGTTGGTGATCGGCATGATGCCCGGCACCACAGGAATGTCGACGCCCAGTGCCCGGACGCGATCGACGAAGTAGAAGTAGCTGTCGGCGTTGAAGAAGTACTGGGTGATCGCGCTGTCGGCGCCGGCCTTGGCCTTGCGCACGAAGTTGGCGATATCGTCTTCGAAGTTGCGCGCTTGCGGGTGCATTTCCGGGTAAGCGGCGACTTCTATGTGGAAGTGATCTGCGGTCTCTTCGCGAATGAATTCGACCAGGTCATTGGCGTGGCGCAGCTCACCGCTGGCCATGCCCATACCCGAAGGTAGGTCACCGCGCAGGGCAACGATACGCTTGATGCCGGCAGCCTTGTATTGAGTCAGCAGGCCGCGCAGGTCGTCCTTGCTGTCGCCCACGCAAGACAAGTGCGGTGCGGCAGGGACTTTGACTTCGCTCTCGAGCTGCAACACGGTGTTGAGGGTGCGATCACGGGTCGAACCGCCAGCGCCATAGGTGCAGGAGAAAAAATCGGGGTTGTAGGCAGCCAGCTGGCGGGCAGTGGCGAGCAGCTTTTCATGCCCAGCGTCGGTCTTGGTAGGGAAGAACTCGAAGCTGTAGCGACGGTCTTGGGACATGGTCATATCCTTGGAAACGCGTAAGCCTGGAAGCCTTGCACATCCCAATGTGGGAGCGGGCTTGCTCGCGAAGGCGGTGGGTCAGTCGACAGTAACGTTGAATGATAAACCGCTTTCGCGAGCAAGCCCGCTCCCACAAGGGAGAGCGGGCATCAGGACCGATCAGTAGCGGTAGGCGTGCGGCTTGAACGGACCTTCGACGGTCACGCCGATGTAGTCGGCCTGGGTCTTGGTCAGTTGGGTCACGACGCCGCCGAAACCGCGGACCATTTCCAGGGCCACTTCTTCGTCGAGTTTCTTGGGCAGTACTTCAACGGTCAGGCGCTCGGCTTTCTGGGCGGGCGACAGGTCGGCATACTTCTGGCCGAACAGGAAGATCTGCGCCAGTACCTGGTTGGCGAACGAACCGTCCATGATGCGGCTCGGGTGACCGGTGGCGTTACCCAGGTTCACCAGACGGCCTTCGGCCAGCAGGATCAGGTAGTCGTCGTTCTGCGCATCGAATGCGCCAGGACCGGTACGGTGGATCTTGTGAACCTGTGGCTTCACTTCTTCCCATGCCCAGTTCTTGCGCATGAAAGCGGTGTCGATTTCGTTGTCGAAGTGACCGATGTTGCAGACAACGGCGCGCTTCTTCAGGGCCTTGAGCATGTTGGCGTCGCAGACATTGACGTTACCGGTGGTGGTCACGATCAGGTCGATCTTGCCCAGCAGTGCCTTGTCGATGCTGTCTTCGGTGCCGGTGTTGATACCGTCGATGAACGGCGAAACCAGTTCGAAACCGTCCATGCAGGCTTGCATGGCGCAGATCGGGTCGACTTCGGAGACCTTGACGATCATGCCTTCCTGACGCAGGGACTGAGCCGAGCCCTTGCCCACGTCACCGTAGCCGATGACCAGCGCTTGCTTGCCGGACAGCAGGTGGTCGGTACCGCGCTTGATCGCGTCGTTCAGGCTGTGACGGCAGCCGTACTTGTTGTCGTTCTTGCTCTTGGTCACCGAGTCGTTGACGTTGATGGCCGGGATCTTCAGTTCGCCCTTGGCCAGCATGTCCAGCAGGCGGTGCACGCCGGTGGTGGTTTCTTCGGTCACGCCGTGGACGCGATCCAGTACCTGTGGGTACTTCTTGTGCAGCAGTTCGGTCAGGTCGCCGCCGTCGTCGAGGATCATGTTGGCGTCCCATGGCTGGCCATCCTTGAGGATGGTCTGCTCCAGGCACCACTCGTACTCTTGCTCGGTTTCACCTTTCCAGGCGAAAACGGGGATGCCGGCAGCGGCGATGGACGCGGCGGCCTGGTCTTGTGTCGAGAAAATGTTGCAGGACGACCAGCGTACTTCGGCACCCAGGGCAACCAGGGTTTCGATCAGCACGGCAGTCTGAATGGTCATGTGGATGCAGCCGAGGATCTTCGCGCCCTTGAGCGGTTGCTCTTCGGAGTACTTGCGGCGCAGACCCATCAGGGCCGGCATTTCGGATTCGGCGATGATGGTTTCGCGACGGCCCCAGGCAGCCAGGGACATGTCGGCGACTTTGTAATCGGTAAAATCTGCAGGCGTGATAACAGCGCTCATGAAGAGCCTCCATTCGTAATGTATGCGAATGGGCGCCGTTGTGCGTTTAGTGTCGGGCCGGTGAAGGCCTGGCAACGCCCCATCCGAGCCTGACAGGTCCAGCCTGCTGCAGCGCCCCTCGGACAGGTGGCGGGAAAACGGTATCAACTAGAGGTTACCGTTTTGAAACGGGGGCGATTATAGCGGGCTATGCTGATCTTCCAAAGCCTTTCTGTGGGTCAATGTCCGAACGGTAATCGAGGCCATAGTCGAAGCCCGATAGAGCTCTAGTCCGGGCTCTGCCATGATAGGCGGCATCAATCGGCAAGACGGTCAGGAGTGAGCATGAATTTCCACACCCGCAAATGGGTCAAACCCGAAGACCTCAACCCCAACGGCACGCTGTTCGGCGGCAGCCTGTTGCGCTGGATCGACGAAGAAGCGGCAATCTACGCCATCGTCCAGCTGGGCAACCAGCGCGTCGTCACCAAATACATTTCCGAGATCAACTTCGTCAGCGCCTCGCGCCAGGGCGACATCATCGAGCTGGGCATCACCGCCACCGAGTTCGGTCGCACCTCGATCACCCTGACCTGCGAAGTGCGCAACAAAATCACCCGCAAGAGCATCCTGACGGTCGAGAAGATGGTCTTCGTCAACCTCGGTGAAGACGGCCTGCCTGCGCCCCACGGTCGCACCGAGATCAAGTACGTAAAAGACCAGTTCAAGGACGAGTCCGCCGTCGAATGATTCGAGGGTGACGAACGGAATCCGAACCGCGCGGGTCGTAACAACATCGCACCCAGCGGTTCAGGAGTTCTATGGACACTCGAAAAGACGGCAAGACCCCCGACCTCTCCGCCAAAGAGCAGCACGAGGTCGAAAAGAGCCAGCCACCGCGCGCAGCGGTGCTGCATGAAATCATTCGCACCCAGGGCGATCAGGAGCTTGAGCGCAGCATCGCCGCGCTCTGGTGGTCGGCGCTGGCCGCGGGCCTGACCATGGGCCTGTCGCTGATGGGCATGGGCCTGCTCAACTCGCGCTTGCCCGATGGCGAAGGCTTCAAGGTGATTGCCAGTTTCGGCTACTGCGCCGGGTTTCTTGCGGTGATTCTCTCGCGCCAGCAACTGTTCACCGAAAACACCCTGACAGCCGTGCTGCCAATCATGAGCAAACCCACACTGGGCAACTTCGGCCGCTTGCTGCGGCTGTGGTCGGTGGTGCTGGTAGGCAACTTGTGCGGCACCCTGCTGGTGGCCTACGTGATGCTGGAACTGCCGATTTTCGACAGCAAGACTGACGTGGCCTTCCTCGACATCGGGCGCAAGGTCATGGAAAACGACACGCCGCAGATGTTCGCCAAGGGCATCATTTCCGGCTGGATGATCGCCACCATGGTGTGGATGATTCCGTCGATGGAGAGCGCCAAGATCTGGATCATTATCCTGATCACTTACTTCATGGCGCTGGGCGACTTCACCCATATCGTGGTCGGTTCCCTGGAAGTGTCGTACCTGGTGTTCGCCGGCGAGCTGCCGTGGAAGGATTTCTGGCTGGTGTTCGCCGGTCCCACGCTGGCGGGGAATATCATCGGCGGCAGTTTTATTTTTGCGCTGATCAGCCATGCCCAGATTCGCAGCGAGAGCGGACCGCCGAAAGATGCGACGGACCAAGGCAAGGAGCCCGATCCGCAGAAGGTCAAAAAGTAATCAACTCGACGTGCTGACCGTCACGACGTTGCGACGCTGGCGGTAGATGAAAAACAGCGCGGTCAGCACCGTCAAGCCGCTGACCAGCGCGCCGGTCCAGGGCAGGTCTGCCAGGTCCGCGCCGCTGGCCACCACCAGGCCCCCGATCCAGGCACCGGCCGCATTGCCGAGGTTGAAGGCGCTCTGGTTCAGGGTCGAGCCCAGGTTCGGTGCTTCATGAGCCTGATCGATGATCAGCAGCTGCAGGATCGGGCACAGCGCAAAAGCGAAAATCCCCCACAGCACCAGGGTGATTGCCGCCGGGATCACCGAATGGCTGGTCTGGCTGAAGGCAGCCAATACCAGCACCACGGCCAGTGCCATGCCGACCAGTGAAGGCAGCAAGCGACTGTCAGCCAACCGACCGCCTAGCATGCTGCCGGCGGTCAAGCCCACGCCGAACAACAGCAGCATGACCGTCACGCCATGGGGGCTGACACCGGTGATGTCCTGCAGGATCGGCGCAATGTAGGTGAAGACGCTGAACAGGCTGGTCGAGGCCAGCACGCTCATGCCCAGTGCCAGCAGCACGTTCACCTTGCCCAGGACCTTGAACTCACTGGCGAGGTTGGCCTTGTCCATCGCAATGTTTTTCGGCAGCCACAGCCACTGTGCGATGGCCGCGATCACCCCGATCACCGATACCGCCCAGAAGGTCGAGCGCCACCCGGCGTATTGCCCCAGCGCTGTCCCCAGCGGTACGCCCAGCACGTTGGCCAGGGTCAGGCCGGTGAACATCATCGCAATGGCCTGGGCCCGCTTGTTCGGCGCCACCAGCCCGGCGGCCACCACCGAACCGATACCGAAAAATGCGCCGTGGCACAGCGCGGTCACCACCCGGGCGGCCATCAGCGTGGCGTAGTTGGGTGCCAGGGCGCAGAGCATGTTGCCGAGGATGAACATCAGCGTCATGCCCAGCAAGGTGGCCTTGCGCGGCATGTTGGCGGTGCCCACCGCGAGGATCGGTGCGCCGAATACCACGCCCAGGGCATAGCCGGTGATGAGCAGGCCAGCGTGGGGAATGCTCACCGCCAGGTCGCGGGCGACATCGGGCAGCAGGCCCATGATGACGAATTCAGTGGTGCCGATGCCGAACGCGGCAACAGCGAGGGCAAGCAAAGCGAGTGGCATGCGCAAGGTCTCTGTCGGTAGTCTTGACGCTGTGATCAGGCATACGCAGGCCGATGACCGTTCTCGACGAGGGCGGACAAGGCAGGGTTTTTATTGGAATTAGTCTGTGCGCAACTGAGTGCGGCGTGGTCGCTTGCAGTATAAACAGCTGCTGACATATCGCGAATCAATTCTCTACGCATTCCCTGTAGGAGCGAGCTCGCTCGCGAGGGTCGTCAACGATGACGCGGGCTGTCTGGATAATCGCTTTGCTCTGACGTTCATCGCGAGCGAGCTCGCTCCTACAGTGGGGATTGCGGGGGCAACAATAAGGAGTATGCCGTGCTTGCAACGGCTTTGGTGTTGGTGGCGGCGTTGCTGCATGCGGCGTGGAATACCCTGATCAAATTCAGCGCCGAACGGCTGCTGGTGGTGGCGTGCATGGACAGCGTGGCGCTGCTGTTTGTCGCGGTGCTGCTGCCGTTCGTGGCGCTGCCGCCTATGGAAATCTGGCCGTGGATCCTGGCCTCGGCGGCCTTCGAATTGCTCTATCGCTACCTGCTGATCCAGGCCTATCGCGTCGGCGATCTCGGGCTGGTCTATCCATTGATGCGCGGGCTGTCGCCACTGGTGGTGCTGGCGTTGACGCTGATTTTTGCCGGCGAGGTGCTGACCCACCAGCAGATCTTCGGGATCCTGCTGATCCCGCTGGGCATGCTTTGCCTGCTATGGCAGGGCGGGGGCGGTGCGCGACTGCCGTGGTCGATGCTGCCGGTGGTGGCGCTGATCGGCCTGTGCATCGGTTGCTACACCTTCATCGACGGCCAGGCGCTGCGCCGCTGGTCGCACCCGCTGGACTACCTGGTGTGGGTGACGCTGATCAGCGCCTGGCCCTTCCCGTTGCTGGCCTGGGTGCGCAAGCGGCCGGCGTTCAAGTTGTTCTGGCGCGAGCAGTGGCGATTGGGCCTGGCGGTCGGTTTCTGCGTGTTGTTCAGCTACGCTCTGGTGCTGTGGGCCATGCAACTGGGATCGATTGCCGAAGCGGCGGCGTTGCGCGAAATCAGCGTGATCCTGGTGGTGCTGTTCGGTATGCGTTACCTGAAAGAACCTTTCGGCCGGCCGCGGCTCTTAGCCTGTGGGCTGGTATTGATCGGCATGCTGGTGATGAAATTCTGAAGAAGGGATTGCTCTATGACGGTTGCTCTGTGGTGCATTTTGATCGCGATTTTCCTGCCTTACGTGTGCACGGTCGTGGCCAAGGTCAGTGGCGGGTTCAGGCTGGATGACAACCACGATCCGCGGGATTTTCTTGATTCTCTGAACGGCTTGGGCAGACGCGCCCATGCGGCGCAGCTCAACAGCTTCGAAGTGACCCCGGCGTTTGCCGCAGCGGTGATCGTGGCGCATCTGGCAGGCAATGCCGAACTGGTGACGATCAACGTGCTGTCGGTGTTGTTCATCACCAGCCGGTTGCTGTACATCATTTGCTATCTGGCGGACTGGGCGATCATGCGGTCGCTGGTGTGGTTCGTGGGGATGGGGTTGATTGCGGCGTTCTTTTTTGTGTCAGTCTGAATCCTCTGTGCCCTTGAGGGCGCCATCGCGAGCAGGCTCGCTCCCACAGGGGATGCGATCAACTGTGGGAGCGAGCCTGCTCGCGATAGCTGTCCAACGACCAACGTTTCACTTACGGCTTGGTCTTCTCTGCGTCCGCCACCTGCGGCACTTGCGGCAACGCCGCGCCTTTAGGCCACAACATCCAGATTTGCCCCTGCTGCTTCATGTCCCCGGCCAATTGCCCGGCCGCTTCACCGGTGCCCCAGAACAGGTCCGCACGGACCTCGCCGGCTATCGCGCCGCCGGTGTCCTGTGCCGCAACAGGCCGCACCAGCGCACTGCCATCAGGCTTGGTGGTCGATAGCCACAACAGGCTGCCCAACGGAATCACCTTGCGATCCACCGCCGCGCTGTAACCCGCGGTCAATGGCACGTTCAACGAGCCGCGAGGGCCTTCGTTGCTGTCGGGATTGCGGGTGAAAAATACATAGCTTGGATTGCTGCCCAACAGTTGCGGAATGCGCGACGGATTGGCCTTGGCCCAGGCGCTGATCGCGCCCATGGTCACGTCTTCCTTCTTCAGCTCACCCTGTTCAACCAGCCAGCGGCCGATCGGTCGATAGGGGTGGCCATTCTGGTCGGCATAGGCGATGCGCAACTGGCGACCGCTGTCGAGCTGAATACGCCCTGAACCTTGGATTTGCAGGAATTGCAGGTTCATCGGATCGGTCAGCCAGGCCACCACCGGTGCCTTGACGCCTTTGGTTTCGATGGTCGCCGCATCGTCGTAGGGCTTGAGCACGCGACCTTCAAGGCGACCGCGCAGGCGTTTGCCCTTGAGCTCCGGGTAGAGGCTGTCCAGGGCGACGATGATCATGTCTTCGGGCACGCCGTACACCGGGATGTTGGCCGTAGCGGTCTGGGTCAGGCTGCCGGGGTAGACCGGTTCGTAGTAACCGGTGATCAGGCCGTTGGGGTTGTCGTTGGCGGCGCGCAGGCCGTAGACATCGAGGTTCTGTTTGAGGAAGCCGCGAATGTCGCCGGCGGTTTGCGGCACATTGGCGGCCGCCGCGCAGGTCCCGCCCCAGACCGGGTCGGCCTTGAGTCGGGTACAGGCGCTGCGCCACGAGCCGAAACCGGCAACCAGGTCACTGTCGGACACCGCCGGCAGTGCTTCCCAGGTGGCGGCAGAGTAGGTGGCCAGTGCGTGGGTTTTCGGTTGTTGCTTGTCGCCACCGGTGCAGCCTGCGAGCAGGGCCACCATCGACAAGGTCGCTATTGGCAGGGTTCGGGCCAGGCTGCGACGCCAGGCCGTGAAACGGCTGTTCATGGAGTGATTCCTTTGCCGGTTGCCCGAGTGCTCCATGCGCTCATGCAACCCGTATTGATAATAGGGCTATTGGTGTTTGTCGAGGACGCGAGGATACTGGCCGCCGTTTCCCCCCGACCTGAAGCATGAAGCCTGAAGCCACCATGACTCTTAAAAGACTTTCCGTTGTATTGCTGGCCTGCCTGACCTTGTCCGCTTGCGGCGGTGTCGACCCCAATTCGCCGCTGGGCCAACGCAAGGCGATTTTCAAGCAAATGCTCAAGACCGGTGAAGACTTGGGTGGCATGTTGCGTGGCCGCATCCCGTTCGATGGCCCCAAATTCGCCGAAGGCGCGGTGAAGCTCGACGCATTGTCCCATGAACCGTGGAAGCATTTTCCGCAGGTGCGTGAAGAAGACCACACCAGCGCCAAGAGCGATGTCTGGGAGCAGCAGGCTCGCTTCCAAGGCATGGCTCGCGACCTTGAAAAGGCCACCGGTGAATTGGTGATCGCCAGCCAGGTTCAACCCTACAAGGCCAGCAACCTGGGGCCGGCGGTGCAGAAGGTCGAAGATGCTTGCAGTGCGTGTCATAAGGCTTTCAGGGATCATTGATAAGCGCAGTCGTGGCGAGGGAGCTTGCTCCCGTTCGACTGCGAAGCAGGCGCAAACCGACCCGCGCGGTTTATCTGGCTAACTGCGATTGCCGGTTTTTGGGGGCGTTTCGCAACCCGGCGGGAGCATGCTCCCTCGCCACGCAATGCTTGATAACGACCTTACTTATCCAGTTCATCCACCGCTTCCTGCAGTTCCTTGCGGGACTGGGCGAGTTTGTCTTTGCGTTTGTTGATTTTCTCCGGATCGCCTTTTTTCATGGCCTTGTCCAGGTCGGCCTGTCGCCTGCTGACTTCGTGCTTGGCATCGAGCACTTTGTTCTCGCGCTCTTTCTTCAGTGAGGCCTCGGTGCAGTTGGCGCTGACTTCGCTCAGGGCTTTTTCCAGGCCAGCCTGCTGATCGGCGTTGCCGTGGGACTTGGCCAGCTCGATCTGATTGATGATGCCTTGTTTCTTGGCGGCGCAACCGGTCAGCCCTGGCGCCTCTTCGTCGGCCATCAGCGGGCCGGCCAACACCGTGCAGAGGGTCAGCAGGGCCAGCGGTGAAAGTCGTTTCATAAAAGCTCCGTGTGAAAGGCAATCGATTCGATGCGGCGATGGCTTGTTGGAGCCTATCGGTACTACCGGGTTCCCGGGCGGCTAAAAACCGTCAATCCCGGCGTCCCTCAATGTTTCACTCAAGGCCAGCACCTGCGGGTCGCGGAAAAACGCCTTCAACTGGGCGGCGCGTGCTGGCCCGATTCCGGCCTCGGCCTGCCATTGTTCGGTGTCTCGTTGCGCCAGCGCCTGCCATGAATCGGCAAGGCGTGCCTGGCCTGTCGGTGGCATGCCCAAGGCCTTGAGCCAGCGGGCGAAAGGGCGTTTTCGGGCACTGTCGAAACTGGTGTAAAGGCGCGCGGCGCTGCGCTCGCCCAAGCCATCAATGTTAGCAAGCTCTTGGGCATCGAGGTTCAACCAATCCAACAGACTGTTCAGGCGCCCGGCCTGAAGCAGTTTTTCCCAGGTGCCGGGACCGACCTGGGGCAGCGCCAGGCCCTGTTTGCCGCTGAGCCAGGCCAGGCGTGCGAGAAACTGGCCCTCGCAACCGGGTGTCGGCTGCCAGCAGCTCAAGGAATGAAAGTCGCTTGCTGCGGGCACGTGCAAGTCCGGGCGCTCGGTGCTGCGGGAGACCACCCCGTCCAGCCGGGGAATGGTCAAGCCCGCGAGGCTGATGGCGACCTGATCGCCTGGGCGAATGTCCAACGCCTGCCAGCGTTGCAGGGAGCTGACGCTGACTCGCCTGATCTGCCGGTCATCGAGCATCACCGGTAGCAACTCGAGCACCGGAGTGATGCGACCGGTTCGACCCATCTTGAAGTGGACCTTGCGCACTTCGGCCAGGGCCTGGGCGAAGGGGTATTTCCAGGCAACGCTCCAGTGAGACGGTTTGGCCTGCCAGCGCTCGGCGGGCGGGCGCTGTCCCTGACGCAGAACGATGCCGTCGCTGGCAAAGGGCAGGGGTGAGCGATACCAGTGATCGCGCCAGCGCTGGGCATCGGCCAGTGAGTTGATCGGCTGGCTGTACGCCGCGGTCGCTGGAAAGCCCAGTTCGTCCAGCGTCGCCACCCGCTCGGGCAGGGTCGCCGGACCCTGTGGCCAGTCCCAGACGAACAGGCCGATCCCGCCTGCCTGCTCTGCAGTCAATGTCTTGCGAGCCATTAACCCGGCGACCGTGGAGCGTGCATTGAGGCTGCCGGCCTGGGCCTGAACGTGGTCGTTCAGGCGCCAGTAAAGTTCGCCTTGTACCAGCAGGTCCTGAGGTTGTGCGAGCTGTTGTGGAATGGCGGCAATCTGACGTGCCGATGCGGTCCAGTCCTGGCCCTGCACACCGTCGCCGCGACTGACCGCCTGGGTCAGCAGGCCCTGGTGGTAGATCAAGGACACGGCCACGCCGTCGACCTTGGGCTGAACCCAGACGTCCGTGCGATGGCGCATCCAGTCTTCGACGGCTCGCTCATCCTGCAACTTGTCCAGACCGGTGTGGGCAATCGGATGGGAAACCGTGCCTCGCGCCGCACGCAATGGGGTGACTGGCGCATCCCGTTTGAAGCATTGGCGCCAATGAGCCAGACGCGCGCGAGACTGGTCGTAGAGCTCATCGGCGACCAGGGATTTGCCTTCGCGGTGATAGCTGTCGTCCCAGCGGTCGATCTGTTTTTGCAGGGTGGCGATTTCGTTCGCGGCGCGTTCGGGTGGCCAGTCCGGGCATTGACTGGCTTGGGTGGTGAGGCAGAAAAGGCACAGCAGGAGGGTGAAAAACAGGCGCATCGTGAGCGTCCTTGCTCGTTGAGGTGCCTCAAGGCTAGGTCAGTGTGGGGTGAGGCAAAGGGTGGGTGTTTTGCCAGGCATTTCTGGTGGCAGGACTGGCCTCTTCGCGAGCAAGCCCGCTCCCACAGTGATTTGTGGTGAGCACCCCGGTTCCCTGTGGGAGCGGGCTTGCTCGCGAAGGCGGCGACGCGGTCTCAAGCAACAGCCAATAAAAAGCCCCGCACGGCGAACCGTGCAGGGCTTTTGGTACCGCCAGGAAAGTTTTACAGACCAGCAGCAGAACGCAGTGCGTCGGCGCGGTCGGTTTTTTCCCAGGTGAACGTGGTGAAGGTATCGTCGCCCACGGTCTTGGTCTGCGGGGTGCGGCCGAAGTGGCCGTACGCGGCGGTTTCCTGGTACATCGGGTGCAGCAGATCGAGCATCTTGGTGATCGCGTATGGACGCAGGTCGAACACTTCGCGGACCAGTTTGACGATCTTGTCATCGCTGATCTTGCCGGTGCCGAAGGTGTTCAGCGAGATCGAAGTCGGCTGAGCGACGCCGATGGCGTAGGACACCTGAATCTCGCAACGCTCGGCCAGGCCGGCGGCAACGATGTTCTTGGCCACGTAACGACCGGCGTAGGCCGCCGAACGGTCAACCTTCGATGGATCCTTGCCGGAGAACGCGCCGCCACCGTGGCGAGCCATGCCGCCGTAGCTGTCGACGATGATCTTGCGACCGGTCAGGCCGCAGTCGCCCACCGGGCCACCGATGATGAACTGGCCCGTCGGGTTGATGTGGAACTGGGTGTCCTTGGTCAGCAGTTCGGCCGGCAGCACGTGCTTGACGATCAGTTCCATCACGCCTTCGCGCAGGTCGTTGTACGACACTTCCGGGTTGTGCTGGGTCGACAGAACAACCGCGTCGATACCCACGACCTTGCCGTTTTCGTAACGGCAGGTCACTTGCGACTTGGCGTCCGGACGCAGCCACGGCAGCAGGCCGGATTTGCGGGCCTCGGCCTGGCGTTGTACCAACTGGTGCGAGAAGGTGATCGGTGCCGGCATCAGCACGTCGGTTTCGTTGCTGGCGTAGCCGAACATCAGGCCCTGGTCGCCGGCGCCCTGATCTTCAGGCTTGGCACGGTCGACACCCTGGTTGATGTCAGGGGACTGCTTGCCGATGATGTTCATCACGCCGCAGGTCGCGCCGTCGAAGCCGACGTTGGAGCTGGTGTAGCCGATGTCGGTGATCACGTCACGAACGATCTGCTCCAGGTCGACCCAGGCCGAAGTGGTCACTTCGCCGGCGATGATCGCCACGCCCGTTTTCACCAGAGTCTCGCACGCCACACGGGCGAACTTGTCTTCAGCGATGATGGCGTCCAGCACCGCATCAGAAATCTGGTCGGCGATTTTGTCCGGATGCCCTTCAGACACGGACTCGGAGGTGAAAAGGGAGTATTCGCTCATCTCGATGTTTTCCTGAAATTACCGATGGTGAGTGTCGCCAGCCGGCCGCTGAAAATGGCGGACCTGAATCTGGAAACCATTACGTAAGCCTACATAGAGGCTTTCCCCGGGAACGAGTCCCGCAGCGGTGGCCCAACGGGCCAGATCGTCCTGTTCAAACCCCAACCAGAGATCACCGCAGGCTTCCCTGGCCCAACTCTGGTTGTGGCTACATAACTCTGTCACTAACAGGCTACCGCCTGGTTGCAGCAAATGGCCCATGTGCCGCAGGGCATCGGCCGGCGCGGCGAAATGATGAAGCACCATGTTCAGCACCACGCAATCGGCCTTCAAACCCACGCCGTCCAGGGCATCGGCCAGTTGCAGGCTGACGTTGGTCAGCGCCTGGCGCTCGCACACCTGGCGCGCCAGTTCGAGCATCGCCGGGCTGTTGTCCAGCGCCGTAACCTGACTGAAGCGGCGCGCCAGTTCCGGCAGGAAAGCACCGTCCCCGGGGCCGACTTCGATGGCCGTGGCGCCTTCGTCGAAACTCAACTTGTCGAGCAGGGCCACCACGCTGTCGCGGTATTGCGGCAGGCCGGCGATCAAGTCCTGCTGGGCGCGAAACTTCTCCGCCACCCGTGAGAAAAAGTCCTGGCTGGCGGCGGCGCGTTGCCCGTGGACCTGGGCGATGCGCGACTGCACATCGGCAGGCAGCATCAGCTCATCGACTTCTTCCAGCAACGCCGCGTGCAGCTTGCCGCCCAGCAGAGCGGTGTGGGGCAGGGCGCGGCGGTAAAAAATCGCATTGCCTTCACGGCGGGTCGCCACCAAGTCGGCCTGGGCCAGTACCTTCAGGTGGTGACTCATGCCCGACTGGCCGATGCCGAAGATCTGCGCCAGTTCCAGCACGCCAAACGAATCGTTGGCCAGCGCGCGCAAGACATTCAAACGCAACGGATCGCCGCCGGCCTTGCAAAGGGCCGCCAGCTCATCGCAATCGTCATGGCGAATGGAAGGCACACGTAGGTTCATAAGGCCGGCAGTCTAGTCACGCACCGATGGCATCGCAAGAGCAATATCAAAAAGTTTTGATATTGCTCGATAGATGGCACTTCTTCACGTTAGCTTCAGTCAACAAACGGAAGGCGGAAAGGATTCACCTGGCCAAACCAGGGTTATCCATTGGAAAAACGCCTTCAGATGACTATCTGTCATTGCCCCGAGGCGGCCCGGTGAGGGAAAATGCTCGCCTTTTTTCCGTTTCGTTTTATTCACTCTCGATTCAGAACCCGCAGGAGAACAGCGATGCCTAGCCGTCGTGAGCGCGCCAACGCCATTCGTGCCCTCAGCATGGATGCCGTGCAAAAAGCCAACAGCGGCCATCCCGGTGCCCCTATGGGTATGGCGGATATCGCCGAGGTGCTGTGGCGCGACTACCTCAAGCACAACCCGAGCAATCCATCCTTCGCCGACCGTGACCGCTTCGTGCTGTCCAACGGTCACGGCTCGATGTTGATCTACTCGTTGCTGCACCTGACCGGCTACGACCTGTCGATCGACGACCTCAAGCAGTTCCGTCAACTGCACAGTCGCACCCCCGGCCACCCGGAATTCGGCTACACCCCAGGTGTTGAAACCACCACCGGCCCGCTGGGCCAGGGTCTGGCCAACGCCGTGGGCTTCGCCCTGGCGGAAAAAGTCATGGCGGCGCAGTTCAACCGTCCCGGCCACAACATCGTCGACCACCACACCTACGTATTCCTGGGTGATGGCTGCATGATGGAAGGCATTTCCCACGAGGTCGGCTCCCTGGCCGGCACCTTGGGCCTGGGCAAGCTGATCGCCTTCTACGATGACAACGGCATCTCCATCGATGGTGAAGTCGAAGGCTGGTTCACCGACGACACGCCCAAGCGCTTCGAAGCCTACAACTGGCAAGTGATCCGCAATGTCGACGGTCACGACCCGGAAGAAATCAAGACCGCGATCGAGACGGCGCGCAAGAGCGACAAGCCAACCCTGATCTGCTGCAAGACCACCATCGGTTTCGGCTCGCCGAACAAGCAAGGCAAGGAAGACTGCCACGGCGCCCCGCTGGGTGACGCGGAAATCGCCTTGACCCGTGCGGCGCTGAAATGGAACTACGGTCCTTTCGAAATCCCGGCCGACATCTATGCCGAGTGGGACGCCAAGGAAGCCGGTCGCGCCGTTGAAGCCGAGTGGGACCAGCGTTTCGCTGCCTACTCCGCCGCGTTCCCGACCGAAGCCAACGAGCTGATCCGTCGCCTGAGCGGCGAGCTGCCGGCCGATTTCAGCGAAAAGGCCGACGCCTACATCGCCGAAGTGGCCGCCAAGGGCGAAACCATCGCCAGCCGCAAAGCCAGCCAGAACGCCCTGAACGCCTTCGGCCCGCTGCTGCCCGAGTTCCTCGGCGGTTCGGCTGACCTGGCCGGTTCCAACCTGACCCTGTGGAAGGGCTGCAAGGGCGTCAGCGCCGAAGATGCCAGCGGCAACTACATGTACTACGGCGTGCGCGAGTTCGGCATGACCGCGATCATGAACGGCGTTGCCCTGCACGGCGGCCTGGTGCCTTACGGCGCGACCTTCCTGATGTTCATGGAATACGCCCGCAATGCCGTGCGCATGTCGGCACTGATGAAGCAGCGCGTGATCCACGTCTACACCCACGACTCCATCGGTCTGGGCGAAGACGGCCCGACTCACCAGCCGGTCGAGCAATTGGCCAGCCTGCGCTGCACCCCGAACCTCGACACCTGGCGTCCAGCCGATGCCGTGGAATCGGCGGTGTCCTGGAAGCATGCACTGGAGCGCAAGGACGGTCCTTCGGCCCTGATCTTCTCCCGTCAGAACCTGCAGCACCAAACCCGTGATGCCGGCCAGATCGCCGATATCAGCCGTGGCGGTTACGTGTTGAAGGACTGTGTGGGCGAGCCTGAGCTGATCCTGATCGCCACCGGTTCCGAAGTGGGTCTGGCCGTTCAGGCCTACGACAAACTGACCGAGCAGGGCCGCAACGTGCGTGTGGTTTCCATGCCGTGCACCAGCGTGTTCGATGCCCAGGACGCCGGCTACAAGCAATCGGTCCTGCCGTTGCAGGTCAGCGCCCGTATCGCCATCGAAGCCTCCATCGCGGACTACTGGTACAAGTACGTAGGTCTGGAAGGCCGCGTGATCGGCATGACCACCTACGGCGAGTCGGCGCCTGCGCCTGCCTTGTTCGAGGAGTTCGGCTTCACCCTGGAAAACATCCTCGGCCAGGCAGAAGAGCTGCTGGAAGACTGATCCGCAAAAGATGTCGTCTGGACTGACGTCTTCGCGAGCAAGCCCGCTCCCACATGGAAATGCATTCCAATGTGGGAGCGGGCTTGCTCGCGAAAGCGATAGCCCGGACGCCATGCACTGACTGATTCACCACGGTAATCGAGAACCCCATGCCTCAACCGCGTCCCTACAAAGTTGCACTCAACGGCTACGGCCGGATTGGTCGTTGCGTCTTGCGTGCGTTGTTCGAGCGAGGCGAGAAGGCCGGGTTTGAAATTGTCGCGATCAACGACCTGGCCGACATGGCCAGCATCGAATACCTGACACGCTTCGACTCCACCCACGGGCGCTTTCCCGGTGAGGTGAAGGTCGACGGCGATTGTCTGCATATTAATGGCGACTGCGTGAAGGTCCTGCGCAGTGCCACCCCCGAAGGCATCGATTGGGTGTCCCTGGGCGTCGATCTGGTGCTCGAATGCTCCGGTGCCTGGCACACCCGCGAAGACGGTCAGCGTTTCCTCGACGCTGGCGCGCCTCGGGTGCTGTTTTCCCAGCCGATGGCCAGCGAGTCGGATGTCGACGCCACCATCGTCTACGGCGTGAACCAGGATTGCCTGACCGGTGACGAACGGCTGGTGTCCAACGCCTCCTGCACCACCAACTGCGGCGTGCCGCTGCTGCGCCTGCTGGACCAGGCCATCGGTCTGGAATACGTGTCGATCACCACCATCCACTCGGCGATGAACGACCAGCCGGTGATCGACGCCTATCATCATGAAGACCTGCGCCGCACCCGTTCGGCGTTCCAGTCGGTGATCCCGGTGTCCACCGGTCTGGCGCGTGGCATCGAGCGCCTGCTGCCGGAACTTGCCGGTCGAATCCAGGCCAAAGCCGTACGCGTGCCGACGGTGAACGTCTCCTGCCTCGATATCACGATGCAGACCGTGAGCGACACCGACGCCGCCGAGGTCAACCGGATCCTGCGCGAGGCTGCCACCAGCGGCCCGCTCAAGGGGCTTTTGGCCTATACCGAGCTACCCCATGCAAGCTGTGATTTCAATCACGACCCACATTCGGCGATCGTCGATGCCAGTCAGACCCGCGTTTCCGGCCCACGGCTGGTGAACATCCTGGCCTGGTTCGACAACGAATGGGGTTTTGCCAACCGAATGCTGGATGTTGCAGAACATTATCTGCAGACAGCTGCCTCTCCAAAACAGTAGGAAATGCGACCCATGACCGTGTTGAAGATGACCGACCTCGATCTGCAAGGTAAGCGCGTACTGATCCGCGAAGACCTCAACGTCCCAGTCAAGGACGGTGTTGTCACCAGCGATGCGCGAATCCTGGCTTCGCTGCCGACCATCAAGCTGGCCCTGGAAAAAGGCGCGGCCGTGATGGTTTGCTCGCACCTTGGCCGTCCGACCGAAGGCGAGTTCTCCGCCGAGAACAGCCTCAAGCCGGTCGCCGACTACCTGAGCCGCGCTCTGGGCCGCGAAGTGCCGCTGGTGGCTGACTACCTGAACGGCGTCGAGGTGAAAGCCGGCGACATCGTGCTGTTCGAAAACGTGCGCTTCAACAAGGGCGAGAAAAAGAACGCCGACGACCTGGCCAAGCAATACGCCGCCCTGTGCGACGTGTTCGTGATGGACGCCTTCGGCACCGCGCACCGTGCCGAGGGTTCAACCCACGGCGTGGCCAAGTTCGCCAAAGTTGCAGCGGCAGGCCCGTTGCTGGCAGCCGAACTGGATGCACTGGGCAAGGCCCTGGGCGCTCCGGCCAAGCCAATGGCCGCCATCGTTGCCGGCTCCAAGGTGTCCACCAAACTGGACGTGCTCAACAGCCTGAGCCAGATCTGCGACCAGTTGATCGTCGGCGGCGGCATCGCCAACACCTTCCTGGCCGCGGCCGGTCACCCGGTCGGCAAATCCCTGTACGAGCCGGACCTTTTGGACACCGCGCGCGCCATCGCCGCCAAGGTCAGCGTTCCGCTGCCGGTCGACGTCGTGGTTGCCAAGGAATTCGCCGAATCCGCCGAAGCCACCGTCAAGCTGATCGCTGACGTCGCGGCCGACGACATGATCCTGGACATCGGCCCGCAAACCGCGGCGAACTTCGCCGAACTGCTGAAATCGTCGAAAACCATCCTGTGGAACGGCCCGGTGGGCGTGTTCGAATTCGACCAGTTCGGCAACGGCACCAAGGTGCTTGCCCAGGCCATCGCCGAAAGCTCGGCGTTCTCCATCGCCGGCGGCGGCGACACCCTGGCGGCCATCGACAAATATGGCGTTGGCGAGCAGATCTCCTACATTTCTACCGGCGGCGGCGCGTTCCTCGAATTCGTCGAAGGCAAGGTGTTGCCAGCCGTTGAAGTCCTGGAAAGCCGGGCCAAGGCCTGAGGGTCGCCCGTTTGACCTGGCAAGGGAGTGTTTTCATGGTCAAGACGTTAGCGCTGTTGATCGTCGCAGGTTCGCTGGTGGCTTGCGGGAGTAACCCGAAAGCCACGCCGGAACCTGCACCGGTTGCGCCCCAGAACGGCTGCGACCAAGCCGAATGGCAAGCGGAGACCAATCCGGTGCTCAACAAGCGGTCCGGGCCCGAGGGCCTGGACAAGTACGAGACCCAGACGCCCGCCAAGGAACATGGTTGCCCTTGACGGGTCTGACTCTTTACTCAGGGCCGGCGGCGTGCGCTGTCGGCCGAGGAACACGGATGAAAGGATTGATCGCCATTACGGCGCTGGCACTGCTGGCCGGGTGCGCCAACCTGAACCCCTTCCAGTCGTCCGCCCCGGCTGACAACTGGACCACCTGGACCTGCGACAGCCAGGCCAAAGTGGTGTGGCGCTACGCCGACGACAGCCGCAGGCAAGTCGACGTACGCCTGGGCGGCGCCGATCAGGTCTACCGCCTGAAGGAAGAACCCGGCGCGTCGGGCTCGCTGTACAGCAACGACATGCTGGCGTTTCACATAAAAGGTGAGGAAGGCCTGGTTTACTGGGTCGCCACCAATGATTTGATAGGCCGTGGCTGTAAAGCGCAATAACCGACACGCCACGGACCCCATGTGGGAGCGGGCTTGCTCGCGAAAGCGGTGGGTCAGCTTGCATCGATGTTGAATGTCAGATCGCATTCGCGAGCAAGCCCGCTCCCACAGGGTTCTGCGTAACGCACAGGATTTTGCAGCACCGAATTGGCAGGCCGGACCAACCCCCGATCTGCAATAACTTGAATCGCCGCCGCCGCTACGGCAGGCTGGCAAAATAACGACTTCAACCGGGAGAGACCCTCACAATGGCACTTATCAGCATGCGCCAGATGCTGGACCACGCAGCCGAGTTCGGCTACGGCGTTCCAGCCTTCAACGTCAACAACCTTGAGCAGATGCGCGCCATCATGGAAGCCGCTGACAAGACTGACTCCCCGGTGATCGTCCAGGCTTCGGCCGGTGCCCGCAAATACGCTGGCGCGCCGTTCCTGCGTCACCTGATCCTGGCGGCCATCGAAGAATTCCCGCACATCCCGGTGTGCATGCACCAGGACCACGGCACCAGCCCTGACGTCTGCCAGCGCTCCATCCAACTGGGCTTCAGCTCGGTCATGATGGACGGCTCCCTGGGCGAAGACGGCAAGACCCCGACCGATTACGACTACAACGTGCGTGTGACCCAACAAACCGTGGCCATGGCGCACGCCTGCGGCGTATCGGTAGAAGGCGAGCTGGGTTGCCTGGGTTCGCTGGAAACCGGCATGGCCGGTGAAGAAGACGGCATCGGCGCCGAAGGCGTTCTGGACCATAGCCAAATGCTGACCGACCCGGAAGAAGCCGCTGACTTCGTCAAGCGCACCCAGGTCGACGCCCTGGCCATCGCCATCGGCACCAGCCACGGCGCCTACAAGTTCACCAAGCCGCCTACCGGCGACGTGCTGGCGATCGACCGCATCAAGGAAATCCACAAGCGCATCCCGAACACCCACCTGGTGATGCACGGCTCGTCTTCGGTTCCGCAAGAGTGGCTGGCGATCATCAACCAGTACGGCGGCGACATCAAAGAAACCTACGGCGTACCGGTTGAAGAAATCGTCGAAGGCATCAAGCACGGCGTGCGCAAGGTCAACATCGACACCGACCTGCGCCTGGCCTCCACCGGCGCAATGCGTCGCCTGATGGCCACCAACCCGAGCGAATTCGACCCACGCAAATTCTTCGGCGCCACCGTCACCGCCATGCGTGACGTCTGCATCGCCCGCTACGAAGCCTTCGGCACCGCCGGCAACGCCTCCAAGATCAAGCCGATCTCCCTGGAAGCGATGTTCCAGCGTTACCTCAAGGGTGAGCTGAACGCCAAGGTCAACTAAGGCCTGAGCGTTTCCGCTCCACAAAAACCCGCAGAAATGCGGGTTTTTTTATGGCCGATCATTCAACCTCAACGAGGTCCATGTGGGAGCGGGCTTGCTCGCGAAGGCGTAGTGTCAGACGACATCGATGTTGAATGACATGACGCCTTCGCGAGCAAGCCCGCTCCCACAGGGCAACGCTGTGCTGACGGTTATTTGTCGTGGTCGATATCGAGTTTGGAGAAGGTCACCTTCCCGCCTTCACTGGTGTACCCGGTGTTGTCCTGCACATACACCCCGGCCTTGAAGTACAGCGGCTTGTCGCGCCAGGTGGCGCTGATTTTGGTGTCCCACTGATAACCCGCTGCGCTGATGCCCAGCGCGCCGCCAGGGCTCAGGTGGATGAGGTAGGAAAACTCGCGGTCCAGTTTCACGCCGGTGGCGATGGTGATGACGCGGCCCTCGTCGTCATCGGGGTGCATGCGTACTTTGGCGACGATGTTGCCGGTGGCCGTTTTGGTTTTATATTGGTACTCGACTTTCACCAGGGGTTTTTGGCTTTCATAGGCATGAATCTGGCCTATGACGATCTTGCCCGAGCTGGGTACCTGATTCACTGTTAGGGTGGCCCTCAGGGCGTTGTCGGCGTCCGGGTAGTACCAGTTTTTCAAGGTGCCATTGCCGTACGTCTCCCGCAGTTCGGTGCGTGGGTAGATGGCATTTTCGGTGCGTGAGCCGGTGACCGGGGCCCAGAAGAACAGGGTGCCGGTGTCGGAATGGAAGTATTGATCCTTGAAGCCCTTGACCAGTTTGGAGGTTTCAACGGTATACGGCGGATTGCCGACGGGAACGCTGAGGTTCCAGCTTGCGAGGTCGATCATGGGTAAACGCTTCCACGGATTTTTGCGGTACACACGTACCAGAAGCTCTAGCACGCGACTTTGAGCGCGGCCTTTATAATCGTGCAACGCTATTTTGTTAATGCCTGACTGACAGATGGGTAGCGTCAAAATCCTGTTAAAAGGCCATCTTTCCCGGTTTCAGAGGCTTTCAAGCGTGACCGTTAGTCGGTAAAAGACAGCATTGGTTAAATGATGGCGTACTGATACCTTCTGCTTTTTTGGATCCAGGTCTAGAGTGAAGGCTTAGTATTTGTCCGGTTTTCACAAGAAGCCGGCCTGACGCCCCGAACATAGAGAAGCAGCATGGAATGCGCGCACCCCCCGCCAATTGAAGGCACCTCAACGTTACTGATCGTCGACGATTACCCGGAAAACCTGATCAGCATGAGCGCGTTGTTGAAGCGCCAGGACTGGCGGGTTTTCACTGCTGCCTCGGGTTTCGAGGCACTGAGTCTGTTACTGGAACACGATGTCGACCTGGTCCTGCTGGACGTGCAGATGCCCGGTATGGACGGTTTCGAAGTCGCGCGGCTGATGCGCGGCAGTCAACGCACCCGCCTGACCCCGATCATTTTCCTGACGGCCAACGAGCAGTCCCAGGACGCCGTGATCAAGGGCTACGCCAGCGGCGCCGTGGATTACCTGTTCAAACCCTTTGACCCGCAGATTCTCAAGCCCAAGGTCCAGGCGTTGCTGGAGCACCAGCGCAATCGCCGGGCGTTGCAGCGCCTGAGCCATGATCTGGAAGTCGCTCGCGCCTTCAATGCCTCGGTGCTGGACAACGCCGCCGAAGGCATTCTGGTGGTCAATGAGGACGGTCTGATTCGCTTCGCCAACCCGGCGATGTCGCGCATGCTCAGCGCCACGGTGCAGGAACTCGAGGGCCGTGAGTTTCTGGATTTCCTGCAAAAGCCGCACATCCCGGTGTGGGCGGAGTCGGATCTGCTGGCCGATTACCGGCGCGGCGAGACCTATCGCCTGCACGATGCCTTGCTGCGTACCGCGCCGGGGCAGCAGGTGCCGGTGGCGCTGTCCTGCGCTCCGTTGCCGGCCGAGCAGCATGCGATGGTGGTCACGGTGTTGGACATGTCAGTGGTGCGGCGCCTGCATCAGCAGCTGGAGTTCCAGGCGGTCACCGACCCCCTGACCGGGTTGCTGAACCGCCGCGGCTTTTACCAGACTGTGGAAAACCTGCTGCTGCGCGGCGAGCGCACCGACAGCGCCTGGGTGCTGTTGTATCTTGATCTGGACGGCTTCAAACGGGTCAACGATTCGCTGGGTCACGACGCCGGCGACCGCGTGTTGCGCTGGGTCTCCGAACAATTGAAAGCCTGCCTGCGACCCTTTGACATTCTGGCGCGCATGGGCGGCGATGAATTCACTGCATTGCTGGATCTCGAATTCCCCGAGCAGGCCGCGAAGATTGCCGAGAAGCTGATTGAGCGGGTGTCGATCTGTCAGCAAATCGACGGCCTGGATATCGCTCTGGGCGCGAGCATCGGCATCGCCACCTACCCCGATTGCGGCGCGAGCCTCGACGGGCTGATGCGAGCGTCGGACATCGCCATGTATGAAGCCAAGCGCGCTGGCCGTCAGCAATATCGCTTCTACGATCACGAAATGAATGGCCGGGCGCGGTCCAGGTTGATGCTCGAGGAAAGCGTGCGCACCGCCATCGAGAACCGTGATTTCAATCTCGTCTATCAACCTCAGGTATCCATCGCCACGGGGCAGATCCGTGGCTTCGAAGCCCTGTTGCGCTGGCAGCACCCGAGCGTCGGTGACGTGCCGCCCGGGCTGTTTCTGCCTTTGCTGGAAGAGGCGCGCTTGATCAGTCGCCTGGGCAGCTGGATTTACCAGCGTGGCGCCGGGCAACGCAAAGCCTGGGAAAGCCTGTTTGCCGAGGACCTGGTACTGGGCGTGAGCCTGAGTCGTACGCAGTTCTCCATGCCCAACCTGGTCACCGAGTTGCGCCAGGTGCTGGAACGCAATGGCTTGCAACCGCGTCATCTGGAAGTCGAGGTCACCGAAGAGGCCCTGATGCATCACCCCGAGGAAACCCGCAAACAGCTGCGTCTGCTGCGTAACCTGGGGGTCAGGGTGGCGCTGGATGATTTCGGTTCCGGGCCCTGTTCGCTGGCGCATTTGCGTGACCACGAACTGGACACGCTCAAGCTCGACCGGCATCTGATTTCCCGGTTGCCGGATTCCCCACGGGACGCCGCGCTGGTGCGCAATGTCATCGAGCTGTGCAAGCAGTACTGCATGCTGGTGATCGCCGAAGGGGTGGAAACCCTGGCGCAATATGAGTGGCTGCGAGCCAATGGTTGTGAGTACGTGCAGGGTTTCCTGGTCGCGCGGCCGATGATGGCCGAAGACACCGCTCGCTTCGTGCAACCCTTCGACTGGAGCGCGCTGAACGGTTGAATTCGCTACACTGGCGACCTTTTCGTCATGTGTGTTGCCGCTGCGATGACCCCGTTGAAATACCTCCAGGCTTATCCTGCTGCGTTGCAGGATCAGGTGCGCCAGCTGATCGCCGATGATCGGCTGGGCGAGTACCTGAGCAAGCGCTACCCGGACAATCACGGGGTGCAGAGCGACAAGGCGCTGTACACCTACGCGCTGGACCTCAAGCAGGAATACCTGCGCAACGCCCCGGCCATCGACAAGGTGCTGTTCGACAATCGCCTGGACCTGACCCACCGCGCCCTCGGCCTGCACACCACGATTTCGCGGGTGCAGGGTGGCAAGCTCAAGGCCAAGAAGGAAATCCGCATCGCGTCGCTGTTCAAGGACGCGCCGGCCGAGTTTCTGAAAATGATCGTGGTCCACGAACTGGCGCATTTCAAAGAGTCCGATCACAACAAGGCGTTCTACAAGCTGTGTGAACACATGCTGCCGGGCTATCACCAGGTGGAGTTCGATGTGCGGGTGTATCTGACCTGGCGGGATATGCAATAACAAAGGATCGTCAGATGGAAGTCAGCAAGACCAAAAGCAGTTTCTACCGTCGCCTGTACGTGGCGTACCTGATCGACAGCGGGCTGGCCAGCAGCGTCCCGGCCTTGACCGAAGTCACCGGCATGCCCCGGCGCACGGCCCAGGACACCATCGCCGCGTTGGCGGACCTGGATATCGTCTGCGAGTTCGAACAGGAAGAAGGCGCGCGCAACCATGCGGGGCGCTACCGGATTCGGGATTGGGGGGCGATTGATCGGGGGTGGATCGAGCGCCATTTGCGGCAGATCAAGGGGGTTTTGGAGTATCCCTGACAGTTGCGGCGTCTGGGCCTGCGCCTTCGCGAGCAAGCCCGCTCCCACAGTGGATCTCCGTCCAACACAAAATCTGTGACCCATGGAGATCCCATGTGGGAGCGGGCTTGCTCGCGAAGAGGCCCTCAGGAACGCCGCATGCCTATATGGGGAATCCCATCCTCCACATACTCCTCACCCGCCACTACAAACCCATACCGCCCGTAATACCCCTGCAAATGCGCCTGGGCCGAGAGATACACCGGCACCTCGGGCCAGCGCTTGTGCGCCTGCCTGAGCGCCTGTTCCATCATTTCATGCCCCAGACCCTGACCACGGGTTGCAGGGGCGGTCACGACCCGGCCGATCACGACGTCGCCGCCCTGTAGATCCGGATCGAGCAGGCGCAGGTAACCCACCAATCGATCCTTCTCCCAGCCCATCAAATGGCAGGTGTCACCCTCCAGATCCTGGCCATCGATGTCCTGGTACACGCATTTCTGCTCGACGACGAACACCTCGGCACGCAGCTGCAGGATCGCATACAGCTGTTCCTTGCCCAGATCGCTGTGGTGTTTGCAGACCCATTCGATTGTCATGTCGTGATTCCCTGAAAACGTTCCCCCGATACTAAGCGTCCTCGTGATGGTTGTCTTGATGGCAGAGAAATCTGTGACAAAGACCAAAATGCCATCATTCATTTCACGCGCCGTCGGCTTCTTTGTGTAATCTGGAATCCAGCGATGTGCAGTGGCTTCAATGAACTAGAGTTTTGTACCTGGGTGTGCCGGTAAGGGGCTTGGAGAATCAGCTGAAAACACGACGGGCAGCCCGCCCGCTAAGGACTTTCGAGCATGCCGCGATTGCATCGAGCCTTTGCTTTGATTGGATTGCTGTTGCTGGTGCAAGACGTGGCGGCGGAAAAGCTGCGGCTGGTGGCTGATAGCTGGCCGCCGTTCACCGACGCCACGCTGGTCAATGGTGGCCTGGCCACCGACATTGTCAGCACTGCGCTGGCGCGGGCCGGTTTTGCCAGCGACTTCGAGCAGGTGCCCTGGGCGCGAGCCTTGCTTGGATTGGGTGAGGGCCGATACGACGTGCTGGTCAACGCCTGGTACAGCGATGAGCGTACCCAACTCGGCCAGTTCTCCGGCGCTTACCTGATCAATCGCGTGCGCTTTATCAAGCGCAAGGACGCGCCGATCGAATTCAACAACCTGCAGCAACTGCACACCTACCCGGTGGCGGTGGTGCGCGGCTATGCCTATTCGACGGCATTCGATGAGGATGCGTCGGTGCAGAAGGTGCCGGTGCACAATTTCGCCATGGCCGTGCGCATGGTCGCGGCGGATCGGGTCAAGTTGACCCTGGAAGATGAGTACGTCGCCCGCTATTACCTGGCGCGGGAATCGGCCAAGGTGCGCAATGCCGTGGAGTTCCTGCCCAAGCCGCTGAGCGAGAACAGCTTGCATATCCTGGTCAGCCTGAAGAATCCCCAGCATGAGCAGATCGTCGCCGGGTTCGATCGGGAGATTGCCAGGATGAAGGCCGATGGAAGTTATGAGCGGTTGCTCAGGCAGCATGGGATGTAGCGGGGAGGTCAATCCCCGCTCGTATCCTTGATCAAATGCGCCGCCAGTGTCCGCAACGGCCCGAGTTGCCGGCAGATCAACGCCAGCTGGGTCTGCACCAGCCGCTGTCCTTCATCGATCTCATCGGGCATCTGCTCCAGGTCATTGGCCAGGGCTTCTTCCTCATCGCTCTGAATCGCAATCGCGGATTTGCTGGCCAGGCCCTGGGCAATTTCGTCGATGCTCGCGGCCAGTCTCACCCCGGCACCTTCGATCAGATGTTCGCGTACGTCGGCGGGCAGTTGGGTCTCGCGGTGTGCGCCCAGGCCGGACAGATAACTGAGCAAGGTGTGCGACAGCACCAGGAAGCGGAAGCCCACATCCGCTTCCTTACGAAAGTGCCCCGGCTCCATCAGCATGTTGGCCAGGGTGGTCGACAGGGCCGCATCGGCGTTGTGCGCGTTGCGTCGGGCCAGGCGATAGGCCAGGTCGTCGCTCTTGCCGGCGGCGTATTGCTGCATGATCTGGCGCAGGTAAATGCTGTTGCAGGTCAGGGTGTTGGCCAGCACCTTGTTCAGGCGCCGGCCCTGCCAGTCCGGCAGGAACAGGAACACCGCCAGCAACGCGATCAGGCTGCCGACCAGGGTGTCGGACAGTCGCGGCAGGAACAGGCCGTAGCCGTCGCCCACCTGGTTGAAGCAGAACAGCACCATCAGGGTGATCGCCGCCGTCGCCAGGGTGTAGCGGGTGGTGCGGTTGGTGAAGAACACGATCCCCGCGGCAATCGCGAAGCACGACTGGATCAGCGGGTTGGGGAACAGGTCGAACAGTGCCCAGGCCAGGGTCAGGCCGATGGCGGTGCCGACGATCCGCTGGCCGAGTTTGCGCCGGGTGGCGCCGTAGTTCGGCTGGCAGACGAACAACGTGGTCATGATGATCCAGTAACCCTGTGACGGGTGGATCAAGTGCACCATGGCGTAGCCAACGCTCAGGGCCAGGGGTAAACGCAGGGCATGGCGGAACAGCAGTGAGGTCGGCGTCAGTTGGGTGCGCAGGCGTACCCAGACGTCCTTGAGGTTGCGTGGCGAGCGATCGAGCAGGCTGCTGTCGGTGGCGTCGGCCAGGGCATCGGGGTTGCTCGCATCGCTGAGCAAACGGTCGAGGGTGGCCAGGTTGGCGGACAGTGCCCGCAACGAGCGCAGCAAACCGCGCCAGGCCGGGTTGCTCTGGATGCGCAGGTGTTCGAGGGAGGCATGCAGATCGCCCAGGGCTTCGGCGAAGCTGGCGTCATAGATGAAGGGCTGGCGCATCTGGATCGATTCGGCGAGCGCGCGGCAGGCCTTGCCTTGCTGGCGCAGCAGGCGCTGGCAGCGGAACAGCACGTCGCTGTGGAAAAACGCCTCGGCCAGGGCGTTGTAAGGGTAGTGCGAGGAACTGGCGCGTTCGTGGATGTCCTGGGCGAGAAAATACAGCTTCAGGTAGCGGCTGACCTTCGACCCCGGGCGCCCGTTGCCGACCCGGTGCAGGATGATTTCCTTGGCGGCGTTCAGGGCGGCCACCACCCGACCGTTCTGTTGCGCCAGTTCCAGGCGCCGCGCTTCCACGTCCAGCTGACGAATCGGCTCGAACAGCGACGATTTCAACTTCAGGTAAAAACCCAACTCGCGGAACAATCGCGCCAGGCTCTGTTGCACCGGCTGGTTGGAAAACAGCGCCTGCCACAGCACTGAGAGCAAGCCGTACCAGGCCGCACCGGCCACCAGCAGCAGCGGTTCGTGCCAGACGTCGGTGACCGCGCCGCCACGCTGGTCCACGCCGATCATGGTGTACACCGACAAGATCAGCGTCGCCGAGGCAATCGCGCCATAACGTTCGCCCAGAGCGCCGAGCATCGTCAGGCAGAAACTGGCGAGGGCGAAAGCAATGATGAAAACGATGGGGTAGGGGAACAGCAGTTCGACCGACAGCGAGGCGACGGCGAAACACACCAGGGTCACGGCCAGCGCATTGAGGCGGCCTTGCCAACTGTCGTCGGTCTCAGCGAGGGCGCTGGCGATGATCCCCAGGAACAACGGGATCAGCAGCCCCATTTCATCCTGATACCAACACAGCGCCATGGTGCCGGTCAGGGCGATGAACACCCGCACGCTGTAGCTGAATTTATCCAGCGCCCACAGGCGCCGCAGAGACTGGCGAAACGAAGTCGATGACATGAAGTGCGAAGGCCTTCCGAGGCGATGACGCTAAATTGAGCCACTAATGACGCCGACGCAATGGCGGCGATCACATTGAGCAGCAAAATCTGTTCCTTTATCGAACACCCTGTCACCAATGTGGGGCTTGTTCGCGAAAGCGGTGTATCAGTCGACTGATCGGTCAACGGACAGATTGCATTCGCGAGCAAGCCCGCTCCCACATTTTGTTTGGTGTTAGGTCAGACGTACTGCGCAGCTGCGTAGCCCGAGGCCCAGGCCCACTGGAAGTTGAAGCCGCCCAGGTGCCCGGTCACGTCCAGCACTTCGCCGATGAAGTACAGGCCAGGGCTTTTCAGCGATTCCATGGTCTTGGACGACACCTCGTTGGTGTCGACGCCGCCCAGGGTCACCTCGGCGGTGCGGTAGCCTTCGGTGCCGGCCGGCACGACTTTCCAGTTCGCCAGTTTTTCGGCGATGTCGGCCAGCTCCGCGTGGGTGTATTGCTTCATCGGCTTGGACACGAACCAGTTGTCCGCCAGCAGGTTGGCCATCTTCTTGGTGAAGATTTCCCCGAGCAGGGTTTTCAGTTCGCTGTTGGGACGTTCGGCCTGTTGCTGTTGCAGCCAGCTCGGCACGTCGTGGTCCGGCAGCAGGTTGATCTCGACCGTGTCGCCGGGCTCCCAGAATGAGGAAATCTGCAGGATCGCCGGGCCGCTGAGGCCGCGGTGGGTGAACAGGATGTTCTCGCGGAAACTCTGATCGTTGCAGCTGACCAGGCAATCCACCGAGGTCCCCGACAGCTCGGTGCACAGGGCCTTGAGCTGGTCGGTGATGGTGAACGGCACCAGGCCGGCGCGGGTCGGCAGCAGTTCGTGGCCGAATTGTTTGGCGACCTGGTAGCCGAAACCGGTGGCGCCCAAGGTCGGGATCGACAGGCCACCGGTGGCAATCACCAGGGATTGGCAGGTGACCTGGCCGAGGGTGGTGTCCAGCAGATAACCCTTCTCCAGCTTCTCGATGGTCTGGATCGAGGTGTCCAGGTGCAGGCTGACGCCAACCTGATCGCACTCGTTGAGCAGCATCTCGAGGATGTCGCTGGATTTGTTGTCGCAGAACAGCTGCCCGAGTTTTTTCTCGTGGTACGGCACGCCGTGCTTGGCCACCAGGCCGATGAAATCCCACTGGGTGTAGCGGGCCAGGGCCGATTTGCAGAAATGCGCGTTCTGCGAGAGGAAATTGCTCGGCTCTGTGTACATGTTGGTGAAATTGCAGCGGCCACCGCCGGACATCAGGATTTTCTTGCCGGCCTTGTTGGCATGGTCGAGCAACAGCACCTGGCGCCCGCGGCCGGCGGCGGTCAGTGCACACATCAACCCTGCGGCGCCAGCGCCAATGATCACGACTTCGGTAGAGCGCAAAACGGTGTCCTCTTGAGTAGCACCACAAAATCAATGTGGGAGCGGGCTTGCTCGCGAAGGCGGTGTATCAGTCGCCTTATAGGCTGACTGACAGATTGCATTCGCGAGCAAGCCCGCTCCCACAGGGGATCTTCGTTGAGTCGAAGAACCCTTACAGAATACGCACGCGCAACGAACGGCCCTTGATCTTGCCGTCGTTCAGGCGCTGCAGGGCCTGTTTGGCGACGCCGCGTTCCACGGCCACGTAGGCCTGGAAATCGAAGATCGCGATCTTGCCGACCTGAGCGCCCGGGATGCCGGCATCACCGGTCAAGGCGCCGAGGATATCGCCCGGGCGAACCTTGTCCTTGCGCCCGGCCGCGATGCACAGGGTGCTCATCTGTGGCAGCAGCGGGCCACCGCCCTGGGACTTCAGGTTGTCGACCTGGTCCCAGGTCAACGGGGTTTTCTGCAGCTGTTCGATGGCTTGCGCACGCTGCGCTTCGGAAGGCGCCACCAGGCTGATGGCGATGCCTTTCTCACCGGCACGACCGGTACGGCCAACGCGGTGGATGTGGATTTCCGAATCCCGGGCCAGCTCGACGTTGATCACCATGTCCAGCGAATCGATATCCAGGCCGCGGGCGGCAACGTCAGTGGCCACCAGCACCGAGGTGCTGCGGTTGGCGAACATCGCCAGCACCTGGTCGCGGTCACGCTGTTCCAGGTCGCCGTGCAGGCCGACGGCGGAGATGCCCTTGGCGGTCAGGTGATCGACGGTTTCCTGGACCTGCTGCTTGGTGAAGCAGAACGCCACGCAGGACGCCGGACGGAAGTGGCCGAGCACCTTGGTCACCGCGCTCATGCGCTCTTCCGGGGAGATCTCGTAGAAACGCTGCTCGATCTGCGTGTCGTCGTGGAACGCTTCGGCCTTGACCTGCTGCGGGTTGCGCATGAACTTCGACGCCAGTTGCTTGATGCCCACCGGGTAGGTGGCAGAGAACAGCAGGGTCTGGCGACGCTCCGGGGCCTGCATGATGATTTCTTCGATGGAATCGTAGAAACCCATGTCGAGCATGCGGTCGGCTTCGTCGAGGATCAGGGTGTTGAGGCCATGAAGCACCAGCGAGCCTTTGCGCAGGTGCTGCTGGATGCGGCCCGGGGTGCCGACGATGATGTGCGCGCCGTGTTCCAGCGAAGCGATCTGCGGGCCCAGGGACACGCCGCCGCACAGGGTCAGGACTTTGATGTTGTCTTCGGCACGGGCCAGGCGACGGATTTCCTTGGCGACCTGGTCGGCCAGTTCGCGGGTCGGGCACAGGATCAGCGCCTGGCAGCCGAAATAGCGCGGATTGATCGGGTTGAGCAGGCCAATGCCGAACGCGGCGGTCTTGCCGCTGCCGGTCTTGGCCTGGGCGATCAGGTCCATCCCCTTGAGGATCACCGGCAAGCTTTGCGCCTGGATCGGCGTCATCTGGGTATAACCGAGGGACTCGAGGTTAGCCAGCATGGCGGCGGACAGCGGCAAAGTATTAAAAGCGGTGGCGATGGTGGTCACGGGACTGGCCTGCAAAACAAAATGTCGCGCAGTGTACCAGCCCGATGGCCATTCGCCCTAAGGCTCTATGTGTTCTTCCGGACGTTTGACGCGCCGTCCGTCTTCCTTCGACAGCTGCGAAAAGATCGTCGCCGCCAGCATCGCCATGATGCCCACGGTCACGAAGGTCAGTTGAAACGCCCCCAACACGGTTTCGACACCATCGTTGCCGATCTCCGCCGTGAACCCGCCCAGCAACGCACCGGCGCAGGCCACCCCCAGGCTCAGGGACAGCTGCGCCACCACCGACAGCAAACTGTTGCCGCTGCTGGCGCTGGCGTCGTCGAGGTCGATCAGGGTCACGGTGTTCATCGCCGTGAACTGCAGCGAGTTGATCGCACCGAGGATCGCCAGCAGGCACAGCAGCAGCCAGTACGGCGTCTGCTCGCTGACCAGCCCCATGCTCGCCAGCATGATCCCCAGTGCCAGGGTGTTGCCGGTCAGCACGATCCGGTAGCCCAGGCGCTCGATCAGTGGCCGCGCCACCCACTTGGCGATCATCGCCGCGGCGGCCAGCGGCAGCATGCTCATCCCCGCCTGGGACGGTGAATAGCCCAGCGCCACCTGCAGCAACAAGGGCACGAGGAAGGGCAGGGCGCCGCTGCCGAGGCGGGCGAACAGGTTGCCGAGAATGCCGACGGCGAAGGTCCGGGTCTTGAACAGGGAGGGCGCGAACAAGGGATTGTCGATGTGCCCGGCGCGCAACCAGTACGCCGCCAGGCAGGCCAGCCCGGCGAACAGCAGCAACATCACCCGCAGGTGCGGCAGGTGCAGCTCGCCCAGGCCTTCCATGGCGATGGTGATCAGGATCATCGCCGCGCCGAACAGCAAAAAGCCCAGGCCATCGAAGCGAGTGCGCTCGGTGCCGCGCAGGTCGGGGATGAATTTCCACACCGCGTAGCAACCGATCACCCCCACCGGCAGGTTGATCAGGAAGATCCAGTGCCAGGTCAGGTATTCGACCATCCAGCCGCCCATGGTCGGACCGATCAACGGGCCGAGCAGACCGGGGATGGTGATGAAACCCATGATCCGCACCAGTTCCGAGCGCGGGTAGGCGCGCAGCACCACCAGTCGCCCCACCGGCAGCATCAGAGCACCGCCCAGGCCCTGGACGATCCTGGCGCCGATCAGCAGCGTCAGCGAGTTGGACATCGCACACAGCAGGGAACCGATGCTGAACAACAGGATGGCGCTGAAGAAGATTTTCTTGGTACCGAAGCGATCGGCGATCCAGCCCGAGGCCGGGATCAGCAGCGCGACGGTGAGCATGTAGGCGATGATCACGCCCTGCATGCGCAGCGGGTCTTCGGCCAGGTCCGCGGCCATGGCCGGCAGGGCGGTGTTGAGGATGGTCCCGTCGAGGGACTGCATGAAGAACGCAATGGCGACGACCCACGGCACCCAGCGGGCGGTGACAGCGTCGAGAGGCGGGCGGTTGGGCATGGGACCTCATGTGGAAGACGTGTTAATGCGATGTCGTGGCGGATGACTACCCCGGTGGGAGCGGGCTTGCTCGCGAAGAGGCCATCACATTCAATATCAATGTTGACTGAGCCACCGCTTTCGCGAGCAAGCCCGCTCCCACAGGGCCTGCGGTTTGCCGGGATGTTCTGTTCACAGCGTAAGGGTCAATCGGCTGATCAGCGCCCCCGGCAACAACGCCGAAGCCGTCGCCCGCTGGCTGTAGGTACTGGCGGACAGCAACATCTCTCGCTCCTCGGTCAACGCTTCGAGCTGCGAACCCAGCAGGCTATAGGCGCTGTCATCGAAACGCATGGTGCTGACCGGGGCCTGGATTTCGCCGTTCTCGACCCAGAAGGTCGCGAAGCGGGTCATGCCGGTCAGGCGGGCCGCCGGTTGATCGGAGAAGTTCAGGTACCACAGGTTGCTGATGTACAGGCCCGTGCCCAACTGCTTGAGAATCTCCGCCTCCGGCAGCACGCCGCCGCGCATGTTCAGCGCGCTGGGGGATTCGCCACCACTGGCGCCGTTGGCAGTCAAACCGTACTCGGCAGCGCTGCGTGAACCCACCAACCGGTCCCCGGCCTGGCCTTCGACGATCAGCCTCAGATCACTGCGCGGATAACCTTCGTCGGAGAACGCCGGGCTCAACGAGCCACTGACTTTTTCATCCAGCGACACCAGCGCACTGAAGCGTTGATCGCCGCCATACAGCTTCTGCAACGGGCTGCTCTTGCTGGCAATCGACTGCGCGGAAAACCCGCCCCAGCACAGCATGCCGATGATCTCTTCCAGCGCCGCCGGGGCCAGGTAAGCGCGGTATTGACCCGGCGTCAGGGTGCGCAGGGGGCGCCCCAAAAACGCCAGTTGTTCGCGGGCCTGCTGGAAGCGTTTGGCAAAGCCTTCGCTGCTCCAGTCGTGCCCGGCATAGCTGGCCTTCACTGCTTGGCCGTTTTCATGGAACAGGCTGAAATCGAAATTGAAGCTGTTGGCCTGATGCCAGCCGAATGCCCCGGCGGAGCTGGCGAAACCACGGCTGATTGGCCCGGCTGCATAAAAGCCGACCAGGTCCAGGCCTTCGGCGGCGCGGGTGATTTCAGCGACCGCTTGCTCGGTGTCCGGCAGCGGATGCGCTTGCACGTTCTGACTCTGCCAGCCGTTGTAGTTGAGCAGCAGGTACGGATCCTGTGGCAACAATGGCAGGGTCTCGCGCAGTTGTTGCAGGCCCTCGGCCAGGCGCTGTTGATCCACCTGCGGATCGCCGGACAGGGTGATGTCGAGGTCGGCGTGGCGTCCGTCGTTGATCAGCTTCAGGCCGATGCTCGCCTGCTGCACCTGCCCCGCCTGACGTACTTTGGCGTGATTGAAGCGCACGAAAGCCGACGATTCGGCGGCGTAGCTCAAGGTGAATTGCTCCGGCTCGCGCAGGGCATCACGCAAGCTGGCGACCAAGGCCTTGAATGATTCGACCTGATTGTTCGTCGCACCCATCAGGCATCTCCCCCAAACACATCAATGTTGCTGAACACGCAGGCCGGCGACGCATGGCCGACGCGGATCACCTGGTTCGGTTCGCCCTTGCCGCAGTTCGGCGTGCCCAACACCTTGAAGGTATTGGCATCGCCGACCGCGCTGAGGCTCTTCCAGAATTGCGCGGAAATCGCCCGGTAGTTCGGATTCTTCACCACGCCCTTGAGTTCACCGTTTTCGATCAACTGGCCCCACTCGCAGCCGAACTGGAACTTGTTGCGCGCATCGTCGATGGACCAGGAGCGGTTGGTGCTCATCAGGATGCCATGTTCGATGTTGCCGATCAGTTGTTCCAGCGGTTGGTCACCCGGCTCGATGTTGAGGTTGGCCATGCGGTCGATCGGTGGGCGGTTCCAGCCGCAGGCGCGACTGTTGGCCACACCGTCCAGGCCGGCGCGGAACTGCGACAGGGCGCCGCCCAACGGACGCAGCAACAGGCCTTCACGGATCAGAAATTGTTTGCTGGCGGCCGTGCCGTCGTCGTCATGGCCGTAGCTGGCGAGCTGCTCGGGAATGTCCGGGTCGAAGGTCACGTTGAGCAGCGTGGAGCCGTATTGCAGATGACCGAAGTCTTCGGCCTTGACGAAGCTGGTGCCGGCGTAATTGCGCTCGTCGCCGAGGATGCGGTCCAGTTCCAGCGGATGGCCGATGGACTCGTGGATCTGCAGCATCATTTGGTCGGGCATCAACAACAGGTCGCGGGGGCCTTGGGGTGTGTTCGGTGCCAGCAGCAATTGCAGCGCCTGATCGGCCACGATCGGGCCGGCGCCGACCAGGCCGCAGCGGTTGATCACGTCGGCGCCGCCCTGCTGGCCGAAGTTCTCGCGGCCGAGGCTGCGGGTCTGGCTGTCGTTGCCGTCGTAGGCGGTGACGTCCAGGCCTGGGTAGACGAAGCGCTGGGCCTGACGCAGTTCGGCGCCGACGTTGTTGAGGTAGATCTGCTCGACATGCGTGATGCCGATGCTCACCTGCCAGTTCACCAGGCGCTCGTCCTTGGGTACGGCGGCGGATTCGGCGCCGAGCAGTTGGTAGCAGTCGCTCAGGGACGGGAAGGGCTGGTCGAGGTTCGGCGAGAAGTAATCGGCGCGGTCGCTGGACACGGCGTGTTCGCGCAGGTCCAGCAGGGCGTGGGGCTTGAGTCGACGTGCCTGATTCTCGGCACGCTCGAGGGCAGCTTGCAGGCCCTGTTGCGACAGGTCATTGGTGGCGGCATAGGCTTCAACGCCGTTGACCCGCACGGTCAGCATCGCGCCTTCGTCACGGCGCAGGCTGGGCGGTTCCGCCACGTTCTTGCGCACCGACAGGTACTGCCCGGACTCGCGCACATACCGCAGGGAAAAGAACTCAGCGCCCGTGCGCAAGGCAGCAAAGCGCTGCTTGAGCTGGGGGTGGAAATCGAACATTGGGGAACCTCCCTGGTATGGAGTGGCGGCAAAGCGGTGCGGCGAGAGGAGGGGGTGAAACGGTTGCGTGGCCCTAGAGTAGGCCTGGCAGGGGGGATGGATCAAGGGAAGTGATGGAGGTGACGTGTTGTTGGTGCGGGCCCCTTCGCGAGCAAGCCCGCTCCCACATTGGATCTGTGTCGTTCACACATTCAATGTGGGAGCGGGCTTGCTCGCGAAGGCAGCACCGCGGTGCAGCGTCTTAAGCGGGCTGCCCCACTTCACGCAACGGCTTGCCCTTCACCGGCGCATCGCCGGCCACGTAGTAGTCGGCCTTGCTGCGCGGCAATGGCTGGCGACCGCGGATCTTGTCGGCGATTTTCTCGGCGATCATGATCGTGGGGGCGTTCAGGTTGCCGGTGGTGATGATCGGCATGATCGAGGCATCCACCACGCGCAGGCCCTGCATGCCATGCACGCGACCTTCGCCATCGACCACGGCCATCTCGTCGGTGCCCATCTTGCACGAGCAGGACGGGTGGAACGCGGTTTCGGCGTGCTCGCGGATGAACTTGTCCAGTTGCTCGTCGGTTTGCACCTCGATGCCCGGGCTGATCTCCCGCCCACGGAACGCGTCCAGCGCCGGTTGCTGCATGATTTCCCGGGTCAGGCGGATGCCGTCGCGAAACTCCTGCCAGTCCTGCTCGGTAGCCATGTAGTTGAACAGGATGCTCGGGTGCTGGCGCGGGTCCTTGGACTTGGCCTGGATGCGCCCGCGGCTCGGCGAACGCATGGAGCCCATGTGCGCCTGGAAGCCGTGCTCTTTCACACCGTTGCTGCCGTTGTAGTTAATCGCCACTGGCAGGAAGTGGTACTGGATGTTCGGCCACTCGAATTCCGGACGGGTACGGATGAAACCGCCGGCTTCGAACTGGTTGCTGGCGCCGATGCCGGTGCCGTTGAACAGCCATTCGGCACCGATGGCCGGCTGGTTGTACCAGAGCAGCGACGGGTACAGCGACACCGGTTGGGTGCAGGCGTATTGCAGGTACAGCTCGAGGTGGTCCTGCAGGTTTTCACCGACGCCCGGCAGGTCGTGGACCACCGGAATGTCGAGCTTGTTCAGCAGTTCGGCGGGGCCGACACCGGAGCGTTGCAGGATCTGCGGCGAAGCGATGGCGCCGGAGCACAGCAGCACTTCCTTGCGCGCCTTCACTTCAACGCGCTCTTCAGCATCGCCCACCAGGTAACGCACGCCGACCGCACGCTTGCCTTCGAACAGGATCTTGTCGGTCAGGGCGTGGGTGACGATGGTCAGGGTCGAACGCTTCTTGGCCACGTCCAGGTAACCGCGTGCGGTGGAAGCACGGCGGCCTTTTGGCGTGACGGTGCGGTCCATCGGGCCGAAGCCTTCCTGCTGGTAGCCGTTCAAGTCTTCGGTGCGCGGGTAACCGGCCTGTACGCCGGCTTCGACCATGGCATGGAACAGCGGGTTGTTGCCGGCCTTGGGCGTGGTCACGCTGACCGGACCGTCGCCACCGTGGTAGTCGTTCGGGCCGATGTCACGGGTTTCAGCCTTGCGGAAATACGGCAGGCAGTCCAGGTACGACCAGTCCTCAAGACCGGGCAGTTTTGCCCAGCCGTCGTAGTCCATGGCGTTGCCGCGGATGTAGCACATGCCGTTGATCAGCGAGGAGCCGCCCAGGCCCTTGCCGCGACCGCATTCCATGCGGCGACCGTCCATGTGCGGCTCCGGATCGGTTTCGTACGCCCAGTTGTAGCGACGGCCTTGCAGCGGGAACGCCAGGGCGGCCGGCATTTGCGTGCGGAAGTCGAAACGGTAGTCCGGGCCGCCGGCTTCGAGCAGCAGGACGGTGACGCCTTCGTCTTCAGTCAGACGAGTCGCCAGGGTGTTACCGGCCGAGCCGGCACCGATGATGATGTAATCGAATACTTGGGACATTTGAATGCACCCTCTTTGAAGTTGGTTCAGGTCGAAGATCGCCAGACACCGCGCAACCCGTGGCGAGGGAGCTTGCCCCCGCCCGGCTGCGCAGCAGTCGTCACATCAGCGACCGCGTTCGGTCTGAATGAATGCGGTGCCTGGGGTTGGGGCCGCTTCGCAGCCCAGCGGGAGCAAGCTCCCTCGCCACAAAAGCCCGCGGCACCGCGTCAGATCAGAACACCGAGGCGTAATCGCCCAGTTCGACCTGTACCGATTTGATGCGGGTGAAGTTGTTCAGCGAGCTGATCCCGTTCTCACGGCCCACACCCGACTGCTTGTAGCCGCCGACCGGCATCTTCGCGTCGGACTCGCCCCAGGCGTTGATCCAGCAGATACCGGCTTCCAGTTGATGGATCACGCGGTGGGCGCGGTTCAGGTCCTTGGTGACGATACCGGCGGCCAGGCCGAAGTCGGTGTCGTTGGCGCGGCGGATCACTTCTTCTTCGGTTTCGTAGCTGAGGATTGCCATCACTGGGCCGAAGATTTCTTCACGGACGATGGTCATGTCGTCGGTGCAGTCGGTGAACACCGTCGGGGCCACGAAAGCGCCTTTGGCGAACTCGCCGTCCGTCAGACGCTCGCCGCCGCACAGCAGGCGTGCACCTTCTTCCTTGCCCTTGGCGATGTAGCCCAGCACGCTTTCCATGTGCGCGAAGCTGACCAGCGGGCCGAAGTTGGTGTTTTCGTCCTGCGGGTTGCCGATGCGGATGCGCGCAACACGCTCGGCGATCTTGGCTTCGAAAGCGGCTTTGAGGTGTGCCGGCACGAACACGCGGGTGCCGTTGGTGCAGACCTGACCGGAGCTGTAGAAGTTGGCCATCATCGCAGTGTCGGCGGCGCGGTCCAGGTCGGCGTCGTCGCAGATGATCAGCGGGGACTTGCCGCCCAGTTCCATGGTCACGTCCTTGAGCGAAGAGCTCGACGCGCTGGCCATGACTTTCTTGCCGGTGTCGGTGCCGCCGGTGAACGAGACTTTCTCGATGCGCGGGTGCTCGGTCAGCCAGGTGCCGACTTCGCGACCGCTGCCGGTCAGCACGTTGAACACGCCCGCTGGCAGGCCGGCTTCGGTGTAGATCTCGGCCAGTTTCAGGGTGGTCAGCGAGGTGACTTCGCTTGGCTTGAAGATCATCGCGTTACCGGCGGCCAGGGCCGGTGCGGATTTCCACAGGGCGATCTGGATCGGGTAGTTCCACGCGCCGATACCGGCGACCACGCCCAGCGGCTCGCGACGGGTGTAGACGAACGATGTGGTGCGCAGCGGAATCTGCTCGCCTTCGATGGCCGGCACCAGGCCTGCGTAGTACTCCAGCACGTCGGCGCCGGTGACGATGTCGACGTAACGGGTTTCGGAGTAGGCCTTGCCGGTGTCCAGGGTTTCCAGGGCGGCCAGTTCATCGTTGCGCTCGCGCAGGATGTCCACGGCGCGGCGCAGGATGCGCGAACGCTCCATGGCAGTCATCGCGGCCCAGATTTTCTGGCCCTTTTCGGCGCTGACCACAGCGCGCTCCACGTCTTCCTTGGTGGCGCGTTGCACTTTTGCGAGGACTTCACCGTTAGCCGGGTTGATGGCTTCGAACGTGGCATCGCTGCCGGCGTCGGAGTAAGCACCATCGATGTAGAGTTTTTGCAATTCGAAACGGGCCATAAAGTCCTCGCAAGTGCATCAGTGATTGGCGCGGTCCGGTGGTTGAGCATTCTGTGTGCTCTAACTCACCCGCTTGGCCAGTTGGAAATCCATGTATTCGTAAGCGATGCGGTGCGCCTGCTCGGTGTCGAAAGCATCTCCCGACAGCGCACCGCGCAACCACAGACCGTCGATCAACGCTGCCAGGCCTCGGGCTGCACTGCGCGCATCTTCGAGCGGCAGTACGCGGCGGAACTGGCAACACAGGTTGGAATACAGACGGTGATCGTTGATCCGCTGCAACCTGTGCAAAGACGGGTGGTGCATGCTGGTGGCCCAGAAGGCCAGCCAGGTTTTCATTGCCGGGCCATTGACCTGGCTGGCGTCGAAGTTGCCTTCGATGATCACCTGAAGGTGAGCCCGGGGGCTGTCGTCCTTCAGCGCCTGACGGCGCGCGGTGACGTTCTCGCTCAGGACAGTCATCAGGTACTGCGCGGTGGCCGCGATCAGGCCGTTCTTGTCCTGAAAGTAATGACTGATGATGCCGTTCGAGACACCGGCCAAACGGGCGATCAGCGCAATGCTGGCGTCCCCCATTCCGACCTGATCGACTGCCAGCAGCGTGGCTTCGATCAATTGCTGGCGGCGGATGGGTTGCATACCGACCTTGGGCATCTGCACATCTCCTTAGGCCTTCCGGCAGACGTAGAACGACTACCGGATTGAGGGCCAGTCTATTTTGTTTTGATTGAACGTTCAATCAACAAAGAATAAGCTCTGCGACAAATCGTCGCTGCATGCTGAAATTTCCTACGTGCTGCGGCGAATTAATCGACTTCCGAAACCGCTCGAAACCTGCGCGCCACGGCGCTCCAAGGGCTTCGAGCTTTTTTCGGGCTGTCTTTATATCACCCACTGGTCGGCTGCCCACTAACCGATTGGTCGGGTGGCTCGTTTGTCTTGCGTTCTTCTCTCGCACTGCCCGGAGCATCTGTGCCATGAGTTCTGCCTCGCTAATAAAGACCCCACCGCAAAAGGTGACGGTCAACGGTTGGGTGTTCTACACCTCGACCGCGTTGATTCTGTTGTTGACCGCCATTCTGATCATCGCCCCGCAAGAGGCCGGCAGAATGCTGGGGACGGCGCAAGCCTGGCTGTCGCGCAGCTTCGGCTGGTACTACATGGTGGTGATTGCCGCCTACTTGATCTTCGTCGTGGGTCTGGCGTTTTCGTCCTACGGCAAACTGAAACTGGGCAGCAAGGACGACACGCCGGACTTCAGTTACGGCGCCTGGGCGGGGATGCTGTTTTCCTCGGGTATCGGCATTTCGTTGCTGTACTTCGGTGCTTCCGAGCCGCTGGATCACTATTTCAACCCGCCCGAGGGCGTGGCCGGCAGCAACCTGGCGGCGCGTCAGGCGGTACAGCTGACATTCCTGCACTGGGGCCTGCATGGCTGGGCGATCTACGCACTGGTCGGGCTGGCCGTTGCCTACTTTGCCTACCGTCATAACCAGCCGCTGGCGTTGCGTTCGGCGCTGTATCCGCTGGTGGGCGAGCGTTGGGTCAAAGGCGCGGCCGGTCACGCGGTGGACGGCTTCGGCATGTTCGTGACCCTGCTGGGGCTGGTGACGAACCTGGGGATCGGTTCGCTGCAAGTGTCGTCGGGGCTGGAAAACCTGTTCGGCATGGAACACAGCAACACCAACCTGCTGATCGTGATCATCGTGATGAGTACGGTGGCGACCATCGCGGCGGTGTCGGGTGTGGAAAACGGCATTCGTCGCCTGTCCAACCTCAACATCGTGCTGTTCAGCGGTCTGTTGATTTTCGTGCTGCTGTTCGGTCCGACCCTGCACCTGCTCAACGGCTTCGTGCAGAACGTGGGTGACTATCTGAACGGCGTGGTGCTCAAGACCTTCGACCTGTACGTCTATGAAGGCGACAGCGAGAAGTCCGACCGCTGGCTGGGCCTGTGGACCCTGTTCTACTGGGCCTGGTGGATTTCCTGGGCACCGTTCGTGGGCATGTTCATCGCGCGCATTTCCCGTGGTCGCACGGTGCGTGAACTGGTGGCCGGCGTGTTGCTGATTCCGCTGGGTTTCACCCTGGCGTGGCTGTCGATCTTCGGTAACTCGGCCCTGGACCTTGTGATGAACCACGGGGCGGTGGAACTGGGTAAGACGGCGCTGGAACAGCCATCGATGGCGATCTACCAGTTGCTGGAGCATTACCCAGCGTCGAAAGTCGTGATCGGCGTGTCGATTTTCGTCGGTTTCGTGCTGTTCCTGACCCCGGCGGACTCCGGCGCGGTGATGATGGCCAACCTTTCCTGCAAGGGCGGCAACGTCGACGAAGACGCGCCGCACTGGCTGCGGATTTTCTGGTCGGCGGTCATTACCCTGGTGACCATCGGTCTGCTGTTCGCCGGTAACTTCGAAGCCATGCAAACCATGGTGGTGCTGGCCGGTCTGCCGTTCTCGGTGGTACTGGTGTTCTTCATGTTCGGTTTGCACAAGGCCATGCGCCAGGACGTGCAGATCGAGCAGGAACAAGCGGAACTGGCGGCCCGCGGTCGTCGTGGCTTCACTGAGCGCCTGACGCAACTGGACCTGCAGCCGAGCCAATCGATTGTTCAGCGCTTCATGGACAAACAGGTGAGCCCGGCACTGGAAGCGGCAACGGCGCAGATGCGTGCCCAAGGCCTGGAAGTTCAGACGCTGCTGGGCAAGTCCAAGCGTTGCATGGGGGTGCGGGTCGAGATGGAGGAGGGCAACCCGTTCGTCTACGAAGTCAGCCTGGACGGTTATCTGGCGACGCCGACCGAGTCCGCCCAGTCCGATGATGCGCGCCAGCGCTACTACCGCGCCGAGGTGTACCTGCACAACGGCAGCCAGGACTACGACTTGATGGGTTTCACCCAGGATCAGATCACCCGTGACGTGCTCGATCAGTTTGAAAGCCATCGGCAGCTCCTTGGCCGGGTTTATAGCTGAGGCTTGAGGTCTGCGGTGTTTGAAGCAACACCGCAGATCCATTGTGGCGAGGAAGCTTGCTCCCGTTCGGCTGCGAAGCAGTCGTAAACCCGGATTACGCGGTCTGTGTGAATCACCGCTGTGGATGGTCTTGGGGCCGCTTCGCAGCCCAGCGGGAGCAAGCTCCCTCGCCACAGTGGTCAGCATTCCAGGTCTAATACCTGCACTAACAAAAACGCCGCGATTCTCTCGCGGCGTTTTTGTGTCTGTTGCCTTAGCCCAGGTTCTTGCCGAGCAGCGCGTGGTACAGCTCGCTGTCGCCCAGAATCCCTACCACATGGTTGTTGTCGTGCAGCACCAGCTTGTTGCCGGTCTGGTAGCGAATCTGCAGCGCGTCGCGCATGCCGATGCTGGAGTCCACCAGGGTCGGGCGTCGGCCCAGGCCTTCGACGGCCTGGCCCGGTGCCCAGTTCTGCAGGTCCAGCACCGAACCGTTCTGGCGCGCACCCTTGATGGTGTTGCCTTCGGCCAGGTCCAGCCAGGAATCGCCGCCCGGGTCCAGGCACACCGAACCGTTGATGCGTTTGCAGTTGTCCAGGGTGCGCATCAGGCTGCGACCACACAGCACGTTCAGCGGGTTGGTGTGGGCCACGAAGGTCCGCACGTAGTCGTCCGCCGGGTTCAGCACGATTTCTTCGGGCTTGCTGTACTGGATGATCCGGCCGTCTTTCATGATCGCGATGCGGCTGCCGAGCTTGAGGGCTTCATCGAGGTCGTGGCTCACGAACACGATGGTCTTGCTCAGCTTGCGTTGCAGCTCCAGCAACTCGTCCTGCAGGCCCTGACGGATCAGCGGGTCGAGGGCCGAGAAGGGTTCGTCCATCAGTAGAATGTCGGCGTCCATCGCCAGCGCACGGGCCAGGCCAACACGCTGCTGCATGCCGCCGGACAGCTCATCGGGCTTCTTGTTGCGCCATTGGGTCAGGCCCACCAGTTCGAGTTTGTCATCGACCAGCTTCCTGCGTTCCTTTTCCGGACGACCCTGCATTTCCAGACCGAAACTGATGTTCTCGCGCACCGTGAGCCAGGGCATCAGGGCGAACTTCTGGAAGACCATGGCAATGCGCTTGGTGCGCATCATTTTCAGCTCGGCCGGGGTGCAGGACGCGATGTTGATCTGCTTGCCTTCGTGCTCGACGAACAGCTTGCCGCGGCTGACGGTATTCAAACCGTTGATGCAGCGCAGCAGGCTGGATTTGCCGGAGCCGGACAGGCCCATCAGCACGCAGATTTCACCTTTTTCGATATCCAGGCTGGCCTTTTCCACGCCCACGATCTGCCCGGTCTTCTTGAGGATTTCGCTGCGGGTCAAACCTTGATCGAGCAGCTTGAGGGCTTCGCGCGGATCCTTGGTGAAGATCACGTCTACGTCTTCAAAGCGAATGATGCTCATGCGTCACCCCCTACTTTGGCGTCGGGTTGTTTGCAGATACGGTCGAGCATGATCGCCAGCAGTACGATCGCCAGGCCTGCTTCGAAGCCCAGGGCGATATCAGCCGTATTCAGTGCGTTGACCACGGGTTTGCCCAGGCCGTCGGCGCCTACCAGTGCCGCGATCACCACCATCGACAACGACAGCATGATGCACTGGGTAATGCCGGCCGCGATGCTTGGCATGGCGTGGGGCAGTTCGATCCGTGAGAGCAGTTGACGGCGCGAGCAGCCGAAGGCCTTGCCGGCGTCCATCAGTTCCTGTGGAACATCGCGAATGCCCAGGTAGGTCAGGCGGATGGGCGCGGCAATCGCGAACACCACCGTGGAGATCAGACCCGGGACCACACCCAGACCGAAGAGGGTCAGGGTAGGAATGAGGTAAACGAAGGTCGGTACGGTCTGCATCAGATCGAGTACCGGACGCATCATGGTGTAGAACATTGGCTTGTGCGCGGCGACGATGCCCAGCGGCACGCCGATGACCACGCAGACCAGGGTGGCGAACAACACCTGGGCCAGGGTTTCCATGGTTTCCTGCCAATACCCCAGGTTGAGGATCAACAGAAAGGAGGCAATGACGAAGACCGTCAGGCCCCACTTGCGCTGGATGAAGTGGGCCAGAATTGCGATCAGGCCGATCAGGACCAGCGGGTTGAACCAGGTCAGCGCAAACGTCACGCCGTGGATCATCGTTTCCAGTGTCACGGCAATTGCGTCGAAGGTGTTGGCGCCGTGTTGCGTCAACCATTCAACGAAGCCCGCGATGTACTGGCCTAGGGGTATTTTCTGATCAATCAGCATGGTAGTGAACGTCCGCATGCAAGGAAATAAACAGCCCGGGCAGGCGAGCCTGCCCGGCATAAGCGATTACTGTGCGAGCTTGGCTTTCACGGCCTCCAGGCCTGGTTTACCGTCAGTGGTGGTCACGCCAGCGAGCCAGGTATCGAGCACCTGTGGATTCTTTTTCAGCCAGGCCTTGGCGGCCGCGTCAGGCTTCATCTTGTCGTCCAGGATGTTGCCCATGAGTTCGCTTTCCATGTCGACGGTGAACTCCAGGTTTTTCAACAGCTGGCCCACGTTGCTGCATTCCTCGGCGTAACCCTTGCGGGTGTTGGTCGCCACGGTGGCAGCACCGAAATCCGGGCCGAAGAAATCATCGCCACCGGTCAGGTATTGAATCTTGAAGCGCTTGTTCATCGGGTGCGGCGCCCAGCCGAGGAAGACCACGGCGGTGTCGCGTTTCTGCGCGCGGTCGACCTGGGACAGCATCCCCGCTTCGCTGGATTCGACGACCTTGAAGCCGGCGTCCTTCAAGCCGAAGGCGTTCTTGTCGATCATGCTCTGGATCAGGCGGTTGCCGTCGTTGCCAGGCTCGATGCCGTAGATCTTGCCATCGAGTTCTTTCTTGAATTTGGCGATGTCGGCGAAGTCATGCAGCCCCTTGTCGTACAGGGCTTGTGGCACGGCCAGGGTGTACTTGGCGCCCTTGAGGTTGGTGCGCACGGTTTCCACGGTGCCGGCGTCGCGGTAGGCCTTGATGTCGTTTTCCATGGTCGGCATCCAGTTGCCCAGGAACACGTCCATGTTCTTGCCGTCGGCCAGGGACTTGTAGGTCACCGGCACGGAGATCATGGTGGTCTTGGTCTTGTAGCCGAGGGCGTTGAGCACGACGCTGGTGGTCGCGGTTGTTGCGGTGATGTCGGTCCAGCCGACATCGGAGAAGTTTACGGTGTTGCATTGGGCCGGTTCGGCGGCTTGCGCCAGAACCGGCAGACTAAGCATGGCGGCCAACAACAACGACGGGGAACCTTTCATGGATGGACTCCTTGGTGTTTTTTTTGGCAGTGTTCCGACTGGACCACCGCACTTATAGGTTGCGGTTGGATGGCGTTTTGGAGACAGCTCTACCACGGCGCCTTGCAATCGAGTCGATATGATCATGTACCAGTGAAAATCTGACGCCTACAGGGAGAGTCGTAACCAGTACAGGGATGGTCGCATCCAGTGTCAGTGACGTCGTTTACAGATTTTTTCAGCCCGATTTCCCCCTGCACGACACAAAAAAACGGCGAAAACATGGCGTAAAACGCACACGGCGTAACTGAGCATGAGTGCGTCGGTGTGAGACGTCGAACGACCTGACAAAAGGCTGATGATGCGGCCATCTCGGCGGATTGCAGCTTGAGCGTAGCAGCTCCGCCACCGGGCGTTTTTGCGCCTGGCGTTGGCTTATCCAGGAGTTCGGCAAGTCATGGCTATCAGTGTTTTCGACCTGTTCAAAATCGGCATCGGCCCATCGAGTTCGCACACCGTGGGGCCGATGCGGGCGGCGGCGCTGTTCGTGCAGGATGTGCGTCAGCGCGGTCTGCTGGAACAGGTGCGCCGCGTCGAAGTGCAGCTTTATGGTTCGTTGTCGGCCACCGGCATCGGCCACGGCAGCGACAACGCGGTGATCATGGGCTTGATGGGCGAGTGGCCGGACGCGATCGACCCGTCGCAAATCGGCATCCGCATCGCCACCCTGCGTGAAACCGACACTCTATTGCTCGACGGTCGTTTGCCGGTGCCCTTCGTTTGGGCGCGGGACATGCGCCTGATCGATGAGAACCTGCCGTTCCACCCCAATGCCATGACCCTGGTTGCCGAAGGTGCCGATGGCGAATTGCACCGCGATACCTACTATTCGGTCGGTGGTGGTTTTGTGGTTGACGAGGCCCAGGCTTCCAGTGGTGTGGTCGATCTTGATCGCACCGAACTGCCTTACGACTTTTCCAGTGCCGCCGAACTGCTGGCGCTGTGCAAGACCCACAACCTGCGCGTCGCTGAGCTGATGATGGCCAACGAGAAGGTCTGGCGCAGCGAGGAGGAAATCCGCAGCGGTCTGATGAAACTCTGGCGCGCCATGCAGGATTGCGTCGAGCACGGCCTCAAGCACGAGGGCATCCTGCCGGGCGGCCTGAACGTACGCCGGCGTGCGGCGAAACTGCACCGCAGCCTGCAGGAGCTGAACAAGCCCAACGTCATCGGCTCGACCCTCAGTGCCATGGAGTGGGTCAACCTGTTCGCATTGGCGGTCAACGAAGAAAATGCCGCCGGCGGGCGCATGGTCACGGCGCCGACCAATGGCGCGGCGGGGATCATTCCGGCGGTGTTGCACTACTTCATGAAGTTCAGCGAGGACGTGACCGACGCCAATGTCGTCGATTACCTGCTCGGTGCGGCGGCGGTGGGGATTCTGTGCAAGAAAAATGCGTCGATCTCCGGTGCCGAAGTCGGTTGCCAGGGCGAAGTGGGTTCGGCCTGCGCCATGGCGGCGGCGGGGCTGGCGGAGATCTTGGGGGCCACGCCGGAGCAGCTGTGCAACGCGGCGGAGATTGGCCTGGAACACAACCTCGGTTTGACCTGCGATCCGGTGGGTGGTCTGGTGCAGGTGCCGTGTATTGAACGCAACGCGATTGCGGCGGTGAAGGCGATCAACGCGGCGCAGATGGCGTTGCGCGGTGATGGTCAGCACTTTATCTCGCTGGATCGGGTGATTCGCACGATGCGCGATACCGGCGCCGATATGCATGACAAATATAAAGAGACATCGCGGGGTGGGTTGGCGGTGAGTGCGGTGGAGTGTTGAGACCGCATTGGCCCTATCGCCAGCAGGCTGGCTCCCACAATAGATGTGTATCGATCACAAAACCTGTGGGAGCCAGCCTGCTGGCGATAGAGCCAGACCAGTCAAAACTGCGCGCTAATTGAACACCCGCAACGAAACGCGCCACCTTTTAGCGCGTCGCTTACAGATAAATGGCCTGGCTACCCATCAGGTACTATTCGGGCTCTGACCATTCGTCATCCTGTGCCTGCGGTGACACTCTTTGCGGTTGCCCCGCAGCCCTGTTCCCACAAGTGCTACCGATTTGCTCACACACCTCGGAACAGGGCACTTGCCATCATTGACAGCACTTATAACCCCTACTCGCCGCGGGTCTTATATAGACACGCCGCGACGTCGTTTTCAGGAGTTATTGAATGTCCATTCAACTTTAGGCATGGCAATTGCTCTGTCATTACAAAGCCCGTCTCCCACGCGAGATCGATGGCAATAACAAGAGCCTCCGCCTGAGGCCATCACCCGATTTGTGTGAGGAGATATCGCGATGACGTCGTTCAACTCCGGGGCCCAACCCCAGAACCGTGCGCCTCAATCCATCGGCTTTCTGCTGCTGGACAATTTCACGCTGATTTCCCTGGCGTCCGCAGTTGAACCGCTGCGCATGGCCAATCAGTTGTCCGGACGCGAGCTGTATCGCTGGACGACCCTCACTGTCGATGGTGGCCAGGTCTGGGCCAGTGACGGTCTGCAAATCACCCCCGACGCCTCCATGCACAAGGCACCGCCCCTGGACACCGTGATTGTCTGCGGTGGTATCGGTATTCAGCGCACGGTTACCCGCGAGCACGTGTCATGGCTGCAGAGCCAGGCGCGCCAGTCCCGTCGCCTCGGCGCGGTCTGCACCGGCAGCTGGGCCCTGGCCTGCGCCGGCCTGCTGGACGGTTTCGATTGCAGCGTGCACTGGGAATGCCTGGCAGCGATGCAGGAAGCCTTTCCGCGCGTGGCCATGAGCACTCGCCTGTTCACCCTCGACCGTAACCGCTTCACCAGCTCCGGCGGCACCGCGCCGCTGGACATGATGCTGCACCTGATCAGCCGCGATCACGGCCGTGAACTGTCCGCCGCTATCTCGGAAATGTTCGTCTACGAGCGTATCCGCAACGAACAGGATCACCAGCGCGTGCCGCTCAAGCACATGCTTGGCACCAACCAGCCGAAGTTGCAGGAAATCGTCGCGCTGATGGAGGCCAACCTCGAAGAGCCGATCGACCTCGACGAGCTGGCGGTGTACGTCGCCGTGTCCCGTCGGCAGCTCGAGCGGCTGTTCCAGAAGTACCTGCACTGCTCGCCGTCGCGCTACTACCTCAAGCTGCGCCTGATTCGTGCGCGGCAGTTGCTCAAGCAGACGCCGATGTCGATCATCGAAGTGGCATCGGTGTGTGGCTTCGTCTCCACGCCGCACTTCTCCAAGTGCTACCGCGAATACTTCGGCATTCCACCGCGTGACGAGCGCGTAGGCTCCAATACCACCCAGCAAGTGGCGATGATGCCGCTGCCGCAAGCCCTGGTGCTGTCGCCGCTGTCGGGGCCGTTGTCGGCGCTGAGCCAGGCGCGCAATGAGTCGACGTTTGCCAGCGTAAGGCTCTGAACCCAAAGGCTCTTGTGGCGGGCTCTTGTGGCGAGCTCTTGTGGCGAGGGAGCTTGCTCCCGCCGGGCTGCGAAGCAGCCCCTTGACCGGCGAATGGTTTTTTCAGAAAAAACGCATTCGCCTTTTTTGCGACCGCTTCGCGCTCGAGCGGAAGCAAGCTCCCTCGCCACAGGGTATTTGCAAGGGCGTTTCAGCGGGTAACGTGGCTCTGTTGGTACTCGGCCAACGCCGGCAACAACTGCTTGTCGATTGCCTGGCGCACGGCTGGCAGGATGGTCGCGCTGCTGGTGTACATCTGCTTGACCATGGTGCGCAGCACGATGGCCCTTTCGTTGTTCAAACCCCGTACCGCGCATTCGCAGGCCTGCTCGGCGGTGGAGCCGTTGGGCACTTGAAAGCCTAATGCCTTGAGCTGGCCCAACAGGTCTTCCTGGTCTATCAAATCGGCGTGCATCATGGTGCAAGTCCTTCTTCTGGGATCGGGGTCGTGCCTCGATTCTGGTAGTGGGCGACAGTGGCGGCAAGGGCGATTTGTCGCGATGTCAGCATTGACTATGAACAGGTCGCTTTCGGGCAACTTGCCGGCGAGGGGAGTCGGCACACTGGACTCAGCTCGCTTCACGACGGTTTGGTCACCCTCGCATGGCAGCTCCTCAACAGTACCCTCTGCCTCGATCCTGTCACGGCTTGATCGGGGCTTTTTTTGTCTGTGAATCCTGGGGTTTTGTGTTGCCTGGGCGGGCGCCTTCGCGAGCAAGCCCGCTCCCACAGGAGGAACACGATCCAAATGTGGGAGCGGGCTTGCTCGCGAAGAACGATGACGCGGTCTAGCGTTGCAACACCAGAATGCGCGACAACAACTCATCCCGGTCCACATAGCAGCCCTGGAAATGCCGCGCGCCTGTAGCGGGGTCAAACGCATTGCGCGCATGCAGCGTCCGGCGATTGTCGAAGCACCAGAGTTCGCCCGGGTTGAGCCGCTGCACCACGCGAAAGCGATCCTCGCGGGTCATGGCGATGAAGCGGCGATAGGCACGATAGAGCTTGGGCATGTCTTCCACCGAGGCGTCGAACGGGCCGCGCAAAAAGTTCGCCATGCGGATTTCCGACACCTGCCCCAGATTGTCCAGAGCAATGATCGGCGCCAGGCAGCGGTAGTCGCTGTGGCGGTCCTTGTTGCGAAACTCCACGGGGATCTCGCACAGGCTTTTGAAGGCCTGCGGATCTTCCCGGCGCAGGGCGTCGGCGATGGCGAAACCGTCGACGAAAATACTTTCGCCACCCTCGGCCTCGTTGACCAGGCAATGCAAAAACTGCAGCCCCGGTTGCAACTCGCGGGTCGGCAAATCGCTGTGCAGCGGCAGGTTGAAAGCGGTGTAGGCGTTGCTGTCCGCATCGGCCTTGGATTGCACATTGAACAGCACGCCGAAATTGCTCTCGCGGATGAACGAAATACGTTGGGCAATCAGCTTCAGCGAGCCGGGCTCGGTGGGCACGCCACGGACCTGGGTCAGGCCGGTATCGCGCACCGCCAGCAGCCATTGCAGCAGGGCCTCGTGATCGTTCATCAAGGCCTGATACTCGAACACCGGCAGCGTCAGGTCGCTGTGCCATAGCCGGGATTTGGGCTTGCCGGCCAGGCGCTCGGCGCGAGACTCATCGTCGTAGGCGTGAGCCCGCAGCCAGCCCGGATCGAAGCGGCTCAGATGACCGTCCTGCCATTCCACCCGCAGGCAACCTTCAGCATCGATGGCGGTATCGCCGGGCATCAGGTTCTGCGGCACATCGACAATTTCCAGCACCTGCTCGCGGGTCACGCTATAGACGCATTGCGGGCACGGGCAGTTGTCCCGCAGCCATTGATGATGGAAGGGGCTGACACGTTGATCGGCCCACTTCACCAACACACGATCGGCCATCGCCTGCACGCCTGTCAGCGCGCTGATCAACGGATAAGTACGGAAGTCGGCAAAAGCGGCGGCGGTGTTCATGCAATCTCCTTGTTATTTTTTTGCGGGCAGTGCGATCACTCGGCCAATGTACTCGGGCGCAGGCAGGTCGGTCTGCTCGGCAACGATGGCCTGCAGCTTGCCCAGGGTCACTTCGCTGAACGGCGTGGAGCGGGGGCCGGCGAGGTCGACGTGCAACAGCATCTGCTCGTTGCCCGCCAGTTCCGTGTCGTCACCGACCCGATGCAGGCTGTGGTAGAGGTGCAGGCGTTTGCTGTCGTGGCCGATGATCTGGGTGCGCACTTCGACATCGGCATCGAGCTTCACTTCGTGCAGGTAGTTGAGGTGCAGCTCCAGGGTGAACAGCGAGTTGCCGCTGGCTTCGCGGTTGTTGCTGTCCATGCCCAGGCGATCCATCAGGGCGTCGGTGGCATAACTGAAGATCAGCAGGTAGAACGCGTCACGCAGGTGGCCGTTGTAGTCGACCCAGTCGGGGATGATGCGGGTTTGGTAGGTGGTGAGGGTGGGCATGATTACTTTTCCAACGTTGATGGTGTCTGCACTGCCGCTTTCGCCAGCAGGCTGGCTCCCACCCTGGAATGCATTTCCCTGTGGGAGCCAGCCTGCTGGCGATGGGGCCGGTCCGGCTGATCGATTACTCGCTGAAGGTCATCCCATGCTTCTCTTTGGTGGTTTTCACCGCTTCCAGCACCGCCAGCAGGCAGTCATCACGATAGCGCTCCAGCGCCGAGATGCTGTGTGCGCCCAGTTGATCGCTGGTGCCGTCGACCACGTCGTCGATCAGTTTGTCGGTCAGTTCCGGTGCCGGCAGGTAGGTCCACGGCAGTTGCAGGGCCGGGCCGAACTGGGCCATGAAGTGGCGCATGCCGGCATCGCCTCCCGCCAGGGTGTAGGTCAGGAACGTGCCCATGAACGACCAGCGCAGGCCCGCGCCAAAGCGGATGGCGTCGTCGATTTCACCGGTGGTCGCCACACCGTCGTTGACCAGGTGCAGCGCCTCGCGCCACAGCGCTTCGAGCAGGCGGTCGGCGATGAATCCCGGCACTTCCTTGCGCACGTGCAGGGGGCGCATGCCCAGGGATTCGTAGACTTTCATGGCGGCCTGAACGGCTTCAGGGGCGGTGTTCTTGCCGCCGACCACTTCCACCAGGGGCAGCAGGTAAACCGGGTTGAACGGGTGACCGACCACGCAGCGCTCCGGGTGGGTGGCGCTCTCGTAGAATTCGCTCGGCAGCAGGCCGGAAGTGCTGGAGCCGATCAGGGCGTTGGGCTTGGCGGCGGCGCTGATTTTGCTGTGCAGTTCCAATTTCAGCTCCAGACGCTCGGGAGCGCTTTCCTGGATGAAGTCGGCATCGCGTACGCATTCTTCGATGGTCGCGACAAAGCGCAGGCGATCCTGGGATGCACCCGGCGCCAGGCCTTGTTTCTCCAGCGCGCCCCAGGATTTGGCCACACGATTGCGCAACGCCGCCTCAGCGCCGGGCGCCGGGTCCCAGGCCACCACATCCAGGCCATGGGCGAGGGCGCGGGAGACCCAGCCGCTGCCGATGACACCGCTGCCCAGGGCGGCGAAGGTTTTGATTTCGGTGATAAAGCTCATAGCGACTTCCTGAAAAATTCGTTGATCGGTTGCGGGCGAGGGCAATTGTGGTGAGGGGATTTATCCCCGCTCGGCTGCGAAGCAGTCGCAAATCCGGTAAATGCGTTTCAACTGAAATCGTGGTCACCGGTTTTGGTGCCGCTTCGCAGCACAGCGGGGATAAATCCCCTCACCACAAAAGCCCACACCCACAAGGATTAAGGTGTGTTTGATTACCCGCGCTGGGTCAGGCCCATTTTCTTGCGGCCTTCCGCCGGCGTGAGCACGCGGGCGCCGAGGCGGCTGAGGATTTCGCTGGCGCGTTCGACCAGTTGGCCGTTGGTGGCCAGAACGCCCTTGTCCAGCCACAGGTTGTCCTCCAGGCCGACCCGCACGTTGCCGCCCAGCAGCACCGCTTGCGCCGCCATCGGCATCTGCATGCGACCGATGCCGAAACCGGCCCAGACCGCGTCAGCCGGCAGGTTGTCGACCATGGCCTTCATGGTGGTGGTGTCCGCCGGCGCGCCCCACGGGATGCCCAGGCACAACTGGAACAGCGGGTTGTCGAGCAGGCCTTCCTTGATCATCTGTTTGGCGAACCACAGGTGGCCGGTGTCGAAGATTTCCAGCTCGGCCTTCACGCCAAGCTCTTGAATTCGTTTGGCGCCAGCACGCAGTTGCGCCGGGGTGGAGACGTAAATGGTGTCGCCATCGCCGAAGTTCAGGGTGCCGCAATCGAGGGTGCAGATCTCCGGCAACAGTTCTTCGACGTGGGCCAGGCGGGTCAGGGGACCGACCAGATCAGTGTTGGGGCCGAACTCCATCGGATTCTCGCCGGCGCCGATTTCCAGGTCGCCACCCATGCCGGCGGTGAGGTTGACGATGATGTCGACGTCGGCTTCGCGGATGCGCTCCATCACTTCGCGGTACAGCGCCACGTCACGGCTGAACTTGCCGGTTTGCGGGTCGCGAACGTGGCAGTGGACCACGGTGGCACCGGCCTTGGCGGCTTCCACGGCGGCGGCCGCGATTTGTTTCGGGGTGACCGGCACGTGTGGGCTCTTGGCGGTCGTGTCGCCAGCACCGGTGAGTGCGCAGGTGATGATGACGTCGTGATTCATGGGGCGGTTTCCTTCAGGCGTGGTGGTGCCGTTCGCAGCCCTTTTGGGCTGCGAGTCGGTGGTTCAGAACAGGGTTATTTGCTGGTCAGTTGCAGGTTTTCAGCGGCCGGCTTGCCGTCGAAGGTGGTCACGCCGTCAAGCCAGCGCTTTTTGTCTTCGGGGTGATCTTTCAGCCATTGCTTGGCCGATTCGAAGGCGTCCTTGTGATCCAGCAGCGGCTGCATCATTCGGCTCTCGTCTTCGGCGGTGAAGGTCAGGTTGCTCAGCAGGCGACCGATGTTCGGGCATTGTTCGGCGTATTTCGGCGCAGTCACCGTCCAGACGGTGGCCATGCCTTCGTTCGGGCCAAGGGCGTCGTCGCTGCCGGTGAGGTAGGTCATTTTGATGTTGACGTTCATCGGGTGCGGCGCCCAGCCGAAAAACACCACGGCTTCGTTGCGGCGCACCGCGCGATCCACGGCGGCGAGCATGCCGGCTTCGCTGGACTCGACCAGCTGGAATTTGCCCAGGCCGAACTGGTTCTTGGTGATCATCGCCTTGATCTGGGTGTTGGCGCCCGAGCCTGGCTCGATGCCGTAGATCTTGCCGCCCAGTTCTTTTTCGAACTTGGCGATGTCGGCGAAGGTTTTCAGGCCCTTGTCATAGAGATAGGTGGGCACGGCGAGGGTGGCACGGGCGTCCTTGAGGCTCGGCGCTTGCAGCACCTTGACCTGGTTGGCGTCGACGAACGGGGTGATGGTCTGGGTCATCAGCGGGTTCCAGTACCCCAGGAACAGGTCCAGGCGCTGATCGCGAATCCCGGCGAAGATGATCTGCTGGGAAGCGCTGGTTTGTTTGGTGCTGTAGCCGAGGCCGTCGAGCAATACCTGGGTCATTGCACTGGTAGCGATCACGTCGGTCCAGTTCACCACACCCATGCGCACATTCTGGCAAGAGGCGGGTTCGGCGGCCATGACGCTTGCGCTCAGCAAAGCGGTACCACTGAGTGCAAGAACACAGCTGCTGATCAGTCGTTTCATTCTCAGGTTCCTCGGCAGTTTCGTTATTGTGGGTCCGGTCGTCTTTGTGCGCCGGTGATGTCACGTTACGCAGCAATTGCGCCATCAAAGCGCACTACGGCGACCAGCACTTGCACTGCAGCGACCTGCCCCCTTGAATGGCACTGGCAACTGGCGTATCAACGTCTTCACGCTGCCCGACCTCTCGCTCCTGCCCATCGAGTGCGCGCCATGTCTCAGGATTTCTATTTCTTGTTGCTGCCGGGTTTCTCGGCCATCGGATTCATCTCGGCCATCGAGCCGTTGCGGGTTGCCAATCGTTTTCGCGGCGAGCTCTATCGCTGGCATGTATTGAGTGCCGATGGTGGGGCGGTGCTGGCCAGCAACGGCATGTCGGTCAACGCCGACGCGGCGCTGGAGCCGTTGAAAAAAGGCGCGACCCTGCTGGTGGTTGCCGGCTTCGAGCCGCTGAAGTTCGCCACCCCCGCCGTGGAGCACTGGCTGCGGCGCCTGGACAACGAAGGGGTGACCCTCGGGGCCATCGATACCGGCAGCTTCGTGCTGGCCGAGGCCGGCCTGCTCGACGGCCATCGCCTGACCCTGCACTGGGAAGCCATCGATGCCTTCAAGGAGTCTTATCCACAGCTCAGCGTGACCCAGGAGCTGTTCGAGATCGACCGTCGGCGCATCACCTCAGCCGGGGGGACCGCGTCCATCGATTTGATGCTCGATCTGATCGCCCAGGCCCATGGCCCGGAGCTGGCGATCCAGGTCAGCGAACAGTTCGTGCTCGGTCGCATCCGCCCGCGCAAAGACCACCAACGCATGGAAGTCGCCACGCGTTACGGCATCAGCAACAAGAAACTGGTGCAGGTGATCGGTGAGATGGAGCAACACAGCGAACCACCGCTGAGCACACTGGAACTGGCGGAATCGATCAAAGTGACGCGCCGGCAACTGGAGCGCCTGTTCCGCTTGCACCTGAACGACACGCCGAGCAATTTCTATCTGCGATTAAGGCTGGAGAAGGCGCGGCAGTTGTTGCGCCAGACCGATATGAGTGTGTTGGAAGTGAGCATTGCCTGCGGCTTTGAGTCGCCTTCGTATTTCACCCGCAGTTATCGGGCGAAGTACGAACGCTGCCCGCGAGAAGACCGGCGTACCGCAAAAGCATGAACATCTGATATCACCTGTGGGAGCCAGCCTGCTGGCGATGACGGTGTATCAAGCAACAATTTTGTTGATGGATACTCCCTCATCGCCAGCAGGCTGGCTCCCACATTTGAACTGCATCATCTGAAGAAAGGGCTACTTCTTCATCAACGCCGAACACGCCGCCTTGTAGGCTTCATGCTGATACTTGTTCAGCGTCTGCGGCAGCTCGAACCCATGCTTCTTGGCCTGCGCATTGATCGTCTGCGGCGACAACAGCGTCACCTCGCAATTGTCCAGCAACTGCAAAACCCCCTCGATCTTGAACGTGGTCGGCCCGCCGGCGAATTCGCCTTTCTTGCTGCGTTTCTTGATTGCAATCCGATCAATCGAATTCTCCCGCACGAACGAGGCAACCTGAGCGGCAAACACCTTGACGTTCGCGGCCTCGTCGTCATCGTCCAGGGCGATTTTCTTGGTCGCCAGCGCCACATGGCTCAACGCCTGACCCTCGAGGCTGGCCACAGCGATGATCGCTTCGCTGCCCTTGATTTCGATGCCGCAGATTTTCATGGTCAATCCCTTTACTGGCTGATGGCGTGCAGCTTACAGCTCAAGTTGACTGGCGGTGATGCCAAACGCCGCGGCAATTTTCTCGCGGGTGGCTTTGCGCGGTTTTGGGATGGTTTCCTGTTCGGCATATGCGAGTGGGGAGATGCCCATGCGTTCTGCCACTTCCTCCTGGGTAAGGTCCAAATGTTCACGCCAGGCGCGCACAGGAAGCGCTCCATCGACAATCAGGGTTACAACTTCGTGCGGGATCATCATCTTTTCCATCCTTTGTGATCACTCCTGCCCAATCGACTCCAAAAACTCCGACCGTTCGTCACTGATCCGGGCCACGCAATCATTTTGCGCGATGGTGAAGGCTTTGCTGCCGGCGGTGGTGGGGAAGGCTTCGACGGCGCAGTCGGCGTCGCGGGTTTTCAGCCATTGCTGTTGGGAGGTTTTGATTTTGGCGGTGATGTCGGCCAATTGCGTCGGGTTCTTGCCGTAGAGCGACTGCATGCGCTCGTTCAGGCTCTTGAGGTTTTCGTTCAGCAGATCTTCGGCGGTGGTTTTGCTGAAGGCCGAGCATTCCAGGGTCTGGATGTCGTTTTCGACTTTGTCGCAAGGGTTGTCGTCAGCTTCTTCTGCTGCGTGTACGCCGGTCGCAATCAATACCAAAGCCAGGAGGATGGATTTCATTCAGGTCGCCGCTCTTGTCCAGTGAAGCATCAAGTGATGCGACGAATTCTGGCCCAAGCGGGCGGGCTTGAACAGGTCGCGAATCGTGCCTGTCGGCGACCCTTTGTCGCGGATTGACGCTTTCGGCAATTCCCCTGTCGTTTTTGCACCCGGCTGCCAAGGCACCGAGGCATATGCTGGCCCCAAAGCGCCGGCAGACGATTCGGCGCATGAATCGCTAATAAGGGGACAGCCTGATGAGCCCAGCCGAATTGCACGCCGACAGCATCGTTATCGACGGGCTGATCATTGCCAAGTGGAACCGCGAGCTGTTTGAAGACATGCGCAAGGGCGGCCTGACCGCCGCCAACTGCACCGTGTCGGTATGGGAAGGCTTCCAGGCCACCGTCAACAACATCGCCGCCAGCCAGAAACTGATCCGCGAGAACAGCGACCTGGTGATTCCGGTGCGTACCACCGCCGACATCCGCAAGGCCAAGGAGCAGGGCAAGACCGGCATCCTGTTCGGCTTCCAGAACGCCCACGCTTTTGAAGACCAGATCGGCTATGTCGAGGTGTTCAAACAGCTGGGCGTGGGTATCGTGCAGATGTGCTACAACACCCAGAACCTGGTGGGCACTGGCTGCTACGAGCGCGATGGCGGCCTGTCGGGCTTCGGTCGCGAGATCGTCGCCGAGATGAACCGCGTTGGCGTGATGTGCGACCTGTCCCATGTCGGCTCCAAGACATCCGAAGAAGTCATCCTCGAATCGAAGAAACCGGTGTGCTACTCCCACTGCCTGCCGTCGGGGCTGAAGATTCACCCGCGCAACAAGTCCGATGAAGAACTCAAGTTTATCGCTGACCACGGCGGTTTCGTCGGCGTGACCATGTTCGCGCCGTTCCTGGCCAAGGGCATCGATTCGACCATCGACGACTACGCCGAAGCCATCGAATACACCATGAACATCGTCGGCGAAGACGCCATCGGCATCGGCACCGACTTCACCCAGGGTCATGGCCAGGACTTCTTCGAATACCTGACCCACGACAAGGGCTACGCCCGCCGCCTGACCAGCTTCGGCAAGATCATCAACCCGCTGGGCATCCGCACCGTCGGCGAATTCCCGAACCTGACCGAGACGCTGCTCAAGCGCGGCCATTCCGAGCGCGTGGTGCGCAAGATCATGGGCGAGAACTGGGTCAACGTCCTCAAGGACGTCTGGGGCGAGTAAGCCGCACCTCTGAATCCTTTCCCCCGGCCGACCGCGCCGGGGGCAACACCAAAATTTTTCTGGAGTTAAGTTTCCATGGCCAAGATCGCCCCGCAATTGCCTATCGAAGTCGACAGCGAGACCGGTGTCTGGACCTCCGACGCCCTGCCGATGCTGTACGTGCCGCGTCATTTCTTCGTCAACAACCACATGGGCATCGAGGAAGTGCTGGGCGCCGACGCCTATGCCGAGATCCTCTACAAGGCCGGCTACAAGTCCGCCTGGCACTGGTGTGAAAAAGAAGCCGAATGCCACGGCCTGGAAGGCGTCGCGGTGTTCGAGCACTACATGAAGCGCCTGTCGCAGCGCGGCTGGGGCCTGTTCAAGATCCAGGACATCGACCTGGATAAAGGCACCTGCAGCGTCAAGCTCGAGCACTCGGCGTTCGTCTACGTCTACGGCAAGGTCGGGCGCAAGGTCGACTACATGTTCACCGGCTGGTTTGCCGGCGCGATGGACCAGATCCTCGCCGCCCGCGGCAGCAAGATCCGCACCGTTGCCGAACAAGTCTACGGTGGCTCCGAAGAAGGCCACGACGACGGTTTGTTCACCGTCAAGCCGTTGTAAGTCGAGGAACCCGCCATGGCTTTCGAAGCAATGTTCCAGCCGATCCAGATCGGCAAACTGACCATCCGTAACCGCGTGCTCAGCACCGCGCACGCCGAGGTCTACGCGACCGACGGCGGCATGACCACCGACCGGTACGTCAAGTATTACGAAGAGAAGGCCAAGGGCGGGATCGGCCTGGCGATCTGCGGCGGTTCGTCGGTGGTCGCCATCGACAGCCCGCAGGAATGGTGGAGCTCGGTCAACCTGTCCACCGACCGCATCATCCCGCACTTCCAGAATCTGGCCGACGCCATGCACAAGCACGGCGCCAAGATCATGATCCAGATTACTCACATGGGCCGTCGCTCCCGTTGGGACGGTTTCAACTGGCCGACGCTGATGTCGCCGTCCGGCGTGCGTGAGCCCGTGCACCGCGCGACTTGCAAAACCATCGAGCCGGAAGAGATCTGGCGGGTGATCGGCAACTACGCCCAGGCGGCCCGTCGCGCCAAGGCCGGCGGCCTGGACGGCGTCGAGCTGTCGGCGGTGCACCAGCACATGATCGACCAGTTCTGGAGCCCGCGGGTCAACAAGCGCACCGACGAATGGGGCGGCACCTTCGAAGGCCGCATGAAGTTCGGCCTGGAAGTCTTGAAAGCCGTGCGCGCCGAAGTCGGTGACGATTTCTGCGTGGGCATGCGCATCTGTGGTGACGAGTTCCACCCCGATGGCCTGTCCCACGAGGACATGAAGCAGATCGCCAAGTATTACGACGACACCGGCATGCTCGATTTCATCGGTGTCGTGGGTTCGGGTTGCGATACTCACAACACCCTGGCCAACGTGATTCCGAACATGAGCTACCCGCCGGAGCCGTTCCTGCACCTGGCCGCCGGGATCAAGGAAGTGGTCAAGGTTCCGGTGCTGCACGCGCAGAACATCAAGGACCCGAACCAGGCCACCCGGATTCTGGAAGGCGGCTACGTCGACATGGTCGGCATGACCCGCGCGCACATTGCCGACCCGCACCTGATCGCCAAGATCAAGATGGGCCAGATCGACCAGATCAAGCAGTGCGTGGGCGCCAACTACTGCATCGACCGTCAGTACCAGGGCCTGGATGTGCTGTGCATCCAGAACGCCGCGACCTCCCGTGAATACATGGGTTTGCCGCACATCATCGAAAAAACCACCGGCGTCAAACGCAAGGTGGTGGTGGTCGGCGCCGGTCCTGCGGGGATGGAAGCGGCCCGTGTCGCTGCCGAGCGTGGCCACGACGTGACCCTGTTCGAGAAGAAGGAATTCATCGGCGGGCAGATCACCACTGCCTCGAAAGCGCCGCAGCGCGACCAGATCGCCGGTATCACCCGCTGGTATCAACTGGAACTGGCGCGCCTGAAAGTCGACCTGCGCCTGGGCACGGCAGCCGACGCACCGACCATCATGGACCTGCGTCCGGATGTGGTGGTGCTGGCGGTGGGCGGTCATCCGTTCATCGAGCAGAACGAACACTGGGGCGCGGCCGAAGGCCTGGTGGTCAGCAGTTGGGACATCCTCGACGGCAAGGTCGCACCCGGCAAGAACGTGCTGGTGTACGACACCATTTGCGAATTCACCGGCATGTCCACCGCCGACTTCATTGCCGACAAAGGCAGCCAGGTCGAGATTGTCACCGACGACATCAAGCCCGGCGTGGCGATCGGCGGTACGTCGTTCCCGACTTACTACCGCAGCATGTACCCCAAAGAAGTGATCATGACCGGCGACATGATGCTGGAAAAGGTCTACCGCGAAGGCGACAAGCTGGTGGCGGTGCTGGAAAACGAATACACCGGTGCCAAAGAGGAGCGGGTGGTGGATCAGGTGGTGGTGGAAAACGGCGTGCGTCCGGACGAAGCCATCTACTACGCGCTCAAGGAAGGTTCGCGCAACAAGGGCCAGATCGACGTCGAAGCCCTGTTCGCGATCAAGCCTCAGCCATGCCTGGAACAGAGCGGTGACGGCTACCTGCTGTTCCGCATCGGTGACTGCGTGGCCCAGCGTAACGTGCATGCGGCGATCTATGACGCCCTGAGGCTGTGCAAGGATTTCTAAGAGCTTGTGGATAACCCTGTGGGAGCGGGCTTGCTCGCGAATGCATTCTGTCAGTCACCGCTGAATTGACTGGTATACCGCTTTCGCGAGCAAGCCCGCTCCCACAGGAACCGAGCAAGACATCTCGACCTGCGAGACCCCGAGGTCTTTGGGAGCAACACCTATGTTGAACACCCTTCTTCCAATCCTGTTGTTCGCAGCCCTGGCCCTTGCGGTGCTGGGCGCGTTGCGGCGGGTGGCCATGTGGCGTCGGGGCCGGGCCTCGAAGGTCGACCTGATCGGCGGCCTGTTCGCCATGCCCAAGCGCTATATGGTCGACTTGCACCATGTAGTCGCGCGAGACAAATACATCGCCAACACCCACGTGGCCACGGCTGGTGGCGCGGTGGCGTCCATCGTGTTGGCGATTCTGGTGCACGGTTTCGGCCTGCATAATCGCATCCTCGGTTACGCCCTGCTGCTGATGTCGGCGGTGATGTTCGTCGGCGCGATCTTCGTTTACCTGCGTCGGCGCAACCCGCCTGCGCGCCTGTCGAAAGGCCCGTGGATGCGCCTGCCGAAAAGCCTGCTGGCGTTCTCGGCGTCGTTCTTCCTGGTGACGTTGCCGGTGGCCGGGATCCTGCCGGAGAACTTCGGTGGCTGGCTGCTGGCGGTGATCCTCGGCATCGGTGTGCTGTGGGGCGTGTCGGAGCTGTTCTTTGGCATGACCTGGGGCGGGCCGATGAAACACGCCTTCGCCGGTGCCCTGCACCTGGCCTGGCACCGTCGCGCCGAACGCTTTGGCGGCGGTCGTTCCACCGGTTTGAAACCTTTGGACCTGAGCGATCCGGCTGTGCCCCTGGGCGTGGAAAAGCCGAAGGATTTCACCTGGAACCAACTGCTCGGTTTCGACGCCTGCGTGCAGTGCGGTAAATGCGAAGCCGCGTGCCCGGCGTTCGCCGCCGGCCAGCCGTTGAACCCGAAAAAACTGATTCAGGACATGGTCGTCGGCCTGGCCGGTGGTACCGATGCCAAGTTCGCCGGCAGCCCGTATCCGGGCAAACCGATCGGCGAACACGCCGGCAATCCGCACCAGCCGATCGTCAACGGTCTGGTGGATGCCGAGACCCTGTGGTCATGCACCACCTGCCGTGCCTGTGTCGAGGAGTGCCCGATGATGATCGAGCACGTCGATGCCATCGTCGACATGCGTCGTCACCTGACCCTTGAAAAAGGCGCGACCCCGAACAAGGGTGCCGAAGTCCTGGAAAACCTGATCGCCACCGACAACCCGGGCGGCTTCGCGCCGGGCGGGCGGATGAACTGGGCGGCGGACCTGAACCTCAACCTGATGAGCGAGAAGAAGAACGTCGACGTGCTGTTCTGGGTCGGCGACGGTGCCTTCGACATGCGTAATCAGCGCACCCTGCGTGCCTTCGTCAAAGTGCTGAAAGCGGCCAAGGTCGATTTCGCGGTGCTGGGTCTCGAAGAGCGCGACAGCGGTGACGTGGCGCGACGACTGGGCGACGAAGCCACTTTCCAGTTGCTGGCCAAGCGCAACATCCAGACCCTGGCCAAGTACAGCTTCAACCGCATCGTCACCTGCGACCCGCACAGCTTCCACGTGCTGAAAAACGAATACGGCGCCTTCGACGGCAACTACCTGGTGCAGCACCACAGCACCTACATGGCAGAGATCATTGGCGCCGGCGCACTCAACCTCGGCCAGCACAAAGGCGACAGCGTGACCTATCACGACCCGTGCTACCTGGGTCGCTACAACGGCGAATACGAGGCCCCGCGCGAGGTATTGCGTGCCCTGGGCATCGAAGTGAAAGAAATGCAACGCTCCGGCTTCCGATCGCGCTGCTGCGGCGGTGGCGGCGGCGCGCCGATTACCGACATCCCGGGCAAGCAGCGCATTCCCGACATGCGCATGGAAGACATCCGCGAAACGGGTGCCGAACTGGTGGCTGTGGGTTGCCCGCAATGCACCGCGATGCTCGAAGGCGTGGTCGAACCCCGGCCGTTGATCAAGGACATTGCCGAACTGGTGGCAGATGCGCTGCTTGAGGAAGACGCGCCGAAACCTGCCACGCCGGCCAAACGCGAACCTGCGGAGGTGCACTGATGAGCGACATTATCCGCCGCGATCCCCGCGCCGAATGGATCGCCCGCAACCGCCTGCACCCGCTGCACGCGGCAATGCAACCGGCACAACACAGCTGGATGGGGCCCAACGGCATCATTCGCAAGAATCTTCACGGGGTGGGTTTCATCGGCCCCAACGGCATCAAGCGCATTGACCGCAGCGGCGCGCAACAGGGCGGGACCAGCAAGCGTTCTGCCGCCGTTGAAGTGCAGCTGCCGCTGCATCAGGTGCCGGCGCCGGCGTTCTACATCAGCGTGGTGCCGGACATGGTTGGCGGCCGCTTGAGCAGCCACGACCGCGATTTGCTGGGGCTGGCCCATCAGTTGGCTGGCAAGGACGGCGCAGTGCTGGCCGTGGTCTTCGGTGAACACAAGGAAAGCGCGTTTGCCACTGCCGGCGTCGATCGCCTGCTGGTGCTCGACGGCGAAGCGTTCAGCGGTTATGCACCGGAGCAACGGGTCCAGGGCCTGCGGGCTGTGGATAACCAATTCAACCCACGTCATTGGCTGCTGCCGGACAGCCGCACCGGAGGCGGCGAACTGGGCCGTCGCTTTGCCGCCGCCCTGGGCGAACGCCCGGCCACGCGGGTCTGGCAGGTCAAGGACGAGGCCTGTATCGGTCGCGCCGGTGCTGGGTTGCAAGACCTGGCGCGCCCGGTCGCACGGCTGATCCTGGCTGCCGTGGAATGCGCCGAACCGGTCAGCGAAACCCGTCACGAAGCCTTGCCGGTGGAGTTATCCACAGGCGTGGCGCGCAGTCTGTCGCGCATCGAGGACCTGGGCGCGGTGGCGGTGGATCCGGCGGCGATTCCCATGGCCGAAGCCGAGTTCATCTTCTCCGGCGGTAACGGGGTCAAGGACTGGGCGCTGTTCCATCAGACTGCAGCCGCCCTGGGCGCCACCGAAGGCGCATCGCGGGTGGCGGTGGACGACGGCTTCATGGCCCGCGACCGTCAGGTCGGGGCGTCCGGTACCTGGGTCACTGCGCGGGTCTACGTGGCGGTGGGGATTTCCGGGGCGATCCAGCACCTGCAAGGCATCGGTGCCTGCGACAAGGTGGTGGCGATCAACCTCGACCCGGGCTGCGACATGATCAAACGGGCCGACCTGTCGGTGATTGGCGAGAGCGCCGAGATTCTTCAAGCCTTGATCGCCGCGGTAGAGGCCTACCGCAATGACGCCAAGCGCGATGCGGCTTAAGGGAAGGAAAGGGTTATGAGCACTAAAATCATCAGCCTGGTGTCCATCGGCACCCACCCGACGTCCGGGCGGCCGCGTCGCGCGGAACAGGATGCGCGGGCGGTGGAGTTGGGTCTGCAACTGGCTGGGGATAACTTGCAGGTGCTGCATGCCGGCGATGCGGCCGAGCCTGCGTTGCGTGCTTACCTGGGCATGGGCCTGGAGCAGTTGCATGTGCTGGAACAACCGGAGGGTGCCGATGCCTTGCCGGCGCTGACCGCTTATCTGCGCGAGGCCGGGGCCCAGGTGGTGCTGACCGGTAGCCAGGCGGAAACCGGCGAAGGCTCGGGGATGTTGCCGTTCCTGCTGGCAGAGGGGCTGGGTTGGCCGCTGGTGGTCGGGTTGGCGCAGGTGGAATCCATCGAAGGCGGCTCGGCGCTGGTGTTGCAGGCGTTGCCGCGCGGTCAGCGTCGTCGCTTGAAGGTGCGCTTGCCGTTCCTGGCGACTGTGGATAACGCTGCACCCAAGCCACGGCAGAGCGCTTACGGCCCGGCCCGGCGTGGGCTGTTGCAGGCCGAAGACGTGGAAGTGGTCGATGACGAACTGCTGGCGGTTGCCACCCTGCAACCGGCCAAGCCTCGGCCCAAGCGCTTGAAGGTGATCAAGGCCAAGAGCGGTGCCGACCGGATGAAGGCCGCGACGGCCAAGGCCAGCGGCGGTGGGGGGCAGGTGCTCAAGGGCGTTACGGCGCAGGCCGGGGCTGAAGCAATCCTCAAGCTGCTGATAGAAGAAGGCGTGGTTCGCTAAAGCACGGCCACCACAAAACAAACGGTGGGAGCGGGCTTGCTCGCGAAAGCGGCGTGTCAGCCGATGTACCAGTTGTCTGACACCCTGCTTTCGCGAGCAAGCCCGCTCCCACAAGGCCCTGTTTTAACTCAAGTCCAAGAGAAAACAATGACCGTTGAATTTCGTCCGGCCACGCGCGCGGATGCGCGTGAGATTGCCCGTCTGTTCCAGATTTCATCCGAAGGCGCTTCAGATTACATCTGGAGCCAGTTGGCCGAGCCCGGCCAGGACTTGTTGGACGTCGGCGCCCAGCGTTACGCCCGTGACGATGTGGATTTTTCCTGGCAGAACTGCCTGATCGCCGAAGCGGGCGGACAGGTCATCGGCATGCTTCACAGCTATGTCATGCGTCACGATCCATTGGCAGCGCCGGTGACCGATCCGGTGTTGGCGCCCTACGCGACGATGGAAATCCCCGACACACTTTATATCTCCAGCCTGGCCCTGCATGAAGGCTGGCGCAACCAGGGGCTGGGCCGGCAGTTCCTCGCCTACGCCTACGACCGCGCCAACCAGCTCGGCCTCAATGGCCTGAGCCTGATCGATTACGCCGCCAACGCCGGTGCCCGCCGCTTCTATGAGCGCCATGGCTTCCGTATCGTCGACACCTGCCAGATCACCCCGCACCCGATGATTCGGGTCACCGGCGAAGCCTTCCTGATGTACCGGCCCTAGCGCCACCCCCTGTAGGAGCGAGCTCGCTCGCGATGGACGTCAACGATAACGCGGGCAGCCTGAAGAACCGCATTGCCAGGGTGTTTTTTCGCGGGCAAGCCACGCTCCCACAGGGTCTCGCACCAGTCATTCACCCAGACCAACGTTGAGCTACATTTCCACAGTGCGCTGGTCAGGGTGCAGCACGCTGTAAGGGAGCTTTCGCAGGTTCAGCGCTTGTTCATAAAACCTGGTTTTTATGAGTGGGTCGGCCATGAAGCCTCTAACGCTTTGCCTGCTGCTGGTGATATCGACGGGATCAACCGCCGGCAATCAACTGCATGCGGCCGATCAGGACTTCCATCAATGGCTGGCCTCGGAGCCGGGGCAAAGGGCGTCTGTGGCGCACATGCGCGAGCGCTGCGACCGCGAGCTCCAGGACGACAAAAACCTCGACTGTTCCGTATCGGTCATCGCCCGGATGTTCGAGCTCAAGGTCGCCAACCAACTGCCGGATTACTACCTGGCGATCAAGCGCCGGCATGCCCGGGCCATCGAAGCCGATCCCGAGCTGACAGGGCTGTTTTCGATGTTCGGTGATCAGTCCCTGGCCACCCTGCGGGCGACGGGTGATTTCACCCTGAAAAGAACCCGGCAGCGCGAAGTGCTGAAGCTTTTTCCGTACGCCAGCGACGGGTTCATTGCCGACGAAGTGCTGCCTTTTATCGACGTCCGTGCGGCAAACGGGCATTCGGCGCGTTTTGTCCTCGACACCGGCGCCCCGCAAACCCGGGTCAACTACGACACCGCTCGACTGATGGGCATCAAGCTGTTGAGCGACTCCCATTACGCCTACAGCACGTTTTACGGCGAAACTGAGCTGTCAGCCAGGCTTGGAGTGATCGACGCCTTGAATGTCGGCACAAGCCAATTGCGCAACGTGCTGGTATTCGTCAGCGACCGTGACAACCTGCTCGGACTCGACCTGATCAGCAAGTTGGGTCCACTGAAAATCACCCGCAAGGCCCTGGAGCTCAACCCGGCGCGCTCCGCTCGCTGCGATTCGCCGATTGTCTATACCCGCACCGACCTGAACCAGCGCCTGACCATCGACGCCAGCCTGGATAACCGCACCACCCAGGCGATCATCGACACCGGCAACGTCGATTACCTGACCTCGGCGCTGCCGGGTGAACAGGTCAATGTCGTGCAGGCGCAGCCCCCTGGCAATTCACCGCCGGGCAACGCTGACAGGCTCCGCTACCAGAGCTTCAAGGGCGTACTGAGCCTGCCGGGCCATCGTCTGCCGATCACCTACCGCTACTACCCAGGCTTCACCATCCCGCCGTCGAAGGTGCTCGGACGTTACGTGCCCTCTGTTCTACTGGGGTGGCGTGCCTTCCATGACTTTGAGCTCGACCTGGATATCGAAGCGGGCCGGTCGTGTTTCAACAAGGTTTGAACGCAATTGGTACTTTTACCCACAATCCCTGTGAGCGCTTCTGTGGATAACGTGTTCGCCCCTTGCCTGGGCCGTTGAAAACCGTGGCCTGTAGCCCTTCGCTCAAAAAACGATCAGCCTAAGCGACGGTTTTTCATGGGTTTTTCCAGCGCATAAGCCTAAGACTTGCCCCCAATCTCTGTTGGCGCTTCTGTGGATAAGATGTTCGCTTCCCGCTACAGGCGACGTAGATAAAGGGTTTCGTGAGTTTGGTTAAAAAACGAGCAATTCGGGTTTTTGCAGCGTTATTCCCCGGGTAAAGCCTTGGATTTGGCGGCTTTCAGCGGTTTTCCACAGATGCTTGAAAGTTGCCCCCAATTGCTGTTGGCGCTTCTGTGGATAAGGTGTTTGCCATCCTCTACAGGCCCCGTGTTACGGGGCTTTCATAGGTTTGATCATTAAATGATCAGACGCTGATGAAAACCTGCTTCAGGAATAAGTCACGGATTTTCTTCAGTTTCTGTGGAGAATGTTTAGCGATTTTCCACAGTTGTCCCCATTTGCTGTGGGTGGAGGTGTGGATAACTTGTTCGCGGAAGGCTGGGAGCTGCGCAGGGTATAGCGCTGAACGCAATAGATCATATTTCGTACAGTTCTGAGGGGGGCATGACGGCAATGGTTGTGACGCAGGACGCTTTCGCGAGCAAGCCCGCTCCCACAGCAGATGCGTGAACGACACGGATCCAGTGTGGGAGCGGGCTTGCTCGCGAAGCCTTTGACTTTAACCTTGGACAGGAACGCCCTTGAGGTACGGCGCAGGCTCGGCCCCCAGGTTGTTCAGCAGACGCTCGCTGTACCAATCCACGAAGTTCACCACGCCGAACTCGTAGGTCTTGGAGTACGGGCCTGGCTGGTAGGCGGTGGAGTTGATGCCGCGCTGGTTCTCTTCGGCCAGGCGACGGTCCTGGTCGTTGGTGGCATCCCAGACCTGGCGCATGCGCTCCACGTCGTAGTCCACGCCTTCGACGGCGTCCTTGTGCACGATCCACTTGGTGGTGACCATGGTTTCCTGAGCGCTGATCGGCCACACGGTGAACACGATGATGTGGTCGCCCATGCAGTGGTTCCACGAATGCGGCAGGTGCAGGATGCGCATCGAGCCCAGGTCCGGGTTCTTGATGCGGCCCATGAGTTTGGCGCAGCCCTGTTTACCGTCCATGGTCATCGACACGGTGCCCTTGAGCAGCGGCATGCGCACGATGCGGTTGCGCAGGCCGAAGCTGGCGTGGGCGTAGGGGATCTTCTCGGCTTCCCAGGCAGCGGCGGAGGCGGCGACGTGGTCCTTGAACGCCTGGTCGGCGCGGGGGTCGGTGACGTCGTCCCATTCCAGCAGGGTCTTGAGCAGTTCCGGGTGCGACGCGTTGCAGTGGTAGCACTCGCGGTTGTTTTCCAGCACCAGTTTCCAGTTGGCTTTTTCCATCAAGGTAGTTTGCACCGCCACCTTGGTGTTCTCCATGTCGTACGGTTCCATGTAGTGGTTGAGCGTCGACAGGAAGTCATCGATGGCCGGCGGGTTTTCCGCCAGGCTGATGAAGATGTAGCCGCCGGCGGTCTTTACGTTCACGGGCTTGAGGCCGTACTGCTTCATGTCGAAGTCGGCGCCCATTTCGGTGCCGGCGAACAGCAGGCGACCATCGAGCTCGTAGGTCCACTGGTGGTAGTGGCAAACCAGCTTGGCGACCTTGCCCTTGTCGCTGGTGCACAGGCGCGAGCCGCGGTGGCGGCAGACGTTGTGGAACGCGTGGACCACACCTTCGGCGCCACGGATCACGATGATCGGGTTCTTGCCCACTTGCAGCGTCAGGTAGTTGCCCTTGGCCGGGATCTCGCAGGTCATGCCGGCAATCAGCCACTCTTTCTGGAAAATCTCCTGCATGTCGATATCAAACAGGCGCTCGTCAGAGTAGAACGGTTGCGGCAGCGAGAACGTGCGCTCGCGCTCCTGCAGCATCTGGGCGGTGGCCTTGCGTGCGGGTTCCAGCGGATCGCCCAGGCTCAGGGTAGTGGTGACGTCCATCGTTTAATCCTCAAGGCCATCTGCGTGGCCGGCGAAAGTGGCTGATCAGGTGTGCTGCTAACGGTTGCTACGCAAGGTGTAAAGATCGTGTCTTGGTATGGGGCGAGTGTGGGGCCGGCGCTGGCCAGAACCTTATCCATGGGCGACATGGTGCAATCTGTTCCCGACGCGCAAGGGCCGGTCGTTGGGGGCTGGTCGCGATAAGCATGTCAATGTCGCAGATAGGTAAATGGGTGATCTGCGCTATACGCAGAATCGCCAACATGAAGGCCGACAGTCGGCCGTGGAGATCAGCATGTCCAACAACTTCCTGAACCCGGTAACCACCCAGACCTGGGCCAATGGTCGGCATATCGTCCGTTGCGTCAAAGTCATCCAGGAAACCTGGGATGTGCGCACTTTCTGCTTCATGGCGGACCAGCCGATCATGTTCTTCTTCAAGCCGGGGCAGTTCGTCACCCTGGAGTTGGAGATCGAAGGGCAGCCGATCATGCGCTCGTACACCATTTCGAGCTCGCCGTCGGTACCCTACAGCTTCTCCGTGACCATCAAGCGTGTGCCGGGCGGCAAGGTGTCCAACTGGCTGCACGACACCCTGCACGAAGGCCAGGAGCTGGCGGTGCACGGGCCGGTCGGGCTGTTCAACGCCATGGATTTCCCGAGCCCTAAAGTGCTGTACCTGAGCGGCGGCGTGGGGATCACACCGTGCATGTCCATGGCCCGCTGGTTCTACGACACCAACGGCAATGTCGACATGACGTTTGTCCACAGTGCCCGTTCGCCCAAAGACATCATCTATCACCGCGAGCTGGAGCACATGGCGTCGCGGATCGACAACTTCAGCCTGCACCTGATCTGCGAGAAGCATGGTTTGGGCGAGCCGTGGGCCGGCTATCGCGGCTACCTCAATCACAAGATGCTCGAGTTGATGGTGCCGGACTTCCTCGAACGCGAAGTGTTCTGCTGCGGGCCGACGCCTTACATGACGGCGGTCAAGCGTTTGCTGGAGAACGCCGGCTACGACATGAAGCGCTACCACGAGGAGTCTTTCGGTGCGACGCCACCGGAAGCGCGCGCCGATGCCGTGGAACATGCCGAGCAGGCGGCTGAAGCGGCGGATCTGGATGTGGCGGACCTGCATCAGGTGGAATTCACCGCCTCCGGCAAGAGCATTCGCGTGGCGCCTGGCGAAACCGTGCATGCGGCGGCGGCCAAGGCGGGTCTGCTGATCCCCAAGGCCTGCGGCATGGGCATCTGCGGCACCTGCAAGGTGTTGAAGCTGGGTGGCGAAGTGGAGATGGAGCACAACGGCGGGATCACCGAAGAAGACGAGGCCGAAGGGTACATCCTGTCGTGCTGCAGCGTGCCGAAGGGCGATGTTCGTATCGAGTTCTGATACACACCTTGATCCCTGTGGGAGCGGGCTTGCTCGCGAAGGCGGTCATTGATTCAACATTGAGGTCGACTGACACAGCGCATTCGCGAGCAAGCCCGCTCCCACAGGTTTTGCGTTTGTTCAGTCGATGAACAGGTCAGGCATTAGCGTGTCATCGCTATCGGTGTTGAACCGATAGTGATTGAATTCGGTGATGCCGCTTTCCCGTAGTACTTGCTCGTCGATCAGCAACCGCCCGGTCACGCTGCGGTTGGCACTGCTCAGAATCACGTGCGCCGCAGTGGCAATCATCGTCTGCGGCCACAGCGAGTTGACGCTGATCCCATAATTCTTGAATTCCTCGCTCATTCCCAGCGTCAGCATGCTCATGCCGGGTTTTGCCTTGCAAGGACATGCGTGCGCTCCTGATTGTCGTTATCCGAGCAGTCAATGTAGACGATGTCTTTGCGCGCCTTGAGTCATTGTGGCGAGGGAGCTTGCTCCCGCTGGGCTGCGAAGCAGGCCCAGAAAAGAAAACGCGGTCTGTCAGGCAGACCGCGTTGGCAGGTGTTGCGACGGCTGCGCCGCCGAGCGGGAGCAAGCTCCCTCGCCACGGGGAGGCGTCTCAGGCGGCCATGACTTCACGGATATCGCGGGCCAGTTCGCGCACGCGTTCTTCTTCGGTGTCCCACGAGCACATGAAGCGGGCGCCGCCGTTGCCGATGAAGGTGTAGAAGCGCCAGCCCCTGGCGGTCAAGGCGGCGATGGCCGGTTCCGACAGTTGCAGGAACACGCCGTTGGCCTGCACCGGGAACATCAGTTCCACGCCCGGAATGTCGCTGACCAGTTCAGCGAGCAGTTGCGCGCAGCGGTTGGCGTGGTGGGCATATTTGAGCCAGGCGTCGTTTTCCAAAATGCCGACCCATGGCGCGGACAGGAAACGCATCTTTGAAGCAAGTTGGCCGGCCTGTTTGCAGCGGTAATCGAAGTCTTCCGCCAGTTTGTGGTTGAAGAACAGGATTGCCTCGCCCACGGCCATGCCGTTTTTCGTGCCGCCGAAGCACAGCACGTCGACGCCGGCCTTCCAGGTCAGGTCGGCTGGCGAGCAGCCGAGAAAGGCGCAGGCGTTGGAGAAACGTGCGCCGTCCATGTGCAGGTTCAGGCCGAGCTCTTTGCAGGTGGCGCTGATGGCGCGGATTTCGTCCGGGGTGTAGACGCTGCCGACTTCGGTGGCCTGGGTCAGGGTGACTACGCGGGGTTTGGGGTAGTGGATGTCCTGGCGCTTGAGGGCGACTTCGCGGATCGAGTCGGGCGTCAGTTTGCCGTTTTCAGTGCGGGCGATCAGCAGTTTGGAGCCGTTGGAGAAAAATTCCGGGGCGCCGCATTCATCGGTTTCGACGTGGGCGGTTTCCGAGCAGATCACGCTGTGGTAACTCTGGCACAGCGACGACAGGGCCAGGGAGTTGGCGGCGGTGCCGTTGAAGGCGAAGAACACTTCGCAGTCGGTTTCGAACAGTTTGCGGAAATCATCGGACGCGCGGGCGGTCCACTCGTCGTCGCCGTAAGCGCGCTGGTGGCCATGGTTGGCCTGTTCCATGGCAGCCCAGGCTTCAGGGCAGATGCCGGAATAGTTGTCGCTGGCGAATTGTTGGCTCTTGTCGGTCATGGCCTGCTTCCGTGGTCGAGTCGCTTATGGTGAAGCGCCTCGTGGTCAAATGAGGGCGCGCACTCTACCGAAGATCGTCCGGGGAGCGCACGGGATGTCGCTGTCAGAAATTTACATGGATGCCGCTCAATTATGCACGTGACTCTCCCGTTGACCCAGCGTGACCGTGCACTGGATCTGCTCAAGTGGCTGGCGCTGTTGTGCATGGTCCTCGATCACCTGCGCTATGTCGGTTTCTCCGCCGATGGGTTGTACGTACCGGGGCGTCTGGCGTTTCCGTGGTTTTGCCTGGTGATGGCGGCCAATCTGGCACGGAGTCCGCTGGCCAGCGGCGGGCAGTGGCGCTATCTGGGCTGGTTGCTGCTGTTCAGTGCCGTGAGTGAAATTCCCTATCGGTTGTACATTCCTGATCCCGACACACTGAATGTAATGCCCACCCTGGCATTGGGGCTGCTGGTAGCGCGAGGCTGGGAGGAGCGGCACCTGCAGTCGCGTCTGTTGGCGGTCGGCGCCCTTGCGCTGGCGGCGGTGTTTGCGCCGCGGTTGATGTTCGGCTTCTTCGGCGTGCTGTTGCCCCTGGCGATGCTGCTGGTGATCCGGCGTCCCTGGTATTACGCCCTGCTGCCGGGGTTGGTATGCCTGGCGGCCAATCAGTGGCAGGTGCTGTATTACGCCATTCGGCTGGGCAACGTCGTGGCGATGGCAGCCGTCGCCACTTGTCTGATTGCGCCATGGCTGGGACTGTTCCTGTTGCGACATGCCCAGGGCGTAAAAGCACCGCCGATGCGGCGGTGGGCGTATGCGCTGTATCCCCTGCATTTCCTGCTGTTGTCAGCTGTCCGCCAGATCGCCGCCTAACCCTGTGGGAGCGGGCTTGCTCGCGAAGGCGGCGTATCTGTGGACATCCCTGTATCTGACACACCGCCTTCGCGAGCGAGCCCGCTCCCACAGGGGTTTGCCGCTGATTGAAGGATTGGGCCCGACCCGCCATTTCCCGCCATGTCGTAAACGCACCTTTGCGTGGCGCCCATAGGCATTTGACCTGTCTGCGCCGGTCATACCATCGCTATCAAAGGGCACTGCCGTCATGCCAGTGCCTTACCGAGACGAATGGCGCACAGATGCCGCTGGGAGAGACGCGATGTTCAGCAAGCAAGACCAGATCCAGGGTTACGACGATGCACTGCTGGCGGCGATGAATGCCGAGGAGCAACGTCAGGAAGATCACATCGAGCTGATCGCGTCGGAGAACTACACCAGCAAGCGCGTGATGCAAGCGCAAGGCAGCGGCCTGACCAACAAGTACGCCGAAGGCTATCCGGGCAAGCGCTACTACGGCGGCTGCGAGCACGTGGACAAGGTTGAAGCCCTGGCCATCGAACGCGCCAAGCAGCTGTTCGGCGCCGATTACGCCAACGTCCAGCCACACTCCGGTTCCTCGGCCAACAGCGCCGTGTATCTGGCCCTGTTGAACGCCGGCGACACCATCCTGGGCATGAGCCTGGCCCACGGCGGTCACCTGACCCACGGCGCCAAGGTGTCGTCCTCGGGCAAGCTGTACAACGCCGTGCAGTACGGCATCGATACCAAGACCGGCCTGATCGACTACGACGAGGTCGAGCGCCTGGCGGTCGAGTGCAAGCCGAAGATGATCGTCGCCGGCTTCTCTGCCTACTCCAAGACCCTGGACTTCCCACGCTTCCGCCAGATCGCCGACAAGGTCGGTGCCCTGCTGTTCGTCGACATGGCCCACGTGGCCGGTCTGGTCGCCGCCGGCCTGTACCCGAACCCGCTGCCGTACGCCGACGTGGTCACCACCACCACCCACAAGACCTTGCGCGGTCCGCGTGGCGGCCTGATCCTGGCCAAGTCCAACGAAGAAATCGAGAAGAAGCTCAACGCCGCGGTATTCCCCGGTGCCCAGGGCGGCCCACTGATGCACGTGATCGCCGGTAAGGCGGTGTGCTTCAAAGAGGCACTGGAGCCTGGCTTCAAGGCTTACCAGCAGCAAGTGATCGAAAACGCCCAGGCCATGGCCGGCGTGTTCATCAAACGCGGCTACGATGTAGTGTCCGGCGGCACCGACAACCACCTGTTCCTGGTCAGCCTGATCCGTCAGGGCCTGACCGGCAAAGAGGCGGACGCCGCCCTGGGCCGCGCCCACATCACCGTGAACAAGAACGCCGTGCCGAACGATCCACAGTCGCCGTTCGTGACTTCGGGCCTGCGCATCGGCACCCCGGCGGTGACCACCCGCGGCTTCAAGGTTGCCCAGTGCGTCACGCTGGCCGGCTGGATCTGCGACATCCTCGACAACCTCGGCGATGCCGATGTCGAGGCCAATGTCGCCCAGCAAGTCTCGGCCCTGTGCGCAGACTTCCCGGTTTATCGCTGAGTGCGGTTTTGGAGTAAATGACTATGCAACGCTACTCGGGCTTCGGCCTCTTCAAACACTCCCTCAGTCACCATGAAAACTGGCAGCGGATGTGGCGCACACCGACGCCGAAAAAGGTGTACGACGTGGTCATCGTCGGCGGTGGCGGGCACGGTCTCGCCACGGCCTACTACCTGGCCAAGGAGCACGGCATCACCAACGTGGCCGTGGTCGAGAAGGGTTGGCTGGGCGGCGGTAACACCGCGCGCAACACCACCATCGTTCGCTCCAACTATCTGTGGGACGAGTCGGCGCACCTGTACGAACACGCGATGAAACTGTGGGAAGGCCTGTCCCAGGACCTCAACTACAACGTGATGTTCTCCCAGCGCGGTGTCTACAACCTGTGCCACACCCTGCAGGACATTCGTGATTCCGAGCGTCGGGTCAGCGCCAACCGCCTCAACGGCGTGGACGGCGAGCTGCTCGATGCCAAGCAAGTGGCAGACGAGATTCCGTACCTGGACTGCTCGAAAAACACCCGTTACCCGGTGATGGGCGCCACCGTCCAGCGTCGCGGCGGCGTGGCCCGTCACGATGCCGTGGCCTGGGGCTTTGCCCGTGCCGCCGATGCCCTGGGCGTGGACCTGATCCAGCAGACCGAAGTCATCGGTTTCCGCAAGGAAAACGGCGTGTGCATCGGTGTCGAAACCAACAAGGGCTTCATCGGCGCCAAGCGCGTCGGTGTGGTCACCGCCGGTAACTCCGGGCACATGGCCAAACTCGCCGGTTTCCGTCTGCCGATCGAATCCCACCCGCTGCAAGCGCTGGTGTCCGAGCCGATCAAACCGATCATCGACAGCGTGATCATGTCCAACGCCGTGCACGGTTACATCAGCCAGTCCGACAAGGGCGACCTGGTGATCGGCGCCGGTATCGACGGCTACAACGGCTACGGCCAGCGGGGTTCGTACCCGGTGATCGAGCACACCATCCAGGCCATCGTCGAGATGTTCCCGGTGTTGTCCCGCGTACGCATGAACCGCCAGTGGGGCGGCATCGTCGACACCACGCCGGACGCCTGCCCGATCATTTCGAAAACCCCGGTCCCGAACATGTTCTTCAACTGCGGTTGGGGCACCGGCGGCTTCAAGGCCACACCTGGCTCGGGCAACGTCTTTGCCGCGAGCCTGGCCAAGGGTGAAATGCACCCGTTGGCCGCACCTTTCTCCATCGACCGTTTCCACAACGGTGCGTTGATCGATGAACACGGCGCTGCTGCGGTTGCCCACTAACAGGAGAAATCCCCATGTTGCATATCTTCTGTCCTCACTGTGGCGAACTGCGCTCCGAAGAGGAATTCCATGCATCCGGCCAGGCGCACATCCCGCGCCCACTGGATCCCAATGCCTGCACCGACGAGGAGTGGGGCGACTACATGTTCTTCCGCGATAACCCTCGTGGTCTGCACCATGAACTGTGGATTCACGCCGCCGGCTGCCGTCAGTACTTCAACGCCACCCGCGACACCGTGACCTACGAGATTCTCGAGACCTACAAGATCGGCACCAAGCCACAATTCACCGACAAGACCGATAGCCCGAAAGCGGCCGCCACGGCTCTGGGAGAGAAGGTATGAGCCAGATCAATCGCCTGTCCAACGGCGGACGGATCGACCGCAACAAAGTGCTGAGCTTCACCTTCAACGGCCAGAGCTACAAAGGCTTTGAAGGCGACTCCCTGGCCGCTGCACTGCTGGCCAACGGCGTCGACATCATCGGTCGCAGCTTCAAGTACTCCCGCCCGCGCGGCATCTTCGCCGCCGGTGCCGAAGAGCCGAACGCGGTGCTGCAGATCGGCGCCACCGAAGCCACGCAGATCCCCAACGTGCGCGCCACGCAACAGGCGCTGTACCAGGGCCTGGTCGCCACCAGCACCAACGGCTGGCCGAGCGTGAACAACGACATGATGGGGATTCTCGGCAAGGTCGGCGGCAAGCTGATGCCGCCGGGCTTCTACTACAAAACCTTCATGTACCCGCAATCGTTCTGGATGACCTACGAGAAGTACATCCGCAAGGCTGCCGGCCTTGGCCGCTCGCCGACCGAGAACGATCCGGACACCTACGACTACATGAACCAGCACTGCGACGTGCTGATCGTCGGCGCAGGCCCCGCTGGCCTGGCCGCTGCCCTCGCCGCTGCGCGCAGCGGTGCCCGGGTGATCCTCGCCGATGAGCAGGAAGAGTTTGGCGGCAGCCTGCTCGATTCCCGCGAAAGCCTCGACGGCAAGCCTGCCATTGAATGGGTCGCCAGCGTCATCGCCGAACTGAAGAACACCCCCGACGTGCTGCTGTTGCCGCGCGCCACGGTCAACGGTTACCACGACCACAACTTCCTGACCATTCACGAGCGCCTGACCGATCACCTCGGTGATCGCGCACCCATTGGCCAGGTTCGTCAGCGCATCCACCGGGTTCGCGCCAAGCGCGTGGTCCTGGCGACCGGCGCTCACGAGCGTCCGCTGGTGTATGGCAACAACGACGTGCCGGGCAACATGCTCGCCGGCGCTGTGTCGACTTACGTTCGTCGTTATGGCGTGGCACCGGGCAAAAAGCTTGTGCTGAGCACCAACAACGACCACGCCTACCGCGTGGCGCTGGATTGGCTCGACGCTAGCCTGCAAGTGGTGGCCATCGCCGACGCCCGCAGCAACCCTCGCGGTGCGCTGGTGGAAGAAGCTCGCGCCAAAGGCATTCGCATCCTCACCGGCAGCGCCGTGATCGAGGCCCGTGGCAGCAAGCACGTGACCGCTGCCCGCGTGGCGGCGATCGATGTCAAAGGTCATAAAGTCACCAGCCCGGGCGAATGGCTGGAGTGCGATCTGGTTGCCAGCTCCGGCGGCTACAGCCCGGTGGTTCACCTGGCGTCGCACTTGGGTGGCAAGCCGGTCTGGCGTGAAGACATCCTCGGTTTCGTACCGGGCGAAGCACCGCAGAAACGCGTGTGCGTCGGTGGCATCAATGGTGTCTATGGCTTGGGCGATTCCCTGGCCGATGGTTTTGAAGGCGGCGTGCGGGCGGCCAGCGAAGCCGGTTTCGGTCCGGTCGAAGCGACCTTGCCCAAAGCGCTGACGCGTCTGGAAGAGCCGACCCTGGCACTGTTCCAGGTGCCCCATGAAAAGAACACCGCACGTGCGCCCAAGCAATTCGTCGACCTGCAGAACGACGTCACCGCGGCGGCCATCGAACTGGCGACCCGCGAGGGCTTCGAGTCGGTCGAGCACGTCAAGCGCTACACCGCACTGGGCTTTGGAACTGACCAGGGCAAGCTCGGCAACGTCAATGGCCTGGCCATCGCCGCCCGTTCGCTGAACGTGACCATCCCGCAGATGGGCACCACCATGTTCCGCCCGAACTACACGCCGGTGACTTTCGGTGCCGTGGCCGGTCGTCACTGTGGGCATATCTTCGAGCCGGTGCGTTTCACCGCACTGCATCACTGGCACCTGAAAAACGGCGCCGAGTTCGAAGACGTCGGCCAGTGGAAACGTCCGTGGTACTTCCCCAAATCCGGTGAAGACATGCATGCGGCCGTCAAGCGCGAATGCAAGGCTGTGCGCGACAGCGTCGGCCTGCTGGACGCCTCGACCCTGGGCAAGATCGACATCCAGGGCCCGGATGCCCGCGAGTTCCTCAACCGCATCTACACCAACGCCTGGACCAAGCTCGACGTGGGCAAGGCCCGTTACGGCCTGATGTGCAAAGAAGACGGCATGGTGTTCGACGACGGTGTGACAGCCTGTCTGGCCGACAACCATTTCGTGATGACCACCACCACCGGCGGCGCTGCGCGCGTGCTGCAATGGCTGGAAATCTACCAGCAGACCGAATGGCCGGACCTGAAGGTGTACTTCACTTCCGTGACCGATCACTGGGCAACCATGACCCTGTCCGGGCCGAACAGCCGCAAGCTGCTCAGCGAAGTCACCGACATCGACCTGAGCAACGAAGCCTTCCCGTTCATGACCTGGAAAGAAGGCCTGGTGGGCGGTGTGCCGGCGCGGGTGTTCCGGATTTCGTTTACCGGTGAGCTGTCGTACGAAGTCAACGTGCAGGCCGACTATGCGATGGGCGTGCTGGAAAAAATCGTCGACGCCGGCAAGAAGTACAACCTGACCCCGTACGGCACCGAAACCATGCACGTGCTGCGGGCCGAGAAGGGCTTCATCATCGTCGGCCAGGACACCGACGGCTCGATGACCCCGGACGACCTGAACATGGGCTGGTGTGTCGGTCGCACCAAGCCGTTCTCGTGGATCGGCCAGCGCGGCATGAACCGTGAAGATTGCGTGCGGGATCAGCGCAAGCAACTGGTGGGGCTCAAGCCGATCGATCCGACCAAATGGCTGCCCGAAGGCGCGCAACTGGTGTTCAACACCAAGCAGGCGATCCCGATGACCATGGTCGGTCACGTGACCTCCAGCTACGCGCACAACTCCCTGGGCTATTCGTTTGCCATGGGTGTGGTCAAGGGCGGTCTCAAGCGCATGGGCGAACGCGTGTTCGCGCCATTGGCGGACGGCAGCGTGATCGAGGCGGAAATCGTTTCTTCGGTGTTCTTCGATCCGAAGGGTGATCGCCAGAACGTTTGATGGCCTCGAGATCTGTGGAGCTGGCAATCGCTGGCAGGCTAGCTCCCACAGGGAAACGCGGTCGAATGTGGGAGCTGGCCTGCTAGCGATGGCGGCAGTGCCGCCACCACAGGAACCAACAGAATTCAGGAAAGGTGCTTTATGACCGCAGCCAATGTGTACCAACAACGCCCAACCACCGGGGCCAAGGCCGAGTCGTCGCTGCATCATGCCGACCTCGCCAGCCTGGTGGGCAAGGGTCGCAAGAACGCCGGTGTGACCGTGCGCGAGAAAAAACTTCTGGGCCACCTGACCATCCGTGGCGATGGCCACGATGCTGCGTTCGCCGCGGGCGTGCACAAGGCCCTGGGCATCGAATTGCCCAGTGCCCTGACCGTCATCATCAAAGGTGAAACCAGCCTGCAATGGATGGGCCCGGACGAGTGGCTGCTGATCGTGCCGAGCGGCGAAGAATTCACCGCCGAGCAAAAGCTCCGTGAAGCGTTGGGCGACTTGCACATCCAGATCGTCAACGTCAGCGGCGGCCAGCAGATCCTCGAACTGAGCGGCCCGAACGTGCGCCAGGTGCTGATGAAATCCACCAGCTACGACGTGCACCCCAACAACTTCCCGGTGGGCAAGGCCGTCGGCACGGTGTTCGCCAAGTCGCAACTGGTGATCCGCCACACCGCCGAAGACACCTGGGAACTGCTGATCCGCCGCAGCTTCTCGGATTACTGGTGGTTGTGGTTGCAGGATGCGTCGGCCGAGTACGGGTTGAGTGTGCAGGCCTGACACGGTGTTGTGATCATCGCTGCTTTTGTGGCGAGGGAGCTTGCTCCCGCCGGGTTGCGCAGCAGCCCCAAAATCAGCATCCGCATTCTTGCTGAAGATAGGCGGATTGAGGTTTTACGACTGCTGCGCAGCCGAGCGGGAGCAAGCTCCCTCGCCACAGGTAACACCTCAGTCTTTGCAGTCGCTTGAATTCAAGGAGTCACCGCACTATGAGCCGCGCCCCAGATACATGGATTTTGACCGCCGACTGCCCCAGCGTATTGGGCACGGTGGACGCGGTGACCCGCTTTCTGTTCGAGCAGGGCTGCTACGTCACCGAGCACCATTCGTTCGATGACCGGCTCTCGGGCCGTTTCTTCATTCGCGTGGAGTTCCGCCAGCCGGACGGCTTCGATGAACAGTCGTTCCGTGCCGGTTTGCAGGAGCGCGGTGAGTCCTTCGGCATGGTCTTCGAACTGACCCCGCCGCACTACCGGCCCAAAGTGGTGATCATGGTCTCCAAGGCCGATCACTGCCTCAACGACTTGCTCTACCGCCAGCGCATCGGCCAGTTGTCGATGGACGTGGCCGCCGTGGTCTCCAATCATCCGGACCTCAAGCCGCTGGCCGACTGGCACCAGATTCCGTACTACCATTTCCCCCTGGACCCGAACGACAAGCCGTCCCAGGAGCGCCAGGTGCTGCAGGTGATCGAGGAGGCCGGTGCGGAACTGGTGATCCTTGCGCGCTACATGCAGGTGCTGTCGCCGGAGCTGTGCCGCAAGCTCGATGGCAAGGCGATCAACATTCATCACTCCCTGCTGCCGGGTTTCAAGGGTGCCAAGCCCTATCACCAGGCCTACAACAAGGGCGTGAAACTGGTCGGCGCCACGGCGCATTACATCAACAACGACCTGGACGAGGGTCCGATCATTGCCCAGGGCGTCGAGGTGGTGGACCACAGTCACTACCCCGAGGACCTGATCGCCAAGGGGCGGGATATTGAAGGGCTGACGTTGGCCAGGGCGGTTGGGTATCACATTGAGAGAAGGGTGTTTCTCAACGCTAATCGTACGGTCGTTCTTTAGATCGCTTTCGCGAGCAAGCCCGCTCCCACAGGGTTTTGTGGTGTTCACAGACCCCGTGGTCAACCCCATCCATTGTGGGAGCGGGCTTGCTCGCGAAGAGGCCCTTACAGACAACACAGGACACACAGGCAACACCCAGAGCAATCAACGCGCCGCCGCTCCATGGGCGACGCGACCGCTACATAAAAACAACAGCGAGGTGAAAGCATGTCTGGCAATCGTGGTGTGGTGTATCTCGGCGCTGGCAAGGTCGAAGTACAGAAAATCGACTATCCGAAAATGCAGGACCCGCGTGGCAGGAAGATTGAGCACGGCGTCATCCTGAAAGTGGTTTCCACCAACATCTGTGGTTCCGACCAGCACATGGTGCGCGGTCGCACCACCGCGCAGACCGGTCTGGTGCTGGGCCATGAAATCACCGGTGAAGTGATCGAGAAGGGCAGCGACGTCGAGAACCTGAAAATCGGCGACCTGGTGTCCGTACCGTTCAACGTGGCTTGCGGGCGCTGCCGTTCCTGCAAGGAGCAACACACCGGCGTGTGCCTGACCGTCAACCCGGCCCGTGCCGGCGGTGCCTACGGTTACGTCGACATGGGCGACTGGACCGGTGGCCAGGCCGAATACGTGCTGGTGCCGTACGCCGACTTCAACCTGCTGAAACTGCCGGACCGCGACAAGGCCATGGAGAAAATCCGTGACCTGACCTGCCTCTCCGACATCCTGCCCACCGGTTACCACGGTGCCGTCACCGCGGGCGTCGGCCCGGGCAGCACGGTGTACATCGCCGGTGCCGGCCCGGTCGGCCTGGCCGCTGCCGCGTCCGCTCGCCTGTTGGGTGCTGCGGTGGTGATCATCGGCGACGTCAACACCATCCGCCTGGCTCACGCCAAGGCCCAGGGTTTTGAAATCGTCGACCTGTCCAAGGACGCGCCGCTGCACGAACAGATCGCCGCCCTGCTGGGCGAGCCGGAAGTGGACTGCGCAGTGGACTGCGTGGGCTTCGAAGCCCGCGGCCATGGCCACGACGGCGTGAAACACGAGGCCCCGGCCACCGTGCTCAACTCGCTGATGGGCGTGGTGCGTGTCGCTGGCAAGATCGGCATCCCTGGCCTCTATGTGACCGAGGATCCGGGTGCCGTGGACGCCGCCGCAAAAATGGGCAGCCTGAGCATCCGCTTCGGCCTGGGCTGGGCCAAATCCCACAGCTTCCACACCGGCCAGACTCCGGTGATGAAGTACAACCGCCAGCTGATGCAGGCGATCATGTGGGACCGTATCAACATCGCCGAAGTGGTGGGCGTGCAGGTCATCAGCCTGGATCAGGCGCCGGAAGGTTATGGCGAATTCGATGCGGGCGTGCCGAAGAAGTTTGTGATTGATCCGCATAAGTTGTTCAGTGCGGCGTAAGGGCATTTAGCGGTGAAGAAGGGCGACTTTATGTCGCCCTTTTTACTATCGGGCATGACTTCCTCTGCGAAGGAATAGACTGTTTCGGCGAAGTTCGTTTCCTGTTTTTATCACTTTTGCATCCCCTGTCCCGCTTAAAACTGCACCAAAAAAATTAAGTAGAGCCCCCATTATCGAATCGGGTTGTCTGTCTTTGAGAAATTTCTGCGCCCAGTAAATGGACCCGGTCAAATGAGCAGTCGTATTGCTGATTCTTCCTGCACTGGCGTTTTGCGCCAGTGTTCCGTACGCCTGTGCCTGTTCCATTGAAAGAGCGCTGTTGCCGTTACTGGCCAGATTTTTATTGATGGCCCCAAGTTTTTCAGCATAAGGAGCACGATCAGGTATGCCATCGATGACATTTTTCAGGTGTTGTCGTGGTGGTGACATAAGAGGGGGAGGGTTGGGGTTCCTCGTAAAAGCGTGTTGTGTTGTAGTGAACATGTCGTTCACCAAACCCTTGAAGCCGCGCGAAACATCAGTTGAGTGGGAGCTTGCTGCAATCGTTGTTTTCAGTGCGTCATTCAAGTTGCTTGCGAGGTTGAGCAGTTTGGAAATGAAGTGCCCCGTCGGGTCTGATGCGTTCACCGGATCCCCCGCGCAATACGCATAAGCGTTCAGGCCGCCCCTGCCAAACGGGCTCCATCCATCTGGCCTGATGAAACGCATCAATAACGGATTGAATGGGCGGTAACCCTTTCCTAAATGATAATTCCCCGTTACGAGATCCATGGGTTCGCCGTTGAAGCCGAGCTGGCTGAACAATCCGTTGCCCAGTGGTCGGTAACCGTAAGGGGTATAGGCGCAATGGCGAGGCGTTGATGTGTCCATCACGCTCAGTACTGAACGCTGTTGATCAGTGGCTGGCAAGCGGACTGTTCGATTGGGCAGCATGGCGGTGCCTCCTGAATGAGTTCTTCGACCCAGGGATTCACTGTGGCGCAATCGGGCGGGGCTGCCTACTGGCAGATCTGATAGTGAGAAGGTTTCACGCAAACGAAAACGGCGACCTGTGGGTCGCCGTTTTCGGATGTTCATGCGTTCAACGCGCGGCCAACGCCCCTTGATACAACACCGGGCCCGTAGGTTGACCGGTCGGTGAGCCGCCCTTCGGTTCAAGGCTGACTGCCAGTGCGATCGGTTTGCCGATCAACTGCTTTTGCGCGTCGCTCAATTCAACGCGACCCTTCCCACCTGGCGGAATCACACCAAGGGATATCGGTTTGCCGTCCGCCGGGATGGCCCAAAGTTCCAGGCTACGATCCTGCTCTACGACGGCGAGGGACAGCGATTCGACGCGCAAGTAGTCCCCATGGGCCTCGACCTTCAGCGCAGGCCGCGCGTCAGCCGTCAGCAAGGTGGCGCTGTACAGGGCGCTGTCACGGTTGTAGATCACGCCCAGGGTCACGGCGATCACCAGGGTGCAAACGGCTGCCGTTATCCGCAGCCAACTCCAGAATGGGCGTTTCTCTGGCACATGCAGGGTTTGCGGTTCGATCCGTGCGGTGATGTGGTGCCACACCCGTTCCGGAACCGGTTGTTCCGGCAGGGCTTGCGTCAGGCTGGTGAGGTGTTCTTGCCATTGCGCCAGTTCTGCACGCAACGCTGCGTCGTCCAGCAGCAAGCGTTCAAAGCGTCGGCGTGCAACGGAGGGCATCAGGCCGATGGCGTAGTCGGCGGCGAGGGCGCGGCGCAGGGTCGGGGTCTGGTAGTTCATGATTCGAGGCACCTGCGCAGGCGTTCCATGCCTCGGCGAATCCATGATTTTACCGAGCCCAGCGGTGCGGCCATGTGTTGCGCCAGTTCGGAGCACGATAGACCCTGGAAGTAGGCGACGGTAATCGATTGGCGCTGCATGCCCTCCAGGCTGTCCAGGCAGCGGTTGAGCGCGCTGGCCTCGCGGGCACTGTTCAGTTGTTCGTGGGCCGAGGGGCTTTCGTCCACCAGCGCCTGTTCTTCAATATCGGCCAGCGGTCGATCACGGTGCTTGCGCAACTGGTCGATGGCCTGATTGCGGGTGATGTTGATCATCCAGGTCAGCGGTGCGGACAGATGCGCCTCATAGCGCGAAGCGTTGTTCCAGATGCGCACGAAGCTTTCCTGCAGCACTTCTTCGGCGAGATCCGAACGCCCCATCAAGCGCAGTGCAACACCGTGCAGACGCGGCCCGACACTGCGGTACAACGTCTCGAACGCGCGGCGGTCGCCCAGTGAGCACTGGGCCAGCAGTTGTTTGAGCTGATCGGTGTCGGCGATGGAAATGGGGCTTCTCCTGACGTTGGGCTGCGTGCGTTGCCGGTTGCCGGCAGAGGTTAGTTCACGTCCCGCCGTTGTTCCATTCACAGCCCGATACCTCGATAAAATCCGCCGACCCCGATGCGCAGGGCCGGCGGTCGCCCTCAACCTTTGGGCATCAGTACTTTGTCGATGACCTGGATCACGCCGTTGGACTGGTAGACGTCGTAGGTGGTGATGTCGGCGACGTCACCTTTTTCATCCTTGATGGTGATGTTGTGCGGGCCGTTCATCATCGCCCACAGCTTGCCGCCGGCGACGGTGGTGAGTTCGGTCTTGCCGCCGCCGGCCTTGATCTTCTCGGCCAGGGTTGCCATGTCGAGTTTGCCGGCGACGACGTGGTAGGTGAGGATTTTGGTCAGGGCGGCCTTGTTTTCCGGTTTGAGCAGCGTGTCGACAGTACCGGAGGGCAGGGCGGTGAAGGCCGAGTTGACCGGTGCGAACACGGTGAACGGTCCTTTGCCCTTGAGGGTGTCGACCAGCCCGGCGGCTTTGACGGCGGCGACCAGCGTGGTGTGATCGGAGGAGTTCACCGCGTTATCGACGATGTCTTTGCTCGGCAGCATGCTCTGGCCGCCGACCATGACGCTGTCGTGGCTCATGGTGGCCGCTTGCACGGTGCCCAGGGTGAATCCGCCGACCAGGCCCAGGGTCAGCAGACTGGCAATCAACGGCGTTTTGATCGAAGTGCATTTCATGGTGATGATCCTTGTGGGGAGAATCGGCCAGGAGTGTCTGTCCGTGATGGATATACGCGTGTGGAGCGAAACTGGATGCGGTGACGGAAAATTCTTTTTTGCTTTGCCGCTGTTCTGCAGCGAGTTCGCTCGCGATGAACCTGAGAACGCCGCGGGGTATCGGGTTCACCGCGTTATCGTTGACGTCCATCGCGAGCAAGCTCGCTCCTGCAGTGTGGGGTGGAACAATGTGGGGGGTTGCCAGTCCAACGTGCAGTTTTTCGCCGTCCATTACCGGGCGGTTTTCCTGGAGAGTGTCTGGATGAAGATTTCACGCGGTTTTGCACTGGCTTCGCTGATGACCCTGGCGGCCAGTCCGGTGTTCGCACAGTTCAGCCTGGGCGATGCGGCCAACGCCATTGCCGGGATGAAGGGTGGGGATCAAGCCGCGGCGGCGGCGCCGACGTCGGAAACGGCGGGTTTGCTCGGTGCCTTGAGCCAATTGAACGTCACGCCACAACAGGCCGTGGGCGGCACCGGGGCGATGCTGGGCCTGGCCAAGAACCAGTTGAGCACCACCGACTATGCGCAGTTGGCCAAGAGTGTACCGGGCATCGATAAGTTGTCCGGTGGTGGTGAACTGGGGGCGCTGGCCGGTTTGCTCGGTTCCAGCGGCAAGGCTGCGGGTCTGGACAACGCCCTGGGCGCCGTCAAGGACACCAACGACCTGAACAACGCCTTCGGCGCCCTGGGCATGGACAGCGGCATGATCGGCCAGTTTGCCCCGGTTCTCCTGCAGTATCTCGGTCAGCAGGGTGTCGGCGGTCCGCTGCTGCAGAGCCTGGGCAGCATCTGGGGCGCCGGCACCGGTAGCTGATCAGCGGCGTTCGGCGCGCAATGCGTCGATGCGCTTGTCCTTCTCGGTCCAGAGTTGATTGACCCAGTTCTGGACCGTTTCACGAAACAGCGGGTCGTTTTCGTAATCGCCCTGCCACAACGCCGGGTCGAGTTCGTGGGTCTGGATGTCGATGATGACCTTCGGCACGTCGCCGCTGATCAATTCCCAGAACCCTGGAATTGTCCGCTGCGGGTACACCACCGTCACGTCCAGCACCGCATCCAATTGTTCGCCCATCGCCGCCAGCACGAACGCCACGCCGCCGGCCTTGGGCTTGAGCAGGTGGGTATAGGGTGACTGCTGCTGCGTGCTTTTGGCCGGGGTGTAGCGGGTGCCCTCCAGATAATTGACCACCGTCACCGGCTGGCGCTTGAACAGCTCACAGGCCTGTTTGGTGATCTCCAGGTCCTTGCCCGCCAGCTCCGGGTGCTTGGCCAGGAAGGCCTTGGAGTAGCGCTTCATGAACGGGTAATCCAGCGCCCACCACGCCAGGCCCAGGAACGGCACCCAGATCAGTTCTTTCTTGAGGAAGAATTTGAAGAAGGGTGTACGCCGGTTCAGCGTCTGGATCAGTGCCGGGATATCGACCCAGGATTGATGGTTGCTGATGACCAGATACGAAGTGTCGCGCCGCAGATCGTCACCACCGCGGATGTCCCACTGGGTAGGGATGCAGAAGCGGAAAATCAGCTTGTCGATTTCCGACCAGGTCTCGGCGATCCACATCACCGCCCACGACGCGTAGTCGCGAAAACGGCCGGGCAAGACCAGTTTGAGCAGGGCGAACACCATCAGCGGCCCGATCAGGACCAGGGTGTTGAGCAACAGCACCAGGGTGACGAAACAGCCGGTGAGCAGGCGGCGCATAAATGACTCTTGAAAGCGTTTGGGCGCGCCATGATAAGCAGCTTCGGGCGGCAGGCCAAATCGGCGGTGACGAATGTTTCACTTGGGCATGGGTATGCTCAGGTGACTGCGATGATCAGTTCGAAGGGTTGTGTTGATTGCACGGGCCTCTTCGCGAGCAAGCCCGCTCCCACAGTGGGCCGGGGTATTCACAATGGGTGGGGGCGAGTCTTGCCCGCGAAGCGATCTCAGCAACGAACGAATCCTCAACTGACGGTCTAAAATTTCGCTGCCCATCCATCCAAGGACATTGCCTACGTGAAATCCCTCCTCGCCCTGCTGTCCCTCGTCGCGCTGCCGATCATGGCCGCCGAGCCAACCCTCTACGGCCGCTATGAATACATCGCCCTGCCGGAAATCGGCGGTGAAGTGCTCAAGGCCAAGATGGACACCGGCGCCCTGACTGCCTCGCTGTCGGCCAAAGACATCGAAACCTTCACCCGCGACGGCGAGGACTGGGTGCGTTTCCGCCTGGCCACCAAGGACGCGAGCAACAAGGTCTACGAGCACAAGGTCGCGCGCATCAGCAAGATCAAGACCCGTTCCGAAGAAGATGAAGACGAAGACGTGGCCGCGCCGACCAAGCGCCCGGTGGTCGATCTGGAACTGTGCCTGGGCAACGTCAAGCGCACGGTCGAGGTCAACCTGACTGACCGTAGCAGCTTCAATTATCCGTTGTTGATTGGCGCAAAAGCATTGCGCGAGTTTGGCGCGGCGGTGAACCCGGCGAGAAGGTTTACGGCGGATAAGCCGGATTGTTAGTTGCCGTGACCCGGCGCTGGTTATGTAAGTTGTCGTAAGTTTGAATTTGCGGTTGCCGGGTCAGCGACGATGTTTTTCAGGTAATTAATGATGTTCTTATTGTTCTCGAAGTTCATGACCTGGTTGTGCAGGTTGTAAACGGCCTTGTCCCGTTGTGTAGATAGGTTGTCCACGGTGGAATAGACAAAGGTTGTGTAGGATCGGCTTCTGGCGTTTTGCCTTGCGATCGGGTCAGGGATGGCGTTTAGAAGCGCGCCGATTTTATCAGTCAGAAGCTCATTCTTTTCATTGATGATGCGCGTGTAGGTTTCTATTTTTTCAATGGCTTTTTTGTCCAGTTTTAAGTTCGAGGACTTTTCTCCAAGTTGATAGCCTAAAACTTTGCCTTTGTAGGTCATGCCTCGTTTCATATTAGCCAGATCGCTGGCGGTATCCATTGCTTTTTTGCTTGCCATCGTTGTTCTTGCCAATGAGCCCGATGGTCTGAAAAGGCCTAGCAGTGCCAGGAATGAGCGGCCGTTAGGGTCACGTCGATTGACTGGGTCGCCTGCGCAATACGCATAAGCATTCAACCCCCCTTCCTCGAACGGACTCAAAATGTCGGGGCGGGTGAACCGCGCCAGCACGGGGTTGTATTGCCGATAACCTTTTCCAGGGTGGTAGTGGCCAGTAAGCGCGTCAGGCAATTCGCCGTTAAACCCGAGCAAACTGATCAGGCCATTCTCCGGTGGTCGATAACCGTAGGGTGCACAGGCAATGGGGTATGGCTGGCTCGTATCTACAGCAGTCAATACGGAGCGCTGTTGATCGGTTGCCAACAGAGTTGATTTGCTTGATTGGGTGATCATCGCGTCATCCGCTTAAGAAGATCTAATTTCGAGTTCTGCCAGCTGTTGTTCGTATTTCGATTTTTTATAGTAATAAGTGTCCATTAGCCAATGTTTGTTGTTTTGTTTTTCATTTTCCAAGAGCTTGCTTTGAATTCTTGCCGCGGCCTTGGGATCGCTGTATTTGACGGTGCCGGAAGTTGACTTGGCAATGGGTTGAGCAATAGATTGTCGGCGGACACTCGTAATTGGATTAACTCTCGAATTGATCGTTGGGGCTTTTTTCAATTGAACCTTATAAACCTCCTCAGACGCGAATCCCATCCTCTGCCAATCAGGAATGTCTTTACGGGCACGGACAGGAACAGGGCTAGAGCCAGGGCTAGGGGGCGGGGTTTGTGGTACGTAGGTTACATAACCACGACTTGCCAAAATATCAGAAGCATCGTCTGAAAGATCACTGGCAGCTGCGCTTGAAGCCTTGCCAACTCGTGGCTTGTTTTTAGCTTTCGTACTCTTTCCGAATACAGAGCTGAATGCTGATCCCAAGTATCTGGAGAGCCAAGAGCTCCCTGTCGGATCCACCCGATTAACCGGGTCTCGCCCGCAATACGCATAGGCGTTGATCCCGCCCTTTCCAAACGGACTCAAACTGTCCGGACTGTTAAAGCACATCAATATGGGGTTGAACGCCCGATATCCATTCCCCAGGTGATAATGCCCGGTCAACGGGTCTGGCATTGCACCGGCAAATCCGAACCGGGTGATCAACGCGTCCGCCATTGGTCGATAACCATAGGGTGTATAGGCACTGGGTTGAGACTGACTTTCGTCCAAGCCTGCCAATATCGATTTTTGCTGATCACTTGCCAGCAGGATTGTTTTGCTTGCGTGAGTGGGCATCGGTTCAGCTCCGAGCAGGATCCATACAGCCGGACCTTCAGCATCGGAGCTTTTTCGGTTTTTGCCTACTAGCAGAACTGCTAGGTGCGGCGGGGTTTAAAGCTTGGGCATGGTCGCCAGCATGGATGGCCGCTGACTGACTTCGAAGTACCACGCCGCCAGTTTCGGATTGGCCGTGCGCCAGTCCAGGTCTGGATGACGCAGGTCCAGATAGCCCAGCGCGCATGCCGCGCTGATGGCGGCCACGTCGAAGTGGCTGGTCAGTTCGGCGATCGCGTCCTGTTCCAGCAGGGCCAGGGTGCGGCGGATTTTGTTGCGTTGGCCCTCGAGCCAGGCGTCCCAGTGTTTTTCCGGGGCGCGCAGGGCGACTTCGTAGCGCACCAGTACCGCCGCGTCCATGATCCCGTCGGCCATCGAGGCCAGGGTCAGGCGCCGCCAGCGGGCCGAGCCTTCGCGGGGGATCAGCGGGTTGCCGACGTGCTGGTGGTCGAGGTAGTCGAGGATGACCCGGCTGTCGTGGATGACGTTGCCGTCGGCCAGGCGCAGTGCGGGGATTTTGCTCAGGGGGTTGTCGTCGATCAGCGCCGCGTCCGGGTCGACCGGGGTGAGCACGCAGTTCTGCAGGGCCACGCGGTCCTGTTGACCGGTCTCGTGCAGCAGCACCATGACTTTGCGAACGAAGGGCGAGAGGGAATTGTGGTACAGGGTCATGCTCGGGGCGGACATGGCAGGGTCTCGGTCTGGGGCAGAGTCGGGCAGCATAGCGCGTTGACCCAGGATCTAAAACGGGACCCTGTGGGAGCGTCGCACCGCCGCTCCCACCTCGTCCGTGTTTTAGCTGACGGGTACTGCACCCGGGAGATTCGAGGCAGCCTGCTGTGGCTTCAACTCACGCGCCACAGTCCAGACGATGAACGCCGCGACGATGTCGAAAATCGCCAGCACCACGAACAGCGGGCTGTAGCCGATATTGGTCACCATCACGCCAAACACCAGGGTGAAGGCCGCCGCGCCGAGGTAGCCGAACATGCCGCCCATGCCGGTGGCGGTGGCCACTTCGTTTTTGCCGAAGGAGTCCGAGGTGATCGCATACAGCGCACCGGACAGGGTCTGGTGGGCAAAGCCGCCGATGCACAGCAGGGCAATGGCGGTGTACGGGCTGGCGACCAGGCCGATGCACGCCGGACCGATCATGCACGAGGCGCCGAACAGCAGGACCATTTTGCGCGAGGTGAACAACGACACGTTGCAGTACTTGTGGAAGAACGGGCTCAAGTAGCCGCCCAGCACGCAGCCCAGGTCGGCGGCGAGGAAGGGCAGCCAGGCGAACATCGCGATCTCCTTGATGTTCATGTGCCGCTCGGTCATCAGGTACAGCGGGATCCAGGCGTTGAAGGTCTGCCAGGCTGGCTCGGAGAGCATGCGCGCGCTGGCGATGGCGTAGAAGTTGCGGCTGCCGATGATCTTCTTCCAGCTGCCTTTTTGGGTAGCGGTGTTTTTGAAGTGATCTTCCTGACCGTTGAGAATGTAGTCGCGTTCTTCATCGCTCAGGCGTTTTTGATCGCGCGGATGTTTGTAGAAAATCATCCACAGGAACGTCCAGGCCACGCCCAGGCCGCCAACGATCAGGAACGCCAGTTCCCAGCCGCTGTGCAGGATCGCCCAGACCACCAGGGGTGGCGCCAGTACGGCACCGATCGACGAGCCGATGTTGAACCAGCCGATCGCCACCGAGCGCTCTTTGGCCGGGAACCATTCGGTAGAAGTCTTGACCGCCGCCGGCAGGCCTGCGGCTTCCGTCAGGCCGAGCAGGCCACGCACGAACGCCAGCCCCTGCCAGCCGGTCGCCAGTGCGGCCAGCGCGCAGGCAACCGACCAGGCGAAGGCGAAGATGGCGAAGCCCATTTTGGTGCCGATGGCATCGATGATGTAGCCGGCCACCGGTTGCATCAGCGCATAGCAGACCTGCCACGCGACCACGATGTGCGAGTACTGCTCGGTGGTGATGTTCATTTCACTCATCAGGGTCGGTGCGGCCACTGAGAGGGTATTGCGAGCCAGGTAGTTGACCATCAGGCCGGCCGTCACCAGGCCGACCATCCACCAGCGGATGCCTTTGACTTTCATCACATCACCATTCTTTTATTTTTGGATTTATGGGTGCAGCGGTCGTTGTAGGTTGTCGTACAACATGCGCCTTTATAGAAGTGCAAGGGCGAAACTGTCAACAGATATGTCTGAGATTTTGCTGGATCAGACGACAGGCGGGGCGAGCGCGTTGTCGTACGACCTTGTAGGAGCGAGCATGCTCGGGATGGTCGTGAACGATGACGCGGGAAGCCAGATGCACCGCGGGGGAGGCAGTGATTACGTGGGTGGTCTGGTTTCCCGCGGTGTTCTGGCGTCCATCGCGAGTGAACTCGCTCCTACAGGAGATGGGCGATGTATGGGTCAGCGGCGTTTGAGCAGGCCGCGCAGGGCGAGGGCGGCGGGGATGCCCAGGCCGAGCCAGCTCAGGGCGTCCCACACGCCGTCGCCCAGCAGCGCGGCGAATAACCCTGCCGCGGTGAACAGGGCGATGACGGTGGGGGTGGCGAAGACCTTCCAGAAATTCGACTGCCGAGGCTTCATGCCACGCTCTCCGCTTTTTCCAGCACCGGTTTCGCGGCCTTGCGCCGCACCACCCACAGGTACACCCCACTGCCCAGCACGATGATCGTCAGCACATCCAGGGTCGCCCAGAGGATTTGCATCGGCAGGCCGCCGTAGTCACCAAAATGCAGCGGTTGCGACATGCCCATGGCGTCCATGTACCAGGGCCGTTCGGCGACGGCGGTGACTTGCAGGGTGCTGGCGTCGATCAACACCGGCGTGAGCAAGTGCGACGTCAGGTGCGTGCTGCCTTTCATGAACACCGCGTAATGGTGCTCGCTGGAGAAGCGCGTGCCGGGGAAGGCGATGAAGTCCGGTTGCATGCCGGGGGCGGCCTCCCTGGCGATGTCGAGCAAGCGGGTGGCCGGCGCCCGTTGCGTCAGCGGCGGCGCATCGCGGTACGGCGCGACCATCGCGCTCAGGCTGTCGTTGCGCCACGCGGCGATCAACAGGTCGGCACAGGCGCTGATCACCCCGGTCACACCGACCACCAGCGCCCAGGTCAAAGTCACCACACCGATCAGGTTATGCAGGTCCAGCCAGCGCAGGCGAGTGGATTTGTCCTGGCGCACGGTGGCGAACTTCAAACGACGCATGAACGGCAGGTACAGCACCGTGCCGGACACGATCGCGATGACGAACAACAGGCCCATGAACGCCAGCAACAGCTTGCCCGGCAGCCCGGCGAACATGTCCACGTGCAGGCGCAGCATGAACATCATGAAGCCGCCGTTGGCCGACGGCATCTCCAGCGCCTCGCCGGTGCGGGCGTCGAGCATGAAGGTGTGGGACGAGTTCGGCTCGGTATCGGCCGTGGCCGCCATGATCGCGATTGCGCCGTTGGGCTCGTCATCGTCGAAACCGAAGTACTGCATGACGTCGCCGGGACGATGCCTTTCAGCCGCCTGCACCAGTTGCTGCAGATTCAGCTGCGGGGTGTCCGCCGGCATCTGCTTCAACTCGGCGGCGTCGCCCAGCAGATGGTCGATCTCGTGATGGAAGATCAACGGCAGGCCGGTCAGCGCGAGCATCAGCAAAAACACCGTGCAGATCAGGCTGGTCCAGGTATGGACAAAGGACCAGCGGCGAATTGTTTTACTTTTCATTTCATGGCCTTCGGAAATACCAAAGCCGTCCTGGGTGGACGGCCTGGGTACTGGGCGTGTCAGATCACGCGGTTACCACTTGTAGTTCACGGCGGCGATGACGTTGCGTTCGTCACCGTAGTAGCACCAGAAACCGTCACAAGTGGAGATGTAGTCCTTGTCGAAGATGTTTTTCGCGGTGACGTCGACCGAAATCCCGGCGAGTGCGGGGTTAAGGCGACTCAAGTCGTAATGCACGGCGGCGTCGTACACGGTGTATGAGCCCACGTGAGAGTCATCAACGTTGCTGGTGCTGCCATAGGTGTCGCCCACGTAGCGCACCCCGGCACCTACGCCGAAACCATCGAGAAAACCGGCATGCCAGGTGTAGTCAGACCACAGCGAAGCCTGATTGCGTGGAATCAACTTGAACCGATTGCCTTTGTCCGCGCCCTTGAGAATTTCGGTGTCGGTGTAGGTGTAGGAACCTACCAGGTTCAGGTTTTCGGTAACGTCCGATGTGGCTTCGAGTTCGATGCCGCGCACTTTCAATTCACCAATCTGACTGGTGACGTTGTTCTGAGTGACCGACACGTTTTCCTGACGCAGATCGTAAGCTGCCGCAGTCAGCAGGGTGCGGCTGCCCGGTGGCATGTACTTGACACCCACTTCGGTCTGCTTGCCTTCGGTCGGTTTGAACGAGTGGGTGGAACTGGCGTCCGCGCCCATCGATGGCTGGAACGACTCGGTGTAGGAGATGTAGGGCGTGATACCTGAATCGAACACGTAGCTCAGGCCCGCGTTACCAGTGAAGGCCTTGTCACGCTGGCTATTGGTGGCATCGTTCTGGTTGTTGAACTGGGTTGCGGTGTGAATCCAGTCTTCACGTCCACCCAGCGTCAGGCGCCATTTATCCAGAGAGATTTGATCCTGAGCGTAGAGGCCGGTCTGGTTGGTCTTCTGGTTGTAGTCATAAAAAGTCGCGTAGGAGACGTTGGAGAAGTCTGCCCCACGGATCGGGTTGATCACGTTGCTTGGCGGTGCACTGCCTTCGAGCCACTTGTAATTGGTGTTGGTGCGCTGATGGTCCAGGCCCAACAGCACGACGTGGCTCAGTGGCCCTGTTTGGAAATCAGCCTGGAAATTGTTATCCACTGCGAACTGACTGATGTCTTCGTCGACCTTGTCAACCAAGCGCGCCAAGGTGCCATCTGGCGAGACTGAATTTCCGAACGACGCATAGGCTTGCTGGAATTCCAGATCGCTCTTGGTGTAACGCAGGTTTTGTTTGAACTGCCACACATCGTTCAGGCGATGGTCGAAGGCATAACCCAACGCGTAATAGGTGCGGTCGTAGTGGTCGGAGTCTGGATCACCCAGGTTTTTGTGGTGGGAGATTTGACCGGCATCCGAATACAGCTTGGTGCCTTGTAGCGGCAGAAACTGACCGGCGACCCCGGTATCGTCGCGGGTGTACTGCGAGAGAAAAGTCAGGTGAGTGTCGTCATCCATGTTCCAGGTCAGGCTTGGCGCTATGTTGTAGCGCTTGTCGTCGATATGGTCGACCGGCATGCCACTGTCACGTACTACTCCGTCGACGCGGTAAAGGAACTGGCCCTCATCATCGATCTTGCCGGTGCTGTCGAAGTTGATCTGCTTACGGTTATTGCTGCCGACTTCGGCACGTACTTCGTGGCTGGCGATGGCTTCGGGACGGCGACTGACCATGTCAAGCATGCCGCCTGGCGGGGTCTGGCCGTAGACTGAAGAGGCTGGGCCGCGTAGCAATGTGATGCGCTCCAGGTCCCATGTTTCAACTTTCGGGTTGGCATAAGACCCTTTTGGCAACGGCAGGCCGTCGAGAAACTGAGTGGGTTCGAAGCCGCGTACGCGCAACCAGTCGGCGCGCGAGTCGCTCCCGTAGCTGCTGGCGATCACACCCGGCATGTAACGCACAGCATCATCAAGATTCTGTACTCCACGATCTTCCATCTGTGCGCGCGTGATCACAGACATTGAACGTGGCGCCTCGACGATTGGCGTGTCGGTTTTTGTGCCGGCAGCTGTGCGAGTAGCGACGTAGCCTTCTACCGGCCCCCAGGCATTTTCAATGTTTTCCGAGCCGATCACGCTGGTCGCCGGCAGGTCCAATGTGCCTTCGGGAACCGCCACCAGGGTGTAGGTGCCGCCGCTCTGCTCCAGTTGCAATCCGGTACCACGCAACGCTTCACGCAGGGCGCCAGCGCCATCGAACTGGCCATTCACCGGGGCGGACGTCTTGCCGGCGGCCAGCGATGGGTTCAACGACAGCGCCAGGCCGGCCTGGCTGGCGATCTGGTTCAGGGTGCTGGCCAATGGCGCGGCGGGCAGGTTGTAGGCGCGAACGCTGGACGCCTGTTCGGCGGCGATCAGTTGGCTGCTGGCCAAAGGAGTGCAAAGGGCAATGGCGACCGCCAGCAAACTGGGGCGCAACAAGGTGTCTAGCGAACGGAACATGCGGTGGCTCCTGAAAGGGAATACTTCTCAATTGCCTGTGTGCCGCACGAGAATCAAAAAGTGATAGGGCTGGATGAAAATAATTTTGATTTAGTTATCGAACTGTTTCCCAACGGAGCGTGGGAACCATCAAAACACCGGGGGCCGCTTCGCCGCCCAGCGGGAGCAAGCTCCCTCGCCACGGGTTTTTTGTTCTTTCAGGGTTTGGCGTCGGTCTTCGCTGCGACCGTCACCCACCATTGCGTGTGGTGTTCGATCTGCACCGGCAGCGTCGGCAGCAGGGTGTTCAGGGCCAGGTCGGTGTTGTGCAGCGGGAAGCTGCCGGTGATGCGCAAGTCGGCCACTTCGGGCGCGACGCTCAGGTGGCCACGGCGATAGCGACCGATTTCACGCACCAGGTCTTCCAGCCGCGCGTTGTCCACCACCAGCATGCCGCGGGTCCAGGCATCCGCGCCGAGGTTGGCGGCCAGAATGGGACCCATGCCGTCGTTGCGGATCAGCACTTGCTGGCCTTCACGCAGAATCTGCTCTTGGGGGTTGGAATCCGGGTGAGCCGCCACAGCGGATTTGAGCACGCTCAGCCGCGTCCCCTCGGCTTCGCGCTTGACCAGGAACCGTGTGCCCAACGCACGCATGCTGCCTTCGCGGGTTTCGACGATGAATGGCCGGGCGTCGCCATGACCGGTCTCGATCAGGATTTCCCCTTCCTGGAGCACCACCCGCCGCTGCTTCTCATCAAAGCGCACATCCAGGGCACTGTGGGTATTGAGGTTGATCAGCGTACCGTCGCTCAGGCGGATGGTGCGTTGTTCCCCCGTGGCGGTGCGCTGATCAGCCAGCCAATAATCGATCGGCAGATACCGTTCGCCGGCAAACAGCGCCAGGCCGATCACCGCGACGACGCTGGCCACACCGCTGCTCAGCTTGCGCACCCGTCGGCGAATGCCTTCGCGCGATTGCAGCAGGGCAGTGCGAGCCGGACCGCTGGCGACGCTGAAGCGTTGATCGAGCATGCCCAGTTGGCGCCAGGCACGGGCGTGCTCTTCGTGGGCGGCGTGCCATTTGGCGAACTCTTCGCGCTCCACCGGGCTGCCGGAGTCCAGGGACAGTTGCCAGGCAATTGCTGCATCGAGCACTTGCGCCGACACCGGTTTGCAACTGATCGGGGTCATGTCGGCTCCCCGTACAGCGCGATGTAGCACTGACGGATGCCCTGCGCCAGGTATTGGCGCACGCGAGGGACGGAAACCCCCAGGCGTTCGGCGATTTCTGCGTGGCCCAGGCCATCCAGACGATTGTAGAGAAACGCCGACCGGGCCTTGCTCGAAAGCTTGCCGAGCAGGCGGTCGATGTTTTTCAGGTCTTCGAGGATCATTTGCTGTTCTTCCACCGACGGTTGCTCGGCTTCGGGAATCAGCATCAGTTCGGTCAAGTAGGCTTGTTCCAGAGCAGCCCGGCGGAAATAGTCGAACAGCAGGCCCTTGGCGATCGCCACCAGAAAGGCCCGGGGTTCACGGGGCTCCTTCAACTCTTCACGGCCCAGCAAGCGCATGAAGGTGTCCTGGCTCAGGTCTTCAGCCCGTTGCGGGCAGGCGACGTTGCGCCGCAGCCAGGCCAACAGCCAACCGCGATGGTCGCGATATAACGCACCGACGAGCTCACTGTGAGGGCTTGGGACTGACGACACGCAGCATCACCGATTGGGAAATGTTAACTAACGAGAATTGTTCGCGATTGTGTCAGAGGCGAACACGGTAAGCAATTGACGCTGGTCGGTTGGGATTCAAGAGGGATGCATGTAGGACGGCGTTATCGTTCTTCGCGGGCAAGCCTCGCTCCTACAGGTTTTATGTTGAAAGCCTGTAGTAGCGAGGCTTGCCCGCGAAAGCGTCACAACAGACGCTGCCAATCAGAAAGACGGCGTCTGCTGCCGCCGTTTCCACTGGCTTAGCCGCTGTTGCAGGTTCAACGGACTGTGCACCTGTTGCTGGCGCGCCCGGCTGAACAGAATCAAGGCCAGTTCGGCGGTGGCCAGGGCGTCGGCGCTGGCGTTGTGGCGCTCGAAGACTTCCAGCTTGAACCAGTCGATCCACTCGTCCAGCCCGGCTTCGCGGATGTTGGCCTGGGGGCAGAGCAGCGGGGCGATGTCCGCCACATCCAGAAACGCGTGCTGCAACTTGTAGCCCAGGTGATCCTTCAGGGCGCGGCCGAGCATGTGCTGGTCGAACGGTGCATGAAAGGCCAGCAACGGACTGTCGCCGACGAACTCCATGAACTCGACCAACGCTTGCGCCGGGTCGCTGCCGGCGGCGATCGCACTGGGTCCCAAGCCATGGATCAACACGCTGGGGCTGAGTTTGAGCTCGGCGCATTGCAGGGTGCGTTCGAATTGTTGGCTGAAATCGATCGCGCCATCCTCGATCACCACCGCGCCGATGGACAGTACCCGATCCTTGTTCAGGTTCAGCCCGGTGGTTTCCAGGTCGAGCACCACCCAGCGTTGCTCACGCAGACTGCATTCGCTCAGGGCGGCGGGCGCCGACAAGCGTTGCAGGCGCTGTTGCAGCGCTTGCGACAGCAGCGGACCGGCCGGACGCAGCCATGAAAACAGACTCATAGCTGGTACCGCAGGGCCAGGCTGCTTTGCAGGCGCTGGGCCTGGCGCAGGGATTCGCGCAGGATGCGCCGGTCCAAATGATTGAGGCTGTCCGGGTCGACTCGGTTGGAGTAGGGCAGGTTCTCCCGGGTCTGGCGTTGATGCTGCTGCATGCGGGTTTGCTGGATGAAATGGTAGGCCTCTTCATACGCGGCGCCGTCGAGCGGTTCGATGACCTCTTTATCCACCAGCCTGCGAAAACGCTCCAGGGTGTTGTTGGTGTCGATGCCATGGGCCAGGGCCAGCAATCGCGCACCGTCGACAAAGGGCGTCAGGCCCTGGACCTTGAGGTCGAGGGTGGCTTTCTCACCATTTTTCCGAGCCAGCACAAACTCGCGGAAACGCCCGACCGGCGGGCGGTTACGCAAGGCGTTCTCGGCCATCATGCGCTGGAACAAACGGTTGTCGCCGACCTGATCGAGAATCGCGCGACGCAATTGTTCACAGCCTTGCTCGCTGCCCCAGACCACGCGCAAATCGAAATAGATGCTCGAACCCAGCAGGTTCTCCGGCGTGGCCTCGCGGATAAAAGCGGCAAAGCGTCGGGCCCACTCGACCCGGGACAGGCACAGCTCGGGGTTGCCGGCCATGATGTTGCCTTTGCACAGGGTGAAGCCGCATTGCGCCAGGCTCTGGTTGATCTGATGGGCAATGGGCAGCAATTTGCCGCGAATCTCCGCCGCGTGGGCCGCGTCCCGGGCCTCGAACAGGATGCCGTTGTCCTGGTCGGTGTGCAGGGTCTGTTCGCGGCGACCTTCGCTGCCGAAGCACAGCCAACTGAACGGCACACCGGGGTCGCCTTTGTCGGCCAGGGTCAGTTCGATGACCCGGCACACGGTGTGGTCGTTGAGCAGGGTGATGATGTGGGTGATCTGCGTGGACGACGCGCCGTGGGCCAGCATGCGCTCCACCAGTTGACCGATCTCGCCACGAAGTGCCACCAGGTTTTCCACGCGCTGGGCGTTGCGGATGGTACGCGCCAGGTGCACCAGATCGACCCGTTGCAGGGAAAACAGATCGCGCTCCGACACCACGCCGCACAGGCGCTGATCCTTGACCAGGCAGACGTGGGCGATGTGTCGCTCGGTCATGGCGATCGCCGCATCGAACGCGCTGTGTTCCGGCGTCAGGTAGAACGGTGCCTGGGTCATGTGCCGCTCAATGGCTTGGGCGAAGTCACCCGTGCCGTCGGCCACCACCTGACGCAAATCGCGCAGGGTGAAAATCCCCAGCGGCGCCTTCTGTTCGTTGACCACCACGATGCTGCCGACCTGCTGCTCATGCATCTGGGTCACGGCTTCACGCAGCGGTGTGGCGGGGCTGCAGGTGACCGGGTGGCGCATGGCCAAGTCGCCCAGGCGGGTGTTGAGTGAATATTGGGTGCCAAGGGTTTCCACGGCTTTTTGCTGGACCTGCTGGTTGACCTGATCCAGCAGGCTGCTCACGCCCCGTAGGGCGAAGTCGCGGAAGGTGTGGGAAATGGCGAAGAGCTTGATGAACGCCAGCTTGTTGAGCTGCAGGCAAAAGGTGTCTTCGGCCGCCAGGTGCTCGGTGCGGGTCGCACGTTCGCCCAACAGCGCGGCGAGGGGGAAACACTCGCCGGTGGTGATTTCAAAAGTGGTTTCCGTGCCGCCCTTGGCCGAGTGCGGACGCTCGCCGACCACTCGGCCCTGCTTGACGATGTAGAAGTGCTCCACCGGGCCATCGGCAGGCTTGATGATGCTCTCGCCGGGGCCATAAAAACGCAGCTGACATTGTTCAACCAGATACGCCAGGTGGGCGTGCTCCATCTGATTGAAAGGTGGGAAACGCTGAAGGAATTGCAACGTGCCCTGGATGTTTTGCAACACCGCGGTCTTCCCTGCCTGGGTGAAGGCGTCCGCTTTACTCATAACCATTACCGCAGTCTTTTTTGGATTTGTTGTTGTCGGATGACTCGGCCATGGTCGACCCCTGCGGCCGGGGTGCCCATTGGACGTAAGTCTAGGTAGGCAATGCCTATCCTGGATTGTCGGAAAAAACTTACGCAATTGAAGAAAAAACCTCTCTAATTCGCACTTGGAAAAATATCCGACGAAGTGCACATTGAAGGTCTGCTTAGCGATGTCTCACCACTGTGCTAGGGAATTGTACTGAACATGTAGAGAACGCCATGTCCGACCACGATATTTTGAGTGACGCCGAGCGAGCCGCGCTCAGTGCCGTCATGCTGGAGCCCGACCTGCCGGCGCAGCGGGTGCTGATCGTTGACGACGACAAGGACGCCCGAGAGTTACTGTCTGAGATTCTGGCCCTGGATGGCATTCGTTGCATGACCGCAGCCAGTGGCGAAAGCGCCCTCAAGATGCTGGAAGAAAAACCTTCGATTGGCCTGGTGATCACTGACTTGCGCATGGGCAATGTCGACGGCCTGGATTTGATTCGTCAGGTGCGCGAATCGGTGCGGGCGGCCATGCCGTTCATCATTGTGTCCGGTGACGCTGATGTGAAGGACGCCATCGCGGCGATGCATTTGAGCGTGGTGGATTTTCTGCTCAAGCCGATCGATACCGGCAAGCTGCTGGGGCTGGTCAAGCATGAGTTGGGGATGGAGCCTTGATGCGATATCAGGCATAAGGAAGCATTTGTGTGAGGGGATGAATCCCCTCACCACAGGCATCACTTCATCACCGGATTGCGCGCAAACAAAAAAGCCCTGATCGAAAGATCAGGGCTTTTTCGTGTCCGGCATCAGTGCTCGGTTACAGGCCGTTGGCAGCCTTGAACTCGCGACGACGACGGTGCAGGACCGGCTCGGTGTAGCCGTTCGGCTGTTTCGTGCCTTCGATCACCAATTCGACCGCGGCCTGGAAGGCGATGTTGCTGTCGAAGTTCGGTGCCAGCGGGCGGTACAGCGGGTCGTTGGCGTTCTGGCGGTCAACCACCGGCGCCATGCGCTTGAGGCTTTCCATCACTTGCTCTTGGGTGACGATGCCGTGACGCAGCCAGTTGGCGATGTGCTGGCTGGAGATACGCAACGTGGCACGGTCTTCCATCAGGCCGACATCGTTGATGTCTGGCACTTTCGAGCAGCCGACGCCCTGATCGATCCAGCGCACCACATAACCCAGAATGCCCTGGCTGTTGTTGTCCAGTTCGTTCTTGATCTGCTCGGCAGTCCACTGCGGGTTCACCGCCAGCGGAATGGTCAGGATATCGTCCACCGAGGCATGGGCGCGTTTGGCCAGTTCGGCCTGACGGGCGAACACGTCAACCTTGTGGTAGTGCAGCGCGTGCAGCGCGGCGGCGGTTGGCGACGGGACCCAGGCGGTGTTGGCGCCGGCCAGTGGGTGGGCGATTTTCTGCTCGAGCATCGCCGCCATCAGGTCGGGCATTGCCCACATGCCTTTACCGATCTGCGCGCGACCTTGCAGGCCGGTGCTCAAGCCGATATCGACGTTGGAGTTCTCGTAGGCGCCGATCCATTTTTCCGCCTTCATGTCCGCCTTGCGCACCATCGGGCCGGCTTCCATGGAGGTGTGGATTTCGTCACCCGTGCGGTCGAGGAAACCGGTGTTGATGAACACCACACGCTCGCTCGCGGCCTTGATGCAGGCCTTGAGGTTGACCGTGGTGCGGCGCTCCTCGTCCATGATCCCGACTTTGAGGGTATTGCGCGGCAGGTTCAGCACGTCTTCGATGCGACCGAACAGTTCGTTGGTGAACGCGGCTTCTTCAGGGCCGTGCATCTTCGGCTTGACGATGTACACCGAGCCGGTGCGGGTGTTCTTGCGCGAGGTGTTGCCATTGAGGTTGTGCACGGCCGCCAGGCAGGTGACCAGGCCATCGAGGATGCCTTCCGGCACTTCATTGCCATCTTTATCCAGGATCGCGTCGATGGTCATCAGGTGACCGACGTTACGCACGAACAACAGCGAGCGACCGTGCAGGTTCACCTGGCTGCCGTCGACAGCGGTGTAGGTGCGGTCGGCGTTCATGGTGCGGGTGAAGGTCTTGCCGCCCTTGGCGACTTCTTCCGCCAGGTCGCCCTTCATCAGGCCGAGCCAGTTGCGGTAGATCACCACTTTGTCGTCGGCGTCGACGGCGGCGACCGAGTCTTCGCAGTCCATGATGGTGGTCAGCGCCGCTTCCATCAGGATGTCTTTGACGCCGGCTGCATCCGTCTGGCCGACCGGGGTGCTGGCATCGACCTGGATTTCGAAATGCAGGCCGTTGTTTTTCAGCAGGATCGCAGTGGGTGCCGAAGCATCGCCCTGGAAGCCGATCAACTGGGCATCGTTGCGCAGACCCGTGTTGCTGCCGCCCTTGAGCGCCACAACCAGTTTGCCGTCGACGATTTTGTAGCTGGTGGAATCGACGTGGGAGCCGGCCGCCAGGGGCGCCGCTTCGTCGAGGAAGGCACGAGCAAAGGCAATCACCTTGTCGCCGCGAACCTTGTTGTAGCCTTTGCCTTTTTCTGCACCATCGGCTTCGCTGATGGCGTCGGTGCCGTAGAGCGCGTCGTACAGCGAACCCCAGCGGGCGTTCGAGGCATTGAGGGCAAAGCGGGCATTCATGACCGGAACCACCAATTGTGGGCCGGCGGTGCGGGCGATTTCGTCATCGACGTTTTGCGTCGTTGCCTGGAAATCGGCCGCTTCTGGCAGCAGATAACCGATGTCTTGCAGGAAGGCTTTATAAGCCACGGCGTCGTGTGGTTGACCGGCACGGGATTGGTGCCAGCCGTCGATACGAGCCTGGAAATCATCGCGTTTGGCGAGTAGGGCTTTGTTCTTCGGCGCCAGGTCGTGAATGACCTTGTCGGCACCGGCCCAGAACTTATCGGCGGTGAGGCCGGTTCCGGGAATGGCTTCGTTGTTCACGAAGTCGAACAGGACTTTGGCGACCTGCAGGCCACCGACTTGAACGTGTTCAGTCATTGCTTGCCTCACTCTGCTCAGCTATTTCGCTTTTCAGCTCTTCAATTTAACAATGAAGCCTTGGGCCATTTAAACCACAAACCCGTCTACCAGTACATGCCGTTCACGGGCGGCTGGGTTGGGACCAATCAAAGGCTTGAGGCCTTGCTGACAGGGCTTTTGGGGTTGCGAACGTGCCTGCGGCAGACATCGATCCAACGTTATGTAGTGCTTGCCGAGGCATACTACATGATGAATTGCGGTTGTGAAAATTAGACTAATTACGTCGTTCTGCGACCCTGTGACGCATTGCGGTCACAGCGCGGAACGGGATGTTCTCAAAAAATTGGTGGATTGTTCCAGTTAAATATCAAAAGTTGTACACATATTCTTCGCTGTCCCGATGGTTGACGTAACTCTCTTGCCACAAAAGCCAGGCCGCGCCGAATCGAGCCCCTTGCCTATACTTGATTTTCCATAACAAGAATCATGACCAGAGGGCTGCGCCATGGACCACCTCGTACTCACTGTTTTCGCGCCGGACAAGCCCGGGCAGGTCGAGCGCATTGCCCAATGCATCGCCGAGCAGGGCGGCAACTGGCTGGAGAGCCGCATGTCGCGCATGGCCGGGCAATTCGCCGGGATCTTGCGGGTGGGGGTTCCGGCCGAGGGCTACGACGCGCTGGTGGATGCGCTTCAAGGATTGGCTGCTCAGGGTATCCGCGTACTGATCGCCGAAAGCGGCATCGAACAATCCTGTACTTGGAAGCCGATCGCCATGGAATTGGTGGGCAACGATCGGCCTGGGATCGTACGTGATATCACCCGCTTGCTGAGTGAGCAGGGGGTCAACCTGGAACGCTTGGTGACGGAAGTGCGGCCGGCGCCGATGAGCAGCGAGCCGCTGTTTCACGCCGAAGCGATTCTCGCGGTGCCGCTGACGCTGTCATTGGATGTCCTGCAATCGCGCCTGGAAACCCTGGCCGACGACCTGATGGTGGAACTGGTTCTGCGTAGCGAAGCTTGATGCGGTTATCCAAGTTAAACGTGCACCTGCCTGTGGATAACCTGTAGAGACAGCCTGCCAGGCCACGTGCGCTGCGGCTTGGCCGGGGTTGATCAAAAAAACGCCAACATTCAGTGACTTGCGCACAAACGCCGGGGATCACGCTGTGGATAACCTTGGGAAGGAACGATGCAGGCCACGATATTCGAGGCCTGCAGAGGTTTGTGCATTTTTTGATCAGCTGCGGCGACGCAGACTTATCCACGCATCGATGCTGTAGACCGCCAGGCCCGCCCAAATGAAGATGAACGCCAGCAGGGTGCTGGAGGACAAGTGTTCGTCGAACAGCAGCACGGCTTGCAGCAGAACCAGGGTCGGCGCCAGGTACTGCAGGAAACCCAGGGTGGTGTAGGGCAGATGCCGCGCGGCGGCGTTGAAACACACGAGCGGTACCAGGGTGACCGGCCCGGCTGCCACCAGCCACCAGGCTTCGGAGGTGGTCCAGAATTCGGCTTGAGCGCTGTGGGCGGTTGGGTTGAACAGCAGCCACGCCAGGGCGATCGGCACCAGCATCCAGGTTTCCACCACCAGCCCCGGCAGGGCCTTGACCGGTGCCTGCTTGCGGATCAGCCCGTAGAAACCGAAGGTCAGCGCCAGCACCAACGACACCCACGGCAGGCTGCCGACCTGCCACACCTGTTGCGCCACGCCGATGGCCGCCAGCGCCACGGCAACCCACTGCATGCGTCGCAGCCGTTCGCCAAGAATCAGCATGCCCAGCAGCACGTTCACCAGCGGATTGATGTAGTACCCCAGGCTGGCCTCGAGCATGCGTCCGTTGTTCACCGACCACACATAGGTCAGCCAGTTGGCGGCGATCAGCGTGCCGCTCAAGGCCAGGATCGCCAGCCGTCGCGGGTTCTCACGCAGTTCACGCCACCAGCCAGGGTGCTTCCACACCAGCAGCAGCAAACCACCGAACAGCGCCGACCACAGGACGCGGTGGATGATGATCTCCACGGCGGGCACGTTGGCGATGGCTTTGAAGTAGAGCGGGAACAGGCCCCAGATGATGTAGGCACTCAGGCCCAGGATGTACCCGCGACGCGGGTTGGCGGCTTGCATGCAGAATCCTTGCTTAGGCAGCTAACAAAGAGGGGATTGTAAGGGCATTTAATCCTGTGTGTTGATCCTTGCAGGAACATGACTTGTTCCGCGAGGCGTTCTCAAGGACGCCATCGCAGAAAAGCCATGCTCCTACAGGAGAGCGGCTCAATCAGAAAAGTTTGAGCGGTTCTTCGTTGAGCGCCGACAGTTGCTCGCGCAACGCCAGCACCTGGTCGCCCCAGTAACGTTCGGTGCCGAACCACGGGAAGCTGCGGGGGAAGGCCGGGTCGTCCCAGCGACGGGCGAGCCAGGCGCTGTAGTGCATCAGGCGCAGGGCGCGCAGCGGTTCGATCAGCGCCAGCTCCCGCGGGTCGAAGTCGTGGAATTCGTTGTAGCCGTCCATCAATTCGGACAATTGCCCCAGGCAATCCTGGCGGTCACCGGCCAGCATCATCCAGATGTCCTGCACGGCCGGGCCCATGCGGCAGTCGTCGAGGTCGACGATGTGGAACATCTCGTCGCGGCACATCATGTTGCCGGGGTGGCAATCGCCGTGCATGCGGATGTTCTGGTGGGGCGTGTTGCTGTAGGCATCTTCCACACGCTTGAGCAGATCACGGGCCACGGACTCGTAGGCCGGCAGCAGGCTGCGCGGGATGAAATTGCCTTCGAGCAAGGTGGCCAGGGAATCGTGGCCGAAGTTTTTCACCGCCAGGGCCTCGCGGTGTTCGAACGGTTTGGTCGCGCCGACGGCATGCAGGCGGCCCAGCAGTTGGCCGAGGCGATACAGCTGATCGAGGTTGCCCGGCTCCGGCGCACGCCCGCCGCGACGAGGGAACAGGGTGAAGCGGAAACCGTTGTGTTCGTGCAGGGTTTCGCCGTTGTGGATCAGCGGCGCCACCACCGGCACCTCGACGTCGGCCAGTTCGAAGGTGAACTGGTGTTCCTCCAGGATCGCTTCGTTGGTCCAGCGCTGCGGGCGGTAGAACTTGGCGATCAGCGGCTCGGCGTCTTCGATGCCGACTTGATAGACACGGTTTTCGTAGCTGTTGAGCGCCAGGATGCGGGCGTCGCTCAAGAATCCGATGCTTTCGACGGCATCGAGCACGAGGTCTGGGGTGAGGGTTTCAAACGGGTGGGCCATGCTGACTCCTGCGCGCAGCAGGCTGCTGCGTCCGGCCAGGCATGGTAGCGCAGACCGGGCTGCTTTAGTGGGCCGGGTTGAGAGGTGCGCTGTTTGAGCTGACGCCATCGCGAGCAGGCTCGCTCCCACATTGGATCGACTGTGTGCATTCAATCTTCTGCGCTACAGAAATCACCTGTGGGAGCTAGCCTGCTAGCGATGAGGCCGGATCAGGCGCCGATGATGCCGCCGTCTGCGCGGCTGATGGCAATCACCGATGACCGCGGCTTGCCGTTGGGCAAGTGCTCGGGGAAGGTCGAACCACCTGATTCGCCTGGGTGTTGAATGCCGATGAACATCGTCTTGTGGTCCGGCGCGAAGCTGATGCCGGTCACTTCGCAACCGATCGGCCCGACCATGAAGCGGCGAATTTCACCGCTGACCGGGTCGGCGCAGAGCATCTGGTTGTTGCCCATGCCAGCGAAATCCCCGGCATTGCTGACATCGCCGTCGGTTTGAATCCACAACCGCCCGGCATCGTCGAAGGCCAGGCCATCGGGGCAGTTGAACATGTTCTGCGGCGTGATGTTCGAAGAGCCGCCCTTGGGCGTGCCGGCATGCACCTGCGGGTTGCCGGCGACCACGAACAGGTCCCAGGCGAAGGTGTGGGCGGCGTGATCGTCGCGGTCGGTGCGCCAGCGCAGGATCTGTCCGTAGACGTTTTTCTCCCGCGGGTTGGGCCCGCCTACCGGTTGCCCCTCTTCGCCGCGCTTGGCGTTGTTGGTCAGGGTGCAGTAGACCTGGCCGTCCTTGGGGCTGACCACGATCCATTCCGGGCGATCCATGCGCGTGGCCTTGACTACGCTGGCCGCCAGGCGCGCGTTGATCAGCACTTGGGCCTGATCGGCAAAGCCGCTACTGGCATCGATGCCGTTCTTGCCGTGGGTCAGCTCGATCCACTCGCCCTGGCCCTTGGGGTGATCGGGGTTGCTGTCGCCGGCGTCGAAACGCGCCACGTAAAGGGTGCCGTGGTCCAGCAGGTCGCGGTTGGCCTTGGGGTTTTTGTGATCGATTTTGTCGCGGCTGACGAACTTGTAGATGAACTCGCCGCGCTCATCGTCGCCCATGTACACCACGGCATGACCGTCAGCGGTTTCGGCCAGGGCGGCGTTTTCATGCTTGAAGCGACCCAGTGCGGTGCGCTTGACCGGGGTCGAATGCGGATCGAACGGATCGATTTCCACCACCCAGCCGTGACGGTTGAGCTCGTTGGGATTCTTCGACAGGTCGAAGCGCGCATCGTGTTGATGCCAGTTGATCTCTTTGCTGGCCGCTGCCACGCCGTAGCGTTTCTGCGTGGCGTCGAACTTCTGCTCGGCGTCGGTGCTGCCGAAGCAGTCGGTGAAGTTCTCTTCGCAGGTCAGATAAGTGCCCCACGGGGTCTTGCCGTTGGCGCAGTTCTGGAAGGTGCCCAGCACGGTTTTGCCGTGTGGGTCGGCGCTGGTCTTGAGCAGGTCGTGACCGGCGGCCGGTCCGCTGAAGGCGATCGGCGAGTTGCCGTGGATGCGTCGGTTGTAGCGCGAGCCCTGGACGAATTGCCATTGCCCGTTGTGGCGCTGCACTTCGATCACCGTCACGCCTTCGGCGGCCAGTGCCTTGTGCACGTCGTCGGCCGATTGCGGCATGCCGCCGTGGGGGTAGAGGTAGCGGTAGTTGGTGTATTCGTTGTTGACCGCCATCAGCGCGCGGTTGTGGTCGCCGGGGAAGGCGAACAGGCTCATGCCGTCGTTGTGGTCGCCGAACTGGACTTCCTGATGAGCCGCACTGCCGTTGCCGCTGGGGTCGAAGGCTGGTCCATCCTTGTGCAGGGGCTGGCCCCAACTGATCAGCACCGTGGATTGATAGCCGGGCGGCAGGCTGATGCTGTCGGCGGTAGCGGTGGCAATGCTGTCGAAGCCCAGCAACTGGCTGGTGCCAGCACTGACGCTGGCGGCAAGCACGCTGCGGCTCAACAGGCTGCCGCCCAGGAACATCGCGGCGCCGCACAGGGCGCCCGCGCTGATGAATCCACGGCGGCTGAGGCCGACCATCTGTTCGAGATCGGTGGGTTGGTGTTCTTCCAATAGGCTCACGTCAAGCTTCCTGCAGGTTTTTGCAGTCACCTTAATCATGGTCGATGAAGGTTTTGTTGCAGTGTATTTACAGCGGTGTGCCCAGCAGGACCCGGGAGGGTGGAAAATCGACGCGCACCGGTTTGCCATGGGTCAGCTCAAGATCCTGCAAGTGCCCTGGCTCGGCCAGGGCGCAGAGAGTCAGGCCGTTGGGCAGGGTGATGCGCACTTCGCTGGGGCCGTCATCGGCGTTGAGAATCGTGTCGATGGTGCCCGTCAGGCAATTATTTCCGGGCGTTTGAGCCGCGTCGACTGCCATCACATCGAGCCAGCCAGCCTTGATCAAGGCGACGACGTCGGTGCCGATTTGCAGCTCCAGACGTTCGGTGCTGTCGTGGGTGATTTGCGCATCGACCTTCAGGCCTTCGGCGAGCTCGAGGCGAACCAGGTCATTGCGCCCCTGGGCCTCGATCGCCACGACCTGGCCATGCAGCTGATTACGGGCGCTGGTGCGCAGCATCAGGCGCCCGAGCAGGTCGAGGTCGCTGGCGTCTTCAGCCGCTTCCAGCACTTGGGCTTGCAGCGCCTGCAGTTTTTGATACAGACGCAACACCCGCTCGCCTTCGCTGGACAACCTCGCGCCGCCACCACCCTTGCCGCCGACGCTGCGCTCCACCAGCGGTTTCTGCGCCAGGTTGTTCAGCTCATCGATGGCATCCCATGCCGCCTTGTAGCTCAGCCCCGCGCTTTTCGCCGCGCGGGTGATCGAGCCTTGTTCGGCGATGTGCTGCAACAGCGCGATGCGCTGGGGACGGCGGACGATGTGCTGTGACAACAGAGTGGGCAGGGACATGGCGAGGCGCTTTGGGTGGTGGCGGTGGTGATGACGTTGGCGGGTGCAAGGCGGGTAGTCAAGCTGCAATCCCCCGGGGGGAGCGGGCTTGCTCGCGAAGGCGGTGTATCAGTCGCCAGGGATAGCGGATGTGACGACCTCTTCGCGAGCAAGCCCGCTCCCACCAAAGTGGCGTGTTCGGCTCAAGTCGTGTCGCCGGGTTTTGGCGTGCGCGCCAGGCAGTAGACGTCGACCCGTGCGGCGCCTGCGTCCATCAGCAGGCGAGCCAGTGCCTGGGCAGTGGCACCGGTGGTCAGTACGTCGTCCACCAAGGCCAGATGTTGTCCCAGGATCGAAGCACCGGGCGCCAATGCAAAGGCGTTGCACATGTTTTTTCGTCGTTCGCTGGCGTTCAGCGTTTGTTGTGCGCCAGTGTCCTGCGTCCTCAGCAGCAGCCGTTCATCCCAGGGCAAATCAAGCCGTGTGCTGAGCCAGCGCGCGAGCATCGCGGCCTGATTGAACCCCCGCTGGCGCAGGCGTCGGGTGGCCAGCGGCACTGGTACCAGCAGGTCGGGTCGGGGCAAATCATCTGTGAAGCGATGTTGCAGCGCCTGGGCGAGAAGTTCGGCGAGCAGGTGGCCAAACGGCCACTTCGCGCTGTGCTTGAAGCGGGTGATCAGGCTGTCGATCGGAAAGCTGTAAGTGAAGGGCGCAACCACCTGTTCAAAGGCCGGTGGTTGTACAAGGCATTGGCCACAGGTCATGCCCGAGCCGGGCAGCGGCAGGGCGCAGCTCTGGCAGTGATCACCCAGCCACGGCAGCTCGGTTTCGCAGGCGATGCACAGGGGAGTGGCGTCATCGGCGGTTTCGTCGCACAGCAAGCAGATTTGTTCGTTATTTAACCAGTTGTAAACCGGACCTTCGTATCGTGGTTGACAGCGCATCGCTCTTCCTTAAATATGCCGAACATCCGTGTCGCGCCTGTGGTTATTCCCTGACCCAGGCGTTTGCCCAGCATAAAACCTTGCCCTGCTAAAAATAAAGGTAACGCCCATGAGCGCCAGCACCTCTGCAACCCTGCGTCATGACTGGTCTTTGGCCGAAGTCAAAGCACTCTTCGTTCAGCCATTCAACGACCTGTTGTTCCAGGCGCAGACCGTGCACCGCGCGCATTTCGATGCCAACCGCGTCCAGGTATCGACCCTGCTGTCGATCAAGACCGGTGCCTGCCCGGAAGATTGCAAATACTGTCCGCAGTCCGGCCACTACAACACCGGCCTGGAAAAAGAAAAGCTGATGGAAGTGCAGAAGGTCCTCGAAGAGGCCGCCCGCGCCAAGGCCATCGGTTCGACCCGTTTCTGCATGGGCGCGGCGTGGAAGCACCCGTCGGCCAAAGACATGCCGTATGTGCTGAAAATGGTTGAAGGCGTAAAGGCCCTTGGCCTGGAAACCTGCATGACCCTCGGTCGCCTCGACCAGGAGCAGACTGAAGCGCTGGCCAAGGCGGGGCTGGATTACTACAACCACAACCTGGACACCTCACCGGAGTTCTACGGCAGCATCATCACCACCCGCACTTACGCCGAGCGCCTGCAAACCCTGGCCTATGTGCGTGATTCGGGGATGAAGATCTGCTCCGGCGGCATCCTCGGCATGGGCGAGTCCCTGGACGACCGTGCCAACCTGCTGATCCAGTTGGCCAACCTGCCGGAGCATCCGGAATCGGTGCCGATCAACATGCTGGTGAAAGTGGCCGGCACGCCGCTTGAGAATGCCGAAGACATCGACCCGTTCGATTTCATCCGCATGCTCGCCGTGGCGCGGATCCTGATGCCCCAATCCCACGTGCGCCTGTCCGCCGGCCGCGAAGCCATGAACGAGCAGATGCAGGCCCTGGCGTTCTTCGCCGGCGCCAACTCGATTTTCTACGGCGAAAAACTGCTGACCACCGCCAACCCGCAGGCCGACAAGGACATGCAACTGTTTTCGCGCCTGGGCATCCTGCCCGAAGCCCGCGAAGAGCATGCCGATGAGGTGCATCAAGCGGCGATCGAGCAAGCGCTGGTGGAGCAAAAGAGCAGCGAGCAGTTCTACAACGCCGCTGTTTGATCGACGCGAAACCCTGTAGGAGCGAGGCTTGCCCGCGAAGGCGCAATGACATTCATCCTTGATGTCGGATGACCTGACGCCTTCGCGGGCAAGCCCCGCTCCTGCAAGGGGAGTGTTTCCTTTTTGCTCACGAGGCCTGCATGTCTTTTGATCTCGCCGCACGTCTCGCTGCCCGTCGTGCCGAACACCTCTACCGCCAGCGCCCACTGCTCCAAAGCCCCCAGGGCCCCGAAGCGGTGGTCGACGGTCAGCCGTTGCTGGCGTTTTGCAGCAACGACTACCTGGGCCTGGCCAATCATCCACAGGTGATCGACGCCTGGCGCGCCGGTGCTGCGAAATGGGGTGTCGGGGGTGGGGCTTCGCATCTGGTGATCGGCCACAGCACCCCACATCATGAACTGGAAGAAGCCCTCGCCGATCTGACCGGTCGCCCGCGGGCGTTGCTGTTCACCACTGGTTACATGGCCAACCTCGGCGCGGTCACGGCGTTGGTGGGGCAGGGCGATACGGTGCTGGAAGACCGGCTCAACCATGCATCGCTACTGGATGCCGGTTTGTTGTCCGGCGCCCGCTTCAGTCGCTACCTGCACAACGATGCGGCGAGCCTGGCCAATCGTCTCGAGAAAGCCACGGGCAATACGCTTGTGGTCACCGACGGCGTGTTCAGCATGGACGGTGACCTCGCCGACCTGCCGGCGCTGGCCCGGGAGGCCAAGGCCAAAGGCGCTTGGCTGATGGTCGATGACGCCCACGGATTTGGTCCGCTGGGGGCCAACGGTGGCGGCATCGTCGAGCACTTCGGTCTCAGTCAGGAAGATGTGCCGGTGTTGGTTGGCACCTTGGGCAAAGCATTCGGTACGGCCGGCGCGTTCGTCGCCGGCAGCGAAGAATTGATCGAGACCCTGATCCAGTTCGCCCGCCCCTACATCTACACCACCAGCCAGCCGCCGGCCCTGGCCTGCGCCACGCTCAAGAGCCTGGAGTTGCTGCGCAGCGAACACTGGCGCCGCGAGCATTTGCAGGCGCTGATCCGCCAGTTCCGCCACGGCGCCGGGCAGATTGGCCTGCAACTGATGGACAGCTTCACGCCCATCCAGCCGATCATGATCGGTGACGCCGGTCGCGCCGTGCGTTTCTCGCAACTGTTGCGCGAGCGCGGGCTGATGGTGACCGCGATCCGCCCGCCCACCGTGCCGGCCGGCAGCGCCCGGTTGCGCGTGACCCTGACCGCCGCCCACAGCGAAGCGCAGGTGCAGCTATTGTTAGAGGGACTGGCCGATTGTTACGAACGACTGGGACCGGAGCCGAGCGATGCGTGATCGACTGATTCTGTTGCCCGGCTGGGGTCTCGGCATATCCCCACTGGAACCGCTGGCGGCTGCCTTGCAAGGTCTGGACGAGCATCTGCGGGTGCAAATCGAGCCCTTGCCGGAGCTGGCATCGAGCGATCCTGAGGAGTGGCTCGATGAACTCGATTCAGCCATCCCCCAGGATGCCTGGCTCGGCGGCTGGTCCCTGGGCGGTATGCTCGCCGCGGAGTTGGCGGCCCGCCGCGGCGATCGATGCTGCGGTTTGCTGACGCTGGCGAGCAACGCGTCTTTCGTCAGCCATGAACAGTGGCCGAGCGCGATGCCGGACGCGACCTTCGACGCGTTTCTGGCGGGCTGTGCAGCCGAACCGCGCACCACGTTGAAACGCTTTTCGCTGCTGTGCGCACAGGGTGCCGAGGACCCGCGCGGGCTGTCGCGGTTATTGCTGGGCGGTGCGCCGCACAGTGCGGCCCAGGTGTTGCTGAGCGGGCTGCAAGTGCTAGCGCAACTGGACACCCGGCAAGCCTTGCAGGCCTTTCGCGGTCCGCAGTTGCACCTGTTCGCCGGCCTCGACGGCCTGGTGCCCGCCGAAGCGGCCGGGGATTTGTTGACGTTGCTGCCGGATGTCGAGATCGGTCTGATTGAACAGGCCAGCCACGCGTTTCTTCTGGAAGACCCTCACGGAGTGGCGGGTGCGATCCAGGCCTTTTTGCATGAGTGCGGCGATGAATGATTTATCCCTTCCCCTGCCAACACATCCCGGCGGCTTGCCCGACAAGCGCCAGGTCGCGGCGTCCTTTTCCCGAGCGGCGGCAAGCTACGACAGCGTGGCCGAACTGCAACGTGACGTGGGCAGCCAATTGCTCAGTCGCTTGCCGGCTGATTTCGTACCGGGGCGCTGGCTCGACCTGGGCTGCGGCACCGGGCATTTCAGTCGTGCGCTTGCGGAGCGCTTCCCCGAGGGGCAAGGGCTGGCGCTGGACATCGCCGAAGGCATGCTCAATCACGCCCGACCATTGGGCGGCGCCAATCACTTCATCGCGGGCGATGCCGAGCGCCTGCCATTGCGCGATTCGACCTGCGACCTGATCTTCTCCAGCCTGGCGGTGCAGTGGTGCGCGGATTTCGCCTCGGTGCTCAGCGAGGCCCATCGCGTACTCAAGCCTGGCGCAATCTTCGCGTTTGCTAGTCTGTGCGTGGGCACCCTGTTCGAGTTGCGCGACAGCTGGCGCCAGGTCGATGGCATGGTGCACGTCAACCGCTTCCGTGAGTTCGCGCGTTACCAGCAGTTGTGCGCGGCCAGCGGTTTGCAGGCAATCAGTCTGCAAACCCGACCCCATGTGCTGCATTATCAGGATGTGCGCAGCCTGACCCATGAGCTCAAGGCTTTGGGTGCGCACAACCTCAATCCGGGGCGCCCCGGCGGATTGACCGGGCGCGCGCGGATTCTGGGTTTGATCGAGGCTTATGAGCAGTTTCGTCAGGCCCAGGGCCTGCCGGCGACTTATCAAGTGGTGTACGCCGTTTTGGAGAAACCCTTATGAGCGCAGCCTATTTCATCACCGGCACCGACACCGATGTCGGCAAGACCACGGTGGCCACCGGTTTGCTGCATGCCGCGCGGTCGGCGGGCCTGAGCACCGCGGCGGGTAAACCGGTCGCTTCCGGTTGCGACGTCACGCCCAAGGGCCTGCGCAATGCCGATGCGCTGGCGTTGTTGGCCGAATGTTCGCTGCCACTGACTTATGCACAGGTCAACCCGGTGGCGTTCGAACCGGCCATCGCTCCGCACTTGGCCGCGCGGGAGGCGGGTGTGGCGCTGACGGTGCAGTCACTGCTGGCACCGATGCGGCAAATTCTCGACATGCAGGCCGATTTCACCTTGATCGAAGGGGCGGGTGGCTGGCGAGTTCCTTTGGCCGATCAGGACAATCTGTCAGACCTGGCGATGGCGCTTAAGCTGCCGGTGATTTTGGTAGTCGGCGTGCGCCTGGGTTGCATCAGCCATGCGTTGTTGACCGCTGAAGCGATCGCTCGGGACGGACTGCAACTGGCCGGTTGGGTGGCCAACATCATCGATCCGAAGACCTCGCGTCTGGAAGAGAACCTGGCGACCCTGGCCGAACGAATTCCGGCACCGTGCCTTGGACGAGTTCCCAAACTCAAGGGCGTGACGGCTGAGGCGGTGGCCGAGCACCTGCAACTGGACTTGCTCGATTAAATTCTGCCTATGACAAGGCACTGTGCCATTAGTGTTTTTGACGGGCCTTTACGGTTCAAGTCTGCTTCAATGAGCGTTGTTGATCCTTCACAAGGACGAGCTCTCCATGGAAATCTCAGGAAACACCGCTTTTTATGCCGGTCTGAGCACTATTCAGACAGGGCAGAACCGCGTCGATCAGGCCGCCGGGCAGATTGCCAACAACACCCTCGAGCGTTCGGTGACCAGCCAGTCTTCCGAGGTTCAGGCCGAGCGCCTGCGTTCGGTCGATCGCAGCCAGCAATCGGACGTGACCAGCAACCTGGTGGAAATGGCCCAGGGCAAGTTCCAGGTCGAACTGGGTGCCAAGGTCGCCAAGGCATCCGATGAAGTGCTGGGTACGTTGATCGATACCTTCGCCTGATTTCTACGTTTGTATCGCCTCACTGACGCCGCGAACCTTCGCGGCGTTTTTCTGCGTAAGTCCTTCTCTGCACACTATTCTTTCCTACAGGGCGTGGTGCCTTTGCTCACGCCGTGGCGTCGCCGTGCCCGTTGCATGGCGATCAGGCGAGGACGAACGGCAAAAGATCGACGCTTGACAAGGATTAGGCGTAAACGTATGTTTCAAACAACTGTTTGACCGTCACAACAAATCAACGCGGTCGTTCATTCCCGGTTACATCAGCAGAGGTTTATCGCTATGCCTGACTACAAGGCCCCCTTGCGTGATATTCGCTTCGTTCGTGACGAACTGCTCGGCTACGAAGCGCATTACCAGAGCCTTCCAGCGTGCGCGGACGCAACGCCGGACATGGTTGACGCCATTCTCGAAGAAGGCGCCAAGTTTTGTGAGCAGGTACTGGCGCCGCTGAACCGTGTGGGCGACCTCGAAGGCTGCACCTGGAGCGAGTCCGGCGTTAAAACCCCGACCGGTTTCAAAGAGGCCTACAAGCAATTCGTCGAAGGCGGCTGGCCAAGCCTGGCCCACGACGTCGAGCTCGGCGGCCAAGGCCTGCCGGAGTCCCTGGGCCTGGCGATCAGCGAAATGGTCGGCGAGTCCAACTGGTCGTGGGGCATGTACCCTGGCCTGTCGCACGGCGCGATGAACACCATCTCCGAGCACGGCACCCCAGAGCAGCAAGAGGCCTACCTGACCAAACTGGTATCGGGCGAGTGGACCGGCACCATGTGCCTGACCGAACCGCACTGCGGCACCGACCTGGGCATGCTGCGCACCAAGGCCGAACCTCAGGCCGATGGTTCCTACAAGGTGTCCGGTACCAAGATTTTCATCTCGGCCGGTGAACACGACATGGCCGACAACATCGTCCACATCGTGCTGGCCCGCCTGCCGGACGCACCGGCCGGCACCAAAGGCATCTCGCTGTTCATCGTGCCCAAATTCCTGCCGAACGCCGACGGTACGGTCGGTGAGCGTAACGCCGTGTCCTGTGGTTCCCTGGAACACAAGATGGGTATCCACGGCAACGCCACCTGCGTGATGAACTTCGACGCGGCCACCGGTTTCCTGATCGGCCCGGCGAACAAAGGCCTGAACTGCATGTTCACCTTCATGAACACCGCACGCCTGGGTACCGCGCTGCAAGGCCTGGCCCACGCTGAAGTCGGCTTCCAGGGCGGCCTGAAATACGCTCGCGACCGCCTGCAAATGCGCTCGCTGACTGGCCCGAAAGCGCCGGACAAAGCCGCCGACCCGATCATCGTGCACCCGGACGTACGCCGCATGCTGTTGACCATGAAGGCATTCGCCGAAGGCAACCGCGCGATGGTTTACTTCACCGCCAAGCAGGTCGACATCGTCAAATACGGCGTGGACGAAGAAGAGAAGAAGAAGGCCGACGCACTGCTGGCTTTCATGACCCCGATTGCCAAGGCCTTCATGACCGAAGTCGGTTTCGAATCGGCTAACCATGGCGTGCAAATCTACGGCGGCCACGGCTTCATCGCCGAGTGGGGCATGGAGCAGAACGTTCGCGACAGCCGCATTTCGATGCTGTACGAAGGCACCACCGGCATCCAGGCTCTCGACCTGCTGGGCCGTAAAGTGCTGATGACCCAAGGCGAGGCGCTCAAAGGCTTCACCAAGATCGTGCACAAGTTCTGCCAGAGCAACGAAGGCAACGAAGCCGTCCAGGAATTCGTCGCACCGCTGGCTGCGCTGAACAAGGAATGGGGCGAACTGACCATGAAGGTCGGCATGGCCGCCATGAAGGATCGCGAAGAGGTCGGCGCGGCCTCGGTGGACTACCTGATGTACTCCGGTTACGCCTGCCTGGCCTACTTCTGGGCTGACATGGCGCGCCTGGCGGCGGAAAAACTCGCGGCCGGCACCTCTGAAGAGGCGTTCTACACCGCCAAGCTGCAGACCGCGCGCTTCTACTTCCAGCGCATCCTGCCGCGTACCCGCACTCACGTGGCAACCATGCTGTCGGGCGCAAACAACCTGATGGACATGAAAGAAGAAGACTTCGCGCTGGGCTACTAAGCCTTAACGCGGACCTTGAAAAAAACCGCCGCATCCTTCGGGAGCGGCGGTTTTTTTTTGAGCTGTGCTCAGGCCTTTATCACCATGGGGTTGGTTCCAGGGGGCCGACGCCGGTCGGGGTGCTCGCGCCTTCGCCGTTACGTATGAACGGCAGGTGCCAGAAGTCGTTGGGCACCACCGGATCGCCAGGCTTGACGCCTTCCGGAAAGATGAACTCGAACACCGGCGCCACGTACTGCCCGGCCACCAGTCCATTGGCCACGGTCAGCCTGCCCGCGTTCTGCAGGCAACTGTCCACACCGGCCTGGGACAGGCTTTGCTGTGGTACGCACAGCGACCGCGCCACCACACGCAAGGTGCGCGTTGGCTGACTCAGGAGCCCGGTGGGTGCCTTGGTCGCCCGAAGCCTGGCGCGCTGTGGCTGAGGACCGGTGTTCTGCGTGGTGATACCGCCCGAGGCACCCAGGCATGTGGTTGCAAGACCCAACCCCGGGTTGCACTCGCCGGTCATCTCAAACGGGGTCACCCAGCGATTGGTTTGTACCCCGGTCGATGGATTGACATCGATCAGATAAATGTCGACCGGCGTCTTGATATCGGTGGTTGAGGCTTCAAGAAAAATACGGTCCTGAGTCTCTTGGGCAGCGCCACCGATGGCTGTTGCCGCCGGGTCGGCCGTACCGACGCCGAATTCTCCGATAGACAGGTAGCTGGGCTGCGAACCCGGTTGAGTGTAAATCCCTACGTTGGCTTCAATCGTGTGTGCCGAGATGAAGTCCGGAAGGCCCGTTGTGGTCGATTTGAACAACGTGCCCGAGTAACTGATGAAATCGCCGACTTCGAACGGTGCCTGTTGCATCGGATCCGGATCCGTTGCCGTGCGTGATGCGTCGCTGAATCTTTTCATGACGAATTGGCTGCAATAGGTCTGGCCCGTCGCCGGTGGGGAAAGCTCTCCGCTGGCCGGAGGCGTTACACCTGCCTGGCTGAAGTTGCGGCAGTTGTTGGTGGTGGTCGGCGTGACCGCTTTTGGCCGGTTTTTCTGCGGGCACAGGGCATCATCCCCGGAGATCGTGCGGGGCACACACATCGGGTACCCGGTGGCGGCGTGGATCGTGGGGTTGGCATCGTCGACGGAAAAACGCGGGTCAGGGCTTTGAGGTCGGCCAAAACGCCCATTCGGGTCGTTGATCTGGATGATCGTAGGTTGCAGCGGGTTACCGCTGTCGACCTCGATGTTGCCATTGGTGTAGTCGATCCGGGTAATGACGCCACTCCCGGCGTTCGCTGATTGCTGGGAGACAAAAATCAGCCCGGCAATTTGTTTGTTGGAGACGGTGTTGCCCACCACGTGGACCTCGAATGACGGATATGACCCCGCCCCCTTATTCAGTGCCAGCGAACCGCCCCTGACGAAATCGGCCCAGGTCAGGGTATTGGCCGGCATCTGCATAACGGTGTTGCAAGGTACGGTGATAGTGATGCCGTTGAGTTGAACGGTGCCCCCGAAACGGCCGGGGTCGGTAGTGCCAGGGCAATTGGCGTTGGTGGGATCGAGCGTCATGTTCTGGATGAAGCCTGTCATGTCAAACCCATGAATCGCCGTCGGGTTTGTAAAGACCGGATCGGGCAGGGTGGGGGTGGTGAAGGGCGAGGTGGTGCCCGGGACAGGCTTGGCAGTCCCGCCACCCCCACCCCCTGCTCCGTTTTTGGCAAATGCATCGGCACCGCCCAAGACCAGTGCGGCGGCGACGGCACTGGCGAGTAGCGCTTGGCGACCGAACATGCCAAGGCGTCGCTTGTTGGGCAACAGCGGTATGGCGAGCGTTTTTTCGTAAAAAGATAAGCTCATGGCTCTCTCCAGGATCTTGCAGGACCAGTTGCCGGCCAATCGAATCGCAGATCTTCTGATGCGCTGAATCCTGCGCAAGAAAACGCAAAGCTGTGAGGGTCGAATGGGGCTCGATCCATCCGGTCATGTGCCTGTGTACGGGCGGCACTAGCCGTTCGGATGCTTCACCTGCGTTGCGTCGGCCGGTTACGGATGCAATCGCGAGAGACATTTCCTTGAGCCTGAAGCGCTCAAAGCAGTTGTCATGCCTGTATTGAAACAATTAGACACAATTAACCGCCAGGCCGCATGGAGTAAGGGCTGCGTAGCCAACAGACAGTTTCATGCACGACGCTGTCGAATCAACAGCCACCAACATAGGGGGGGATATATACCCAAGTTTGGGAGTGTTCACCGTTTAAGTTCAGATGATTGACGAGGAGTTTCGGCTGAAAGTACTAAATGAGAAAGGTTGTCTATATGTACTCTGGGCGGAGTTACATTGCAAGAGACGTATTAAGTAATTAATTATAAAGTTCGGGTGCTAAATAAAATCCATAGCTCGCGCAGTGCAAAGTGTGCACGCACGGATTTTTAGTGTTGTATTAAGTGTTTTCTCCCTGGTGTTCTAGCTTGAAGGTCTGGAAACTGTTTTAAGTTCCATGATGCATGAGATAGCAATTGCTTTGCCAAGTTTGATCATGGACGTTTTTTTGAGTTTTATGTCTTTTAAATCAATAAATTATGAAGAGCCTCGGTTGCCGTTGATATTGGCTTTTTAGAGTTTTAACCCAATGATGGGTAACGGTTACCCAGTTTTGGTGGGGGAAGAAGCCTATGTTTAGAGATGCTGGAAGTTGCATTTGAAATGCATTTTTAATTAGGTGGGGTGAGATAAAAATATTGTTATTTTTTGATGCTGAAATCTTTTGTAACAGCTAGAGTTGGGTTAAGCCCGCCCGACGGTGCGAAAGACCCATGTCTTAAACAAGCCTGAGCCAAGAGAGTACTTTGCCATTCAAGCTTTGCCTTGCTCGTGTCATTTGAAGTTGTGGCTGCTCGCGCAAGCAATGGGGTTTACGGCAATGAGTTCATCTCGCAACAGGATAATTACGGAGCTTGGCTACTCCGTACCGAATCGAGAAATGCCATCATGGTTAAGTACTTGAGCCACTTTCGAACTCCTTGTTTTGCCCGTGCGATAACCAGCGCTCTGGTTGTTATCGGTCTACCGATGGTGAGTGCCTGGGCAGCTGATCCAATCGCCACCGTTCCGTCCGTACCGGACGTACCCAGCCTGCAATCGTTGCATGGGCTGGTTCCGCCCGATCCGTCGGGTACGGAGGGCGGGCGCAAGGTCGATCTGATGACGGACTACGTGCTCAACCGCTCGGCGGCAATTCTGCTGGGCAAGGCGCTGTTCTGGGACATGGAGGTCGGCAGCGACGGTTCCACCGCGTGTGCGTCCTGCCACTACCATGCGGGGGTCGACCACCGCACCACCAACCAGATCAACCCCGGTCAGGCAAACACCAACGCAAACGTCTCGTCGATCTTCAACAAGCCGTTCACCGCCGCAGACATTCCCGGCGACGTGCCGAGCTACACCACCAGGTCCGGCGGCAAGGGCGGCCCGAACTACCTGCTGAAGAAGGGCGACTTTCCGACCCATGTGCTGGCTGATCCAATGGATCGCAATTCGGCAATTGTCTATTCGAGCGATGATGTGATCGGTTCCCAAGGGGTATTCGACGCCAACTTCGTCAAACCTCATCAGGCGCGTTTCGATAAGTGCATTCAGCAGCCGGACGGCATTTTCCAGGTGGGCGGCATCAACGTTCGCCGCAGTACCGGGCGCAACGCACCCACAGTGATCAACGCGGCGTTCAACGTTCGTAACTTCTGGGATGGGCGGGCCAACAATATTTTCAACGGATTCTCGCCATTCGGTAATCGCGACCCTGACGCCGGGATTTTCGTGACCACCGACCGCAGCGGGGTGGCGACCAAAGTCAGGTTGGCACTCAAAGATGCTTCCGCCGCCTCGCAAGCGGTAGGCCCGCCCGGCAGCCCGGTGGAAATGTCTTGCGGGGGACGGACTTTCGCCGACATTGGTCGACGCATGCTCGACACCTTGATGCTCAAGCAACAGCGGATCTCGTCCACCGATTCGGTACTCGGACCTGTGTCCGGCGCCCGTCGGCCGACTTACCGTGAACTGATCAAAAACGCCTTCCAGCCGCGCCTGTGGAACGCCACGCAACAGGTCTCCCTGGGCGGCGCGCCATACACTCAGATGGAGGCGAACTTCCCGCTGTTCTTCGGGCTGGCGATTCAGATGTATGAGTCCACGCTGATTTCGGACCAGGCGCCGCTGGATGCCTATTTGCAGGGCGACCATACGGCCATGAACGACCAGCAGGTCCAGGGCATGAATCTGTTCCTGGGCAAAGGCAAATGCGTCAGTTGCCACGGCGGCGCCGAGTTGACCAACGCCGGCAGCCGCTTGCTGTTCCATCCCCGGGAGCGTATCGAACGCATGGTCATGGCCGATAACCTGACCACGCTGTATGACAACGGTTTCTACAACACCGGCGTTCGCCCAACGTCGGAAGACCTGGCGCTCGGCGGCTCCGATGCCTGGGGCAATCCGTTGTCCTTCACCCGTGAGTACAACACCGTACTTCAGGGCGGTCAGGTTCCGGACCCGTTGGACGTTGACGTGTGCACGTTCGAAGTGCCATTGAGCTCAGCGATTCCCTGTGATGCGACGCTCAAGCCCAATGTCGGTTTCCGCGATGCAGTCGATGGCGCCTTCAAGACACCGACGCTGCGCAACATCGCGTTGACCGGACCGTATTTCCACAACGGCAGTCGCGCAACGTTGCAACAGGTCATGGAGTTCTACAACCGCGGCGGGGACCGGCGTGGCGAAGATGCCAGCAACACCAGCGGATTCGAGCACCCGGCGGTCAATCAGCACAACGGCTCCAATCTTGATCCGGACATGACCCGACTGAACCTCACCCCGGAGGAAGTGGATGCGCTGGTCAAGTTCATGGAAGTCGGCCTCACCGACCCTCGGGTCGCCTGGGAACGGGCGCCGTTTGACCATCCGTCGCTGGTGCTGCCGCAGGGTGCAAAAGGTGATGAAAACTCTGTCGGGCAAAAGCCGGCCAGTCCGAAGATCACTACCCGGCAGGCACAGGATGCCGAATTCCAGCTCAAGCCAATCGGTGCCGAAGGTCGCCCGGCGCTGGAAGGGCCGCTGACGCCATTCAATAACGATCTGTAGCCGTCATTTCCCTTGCGTCACTGGCGGCCGATGGTCGCCAGTGACGATCTTTTAGCGATACCGCAGTATTTCACTCAGCAAATCGGGGTTCCTGCCGTTACAGTGATGGGCACAATGCCATCAATTGCTATGACGGTCGGAGCTTTTACCCTTGCCGCGTTCTTCCGCTGTACGTTTCAGTCATTTCCTACCGTCATTGCTGCTATTGCTGGCGGGGCTTGCCGCTGCATACGTCAAGGACCTGAACGTCTTCTTCACTTCTCTGTTCAACGTATTGCCCACTCTGGTCCTGCTGCTGGGCGGTGCGTACTGCGCGGTTTACCGACGTCAGCGCGAACTGTTTCTGATGGTCACGGTGTACATCGCCTACTTTCTGCTCGACACCCAGACCGACTACTACCGCGACAACGGCAAGGTGCGCGACGACGCCGCGGTGGTGTTTCATTTGTGTTGCCTGCTGTTGCCGCTGCTATTCGGTGTGTTCGCGGCCTGGCAGGAGCGAACGCACCTGTTCCAGGACATGGTGGCGCGTTTCGCCGTGTTGCTGGCGGTGGGCAGCGTGGCGTTGGGGCTTGAGCAGAGTTATCCCCAGGCGTTGCTGATGTGGCTGTCGGAAATTCGCTGGCCGGCGTTGCACGGCGCCTGGATGAGCCTGATCCAGCTGTCGTATCCGGTGTTCATCGCCTCGTTCGTGTTGCTGGCCTGGCAGTACTGGCGCCACCCGCGACCGCTGCACGCTGCGCAGTTGGTGGGTTTGCTCGGGCTGTTCTGGATGTTGCCCAAAACCTTCATCCTGCCGTTCACCCTGAACATCATGTGCAGCCAGGTGATGTTGATGATCGCCGCAGCCGTTGCCCATGAGGCTTATCAGATGGCTTTTCGCGACGAGCTCACCGGGCTGCCGGGTCGCCGTGCCCTCAATGAACGCATGCAGCGCCTGGGCCGCAACTATGTGCTGGCCATGAGCGACGTCGACCACTTCAAGAAATTCAACGACACCCACGGCCACGACGTCGGTGACCAGGTGTTGCGCCTGGTGGCCAGCAAGTTGTCGAAAATCGGTGGCGGCGGTAAGGCCTACCGCTACGGGGGCGAGGAATTTGCCTTGGTGTTCGCCGGCAAGACCCTCGAGGAGTGCATGCCGCATCTGGAAGTGATCCGCGAGTCCATCGCCACCTACAACATCCATCTGCGCAATCAGGACAGCCGTCCCCAGGACGATAGCCAGGGCCGTCAGCGCCGCTCCGGCTCCGCTGCATCGAGCGTGTCGGTGACCGTCAGCATCGGCGTGGCCGAGCGGGTCGAGCAACGCAACCCCGAAGCCGTGCTCAAGTCCGCTGACCAGGCACTCTACGCGGCCAAGGGCGCGGGGCGTAACTGCGTGATGGCGTTCGGGCAGAACCGTCGCGGCGCGGTACGCATGGATGCCGCTACGGCTGAGTGATGATGGCGCATTCAGCGTCTGGACTGTGATTGTGGGGCGTGGTCGACGGCAGTAGGTTGGAAAAATCTGCTCACGGAGGAATCACCATGCCCGAGTACAAAGCTCCCCTGCGCGACATGCGCTTTCTGATCGACCACGTCTTTGACTTTCACAGCAATTACGCCGCCCTGGGGGCCAGTGACGCCAGCCCGGACATGATCAATGCGATCCTCGAGGAAGGCGCGAAATTCTGTGAGAACGTGCTGTCGCCGCTCAACCGCAGCGGCGACGAAGAAGGCTGCCATTTCGCCAATGGCGTGGTGACCACGCCGGCAGGCTTCAAGCAGGCGTTCGCGCAATATGTGGAGGCAGGCTGGCATGGCCTGGCGGCCGATCCCGCTTACGGCGGCCAGGGCCTGCCGAGCTCCCTGGGCCTGGTCATCAGCGAGATGGTGGCCTCCAGCAACACGTCCTGGGGCATGTACCCCGGTCTGACCCACGGCGCCATGTCGGCCATCCACGCCCACGGCACCGAGGCGCAGAAACAGACCTACCTGAACAAACTCACCGCCGGCCAGTGGACCGGCACCATGTGCCTGACCGAAGCCCATTGCGGCACTGACCTTGGCATCATCAAGACCCGCGCCGTGCCCCAGGCCGATGGCAGTTACGCGATCACCGGCAGCAAGATTTTCATCTCCGCCGGCGAGCACGACATGAGCGACAACATCATCCACCTGGTGCTGGCGAAACTGCCGGATGCGCCGGCCGGCACCAAGGGCATCTCGCTGTTTATCGTGCCCAAGTTCCTGCCCGATGCTGCAGGTGAAACCGGGGCACGCAATGGCGTGTCCTGCGGTTCCATCGAACACAAGATGGGCATCAAGGCCTCAGCGACCTGCGTGCTGAATTTCGACGGGGCCACGGGGTTCCTGATCGGCGAGGCGAACAAGGGCCTGAACTGCATGTTCACCATGATGAACCACGCGCGGCTGGGCACCGGCATGCAGGGCTTGTGTCTGGGTGAGGCGAGTTTCCAGGGCGCGATCAAGTACGCTAACGAGCGCTTGCAGATGCGCGCGCTGACCGGGCCGAAAGCGCCGGAAAAAGCCGCCGACCCGATCATCGTTCACCCCGACGTGCGCCGCATGTTGCTGACCATGAAAGCCTTCAACGAGGGTAACCGTGCGCTGACCTATTTCACCGCGCAGCTGCTGGATGTCGCGCACCTGAGTGCGAATGAAACCGCGCGCCAGGACGCTGAAGACCTGCTGGCGTTCCTCACGCCGATCTGCAAAGCCTTCATGACCGACACCGGCCTTGAGGTGACCAACCACGGCATGCAGGTGTTCGGCGGCCATGGCTTCATTCGTGAGTGGGGAATGGAGCAATTGGTTCGCGATTGCCGTATCGCGCCGATCTACGAGGGCACCAATGGTATTCAGGCGCTGGACCTGCTGGGGCGCAAAGTGCTGGGCAGCCAGGGCAAGCTGTTGCGCGGCTTTACCAAAATCGTTCACAAGTTCTGCCTGGCGAATGCCGGCCATCCGCAATTGGCGCCTTATGTGGCGCAGCTCAGTGAGTTGAATCGGCAATGGGGTGAGCTGACGACCCACGTGGGCATGGCAGCGATGAAAAACCCGGACGAAGTCGGCGCCGCGTCGGTGGACTATTTGATGTACAGCGGCTACATCATCCTCGGCTACCTGTGGCTGCGCATGGCCGTGGTGGCGCAGGCCCAACTGGAGGATGGCAGCGGCGACGCGGACTTCTGCCGGGGCAAACTGGCGACCAGCGAGTTTTATTTCAAGCGACTGCTGCCGCGCACGACCGCCCATCGCGCGGCCATCGAGGCGGGGAGTGAGTGTTTGATGCAGTTGCCGGCGGAGTTGTTTGCGCTCTGACCTGTTCGTCTGCAGGAGCGAGCTTGCTCGCGATGGCCGTCAACGATGACGCGTGAAGCCTGATGGCCCGCGGTGTGCTCAGGTTCATCGCGAGCATGCTCGCTCCTACAGGTTTGTTTACCTCGCCATTTCAATGACTAAAAATTACAAAACAGTCACGTGTTGACCCTATGTGTCGCAAAAGTTGTTGGGTTACACTCGGACACATCGAAAACCCCTTCCCACGAATCACCTGTATTAGATCTTGCGAGGTTTGCCATGGCTGACTACAAAGCGCCCCTGCGCGATATGCGCTTCGTCCTCAATGAAGTGTTCGAAGTCGCCAAACTCTGGGCCGAGCTGCCGGCGTTGGCTGAAACCGTGGATGCCGAAACGGTCGAAGCCATTCTCGAGGAGGCCGGCAAGGTCACCAGCAAGAGCATCGCGCCGCTCAGCCGTGGGGCTGACGAAGAAGGTTGCCACTGGGCCGACGGTGCCGTCACCACCCCGGCCGGTTTCCCACAGGCCTATCGGACTTATGCCGAAGGCGGATGGGTTGGCGTCGGCGGTGATCCGACGTACGGCGGCATGGGCATGCCCAAGGCGGTATCGGCCCAGGTCGAAGAGATGGTCAACTCCGCCAGCCTGTCCTTCGGTCTGTACCCGATGCTGACCGCCGGCGCCTGCCTGTCGATCAACAACCACGCCAGCGAAGAGCTGAAGGCCGCGTACCTGCCGAACATGTACGCCGGTATCTGGGCCGGCTCCATGTGCCTGACCGAGCCGCACGCCGGCACTGACCTGGGCATCATCCGCACCAAGGCCGAGCCTCAGGCCGATGGTTCCTACAAGGTCAGCGGGACCAAGATTTTCATCACCGGCGGTGAGCACGACCTGACCGAAAACATCATTCACCTGGTACTGGCCAAGCTGCCGGACGCACCGGCGGGGCCCAAAGGCATTTCGCTGTTCCTGGTGCCCAAGTTCATGGTCAATGCCGACGGCAGCCTGGGCGCGCGGAACGCGGCCAATTGCGGTTCGATCGAACACAAGATGGGCATTCAGGCGTCCGCGACCTGTGTGATGAACTTCGACGAAGCCGTGGGTTACTTGGTCGGCGAGCCGAACAAAGGCCTGGCGGCGATGTTCACCATGATGAACTACGAGCGTCTGGGCGTAGGTATCCAGGGCCTGGCCACCGGCGAGCGCTCGTATCAGAACGCCATCGAGTACGCCCGTGATCGTCTGCAAAGCCGCTCCCCGACCGGCGCGCAGAACAAGGACAAAGTGGCCGACCCGATCATCGTCCACCCGGACGTGCGTCGCATGCTGCTGACCATGAAAGCCTCGAACGAAGGTGGCCGTGCGTTTTCCACCTACGTGGCCATGCAACTGGACACCGCCAAGTTCAGCGAAGATGCCGCCACCCGCAAGCGTGCGGAAGACTTGGTGGCGCTGCTGACACCTGTTGCCAAGGCCTTCCTGACCGATCTCGGTCTGGAAACCACCGTCCACGGTCAGCAGGTTTTCGGCGGCCACGGCTACATTCGTGAGTGGGGCCAGGAGCAGCTGGTGCGTGATGTGCGCATCACCCAGATCTACGAAGGCACCAACGGCATTCAGGCGCTGGACCTGGTGGGGCGCAAGATCGTCGGCAGCGGCGGGGCGTTCTATAACCTGTTCGCCGATGAGATTCGTCACTTCACCGCCACTGCCAGCGCCGATCTGGCGGAGTTCACCAAGCCGCTGAACGACGCAGTGACCACCCTCGATGAATTGACCGCCTGGTTGCTGGACCGGGCCAAAGCCAACCCGAATGAAATCGGCGCGGCATCGGTCGAGTACCTGCACGTGTTTGGCTATGTCGCCTATGCCTACATGTGGGCACTGATGGCCAAGGCTGCGTTGGGCAAGGAAACGCAGGACGATTTCTACGCGAGCAAACTGGGCACGGCGCGTTTCTATTTCGCCCGCCTGTTGCCGCGGATTCACTCGCTGAGCGCGTCAGTGAAGGCCGGTAGCGAGTCGCTGTTTTTGCTGGATGCAGCGCAGTTCTGAAGATGTAACCGCATGTAAGCTTTCTCTTACATGACGTGCTGCTGTTCTCCCATGGTAGCGAATTGGATCCACGGCTAATCTACTTCACATGGACGTAGCGCAGGAAGCGCAAAGCAACAACACGGACACGTAGGATTCTGCCAGGGTGGCGGAGTGAAATGGATGTCAGGGAAACAGTCTGCAAAGCCCCGCTTCGGCGGGGTTTTCTTATGCCTGCGAAAAAGTGTTCAGCGTTCGGGCACGCCATTGAAACGATCGTCCGGCCGGCTCATCTCTTCCTCCAGCACGGTTCGCAACAACGCCAGCGAAGCCTGTTGCCGTTGCACATCCCGACACACCAACCCCACTTTCAACGGTACCCGTGGCTCACTCAGGGGTTTCCACAACAAATCCTTATTGCCGTAGGCCTTTTGCGAACGTCCGGGCAGTACCGTGGCCAGTCGCGTGTGCGGCAAGCTGCCAAGAATCCCCGCCATATTGTTCAGTTCGGCCTGCACCTGCGGCCGGCGCCCCAGGTTTGCCAGTTGCGCCTGCCAGATCTGCCGCACCTGGAACTCTTCACCGAGCAGCAGCATCGGCAATTCAGCCGCCTGGCTCATCGACACTTTCTTGAATTCCCGCAACGGATGCTCCGCCGGGATGACAAGGGTCAGTTCATCTTCGTACAACATCACGCCATGCAGGCCCGGTTGCCGGGGCGGCAGGTAGCTGATGCCGATATCCAGCGAGCCGTTGAGCAAGCGTCGTTCGATGTCCAACCCCGTCAATTCATAAATTTGCACCACCAGGTGCGGTTGCGCCTTGCGCACCCGTTCGAGCATCTGCGGCACCAGACTGGTGTGCACGGTTTGCAGCACGCCGATGGCCAGCGTGCGAACGGCCTGCCCCTTGAAGTTACCCAGCGCTTCGCGTGCCCGTTGCAAGCCATCGAGCAAGGGCAGGGCGTGGTTGTACAGCGTATGGGCGGCCAGTGTCGGCAACAGGCGTTTGCTGCTGCGTTCGAAGAGGCTGACGTCGAGGCTTTGTTCCAGATGACGGATCTGCTGGGAAAGCGCCGGTTGAGAGATGGACAGACGTTCGGCGGCGCGGCCAACGTGGCCTTCTTCGTATACGGCGACGAAATAGCGCAGTTGCTTGAAATCCATAAGAGATACTTATCGAAAATGCTGGGAAATCGAAATGGCTCAGCGCCTTGTCTGAGCCTAGTCTAACCGTATTCACAAGGCTTACAGGGCCATAGAGCGCGATGAATACCGTTTGTTTCGATGGTGTTTGCATAGGCAAGGCAACAATTCTTCTACGAGGGCTGAATCAATGAATCTGTTCAGCCTGCGCCGTCCTTCACCTGATCTTGAAGAGCTGGTGGCAGGGACGTCCTTCTCCACCGCCAATGGCAATCTTTCCAGCGAGTACCTGATGCCCAGCGTCGAACGGCCGCAACAGGTATTCGTCCGCGGGCAGGGGTCCTGGTTGTGGGACAGCGACGACCGCGCGTACCTGGATTTTTCTCAGAGCGGCGGGGCCAACAGCCTCGGCCATAGCCCCCAAGCATTGGTCAGCGCGATCACGGCGCAAGCCCAGGCGCTGATCAACCCCGGTTTCGGCCTGCACAACCGCGGCATGCTCAGCCTCACCGAACGCCTGTGCAGCAGCACGGGCAGCGACCAGGCCTATTTGCTCAACACCGGCAGCGAAGCGTGTGAGGCGGCGATCAAGCTGGCGCGCAAGTGGGGTCAACGACATCGCAACGGCGCTTCGCGGATCATTGTTGCGAGCAACGGCTGCCATGGTCGTAGTCTGGGGACGATTCCCGCGTCGGACAGTTCGACCCTGATCAACCGCTTCGAGCCGCAACTCCCGGGTTTCAGCCAGGTGCCATTCAATGATCTTCCGGCGCTGCATGCGGCGGTGGATGAGCGCACTGTGGCGATCATGCTCGAACCGATCCAGAGCGAAGCCGGGGTCATTCCGGCCACGGCGCATTACCTCAAAGGCGTCGAACGCCTGTGCCGCGAACTTGGCATCCTGCTGATCCTCGATGAGGTGCAAACCGGCATCGGCCGCTGCGGCACCTTGTTGGCGGAACAGTCCTACAGCGTACGGGCCGATATCGTCGTGCTGGGCAAAGGTCTGGGCGGTGGCGTGCCGTTGGCGGCGTTGCTCGCACGGGGCAAGGCCTGCTGTTTCGACACCGGCGAAATCAGCGGCACCCATCATGGCAACGCCCTGATGACAGCCGCCGGGCTGGCGGTCCTCGACAACGTGCAGGACAAGGGATTTCTCGACCATGTCGCGCAATCGGCCCAACACCTGCGTGAAGGCCTACAGCGTTTGTCCCATCGTTACGGGCACGGGGAATTGCGCGGTCAGGGCCTGCTCTGGGGCCTGAACCTGTCCGATGAGTGCGCCGATGCGGTGGTCAAGGCGGCCCTGCACGAAGGCTTGCTGATCAACGCCCCGCAACCCGGCTGCCTGCGCTTCACCCCGGCACTGACCGTCAGCAAGGCCAACATCGACGACATGCTCCTGCGCCTGGCCCGCGCCTTCTCCCGTGTACGCACTGCGCAAGTGCAGTGCCGCAAAGGCATCGCCGTCTGAGCGGACGCATCCTGCGCAAACACCCGAACCGTCTCGCGGTAAAACGCACGCCCCATGCCTGATTCTTTTGGTGTGGGGCGTTTTTTTGTGGCTGGGTTTTGCCAGGTGCGAGTTCCGGCTTGAGCGATGAATGAATCAATGGCTTTTTAGAGGGCCGGCAAGGAATGCCGGCACCAACCGACCCTTTTCATCGAGAAACATCCAGCGGATGCTGGATATGAAGGAGTTTCTGGAGATATCGCAATGAGCAAAAAATTTAAGAGCGAAGCAGCAGAATCGATCCACGAATCGGCCAGTGCTCTGTATGCCATTGGCGCAATCAGCAAGGCGACCATGCGGGAGTTTGATGAGTCCTGCCTTGCGGCAGTACCGGACGCAATCCCGGCGGATGAGATCAAGGCGCTGCGCGAGCGGAACAATGTCAGTCAGCCAGTGTTCGCCCGTTATCTGAACACCAGCGCTTCCACTGTCAAGCAATGGGAGGCCGGGGATAAACATCCCAGTGGCATGGCGCTGAAGTTACTGAGCATCGTTCAAAAACACGGTCTGGAAATCCTGGCTTGAGGATTCGAGCTGAACCCTGACCAACGGTACAGGTCGATTGCATGTATGGCTCGCATGAGCCGACATCAATCAGGAGCTGCCCCATGGATTTCATTCGCATCATCATCGCCATTCTGTTGCCGCCGCTGGGTGTGTTTTTGCAAGTCGGGTTTGGCGGGGCGTTCTGGCTGAATATTCTGCTGACGCTGTGCGGTTACATTCCGGGGATCGTGCACGCGGTATATATCATCGCCAAGCGTTGAGTCCTGTGTCGTCCGGTACATTGCCTTCGCGAGCAAGCCCGCTCCCACAGGAGTAGACAAAACCCTGTGGGAGCGGGCTTGCTCGCGAAGGGGGCGCCGCCATTTCTGATCAGTCCTGCCGATCCATCACCCGCCGATAAAACAACCACTCCTGCTCAAGTGCATGGGCCTGATTAGTCGCCTTGCGGAAGCCGTGGCGTTCGTCCGCGTAGTAGTGAGCCTGGACCAGAATGCCTTTGTTCCGCAGGGCTTCGACCATGTCCCGTGTCTGTTGCGGCACGACCACGGCGTCCAGTTCGCCCTGAAAGAAGATCACCGGTACGCGAATGTTGCCCGCGTGCAGCAGCGGGGTTCTTGCGGCGTAGTGTTCGGCGTCCTGCAACGGATCGCCGATGAGCCAGTCGAGGTAGTCACCTTCAAATTTGTGGGTGGCCCGGGCCAGGGCGACGGGGTCGCTTACGCCATACAGGCTGGCGCCGGCGCGGAACACGTCGTGGAAGGCCAGCGCGCATAAGGTGGTGTAACCACCGGCACTGCCACCGCGTATGAATGCGTTGTCGCCGTCGATCAATCCGCGTTCGGCAAGATGACTGACCACCGCGCAGGCATCTTCCACATCGACTTCACCCCAACTCAAATGCAGGGCCTGGCGATAGGCACGACCATAGCCACTGCTGCCGCGGTAGTTGAGATCGGCCACGGCGAAACCCCGTTGTGTCCAGTACTGGATGCGCGGGTCGAGCATCGGGTAGCAGGCCGAAGTCGGGCCCCCGTGGATGAACACCACCAGCGGCGGTTTAGGGGCCGCGGTCATTGCCGGGTAGAAAAAACCATGGGCTTCGCCCGAACCGCTGGGATAGCGCAGGGTTTGCGGGCGGCTGATCTGTTCGGCGGGCAACGGCATGGTGCCTCCCGCCAACACCTTGACCCGCCGGGTCTGGCGGTCGATGGCAATCACCGCCGAAGCGCTGATCGGTGACGCTGCGATGCAGTAAATGAATTGCTCATTCAGGGCGAGGCTGCGAAATCGGCTGTAGTCGCCAGCAAAGGTTTCACTGTTGGCGCCGCAGATGCCCAACTGTCCAAAGCCACCTTCGGTCCAGCTCGCCAGATAACGTTCTTCACTCAGCGCCAGCCAGGTGCATCCACCGAGCTGCCAAGGGGCTGGGCCATGATCGGCCGCCGCGCTCGGCAACGGAATCAGACCTGTCGAAGATTCCACCCAGGGCTGCCAGAAACCGCCACGATCCGTCAGGCAATACAACCGGCCGCGCTGATCGAAACGTGGTTGTTGCACAGACTCTTGTCTTTCACCGCCCGCCAAGCAAACAGCCGGACCAATGCCACCGTCACTCTGGCGTTCGGCAACCATCAAACGAGTCGCGGTCCACGGCTGATCCGGACGATTCCACTCGATCCAGGCCAGGCGTCGCGCGTCTGGGCTGAGGGTCGGGGCGGCGTAGAAATCGGCGCCTTCGGCCAGCACATGACGCGTGCCGTCGGTCAAGTCGATGGCGACCAAACGATGCTGATCGCCATGCTCTTCCACCGCCAACACCTCGCCATTGGCGAACTGCAAGTCGCCGTATCGGCAGGGGCCGGAAGTCAGCGCCTCGGGCGCCTCGCCCGCCAGCGATTGACGATACAACTGCTGGTCCGCCTCGTTGACGAAAACCACCCCGTCGTCTGTCAGACAAAACGCCCCACCGCCATATTCGTACACTCGACTGCGCACGCTGAACCCGGTCGGTGTCAGACAATTGGCCACCCCGTCGCGCCAATGCCAGATTCGGCAGGCGCCATCGTCCGGACGGTATTCGTTCCAGAACAGGCCGCGCGGGCCCAGCTGCAGTTCGGCGAAATCGATACCGGCGGCGACGGCTTTGGCGGCGCTGAAGGGTTCAGCTCTTGGCGATGAGGCGTGAGTTTCGTTCATTGCGAAAGGCCAATTGTTCGATGGTCTGGGACGCGTGCTCGGCTTCTTCGCGGGCCTTGAGAATCACGCCGTGATGTGGCGATTTGCTGCACACCGGGTCGGCATTGCTCGCATCCCCGGTCAGCATGAACGCCTGGCAGCGACAACCGCCGAAGTCTTTTTCCTTCTCGTCGCAGGAGCGGCACGGCTCGGGCATCCAGTCATAACCGCGAAAGCGATTGAAGCCGAACGAGTCATACCAGATGTGCTGCATGCTGTGATCGCGCACGTTGGGAAACTGCACCGGCAGTTGTCGGGCGCCGTGACAGGGCAGCGCCGTTCCGTCCGGTGTCACGGTCAGAAAGATACTGCCCCAACCGTTCATGCAGGCTTTCGGGCGTTCTTCATAGTAGTCCGGCGTGACGAAGATCAGCTTGCACGGGTGCCCTTCGGCTTCCAGTTTGGCGCGGTATTCATTGGTGATGCGTTCGGCGCGAACCAGTTGCTCCTTGGTCGGCAACAACCCGACACGATTGAGTTGGGCCCAGCCGTAGAACTGGCAGGTAGCGAGTTCGACGAAGTCCGCTTCCAGGGCGATGCACAGCTCGATGATGCGGTCGATCCTGTCGATGTTGTGCCGATGGGTGACGAAGTTCAGCACCATCGGGTAGCCGTGGGCTTTCACGGCCCGGGCCATTTCCAGCTTTTGCGCGAAGGCCTTTTTCGAGCCCGCGAGCAAGTTGTTCACCTGCTCGTCGCTGGCCTGGAAACTGATCTGGATGTGATCGAGGCCGGCCTTCTTGAAGTCGCTGATTTTCTGCTCGGTCAGGCCGATGCCGGAGGTGATCAGGTTGGTGTAGAAACCCAGTTTGCGTGCTTCGGCAATCAACTCGGCGAGGTCCTGGCGCACCAGTGGCTCGCCGCCGGAAAACCCCAGTTGTGCAGCGCCCATTTCCCGCGCTTGGCGAAAGACCTTGATCCATTGCTCGGTACTGAGCTCCTCGCCCTGCTTGGCGAAGTCCAGCGGATTGGAGCAGTACGGGCATTGCAGCGGGCAGCGATACGTCAGCTCGGCGAGCAGCCACAGCGGCAGGCCGATGTCCGGTTTGGGCGGGATTTGCACCGACGATTCAGGCAAGTTCGATCCAGTGCTGCGCACGGGCAACCTCCATGAATTGCTCGATGTCGTCACCGAGTTCGGGCACGCCGGGGAACTGCTGGTCGAGCTCACTGATGATCGCGGCCACGTCGCGCTGACCATCGATCAAACCGCCGATCAAGGCGGCGCTTTCATTGAGCTTGATCATGCCTTCGGGGTACAGCAGCACGTGGCCTTTCTGGGCGGGTTCGTACTGGAAGCGGTAGCCGGGACGCCAGGTCGGGATCTTGCTGCGATCGAAACTCATAAGCTGATTCCTTTGTGCCAGACCCGCTGGTCGGTGACGCTGTGATAGGGCGGGCGATTGAGCTCGTAGGCCATGCTCATGGCATCGAGCATGCTCCAAAGAATGTCCAGTTTGAACTGGAGAATTTCCAGCATGCGCTCCTGGCCTGCGCGCGTCTTGTAGTGTTCCAGCGTGATGGCCAGGCCATGCTCCACATCGCGGCGCGCCTGGCCCAGGCGCGTGCGGAAATACTCGTAGCCGGCCGGGTCGATCCACGGGTAATGCTGCGGCCAGCTGTCCAGGCGCGATTGGTGGATCTGCGGCGCGAACAGCTCGGTCAGCGAGCTGCTGGCGGCTTCCTGCCAACTGGCGCGGCGGGCGAAGTTGACGTAGGCATCCACCGCGAAACGTACCCCGGGCAACACCAGTTCCTGGGAACGCAACTGGTCGGGGTCGAGGCCCACCGCCTGGCCCAGTCGCAGCCAGGCTTCGATGCCGCCGTCTTCACCGGGGGCACCGTCATGGTCCAGCAGGCGCTGGATCCACTCGCGGCGGATCTCGCGGTCGGGGCAGTTGGCCAGGATCGCGGCGTCCTTGAGCGGGATGTTCACCTGGTAGTAGAAACGGTTGGCAACCCAGCCCTGGATCTGCTCGCGGGTGGCCCGGCCCTGGTACATCGCCACGTGGTATGGGTGGTGGATGTGGTAGTAGGCGCCTTTGGCGCGCAGGGCGGCTTCGAATTCGGTGGGGGACATCGGGGTGTCAGTCATTTCGTTGCTCCGGGTATGACCGGTGGATTCTTTGGTGTCTGGTCGGGCCTTATCGCCAGCAGGCTGGCTCCCACAGTTGATCGCATTCCAATGTGGGAGCCAGCCTGCTGGCGATAGACCGCACAGCGGTCTGTATGTCCTACAGCACAATACTCATGCCGTCATACGCCACTTCAACGTTACGCCTAACCAGCTCCGCCCGTTCCGGCGAATCCTCATCGAGAATCGGGTTGGTGTTGTTGATGTGGATAAGCACCTTGCGCTGTTTGGGCAGTTGCTCCAGCACGTCGAGCATGCCGCCCGGGCCGTTCTGCGCCAGATGGCCCATCTCCCGGCCAGTGCGCGTGCCGACGCCGCGGCGCTGCATTTCGTCGTCGTCCCACAGTGTGCCGTCCACCAACAGGCAATCGCTGCCGGCCATCATTTGCAGCAAAGACGCATCGACCTTGCCCAGGCCTGGCGCATAGAACAGCTTGCCGCCAGTATTGAGGTCCTCGACGATCAGGCCGATGTTGTCGCCCGGGTGCGGATCGAAGCGGTGCGGCGAATAGGGCGGTGCAGCGCTGCGCAGGGGCAACGGGGTGAAGCGCAGGTTCGGGCAGGCAGAAATGCTGAAGCTGCGGTCCAGTTCGATACGGTTCCAGGTCAGGCCACCATTCCAGTGGTTGAGCATGTTGAACAGCGGGAAACCGGTGCTCAGGTCTTCATGGACCATGTCGGTGCACCAGACCTGATGCGGGCAGCCTTCGCGCAGCATCAGCAGGCCGGTGGTGTGGTCGATCTGGCTGTCCATCAGGATGATCGCGCCGATACCGGTGTCGCGCAGGGCCCGGCCCGGTTGCATCGGGGCGAAGCTCTGGAGTTGGGCGCGGATGTCCGGGGAGGTGTTGCAGAGCACCCAGTTCACGCCGTCATCGGAAATCGCGATGGACGACTGGGTCCGCGCCTTGGCCCGCAGGCTGCCGTTGCGAAAGCCGGCGCAGTTCCCGCAGTTGCAGTTCCACTGGGGGAAACCGCCGCCGGCGGCGGAACCTAGAATCTGGACGTACATGACGGCTCCATCATTTGAACGCTGAAAATAAAACGCCCCGGGGTCACCGAGGCGCTGAAACCACGCGATATGAATCAGCGGCTGGCGAAGTACATGGTGACTTCAAAGCCGATACGCAGGTCGGTGTAAGCAGGTTTGGTCCAGGCCATGGGAGACTCCTTTGGGTGATGAGACAGTTGAGACCTATACATATAGTCCACCTCCAGACAGAGATGTTCAGATAGTTAGGCAGCTATGTTACTCAAAATTTCAAAATAGTTGGCTGAAAATGTACTGGAAGGTTAATTGTCTCGTCGAAAGCGATCAGGGGTTGGCTGCCAGGGTGACCCTGGGCATGGCCCGCTGGACAGGCAGCGCCAACCACCCTCGGCCTGGATCAGGCGCTGCGCAGCGGTGATGAGCGCAGGTCGATCCAGCGCCAGAATCAACCCGGGCAGGCGCTTCAGATCAACCGACGAACGGCCGGCCAGTTTGCTTTGCCAGAGCCATTCAGCCGCTTGGGCAAAGGGTAATTCGGTGCTGGCGAACTGATCAGCCAAAGCCTGGCGCAGGGGGATGAAATGCGCGTCATCGATAGCGTGGAGGGTCTGCGGCAACTCACTCAGGAACTGCTCGATGTGTCGCAGCAGATCCTGCGGCACGACGCCAGGCGATTGCACGCCGAACAGCACCCCGGTCTGCCCGTGCAGTTGGCGCAATGTACTGAACACCGCGTAGCCGAGTTGCAATTGCACCCGCAAGCGCTGGTACAGCGGCGTCTGGCACAGGTGGGCCAGCAGGCGCCATGCGGCTTCGTCGGTGATGTCTGTGGAAGCCGACGGGCAATACAACAGCAACGCGTGCTCGGTTGATCCCGTCTTTAGCGTGCTCCACAGGCGTTGCCCGTGGATGGAGGGCGCAGGTGTCAGTTGGTGGTCCGGCGTGCCGGGTATGCGGCTCAGTGCCAGGCCCAGCGCCGCCTGGGTTTGAGCCGACAGGCCAATACCCAGGCCATCCCAGCGTGCACTCGACCAGAGTTGCTGCAGGTCATCCGACTCAACGGCTCGCTCTAGAATGTGCGCGGGCAACGCCTGGAGCAGCTGTCGAATCGGCATCAAGGCTGGCTCATCCTGGGTGGAGGCGCTGTCGGGATGGGCCAGGGTTTTGAGTGCATGCTCCAGAACTGTGGGCATGGGCACCTGAAGGCCGGTCATCTTCAGCAGCCATTCATTGGCGGATGCGCTGAAGCAAACGTCCACCCCGGCCTGCCGGGCTTCTTCGCGCAACGTTTGCAGGCTGTTTTCCAGCCGAGACTGGAGCGTGCGGCAAGGTGCGGCCTCCAGGCGCCAGCGCAGGTACAACGCACCTTCTGCACTGTTATCGGGTAGGGCTTGGCTGAATTGCATGGGCGAGCGTTCGCGGCGACCGCGAGAACGATCCTGGGCGAAGGTGCGCAGGCCACGGTGGGCGCTGGTCTGGCCGCGAATCAGCCCGGCGCTGGCTGCCGGCGCTTCGGTTCGCAAAAACGGGTTGGGCGTCGGCAGGTGCCACTGGCCGGTGAAATTATCCACAGCGCCGAGTTGTTTCAGGATCGCCTTCAGGGCCGTCGCGCCTTGTTCGGTCAACCCGATCGCTCGTTGTTCACTGTCCTGCCGTGCCCGTTGCAGCGCGCCGCTGACCTGCTGCTGGCGCTGGAGCATCACGTCATAGTCGTCGCGCAACCCGCGCCAGTCCTGCCGGGCGAAGAAACCCAGCCAGTCCAGCAACTGTTCGCGAATCGCTGCCGGCTGCGCGGGGGCGCTCAAGGACAATTCGACGTGCAACAAGGCTTGTCCGGAAAACTCGTACAGCACCGCTGCTTTCAGGCTGTAGGCCCACTTGCGCTGGCGCAATTGGGCGATCAATCCGCCAGGTTTCGCAGCGTTCATCCAATGGCACAAAAACGCCAAGGCTTCGCGGGATGAATCAGGGAGTGCTTCAAGGGCGAACACCAGGTCCAGCCGCTGCTCGTTCAGCTGTTGATAGCTGCTGTCCGAAGCGCCTATCAAAGGCATCGTCGGTTGCTGAGAGATGGCATGGCCTTGGGGAATGGCATCGGCGAATGACCGGGCCAGCGCCTTCAATGCGTCGAGCGATTGCGGGCCGGCCAGGCTCAGGGTCATCTGCCCGGTTTGATAAAACCGCTGATGGAAATCCTTCAAGGCCTGCTGAAATTCGGGCTCTGATATCGGCAGGCTGTCACGGTTGCCGGCATGAAAGCCCTTCAACGGATGGGCGTCGGCCAGGCCCTCGAACAGCGCCATGTGCCGTTGGGCTGCCGCATCCTGGGACCAGGCGACGAATTCCGCGTGCAGTACTTCTCTTTCCCGTTGCTGGTCTTCCGGATTCATACGCGGACAGGCGAGCATGTCCGACAGACGCTCCAGCCCGCCGCTGAAAGCCCCAGGCGGCAGCTCGAAAAAGTAGTCGGTGGTGCGTTCGCTGGTCCGCGCATTCACCTGCCCGCCGTGACGCTGCACGTAGGCCATCAGCCCTTGGCTTGCGGGAAAACGCTCGGTACCGAGAAACAGCAGATGCTCAAGAAAGTGCGCCAGCCCCGGCCACGCCAGCGGCACGTCATGGCTGCCGGCGGCGACACGCAACGCGGCAGCGGCGCGCTTGAGCTCAGGCGCGTGACGCAGCGTCACCCGCAGACCGTTGGCCAGGGTTTCAGTGTGGGGGCGGGGGTGATTCAGCGCGGGCATGGGCACTTCCAGAACAGTGAAGTGCCCATGCTAGCGGATAACCCGGGATCAGCGCTTGTTCAGCGTGCCGTAAAGCTCCGGGCGGCGATCGATGAGGTAGCGATTGGCGGCGCGGGATTGGTCCATCAGTTGACGATCCAACTCCCCGACAATCAACGCTTCATCCAGGCCGGCCTGGGCAATGCGGCTGCCGTCCGGGGCGGCGATGCTGCTCTGGCCGCAGTACTGGATATCGCCTTCGTGCCCGCAGTAATTGGCGTAGGCCACGTAGCACTGGTTTTCGAAGGCGCGGGAGCGAACGGTGACATCAGCGATGAAATCGAAGGGAATCATGTTCGCCGTCGGCACCAGGATCAGCTCGGCGCCTTCGATGGCCAGGCGCCGGGCGTTTTCCGGGAATTCCAGGTCGTAGCAGATCAGGAACCCGAGCTTCCAGCCGTTGAGTTCAACCACCGGAAACTCGTTGGTGCCGGGGCTGAACATCGAACGGTCGAGGTCGCCGAACAGGTGCGTCTTGCGGTAATTGCAGACGCGCTCGCCCTGGGCATCGATCAACTGCACGGCGTTGTAGATCTGCCCGTCCTCGGTGCGCTCGGGGTAGCCGTACAGAATGGCGATGCCAGTGGTACGGGCGATGCGGGCAATCTGCTGCGCCGACTCACCGTTGTGCACTTCCGCCAGCACACTGACCGCATCCACGCCGATGTTGTACCCGGTCAGGAACATTTCGGGCAGCACCAGCAAATCGGCGCCTTTGGCTTCGTGCGCCAGTTGCTGCAGGCGTTGCAGGTTGCCGGCGACGTCCAAAGGCAGCGGTGGGCATTGGTAAAGGGCTACACGCATCGGGGATTCCTCTTACTCGGGCAGGGCGATAGGGCCGATGTCTTTGAACACATCACCCGGTCCCGGGTTCTCTTTATGTGTCGACCCACCGAAATGCTTCATGATGCCCCACACCGCGTTGAGCGAGGTCTGCACCGCGCCTTCGACCCAGGCCGGGGTCCAGGACACGTCGTCGCCGGCGATGAAAATCCCGCGTTGCTCGGCCGGCATGTCGTCCTGCATGAAGTGCGCGTACATGCGCTGGTTATAACGGTAGTGGCCGGGCAGGGCGCCCTTGAAGGCACCGAGGAAGTGCGGGTCGGCTTCCCAGGACACGGTGATCGGGTCGCCGATGATGCGCGCGGCGATGTCGACTTTCGGGTAGATCTTTTTCAATGCATCCAGCGCCAGTTTCACGCGTTTTTCCACCGGGTGCGGCAGCATTTTCAGCGCGTCGCTCATCCACGAGTACGACAGGCAGATCACCCCTGGCTTGTCGTCGCCGTTGTCGAACAGATAGGTGCCGCGGGTCAGGCGATCGGTGAGGGTCATGCTCATCAGGTCGCGGCCGGTTTCCGGGTCCTTGTCCTTCCAGAACGGGCGGTCGACCATCACGAAAGTTTTCGATGACTGCATGTAACGGGTGCGGTCGAGGGCCATCCACATTTTTTGTGAGAACAGGGTTTCGTCGCATTCGATCTGGGTGGTCAGCAGCCAGCTCTGGCAGGTGGTCAGCACGGCGGCGTATTCACGGGTGTCGCCATTGTTGTCGGTGACTGCAAAGCGGCCGTCCGGTGCATGGGCGATTTTCTTCACCCCGGAGCGCGGTGCGCCGCGGTGCAGCGACTTGAGGCTGGTGCCTTGCGGCCAGTGCACGCAGCGTTCCGGTACGTGGCGCCAGATGCCCTGGGGCACCTGCTCGACGCCGCCGACCACCAAATGTTGGTGATCGTCGCAGTTGGTCATGACTACGCGGAAGATTTCCAGCATCGAGTTGGGAAAGTCAGAGTCCCAGCCGCCGGTGCCGAAACCGACCTGACCGAACACTTCGCGGTGATGGAACGACAGCTTGGCGAAGGCTTTGGAGGTGGCGACGAAGTCGTAGAAGGTGCGGTCGTCCCACAGTGGCACCAGGGTGTTCCACAGTTGTTTGAGGCGCGGTACGTCGCGGTCGCGAATGGCTTGCTGGATATCGGAAAACTGCGAGCCGGCTTCGAGGGCGTCGGCCCAGGCGTCAGCCACTTCCTGGAACAGTGCAGGAAGATCCGCCAGTTTCTGTGCGTAATGAGTCTTGCCTTCCAGGTCGATGACGGTACTGCCAGAGGCCGGTGTCAGCGGGTTTGGGAAGGGCTTGGTCTCCAGACCGAGTTTGTCGACGTAGTGATAGAACGCGGTGGACGAAACCGGGAACCGCATGCCACCCAACTCGGCGACAATGCCATCGGTGCCGTTGAACGCTTGGGAGCGCAGGCGGCCGCCCATTTTCGAGGCTTCATAGACGACGGGTTTGAGGCCCAGCTTCATCAGTTCGTAAGCGGCCACCAGCCCGGCGATCCCGGCGCCGACAATCGCCACTTCGGCACCGTGATGGTGCTCGGGAATGCTGCCCAGGCCGGCCGGGTGTTCGATCCAGTCGTCGAAGGCGAACGGGAAGTCCGGGCCGAAAATGGTGACTGGTTTCTTACCGTCTGCAGGGTGGCGATTGTGCTTGTTCATGGCTGACCTTACTGGCGACCGGACGCGGGGGGCGCGTCTGAGTATAGGAAAAGATGGCAGCCATTCTAGAGAGCGTTAAACACGTTAATAAGACGCAAAGTGTCGTCATTTTGATGATTGCTTGGTCACTATGACGATATCCATGTTCACTCTGTCCAATGTGGGAGCGGGCTTGCTCGCGAAGGCGGTGTATCAGTCGCCATGGAAGTCGACTGACGCGACGCCTTCGCGAGCAAGCCCGCTCCCACAGGGGACCGCGTTCAGACCGGCTGTCCGCGATCGATCTTGCTGCTCAGGATGATCGAGGTGGTGGTCTTCTCCACGCCATCCACGCTGCCGATCTGATCCAGCAACTGATCCAGTTGCTCGGGCGAATCCGTGCGCAGCCACGCCACATAATCAAACTCGCCACTGACCGCACATAACTGCTGGACCTGCGCCATGGCACTGAGCCTGCGTAAAACCTCCTTGCCCGAGCGCGGTTGCACGGTGATCCCCACATAAGCCTGCAGCCCGCCGTCGACCACTCGCTGACCCAGACGCACGCCATAACCGGTGATCACTTTGGCTTTTTCCAGGCGCGCCAGGCGCGACGTCACCGTGGTGCGGGCGATGCCCAACTGTCGGGCGAGCATGGCCACGCTTTCACGGGCATTGATCTGCAGGGCGGCGATGAGTTGGCGGTCTATTTCGTCTAGAACGGGCGGGCGAGTGTCAGGCAAGGGGCGTCTCCAGCGGCACAAAGCGATGTGTGAGCATGTTACAGGCACATCCCACGCAACGGAGGCTTGATCTGAATTCATGACCGTTCATGCCCTTTTTGCCTGCGACAATTTGCCATAAGTAACTAGGTAGTACATTATTTCGCGCTTGTCACAAATGGGGATATTTTCCGACATGAATAATTCTGGGGCTGCCGCCGGCAGCAAATGGTTGTTGGCGGGGCTGGGTATCCTGATCGCATTGATCGGGCTGGGCCTTGCCGGTGGCGGTGGTTACCTGATCACGCTGGGCGGCAGTGGGTATTTCCTGTTGATGGGCCTGGCGATGCTGGCGGCCGGGCTGTTGATTGCTCGTCGCAAGCCTGTGGGCGCGTGGCTCTATGGCCTGGCGTTGATCCTGACGGCGATCTGGGCGGTTTGGGATGCCGGGCTCGAGTACTGGCCGCTGGTGTCCCGCGTGCTGACGTTCGCGGTGATCGGCCTGGTCGTGGCGTTGATCTACCCGACGCTGGTACGCGCTTCGGGCGCGACGACGGGTCGTGGCGCCTATGGTCTGGCCAGTATCTTGGGCGTTGCTGTTGTGGCCACCATGGCCTACATGTTCGTGCCGACCCATGTGGTCAAGGCAACCACCGAACCTGCGGTAACACCGGTCGCACCCGGCACCGAGCAGAAAGACTGGGCGCACTGGGGCAACACCACAGCAGGCAACCGCTTCGCCGCCCTGGACCAGATCAATAAAGGCAATATCGACCAATTGCAGGTGGCCTGGACCTTCCGCACCGGCGACATCCCGCAGAGCACCGGCGCTGGTGCCGAGGACCAGAATACTCCGCTGCAAATCGGCGACACGGTCTACACCTGCACCGCCTACGGCAAAGTCTTCGCCCTCGACGCGGACACCGGCGCCCAGCGCTGGAAATTCGACCCGCAGGGCACCGCACCCAACTGGCAGCGCTGCCGTGGCCTAGGCTACTCCGAGACGCCGGTGGCGTCGGACAATCAACCAACAGCCTGTACGAAACGTCTGTTTCTGCCGACCGGCGATGCGCGCCTGATCGCCATCAACGCCGAAACCGGCAAGCCCTGTGAGGAGTTCGGCAACAAGGGCACCGTCGACCTGACCACCGACATGGGCGAAGTGAAGCCCGGTTACTACCAGCAAACCTCGACGCCTCTGGTGGCAGGGGACGTCGTGATCGTGGGCGGTCGCGTGGCGGATAACTATTCCACCGGCGAACCGCCAGGCGTGGTCCGTGCGTTTGATGTACGCAGCGGTGAACTGGTGTGGGCCTGGGATCCGGGCAACCCGAACACCACCAAGCGTCCACCGGCCGGCGAGACCTATACCCGTGGTACACCGAACGTGTGGTCGGCGATGTCCTACGACGCCAAACTCGGCCTGGTCTACCTGCCGACCGGCAACGCCACCCCGGACTTCTTCGGCGGTCAGCGCACTGAGTTCGACGATAAATGGAACTCGTCCATCGTCGCCATCGACGTGAAAACCGGTCAGGTGCGCTGGCACTTCCAGACCACTCACCACGACCTCTGGGACTTCGACCTGCCGGCCCAACCGCTGCTGTACGACGTGCCGGACGACAAGGGCGGCCTGCAGCCGGCCCTGGCGCAAGTCACCAAGCAGGGCGAGATTTTCCTGCTCAACCGTGAAACCGGCGTGCCGATCGCACGGGTTGAAGAACGCCCGGTGCCGCAAGGCCATGTGCCTGGCGAACGCTACTCGCCGACCCAGCCGTTCTCGGTGGACATGCCGTCGATCGGCAATAAAACCCTGACCGAATCCGACATGTGGGGCGCCACGCCGTTCGACCAGTTGATGTGCCGCATCCAGTTCAAGGGCATGCGCCACGAAGGCGTCTACACCCCGCCGGGCATGGACCGCGCCCTGCAATTCCCGGGCTCGCTGGGCGGCATGAACTGGGGCAGCGTCTCGGTCGATCCAAATACCCATTACATGTTCGTCAACGACATGCGCCTGGGCCTGGCCAACTACATGATCCCGCGGGACAAGATCGGCGCCGGCGCCAGCGGCATTGAAATGGGCGTGGTACCCCAGGAAGGCACACCGTTCGGCGCCATGCGCGAACGCTTCCTCTCGGCGGCCGGCATTCCGTGCCAGAAACCACCGTTCGGCACCATGTCCGCCATCGACCTCAAGACGCACAAATTGATGTGGCAAGTCCCGGTCGGCACCGTGCAGGACACCGGCCCGCTGGGCATCCGCATGCACCTGCCAATCCCGATCGGCATGCCGACCCTCGGCGCCTCGCTCGCCACCCAGTCGGGCCTGCTGTTCTTCGCCGGCACCCAGGACTTCTACCTGCGCGCCTTCGACACTGGCAACGGCAATGAAATCTGGAAATCACGTTTGCCAGTGGGCAGCCAGTCCGGGCCGATGACTTACGTTTCGCCGAAAACCGGCAGGCAGTACATCCTGCTGACGGTGGGTGGTGCGCGTCAGTCGACCGATCGTGGGGATTATGTGATTGCCTATGCGTTGCCCAAGTAAGGGCTGATGCATGGGTACGAAAAAGCCGCGCCATTGCGCGGCTTTTTTCTGTGGGAAAATTCGGCGAGGCTACAGTCACTCGTAGTCGAACGGGGAGAGCCGACGCGATGGATAGAACGAACATGCCTGCCGCTGTGCGGGACCATGCCTTGCAGATCGCCTGCCATGAGATGGGCCATTACGTCGTGGCCCGGGCCTTGGGGTTTGAAACCGGTGGCGTGACTCTGAGCGTGACCATCGACCTGCGGCACAAAGGTGGCGCGACTATCAACCTCGTGCAGCCCATTTCGTCGATGGAAGCCATGAAGGCCTATCTGGAAGCCCGCATCCTTGTTCTGTTCGCGGGTGCGATGGCACAGACGTTACCTTCGGCGAGTATCGGAAAACGTGTCGATCTGTCGAAAGCGGCCGCCATCCTCAATGGTGCGTTCGGGGCTGAACGGGACGACGCAAAAATCAGGGAGCTGCGGCATTTGTTGCGCAACATCAGCTTTCCCGACACCGACCCTTCGTCGTCCGATTGCATCACGACCCAGCTGAAGGCGATCAATGATCGGCTGTGGTTCCGTGCTCAGGAAATGGTTGAGGCTTCGGCCCTGACCATTACTGAACTGGGTGCGGCGCTGGTGGATCGCATGGTGTTGGTGGAGCAGTGGGGAAGGCCCGCGGATACGTATGAGGTTGGCGTGACGGGGGAGGTGCTTGAGCGGATGTGGCCATGTTCATTGTAGGAGCGAGCTCGCTCGCGAAGGTCGTGAACGAAAACGCGAAAACCGGATAGCCAGCGTCGGCTGTGGCTTCTTCGCGAGCAAGCTCGCTCCTACAGGTTTACTTGCTTGATTTGGCAGGCCGTCGCGTCAATACCTTTACCACATCATCAACCACCGCTTTGCTCAGGGTCGTCAGGTAATGCGCGGCCCAGGCGTGGCGGTCGGAGTGCTGGGCGTAAGCCGCATCGACGGTCAGGGACTTGGCGAGGTAAAGCAGGTCGGAGGCTTGGGCCAGGGCGTCGGCGATGGGGACGTCGCGGCAGACGTGGAACAGGGGTTGGTCTGAGAGGTAAAGGAAAGGGGTGAAGCCTGCGGTTTTTAGCTCTGAAATTGCGGATGGATCTGTCTTAGCCATGGTGCTGCTCCAAGGTTCAAGGAGCTGCCACGTTCGTTTCCAATCGAATGGGTGGCAACTGTACGCAGGTTGGAAAACCGGGAACCGAGGAACCGGCACGCCCGAAGGCGTCCCACGCACAGCTGCCATGACGCACGGTCGCAGTCGTAAAAAACGTCTGCTGGCATGATTGGGCGCTGCTGCGTTACGGTTCGACGGGTTTCCAAGCCCGATCGCTGAATGGGTCAGCGACGACCAGAGACTATCCCGTCGAAGAAAAGCGCAACAAGGCGGCAAAGTGCCCAAAAGCAAGATTCGGAGTTTGCCTACAAGGTCCTACGGAGTCATCCGATAATGCGAAAACTTGATTAAACAAAACTAAACGCATTGGACCTTTTCCAAGGCGGCTGAGTGCTTGAGCAACCATCCAACTGCATGAAGTCCGCATTGCCGTTCTTTAATCTGACGGCAATCACTGCTGACAATTGCGATGGAGATCAGGGTAGTCGGCCACCCATTGAAGCTCATACATTTATTCCTTTGAGGTTATGTCTCTCGGGCGACAAATATGTATGAAGTGAGCAATGGTCATGGCTAAAAAATTTGCTGATTTAGTGGCGCGACGCTCTCCTGAGTCACAGGCGCGTGTCGATGCGCTGCACCAGAAGCTGCGAGCGCAAATGCCGCTGCACGAACTACGTCAGGCTCAGGCGCTGAGCCAGGACGCGCTGGCCAAGACACTGCATGTCAACCAGGCGGCAATATCGAAGATGGAGCGGCGCACCGACATGTACATCAGCACGCTGCGCAACTACATACGCGCGATGGGCGGCGAGTTGGAAATCATCGCAACCTTTCCCGAAGGACAGGTGAAGATCGAGAACTTTGCCAACTGAACATTCAGACACGAAAAAGCCGCGCATTGCGCGGCTTTCTTGTTTGGTGGGCCCACACGGACTTGAACCGTGGACCAAAGGATTATGAGCCCGCATAAGGATGCCTTGCCCTCTGGGAAAACTACCAAGAAGCCAGGTTTTTAGGGATATTGCCGGGCACAATTCGCCAATGTCTCGCCGCTGTGTGGACGCAATGTGGACACTCTGGACTGTACCGCCTTGCACACCCCTGCAAATCCTTTCACAGCGTGAAAACCACACCAGGCCGCCAAGCCCCGCGCCACTGCTGGCCCGGCGACCATCTTTCACCGCACCCACGGTTTGCACAATTTTTCGACACAAGCCGCGTCGGCGGGAGGGGGAAAAGTCCGTTTTCACCCTCGGTTTTCCGGCCAGCTGGTTTTTTCTGAGGGCGCGCGCAGCTGGCCTGCACGGGCATGAGGTAAACCCCGTCGGCAGGCTCTCGATGGCATGAAAAAAGCCCGCCAGGTGGCGGGCTGTTGGGCGTCTGATGGTTAGAGCGTGATGGGCTTCAGTTTGCCCGCCAGCAGCAGGGCCTGTGCGGCCTTCGCGTTGAACTGGCTTGCATCGGCTGGGCTCGGGGTTGGCCCAGGCACGTGGGTGTGGGCGGCCAGCTGGGTGTTCATGGCCTCCACCAGGTCGATCAGGTCGCACAACACCTGCAGCACGTTAACGCCACCTGAGCCCACCCAGGTCTTCGGCGCCTGTAAGCGTTGGCTGACGGCGGTCACGCTATCGCGCATGCCCTGGATCTTCTCGGCCATATCGCCGCCCACGGTGGCGTTCAGCTTCTGGCCCACCACCAGGTTCAGGTCGCGCCCGGTTGCCTGGTGCAGATCGTCCACGGCTGCGAGGCTCGCGGATCCACCGGATAGCAGCTTGAGCGCGCCCAGCGCCTCCACTTTCTTGACCCCGCCCACCGTTTCGGTGCTGTGGTCGTCCACCTCCACGGTGGTGCTCTGGTAGTGCTCGGCGTTGTCCAGGGCTTCCACCTGGCGCTCCACGGCCTCGTCGCGGATCCGCCCATCGGTCTGGCGCAGCCAGTTGCCGTCGGCGTCCACGCGCTGCTGGCAGGCCTCGCTGTGCTGCCACAGCTGGTCACCCTTCGGCACCTTCGGCAGGCTCAGGCCGTGCGGAAGGATCTGCGCGATGTACGGCTTGTGGGGCAGGCCGTAGGCGAAGCACACCACCACGGTGGTGCCTTCCTCGGGGAATCCGAACATGCCCTTTTCCTGGCCGCCCATCGGCGCCGGCAGGGCCAGGCTTTCGAGAATGGGCAGATCGGGGTCAGGCTCGCCGTCGGGCAGCAGCACCTCGACATCCACGCCGAAGCGCGGGCGGAAGTCGTCGCACAGGCCTGGGTCGGCGGGGGCGTCAGGCACGGCCACCACCCGCCCGAAGCGGGGCAGGTGGTAGCGGCCGGTCAGCTCGGGAAATTGGCGCTCTACAGCGCGGCGGATTGCGTCTTCCATCGGAGTGCCATCTGCGTGCCGGCGAGGGTCACGGCGGTGACGCGCTCGCCCTGGTTGATTGCTGCGCCGGGGCGCAGGCCTGGAAGGGCCGCCACCATGGCGCTCTGGTTGCCCTGGTAGCTGTCGAACAGCTCCACCGGCAGGGGCAGTGGGGCACGGGTGCCCCAGAAGCTGTCGGCCCAGCTGCCCACGAATACTTCGCCGTCGCCCTGCTGCTGCCAGATGAAGTCGGGGATGCTGAACACCTGGGCGAGGCTGTCCATAGCCTGGAAGCCGGCGCCGAGGTTGTAGAAGTAGGCGGTTTTCGTGCGGGCATAGGCCTTGTCGGGCACGCGGAAGCGCAGGCCGGTGCGGGCGCCGATCTCGGCCAGCACCTGGTGCAGATCCACATGCCGCAGGTTCATCGGCAGCGGCAGGGCCAGCACGCTGGTCAGCTCGCGGCAGAACAGCACCTGCTGCTGGCTGTTGGCTGGCGTGCAGCGCTCCACGTGGCCGATGAAGTGGCGTTGCAGGGCTCGCTCGTTGTAGCCCACGTCCAGGATCACTAGGCCGCGCACGGGGGCCTCGGCCTTGATGGTGAAGCTGGCCCGGCCGGCGCTGCGCAGATCCAGGCGCACTTCCTCTTTCACCAGCGGGCAGACCTTGCCGGCGACCGTCAGTACCTTGTGCAGCCTCATGCCAGCGACTCGTCCAGGCGCTTCAGCACCTGCTCGAAGCCGCTCAGCTCGGCCGGCTGGCTGGCCGTTGCGTTGCCAGATCCATCAGCCGCGGCTGGCGTTGTGGTGGCGACCGCTTGCCCTGGTGCGCTCTGCTTCTTCACCGGGTTGCCGGGGCGGCGCGTTTCCACGCGCTCGGCGGTGGACAGCTTTTCGGTGAGGCTGAACTGCACGCGCCAGGCGGCCAGGCTGTCGTCCTCGCGGGCGCTCAGGTTGTCGCTGAACTCCACCTGGCGCACGCCGAAGGCCTCGGCCGTGTCGTTGACGATTCGGTAAACATGGCGCTGGCCACCGTTCTGGGTGGCCTGGGCCCAGGCCATCAGCTGGGTGAGGTGGGCGCTGTCCTTGTAGGGGATCAGCAGCGCCACGGTCAGCGTCTTGGGCTTGAAGCCCTTGTGCGCCGCCGCCGTGTTGCTGGTCTGCCCGGACATATCCTCGGTTTCTATGCGCAGGTTGGCCGTCACTTTCAGGCCCTTGCCGCGCACCTTCTGGCCATCCAGTAGCAGCGTCATAGGCCCACCAGTTCACGCACAAAGCTCAGCCCGTCCAGCGAGCCCACCAGCATCATGCCGGCGCTCAGCACCCACTCATGGCCTGGCGCCTGGCCTTCGAGCATGCCGGCGCGCAGCTGCGCCGGGGTGCCGGGGCCGATCAGCCGGGCGCGCATGGTGTCGTCAGAGCTGCCGCCGGCCAGCAAGGCTTGCAGGTCGGCCAGCTTCTGGTCGCGCGCCTGCTGCTGGCCAGCCTTGCGCCCGGCCAGCGCGGCCAGATCCGCCATCGGCGAGCTGTCGGCGGCGTAGCCCTCCAGGACGGCCAACTGCCCCGCCATGGATTGCTTCGCCGCCTTGGTGATGGTGCATCGCTCCAGGGGCAGCGCGCCCCAGCGCGGCAGCGGGCCAGCGCTCGGCCTCTCCCACTTTTCCGCCTCCAGCTTGGACAGGTGTCGGGCGCGACGTTCGGTGCGCACCAGGTCGGGCACGGGCAGCAGGGCATTGAAGCGCGCCAGGGTGTCCGCCAACTGGTCGTAACGGGTGGCCAGGAACAGTATCGACAGCGCGTACTGGGGCCCAGCCGGGCGCCCGGTGTCCGCGTTGTCCACCAGCTTGTCGGCCAGGTGCTGCAGCAGGTTGGGGGCGGACAGAAAGCGCTGATGGCCTCGCCCCTGGCCGATGCCAGACTGGAACGGCGTCACCGCCAGGCAAGCCGGCGCCTCGCCGAGCTGCGCGGTCAGCGCGGCACGCCCGGCGGCGATGGCACCCTGTGCGGCACCGCCGACTGGGCCGGGGCTGGTGGTGGCCAGGCCGTCCAGGCCCGCCAGGCGCTGGGCAGTGCTGGCCAGCTCGCTGCCGGCCAGATCCTTGGCCGCTGCCAGTTGGCCCATCCACTGGGTGGCCTGCTCGGGCCAGCGCATGGTCACGGGCGCCCAGGTCACGATTCTGCGCCCTCCCAGGTGATGGTCTGCATGGCCTCGGCGTCACCGGCCGCCAGTGCCAGATCCAGCTGCTGTTTCAGCTCGTTGGCGCGCTGCAGCAGCTGCAGCTTGTACAGGGTGAAGTCGTCGCCCACCTGGCGCAGTTGCGCGGCGGTGTGCAGGCGGAAAGCCTTCACGCCCTGCTCGTCCCGGCATGCGTAGGGCATGTCGAGGCCGCGCAGGATGGCCCCGGTCAGGTTCAGCTGATCGTCCAGCTGGCTGCTGTATTGGTAGGTAGCGCCAAGGGCGTCGGATTGGAAGCCGGCAGTGATCGCTTGTTCACAGGCCGAGTTTATGGCTTGGTACTGCTCAGCATAGAGCCGAGTGAGCACTGCTGAAGTGTCGTCTTGCCATTTGTTGTCGCGCCATACTTGGTATGGGGCTGGCGCTTCCAGGGTATAGCCCAGTGGCAGCGCGCCTAGGCGGTCAATCTGTATCGGCCTCCCTGTATTACACTCATAGGCGACCCGTCCGATCAGGTTATCCACCAAGCTCCAACTGCTTCCGCCCCAGTGTGCCGCCTTCCCCTCAGGCGTGATAGGTGGTGGCGACTCCACACATCCGGCGGGGATGAGCCATACCCCTTCCTCAAATTGACATTCGTCAGCCTGGGCTACTCCGGTAAAGAAGCCATCATGATCAATTTGATAAACCGTTTTCGATTGCATGGAGAACCTCAGAATCTGATGCAGAAAAGTAGGGACACGTTGCGTGGACGAGTCTCAGCACCACCGGTGGCGAAGGTGGCCACCCGATACCCTGCACTGGCCTCATCATTAGCTACGCCGAACGGCAGTTCGTACCAAGGGTGTCCAGGCCCCGAGAAATCTTTCAGTACCAGTTCGCCATAACCGGTCACCCCGACCTGGGTTTTCAATCCGTGGTCGTGGCTGCGCAGGCTGTCGCTCTGGACCGTTCCCAGTGCTCGACCAGAATCTATTCCACGCCCCTCATCAAGGCCGCGAACAAACTCGCCGCGTAGGTCCGGAACATTGAACGTAGTGGCGCCGTTACCAGCGCCAAATCGTGTGCCGATCGCGGCAAATAAATCGGCATAAGTCGTCCTAGACACCGCAGCGCCATTGCAACGGAGCCAACCCGCCGGAGGGTTGGCACTGGCGAATGCGGACACTTGACCAACGAGGCTGTCCGTGACCTGTTTCTTTGCTGTTGAAACTGCCTTAGTCGAGGCGAGTACATCGCTGCTGTTGCTCGTCGGGTCGTCGCTCTTGGCGTTTGGCAGGTTGCCCAGGCCCACGTCGTCCTTGGTGGTCGCGCGGGCGCGCAGGCCGGCGTAGTCGCCCACGCGGGCGGCGAAGTGCGCCACCAGCGGGCCGGCGATGTTCTCCACTGGGCGGCTGTCGGTGATGGTGTTGCTGTTCGGCAGATCCGCGATGGCCACGCAGTAGTGCTGCACGCCGGCGCTGTCCACGTAGTCCACTTTTCCAGCGCCCCAGACCACGCTCCAGCTCGCCACCACGTCGCTCAGCTCTCGTTGCAGGGCCACGTCCAGCCAGGCGGTGGTGGGGAATGCCGGCGGCACCACGGGCAGCGCCGCAGCGCGCTGCAGGCGCACGCCTTCCACGTAGGCGGTGCCAGGCTTGAGCTGGTACACCGCGCCCACTTTCTCCAGCTGCAGCGCGCTGCCGAAGAAGCACGCCCGGCCGAAGATGTCGCGGTTGCTCTGGCGCTCGCGCTCGTCGATGCCGGCCAGACGCACGGTGAAGTCGTGCTGCCAGGTGCTGGCGTCGATGGTCAGGCCGGTCAGCGCCTGGGCGCCGTCGAATACCACCAGAAAGTTGCGGGTGACGTTGTTCCCCAGCTGCAGCGGCGGGATATTGCGCCGTTTCTGCTGGGTGGGCACGTAGGCCACCATCAGCAGCACGTTCTCGGCGGTTTCCAGGCCGATCCAGTTCCAGTCGAAATCGCCGATATCGCTGCCCAGCATCAGGCTGTAAACCACCTGATTGGGGTTCACGTAGCCGGCGTCGGTCACGTCGTAGGTGCCGACGATCTGCCCGGCCGCAGGCTTGCCGGCGGCTCGATCTACCGGCCCGTTGGGGTTGATGCCGGGCACGTTGGCCAGGATGAAGCGGGACACGGTGAGGATCTGCTGCGCGCCTTGTTTCTGCGCAATCAGGCTTTCACCGGCAAGGGTAATGCTGGCACCCATGGGGCTCTCCTACAGGCTGGCGACCAGCGTCTGCTGATCGTCGTTGAAGTCGATGGCGACCACGCGCAGCACCACCGGGGTGATGGTCACGAAGTCATAGCGGCGGCAGGTGCGGCCGTACTGCTGAATCAGCACGCGCAAAAGCTCGGGGTTCTCGGCCAGCTGGGTGTTGCTCAGCTGCAGCAGCACCACGTCCCAGTCGCGGTCGGGGTGGCGTTCTTCGATCTCGACGTAGCCAACGCCCAGGCGCTGCAGAATGCGTTTCATGCCGGCGGTGCTGCCGGCGTCCACTGCGTTGATGAAGGCGTACTTCACCCGCAGTCGATACAGGGCCTCGGGCTCGCCCTTGAAGCGCGTGATGTCGCGCTGCCAGGCCAGCAGATCCAGGATGGTCAGGTGGCAGGTGTCGGCGTCCATCTGCAGCAGTGGCCAGCGCAGCCAGCCCTCCACCTTTGTCCACCAGGTTTGCGCGGCGGCCTTGAGCTTCGCCAGCTCGGGGCCGTCCAGCCAGAAGGGCAGGCCGAGCTTAATCATGCGGCACCACCTGCAGGCTCTGGATCCTGGGGATGGTCAGTTCCGACACGATGTCGGCATTGGCGAAGTGCAGCGACTCGATGCCGGGGAACTGCTTGTGCAGTTCCTCGCCCAGTCGGCTGAACGAAAAGCGCGACTGCGGGTAGGTCTGGGTCGGCTGGTAATCGGTGGTCGTGCTCTCGCGGAAAGCGGCGCGCACGAACAGCTCGATGTTCTCCAGCAGGGTCTGGCGCTGCTCGGCGGTCAGCGTCGAACGGGGCCACACGTCCAGCTGGATGGCGTGCAGGGTCTCGGGCATTTCCATCACCAGCAGATCGTCGCCGTGGCCATGGTTGCCCTGGTCGCGGATGTGATCGTTGATCTGTTCCAGGTAAGTGGCCGCCGGCACGTCCGCCTCGAACAGCACGTAGGCATTGGCGCTACCAGGCCCGCGCGGTGCCCCGTGCTGGAAGTACACGCCATCGGGGCGCACACCCGGGAAGGCCGTGATCAGTGCCCGATACACCGCGTCGGTGTGCCACTGGTTCACGGCGGAAAACTGGTTGCGCACGCGCAGTCGCAGCTCGTTGTCGGCCTCTGGATCCGCGCCTGGGCTGCTCAGCCAGCCGTCGGCGTTCACCACCTGGGCGATGCCCGGGACTGGGGTCGGCAGGATGGCGTAGTAACCGGGCGCCAGGTTGTAGCCGCTGCCGGTGTCCACTGCCTCCACGGGGATCTCCAGCTGCATCACCCCGTCAGTGAATTGGCCGACGGCGGTCGTCACCAGCTGGTAGATATGCCCGTTGATCGCCGCGGACTGCACCACGGTGCCGGCGGGCACCTCCAGAGCGCCGCCAGCGGCCAGGCGAGTGAACAGCAGCACGCCCTTTGCCTTGGTCGCGCCCTTGCGCTCGACGTTCACCGCCCAGGCCAGCATGTCCAGCCAGGCGCCGGTGGCGGTCTTCACAAAGAAGTTCGGCAGCACTGTGCCGCTGATGAAGGTGATCAGCCACAGCGCGGGCTTGGTCACCAGGGCGGTGACGATGCGCCAGAACGGCGAATAGGCGCTGGTGTTGCTCAGCGCGCTGCCCTGCGCGGCCACCTCACTTTCCCAGGCCTGGCGCAGCCCTTCCTCGGTGGTCGGAATGCCGGCGTCACTGAGCGCCTGCTTGAAATCTACGGTCACAGGGTCACCTCAATGGCTCCAAATTCAACTGTGCGCGCGGTCACCAGGTACTGGCCGGCGTCCACCTCGCGGATCTTCGCGGTGCCGGGCACCAGGCGCTCGTCGGCCTCCACCAACAGCTCCAGCTGCTGGATGCAGTCGCGTTGCCGCAGGCGGTCGCGCTCGGCCACCAGGGTGACCAGCAGGCCGCTCTCGCGGATCATGTGGGCGATGTCCTGGGCGATGCTCGCGCGGTCGTCCACCAGCAACGGCTGGCGGCCGAGATCCAGGGCCAGGTCGTTGTCCTGGATCAGCAGGTCGATGTAGAGGGTCATCCGGCGGCCATCTCCATCATGCTTTCCAGCTCCATCGGGCTCATGGGCTTGCTGGTGTGGATCTCCACCTTCTCGATGTGGTTGCCCTTGTTCTGGCTGGTGGTGTTCTGGATGCTGGTCAGCAGGCCGCCAGGCGGCACCGCCGTGGCGCGCTGCGGCGACAGGCTGGGGATGGCTGCGTTGATGGTCTGCTGCATCTTCTGCGCGGCCGCCAGGTCGCCCTGGTTGGGCAGATTGGGCACCGTGCCGATCGCCTCGATGTCCACGCCAGGGACTTCGTTCAGCAGTCCGATCAGGTTATTGATGGCGCTGGTAAAGATGGCCACGATGCCATCCCAGGCGGCCCTGGCGATGCCACTCCAGCCGCCCATGGAATCGAACCAGCCCGACACCAGGGCGAACTGTTCGGCGATCCACTTGAAGGCGGCGGTTTCCATCAGCGCCGCCGTCCACTCGTCCCAGTAGTAGATCGCGGCGCCGATGGCGGCGACCAAGGCAATCACGGCGACAACGATCCACACCACCGGGTTGGCCCACAGCGCGGCATTGGTCAGCCAGATCACGGCCTGCCACAGCATCATGCTGCCGCGCACGACACCCATCCAGGTGGCCAGCAGGATCAGCCCGCCGACGTAGGCGGTGATCATCACGGCATGCCCAAGGAAGGCAAATACACTGCGCCAGGCCACCATGGTCAGCAGTTTCCACACCGCTACCACCGGCAGCGCGGCTGTGCGCCAAACGCCGAACAGGAAGGTGAGCAGGGCGGTACCGGCGGTCAGGCCGACCACTGCCAGAGTGGCCAGGCCGACCAGGCGCGTCAGGTTCGGGAAAAGGTGCGTCCAGCGTTGCACCGTGGCGGCGCCGCCTGTCAGTTGCTCGATCAGCGGATTCAGCACCGGCAGCAGAGCCTGGCCGAAGGCAATGCGCAGCGCATGCACGGCACTGCCGAACTGCTGCCACGGATCGACCATGGCCCGGGCCATCTTCTCGGCCTGCTCCAGGCCTTTCACCTTGCCCAGCTGCTCCATGTTGTTGGTGAGCCCTGCCGTGTCAGCCATCAGCAGCTTGATCAGACCCACCGCCTCGTCGGAGCCGAAAGCCTTTTTCAGCGCGTCGGACTCTGCCACGTCCAGGGTGTCGCCGAACTTCCCTTTCAGCTTGTCGAGGATCTGCAGCATGGGCAGCATGCGGCCCTGGCTGTCAGTGAACGTCAGCCCTAGCTTCTCCTGGGCACCACCTACCCCGGACAGGAAGGCCTTGTATTTGGTGCCCGCTTCGCCGCCGCTCATGGTGGCTTGCAGCTGGCCCAGGATGGCCATCTGCTCGGACAGGCCGATGCCGGCCGAGGTGGCATTGGCGCCCACGGCCGTGAAGGCGTCGGACATCTGCTGGCCGGTGGTCTTGAACATCTGCACCGCCAGGGCGGTCTGCCCGGTCAGGTTCTCCACCCACTCGCCTTTGCCCATGGCATCGGCTTGGTTCTTGAAGATCCCGTACATGGTGCCGACGTAGCTGGTCACCACGGCCGCGTCGGCCTTGGTGGCCTTGGCCAGCAGGTTAGATGCCCCGGTAAAGGTGGCCAGCTGGGTGCCGGTCAGGCCGGCGATGGCGCTCTGGATGTCGTAGGCCGAGGCAACGAAGGCGCTGGCGTTCTCGCCATAGGCCACGCTGAACTCCAGCGACTTCTGGTTGAGCAGATCCAGTGCTTCAGCGGCCACCCCCAGGCTTTTCACCTGGCCGAGCGCTCGCTGCTGCTCCAGGGCGGGCAGCATGGCTTCCTGTAGGGCATAGCCTGTGCCGACTACGCCAGCCATGCCGATGCCCATCTGGGTGATGCCCTTCTGTCCGCTCTGCGCCAGGTCAGCGAAGCCCTGGTGGATCTTGGCCACGGGGCTGCTCACCTGGTCTATCAGGCTCAGAACGAATTGAAGTTTGCTGCTCGCGGTGCTGGCCATTCGTGCTTGCTCGGTTCAGCCGTTCAGCGCCTTGGCGATGCCGTTTGCCACGGCAATCTCCATGCGGCGCCAGTGTTCGTCCTCCAGCCACTTGGCCGTGCCCAGGTTGTCCGCCGTGGGCTCTACGCCAGGTAGCCAGCGCTCGACTAGGGCCATCAGTTGGCCCAGGCCGTCCTCGGTCAGTCGTTCAGCGCGGGCGAGGGCTTTTTTACGGTCACCTCAACGTCCGGGGCGTACTCTTCCAGCAGCGCGCCGGCGGCCTGCATGGTCAGCACCGGGTTGCCCAGCAGCGGGCGCAGGGCGGCCAGCTGGGTCTGTTGCACGGTGGTGGTCAGCAGGTTGTGGCTGGGGGCCACCTTGTTGTTCGGGGTGACCGAGTTGAAGTACTTGGTCACGTCCTTGGCGTCGAGGGTGAAGGTGAAGTCCTGGTCGCCAAGTTGCAGGGTGATCTCGCGGCGTTCGCTCATGCTCGGTGCCTCTGTTGCAGGTTGTTGAAAAAGTCGTTCAGGCGTTTGTCGAAGCGCTCTTCCAGCTTCTCCAGGGCGCTGTCGATGTGCTCGGTTTTCACGTAGCGCTCGGCCACATGAATGCGGAACTCCAGGTGCTCGCGGCGTGCGGCGCTGATGTGGTTGAACAGGTACACCTGGAAGCCAATCACGCCGGCCAGGGCCATCTCGGTCAGCATCAGCAGCACGCTGATGGCGAAGGGGGAAAGCTCCATCAGCGCCCCCAGTTGCCACGGCCGCCGATTCGCACGGCGCACCACATGAGCCAGGCCAGGGGCTTGTGCATGCCTTCCTCCAGCAGGGCCTCGTAGAAAATCTGGTCAGCCTCGGCCTTGCTGAAGGTCTTGGTCAGGTCGGTGTAGATGTAGTCATGCACCACGGCCGGGCGGCGCGCCGATTCGTGATCGCGCGGCACGATGCGCCAGGCGAAGCGCGGCACGCTGGCCAGGTCGGTGCGGTAGCCCACAGGCACGATCACCAGGCGCCCGGCGCGGGTCTTGTAGAATAGCGGGCGGATCACCTCCCACTGTTCCTGCCCTGCGTGGTGGCGCAGCTCCAGGTCACTTTCAAATGGCATCGGCGGCACACTCCACGCGGACACGGTTCGGGGCAGTGGCCTGGGCGATGCGTTCGCGCAGCTTCTCGCGGGCATCCTCGGGGGCCTTGCAGTACACGGCCACCAGGGTGGCGGCGGTATCGGCCACCGCCTGCCGGCTCTCGGTGGCGCAGCCCTGCAGGGCACAGGCGGCGGTCAAGGCGGCGGCGGTCATCAGTCGGCGCATGTCAGTAGCTCCAGAGGGCAGGGGAGGGGAAACGGCCGTCGGCGGACGTGCCCAGGTGCAGGAAGCGCGCGCTGCCCTTCTGGCTCACGCCGATGCGGGTAAAACCCAGCTCCAGGGCGAGCTGCAGCAGGCGCAGGGCCTCCGGGCCACGGATGGCCACGTCCACCGCCTTGCCGGTGCTGTGCTCGCCTGGGGCGGATTTCTTGGCCTCCACCGGATGGCGCGGGCAGCGGTAGGCGCTGGACAGCGCCAGGGGCTTGCCATAGGCCGTGCGCAGGCGCTGCAGCTTGTCCATGAAGTCGCTGTCCATCTCGCTGCCGGTGCTGCCGCAGCGGCCGCACTTACAGCGCAGCTCGGCCAGGCTGAAGTTCGGCCAGGGGCTGGTGGTCATCGGCGGTTTCCTTTCTCGAAAGTGGTCTGGCAGGGCAGGCAGCGGGTGACGCCACCGAAGGCGCGGCGCGCCGGCGGGATCTCGTCGCCGCAGTCCGCGCAATCGGTCAGGCTGGGGCCGGCGGGGCGAGCGCTGGACAGCTGGGCGGCCAGGGCGCGCTCCAGCTCCAGTTCCTCGCGCGCCACGGCGCGGTCTACCCAGTCAGGCATCAGCGCAGGCCCTCGGTCTCGCTGGCGTCGAGGTACGGCACGCCGTTGATGCGGATGAAGTCCGGGCTGGTGACGTCATACGGCACCTTGTGGGTGGTCTTGCTGCCACCCTTCGGATCGATGTCCAGCAGGCCGGACACCTTGACCTTGCAGCCGAAGGCCTCCACGCGCAGCTCGTCGTCGCCAGCCTTGGCGAAAAACACCACGTCGAAGGGCTCCAGCTTGCGGAAGCTGCCGGCGCTCTTGGCGGCCTGGATCAGCAGGGCGAAGTTCGCGCTGTCCAGCTCGAACTCGCCGCTGGCGGACACGTCGCCATCCACATGACCATCGGGCACGCCCTTGCTCTGCACTGCGGCGCTGTTGTCGGTGATGTCCAGGCTTGCTTTCTCGACGTGTACCTGCAGGTCGCCCAGGTTCACGTCGAAGTTCATGCCACTGATTCGGGCCATGGGTTACTCCTCGTCGCCGTTGGAAAGATCCAGGGCGATGTTCGCGGTCAGGTCTTTGGGGCAGTTGTAGGGGCGCAGCTTCAGGTAGGCCTCCACACGGGTTTTGCTCATCCACACCAGCACAATGTCGTCATCCTTCGGCGGCTCGATGTCGCCGGGGAACTGCTGGCCGGCGAACTGCACGGACTTCGCCATCTGGCGCAGCGGGCGCATCAGCGCGGACTTGTTGGCGGCCATGCTGTTGGGGGTGTTGTTCAGGCGGCGGTCGCCCACACGCTGGATCAGCAGGATGCGCACGCGGCGGGCGGCCTTGTCGGCCACGCGCAGGTACTCCACCACCTGAAAGTCGGATCCGGGGGCGTCCAGCATGTTGGCGTCGCCCCAGTACACGCCGGGGTAGTCCGGATAGGTCTGCGGCACCGAAAAGCGAGCCTTGTCCAGCTCGGCCAGGATCGCCGACGGCAGCGGCACACCGTCCTTGTCCACCGGGGTTTCGCCGAGGCCCAGCACGGGGCCGGTGGCCACGCGCATGGGGCTGTCGGCCACGCTCACGGCGTCGATGGCCAGGCGGCCGGCGAGCACGCCCAGGTCATTGCCGTGCAGCTGCGGCACTACCAGGGCGCGGGGCGCCAGAATGTTCAGGGTGATGGCCTTCTGCTCGGCCAGGTAGCCGTTCCAGTCCTGGCTAGCGGCGTCGATGCCCTTGGTGGCGGCCATGATGAACAGGCGGCGGCCGTACTGGTTGTTGATGGCCTCGGCCTTGGCGTGTAGGGCGGTCAGCGCTGGGCCGGTGGTCACCGGCGAGCAGATCACCACGGCCTCCACGCTGACGCCGTGCTGCATGGCCGCGTCCAGGGCTTCTTCCCAGTCGGCGGCGTCAGCGATGGGCAGGGCCAGTGCGGCCCAGCGGTCGCCACCGTTCAGGCGTGCCGTCTTCACCTGAGTTTTCAGGTCGCTGGCGGCGGCGCCCAGCTCGGTGTCCAGATCGCTCTGGGTGTTCAAAGGGATCAGCTCGCCGACGTTGCTTGCGGCCAAGCCGATAAACAGGAAATAGCGCTCGATTTCCGTCACAGGGCCCTGGCCCAGGTTCAGGTTTCTTACGCTTACTTTGCCTTGCGCCATTGCTGGGCCTCGCTATCGGGGTGCGTTGAGGATCTGGTGGAGCACAAGCTGAATCAGCTGTGCGATGTCGTTCTGGTCGGCGCCCAGGAAGTCGCGCTGGGGCATCTTGATTTCCCAGCTGCTCGGGCCTGGCTGCTCGCCTTTCAGCTCGCGGATCAGCAGGCCCGCCTGGCCGTACTTCACGTTTGCCTGGATCCAGGCCACGGAAGGACGAACCCAGCGGGGGCGGCCGCGTTTGTTCTCGCGCGGCTGGCGAACCTTGAAGCCCAGGCGGCGCAGTCGCTTGGCCTGTTCTTCGGTGCAATCCGCGTCGTAGTTGATCGGGTTGGCCTTGCGGGCCATGGCAGCGGTGAAGCGGCGGGCGCGGCCGTGTTGGTGTTCGGCGGCGATGAAGCCCATCAGGCCGTTTTTCCAGCCCAGGCGGGCCTCGTCCTCGGTGGCCTTCACCACGTCCAGGTACTTGTTCTTGATCAGGCCGCTGAGCATCCGGCGACGGCGCTTCGACGGCGTGCGGCGCGGCTCGAACGGGGCGCCGGCCAGGGTCTGCTGGGCGCGCACACGGCGGGCGCTCATGGTGCGCACACGCTTGGAAACGCGGGTCAGCAGGCGGCGGCGCAGTTTCGGCGGCAGCTGCAGCAGAGCCAGCGAGGCCTGCACGCCGAGCATGCCGCGCACGTCCAGGTCGAAAGTGTTTCTAGCCGCCATGGCCTACCTCGCCCTGCTCGGCTATCCACAGATCGAACGGCACGAATCCCCAGCGCTTGCCGAAGGCCTCGGTCTCGCCGTTCTCGTCCTCGGCCAGGTGCTGCGGCTCGACGAACTCCAGGCTGATTTCCACGTCCGCGGTGTCGTCGTCCAGCTGCTCGATGTCGAAGCGCGGAGTGGCCAGGTCGTAGTCGGCGCGGGCGCCGTCGTGGTTCTCCAGCCAGCTGCCGAGCAGCGCCATCAGTCGGCCCGGATGGTCGGCGAAGCGCTCCAGGACGATCACGGCCTGGTAGCGCATGTCGCCCATGTGCAGGCCGCGCTCGGTGTGCTTCCAGATCAGCGACAGCTCCACCTTCTCGGCCCAGCTGTCCAACTGCTCAGGCATCACCAGGCGGCTTTCCAGCAGGAAAGTGGTCAGGGCGCGCAGCTTGATCACAACAGCACCGCCGTAATGCGCCCACGGCCCTGGATCTGGCGCACGGCCTGCTGGCTGTAGCTCAGGAAGGTTTCGTGGGTTTCGGGGCTTTCCTTGGCCAGGTTGGCGGCTTCGGCACGGCGGTTGACGGTGGCGAACTGCTGCAGCAGGTAGGCCTTGGCGCGGCAGTACACGGCGCGCTTGTAGACGGCGGCGTAGAAAGCACGCTCGGGCAGCAGCAGCGGGTCGGCAGTCTCCACGCTGGCGATGCCTACGGCTTGCCAGGCGGTTTTCCGCTTGGCCAGGTCGCGGTTCACCTCGCCCATGGCGATGGTGATGCCATCGGCCAGCAGATCCACCAGGAACTCCGCAGGCAGGCGATAGCCGGCCTGGAACTCGGCCACGCCCAGGTTCGGCCAGAAGCCGTCATTGGGGATAGCGCGTTCCACGAAGGTGGTGGGTGTGCCGGAAAAGCTCATGGCTGGCCGATCTCGGAATAAAGGCGGGGGTGACTGCTGTCAGACGTAGGCACTAGGCCACGGCCTTGGCAGGCCCCCGCTGCGGGGGGTAGACGGTTAGGTGGTGGAGCCCTGTTCGGCTTCCTGCTTGCGCAGGGCCTTGGCGGCTTCATCCGAACGGGTTTTCACGCCGATCTCCGGGTAAAGCGCGGTGGCTCGCTCGAAGTGGTCGATGGCATCGGCCCACTGCTGTTGCTCCATCGCCAGGATGCCCAGCAGCTTGTGGAAGCGCGCCGGGATGCGCTCGAACAGCTGCCACGGCTGCGGCAGTGCAGCCCCTTCCTCGGCAGTGATCTGGGCCCAGTAGCCATCCACGCGCGGCAGCAGCTGCGACAGATACGGCTCTGGGCTGCGCTTGGCCTTGTGCTCGGCCTCGGCCCAGTCGATCACCGCGTCAGCCACGAAGGTGGGCACGTCACGGCGGAAGCGCTCGGGCAGCGCCTGGCCCTGCTCGATGGCGAACAGCGCGAGATCAAGACCGGCCTCGAACTGCTCGGTGTCGAACAGCCAGACCAGCACCTGCATCAGTACCGGGTTCGGGTGGTTCAGGCCCGACTCGCGGTAGCGCTGCACATAGTCCAGGTACTTGGGCAGCAGCTCGTCGCGCTTGAGCTGCTGGCGAGCCTCCAGGCTGTTCAGCTCGGAAAGGCGGGCCAGATCCTCGGCCAGCGCGGTGGTCATCAGGGTGAGCTGCTTCTGGGCGTTGGCCGGGCCTGCCAGGGCGGTGGCGGGGGTGAACACCTCCGCGCCGCCGGCAGCCTTGCCGAGCCCCAGGATGCGCTTCTTATGCTCCAGGGCGATGCTCATGGTTAGACGAACTCCACGTTGGCGCTCTCAGCCATGGCGAACTTGCCCAGCTGCTCGATCACATAGCCCTCGTTGCGGCTGTTGTAATCCTCCATCTGCGAGCGCTTCGGGTTCTCCAGCAGGTAGCGCCGCCAGCTGTCGTCCTGGAAGTAGATCGACAGGTTGTCGAAGCTGGTGACCACCACGCCCTTGGACGGGAAGAACGGAGCGGTGAACGAGGGCAGGCCGCCGTAGGTGTCGATCACCTGGGCCATCTCCACGCGCTCTTTCTCGGACGGGGTGCTGCCGTGTTCGGCGTACATCTTGCCCTTGTCCTTGGCGAGCAGGTCGCGGCCGATAATGGCCACCAGGTCGCCGCCGTCGCGGTGTTCCTCGTCGATCATCAGCGACAGGTCGTAGACAAAGGCGTCCAGGTTGGCGAAGTCGCCGGTGGCACCGATCTGGATCTTGCCGGCGGCCTTGGTGCCTTGGGTGAGCACCTGCTGCGGGGCCTGTTCGCGGGCGATCTGCAGCCAGCCCTTGTTCACGTCCTGGAGCAGCGGATTAGCCACCCGGTCGGTGGTGGCGGCCACACTGGTGCCGTTCCAGCCGATCATCATGCGATCCAGGCCGATCTGCTTTTGCACGGCGGTGCTGTAGCGGTTGGCAAAGTCCTTGAACTTCGCCCAGGCGTCGATGCTGGCGAACGGCAGGGCCACGTCGGTGTGGGTGTCGAACAGCTCGTAGCCCTGGGCGTCCAGATCCAGCAGGTTGCGCGGCACGCGGTCGGCGTTCTGGGTGTTGGTGCGGCCGGTAGCCGGGCCGTTCAGGCCCATCATCACCTTCTGGCCCTTGATCTCGCTGACCGGGATCACGTTGATGCGGCGCAGGAAGGTCGAGGTGAGGGTGACCTTTTCATTCAGCGTCTGGGCCATTGCCGGGGTGACGTTGAACTCTTCGCGGGCACTCTGCACGCCGTAGGCGCGGGCGATAGCGGCCTGCAGGCTGTGGTACTGCTGGCGGGAAAACTGGCTCAGTTTCATATCAGCAATCCACCTTCATCTCGTCGTCGGCGGCGCCGGTGGTCACAGGCACGTCCTTGCCCTGGCCTTGATTCAGCGCGGTGTTGAACAGCTTGGTGAGGCCTTCCAGGCCTTCCTGCAGCTTGGCGAACTGCTCGGGGGTGACCGCCGGGGCTTGCTCGCCTTCGGGCTTGGCCGGTTCGGTGGTGGCGGCAGCAGCCGGGTCGGCCGGTTTGGCGGCAAAGGTGGCGGCGCTCTTTTCCAGGCTGGTCGCCACGGTGCCGAGCTTGTCCACCGCAGCCGTGAAGGCCTCTACGGTTTTCGGATCCATTGGGGTGCTCTCGTTGGGGGTTGCGGGGGATGCGGCGCCGCCCAGGCCTGGCAGGCTCTTGAACAGGCGGACGAGCAGGGAAGCGGCAGCGGCTTCCTCGCTGTCGGTCAGGGAAAGATCACCGAGGGGTTCCAGGCCGCCGAAGTGGTTGCCGGAATCGGCGCGGCGCGAGAAGTGCAGTTCCTGGGTGCCGACACTGGCCGGCTCGTCGGTGACGGCCAGGCCGCGCAGGTAGGCCTTGCCGGTGTCGCTGAAGTCCGGCTGGATCTCCACGCTGGTGAACAGCTTTTGCGCGTCCTTGTTCAGCTGCAGCAGGCGGTCGTTCGGCTTCAGTTGGGCATACAGAGCCACCTTGCCGTCGGCGTCGTCCTCGGCCTTGAGGGCGGCCACGGTGCCGAAACTGCCCAGGTAGCGGATGTGCTCGTACCAGATCACGGCGGTGTACAGGGCCGGGTCGTAGGTCTCGGCCATATCGCGCAGTTCCTGCGCGTCGATGGTGCGACCGTCTACGGTTTTGCCGCTGGTGGCGACTCGTTTCCAGTCGGTGACGAGGGTTCGGGGCATGGGTTCGGTTCGCTGGTGGGTGGGTCAGACACCGCCACCATAGGCACCGATCAGAACCTAAACAAACGCTTTAAAATCGGCTTGTAACTATCTGATAAAAATAGGAATAACTAGAAACGATAGGGCGCGTTTAAGGCCACTTCGCCGCATAGACTGCGGCCCATGCCATACGCCACCGAAGTGAAAGAAGCCGCCAAGCGCCTGTATCTGCGCCGCAGCAAACCGCGCGAGATCCAGGCCCAGCTAGGCCTGCCGAATGTCCGGATCGTCTACTACTGGATCGCCAAGGGCGGCTGGGACGAGATGCTGACGGACGAGGAACCCCTGGCCGCCGTCAGCCGGCGCATCACCCTGCTGCTGGAGAAGCCCGGCACCCTGGCCAAGGCCGAGCTGGACGAGCTGGACAGGCTCACCACCCTGCGCGAGCGCCTGCAGAAGCAAGCCGCCAGGCCGGCGCCGATGCTGGCCGAGGTGCCGGCCGAGATGCGCGACAGCCAGGGCGGCGAGCGCGGACGCCGTGACCGGGGCGAGCGGGGCGGCAAGCGGCGCGAGAAGAAGCTGAAGAACGACATCAGCGAGCTGACCGAAGCGGACTTCCTGGAGAAGTTCACCAGCAAGATGTTCGCCTACCAGCAGGAACTGTTCGCCGCCAAGCGGAACCCGCTCACCGCGCGGATCCGCAACATCCTGAAAAGTCGCCAGATCGGCCTGACCTATTACTTCGCTGCCGAAGCCTTCATGGATGCCGTGCTGACCGGCGACAACCAGATGTTCCTGTCCGCCAGCCGGGCCCAGGCCGAGATTTTCCGCAGCTACATCGTTACCTTCGCCGCCGAGTGGTTCGGCCTCGAACTCAAGGGCAACCCCATCACCTTGAGCAAAGACGGCAAGCCCTGGGCCGAGCTGCGTTTCCTCTCCACCAACAGCGCCACAGCTCAGGGCCACCACGGCCACGTCTACATCGACGAGTATTTCTGGATCCGCGATTTCGCCAAGCTGGATGGCCTGGCCGGCGCCATGGCCTCGCATGCGAAGTGGCGGAAAACCTACTTTTCCACCCCCAGCGCGGTCACCCACCAGGCGTACCCGTTCTGGACGGGCGAGGAATTCCGCAACAGCAAGCGGGGCAAGAAACTGGCCAAGGACTGGCCCAGCGAAGCCCATATCCACGCCGGGGCGCTGTGCCCGGATGGCCAGTGGCGCAAGGTCATCACCCTGGAAGACGCCATCGCCGGGGGCTGCGATCTATTCGACATCGACCGGCTGCGCCTGGAGAACGACGAAGAGCGTTTCGACCAGCTCTACATGTGCAAATTCATCGACAGCACGCAGAGCGTCTTTTCCCTGGCCGACCTGGAGCGCTGCTACTCAGACCGCGCACTGTGGCCCGACTATGACCCCGATCCGAAGGCGGAACGGCCCTTCGGCAACAGCCCGGTCTGGCTCGGCTATGACCCCAGCCGCACGCGCGACGATGCCACCTGTGTGGTGTTGGCGCCGCCGCTGGAGCAGGGCGGCAAGTTCCGCATCCTGGAAAAGCACAGCTGGCGGGGCCACTCGTTCACCTACCAGGCCAGCCAGGTGAAGCGGCTGTGCGAGCGCTTCAACGTGCAGCACATCGGCATCGACGTGACCGGCGTCGGCTATGGGGTGTTCGACCTGGTGCGCGACTTCTACCCCCGCGCCACGCCGATCCACTACAGCCTGGAGGCGAAGAACAGCCTGGTGCTGAAAGCCCAGGACACGATCCAGGGAAGCCGCATCGAATGGGACGCCGGCTGGAACGACATCGCCGCCGCCTTCCTCACGATCAAGCGAGGCGCCACCGCCAGCGGCCAGATCACCTACAGCGCGAGCCGCACCGATGCCACCGGCCACGCCGACATCGCCTGGGCCGTGATGCACGCGCTGGCAAACGAACCCCTCAACACCAACAAGCGGCGCCGCAGCCGCTGGTCTACACTCTCACAGGGCAGCCATGGCAGAGCACACACCGGAGCAGCAACAGCAACCACAAACGCCCGTTCGGGCCTTCACGTTCGGGGCGCCGGAATCGGTGCTGGCCGGCAATCTGGGCGAGTACCTGGGCGTGTTCGCCAGCGACGACGGCAGGATCTACACCCCGCCGGTGTCGCGCCGCGGACTCGCTCGGCTGCTGCGCGCGAACGCCCACCACGGCGCCATTCCCAAGTTCAAGCGCAACCTGCTGTTGCGTGACTTCCGCGCCTCGGCGGGCTGCAGCGCGCAGACCATGGGCCGGGCCGCGCTCGACTTCGTGGTGTTCGGCGAAGCCTACTTCCAGCGCCTGCGCAACATCATCGGCCAGGTGCTTGAGCTGCAGCACCTGCCGGCGATCAACATGCGGCGAAAAGTGGGTGGTGGCTTCGTCATGCTGCAGCCCGGCGGGCAGGAACTGCACTTCGCCGAGGACGAGGTGGAGCACGTCATGGACTACGACGTGGAGCAGGATGTCTACGGGGTGCCCGACTACCTGGGCGGCATGCACTCGCTGTTGCTCAACGAGTCGGCCACCCTGTTCCGCCGCCGCTACTACAACAACGGCGCGCACGCTGGCTTCATCTTCTACACCAACGATCCGGATCTGACCGACGAGGACGAGGAACGCCTGCGTGCTCAGATCGAAGGCACCAAGGGCGTGGGCAATTTCCGCTCGATGTTCGTCAACATCCCCGGCGGCAGTGACAAGGCCATCCAGATCATCCCCGTGGGGGACGTGGCCACCAAAGACGAGTTCGAGCGGATCAAGAACATCACCCGCGCCGATGTTATCGCCGCCCACCGGATGAACCCGGCCCTGGCGGGGATCATGCCGGAGAACAGCGCCGGCTTCGGCGACATCGAGAAGATCGACCGGGTGTACACCAATAACGAGATTCGCCCCATCGCCCAGCTGTTCCTCCAGGTGAACGGAACCCTGCGGGCAGATCGACGTATAGGGTTCAACATGACATAGAGCCACTACATGTTGTGGCACAATAGTTCCCACTTAGGAACCTTGGGGGAGGGGATACAGTGCGGATCGTATGTCGGGAGTGTCACGGTAAGGCGCGGATCTCTTCGCGCAACGAACTGTCTGTGGACTACACGAACCTGTATTGCCTATGCCTGGAATGTGGCCATCAGTTCGTCGTGAACCTGGCCTACTCCCACACCACCAGGCCGGGGGCTAAAGCGGTCGATCAGTTGCTGTTCGACCGCCTCCGGAACATGCCCAGGAATCAGCAGCGGGAGCTGTTCGCGCAGCTTGGCGCCGCCATCTCAGCCTGACTGTTCGCCGCCTCGTCCAGGTGGCGCAACTGGCACATCCCCATATCCAGCAGGCCAGCTTTCCCTCGCTCTGAAAGTTCGACACCTGACGATACCAACTCAATAAGTAGAGCCAGAGAGTTTCGGCTTTCGTCGAACTTTTCGCGCAGCGATCCTAGTTCCTTTGCGACGGTACACATTGTTACAACTCCATTTCAGCGTGTGGAAACGGGGCGAACTTTACTGATTAAAAAATTGCGCGGTCAAGCACTTTTTTCGGCTTGCATATTTCAATTCCCATGTTAGGCGGCGAGTCGTTTTCATATCCCATGTTAGGGGCTGAAAGCTAGGCCTTGCGGGCCTTTTACGTAAATACGGGGTTACGGGATTACGTATTCAAGAATTACAGAATTCGTGGAAAAAAGAATTCGCTAATTCGCCCTTCGATATAGTGATATTGCACCTACTAAAACATAACAAATGCGCAAATATACAAATGGCCAAAAGCTCAAAAGTACAAATGCGCACAAGGATTTTAGCGGGCTGCAGCTGGGCTTTATATTTAATATTGCAATTTCGATATAATGATATTGCTCGGTGTATATGTGGCTCAGAGTTGTATTTTTGATGGCCAGTATGCAGACGAGAAAAGGGGCGCCGAGGCGCCCCTTTTTGGTGGTGGGTTGATGGTTTCAAATCCCAGATTTGGGTTTGGTTTCCCGGTCAGCTTGCCAGCTTGTCGGCCTGGATCAGCTGCGACCTGGCATTGAGCCAGGCGCGGCGGTCGCCGGGCGTGCCGCTGAAAAACACCGCTCTGCGGCCTTCCTTGCTGAACATCAGGTGCAGGTTCCTGGTCTGTGCCACCACCCAGCCAGCCGCCTCGGCGAAGCTGACCAGGCGCTTCACGTCCTCGCCACAGCCGCGCAGGAAACGGTTACGCATCGGCCACCCCCTCGCTGATGCCGGCCTTCTCCCGCGCCTGCAGGTGCTTCTGTTCGGCCCACTCACAGCCAATGCGCCAGGCTTCCTCCAGGGACTCAGCGTAGATCCACACGGTGTTGTAGTAGCCCCAGGAATATCCCCAGGCGGCGGCGCTGTCGCGGTACTGGCGAACAGGGGTGCCGAACTGGACACCGAAGCCATGAAAGACCATGCGGGCGTCGTAGGAGTTTTCCAGCAGCACAGCCTGTTCATGGTCGCGCTTACTTTCCCATTCCTCCCGTTCCCAGCCAGGCTGGCCCAGCACCTCGGCCAGCGGTGCCAGGCTTGGGTGCTGCAGCTGCGGATCCAGTACGGCGTCCACAAAGGACTCCAGCGGATCGTCCAGGGAACCCTCGAACGCCTCTGTGGCCAGCTGGCTGGCCAGATCGACCACCTGGAGCAACCGCAGCTGCAGATCCTCGGCCCGGTTGTAGCGAGCGTCGTTGCTGGTTGCCGTCTTGCAGGTGACAGCGGGCGCTGCCGCCGCACGACGATTCCACATGGCGACGACAGCAGCGCGGTCACCGTCGATCATGCCGCACGAACAGGCTGGGCACTCAATCGTCCAGGATCCGGGATGGTCGGGCATCTTCCAGTCCCCTACCTGCAGCGCATGGCTGTGGGCTGGGTGCTCATTAAGTAGCGGCGATTGACCGCAGAACGGGCAGGGCAGCAGCTCATTCGACATCGGTCACCTCCGGTAACGAGAAGGTGCACACGCCGTCGGTGTCGCTTTCCAGCTCCACCAGGTCGGGGTTCTTGCCCAGCTTGCTGGCCAGGTTCTCGGCGGCACGGCGGGCGCTCTCGGCGCTGCTGGCGGTGGCCTTGTTGCCCTTGGCGCGGGCCACGTAGCTGCCGGCGCTCAGTCGGGTGGTGATGATCATGCGGATCTCCTATCAGACAGCGTGCAAAGTGGTGGGGCGTGGTTTGCGTGGGGCGGCCAGCAGGGTGGCAATCACCCTGGCATCGGCGGCGGTCAGCTCGCCGCGTTGCTGGGCCTGGGTGGCCAGTTTCTCCAGGTGCTCGCGGGAGGCCTGGCTGCGGCTCACCTGGAAGCCGATCAGGGCCTGGCCCAGCAGGTGGATGGCCGGTGTGGTAGCCTTCGCAGTGCTGCCGCTATGGTGTTGTGCTTGCATCGCATTTCTCCTTTCAGTGGTGGTTGGTGCCGGGGAGTTGCAGCTCCACCGGCACCTTTCTTTCACGCCGCCGGCAGGGCCGTGGCGGTGAATACCGGGCGCATATCGCGCCGAACCTCGAAAATCCCCAGGTCTTTGCCATCCACGTCCATCAGGTGAACCAATGTCACCAGGGATGGCTGTTCGCTTGGGCGATGGCGCCAGAAGTCGCTGGCCAGCAGCTCGGCCAGATCCTCGGCGGTGGCGTTCTCCAGGTAGCTCGATGGCAGGCCGATCTGGCAGCTGATGCCGTTGGCCACGTAGAACACGATCACTGCGTTACCCCCTGCCCCCACATGGCCACCAGCTCGCGCCAGATCGCCTGCCCGTTCGGGACGCGCTCGTGCACCTCCAGCTCGGGGCTGTAATCCATCATCAGCACCCGCATGCAGTCCTCGAACAGCGGCAGATCCAGGCCGCGCAGCTCGGTCAGGTCGAACGGGTAGGTGGGGCCGTCATACAGGCCCAGCAGAAAGCGGCCGATCACGGCGCCCTGGCCGGTCGGGCGCACAGCGGTGACCACCAGGCGGCCCAGGGCATGCTCGCCAGCCTTCACGATGGCGGGGCGCAGGCGCTGGTAGGCCGTGGCTTGGTGCAGGGCGTCTTGCAGGGAATTGCTCATGGTGGGGTTCCTTCTCAGTTGCTCGGGGCGGGGTGAAAGGTGGCCAGCAGGCCGACCAGCACCTGGAACACCTCGGCGCCCAGGTCGGTGGCGGTCAGTTGGCCGACGTGCAGACCGACCTCGGTCTGCAGCCAGGCGGCGCGCTGCGGGTTGGCCAGGCAGGCCATGGTCAGCAGCAGGGCGCGGCGCGGGGTGTCCAGCGCCTGCAGGCGCTTGAGCAGTTGCGCCAGGCCTGCGCCGGTCACATCCAGGTCGCGCTGGCCCAGCGGCAGATCCACCAGCTGCGCGGCGCGGTGCCACCAGCGGGGGAAGTCGCGGCCGGTCGCTTGATCCAGGGGGCAGCGCTGGGGGGCTTGGGTAATGGCGTTCATCGCTTGCGGTACTCCTGTTTCAGTCGGTTGAGGCGGGCTCGCATGTCGTCGCGGAAGGCCTTGCCGCGCTTGGGGTGCTCAAGCCAGTCCACGATGTCCTGGCGCGTCCAGTGGTTGAGAAAGTGGCGGGCCAGGCAGTCGCGGCGGTGGTTCTCGGTGGGGCTCAGCTCGGCCATGGCGGGCACCTCGCCGGGCCGCAGATGGGCGCGGAAAACCAAAACCCCGCGCATGCCATCGGAACGTCCAGAACATCCGGAACAGGCACCCAGGCGCATTGCTGTAGCCCGCGTATTCCGTGGCTTGCAGCGCTAAAAAAATGTTCCGGGGGGTGTGGAACATTCCGGATCGGGTTTTCTGGCGATTTCGCTACAGCCCGCATGGCACTAGGGATGCAGCGATCTGCTGGGAAAGTTGGATTCCGGAACACCGCCAGAACCTGCGTTCCGTAATTTGTCCCGGTTTGTTTCTGTTTGTTCTCCATGAGGGGGAACAGATTTACTGCTGTAAGGCTCTGTTTCTGCTGGTGTTTTTCTTCTGTTTTCTTAATGTTCCGAATGTTCTGGATGTAATAAGGGGATACGCACAAAACACGGCTGCCGCTGTCAGGCCTACCCAGGCCCACTTTCATCCCGCTGTTCATCACTCCTTCCCCCGCTTGGCGAACACCCAGCAGTTGAGGGGGCGCTTCTCCAGCTTGGAGCGCACCTTGCGCACCTCGATGAAGCGGTGGGTGGTGCTCAGCGGCAGCACGCGGCGCAGGGTGACGGCGGGGATTACCTCCATGCCGGCCTGGCGGCAGGCCTGCTGGAAGTGCTCCAGGTTGATGGCGATCAGGTCGCGGTCGTTGCTGTGGTTCAGGCGCTCGCGGATCTCTTCGCGGGATCCGTCGCTGTCGGTGGTGGTCACCACGTCCTCGTTCAGGAAGTGGTAGATCTGCCAGAACTGCGCGGCGCTACGGTTCTCTGCGCCGATGCACTGCTGCCGCTCCAGGGCGCAGCCTTCCAGGTGCTTGGCCAGGGCTTCCAGGTCGTTGTCCGTCCAGCCCGGGAACAGCGCCTGGGTGGCCTTGGCGGCGGCCATCACTTGGGCGTGGCATTGCACGATCCGGCTGTGCTCCACGCCGTTCAGGGCCTGAAAGCGCTGCTCGTAGTGCGCGAAGGCGGCGAAGTAGCGTTCCAGCCAGCCGCGCTCGTCGCTCAGCACCGCGCGCAGGAAGCCGGCCACGTCCTCCACTTCCATGCCGCGCAGGCGCTGGGCCAGCGGCTTGAGTGCCGGGCTGTGGTGGGCGCGGGTCATGTGCAGGTAGACAATGCGGGTGATGATCGCCTCATGCCCTTCCACTTTGGCGTTCTGCGAAATGCAGATGCCGCCACGGAACAGCAGCGCCTCGGTGTCGGCGTTGGTGCTCTTGACGCCGGTCACGCGCAGCTTGGCGTTGAAGTCGAACAGCGGCTTGATGTCCTCCCAGTTGTACTGCACCACCACCTCGCGGCCCATGGCGTCGGTGGTGGTCTTGTCGGACTCCAGCAGTACCACCGGCAGGTTGCTGACGGCCGCCATGGCTCGCAGCAGGCCGATGGCCGAGGCGCCGCTGCCACTGGGCTTGATGCCTTCCTCGTTGCGCCGGCCGACCAGCATCCAGAGGAAGCGCAGCAGGGTGGACTTGCCCGCGCCGGCGTCGCCGGTCAGCTCCAGGAACGGCCATGACGCCTGCGCCGCGCGGATCTGCTGGGCGAACAGCGTGCCTGTCCACCACGCCAGCGCCGCCAGGCCGTTGAGGCCGAACACGGCCATGAAGTCGGCGAACCACTCCGGATCGAAGTCACCGCCGCGGACTACAGCCATGCTGCGCACCGAGGTTTTCAGCCCCTCGCCATTCACGTCCAGGTAGCCGTGCTCGTTGTTCATGATCTCTTTTCCTCTGTGGTAGCCGAAGGTGGGGTAGCAATAGGCGGCGGTGTCGTCGTCGAAGCCGATGTAAGGCAGGGTGCGCACGGTGCGGGCGTCGCGCTGCCATTCCTTGCGCAGCATGGCCAGCACCTTCTCGCCGCCCTCGAAGGTGCCGAAGGGGGTCTTCTCGATCAGGGCCTTGGCGAAGTTGCGCGGGTCGTTCACCGAGCTGGGCGGCAGGGCCTCGCGGCAGCTGCGGCGGGAGTTGGGAAACTCGAAGCTGAAGAAAAAGCGCTGTTCACCAGAGACCGCATCGCGCTCGATGTACTCGAAGCGCGGCAGGCAGTTGGCCACTTCGGTGATGGTGGTGTGCTTGGCGAACTCGGGCTGGTGGCCCTCGATGTCGTCGCCTTCGATGTCTTTCTGCAGCTCGGTCAGGTTCACCCGCGCCGCATACAGGCAGCTGCCGAACTCCACCAGGAAGAAGCCGGTGCGCTTCTTCAGGTACAGCAGGTAGGCCTTCTTCATCGGCGTGGTGGCGCAGAACAGGCGGCCCTGATAGCAGGCTTCCTGCAGGTAGGCGTCGTCCAACTGGCCGTCGCGGTACACGTCGTCCCAGTCGCGGCCTTCTTCGCCCAGGGCCACCCAGCCGATCTCTTTCATCTTGCGGATCTGCGCCAGGTACTTGCTCACCACGGCGCGCCCGGCCTTGTCGTTGTCCAGGGCGATGCACCAGGTGATCAGCTTGCCTTGGTGGGCCTCGATGATCTGCCAGGGGAAGTTGTTGCAGCTGATGGCGGCGATGGCCTTGTAGCCGGCCAGGTGCAGGGCGATGGCGTGGAAAATCCCTTCCACCACGTACACCCGGTCGCCCTTCTCGAAGGTCTGCCCAGGCGGCACCCAGCCCTGGCCCTTGTAGTTCATCTTCCACTTGATGCCGGCCTTGTTGCCGTCGTTGCGGGCAACCGCGCGGGCGTCGATCAGGCGTTCCCAGTAGCCGTCGCACAGCGGGAAGCGCACGGTGTCACCCCAGCTTTCGTCGGCCAGCTTGCGGCGTTCTTGGGTGTACCAGCCCTTCATCTTGCTGATGTCGAAGCCCCGGTTGCGCTGCAGGTAGGCATCGGCGGTGGCGGTGGGGTTGGCTTCGGTGCTGGGGAAGCGCTCGCTCAGGTTCTCGAACAGGTAGCTGTAGCGCTCGCGGGTTTTCTCGGTGTGGCGGCACTCGTTCAGCCGGTTGCAGGCCAGCTGAAAGGGCTGCTTGCGGCTGACGTACAGGGTGCGGTGGCCGCACTTCGGGCAGACGCCCTTCTGCAGGTAGGTGTCGCCGATGTCCTTGAAGTCCAGCTGGTGGTCGTTCTCCAGGGCCTGGATCACGTCTAGCCGGTAAATGTCCTCGAAGTTCATGCCGCCCCCTTAGCGCTGGGCGGCTGCGGAGGTGCCTTGCTGGCCGCGCACGCGCTCGGCCTGCTCGGCGGCCTCCATGGCCAGGTGGACCATGTTGATGAAGACGGTGGACTTCTCCCCCTTTCCCTCTTTCGGGCGAACGATGAAGTGGCCCTGCTCGATCTCTCGGCGGATCGAACGATCGGACAGCCCGGAACGGCGTGCGAACTCCTGAACTGTCACGTAAGGCGTGTCGATGGTGATCTGCATTCTGTTACCCTCTCCAGTTATATTGCCAAGCAAAGTACCCATACGGAACCAATATAAGTACCCATACGGAACCAAGTCAAGAGGGATGCAGAAATGGAGTTAGCAGAGAAGCTGAAGGCGATCCGGCTCAAGGAAGGCCTTACCCAGTCAGAGCTGTGCGAGGCCACGGGGATAAGTCTGAGTAGCTACAAGAAGTACGAATTGGCGTTGCGCCTTGAGGTGAGTTCGGTCGCGCTGCTGAAAATCACGCACCACCCCCGCTTCCAGAAGTACGTGCTCTGGTTGATGAGTGACCTGACCGCCCCCGATTGCGGCCAGGTCAGCCCGCTCTAACCAACGGTCAAGGTGGATTTCGTGAGCAAGGACTACCCCGAATTCAAAGCCCCCATGGTCGGCATCACTGCCCTGGCTGTACCGTTCTTGTGGTATTTCGGCTGGGCCCCGTGGGCCTGGGGCGTCGTAGTTGTTGTCTACCTGGTAGTGATTGGTCAGTGGCTGTCTGAGGCGCTGAAGATTCACCGGGAGAGCCAGGGCGCAGCAGCTGGGCCTTTCAAGTCGGACTTCGTGCGTGATCGCTCTGCGTCCACTGCCCAGGCCGGGGCCTTTGAGCACAACGATGCCGAGTACGTCCAGGGCGAAACGATCTGGACGGGCTCTAAGCAGATCCGCTTCGCCTACCGCAGCGCCGACGGTGACTACACCGACCGCGAAGTGACAGTGCATAAGGTGGTCAGCTCGGGCACCGGCTGGAGTGACGACATCTACTTTGTCGGCCACTGCCATCTGCGCAATGAGCCGCGCACGTTCCGCCTGGATCGGGTGCGCCATCGCAACAAGGTGGTGGACACCGCCACCGGCGAGATCGGCACGCTGCGCCAAGTCCTGGGCGTGAAGCGCCGCGTCAGCCGGTGACGCCGTGTCGATAAAGAAACTGGACAGTGGCGAGTGGCTGGTGGACTGCCGGCCAGAGGGCCGGGCTGGCCCGCGCATTCGTCGGCGGGTGAAGTCGAAGAACGAAGCCATGCACCTGGAACGCCGAATCATGGGCGACGGCTCCAGGGGCGAGTTCGAGAAGGCGCCGAAGCTGGACGAGCGCCGGCTTAGCCAGTTGATCGACCTCTGGTACAAGCTGCACGGCCAGAATCTCAAGACGGGCGAGCAGCGGCTGGCCCTGCTGCTAGCCATGGCCGAGCGCATGGGCGACCCCAAGGCGCACAAGTTCAGCGCGAACCACTTTGCCACCTACCGGGCCGAGCGAGCCGAGGGCAAACACACCAGGGCGAAGCCAGGTCGGGGGCTCAGCAAAACCGACGAGAAGCCCAAGCCGATCAGCGCCAACATGCTGAACCATGAGCTGGCCTACCTGCGGGCGGTGTTCAACGAGCTGGAGCGCCTGGGCGAGTGGACGGGCGATAACCCGCTGGCCAAGGTTCGTGCGCTGAAGTTCGACGAGGCCGAGATGGCCTACCTGTCAGCCGAGCAGATCCAGGATCTGTTGCAGGCCCTCGCTGCCGGGGAGTCGGACGCCGCGTTGATCGCCGAGGTGTGCCTGGCCACTGGCGCCCGCTGGGGTGAGGCCGAGGCGCTGCAACCGCGCCAGGTGCGCAACTGCCTGATTCACTACAGCAAGACGAAATCCAGCAAGAATCGCACGGTGCCGATCAGCGCCGACCTGCAGAAGCGCCTCGAGAAGGCCCTGCCGTTCCGGCCGGGGTACAACATTTTCCGCAAGGTGGTGGAGCAGATCGGGCTGGAGCTGCCTGACGGCCAGCTGACCCACGTTCTGCGCCACACCTTCGCCAGCCACTACATGATGAACGGCGGCGACATCCTGACCCTGCAGCGCGTCCTAGGCCACGCCACCCTGGCCATGACTCAGAAGTACGCCCACTTCAGCCCCGGCCACCTGGCGGATGTGGTCAATCTGAACCCCATGGCGAAGGGTTGTGGACGATTTGTGGACGTTGAGGCGGAGTGAAAGACGGGGTTTCGACTAGCCAGAAAGGCAAAAGCCGCGCAGTGCGCGGCTTTGAAGGTGGTGGGCCCACACGGACTCGAACCGTGGACCAAAGGATTATGAGTCCTCTGCTCTAACCAACTGAGCTATAGGCCCTCAGTAGGCGCCGGATTATAACGACGGTTTCGCGGCTGTGCTATCCGAAAAATCCATTACGGCTGCACGAAGAAAGGTCGCGGCGAATTCGTCGGGGGGCAGGGGCAGGCTGACGATGTAGCCTTGGATCTGCTCGCAACCCTCCAAGGCCAGGAATTGTTGTTGCGCCTGGGTTTCGACGCCTTCGGCTATCACCGTGAATTGCATGCTGCGGCCCAGGGCGATGATGGCGCGGACGATGGCGACGTCGTGAGGGTCATCCGGCAAACCTCGTACGAAGGATTGGTCGATCTTGAGGATGTCCAGCGGCAGGCGCTTGAGGTAGCTCAATGACGAGTAGCCGGTGCCGAAGTCGTCGATCGCCAGTTGCACGCCCAGGTGCTTGAGTTGATGCAGCACCGCCAGCGCTTCTTCGGCCTGGCTCATGATGAAGTTTTCGGTGATTTCCAGTTGCAGTAAACCGGGTTCGAGGCGGTAGTCCTTGAGCAGTTGTTCAATCCGGCCGAGCAGGTTCGGCTGGCGCAGTTGCGCGCCTGCGAGGTTGACCGACAGCGGACCGAAGCCCACGCAGTTCTGGTTCCACTCGTGCAGTTGCCGGCAGGCGGTTTCCAGCACCCAGTCGCCGATCTGAAGGATCATGCCGTTTTCTTCAGCCAGGGAAATGAAGTGTTCCGGCGGTACGTCGCCGAAGGTCGGATGACGCCAGCGAATCAGCGCTTCGGCGCCTACCAAACGATAGTCGTCGAGGCTGATCTTGGGTTGGTAGTACAGGTGCAGTTCGTTGCGCTCGATGGCACGCCGCAGTTCATGCTCCAGTGCGACGCGTTCACTGGCCTGGGCGGTGAGGTCGCAGGTGTAGCTTTCGACCCGGTTACGCCCCTTGGCTTTGGAGCGGTACATCGCGGCGTCGGCGTTTTTGATCAGGGTGGCGACGTCACAGCCGTCCTGTGGGTAAAGGCTGGTGCCGATGCTGGAACTGATGAAAAACTCGTGCTCGCCGGCCTGGAATGGCGCGGTGAAACAATTGAGCAGCTTGTTGGCAATGTTGTCGGCATCGCTGGGCTGCTGCAGGCCGGGGAGCAGGATGATGAACTCGTCACCTCCCAGGCGAGCCACGGTGTCGATGTCGCGCAGTTGCTCTTTGAGGCGCACGGCAATGCCCTTGAGCAGCAAATCGCCTACTGGGTGCCCGAGGCTGTCGTTGATGTGTTTGAAACGGTCCAGATCGAGGAACAGCACCGCGCCCTGGCCACCGTTTTCCTTTTGTGTATTGAGTGCGGTCAGCAAACGGCTTTCGAACAGCGTGCGGTTGGGCAGGCCCGTCAAAGGGTCGTGGTGCGCCTGGTAGTCGAGCTTGGCCTGGGCATGCTTGAGGCTGGAAATGTCAGCGAAGACCGCCACGAAGTGGGTGATGAACTTGTCCCGGTTGCGCACGGCGCTGATGGTCAGCCAGCTGGGGTAGAGCTCACCGTTCTTGCGCCGGTTGGAAATCTCACCCTGCCAGTGGCCTTCGGCAGTCAGTTGATGCCACATGGCGGCGTAGAACGCGCTGTCATGCAAGCCTGAGGCGAGCAGGCGCGGGGTGTGGCCCAACGCTTCGCTTTCGCTGTAACCGGTGATTTCGGTGAACGCACGGTTGACCGCGCTGATGTGCTGCTGGGTGTCGGTGATCAACACGCCCTCGGCAGTGCTCTCGAAAACTGTCGCAGCCTGTTGCAGCTTTTCCTGCATCAGGTGGCGCTCGGTGATGTCCCGGGCGATGGTCAGCATGCAGTCTTCGTCGCCGATCGGCAGTGGACGACTGGACACCTCGCAGAGCCGGATCTGCCCGTCGCTGCGGCGGATGTGGCAGCTGAAGTCGCGGACGAAGCCGTCGCGGTGCAACAGGTCGAGCATCTGCTTGCGTTCGTTGAGGTTGACCCAGATCCCCAGGTCCAGGGCCGAGCGATCCACCGACATCGCACTGTTGAACCCGGTGATACGGCTGAAACCTTCGTTGACCTCCAGCAGCAAGCCATCGCTCTGGCGCGACAGCAGCAGGCCGTCCGGCGAGGCGTGGAAGGCCTTGGCGAATTTCTCTTCGGAGGTTTGCAGCTGTTGCTGGGTTTCCTTGAGCTGGGTGATGTCGCGCACCACGACAACCAGCGCCGGGGTGGTATCAAGGTCGAAAGGCTCAGCCGAGATCAGGCCGGTAAACAACTGGCCATTGCTGCGGCGAAAGGGCATCTCCAGGTTGCGGATACTGCCGGCCTGCAAACGCTGCAACAGGCCCGGTCCGACGCCGGGAATGCCCCAGATATTGAGGTTGGTGGCAGTCTGGCCGATGACGTCCTCTGCCTTGAGCCCGATCTGTTCTTCGAACGCTTCGTTAACCTCCAGCAAACAGCCGTCGCAGAGCCGGGCGATGACCAGAATGTCCGGGCATTGCTGGAATACCGATGCGAATTTCTGTTCCGACAACCGCAGTGCTTCTTCGGTGCGCTTGGCCTCGCTGATGTCGATCATCAGCCCGCGCATGACCGGTTCATGGCCGTGTTCGATCAGGCTGACGATGTCGCGCACCCACAGGCACCGGCCGTCAGCGGTGATCACCCGGTAATCGAGGCTATGGTCGCGGCCGGCCAACACTTCGTGATCACAAAAGCTCTGGGCGCGGGTGAGGTCGGCGGGGTGAATGATGTTGCGCCAGAAGCCCGGGATCAGCCAGTGAGAGAGGGGGTAGCCGAGCAGGTCCTCGGCGTGGGGCGACACATAGCTGTAGGTGAAGTCGCTCATCCGCGCTTCCCAGGCGATGGCCGACAGGCTCTCCACCAGGCCGCGGTAGTGATATTCGCTGCTGCGCAGTTCCTGCTCCAGATCGACGCGGCGGGCGATTTCCGAACTCAGCCGGCGATTGACGCGGATGACGGCGGCCAGCACGGCGATCAGCAATAGAAGTCCTGGCAGGCCATAGACCAATAGATCGGACCAGAATGTCCGATGATCGAGAACGCTGCCCACCCAATGCTCCTGAATGGAGCTTATTTCTGCCGGTGACATGTCGGCGAGGACTTTATCGAGAATACCGACCAGGACCTTGTTATCCCGTGGTACGCCCATCGCCAGTTGATAGCGATAGGGCGTCTCGCCACTCACATACAGGCCATCGAGCTTGAGTTGGCGCAGGCTCCAGACGCTGGAAGCCAGGTCGCTCACCACCGCATCAACTTCATCGGTGGCCAGCGCCTGCAAGGCCGAACTGACGTTGGGCATGGCCACCAGGTTCAGGTCGGGGTTATGGGTGCGCAGCAGTTCATGGGGGGCGTAGTTTTCCACCACAGCGATTTTCAGGCCATACAGGTCCTGTATTTTGCGCGGTTGAGGGCCGCCGACATGGGCGAGGATGACAATCGGGAAGTCCAGGTAAGGCCGGGTGAACGAAAGGAATGCCTGGCGTTCCGGGGTCGACATGATGCCTGGCAACAGGTCGAGCCCGCCTTGTTTGGCCTGTTCCAACACCACCGTCCAGCTTACGGGCTCGATCGGCGTCAGCTTGATCGCCAATCGCTGGCGGATCAGGTCGATATAGTCCGCCGCAAGGCCCTGGTAACGTCCCTGGTCGTCGCGAAACTCGAAGGGCGGCCAGGACGCATCGACACCCAGGCGCAAGTCCGGGTGGGCCGCCAGCCAGCTACGTTCTTCGTCGGTCAGAGTCAGCGCGCCAGCCGTTGCGGTCCAGGTCATCAGCGACAGCAAAAAAAGCACGGTCGGCAGTCTGGGCATAACGGTCTCGTTATGGCTCGGGGAATGTTTCGAGTGTAGACGGGCAAATCAGCGGGAGGGGTGGTGCGGGGGATTTAATCTTCGTAAAACAAAACCCCCGGCCTGGGCCGGGGGTTTGTTTGATCACTCGTCGAGGAAGGAGCGCAGATGCTCGCTTCTCGTCGGGTGGCGCAGCTTGCGCAGCGCCTTGGCTTCGATCTGACGAATACGCTCACGGGTCACGTCGAACTGTTTACCAACCTCCTCGAGGGTGTGGTCGGTATTCATGTCGATACCGAAGCGCATGCGCAGTACCTTGGCTTCACGGGCAGTGAGGCCGGACAGCACTTCGCGAGTCGCTTCCTTAAGGCTCTCAACGGTGGCAACATCGATTGGCGACTGCATGGTCGAGTCTTCGATGAAGTCACCCAGATGGGAGTCTTCGTCATCACCGATCGGGGTTTCCATGGAGATCGGCTCTTTAGCGATCTTCAATACCTTGCGGATCTTGTCCTCAGGCATTTCCATGCGTTCGCCCAGCTCTTCCGGGGTCGGTTCGCGACCCATTTCCTGCAACATCTGGCGGGAAATGCGGTTGAGCTTGTTGATCGTCTCGATCATGTGCACCGGAATACGGATGGTGCGGGCCTGGTCGGCGATCGAGCGAGTGATCGCCTGACGGATCCACCAGGTGGCATAAGTCGAGAATTTGTAGCCGCGACGGTATTCGAACTTGTCTACCGCTTTCATCAAGCCAATGTTGCCTTCCTGGATCAGGTCGAGGAATTGCAGGCCACGGTTGGTGTACTTCTTGGCGATGGAGATCACCAGACGCAAGTTCGCTTCCACCATCTCTTTCTTCGCGCGGCGGGCCTTGGCCTCACCGATCGACATGCGACGGTTGATGTCCTTGATCTCGGCGATGGTCAAGCCGGTTTCGGCTTCCAGCGCGGTCAGCTTCTGCTGGCAACGAATGATGTCCGGTTGCACACGGCCGATGGCTTCAGCGTATTTGCTTTTGCCTTTGGCCAGGGCGTCGGTCCAGCTTTCGTCGATTTCATTGCCCGGGAACTGGCGCAGGAAATCGGCACGCGGCATGCGTGCGTCACGAACGCACAATTGCATGATGGCGCGTTCTTGCTGACGCAGGCGGTCCAGGGCACTGCGAACACGCTCGACCAGGCCTTCGAATTGCTTCGGCACCAGTTTGATCGGCATGAACAGCTCGGCCAGGGCCAACAGTTCGGCAATCGCCGCCTTGTTGTGACGACCGTGCTTTTTCAGGGCCTTGCGGGTGATTTCCATCTGATCGGCCACAGCGCCAAAGCGCTGTGCGGCGATGATCGGATCCGGACCGCTTTCGGCTTCTTCTTCGTCATCCGAGGCTTCGGCGTCTTCGTCGTCAGAGTCGTCGTCCGCTTTGGCGGCCTTCGCGTCGATCGGCGGTGGCACTTCTGCCGCAGGCGGCGCAATGCCGTCGTCCGGGTCGATATAACCGCTCAGGACGTCGGACAGGCGGCCACCTTCGGTGGTGACGCGAGTGTACTCGGAGAGAATGTGGTCGACCGTGCCAGGGAAGTGCGCGATTGCGCTCATCACTTCACGGATGCCTTCTTCGATACGTTTGGCGATTTCGATTTCGCCTTCACGGGTCAGAAGCTCTACCGTACCCATTTCGCGCATGTACATGCGCACCGGGTCAGTGGTGCGACCGATATCGGTTTCCACCGCAGCCAACGCGGCGGCGGCTTCTTCCGCAGCGGCCTCGTCGGTATCGGCGTCGGCCAACATAAGGGCGTCCGCATCCGGAGCACTCTCGTGTACGGGGATCCCCATGTCGTTGATCATGCGGATGATGTCTTCCACCTGCTCTGGATCTGAAATATCCTCGGGCAGGTGGTCGTTGACCTCGGCGTAAGTCAGATACTTCTGCTCACGACCAAGTTTGATCAACTCAATAATACGAGACTGCTGTTGCGCTTTTCCGGACATAACACCCTATCCACTGAAGGTCTTGGCGGGCAAAAAACAAGCCGAGGATTATACCTGAGCTATGACCTCACGCGCCAGTTGAGGTCGGGTTTGATGCGGAAACATTCTGTTTTAAGAGGTCGCGCATCTGTTTCGCTATCTGGGTTTGCTCTTCAGCCGTCAATCCCGGCTGCCGTGCTTTCTTGATGAGTTCGTCGAGGGTTTGCGTGTGCTGGCCCGCCGATAACCTAGTAATGGTGTCTAAAAACTGCTGTTCAAGGTTGTCTCCAGCAATTAACCACTCCTTCTCTGCGAGTGCCCGCAGCAGGCGGCCTTGCTCGGTGCCGTGCCAGCGGGCCATCAACTGAATAGAGTTTAGCTTAGGATTTTTCTGCACCGCCTCGATCAGGGCAATCAGTACCTGAGCGTAGGTGTTGCTCTCGTTGGCAAAGTGATCCGCACTCTCGACCTTGCCCGCCAGTTGCGGGTAGTGGATGAGCGTGCGCAACGCAATCAGCGTCGGCGCTTCTACGGCGACTGGCGTGCGCGGGGCATAAGATTCATCGCGATCGCCGCGCTTGCCGTTTTTGCTCCAGGGTTTCTTGTCCCATTTCTTGCCGCCGGCGCCGGGTTTCTTTGGCGTCCATTCCTGCTGCGGCGCATAGGCTTCCTGGGGCTGGTGGAAGTCGGCGTAGTCCGGCATGGCGTCGTAATCCATGCCCGGGTCATAGACCGGCGGCGCATCCTGGGGCGCGCTGTGGACCAACTGGCTGACCGCTTCTCCGCTCAGGCCTGTGATCTCCAGCAGGCGGTGGCGCATCAGGGTGCGCAGGTTGGCGCCCGGTACTTTGTCGATCAACGGCGCGGCGAGGGTGGCCATGTGGGCCTTGCCTTCGAGGGAGCGCGGATCGGCTTCTTCTGTCAGTTGCTGGAAGAAATAATCCGCCAGCGGTTGTGCATGCTGGTTGATGCGTGCGCGGAAGGCGTCGGTGCCTTCGGAGCGGATCAGGGTGTCCGGGTCTTCGCCTTCGGGGAGGAACAGAAAGCGTGCGCGGCGACCATCCTGCAGGCTCGACAGTGTCGCCTCCAGCGCCCGCCAGGCGGCGTTGCGGCCGGCCTGGTCGCCGTCGAAGCAGAACAGCACGCTGGGCACGACGCGAAACAGTCGTTTCATGTGTTCTTCGCTGGTGGCGGTACCAAGGGTCGCGACAGCATTGCGCAAGCCTTGCTGGGCCAGGGCGATAACGTCCATGTAGCCCTCGACGACGATGATTTCGTCGAGGTTGCGGTTGTTCTTGCGCGCCTCGTACAGGCCGTACAGTTCCTGGCCTTTATGAAATACCGGAGTCTCGGGAGAGTTCAGGTATTTAGGCTTGTCGTCCCCCAATACCCGGCCGCCAAAAGCGATGATGCGCCCGCGGCTGTCGCGGATCGGAAACATCACACGATCGCGGAAGCGATCATAGCGCTTGCCCGTCTCGGCGTTTTCGATCAGCAGGCCGGCATCGATCATGGCTTTTTGTTGCAGAGTATCGCTGCTCAAGTGCTTGAACAGGTTGTCCCAGCCCGGCGGTGCAAAGCCGAGGCCGAAGTCCCGGGCGATTTCACCGGTCAGCCCGCGCCCTTTCAGGTAGTCCACTGCGGCCTTGCGCGCCGGGTGGCTTTTCAAGGCCTGGCGATAAAAGTCGGCGGCGGCGGTGAGTAGCGGGTACAACGGCGAATCGGTCGGCTGCCGGGGTTTGTGTGACCGGCCGCTTTCTTCGCGGGGTATTTCCATGCCGGCGGCTTTGGCCAGTTCTTCGACAGCCTGGGGAAAGTCCAGGTTGTCGTGGTCCATGATGAAGCCGAGGGCGTTGCCGCCAGCGCCGCAGCCAAAGCAGTAGTAGAACTGTTTGTCGGGGCTGACGCTGAAAGACGGGGTTTTTTCTTTGTGGAATGGGCAGCAGGCGGTGTGGTTCTTGCCGGCTTTTTTCAGTTGCAGGCGCGAGCTGACCACGTCGACGATGTCGGTACGGTTCAGAAGGTCGTCAATGAAGCTCTGGGGAATCAGCCCGGCCATGGCGTTCTCGTCGTCTGCGCTGAAGGAGGCCCGTAACGAAGGGCGGCCGAACGCGGGTCGTTGTTGAGGCGCGCACGTCTTGCGGCTCGACCAGTGTTGTCTGCGTAATCGCTATCGGGAAGTGTATCTGCCGAAATTTCACTGACATTAACGCGATCAGTATTCGACTGTATGAAAGTGTTGCGCTGAATCCGGCTGCGACCCATCGAGGGTCTCGGATAGCTCATCATTTTGCACGCAAGCGGTGCCTTGGGCTGATCGTCGTGAGAGGAATCAGTGGGTGTGCTCGTCAGTAGCCTTGAAAGGCTCGTCAGAAAAGACGTGCACCGCTGGCAAAAGAGCCAGGTCTGACGTGGTGAAGCAGTTCGTCTCGGTCGCATCTGCGGCGTCGACAGTGAAGCATCAAGCGTTTTACGCAAATGCCATAAGCCCGGCTGAGGGCCGGGCTTGGCAGAAGCTTGCTACGATCGTCTGTGTATTAGTACAGACGAACGGCGCGGCGCTGTTCGCGCTGAACTTTCTTGGCGTGACGCTTAACAGCAGCTGCTGCCTTGCGCTTACGCTCAGAAGTTGGCTTCTCGTAAAATTCGCGGCTACGAACTTCAGCCAGTACACCGGCTTTTTCGCAGGAGCGCTTGAAACGACGCAGAGCTACGTCGAAGGGTTCGTTCTCTTTTACTTTGACGGCTGGCATCCAGAGCTACCTTCATTCATTACCGGGGTCAACATCCTCGCGGCAAAAGAGCACTTGAAGACGTCGGTTTTTAAGGGTTGCGGATGTTAACCCCTCATCGCTCGGAATGCAAAGCCTCTGATCGAAAACCGCTGGTCGGGGCATCCCGCGGCGACTATTATGCGCGCCTTCGAATTCAGCCTAAACAAGGCGCAAACCCATGCTAGTACTGGGATTAGAAACCTCCTGCGACGAAACCGGTGTCGCATTGTACGACAGTGAGCGCGGTCTGCTGGCCGACGCACTGTTCAGCCAGATCGACCTGCACCGTGCCTATGGTGGCGTGGTGCCAGAACTGGCCTCGCGCGATCACGTCAAGCGCATGCTGCCCTTGATTCGTCAGGTGTTGGCCGAGGCCGGCTGTGTGCCGACCGAGATCGACGCCATCGCCTTTACCGCCGGCCCCGGCCTTGTCGGGGCGCTTTTGGTCGGCGCTTCCTGCGCTCAGGCACTGGCCTTTGCCTGGGGTATTCCGGCGCTGGGCGTACATCACATGGAAGGCCACTTGCTGGCCCCGATGCTGGAAGCGCAACCACCGCAATTTCCGTTCGTCGCTTTGTTGGTCTCGGGTGGGCATACACAGCTGGTACAGGTCGACGGGATCGGCCAGTACACGCTCATGGGCGAGAGTCTCGATGACGCGGCCGGCGAGGCGTTCGACAAGACCGCGAAAATGATGGGCCTCAATTATCCGGGCGGTCCGGAAATCGCTCGCCTGGCAGAGCAGGGCGTTGCAGGACGTTTCGTCTTCCCGCGCCCGATGTGCGACCGCCCGGGTCTGGATTTCAGCTTCAGCGGCCTGAAAACCTTCGCGTTGAACACTTGGCAGCAGTGCGTCAGCGCCGGGGACGACAGCGAACAAGCCCGTTGCGACATCGCGCTGGCGTTCCAGCAGGCCGTGGTGGAGACTTTGACCATCAAGTGCAAGCGTGCCCTCAAGGCCGCAGGCATGAAACGTCTGGTGATCGCCGGCGGCGTGAGCGCCAACAAGGCGTTGCGCACTTCGCTCGAGAAAATGCTCGGCGAGATGAAGGGCGATGTTTTTTATGCCCGTCCACAGTTCTGCACCGATAACGGCGCCATGATCGCATTCGCCGGCTGCCAGCGCCTGCAGGCCGGTCAGCAGGAAAGCCTGGCGATCAACGTGCAGGCGCGTTGGCCAATGGAGCAGTTGTCGGCGTTGTGATGATTGGCCTCGTATCCGGCCTCTAAAAATGCCGTTCGCGCCCGGCGAACAGGTCGCGTAGATTGCCGCGATGGCGCCACACGATAAGCCCGGTGAGCGCGCTCATGGGCAACAGCGCCGCTGGCGCCTGCCAGGCCAGCAGTGGCAGGGTCAGCGGTGTGGCGATCAGTGCGGCCAGTGAGCTGGTGCGGGTCAGATAGAAGGTCAGCATCCAGGTGCAGACCGCCAGCAGGGCCGCTGGCGGATACAGACCCAGCAACATTCCGGCAGCGGTGGCGACACCCTTGCCGCCGCGAAAGCGAAAATACAGTGGGAACAGGTGACCGATGACGGCACACACGCCGATCCAGGCCTGATCCTGCAGCGAAAGGCCAGCAATGGCGGCAATCAGTACGGGCAGCAAACCTTTGCAGAGGTCGCCCAGCAAGGTCAGGACGGCGAGCTTCTTGCCGGCCAGGCGCAGCATGTTGGTGGCGCCGGCATTGCCCGAGCCACTCATTCGCGGGTCGGGATTGCCCGTCAGGCGGCTGAGCAAAATGGCGAAGGACAGAGAGCCGAGCAGGTAGGCGAGGATCGCCAATAACCAAAACATGCTAACTATTCCGGGCGAGGACGCCCTGATTCTAACGGCGCAATGCGCCCTTGTCGTGTAGCGGAGAAAAGTGCTTGGACAGAGTGTTTATCGAGGGCCTGGAAGTCGACACCGTGATTGGTGCCTACGACTGGGAACGAGGCATCCGACAGTGCTTGCGCCTGGACCTGAGTTTCGCCTGGGATAATCGTCCGGCAGCGGCCGGCGACGACCTGAGCCTGGCGCTCGATTACGCCAGTGTTTCGTCGCGCATCCAGGCCTTTGCCGAGCATTCCCAGTATCAGCTGGTCGAGACCTTTGCCGAGCGTCTGGTTGAAGTGCTGATGAGCGAGTTCAAGATCACCTGGATGCGCCTCAAGCTGACCAAGCCCGGTGCTGTTCCTGCCGCCATCGGTGGCGTGGGCGTGGAGATCGAGCGCGGATGTCGCTGACTCAGGTGTATCTGGGGCTCGGTAGCAATATCGAGCGCGAAGCCCACTTGCAGGCCGGCCTCGACGCGCTGGCCGGTTTCCTGGTGGATATCCACTGCTCGCCGGTCTTCGAAAGCCAGCCAGTGGGGATCAAGAGCGGGCCATTCTTCAATTTCGTGGTGTCGGCCTACACCGACCTGCCACTGATGGAGCTGGACCGCCGGCTGAAATTCATCGAGGCGGACAATGGCCGCTATGCGCCGGACCGCAAGGGTTTGCCGCTGGACATCGACGTGCTGCTGTTTGGCGATCTGGTGGGCAATTTCGATGGTTTGATCCTGCCGCGGGCCGAGATCCTGAAAAATGCCTTTGTGTTGTGGCCGTTGTCGCTGATTGCACCGGATCGGGTGCATCCAGGCGTAGGCAAAAGCTTTGCGGCGTTGTGGCGTGAAGCGCAGATCGATCAGGAGTTGGCGCCAGTAGCGTTTCAGTGGCGGGGGAGTCAGTTGACGCCTGCCGATTTGTTGCGCCAGTCATGACGCCATCGCGGGCTAGCCTCGCTCCTACAGATAGACACGATCCCTGTAGGAGCGAGGCTTGCCCGCGAAGCTTTTCAGGCTGACGCCGCTTCTTTGTAAGCCTTCAATGCCTTGAGCCGCTCCCGCTTGATCGCCTCGCCCAGCGCCGGCCCCTTGAACCCCTTCTCCAGCAGCGGCTGAACCGCCACGCCACGGGCTGCCGTCGCCGCGCCGCGCAGATAATCCGCCTGTGGATAATGTCTGTCTTCCAACCCTTTGCGCCCACGGGCATCCATCTCGCAAGCGGCGATAAACTCCTCGAACCGTTGCGGCCGGCGATAAACGTCGAAGCTTTGCAGCAGCTCCAACAAGGTCGATGGTTTCAACTCCAGGGCGCGGTGACCATGGGTGTGATACTCGCCCACCAGCAGTGCCAGTTCCTGACAATCCCTGGGCGCCTTGAAGCGTTCGTTGACCGCTTTGATCAGCTTTAGCCCCTTGAACTCATGGGCAATGTGCCGCGGCCATTCCTCTTCCGGTGTCAGCCCTTTGCCCAGGTCATGCAGCAGGCAGGCCCAGCGTACCGTCAGCGGTTGCTGATGGCGCGCGGCCTGTTCCAGCACGCTGAGGGTGTGGGCGCCGGTGTCGATTTCCGGGTGATGTGCTTCGGGTTGCGGCACCCCGAACAGCGCATCGATTTCTGGCATCAGCACCTTGAGGGCGCCACAGGCACGCAGCACCTCGATGAATACCTGTGGCTGGTTTTCCATCAGGGCGCGGGATATTTCTTTCCAGCTGCGTTCCGCTGTCAGGGCCTCCAGTTCTCCTGATTCACTGAGTTGGCGCATCAGCTCTAGGGTTTCCGGAGCCACGGTAAACCCAATCTCGGCATACCGGGCGGCAAAACGTGCAACGCGCAAAACCCTGAGCGGATCTTCGGCAAACGCGGGGGAAACGTGACGCAAGAGGCGCGCTTCGAGATCGCGCTGGCCGTGGTAGGGGTCCGTCAGGTTCTGTTGATCGTCCTCGGCCATGGCGTTGATCGTCAGGTCGCGGCGAATCAGGTCCTCTTCGAGAGTCACTTCAGGGCTGGCGTGAAAAGTAAAGCCGCCATAACCGCGCCCGCTCTTGCGTTCGGTCCGCGCCAGGGCGTACTCCTCGCCGGTTTTGGGGTGAAGAAAAACCGGGAAGTCCGCACCGACCGGGCGGAAACCCTTGGCCAGCATTTCTTCGGTAGTGGCGCCGACAACGACCCGGTCGATGTCAGTGACCGGTATGCCCAGCAGACGATCGCGTACCGCACCGCCGACTTTATAGATCCGCATAAAAAACCTCCGTTAGCTCGACAGGATAACCGTTGCATCGAGCTTTCGGAGGTACAAAGGGATCAAAGATGAATGACGGCCAGGTCCAGCCGACCGTAGTCGCCTTCACTGTGTTCGCTTCTGGGTGGAACATGATGGGTTTTCATCACCTGATCCCCTTGCAGGGTCTCCAGGTGAATATCGAAGCCCCACAAGCGGTGCAAGTGTTTGAGCACTTCCTCGGTGGACTCGCCCAACGGTTTGCGGTCGTGTTGCTGATGGCGCAGGGTCAGGGAACGGTCGCCCCGACGGTCGATGCTGTAGATCTGCACATTGGGTTCGCGATTGCCCAGGTTGTACTGGGCAGCCAGGGTTTCACGGATGATCCGGTAGCCGCCCTCGTCGTGAATCGCCGGGACCAGCAGGTCGTCCTTCTGGTCGTCGTCGAGGATGCTGAACAGCTTCAGGTCGCGGATCACTTTCGGTGACAGGTACTGCAGGATGAAGCTTTCATCCTTGAAGCTGCTCATGGCGAACTTGATGGCCGCCAGCCAGTCGGTGCCGGCAATGTCGGGGAACCAGCGGCGATCTTCCTCGGTCGGCTCTTCACACATGCGGCGGATGTCGCGGTACATGGCAAAACCCAGGGCGTAGGGGTTGATGCCGCTGTAGTAAGGGCTGTCAAAACCGGGCTGGAACACCACGCTGGTGTGGGATGTCAGGAACTCCATCATGAAGCCGTCGGTGACCAGGCCCTCGTCGTACAAATCATTCATCAGGGTGTAGTGCCAGAACGTGGCCCAACCCTCGTTCATCACCTGAGTCTGGCGTTGTGGATAAAAATACTGGGCGATCTTGCGCACGATCCGCACGATTTCCCGCTGCCAAGGTTCGAGCAGGGGGGCGTGTTTTTCGATGAAGTACAGGATGTTTTCCTGGGGTTCGGCAGGGAAGCGGGCGTTATCGCGCTCGCTGTACTTGTCCGCGCCTTTGGGAATGGTGCGCCAGAGGTCATTGATCTGTTTCTGCAGGTGTTCTTCCCGATCCTTTTGTCGACGGCGTTCTTCTTCGGCGGAAATCGGATACGGCCGTTTGTAGCGGTCGACGCCGTAGTTCATCAGGGCGTGGCAGGAGTCCAGCAGATCCTCTACCGCGTCGATGCCGTGGCGCTCTTCGCACTGCATGATGTACTGCTTGGCGAACACCAGGTAATCAATGATCGAGCTGGCATCGGTCCAGGTGCGGAACAGGTAGTTACCCTTGAAGAAGCTGTTGTGCCCATAGCAGGCATGCGCCACCACAAGCGCCTGCATGCAGATGGTGTTTTCCTCCATCAGGTAGGCAATGCACGGGTCTGAGTTGATGACGATTTCGTAGGCCAGCCCCATCTGGCCGCGGGAGTAGGATTTTTCCGTGCTGAGGAAATGCTTGCCGTAGGACCAGTGGTGATAACCCAGCGGCATGCCCACGGACGCATAGGCGTCCATCATCTGCTCAGCGGTGATGACTTCGATCTGGTTAGGGTAGGTATCGAGGGCGTAGCGAGCCGCGATACGACTGATTTCACGGTCGTAGGCCTGGATCAGCTCGAACGTCCACTCGGAGCCGGTGGAAATGGGTTGGCGCTTCTGCTCTTTGGCGGTCATGTCACTAACCTGCGCTGGAAGAGTTCACGGAAGACCGGGTAGATATCGCCGGCCGAGACCAGTTGTTGCTGGGCAAAAGTGTCAGAGAAGGCTTCGGCAATGCGCTCGTATTCGAACCACAGGGCCTGGTGTTCGCGTGGGGTGATCTCGACGTAAGTGTAGTACTGCACGAACGGCATGATCTGATTGATGAGGATGTCGCGGCAGATCGGCGAGTCATCGTTCCAGTTGTCGCCGTCGGAAGCCTGGGCGGCGTAGATGTTCCACTCGTTGGCCGGGTAGCGCTCGGCCATGATCTCCTGCATCAGTTTCAGGGCGCTGGATACGATGGTGCCGCCGGTTTCCCGGGAATAGAAAAACTCCTCTTCGTCCACCTCACGGGCACTGGTGTGGTGGCGGATGAACACGACGTCGATCTTGTCGTAATTACGCTTGAGAAACAGGTACAGCAGGATGAAGAAGCGCTTGGCGATGTCCTTGGTCGCCTGAGTCATGGAGCCGGACACGTCCATCAGGCAGAACATCACCGCCTTGGAGCTGGGATTGGGCTGCTTGATGAGCAGGTTGTACTTGAGGTCAAAGGTGTCGAGAAACGGTACGCGGTGTATGCGCGCGCTGAGTTTTTCAATCTCCGTTTCAAGTTCCTGAATATCGCCGAAGTTGTCCGGCTCTTCCTGCTTCAGTCGCAGAAGTTCCTCTTTTGCCTCGCGCAGTTTGGCGCGGCTGCTGCCCGACAGGGCAATGCGCCGGGCATGGGCTGAACGCAGGGTACGGATGATGTTGATCCGCGACGGGTTGCCTTCGTTGCTGATCCCGGCGCGCACGGTCTTGAAGGTATCGGTACCGGTCAGGTTGCGCTTGACCAGGTTCGGCAGCTCCAGATCCTCGAACATGAACTCCAGGAATTCTTCCTGGGTGATCTGGAAGACGAACTCGTCCATCCCTTCACCCGAATTACCGGCCTTGCCGGGGCCTCGACCACCGCCACCTCCCGGCGGCCGGGCAATGTGCTCGCCGCTGGTGAATTCCTTGTTGCCCGGGTGCACCACCGTCTGCTTGCCCCCGCGGCCGTGGTGAAGTACCGGTTCATCGATGTCGCGACCGGGAATGCTGATTTGCTCGCCGTGTTCCATGTCCGTGATGGAGCGCCGGCTGACCGCCTCCTCGACTGCCTTTTTGATGTGGTCACGGTAACGCCGCAGAAACCGCTGCCGGTTCACCGTGCTCTTGTTCTTGCCATTGAGACGTCGGTCGATCACATAGCTCATAGGCCCCTCCGGGGAGCTTCAAGTCGTAAGCCTCAAGCTGCAAGCGAACGCGTCATCAAGTCCCGAATGCGGGATTCAAGCGCCTTGCACCTGCAGCTTTCAGCTAGAAGCTTGCCGCTGCTTCACTGCGACTTACGGACCCGTAGGTACCATTCGGACAGAAGCCGTACCTGTTTGTCGGTGTAGCCCCGCTCAACCATTCGCGTAACGAAGTCGTTGTGTTTCTGTTGGTCTTCTTTGCTGGCCTTGGCATTGAAGCTGATGACCGGCAGAAGGTCCTCGGTGTTGGAGAACATTTTCTTCTCGATGACCACCCGCAGTTTTTCGTAGCTGAGCCAGGTCGGGTTCTTGCCGTTGTTGTTGGCGCGGGCGCGCAGTACGAAGTTGACGATTTCGTTGCGGAAATCCTTCGGATTGCTGATGCCGGCCGGTTTTTCGATTTTTTCCAGTTCCTCGTTCAAGGCCACGCGATTGAGGATTTCGCCGGTTTCCGGATCGCGGTATTCCTGGTCCTGAATCCAGAAGTCGGCGTACAGCACGTAACGATCGAAGATGTTCTGGCCGTACTCGCTGTAAGACTCGAGGTAGGCGGTCTGGATCTCCTTGCCGATGAATTCGATATAGCGCGGCGCCAGGTATTCCTTGAGGAAGCGCAGGTAGCGTTCGCGGGTTTCAGCCTGGAATTGTTCCTGTTCGATCTGTTGTTCGAGCACGTAGAGCAGGTGTACCGGGTTGGCGGCGATTTCGTGCGGATCGAAGTTGAAGACTTTGGACAGGATCTTGAACGCGAAGCGCGTCGACAGACCGTTCATGCCTTCGTCGACACCGGCGTTGTCGCGGTATTCTTGGATCGACTTGGCCTTCGGATCGGTGTCCTTGAGGTTTTCGCCGTCATACACCCGCATTTTCGAGTAGATGTTGGAGTTTTCCGGCTCTTTGAGGCGAGAGAGCACAGTGAACTGGGCCAGCATCTTCAAGGTGTCGGGCGCGCAATGGGCCTTGGCCAGCGAGCTGTTGAACAGCAGCTTGTCGTAGATCTTCACTTCGTCGCTGACCCGCAGGCAATACGGCACTTTGACGATGTAGATCCGGTCGATGAAGGCTTCGTTGTTCTTGTTGTTACGGAAGGTGTGCCATTCCGATTCGTTGGAGTGGGCCAGCAGGATCCCGGTAAACGGAATCGCCCCCAGGCCTTCGGTGCTGTTGTAGTTGCCTTCCTGAGTGGCGGTCAGCAATGGGTGCAGCACCTTGATCGGCGCCTTGAACATTTCGACGAATTCCATCAGGCCCTGGTTGGCCCGGCACAGAGCGCCTGAGTAGCTGTAGGCGTCGGCGTCGTTTTGTGGGTATTCCTCCAGCTTGCGAATGTCGACCTTGCCCACCAGTGCCGAGATGTCCTGGTTGTTTTCATCGCCCGGCTCGGTTTTGGCCACGGCGATCTGGTTGAGGATCGACGGGTAGAGTTTCACCACGCGGAACTGGCTGATGTCACCACCGAATTCGGCCAGGCGCTTGGTCGCCCAGGGCGACATGATGGTGTTGAGGTAGCGCCGTGGAATGCCGAAGTCTTCCTCGAGGATGGCGCCATCTTCAGTGGCGTTGAACAAGCCCAGAGGTGATTCGAAAACCGGCGAGCCCTTGATCGCGTAGAAGGGCACCTTCTCGATCAGTTGTTTGAGCTTTTCGGCCAGGGACGATTTACCGCCACCGACGGGGCCGAGCAGGTAGAGGATTTGTTTCTTCTCTTCCAGGCCCTGAGCGGCGTGGCGGAAATACGACACGATCTGGTCGATGCACTCTTCCATCCCGTGGAAGTCTTCAAAGGCCGGATAACGACGGATCACCTTGTTGGAGAAGATTCGCGACAGCCTCGAGTTGGTCGAGGTGTCGAGCAGCTCCGGTTCACCGATGGCCAGGAGCAGACGCTCGGCGGCGGAAACGTAGGCGCTACGGTCCTGTTTGCACAGTTCCAGATACTCTTGCAGCGAGAGTTCTTCCTGGCGTGTGGACTCGAAACGTTGTTGGAAGTGGCTAAAGATACTCATGACGTCACCTCGCTCGATACATGGAGCCGACGCCGGATCATTCAGTCGATGCTGGCAGCAACCGAACAGGCAGTCGCTGTTTACCCCCCAGAAACCCTTCGCAGCTGACAACTGCAAAAGCTACTCCCGATGATCCGCGCGCCGGTGTACCGGCTCTCCCCTGTTTTGGATGGCCTGCGCTTAAGGATAGTTGGGAATTCGCGAGGTAAAGGGGAGATACACAATTAAGTGCGGGTGACCGTTCGTCTGCCACCGCGCGAACCCGCGCAAGCCGGGGGCTTGCGCGTTACAAAAAAATTATTCAGAAGTGCCTTGCGCTGTTTCTGAGGGAAAAGTCGTACGCCACAGTTCGAAACCGCCATCCATGCTGTAGACGTCGGAGAAGCCCTGGCTGATCAGGTAGGCGGCCGCGCTCTGGCTGGAGTTGCCGTGGTAGCAGACCACTACCGTCGGGGCGTCCAGGTCGGCGGCGCGGATGAAGTCGGAGATCGAATGATTGTCCAGATGCTTTGAACCGCTGATGTGCAGGGCGGCATAGGTGGCCGGGTCGCGGACGTCGACGACCACTGCGCCTTGTTCGCGCAGGGCTTGTGCCTGTTCCGGGGGAATACGTTTGAATTCGCTCATGGCGGGCTCCTGTGGCTCGGCTGAAAGCGCAGTCTAGCGCGGGGCGCTGGCTGACGATGGTTCGGGAATGAGTGGGGCGACTGGTGGTTTGGCGGCGTGGCCGTGCTCATCGCATTTGCAGGACAGGCGCTCACCGCTGTCGACGTTCATCAGGGTCAGGGCACCGCCCCAGACACAGCCCGTGTCGAGGGCCGAGATACCTGGCTCGAGGACTTTGCCCTCCAGGGCCGCCCAGTGGCCAAAGATGATCTTCAGATCCTTGGTCTTGCGATCCTTGTGTTGGAACCAGGGCTTGTAGCCCGGCGGCGCGCTGTCCAGACCTTCTTTGCTCTTGAGGTCGAGCTTGCCTTCGGCCGTACAGAAACGCATCCGGGTGAAATAGTTGGTGATCACCCGCAGGCGGGTCACGCCCTTGAGGTCACTGTCCCATTTCGCCGGGTCATTGCCGTACATGCCATCCAGGTAAGCAGGAAACAGGTTGTCATCGCGCAGAGCAGTCTCGACCTCGGCGGCGCACTTCAAGGCCTTGCGCAGCGACCACTGGGGCGGGATGCCAGCATGGACCAGCGCCACATGACGTTGTTCGTCGTAATGCATCAGCTTTTGCTGACGCAGCCAGTCCAGCAGCTCCGCGCAATCGGGTGCTTCGATGATTTCGCGCAGGGTGTCGGTTTTCTTCAGGCGTTCGATGTTCTGCCCGGCGGCCAGCAGGTGCAGGTCGTGGTTGCCCAGCACGCACACCAGCGATTCCCGGATGCTATAGAGGAAGCGCAGGGTTTGCAGCGACTGTGGACCACGGTTGACCAGGTCGCCCACCAGCCAGAGACGATCGCGCTGTGGATCGAACGCGACTTGCTTGAGCAGGCATTGCAGCGCTTCAAGGCAGCCCTGCAGATCGCCGACCGCGTAGGTTGTCATCAGTGCAAGGCTCCGGGCACCGCCAGGCGAAATGGCGCGATGATGGCGTCGAAGTGCTTACCGTCGTCGGCAATCATCTGATAGCTGCCCTGCATGGTGCCGACCTTGGTGGTCATCACCGTGCCGCTGCTGTAGGTGTGGCTCTCGCCGGCCTCGATCAGCGGCTGCTGGCCGACAACGCCCGCACCGCGAACCTCTTCGACATGCCCGTCGCCGTCGGTGATCACCCAGTGCCGTGACAGCAGTTTGGCCGGTATCAGGCCATTGTTCTGCACGGTGATGGTGTAGGCGAAGGCAAAGCGGTCTTGATCGGGTTGCGATTGTTCTGCCAGATAGCGGGTGACGACGCTGACGTCGACCTGATAACGAGGATCGGACATGCAAGAGGCCTTAAAAACGAAGCGGGACGCGGGGCGTAGCTGATGCAGATCAGTCTAGGCCAAGTATCGGGTAGTAAACCAGACATGGGCGCTGGTGTCCTACCCGATAACGTTTGAGCGCTGTCAGATGTCTGCGGGCTTCTGTTCGCTGAGCTTGTCCGCCAGGCGCACGAAGGCTGCCAGGTCGAGTTGCTCGGGGCGCAGGCTGCCGTCGACGCCGGCGGCTTCGATTTCAGCGTTGCTCAGCAGCAGCTTGAGGGTGTTGCGCAGGGTCTTGCGGCGCTGGTTGAAGGCTTCGCGCACGACGCGCTCCAGCAGACGATGGTCCTTGGCCGGGTGTGGCAGCACGGCGTGAGGCACCAGGCGCACGATGGCCGAGTCCACTTTCGGCGGCGGGTTGAACGCGCCAGGGCCGACGTTGAACAGATGTTCGACCCGGCAGTGGTACTGAACCATGATCGACAAACGGCCCCAATCACCGCCACCAGGGCCTGCCGCCAGACGCTCGACCACTTCCTTTTGCAGCATGAAGTGCATGTCGCGAATCAGGTGCGAGTTGTGCAGCAGGTGGAAAATCAGCGGTGTAGAGATGTTGTAGGGCAGGTTGCCCACCACCCGCAGACTGCCAGGGGCGGCGTTCAGGCTGTTGAAATCGAACTTCAGCGCATCGCCCTGATGCAGGTTGAAGTTGCTCTTGCCTGCAAACTGCTGGTTGAGGATCGGGATCAGGTCCTTGTCCAACTCCACCACATCAAGTTGGGCGCCGCTGCTGAGCAGGCCCTGGGTGAGTGCGCCCTGGCCCGGGCCGATTTCCAGCAGGCGGTCTTCGGCTTTTGCATGGATGGAGCGCAGGATGCGATCGATAACGCCGGCATCGTGCAGGAAGTTCTGGCCAAAGCGTTTGCGCGCCTTGTGTTGGTATTGCTCGGTCATAAACGGGTCTCGGCCATCTGGTAGGCGGTTTCCAGGGCGACTTGCAGGCTGCCGGTGTCGATCCTGCCACTGCCGGCCAGGTCCAGGGCGGTGCCGTGGTCGACCGAAGTGCGGATGATCGGCAAGCCCAGGGTCACGTTGACTGCCGCGCCGAAGCCTTTGTATTTCAGCACAGGCAGGCCCTGGTCGTGGTACATCGCCAGCACTGCGTCGCAGTGCTCCAGATATTTGGGGGTAAACAGCGTGTCGGCGGGCAAGGGACCGCGCAGGTCCATGCCTTCGCCGCGCAGGCGCTCTAATGTAGGTTCGATAATGTCGATTTCTTCATGGCCCAAGTGTCCGCCTTCACCGGCATGGGGGTTGAGCCCGCAGACCAGGATGCGTGGCTGGGCAATGCCGAATTTTTCTTGCAGATCGGTATGCAGGATTCGCGTGACCCGCTCCAGACGCTGCGGCGTGATCGCATCGGCAATCTCGCGCAGGGGCAGGTGGGTGGTGACCAGTGCTACGCGCAAACCGCGGGTGGCGAGCATCATCACGACCTGCGCGGTATGGGTCAGGTCGGCCAGAAACTCCGTGTGTCCGGAAAAGGCGATTCCTGACTCATTGATCACGCCCTTGTGCACGGGGGCGGTGATCATCCCGGCAAAATGTCCGTCCAGGCAGCCCTGGCCGGCGCGGGTCAGCGTTTCCAGAACGAAGGCCGCATTGGCCTTGTCCAGTTGCCCGGCAACGACCCTGGCGTTCAGTGGCGTATCCCAGACATACAGGCTGTTGGCAGGGGCGGGTACGTCCGGCCAGTTATCCGGGTTGACCGGCAGCAGGTCGACGGCCACGCCCAGTTGCGCGGCCCGCTCAATGAGCAGGTCGCGGCTGGTAATGGCAATCAGGGGGTATGGCTGGGCTTGCGAGGCGAGCAGCAGGCACAGGTCTGGACCTATGCCCGCCGGTTCGCCGGGTGTCAGCGCGAAACGTTTGGGTTTCACTGCGCTGCCTGGTCGGCGCCAGGGAGTTTGATTTCTACGTACGCTTCGTCACGGATCTGACGCAGCCAGGTTTGCAGCTCTTCGTCGTATTTGCGGTTGCGCAGTACGGTCATGGCTTGCTGTTCGCGGGCCTGGTTGGTGCTGTCGGTGGCGCGACGGCCAAGCACTTCCAGTACGTGCCAGCCGTATTGGGTCTGGAACGGCTTGGACAGCTTGCCTTGTGGGGTCTTGGCCATCACTTCGCGGAACTCCGGAACCAGTGCGTTCGGGTCGATCCAGTTCAGGTCACCGCCGTTAAGTGCTGAGCCCGGGTCTTCCGAGAAGCTCTTTGCCAGGTCGCCGAAGTCTTCACCGGCTTCGATGCGGGCGTAGAGCGATTCGGCCAGTGCCTTGGTTTTCGCTTCGTCACGGATCGGGCTTGGTTTGACCAGGATGTGGCGCACATGCACTTCGTCACGCACCTGAGCTTCGCCGCCACGCTTGTCGGTGATTTTCAGAATGATGAAGCCGCCAGGCGTGCGCATTGGCTGGGTGATGTCGCCCACAGTCATGGTGCTCAGCAGGCGATCGAACGGAGGTGGCAGTTGCGCGGCTTTACGCCAGCCCATGTCGCCGCCTTCCAGCGCGGTTTCGCTTGCGGATTTGGCGATGGCCAACTGACCGAAGTCAGCACCTTGCTTGAGTTGCTGGTAAACCGCGTCAGCCTGCTTCGCCGCCGCCTGAATCGCGTCGGAGTTGGCGCTTTCCGGCGTAGGAATCAGGATGTTGGACAGGCGGAACTCTTCGGACAACTGCATCTTGCCCAGGTCGGACGCCAGGAAGTTCTTCACTTCCTGCTCGGACACCTGGATGCGCTCCGCCACTCGGCGCTGACGCACACGGCTGATGACCATTTCGCGACGAATCTGGTCACGGGCGTCGTCGTAGGACAGGCCATCGTGAGTCAGGGCGGCGCGGAATTGATCCACCGTCATGTTGTTGCGCTGGGCGATGGTGCCGACAGCCTGGTTCAGTTCTTCGTCGGTGATGCGGATACCTGAGCGCTCGCCGATCTGCAGTTGCAGGTTTTCGACGATCAGGCGCTCAAGCACCTGCTGTTCCAGCACGCTGGCTGGCGGTACGGCCTGCCCGCGTTTGGCGATGGTTTGCTGAACTTCATGTACCCGTTGGTCCAGTTGACTCTGCATGACCACGTCGTTGTCGACGATGGCCACCACTTTATCGATGGACTGTACTGCGGCGCTGGCCGCAGTCGTCAGGAACAGCGCGCCCAGCATCAGCGGGCGCAGACAATCAGAAAGCTTGGTCTTCACGTTCACGATAACCTTGAATGCCTTTGTCGAGGAAACTCTCTACTTTGGAGCCGGTGAGGCCGCCGAGTCCCTTCAGAACAATTTGGAGGAAGACGCCATGGTCGCCTTTTTCGTTTTGCGGTGCTTCCTGGCTGAATTCGTCATAGGAAACCCAGTAACGGTTGATCAGGCGCAGTTTCCAGCAGCAGTTGTCGTATTCGAAGCCACCGAAGGCTTCCAGGGTACGGTTGCGGTTGTAGTCATACTGCCAGCGGCTGATGGCGTTCCATTGCGGCACGACCGGCCAGATGACCGAGAAGTCGTGCTGTTCGATCTTGTAGTAGTCCTTCACGTAGCCAGGCTGGCCCGGAACGCCGTAGTCACCGCCACCCACCGACCATGTACCGCTGTTCTGGTCGTAACGAACCTGGTCATTGCGATAGCGATAACCGGCGTTGATGACCTTGTTCGGGTTGTCTTCAGGCTGGTAGTGGAACATCGCGCTGCCCGAGCGAGGGCTGCGGCTGTCCGGGTCCCAGTTGTAATCGGCGGTGGTGCGCCAATCGCGGTTCCAGCGGTATTCGTATTCCAGTGCGTACGGCGAGACGCTCGATTGCGAGTCTTCGCGGGTGCGAGCATCGATGCCTGGCAGTTGGACTTTGCGGTCCTTGAAGTAATACGCCTGGCCGACGCTGACGCGTTGACGCTCGAAGCCATTGTCTTCGATCCAGCGGCTGGTGACGCCCAGCGACAGCTTGTTCTCGTCGCCGACACGGTCGGAGCCGGAGAAGCGGTTGTCACGGAACAGAGACGCGTAGTTGAAGGTGTACTCGCTGGTATCGAATACAGGAATGTCTTCCTGGTCCTTCTCTGGCACGTAGAGGTAGAACAGGCGCGGCTCAAGGGTCTGGCGATAGTTTTTGCCGAACCATTGGGTGTTGCGGTCGAAATACAGCCCGCTGTCGACGCTGGCAATCGGCACGCCGCGATTCTGGCTGCTGTCGAAGGTGCCGTTGAGGCGGTTCTGTTCAGCGGTCTGCGCGGCGACCTGGCTCTTACCAATACTGTCCAGATCAAGTTGGTACTGCGTGTACTGATACTTGAGCTTCGGAGTGATGTAGCCATAAGACGCCTGCATCGGCAGGCTCATCGCTGGTGCAAGGTTCAGGCGATCACCGTTGGCACGAGCTAGACCCTGGACGTTGGTATCCAAGCGTGGAGACAGATTACCGTCCTCATCGCTGAAGTTGCCGGTTTTCAGGTCGCGATCAAACCGCACAAGCTCAGTGTCATAAGTGAAATTCAGACCACCCGGATGATCCGGAAGGGCGCCATTGAAGGTGATCTGCGGCAAACGGTCATACGGCGTAATGTTCGATACGGTCGCCAGCTGATAAGCCTGGGCGTTCACACGAGCGGTGTAACTGTCGCCACGATAGGTCACGGAACCCTGCTGGTTCACGTAGTCGGCGCTCTTCACGCCAATCTGGTCAGTCTGCAGATCCTGGAAGTAATAAGGATCGCTGATCTTGGTGTAGTCGACCTGGGTGAGTACGCGCGAATCGAGACCACCCTTGTGCTGCCAGTTGTACATGTAGCGGGTTTTTTCGTAATCGGTTTGCAGCTTGCGGTCGTCGTTCTCGTCGTTCAGGTACGCGGCACCGAACTGACCTTCGCTCGACTTGGTCAGGTAGCGGAACTCGCCTTCCATCAACAGGCCGCGATCGCTCATATAGCGCGGATACAACGTGGCGTCGTAGTTCGGCGCCAGGTTGAAATAGTAAGGCGTAACGAGCAGGAAGCCGGTATCGCTGCCGGTGCCGATGGTCGGCGGCAGGAAGCCGGATTGACGACGGTCGTCGATCGGGAAATAGATGTACGGCGTGTACAGGACCGGAATGTCCTTGACCCGCAGGGTCACGTTGGTCGCGGTACCGAAACCGGTGGCCGGGTTCAAGGTGATGTTGTTGCCCTTGAGCTGCCAGGCGTTGCTGTTCGGCTCGCACGTGGTGTACGTACCGTCCTTGAGGCGAATGATCGCGTTCTCGGCACGTTTGGCGTACAGCGCGCTACCGCGGATGCGGGATTTGTGCATCACGTATTCGGCGTTGTCGACCTTGGCTTCACCGGTATCGAGCTGCACATCGGCGTGGTCGCCGACGATCAGCGCGCCGTTGTCGCGGATGCGCACGTTGCCGGCCAGTTCGCCACGGCTCTCAGCCTGGTAAAGGTTGGCTTCGTCGGCTTCGACCTGCATGCTGCCCTGGCGCAAGACCACGTCACCGGCCAGGCTGGCGACTTGCTCATCCTGCTTGTAGCGCGAGGCTTTCGCGCCGACAAAGGTTGGCGCGTCACTTTTATTCGTCTTGTCATTCATGCCAGGACGAATCGGTTCGATATAGGAACCAGAGCAGTAAGGACCGGTTTCGGCAAGCTGTGCGGCAGTGAGCTGTTCGCGTGGAACCCAGTCGAGGTGACTGTAGTCTTCGCTACGAGACTTCAGGCCGCGGCCCTTGGCTTCGGTCACGAGTACTGGCTTGGGGCCGGTGTCTGCAGTGGTGCCGTCCTGTGCCGCCGCTTCGCCAGCGGCGCTGACTGCGCTGCCGTCATGCACGGGACGCGGAGGCAATGCAGCCGCTGGCGTCTTTGGCGAACAGTCCCAGGCACCCGTAGCCGACACGGAGCAGTCATACTGTTCCGCAGCGACCACGAAGGAAGTGGCTAGGGGTTGCAAGGCCAGCAGACTGCCGGTTACCAACAACGGAAATTTTTTACGAAACGCGGGGGATTTCAATGCCATCTTATTAGTCCGGGCTTCCTGCGTGCCATCTGCCCGCGGTGTGGGCCGCACGCCTCTCGATGGTCTGAAAAAGATGCTGGATAATAAAGCATGACCCGCTTGACGGCTAGCGCCGTCGGAGACCCTTGCAATGCCTGACCAAGATGTACGTTTGCAACACCTGAAAGTTTGGCTCGATGAGCAATTGGCGAACCTTTTTGCGCAGCAGGGTTGGGGTGTCGTACCCCCGGCCACATTGACCGCAGCCAGCAGTGACGCGAGTTTCCGGCGTTACTTTCGCTGGGAAGGAGGGGACAGAAGTTTCGTCGTGATGGACGCGCCGCCACCCCAGGAAAACTGCAAACCCTTCGTGGATATCGCGTTTTTGCTGGCGAAATCCGGAATAAATGTGCCGAAAATTTATGCCGAGGACCTCGAGCGCGGTTTTCTTTTGCTCAATGACTTGGGCAACAAGACCTATCTGGACGTGATCGACAGCGAAAACGCCGACGATTTGTTCGCCGATGCGCTGCAAGCGCTGCTGGCTTTTCAGCAACTGCCGATGGTTGCGCCACTGCCCAGTTATGACGTGGCGCTGCTGCGTCGCGAACTCGAGTTGTTCCCGCAGTGGTACGTGAAGCGCGAGCTGGGCATCGAATTCGACGCGGCCCAGCAAGTGCTCTGGCAACAGGTCAGTGACCTGCTGATCGACAGCGCCCTGGCTCAGCCGAAGGTGCTGGTGCACCGCGACTACATGCCGCGCAACCTGATGCTCAGCGAGCCCAATCCCGGTGTGCTGGATTTCCAGGACGCGGTATACGGTCCGGTAACCTATGACGTGACCTGTCTGTTCAAGGATGCGTTCCTCAGCTGGCCCGAAGAGCGTGTACGCGGTTGGCTGCAAAGCTACTGGCAGCAGGCCGCTGCGCTGAACATTCCGGTGCAGCCGGATTTCGAAGACTTCCTGCGTGCCAGTGACCTCATGGGCGTGCAGCGTCACCTGAAGGTGATCGGCATCTTCGCCCGCATTTGCCATCGCGATGGCAAACCGCGTTACCTGGCGGATGTGCCACGTTTCTTTGCTTATATAGAAGCAGTGATCGCGCGACGTCCCGAACTGGCGGAACTGGATGTATTGCTGGCCAGTCTGCGTGCCGGAGTCAAAGCATGAAGGCGATGATCCTGGCCGCAGGCAAAGGCGAGCGCATGCGCCCGCTGACCCTGACCACACCAAAGCCACTGGTTCGCGCAGGCGGGGTGCCGCTGATCGAGTATCACCTGCACGCGCTGGCCGCTGCCGGTTTTACCGAGATCGTCATCAACCATGCCTGGCTCGGGCAGCAGATCGAAGACTATCTGGGCGATGGCTCGCGCTACGGCGTGAGTATCCAGTACTCCCCGGAGGGCGAGCCGCTGGAAACCGGCGGCGGGATTTTCCGTGCATTGCCACTGCTGGGCGATGACGCCTTCGTCGTGGTCAATGGCGACATCTGGACCGATTACGACTTCAGCATGCTGCATCAGCCCATTGCCGGCCTGGCGCATCTGGTGCTGGCCGATAACCCGGCTCATCACCCGGTCGGGGATTTTCAGCTGATGGAAGGACGGGTCCGCGACGGTCAGCCGGGTACCGCCAATCTGACCTACAGCGGCATTGCGGTGCTGCATCCGCAACTGTTCGAAGGCTGTTCAGCGGGGGCGTTCAAACTGGCGCCTCTGTTGCGTGCGGCGATGGCAAACGGGCAGGTATCGGGCGAGCGTTTGAACGGGCAGTGGGTCGATGTCGGCACCCACGAACGCCTGGCCGAGGCTGAAGTTTTGATCGAAGCGAGACGCTGACATGCTGTGGCCAGGGACTCTGATTGGAGCCGGAGCGGGCTTTGCCATTGCCAGCATTCCGGGGGCCATGCTTGGCGCCTTGTTGGGGCAGGCGCTGGATCGACGCCTGCATGTGCAGAGCTGGGCGCAGCTGCTGGAAAAACTTGGCGGTCGTGCGGCGCTGCGCAACGACGAACTGCTGTTTGTTTTACTGGGGCGTTTGGCCAAGTGCGACGGTCGCGTAGTGGACGGCCATATCCAGCAGGCGCGTCAGGAAATGCGTGCGCTGGACATGAACGAACACGCCCAGCGTCGGGCGATTGCTGCGTTCAATCGCGGCAAGTCGGGTAACGATTCACTGCGGGGTTATCTGCGTCGCCTGAGCAACCAGCCCCATGCCGCCGAAGGGGTGTTGCGTGCCTGTTGGCGTATGGTCTGGGCCGATGGCAAGGCGGGCAGCAGTGAGCGCGAGTTGATCGCTCAATGGGGCAAGTGGCTGGGTTGGACGTCGCATCAGGTGCAGGCGCTGGCAACGGATTATGAGCCGCACAGGCGTGCGCAGGTCAGTGCCACTGTCACCTATCAGGACGCGATGCGCCTGCTGGGGGTGTCCCCCACCAGTGAACCGGCGCAGATCAAGCGTGCTTACCGACGGCTGCTCAGCCGTCACCATCCGGACAAGATCGCGGGCAGCGGGGCGACGGCATCGCAAGTGCGCGAGGCCACCGAGAAGACCCGGGAACTGCACAACGCCTATGCGTTGATTCGTCAGCGGCGGGATTTTCGTTAGAGGGAACAATTGTTTTGTCCGTCATGGCGCTTTCGCGAGCAAGCCCGCTCCCACATTTGATCCGCGTCGTACACCGATCAAATATGGGAGCGGGCTTGCTCGCGAAGGGGGCGGCCCGGTCCCTCAGTCCGCCGCACCCTGCGGATTCAACCAACCCCGCACCCGGCGCACCAATTGCTCTTGCTGCGCCTTGGCATCCCCCGGCAACGCCTTGAGCGACACTTGGCTGAAGACCGATGCCTTCAGGCGCTTGCTGGCCTGCAACCGGGCCAGGGCCATGTTGCGATCGACCGGCTTGTCCCTGTAGAAAATGTCTGCGGTGGGCAGTTTCAGCATCGGTGCGAGTTCATCCAGTTCTGGCTTGGCCTGGGTCGGTGTCTGCGCGGCGACCATGACGAATCGTTCGACCTGTGGCGGCTGCTTCTCGCTCAGATAGCGCGCCGCCCAATAGGCGCCAGTACCATGCCCCACTACGACAATGCTGCGTGCACTTTGCTGTTCGGCAAAGGCGATGGCCGCGTCGATGCGCGTGAAGATCCGCTCGGCATCCGCCTTGCTCTGCTCTTCGCTGGTTTCAGTCAAGGGTTTGTCAGGCACTTCAGCCTCACCGCCCGCCACTTGCTCGATGGGCGCTGCGGTGGTCGAGTCCTTGCTCGTGGTGTCCGGCGTCTTGGGTGCAGGCGGCACTTCGGCAACCCGTGGCGCAATGGCATCGCTTTGCAGGTCCGGCAAGGTGATACTCAGGCTGCTCCACTGTGCGTCGGGTAAATTGCGTCGCAACGGTCCGACGGCTTGCGGCCAGTCAGCGGTTTCGCCAGCGCCCGGGACAATGATGACCGCGCCCTTTGGATCAGCGGTATTGGCCGGTTTCCACAAGGCCAGGAACGTGTCGCTGCCTGCTTGCAGTTGTTGCTGTTCCGAAGCCGGGACTTTGCGCCCCAGTGCTGCCGCCTCCTCCTGACTACGCTCAGGCAAGGGCTGACGTTCGGCGGGTTTTTCTTCGGAGGGTTTTTCGGTTGCCGCAGGTGCCGGATCGGCAGCCCTCACGGAAAAGGCGCAGGGAAGGATCAGCGACAGGCACAATGCTGGCAGTGCCAGGCGGTAGACAGGGGGCATCGGATATTCCAGGCCAGAAGTGATTCCGGCAGCCTAATGGGTTGATCAGTGTTTGTCAGGATGTGAGATTTCGATGATGCGTTTTCGCTGCCTGTGGGTTATCGGCTGCTTGTGGTTTCCCTTGATGGGCTGGGCGGCGGCCGTGCCCCCGGCGCACGTTGCGGCCTTGTCGCCCAAACAGCAGCAATGGCTGGCGCAGCAGGGCGAGTTGCGCGTCGGGCTGGTGTTGCAGGCGCCCTACGCGCAATACGATCGCCGCTTGCAGCGCCTGTCCGGGGTCAACGTCGAATTGATGAAATGGCTGGCCAAGGCGCTCAAGGTCGAGCTCAGCTGGCGCAACTTTCCCGACCTTGAACAGCTTGAAGCCGCCGCGCGTGCCGGTGAAATCGACATCGCCCCGGGGCTGACGCAAACCCCTGGCGGCCTGCGTCTGTGGCAGTTTTCCGATCCGTACATGCGGGTGCCGCAACTGGTAGTCAGCGATCAGAAAAGCACCGGTGCGGTGGAGCTGGAAAAACTCGACAGCCAGACCCGCGTCGCGGTGCGCATGCCCAGCGCCACGGCCGATTATCTGCGCAGTAACTTTCCTCACTTGAACCTGCAGGGCGTGCCGATCGAACGCCAGGCGCTGCAACTGCTGTTGAGCCAGCAAGCCGGGTATGCGGTGGTGGACGAGGCGCAATTGGGGCGTCTTTCCATGGAACCGGAATTCGCCGGCCTGGTGGTGGTGGGCGACATCGGCCTGCCGCAACTGTTGCGGGTCGCCACCCGGCGCGACGAGCCGGAGCTGGCCGGTATCGTCGAAACTGCACTGCGGGCGATCCCGGCCAAGGATCTGGAAGCCCTGCACAACCAATGGCTGCAACCCAAATATCCGAGGCTCACTGAGTCTCCCGGTTTCTGGCAAAACCTCTGCCTGCTGTTGCTGGTACTGACGCTGAGCAGCGTGGCCATCGTGTTCTGGCAACGTCGCCAGCAGCGCAGCCTGGAGCAACGACTGGCGGCGGCGCAGGACGACATTGCCTTGCGTGCCGCCAGTGAAGAGGCGTTACGGCTCACCCAGTTTTCCATCGACCAGAGCACCGTCGGCATCCTTTGGGTCAACTGGGACAGTCACGTGCGTTATGCCAACCGCGCTGCCGAGTCCATGCTGGGCTATCCGCCGGGCGGCACCCTCGACCGGCCCTTGATTGACTTCGAACCTGGCCTGCACATGGATCGTTGGCTGAACCTGTGGAAAAGCGCCCGGGCCAGCGACGAGTCGCCGCAAAGTTTCGAAACCAATTGCCTGCGCGCCGACGGCAGCGTCTTGCCGGCGGATGTCTCGCTGAGCTTTCTGCGCTTTCGCGATGGCGAGTACCTGGTGGTCTACCTCACCGACGTCACCGAACGTCGCCGCGCCCTGGCGGCGCTACAGGAAAGTGAGGCGCGATTGCAGGGGATCGCAGCGAACGTGCCGGGCCTGGTCTTTCGTCTGGAGCGGGCGCCGGTGACCGGACAGATCGATTTTGCCTACATCAGCGAAGGCAGTGAAAGCCTGGTGGGGTACTCGCCCGCCACCCTGGCTCACCGCGACAAAGGCCTGCGCAGCCTGGTGCATCCCGACGACAAGGCCAGCTATCACCAGACCCAGGACCATGCGCTGGACACCGACAGTGACTGGTCGTGGCAAGGGCGAATTCTCACCCGTCATGGCGAACAACGCTGGGCGGAAATCAAGGCCATTACTCGACGACTCGAGGACGGTGCCTACGTCTGGGATGGCATTGTCTGGGACATCAGCGAGAGCAAGCGCATCGAGCTGGAACTGGCCAGTTCTCGAGAGCAACTGCGCGAACTGTCCGCGCACCTGGAGAGCGTGCGCGAAGAGGAAAAGGCACGCATTGCCCGGGAAGTTCACGATGAATTGGGTCAGATGTTGACCGTGCTCAAGCTGGAAACGTCCATGTGCGAACTGGCCTACGCGCAGCTCGACCCCGGACTGCACGAACGCTTGAACAGCATGAAGCGCTTGATTGCCCAGTTGTTCCAGTTGGTGCGTGATGTGGCGACGGCGCTGCGCCCGCCGATTCTCGATGCCGGCATCGCCTCGGCCATCGAATGGCAGGCCCGTCGTTTCGAGGCGCGCACGCAGATTCCGTGCCTGGTGCAGGTGCCGGATAATCTACCGGTGCTCAGCGACGCCAAGGCGACTGGCCTGTTTCGCATCCTTCAGGAGGCATTGACCAATGTCATGCGCCACGCCCAGGCGCATACTGTTGAACTGACACTGGCGCTCGAAGGTGACGAGTTGTGTCTGACGGTAAGCGATGATGGCGTAGGATTTGTCGTCGCGGATGGCAGGCCGACCTCCTTCGGGCTGGTGGGCATGCGCGAGCGCGTGCTGATCATGGGTGGGCAGTTGTCGCTCGAGAGTGAGTTGGAGGAGGGGACGACGCTGATTGTGCGGGTGCCGTTGGATGGGGTCTGATGCTCTTGTGGTGTCAGTGACCATGTCTTCGCGGGCAAGCCCGCTCCCACAGGGAATTGGGTCAGGGCACCTGTCTTTGATATTCCCCCTGCGCTGTGGGAGCGGGCTTGCCCGCGATAGAGCTTGAATCTGGAGAAGAACGTGATCCGTGTACTGGTAGCCGAAGACCACACCATCGTCCGCGAAGGCATCAAGCAACTGATCGGCCTGGCCAAGGATTTGCTGGTGGTGGGGGAGGCGAGCAATGGTGAGCAACTGCTCGAAACGTTGCGCAACGTGCCCTGCGAAGTGGTGTTGCTCGATATCTCCATGCCCGGTGTGAACGGTCTGGAAGCGATTCCACGGATTCGCGCGCTGAACAATCCACCGGTGATTCTGGTGCTGTCGATGCACGATGAAGCGCAGATGGCGGCCCGGGCCTTGAAGGTTGGCGCCGCTGGCTACGCGACCAAGGACAGCGATCCGGCGCTATTGCTGACGGCCATCCGCCGGGTCGCGGCGGGGGGGCGTTATATCGACCCGGACCTGGCGGACCGCATGGTGTTCGAAGTCGGTCTGACGGATTCGCGGCCGCTGCACTCGTTGCTCTCGGAGCGCGAGTTTTCTGTGTTCGAGCGCCTGGCCCAGGGCGCCAACGTCAACGATATCGCCCAGCAACTGGCGTTGAGCAGCAAGACCATCAGCACCCACAAGGCGCGGTTGATGCAGAAACTCAACATCACCTCCCTGGCCGAGTTGGTGAAGTACGCGATGGAACACAAACTTCTCTGAATTCACCGCCCCGCTCGTGTAGGCGCACGGCTTGCCGGCGATGGCGTCCTTGAAATCGCCATCGCCAGCAAGCTGTGCGCCTACAGAGGCGGGGCGCGCTGCGGCATGTCCATTTGCGACATGCGGCACCACCCGCTTTCGCTCCTGCTTGAGGCTTGCCGCTGACAGCTTGCCGCTGCACTTGCCCATACACGCCATCCTTGTAGGGCAATCCCTACCCCCAGCCTTCCAACCTGCTGAGGCGATTCTCTCCTGCACCCCGATTTGCGCGCTCCCCGGCGTCCACTAGGCTTAGTCCACAGCAGTCATCACAACAAAGGTGTGGGTATGAGCCAGGTCGATTCAAGCGCAGGGGCCAATGATGTTCTGGTCAGCTTTCGTGGAGTGCAGAAGAGCTACGACGGCGAGAACCTGATCGTCAAAGACCTCAACCTGGACATTCGCAAAGGCGAATTCCTCACCCTGCTCGGGCCGTCCGGCTCGGGTAAGACCACCAGCCTGATGATGCTCGCCGGCTTCGAAACGCCGACTGCGGGCGAGATCCTGCTGGCCGGTCGTGCCATCAACAACGTCCCGCCGCACAAGCGCGACATCGGCATGGTGTTCCAGAACTATGCCTTGTTCCCGCACATGACCGTCGCCGAGAACCTGGCGTTCCCGCTGACCGTGCGCGGGCTGAATAAAAGCGACGTCAGCGACAAAGTCAAAAAAGTCCTGAGCATGGTGCAACTCGATACGTTCGCCCAGCGTTACCCGGCGCAACTGTCCGGTGGTCAGCAGCAGCGTGTGGCGCTGGCCCGCGCACTGGTGTTCGAGCCACAGCTGGTGCTGATGGACGAACCCCTCGGAGCACTCGACAAACAGCTGCGTGAACACATGCAGATGGAAATCAAACACCTGCACCAGCGCCTGGGCGTGACCGTGGTCTACGTGACCCACGACCAGGGCGAAGCACTGACCATGTCCGACCGGGTGGCGGTATTCCATCAGGGCGAAATCCAGCAGATCGCGCCACCGCGTACGCTCTACGAAGAGCCGAAAAACACCTTCGTCGCCAACTTCATCGGCGAAAACAACCGCCTCAATGGTCGCCTGCACAGTCAGACCGGCGATCGCTGCGTGGTGGAACTGGCCCGTGGTGAAAAAGTTGAAGCGCTGGCGGTGAACGTCGGCCGCACCGGCGAGCCAGTGACCCTGTCCATTCGCCCGGAACGCGTGAGCCTCAATGGCTCGAGCGAGTCGTGCATCAACCGCTTCTCGGGAAGGGTGGCGGAATTCATCTATCTGGGCGACCACGTCCGGGTTCGCCTGGAAGTCTGTGGCAAGACAGACTTCTTCGTGAAACAACCGATTGCCGAGCTCGATCCTGCGCTCGCCGTCGGTGACGTGGTACCGCTTGGCTGGCAGATCGAACACGTTCGCGCGCTCGATCCACTTCTAGAGGCGAACTGATCGCCCTTCTGCTTCACCAACCCTGCACGTGGAGAACAATATCAATGTTGAAATCCCTGAAATTCACAGCTCTGGTCATGGGCATGATCGGCGCGTCGCACGCGATGGCAGCGGGCCCGGACCTGACCGTGGTGTCCTTTGGCGGGGCGAACAAGGCCGCGCAGGTCAAAGCCTTCTACGCACCCTGGGAAGCGGCAGGCAACGGCAAGATCGTGGCGGGCGAGTACAACGGTGAAATGGCCAAGGTCAAGGCCATGGTCGACACCAAGAGCGTGTCCTGGGACCTGGTGGAAGTCGAGTCGCCAGAGCTGTCTCGCGGTTGCGATGAAGACATGTTCGAGCAACTGGACCCTGCGCTGTTCGGCAAGACCGAAGACTACGTCAAGGGCGCCATCCAGCCATGCGGCGTAGGCTTCTTCGTCTGGTCGACGGTGTTGGCCTACAACGCCGACAAGCTCAAGACCGCACCGACCAGCTGGAAGGATTTCTGGGACACCAAGCAATTCCCGGGCAAGCGCGGCCTGCGCAAAGGCGCCAAGTACACCCTGGAATTCGCCCTGATGGCCGACGGCGTTGCGCCGAAAGACGTCTACAAGGTGCTGGCCGGCAAGGACGGTCAGGACCGCGCCTTCAAGAAACTCGATGAACTCAAGCCGAACATCCAGTGGTGGGAAGCCGGCGCTCAACCGCCGCAATACCTGGCCTCCGGTGACGTGGTCATGAGTTCGGCCTACAACGGTCGCATCGCTGCCGTGCAGAAAGAAAGCAACCTGAAGGTGGTGTGGAACGGCGGCATCTACGACTTCGACGCCTGGGCGATTCCAAAAGGCCTGGACAAGGCGCGGGCTGAAGCGGCGAAGAAATTCATCGCCTTCTCGGTGCAGCCGCAGCAGCAGAAGACCTACTCGGAAAACATCGCCTACGGCCCGGCCAACACCCAGGCTGTACCGTTGCTGGCCAAGGATGTCCTCAAAGACATGCCGACCACCCCGGAAAACATCGCCAACCAGGTGCAGATCGACGTGAGCTTCTGGGCTGACAACGGCGAGCAACTGGAACAGCGCTTCAACGCCTGGGCTGCGAAATAACCAGAGGGCTCGCCCTCTTGTGAGGGCGGGCTTTTGTGGCGAGGGAGCTTGCTCCCGCTTGAGTGCGCAGCACTCACAAAATTTCAGGCTGTCAGCAAAGTTTTGGGGCCGCTTCGCAGCCCAGCGCGAGCAAGCTCGCTCGCCACAAGTTCGCTCCCACATTATCGATTGATCAAAGATTTCCGGAGTACGCCATGGCTATCGCCGTTCCCGTGAACGCGGGCACTGACCCCACCTTGAAGCAGCGGCTCAAGCATGCCGAGCGGGTCAACCGCTGGAAGGCCCAGGCCCTGATCGCGCCGCTGGTGCTGTTTCTGCTGCTGGTGTTCCTGGTGCCGATCGTGGCGCTGCTCTACAAAAGCGTCGGTAACCCCGAAGTGGTCGGCGGTATGCCGCGCACGGTCTCGGCCATCGCCAGTTGGGACGGCCGAGGCCTGCCCGCCGAGCCGGTTTACAAAGCGGCTGCCGAAGACCTCGCCGAAGCCCGCAAGAATCAGACCCTGGGTGATTTGTCCAAGCGCCTGAACATGGAACTGGCCGGCTACCGCAGCCTGTTGACCAAGACTGCCCGGGCGTTGCCGCTGGCCACAGAACCGACCTCCTATAAAGAAGCGCTGGAAGGCCTCGACGAGCGTTGGGGCGACCCGGCCTACTGGCAAGCGGTGCGCCGCAACACCAGCAGCATCACCCCGTACTACCTGCTGGCCGCGGTCGATCACCGCATCGATGACCTCGGTGAACTGGCGCCGGCCACGCCGGACCAGGCCATCTACCTCGACATCTTCGCCCGCACCTTCTGGATGGGCCTGATCATCACCGTGATCTGCCTGGTGCTGGCCTACCCATTGGCTTACCTGCTGGCGAACCTGCCATCGCGGCAGAGCAACCTGCTGATGATTCTGGTGCTGTTGCCGTTCTGGACTTCGATCCTGGTGCGGGTCGCGGCGTGGATCGTGCTGTTGCAATCGGGGGGCCTGATCAACAGCGGCCTGATGGCCATGGGCATCATCGATAAACCGGTGGAGCTGGTGTTCAACCGCATCGGTGTCTACATCTCCATGGTGCACATCCTGCTGCCGTTCATGATCCTGCCGATCTACAGCGTGATGAAAGGCATCTCGCCGACCTACATGCGTGCGGCGATTTCCCTGGGCTGTCACCCGTTCGCCAGTTTCTGGCGGGTGTACTTCCCGCAGACCTATGCCGGTGTCGGCGCCGGTTGCCTGTTGGTGTTCATCCTTGCCATCGGCTACTACATCACCCCGGCCTTGCTGGGCAGCCCGAACGATCAGATGGTCAGCTACTTCGTTGCGTTCTACACCAACACCAGCATCAACTGGGGCATGGCCACCGCGCTTGGCGGCCTGCTGCTGCTGGCGACCGTGGTGCTTTATCTGATTTACAGCTGGCTGGTGGGCGCCAGCCGCCTGCGCCTGAGCTAAGGGGAGAATGAAATGCTGAGTCCTTATATGTCGCCCGTCGAGCGGGTGTGGTTCTACAGCTTGCGGATTCTCTGCGGCCTGATCCTGTTGTTCCTGATCCTGCCGGTGCTGGTGATCATTCCGCTGTCGTTCAACTCCGGCAGTTTCCTGGTGTACCCGCTGCAAGGCTTCTCGTTGCAGTGGTATCACGATTTCTTCGCCTCGGCGGAGTGGATGCGGGCCCTGAAGAACAGCATCATCGTCGCCCCGGCGGCTACGGTGCTGGCCATGGTGTTCGGCACGCTGGCGGCCATCGGCCTGACCCGTGGCGACTTCCCGGGCAAGGCGCTGGTGATGGCGCTGGTGATTTCGCCAATGGTGGTGCCGGTGGTGATCATCGGTGTGGCCAGTTACCTGTTCTTCGCCCCGTTGGGCCTGGGCAACAGCTTCTTTTCGCTGATCGTGGTGCACGCGGTGCTGGGCGTGCCGTTCGTGATCATCACGGTGTCGGCCACCTTGCAGGGGTTTAATCAGAACCTGGTGCGCGCCGCCGCCAGCCTGGGTGCTTCGCCGCTGACCGCGTTCCGCCGGGTGACTTTGCCGCTGATCGCTCCCGGGGTGATTTCCGGCGCGTTGTTCGCGTTCGCCACCTCGTTCGATGAAGTGGTGGTGACGCTGTTCCTCGCCGGCCCCGAGCAAGCGACCCTGCCACGGCAGATGTTCAGCGGCATCCGCGAAAACCTCAGCCCGACCATTGCTGCCGCAGCGACGCTGCTGATCGCCTTCTCGGTGATCCTGCTGCTGACCCTGGAATGGTTGCGTGGGCGCAGTGAGAAATTGCGTACCGCCCAGATCTGAAACCACGCACCGATCACCTGTAGGAGCGAGCATGCTCGCGATGGTCGTCAACGATAACGCTGGAAGCCTGATACCCCACGGCGTTTTCAAGTCCATCGCGAGCATGCTCGCTCCTACAGGGGGCGGGGTCATTCATGCCCTGAATGGCAGACAAAGCCCAACCCCCAGCTACTATTGTGCCCAGCTCCCACATCTATAAGAGGCTGCGCACATGGGTCTTTCCTCTTTTAAAATCGCTCACAAACTGATCACCGGCGCAGGGGCCATCGAGCAACTGGCGGCCGAATTGACGCGCCTGGACATCGACAATCCACTGATCGTCACCGATGCCGCCCTGGTCAAGTCCGGTACGGTAGAGCTGGCGCTGGTGCAGTTGGGGGGCCGCAGCTATGAGATTTTCGACCGAGTGCTGCCGGACCCGGAAATCGCCATCGTCGAAGACTGCATGCGGGTTTACCGTGAAGGCGGGCATGACGGGCTGATCGGCCTGGGTGGCGGCAGTGCCATCGATATCGCCAAAAGTGTCGCCGCGTATGCCGGTTACCACGGCGAGCTCGAAGACCTGTTCGGCATCGACCAGGTGCCTCGCAAGGGCCCGCCGCTGATTGCCATCCCGACCACTGCCGGTACCGGCTCGGAAGTCACCAACGTCGCGATCCTCTCGGACAAGGTCGCGCAACTGAAGAAGGGCATCGTCAGCGACTACCTGTTGCCGGACGTGGCGCTGGTCAGCCCGCAGATGACCCTGACCTGCCCGCGCAGCGTCACCGCCGCCAGCGGTGTCGATGCGCTGGTGCATGCCATCGAATCCTATCTGTCGGTCAATGCTTCGCCGATTACCGATGCCCTGGCCATCGGTGCGATCAAATTGATCGCCAAGGCGCTGCCCAAGGCCTATGCCAACCCGTCCAACCTGCAGGCCCGTGAAGACATGGCCACCGCCAGCCTGATGGCCGGCATGGCCTTCGGCAACGCCGGGGTCGGCGCCGTGCATGCGCTGGCGTATCCGCTGGGCGGGCGTTTCAACATCGCCCATGGCGTCAGCAATGCCTTGTTGCTGCCTTATGTCATGACCTGGAACAAGATGGCCTGCGTCGAGCGCATGCAGGATATCGCCGAGGCCATGGGGGTAAAGACCGCTCATCTGAGCGCCAATGAGGCTGCCGAAAAAGCCGTCCAGGCGATGACTGAACTGTGTGCTGCGGTGGAAATTCCTTCAGGCTTGCGCAGTTTCGGGGTCCCCGAGGAGGCCATTCCCGCCATGGCCGTGGAAGCTGCAGGCATCGAGCGTCTGATGCGCAATAATCCGCGCAAACTGAGTGCCGCGGACATCGAGAAGATCTACCGAGCGGCGTACTGATCATCGCGGTCACGGTGCGCGCGTCAAAGCATGAGGTATACAATGCGCGCCATCGTGATTTGGCTCAAAAAAGGTGCGTCATGCAGCCCTTCGTAATTGCTCCGTCGATTCTCTCCGCCGACTTCGCCCGCCTGGGTGAAGAAGTGGACAATGTCCTGGCCGCCGGCGCCGATTTCGTGCACTTCGACGTCATGGACAACCACTACGTGCCCAACCTGACCATCGGTCCGATGGTGTGTGCGGCGCTGCGCAAGTACGGCGTGACCGCGCCGATCGATGCGCACCTAATGGTTAGCCCGGTGGATCGCATCGTTGGCGACTTCATCGAAGCCGGCGCGACCTACATCACCTTCCACCCGGAAGCCACCCAGCACATCGACCGTTCCCTGCAACTGATCCGCGAAGGCGGCTGCAAGTCGGGCCTGGTGTTCAACCCGGCGACCCCGCTGGACGTGCTCAAGTACGTCATGGACAAGGTCGACATGATCCTGCTGATGAGCGTCAACCCGGGTTTCGGCGGGCAGAAGTTCATTCCCGGCACCCTCGACAAGCTGCGCGAAGCGCGGGCGCTGATCGATGCGTCCGGCCGCGACATCCGCCTGGAAATCGACGGCGGTGTGAACGTGAACAACATCCGTGAAATCGCCGCGGCGGGCGCCGACACGTTTGTCGCCGGTTCTGCGATCTTCAATGCGCCGAACTATCAGGAAGTGATCGACAAGATGCGTTCCGAACTGGCCCTGGCCCGCCCATGAGTGGTTTCGAGCAGCTGTTCCCGGGAAGCCTGCCCAAACTGGTGATGTTCGATCTGGATGGCACGTTGGTCGATTCGGTACCGGACCTGGCGGTGGCTGTGGATAACATGCTGCTCAAACTCGGGCGCGCCCCGGCCGGTATCGAATCGGTGCGTGAGTGGGTCGGTAACGGCGCGCCGGTGCTGGTTCGCCGTGCGTTGGCCGGTGGTCTGGACCATTCGGCGGTCGATGATGCCGAAGCGGAACGCGCCCTGGAGATTTTCATGCAGGCCTATGGCGAAAGCCATGAACTGACGGTGGTCTACCCCGGCGTGCGCGATACCCTGAAATGGCTGCACAAGCAGGGTGTCGAGATGGCGCTGATCACCAACAAGCCGGAGCGTTTCGTTGCGCCGCTGTTGGATCAGATGAAGATCGGTCGTTATTTCCGGCTGATCATCGGTGGCGATACCCTGCCGCAGAAAAAACCGGACCCGGCCGCGCTGTTTTTCGTCATGAAAATGACCAACATTCCGGCCTCGCAATCGTTGTTCGTCGGCGATTCGCGCAGCGATGTGCTGGCGGCCAAAGCGGCGGGGGTCAAGTGCGTGGCCTTGAGTTACGGCTATAACCACGGTCGACCGATTGCCGAAGAATCGCCAGCGCTGGTCATCGACGATCTGCGCAAGCTAATTCCCGGTTGCCTGGACCCGGCCGCTGAGATAACGTTGGCCGACGCTGTTCAACCCCCTTCTGGAAACGCCATCGTGGTGGTCACTCGCAAACTCTGGATGAAAGTCATCAAGGCCCTGGCCCGCTGGCGTTGGCGCGCCTGACTTTTACCTGGCCGGTCAACCGGCGCGTTTGCATACCTGACTGTCAGACCCTCAAGCCACGAGGCACATCATGATCCGCGAAGAATTCCTGCGTTTGGCCGCTGCCGGCTACAACCGCATCCCGCTTGCCTGCGAAACCCTGGCCGACTTCGACACGCCGCTGTCGATCTACCTGAAACTGGCTGACCGACCCAACTCCTACCTGCTCGAATCGGTGCAGGGCGGTGAGAAGTGGGGCCGTTACTCGATCATCGGCCTGCCATGCCGCACCGTATTGCGCGTTCACGACCATCACGTCAGCGTGACCGTCGATGGCGTCGAGACCGAAAGCCACGATGTCGAAGACCCGCTGGCCTTCGTCGAAGCCTTCAAGGCCCGCTATAACGTGCCGACCATCGCCGGCCTGCCGCGCTTCAACGGTGGCCTGGTGGGTTACTTCGGTTACGACTGCGTGCGGTATGTGGAAAAGCGTCTGGGCAAGTGCCCGAACCCGGATCCGCTGGGCGTGCCGGACATTCTGCTGATGGTCTCCGATGCGGTGGTGGTGTTCGACAACCTCGCCGGCAAGATGCACGCCATTGTCCTGGCCGACCCGGCGCAGGAAGACGCTTTCGAGCAAGGTCGCGCACGCCTGGAAGAGCTGCTGGAAAAACTGCGCCAGCCGATCACCCCGCGCCGTGGCCTGGACTTCAGCCAGCAGCAGGCGGCTGATCCTGTGTTCCGCTCCAGCTTCACCCAGGACGATTACGAAAAAGCCGTCGACACCATCAAGGAATACATCCTGGCCGGTGACTGCATGCAGGTCGTGCCGTCCCAGCGCATGTCGATCGACTTCAAGGCGGCGCCCATCGATCTGTACCGTGCGCTGCGTTGCTTCAACCCGACGCCTTATATGTACTTCTTCAACTTCGGCGACTTCCATGTCGTCGGCAGCTCGCCGGAAGTGCTGGTGCGGGTCGAAGACAACCTGATCACCGTGCGCCCGATCGCTGGCACTCGCCCACGCGGAGCCAACGAAGAAGCGGACCTGGCGCTGGAAAAAGACCTGCTGTCGGACGCCAAGGAAATCGCCGAACACCTGATGCTGATCGACCTGGGGCGCAACGACACCGGCCGCGTGTCGGAAGTGGGTTCGGTGAAGCTCACCGAAAAAATGGTCATCGAGCGCTATTCCAACGTGATGCACATCGTGTCCAACGTCACCGGTCAGTTGAAGGCGGGCCTGACGGCGATGGACGCGCTGCGGGCGATTCTGCCGGCGGGCACCTTGTCCGGTGCGCCGAAGATCCGCGCCATGGAAATCATCGACGAACTGGAGCCGGTCAAGCGCGGCGTCTACGGCGGCGCCGTCGGCTATTTCGCCTGGAACGGCAACATGGACACCGCCATCGCGATCCGCACGGCGGTGATCAAGAACGGCGAACTGCACGTGCAGGCCGGTGGCGGCATCGTCGCCGACTCGGTGCCGGCGCTGGAATGGGAAGAAACCCTGAACAAGCGCCGCGCGATGTTCCGTGCCGTCGCCCTGGCTGAACAAACTCCACAAGGCTGACCGATGAACGCCCGTCTGCCGGCCGCCTTGAGCGATCAAGCGCTGGACGCGGCGGGCCCTTCATTCGACAGCCGTATTAGTAGTCAGTGAATTCAAGAGGTTCTTAACGCCATGTTGCTGATGATCGATAACTACGACTCTTTTACCTACAACGTTGTGCAATACCTGGGCGAGCTGGGCGCCGAGGTCAAGGTTGTGCGCAACGATGAATTGACCATTGCCGAAATCGAAGCCCTCAACCCTGAGCGTATTGTGGTTTCCCCAGGTCCATGCACCCCGACCGAAGCCGGCGTCTCGATTGACGTGATCAAGCACTTTGGCGGCAAACTGCCGATTCTCGGTGTATGCCTGGGCCATCAGTCCATCGGCCAGGCCTTTGGCGGCGATGTGGTCCGCGCGCGTCAGGTGATGCACGGCAAGACCAGCCCGGTGTTCCACGAAGACAAGGGTGTGTTCGAAGGGCTGAACAATCCGCTGACCGTTACCCGCTATCATTCATTGATCGTCAAACGCGAAACCTTGCCCGATTGCCTCGAACTGACCGCCTGGACCCAGTTCGAAGACGGCTCGGTCGACGAAATCATGGGCCTGCGCCACAAAACCCTCAACATCGAGGGTGTGCAATTTCATCCCGAGTCGATCCTGACCGAGCAGGGCCACGAACTGTTCGCCAACTTCCTCAAACAAACCGGCGGCACGCGCTAAGGATCTTTCATGAATATCAAGACAGCCCTGAGCCGTATCGTCGACCAGCTCGACCTCAGCACCGATGAAATGCGCGATGTGATGCGCGAAATCATGACCGGGCAATGCACCGACGCGCAGATCGGTGCGTTCATGATGGCCATGCGCATGAAGAGCGAAAGCATCGACGAAATCGTCGGCGCGGTATCGGTCATGCGTGAGCTGGCGGACAAGGTCGAACTCAAGACCCTCGATGGCGTGGTCGATGTGGTGGGCACCGGCGGTGACGGTGCCAATATCTTCAACGTATCGACCGCTTCCGCTTTCGTGGTGTCGGCGGCCGGCTGCACCGTGGCCAAGCACGGCAACCGCGCGGTCTCGGGCAAGAGCGGCAGTGCCGACTTGCTGGAGGCGGCCGGTATCTACCTGAACCTGACTCCGGTGCAGGTGGCGCGTTGCATCGACAATGTCGGCATCGGTTTCATGTTTGCCCAGACTCACCACAGTGCCATGAAGCACGCCGCCGGTCCGCGCAAGGAATTGGGCCTGCGTACGCTGTTCAACATGCTTGGCCCGCTTACGAATCCGGCCGGCGTGAAACATCAGGTGGTGGGCGTGTTCACCCAGGCGTTGTGCCGGCCGCTGGCCGAGGTGCTGCAGCGCCTGGGCAGCAAGCATGTGCTGGTGGTGCATTCCAAGGATGGCCTGGACGAGTTCAGTCTGGCCGCGCCGACCTTTGTGGCGGAATTGAAAAACGACCAGATCACCGAGTATTGGGTCGAGCCGGAAGACCTGGGCATGAAGAGCCAGAGCCTGCATGGCCTGGCCGTCGAGAGCCCGGCCGCTTCCCTGGAGCTGATTCGCGATGCCCTGGGCAAGCGCAAGACAGAAAATGGACAGAAAGCTGCCGAAATGATCATGCTCAATGCGGGTGCCGCGTTGTACGCCGCCGATCATGCCAGCAGCCTGAAAGAGGGGGTTGCCCTGGCGCACGATGCGCTGCACACAGGTCTGGCTCGGGAGAAGCTCGAGGAGCTGGGTGCATTTACCGCGGTATTCAAAGTGGAGAATGAGGGATGAGTGTACCGACGGTTCTGGAAAACATTCTGGCGCGAAAGGTTCAGGAAGTCGCCGAGCGTAGCGCTCGCGTCAGCCTGGCAGAGCTGGAAAGTCTGGCCAAGGCGGCCGATGCACCCCGTGGTTTTGCCAAGGCATTGATGGCCCAGGCCAAGCTCAAGCAACCGGCAGTCATTGCCGAGATCAAGAAAGCTTCGCCCAGCAAAGGCGTGATCCGCGAGAACTTCGTGCCGGCCGATATCGCCAGGAGCTACGAGAAGGGCGGCGCGACTTGCCTGTCGGTGCTGACCGATATCGACTACTTCCAGGGCGCCGATGCGTATCTGCAGCAAGCCCGTGCGGCTTGCAAACTGCCGGTGATCCGCAAGGATTTCATGATCGATCCGTATCAGATCGTCGAAGCCCGTGCCTTGGGCGCCGATTGCGTGCTGTTGATCGTCTCCGCGCTGGATGACGTGAAAATGGCCGAGTTGGCGGCTGTGGCAAAGGATGTCGGCCTCGATGTGCTGGTGGAAGTCCACGATGGCGACGAGTTGGAGCGGGCCCTGAAAACCCTCGACACTCCGCTGGTCGGCGTCAATAACCGTAACCTGCACACTTTCGACGTCAGCCTGGAAACCACCCTCGACTTGCTGCCACGCATTCCGCGCGATCGCCTGGTGATCACCGAAAGCGGCATTCTCAACCGCGCCGATGTCGAGTTGATGGAAATCAGCGACGTTTATGCGTTCCTGGTGGGTGAGGCGTTCATGCGGGCTGAGAGCCCGGGTACTGAACTGCAGCGTTTGTTTTTCCCTGAGCGTGGCGTACCCGTCAGCGGTTCGACGCTCGACTGATCGCCCATAGATCGAGTCGACCCTTTCGCGAGCAAGCCCGCTCCCACAGTGGATCGTATTCCAATGTGGGCGCGGGCTTGCTCGCGAAGGCGGCATAAGATTCACCACAGGCATCAAGCCTTACGGAGCACCTTATGACCTCACCCCTTTCCCTGACCATCGAAACCGGCCTGCAAGCCGAGCAGGATCTGTTGGCATCGGTCTGCGCCGGCGACGCGCAATTCGGCCTGCTGTTCTGGCAGCCAAGCGATCGCGCATTGGTCATGCCTCGTCGTTTGAATCGCCTGCCCGGTTTCGATCATGCCTGCGAAGTGTCCGCTGCTGCCGGTTGGCCGGTGCTGCTAAGGGAAACCGGTGGCGAGCCGGTGCCGCAATCGGCCTCGACGGTCAATATCGCACTGGTCTACGCACCGCCGCGCAGCGAAGGCGATCTGAATCGCATCGAGTCCGGCTATCGGCGCCTGTGCGATCCGATCTGTGATTTGCTGGATGAACTGGGTGGCACTTCGTCACTGGGGGAAATCGACGGTGCGTTTTGCGACGGCCGCTTCAACGTCAATCTGGACGGGCGCAAGATGGTCGGCACCGCCCAGCGCTGGCGCCAGAGCCAGGGCGGTCAGCGCCCGGTCGGACTGATACACGGGGCGATGCTGTTGGATAACGAGCGCGAATCGATGGTCTCGGCGGTCAATCGCTTCAATGAGGCTTGCGGCCTGGAGCAGCGGGTGCGTGCCGAAAGCCATATCGGGTTACACGAGAAGTTCACGGCGCCAGATGCGCTGGCGCGTCTCGACGAACTCTACCGGCTGATGCTGGCGCAGATGTTCGGCGGCTGAGTCTCTGGCTTATCGCGTACCGAACACCACCATGGTCTTGCCTTTGACGTCCACCAGGTTGCGCTCCTCCAGGTCCTTGAGTACGCGGCCGACCATCTCCCGCGAACACCCGACAATCCGCCCGATCTCCTGACGGGTCACCTTGATCTGCATGCCGTCGGGATGGGTCATGGCGTCGGGTTGTTTGCACAGGTCCAGCAGGCAACGGGCGACACGGCCAGTCACGTCGAAAAAGGCCAGGTCACCCACCTTGCGGGTCGTGTTGCGCAGGCGTTGTGCGATTTGTCCGCTCAGTACGTAAAGAATGTCCGGGTCTTGTAGCGACAACTCGCGGAATTTCGCGTAACTGATTTCCGCGACTTCGCATTCGACCTTGGCACGCACCCAGGCACTGCGTTCCTGCTCCTGGCCGGCTTGCTCGAACAGCCCCAGTTCGCCGAAAAAATCCCCGGCATTGAGGTAGGCGATGATCATTTCCCGACCGTCGTCGTCTTCGATCAGGATGGTGACCGAGCCTTTAATAATGAAGAACAGCGTTTCCGAACGGTCGCCGGCACAAATGATGTTGCTCTTGGCCTGGTAGCGGCGGCGCTGGCAATGCATCAACAGCTTGTCGAGGTTCTTGATCTTGGGTGTGGGGGCAATAGCAACCATGGTTGTATCCCGAAAAGACTGCACGGTGTGTTTGGTTTTTTTATGAACGGCGAAGGCTGCGGCAAGTGGGTGATGCGTCAGCGAATTGGCGTCAGCTTAACAGACACTTCTGGCAATATTCGAGAAATTACCTACAAGGCCTTAGGTTGCGTCCTACGACGAGGCCGCCGTCTAGCAGGGGCCCTGTGCTAAGCTGGCGACCCTTTTTTATACAGTGGAGTCTTGGCGATGAAGGCACGCATCCAATGGGCTGGCGAAGCCATGTTCCTCGGCGAATCCGGTAGCGGTCACGTCGTGGTGATGGACGGTCCGCCTGATGCCGGTGGTCGTAACCTGGGTGTCCGGCCGATGGAAATGCTCCTGCTGGGCGTTGGCGGTTGCAGCAATTTCGACGTGGTCAGCATCCTCAAGAAATCCCGCCAGGCGGTGGAGAGCTGCGAAGCCTTCCTCGAAGCCGAGCGCGCAACCGAAGACCCGAAGGTGTTCACCAGGATCCACATGCACTTCGTGGTCAAGGGCCGCGGGCTCAAGGAAGCCCAGGTCAAGCGCGCCATCGAGCTGTCCGCCGAGAAGTATTGCTCGGCGTCGATCATGATGGGCGCGGCCGGTTGCGAGATGACCCACGACTACGAAATCATCGAGCTCGGTTGAATCGACATTCAACTATCATAAAAGCAGTGCAGACTCTGGCGATCCCCCGCTGACGTCTGCATAATGCGCCACTTTTTTCAGGGTAGTGGCCCGTCACACGACAGGCCGCGCATCCGAACAGACAACCAAAATCGCCATCGCGAAGAGGTGTTAACCGTCCTACGCAGGTGCGTCGTTCGCATCTGACGGGCATGCTTGATCACGCGGCCGGGCCGCAATACATAGAGAGTTTTTAACGGTGAAAAGCAAACTCAAGCTCCACGGGTTCAATAACCTGACAAAGACCTTGAGCTTCAACATCTATGACATCTGCTATGCGGAAACCCCGCAAGACCAACAGGCCTACGTCGAGTACATCAATAAAGAGTACAACGCCAAGCGCCTGACGCAGATCCTCACGGAAGTTGTCGATATCATTGGTGCCAACATCCTGAACATCGCCAGTCAGGACTACGAGCCACAGGGCGCCAGCGTCACGATTCTGATTTCTGAAGAGCCGGTGACCCCGACCGACAGCCAGATCGAAGAATCCCCGGGCCCGTTGCCGGAAATCATCCTGGCCCACCTCGACAAGAGCCACATCACGGTGCACACCTACCCGGAAATCCATCCGGACGACGGTATTGCCACGTTCCGTGTGGATATCGACGTGTCGACCTGCGGGGTCATTTCACCGCTCAAGGCGCTCAATTTCCTGATTCACCAGTTCGATTCGGACATCGTGACCGTGGATTACCGCGTACGCGGCTTCACCCGTGACGTTGAAGGCAAGAAGCACTTCATCGACCACGAGATCAATTCGATCCAGAACTACCTCTCCGAAGACACCCGCGACGCGTATCAGATGACCGACGTCAACGTGTACCAGGAAAACCTGTTCCACACCAAAATGCTGCTCAAGAACTTCGAGCTGGATAACTACCTGTTCGGCGACGCGACCAACAACCTGTCTCCTGAGCAGCGCGCTCAAGTGACCGATCGCGTGAAACACGAAATGCTCGAAATCTTCTACGCGCGCAACATGCCGAACTAAGATCTTCGAACACAAAAAAAGGCGACTCCCTCACGGCAGTCGCCTTTTTCATGTCTGGTGCCGTCAGATCCGGTACGTACTCTTGGTCATCACTTTGGCAATCAGGCTCATCCCGAACTTCACCGGCGCCGGAAACCGGAAACCGCCCGCATCCAGCGCGCTTTCGGCATGCTGTTCTTCATCGATGCGCATTTGTTTCAGGATGGCCCGGGACTTTTCGTCCTCCGCCGGCAGCTGTTCGAGGTGTTCATTGAGGTGCTTGCAGACCTGATCTTCCGTGGCCGCGACGAACCCCAGGCTGACTTTATCGCTGATCAGCCCCGCAACTGCGCCAATCCCGAAGGACATGCCATAGAACAGCGGGTTGAGAATGCTGGTGTGGCTGCCTAACTGTTTGATGCGCTGTTCGCACCAGACCAGGTGGTCGATTTCTTCTTCGGCGGCGTGCTCCATGGCGGCACGTACCTGCGGCAGCTTAGCGGTCAGGGCTTGCCCCTGGTACAACGCCTGGGCGCAGACCTCACCGGTGTGGTTAATACGCATCAGGCCGGCAACGTGCCGGGTGTCTTCATCGCTCATCGTTGCGTCCGGCTGCACGATCGCAGGAGACGGACGGTAAGGCTGGCCACTGGAGGGCAGCAAAGTACGCATCGCGGCATCGGCTTGCAGCAGAAGGCGGTCAATCGGCGAGTAGTGACGTTGGGTAGTCATGCTGACCTCCGGAGGAATCTCGGCGGCCAGTTTAACTCAATCGGCAGGGGAAGGTTTGCGCTGGGTCAGCGCTGTCGAACCCCGCGGACCTTATAGACCAACGGTGCCCGCGATAGCGTCCTCAAGATCGTATCGCGGACAAGCCTTGTTCCTGCGCAGGCGTGCGGGAATCAGCCCGGCGGCCAGTGCATCTGGCGCTGACCCAGTACGTGCATGTGAATGTGATAGACGGTCTGCCCGCCTTCTTCATTGCAGTTCATGACGACCCGGAAGCCTTTTTCACAACCCAATTCCAGGGCCAGGCGCTGAGCGGTGAACAGAATGTGTCCGGCCAGAGCCTTGTCGTCCTCGGTCAAGTCGTTCAGGGTGCGCACCGGTTTTTTCGGAATCACCAGAAAATGCACCGGCGCCTGTGGGGCGATGTCGTGGAAGGCCAGTACCTGGTCGTCCTCGTAGATGATCTTTGCCGGGATTTCCCGGTTGATGATCTTGGTGAACAGAGTATCCACAGCTGTCTCTCCGTTGTGTGAGCTGGCCTGAGTGTACTCACCGGGCATGCTCGCGCCCAGCTTTTTGCCAGCCGGTCAGCGTGGGCAGTAGGCCTTGTTGACCATGCCGGTGATGGTGCGTACCAACCAGCGCGAGGCGAAGCGGGGCATGGCGGCGAACCAGCGGTTGCGCCGGCCGGGAATGATGATCGCGCGATTTTTTTCCAGTGCCCTCACGGTATAGAGTGCGACTTCCTCCGGGCTCATCAATAGGTTGCTGTCGGCCAGTTTTTCGGTGTTCATCTGCGCGGTACGGAAAAAATCCGTACGGGTCGGACCTGGGCAAAGCACCGAGACCTTGACCGCGCATTTTTTCAGCTCGACCCGCAGGCCCTCGGAAAAATGCAGCACGTAGGCTTTGCTGGCGTAGTAAGTGCTCATCCACGGGCCAGGATGGAAGGCGGCCACCGAGGCAACGTTCAAAATCTGCCCGCCGCCCTGCAAGGCCATGCTGTTGCCGATGGAGTGGCACAGACGGGTGAGTGCCAGGATGTTCACTTCGATCAGGTCTTGTTCGGTCATCCAGTCCTGAGCGAGGAACGGGCCGCACGTGCCGATCCCCGCGCAGTTCACCAGCAGGTCGATCTGCCGGTCACCTTCTTCCAGCTCCAGCAGAAAACCGGACAGGCGCAGGGGCTCGCCCAGGTCGCAGGCGCGAAACAGTACTTCCACGCCAAAACGTTGAGTCAGTTCAATCGCAATGCTTTCCAGCTGATCACGCTGTCGGGCCACCAGCAGCAGGCTGCGGCCGCGTCGGGCCAGCGCTTCGGCCATCGCCAGGCCGATGCCGCTGGAGGCGCCGGTGATCAGAGCGTAACGGGTCATGCAGTTCTCCATCGCAACAGCTCCGCGCCGCGCCGCAGGTGTCACGGGCAGGGAGCGCTGTTCATTTCTGCGCAGAGTCTACAGGGGGCTGGGCGGATTCGGCTGCATCATCAGGTGAAATTGCCGGCGATTCGGTTTCCACCTCGACGTCGTCAGTGGTCACCGAGCCGCTCTGATAACTGCTTTCGAGGGTGTCTTCGTATTCATCCTGAATGGCCGAGATGCCGCCAGCCAGCGCGCCGACGATGAACAGCGCGATGAACACCAGCCATAGCGAGGACAGTACCTTGACCGAGGTGCTGTTGGGCGGTGGTGGTGCGCCATAGCGGTTGGCGAGGGTGTTGCCGGGCAGCGCGAGCAGCAGCAGGGGAAAGAAGGTGCCTATGAACGGTACGAGATTCAGCAGCCAGAGCCAGCCCGACCAGCCGAGGTCGTGCAGGCGCTGAACGCAGATCATGATGCTGACGATGAAAAATGCGATGCAGAGGAAAAACGCCAGGATGCCGCCGATGATCAGGCCTGCGGTCGAGTCGCTGCTGACCAGCGCCAGGCCCGCCAGGGCAAAGACGGCCACTACGGCAATCGTCACCAGGCTCAACACCATCGACCATGCGAGGAAACGCAGGCGCCCGATGCGGCCTTCCAAGCCCAATGGTTTGAGCGTGGCGTATTCAGGCAGGCTTTCACCGACATTGGCGCGCGGTGGGGCGTAGGGGGAATCGGGTTCTGCAGGAGCGGTCACGGGGGCGTGATGGTGAACGTCCACCAGGCTCAGATCAATTGAGGCTTCGGGCTCGATACGCGCATCGATACCGGTATTTCTCAGGGCTTGAAGGTAAGTCTGGGCGTCCGTTTGCGACAACTCCCGCTTGAGCGTGACCGGGTGGCCGTTGAACAGGCGCTCGACCGCAGCGACTTCGCTTTTATACAGGTCGGCGAGGTTGCGTTTGGCGGAATCGATGTCAACGCCCGGGAGCAGCGTGCCGTCGAAGACGATTTTGAAACGGTTTTCGCTCATTGCCGAGGCATCCTTGTCGCGCGGTGGGATTCCACAGAGTGTAGGGCCAGCCATGGATCACTGGCCCGAATTCTTCACCGTGGCCAATGCTGTTGAAGTTGTGCAGCCTGCTCCAATGCTTTGCGGTATTCGGCGTCGAGGCGTGCGACCAGTTGATCGACGCTTGGCAGATCATCGATTTCACCGACACCCTGGCCGGCGGACCACACGGTTTTCCAGGCTTTGGCTTCATCGCTGATCGGCTTGAGCTTGGCGCCGAAGTTGACTTCGCCCTTGTTTTGCAGCGCGGCCATGTCGAACCCCGCGGGCTCCAGGCTCTGGCGCATGAAGCTCGCCGGCACGCCCGATACCGCGGGTGTATGGATGATGTCGGCGGCTCTGGCAGTCAACAGCATTTCTTTGTAGGCGTGCGGCGCATGACTTTCGGTGGTGCCGATGAATCGCGTGCCGAGATAGGCCAGGTCCGCGCCGAGCAATTGCGCGGCGAGAATCTCGTGGCCGTGGTTGAGGCAGCCGGCCAGCAGCAGCGTCTTGTCGAAGAACTGGCGAATTTCGGCAATGAGGGAAAACGGACTCCAGGTCCCGGCATGCCCCCCGGCGCCGGCCGCTACTGCGATCAAGCCATCCACACCGGCCTCGGCGGCTTTCTCGGCATGGCGCCGGGTGGTGACGTCGTGGAACACCAGGCCGCCATAGCCATGTACGGCATCCACCAATTCTTTTACCGCGCCGAGGCTGGTGATCACGATCGGCACTTTGTGCTCAATGCAAATCGCCAGGTCTGCCTGCAAACGCGGGTTGCTGCTGTGAACGATCAGATTGACTGCATACGGCGCGGGGTTTTCCAAGGCGGCCAGCCCGGTTTCGATCTCTTCCAGCCACGCCTTGAAACCGCTGCTCTCGCGCTGGTTCAACGCCGGAAAGCTCCCCACCACCCCGTTGCGGCAGCAGGCGAGGACCAGTTGCGGATTGGAAATCAGGAACATCGGCGCTGCCACCACAGGCAGGCGCAGATGTTGTTCGAGCAGAGCGGGCAGTGCCATTGGAAGTACCCCGGTGAGTTTTCTATTGGAGTTAGAACGGCCGAACGACAACCAGAATGACGATAGCCAGCAATATCAGAACCGGCACTTCATTGAACCAGCGATAAAACACGTGGCTGCGGGTGTTCTCGCCGCGGGCAAAGCGCTTTACCTGCGCGCCGCACATATGGTGGTAGCCAATCAGCAACACCACCAGGGTCAGCTTGGCATGCATCCAGCCGCCCTGGCTGAAGTAAGCGCCAGGATTGAGGCTGATCAGCCAGCCGCCAAAAATGAGGGTCGCGATCATCGCCGGTCCCATGATGCCGCGATACAACTTGCGCTCCATGACACTGAAGCGCTCCTTGCTGATCGCATCCTCACTTTGCGCGTGATAAACGAACAGGCGCGGCAGGTAAAACAGGCCGGCAAACCAGCAGACGACGCTGACGATGTGAAAAGCTTTGAGCCACAGATAGAGCATTTTGATTATTCCCAGGTTCACGGTAGCCCGGATAGTAGTGGCTTGAGGCTCCGCACGTCACCTTGCCGGTTGTCGCAGGACGATGCGGGCCCTATTATCGACGGCTTTCCAGTGGGTTCGCAGAGGGCAGGTTTATGGTCAAGGTCGGTATCGTCGGCGGCACGGGTTACACCGGTGTCGAACTGTTGCGTCTGTTGGCGCAGCATCCGCAAGCTGAAGTGGTTGTTATCACTTCCCGATCCGAGGCCGGTCTGGCCGTGGCCGATATGTACCCGAACCTGCGAGGCCACTACGACGGCCTGGCGTTCAGCGTTCCGGATATCGCGACCCTGGGCGCTTGCGACGTGGTGTTTTTCGCCACACCTCATGGCGTCGCTCACGCCTTGGCAGGCGAGTTGCTGGCAGCGGGGACCAAGGTCATCGACCTGTCTGCGGACTTCCGCCTGCAAGACGCGGATGAGTGGGCCAAATGGTATGGCCAGCCCCATGGTGCGCCGCAGTTGCTGGAGGAAGCGGTCTACGGTCTGCCGGAAGTCAATCGCGAACAGATCAAGCAGGCGCGCCTGATCGCGGTGCCGGGTTGCTACCCGACCGCCACGCAGCTGGGTTTCCTGCCGCTGCTCGAAGCAGGTCTGGCTGATACCTCCGTGCTGATTGCTGACTGCAAGTCCGGCGTCAGCGGTGCCGGTCGCGGTGCATCGGTAGGTTCCCTGTACTCCGAGACGTCGGAAAGCATGAAGGCTTATGCCGTGAAAGGGCATCGCCACTTGCCGGAGATCCGTCAGGGGCTGCGTCGGGCTGCAGGCAAGGACGTTGGCCTGACCTTCGTACCCCACCTGACGCCGATGATCCGTGGCATTCACTCGACGCTCTACGCGACTGTCGTTGATCGCTCGGTGGATCTGCAGGCGCTGTTTGAAAAGCGTTATGCCAATGAGCCGTTCGTCGATGTGATGCCGGCCGGCAGCCATCCGGAAACCCGCAGCGTGCGGGGCGCAAACGTCTGCCGTATCGCGGTGCATCGTCCGCAGGAGGGTGATCTGGTGGTGGTGTTGTCGGTGATCGACAACCTGGTCAAAGGCGCGTCGGGCCAGGCGGTGCAGAACATGAACATTCTGTTCGGGCTGGATGAGCGTCTGGGGCTGTCCCACGCTGGCATGTTGCCGTAAGGTTTGATTCGCCACAGTAAAAGGCCCGTTTGACGGGCCTTTTTGCATTTGGACTAGACCATTGGCTTGGTTGATATACCGTAACAATAGTTGACCGATTTTCTAGGACAAGCGGATAATGCGCGTCATCACGCAATATGACGGCGTAGCGCCGGGAGATAGTCAGCATGAGCGTCGAATCCTTCACCCCCACGGCTTTGCAATTCACCCACGGTGCCGCGCACAAGGTGAAGAGCCTGGTCGATGAAGAGGGGAATGATCGCTTGAAGCTGCGCGTATTCGTTACGGGCGGCGGTTGTTCAGGTTTTCAGTACGGCTTTACTTTCGATGAGGAAGTGGCCGATGACGACACCATCGTCGAGCGCGAAGGTGTGAGTCTGGTGGTCGATCCGATGAGCTTCCAATACCTGGCCGGTGCCGAGGTGGATTACCAGGAAGGTCTGGAAGGTTCGCGTTTCGTCATCAAGAACCCGAATGCAACGACCACCTGTGGTTGTGGTTCTTCGTTTTCGATCTGATCAGCGCGTCCGTATCAACGAAACGCCGCATGGCCTCACGGCCCTGCGGCGTTTTGCTGTCTGGCATTCAGGCGGGGTAGATGGCGCCTAGAACGCGTAGGCCGCGGGCGCCGGTGACGCTCGGGCGATTGGCTGCAATGCCTTCGAGGCAGCAGTGGGCGAGCCAGGCGAACGCCATGGCTTCGACCCAGTCCGGGTCTACGCCATAGACGGAGGTGCTGCTGACTTTCGCGTTCGGCAGCAGGCTGGCCAGGCGATTCATCAGCGTGGTGTTGTGGGCGCCGCCGCCGCAGACCAGAACTTCTTGAGTGTTGTCCTGGGCGCTTTGCAGTGACTCGATGATGGTCAGCGCGGTCAGTTCGAGCAGCGTCGCCTGTACATCATTGGCAGCAAAGACCGGCAAGTGAGAGAGGTGCCGCATAAGCCATGGAAGGTTGAATACTTCGCGCCCCGTACTCTTCGGACCCTTGGTGATAAAGAAAGGGTCGCTGAGCAGCGCCTTCAACAGGGTCGGTACTATCTGCCCGGTGCTAGCCCACTGACCATCACGGTCATAGTTATCGCCGCGGTTGTGGTGAATCCAGGCGTCGAGCAGCACGTTACCTGGGCCGCAATCGAAACCGGCAACAGCTTTTCCGGGCTCGATCAGGCTCAGATTGCTGAACCCGCCGATATTCAACACTGCGCGGCTACCGTCCCGTTCTCCGAACAGGGCTTCGTGAAAGGCTGGAACCAGTGGTGCGCCTTGGCCGCCGGCGGCGACATCGCGGCTTCGAAAGTCACTGACCACGGTGATACCGGTCAATTCGGTCAACAGGGCCGGGTTACCGATCTGTACCGTGAAGCCGCGCGCGGGCTCGTGGCGAATGGTCTGCCCGTGGCTGCCGATCGCGCGTATGTCCTCAGGCTTGAGGTGTTGTTGGGCGAGGAGGGTATGAATGCCTTGCGCCGCCAATGTCACCCAATTCTGCTGAGCGATGGCGGAGCGGGCTATTTCGTCCGGCCCGCTCGCGCACAGTGCGAGCATCTCTGTGCGCAACGAGTCGGGCATGGGAATGTAATGCGTGGCGATCAGCCTGACCGCCGATGCCTGTTCGATCAGCGCAACGTCCAGGCCATCAAGGCTGGTTCCGGACATCACGCCTATATAGAGCGCCATGGCTTAACGTTTGCTCGAAGCCAGTTGGGTGGACTTCTCTTGGTCCATGCGCGCCATCAGTGGCTGACTCTGCGCGAGGAAGCGTGCGCGTTCAGCCTTGGAGATCGGATCGGCCATGGCCACCTTCTGACCCAGCGGATCGACGTGAACGCCATTGACCTGGAACTCGTAGTGCAGATGCGGGCCGGTGGACAGGCCGGTAGTGCCAATGTAGCCAATCACTTGACCCTGTTTGACGTTGCTGCCGGTCTGGACGCCTTTGGCGAAGCCCTGCATGTGGCCATACAGCGTACGGTAGGTGCTGCCGTGCTGGATGATCACGGTGTTGCCATAACCGCCGCGGCGGCCGGCCAGCAGGACCTTGCCGTCGCCGGCAGCCTTGATTGGCGTACCGCGTGGCGCTGCATAGTCGACGCCTTTGTGGGCGCGGATCTTGTTCAGGATAGGGTGCTTGCGACCCATGGAAAACTTGGAACTGATGCGGGCAAAGTCCACCGGCGTACGGATGAATGCCTTGCGCATGCTGTTGCCGTCAGCGGTGTAGTAGCTGCTGTTGCCTTGTTTGTTGGTGTAGCGCACGGCGGTGTAGGTCTTGCCGCGGTTGGTGAAGCGCGCGGACAGGATCGGGCCGTTGCCGACGGCTTTGCCGTTGACCACCTTCTGCTCGTAGATCACGTCGAATTCATCGCCCTGGCGAATGTCCTGGGCGAAGTCGACGTCATAGCCAAACACGCTGGCCATGTCCATGGTCAGGCTGTGGGACAGGCCTGCGCGAGCGGCGGACTGTGACAGCGAGCTGTTGATCACGCCATGAACATAGGCGGAGCGCACGGTTGGCTTGGCAGTGACGCGGTTGAAGGCATAACCCGTGGCGTTCCTGGTCAGGGTAATGGTTTCAAGGTCGCTGACTTTGCTGTGCAGGTTGGTCAGTTGACCTTCCGGGCTCAGTTCGAACTCCAGTTTCTGTCCGTGCTTGAGCTGGCTGAATTGCTTGGCCTGCTTGTCGCTGGCGAGTACTTCATGCACGGAGGTGGCTGGAAGCCCGACCTTCTCGAATAGCGTGGAGAGGGTGTCGCCCTTGGAGACGATCACTTCCCTGTGGTTTGGCGCCTTTTTTTCTTCTACCACTGGCGCGGGGGCTTCGGCTTCAGCGGTCTGCGCAGGCTCTTGTGCACTGTTGTCGATCTGCGCGAAAGGGGACTCTGTCGGCTCATTTGTGGCCTGGACAGTGTCGGCAGCGTCTTGATCTTGTGTCAGTTGTTCAGCAGGGCTTTCCAGTTCAAGGCTCAGGGTTGTCTTTTTGGCTTCGACATCACTGGACGGGAATACCAGAAGCGCCAGGCTCAAAAGGGCGGCGATGCCGCTCGCAGCGAGCAGATGGGTCTTCGGGTAAAGCGGTGGCGCTTTAGACGATTCTTGGGTCATAGGTAATTTTGACTTTGAAAAGATGAATTGGAAAAGATGAATGACATGATGAATATGAAATAACTGTATAAAATATAACCAAATCATCATCGAAGCAAGTCCGCGGATACTTTGCCCGTGGATTGGTGTCCGTGCGCCGGGCAAACCTTGTAATTGACGCACGTTCTTGTATGGTTGGTTCCCTTTGAATCTGAGCCTTGCGGGTCTGTTATGAAGTCGGTTGAAGAGCAGCTAGCGCTGATCAAACGTGGTGCGGAAGAACTATTGGTCGAGTCCGAGCTGATTGAAAAGCTCAAGCGTGGCCAGCCGCTGCGTATTAAGGCGGGCTTCGATCCGACTGCGCCGGATTTGCACCTGGGGCATACCGTGCTTATTAATAAGCTGCGCCAGTTCCAGGAGTTGGGGCACCAGGTAATCTTCCTGATTGGCGACTTCACCGGGATGATCGGTGATCCCAGCGGCAAGAGTGCGACGCGTCCGCCGCTCACCCGTGAGCAGGTTCTGGAGAACGCCGAGACCTACAAGACTCAAGTCTTCAAGATTCTTGATCCGGCCAAGACCGAAGTGGCCTTCAACTCCACTTGGATGGATCAGATGGGGCCGGCCGACTTCATTCGTCTGACGTCGCAGTACACCGTGGCGCGGATGCTCGAGCGCGACGACTTCGACAAGCGTTACACGACCAATCAGCCTATCGCCATTCACGAGTTCCTCTACCCGCTGGTTCAGGGCTATGACTCGGTCGCTCTGCGCGCGGATGTCGAGTTGGGCGGTACCGATCAGAAGTTCAACCTGCTGATGGGGCGCGAGTTGCAGCGTGGCTATGGTCAGGAGGCTCAGTGCATTCTCACCATGCCATTGCTCGAAGGTCTGGATGGCGTGAAGAAGATGTCCAAGTCCCTGGGCAACTATGTGGGCATCCAGGAAGCGCCAGGGGTGATGTACAGCAAGCTGGTTTCCATTCCTGATGCGCTGATGTGGCGTTATTTCGAATTGCTCAGCTTCCGCTCCATGGAAGAGATCAACGCTTTGCGTGCTGATGTAGAGGCAGGTGCGAATCCGCGGGATATCAAGATCAAGCTGGCTGAGGAGATTGTCGCGCGTTTCCATGGTGAAGAGGCTGCGGCCAATGCTCATCGCGCTGCGGGCAATCGCATGAAGGATGGCGAGCTTCCGGATGATCTGCCGGAGATTGAATTGTCTGCTGCTGAGGATATGCCGATCGCTGCTGTCCTTAATAAGGCAGGTCTGGTCAAGAACTCCGCTGTTGCGCGGGATCTGCTTGGTTCTGGCGGCGTACGTGTTGATGGGGAGGTTGTTGATCGCTCCTTTATGTATGTGCTGGGCGCTACCCATGTATGCCAGGCGGGTAAGAAGGCATTTGCACGTATTACGCTCAAATCCGAATAAACCTGAAATTAAGAGTTGACGGCAGATCTCAGGTGTCTATAATTCGCCCCACTTCCGGCGCAGTCGAAACGGAAAACTCCTTGGTAAACAATGAGTTACGCAGCTTTCGGCAGCAGGTTGCTTCAGGTCATCGAAGCGCAAAGGAAGTTGAAAAAGAGGTGTTGACAGCAGCGAGTAACGCTGTAGAATTCGCCTCCCGCTGACGAGAGATCGCCAGCGCAAGTGGTTGAAGTTGTTAAGGATTCCTTGAAAACTTCTGAAACAAAC